>OJRW01000003.1_pt1 | contig 378229 bp, 354 predicted proteins | sample 1599231 | NCBI WGS metagenome assembly OJRW01 (sample SAMN04168656, study PRJEB22393) | human gut metagenome | biome: human gut microbiome; feature: stool | host: Homo sapiens | collected 2014-03-17
TGTCGCTCTTCGCCGGAATTGAAAGAGAAGGAATTAACCTTCGTCTTTCGGCTTTTCCTTCAAAGCGCGAACTTCGTAAGTTTTTTGAGTGCCTTAAAAGTCACCCTTGAAACTGCCGATGTTCACACTTATCGGTTCGTTGAATTCTGATTTTTAAAGAACAGCGCTCCTAAGAGCACAGAATTGAGAGTTTACCAACTCATCAACTCTTTGTCAAATTTATTCGCTGATGACTTGGCGTCGTCAGCGAAGGATTGGAATTAAACACGACTCCGGCACGTTTGTCAAACATTTGCGTCAAAATCCGTATTACTACCTAGAAAACCTCCTCAGGCCATCATTCCCCGTCACCCGATCTTTCGCCGCGCATGGACTTCGACCGCATTTGGAGGTATCTTCTTCTGGACCATTCCGGAGGCGCCCGCGCGCCTCTTCAACAACCACCACCTTCATGACTCATCTCAAGCCCATTGCAGTGCTCGCCCTGATTCTTGCCGCCACGCTCGAGATGCGCGGTCCGATCACGGCCGTAGGCCCGCTCGCAGGGCGCCTTACCTCCGAGCTCGGCCTCTCCGCCTCCGAATACGGCCTTGCGGCCGCCCTTCCGGTTGCGGCCTTCGGGCTCTTCTCGTTCGCCGCCCCGGACGCAGCCCGCCGCTTCGGACTCTACGGCGCCGTCATCGTCTTTCTCGGCGTGCTTGCCGCCGGCGGATTCGTGCGCACGGCGCCGAGCTATCCCGCGCTCCTTCTCGGCACGCTTCTCATCGGCGTGGGCATCGCCGCCCTCAACGTCCTCATGCCCGTCGTGGTCAAGACGCAGAACGAGGCGAAGACAGGTGCGCTCCTCGGGATCTACACGGGCGTCGTCGGCCTTTCGGGCTCGATCGGCGCACTCACCTCGCATCCGCTTGCGGCCCTCACGGACTTCACCCAGTCGGCCTTCCTCGCGTGGGCCGCCTTCGGCGCCGTCGTCCTCGCCCTCTGGCTCGCAGCCTTCGGCCGCTCGTCGGGCCCCTCCGCCATGCTCCTTCGCGCCCCATCCCTCAGGCGCCATCCCGGCGCATGGGCCGTCACGGCCGTCATGGGGCTGCAGTCGCTCCTCATATATACAGTCGCCGCGTGGCTCCCGCCCTATCTCCAGACACAGGGCGTCAGCGCCGACGCCGCAGGCGCTGCCCTCGCCCTCTATCTCGTCTCGGGCCTCCCCGCCTCCATCCTCACCGACCGCTTCATGAAGCACTGCGGTTCCGAATGGGCCTCAGAAGCCCTCATGTCCCTCTCCTATCTCGCAGGCCTCTGGTTCTGGACGCTTGGCGGCCCCTGGATCTTCCTCGGCAGCATCCTTGCGGGCGCCCCTCAGGGCTCCATGCTCTCCGTCGCCTTCATCCTGATGGCAAGGAAGACGCGCTCCTCGGCCCACATGCTCGGACTCTCGGCGCTCAGCCAAGGCGTGGGCTACCTCGGCGCGGGCCTCGGTCCCCTCGTCTTCGCCGCGCTCCTCCCCGCAGGCTGGGGCGCCTCGCTCTCCTTCGTCGGATTCATCATCGTCCTCTGGGCCCTCGCAGGCCTTGCGGCTTCCCGCTTTTCGGAAATCCATCCATAAGGATGATCCGTCCGCCCTAAGCCTGCGTTTTCTGTACACTGTCAGCGCCCGGGCGAATCCTCCTGATCCGTCCCGAATCCATTCATCTTCAATACGGTCCGCCTCATCATGTCCCCAATCGAGAAGCTCAGCAGCACCCCGAACCCCGCCGTGCTTCTGCTTGACTTCGAATCCGCTCCAGCCGAACTCGAGGAGTCGCTCGCCGCGACGCTTCCCGAGGCGACCCGCAGCCGCATCACGGCCTTCTGCCACCCCGTGCGCCGCCGCCAGACCCGCTGGGGCCGCATTCTCGCAAGCGCCGCCGCGCGCATTCTCGACGCCGAACTCGTCGAGGAGCCGCCCTACGCTCCCTATCTTCTCAAGGACGGACGCCGCACCGCGCTCTGCATCGCCCACACGGGCACGAGCATTGCGCTCGGCATCGCCTCCGTCAAGGATCCCGTCATGGGACTCGACCTTGAGACGATGCGCCCCGTGCGCAGCATCGAGGGCATGTCCCGCATGAGCTTCGGCGAGGCCGCCTCCGCCATCGTGCGCCAGTGCGCCGAGAGCGGCGACTCGGAACCCTTCTTCCGCGCCTGGGGCATGAAGGAGTCCGAAATCAAGCTCAACCGCGGCGGCTCGGGCTGGCGCCTCACGCTCGACGAAGAAAGCCGTCCCGTCGTCCTCGATCCCGAGGGGCGCTCCGTCCTCGCCACGCACGCCGCCTTCGGCAGCCTGCGCCTCACCGTCCTCACAGGCGCATGCGCGCCTGTCATCGGACGCGTCACCCCCGCCGACATCTCCCGCACGCTGCTCTGAAAGCCTCCGTCGCCGCCTGCGCCCCATTCGATTTCAGGCAAATGGTTTGAGGTTGCAACTGATGCCTTGCGGGCGCGCCACATGGGCTACACTCATGAATTGGCCGGGCCCTGCGTCCGGCACGTGTTCATCACTCCGAAGGATATACGCCGTGCGCCGTTCATTGACCGCCGTTCTGGCGCTTTCACTCTGCTCCGCCTCCGCGCTCGCCGCCGACACGCTCAGGATCGACATCAAGGGACTTGACGGTGATCTGGCGGCCAACGCCCGCGCCTGGGTCGAACCACTCGAGAAGGCAGGCTACACCGATACGCCCGCCGCCCGCATGAACGTCGACAAGGCCGTCAGGCTCTCCCTGCGCGCACTCGGCTACTACCAGCCCGCGGTCTCCATGACGGTCAAGGACAAGCGTAGTCTCGAGATCACGGTCGTTCCGGGCGAGCCCGTTCTCATTTCCGACGTCGACGTGCACGTCACGGGCCCGGGCGCCGACGAGCGTGTCTTCAAGTTTCTTCAGAAGCGCCGCGTCCCCAAGAAGGGCGACGTGCTCAACCACGCCAAGTACGAGGAGTTCAAGAGCTCCCTCACGAACGCGGCCCTGCAGCTCGGCTACTTCGACGCAGAATTCGTCAAGAGCCAGCTCGGCGTCTCCATTCCTCTTCGCGAGGCCGTCTGGTCCATCGACTACGAGACCGGCGAGCGCTGGCGTTTCGGCGACGTGACCTTCTCGGGCTCGCAGATCGACGAGGAGCTTCTTCGCAACATGACGCCCTTCAAGAAGGGCGACTACTACAACGCCGACGTGCTCGGCGACTTCAACCAGAAGCTCGCCTCCGTGGGATGGTTCAAGTCCGCAGTCGTCGCGCCCGACTTCCAGGCCGCGCGCGATGCGGGCACGACCGAGCTGCCGATGAACTGCGACGTCACGCCCCGCGCGGCCAATATCTTCGAAGTCGGTCTCGGCTACGCCACCGACACGGGCCCGCGCGCCAAGTTCGGCTGGAAGAAGCCATGGATCAACAGCCGCGGCCACAGCCTCTCGTCCTCGACCGAGGTCTCCTCGGACGAGCAACTCGTCGACCTCTCCTACAAGATTCCCGTCGTCGCCAATCCGCTTGAGGAATACTGGCTCGCCCAAGGCGCCATGAAGCGAGACGTCGTCAACGACACGGACTCCAACAACATGACGCTCGCGCTCTCGCGCAACTGGGAGTTCTCCACGGGCTGGCAACGCTCGATCGGCGTCCACTGGATGTTCGACTCGTTCACGCAGGCAGGCGTCTCGAGCAACACCATGCTCGTCTATCCCAGCATCAGCTTCTCGCGCACCCGCAGCAGGGGCGGCATGATGCCCTACTGGGGCGACACCCAGCGCTACAGCATCGACACGGGCACCCATTATCTCGGCAGCGACGTCGACTTCATCATCATGCAGGCCCACGGCACGCTCATCCGCACGCCCTGGCGCGGACACCGCTTCGTCGTGCGCGGCAGCGCGGGCAAGATCAAGACGAACGACTTCGACGAAGTCCCGCCCGACCTGCGATTCTTCGCGGGCGGCGACCGCTCCGTGCGCGGCTACAAGTACGAGTCCATCTCGCCGCGCGACAGCGAGGGACGCCTCACGGGCGCATCCTGCATGGTGACGGGCAGCATCGAATATCAGTACAACCTCACGGGCAAGTGGTGGACGGCCGTCTTCTTCGACGTGGGCGAAGCCAGCAACAGCTTCGCGAGCTTCGACTGGAAGCGTGGCGCCGGCATCGGCATCCGCTGGAACTCCCCCGTGGGTCCCGTCAAGCTTGACGTCGCCAAACCCGTCGCCGCAGACGCCGGCGAGGACGACGGTCTCCAGTTCTACATCGGTCTCGGAGCTGAACTATGAGACGTTCGGCCAAAGTTCTTCTCAGCGCCGGCGGCGTTCTCGTGCTGACGGCCGCGGGCCTCGCATGGCTCGTCGCCACGCCGTCGGGCCAGCAGATGCTGCTTCGCACGGCCCTTCCCCTCGTGCCCGGCCTCAAGGCGGGCTCGATCGAGGGCGGCTTCTTCGACCTCACGATCACAGACCTCTCCTACGAGATGCCGGGCCTCACTGCAGGCGCCGACCGCATCACGCTGAGGCTCGACCGGGACGCGCTCCTCTCCGAGCGCCGCATCGCCGTTACGAAGCTCGAGATCCTGCACCCGCACGGCGTACTCGACTCCGCATCGCTGCCGCCCTCCGACCCGTCCGCCCCCTCCGCCGATACGGGCCCCGTCACCATGCCGTGGCCCGTATCGCTCGACAACGCCGAAATCACGAGCCTCGACTTCACCGCCGACGGCACGAAGGTGACGCTAGCCTACTTCGGCGCCTCCGCCTCCTGGATCGGAGAGGCGCTCTCCGTCAAACCCCTTCGCATCCGCTCGCTTGCGGTCGCGCTGCCCGGCTCCGAGAAGACAGCCGAGGAAAGGGCCGAAGAGGACAGGAAGGTTGCCGAGCGTCGCGCAGCCGAGATCAAGGCCAAGTTCGAGGCCCGAAAGCCCGTGATCACGTTCGACGCGACCGAGCTCAACAAAATGTTCGCCGACCTCTTCTCGAAGCCGCTCCTCACAGAGCTGCCCGAGGTGAGTCTTCCCTTCTCGCTCGACGTCTCCGAATTCGAGGCCACCAACCTCAAGCTTGCGGGCGCCTCGCCCGTCGTCATCGACGAACTCAGGCTCGACGCCTCCATGAAGGCGAGCGAAGTCGAGATCCGCCGCCTCGACCTGAAGATGCCCGAAGCCACGGGCTCCCTCAAGGGGCGCGCACGTCTCTCGGGCAAGTGGCCGCTCGACCTTCGTGCGAACACCAGGCTCTCCGTCGCGCCCGTGCGCGGCGAGAAGGCCGACGTGACGCTCGTGGGCGAGGTCATGGGCAAGGTTTCGCTTGCGGCCGTGGCCGAAGGTCCCGTGCCCGCCAAGTTCCTGCTTGCGGCCGATCCCGCCACTGCGGGCCTCCCGTTCTCCGTGACGCTCGTCTCCCCCAGCCTCAAGCTGCCGCTCGAAGGTGCAAACCCTGCCGACCTGACCTCGCTCTCCGCCTTCAGCCTGCGCATGTCGGGCGACGTCCGCAACTGGAAGCTCGATGCAGGACTTGGCGTCAAGGCGCCGGGCACTCCGTCCGCCACCGCCGGCCTCAAGGGCCGCGGCACCCTCACCTCGCTCACGCTCGACGAGCTCACCGCGAAGACTGCGGGCGGTACGGGCCGCGTCACTGGCGAGATCACATGGGTCGACGCGCTCCGCTGGCGCGGCGACATGAAGCTCGCAAACCTCGACGTCTCCCACTTTGCGCCCTCCGTCAAGGCCGTCCTCTCGGGCAGCTCCCGCACGTCGGGCCGCATCGACAAGAAGGGCTGGTCGGTCGAGCTTCCCGAATTCGACGTCAAGGGCAGGATCGATAACGCCGCCCTCGACGTTCATGGCTCCGCCATCGCGCAGAGCCCCATGAAGGTCTACGTCCCCGACGTGAGCGTCTCGCTCGACGCCAATAAACTCACGGGCCGCGCCATGCTCGACGGCAAGAACATCAAGGCCGACATCAAGGTGGACGCGCCCGATCTGGGCAGAAACATGAAGGAGCTCGCAGGCAGCGCCTCGGGCTTCGTGACGATCGGCGGCACGCTCTCCGAGCCCGTCGCCAAGGCCGACCTCACGGCCACGGGCCTTCGCTACGGCGACGACGTCAGGCTCGAGGCCCTGATGCTTCGCGGCGACATCTCCGCAAAGCCCTCTGGCGAAGTCGGCGGCTCGATGATGCTGCACGCCTCGAACGGCGCCCTCTCCGAGAGCCTCGTCCTTCATGACATCGTCGCTAGGCTCGAGGGCACCGACCGAAAGCACGAGCTCACGGTGAATCTCTCAGGCGAGCCCGTCAACGCCGAACTCAAGCTTGCGGGCGCCTTCGACACGAAGTCCCTCGTCTGGAAGGGCACGCTCTCCAACGGCACCGTCTCGACGCCGATCGGCAGCTGGCATCAGGACAAGGCCGCGGGCCTCGTCTACAAGGCCTCAAGCTCCGAGGCGGTGCTCGAACCTCACTGCTGGGTCGGCAAGCCGGGCGACGTCTGCATCGACGACAAGCTGCGCGCAGACGAAAAGGGCTCGGCCACCCTCAGACTGCGCAAGTGGGAACTTGACGTCCTCAAGCCCTGGCTGCCGCCGCTCACCACGGTGGCAGGCACCGTCAACGGTACCGCCAAGGCGAAGTGGGACCTCTCCTCGGGCAGCCTGCCTGAAATCGATGCGCTCGTCGACGCGGACGGCATGACCGTCACGCAGACGACGGGCGAGGAGCCCCTCGTCGTGCATCTCGACACCGTCAGCCTCAAGGCGCGCACCGACAAGTCGCGCGCCTCAGCCGAGCTCGACGTGAAGATCCGCGACAACGCCGACCTCAAGGCAACGGTCGCCGTGATCGATCCCGCCAAAACCCGCAAGCTAGACGGCCGCATCCTCTTCAACGGCGGCGACCTGTCGATCGTCAACACCCTGATCGGTTCGGACGAAAAGGTCGAGGGCAGGCTCAACGTCGACGTGGCGCTCTCGGGCACGCTGCTCAAGCCGCTCCTCAACGGCGGCATCGCGCTCACGGACGCAAGGGTCTCCGAAGGCGCCGTGCCCCTCGTCATGAAGCCCTCGAACATCCGGATCGACTTCGCGGGCGACACGTCCACGCTTGAAGGCCGCCTCGAGACGAGCCAGGGCGCGCTCGACCTTGCGGGCGACGCGCAGTGGCGCGACATGGCGCACCCGACGGCGAACGTGCATGCCTCAGGCAGCGACATCCTCATCACGGTTCCCCCGTACGCCAAGGTCACCGTCTCGCCCGACGTCTCGCTTGCGGCCTCGTCCGAGCGCGTGACGCTCAACGGCAGGATCGAGGTGCCCGCCGCGCAGATCACGGTGGCGGATCTTCCCGCCACAGCCACGGGCGTCTCGTCTGACGAAGTGCTCCTTGACCGCCACATGAAGCCCAAGGTCTCGAAGACCGCCACGATTCCGATCGACAGCAACATCGTGGTGCACATGGGCGATCAGATCTTCATCGACGCCTTTGGCCTCAAGGCGAAACTCTCGGGCGACCTCAAGGTGACGCAGGACGCCAGGCGCGGCCTCGGCCTCAACGGCCAGGTCAACGTCGACGACGGGCGTTTCCACGCCTACGGCCAGGACCTCATCGTGCGCACGGGTCACGTGATCTTCGCGGGCCCGCCCAGCCGTCCGCAGCTCAACATCGAGGCCATCCGCAATCCCGAGGCGATCGAGGACGACGTGACGGCGGGCATCCGCGTCACGGGCAACGCCATGCGCCCGAAGGTGACGGTATTCTCCGAACCCGCGCTCTCTCAGCAGCAGACCCTCTCCTATCTGCTTCGTGGACAGGGGCTCGACACGTCGAGCGACGACAACTCGATGATCACTTCGGCGCTTGTGGGGCTCGGCGTCTCGCAGACGGGCAGGATCATCGGAGAAATCGGCGACGCGGTGGGCATCAAGGATCTCGGCGTCGACACGGCGGGCGTGGGCGAAAGCTCGCAGGTCGTCGTGTCGGGCTACATCCTCCCCGGCCTTCAGCTCAAGTACGGCGTGGGCATCTTCGACTCGCTCGCGACCATCACGCTGCGCTACCGCCTGATGCCGCGCCTTTACCTCGAAGCCGCCTCGGGCGTCAATCAGGCGTTCGACGTGCTCTACAGCTTCGAGTACTGACGACTGAACGCATCGAGGGCGCCTTCCTTTCGGAAGACGCCCTCGATTGTTCTTGAGCTTATGGACTCGACCGCAGGTTCCGGTTCCTCACCGGGAGGCCTGCGGGCAGGATTCACGACTTAGAGGTCGGCGTTCTGCGTGCGCTTGGCGGGACCCTTGTAGCCTTCGGTTTCGATGAAGGCGGTGTCCATGGCGGCGACGCGCTTGCCGTCGACGTAGGTGTGGAGCCAGATGTCATAGTTCACGCCGGCGAGCATGTTCTGGGCGAGGCCCTTCTGCGTGAACGTGAAGACCATGTCCTTCAGACCGTCGCCGTCAATGTCGCGGGCTTCCGCCTTGACCGGCTGGGCGAGCTTCTGACTCATCGTGATCTTGTTGCCAATGGAGGCGCGGCCCACACCGCCCCAGGTCTGCTTCGGATCGGCCTTCGTGGCGTCGAGCTTGCCGCTCGAGAAGAGAACCACTTCAACCTTTTCGTCGCTCTTCGGATTGATGCTGTCGGCCATGACGGCGAGCGTCCACGGAGCCTTTTCCTCAAGCTTTTCAGCAACGGCGGCCTGGGCTTCGTTCAGCATGCGGACGTTGTAGGCATGCAGATATTCGACGGCCTTTTCCTTGGAGACCTTGAGAAGAGTCTTGGCATGAGCGGTGACGGCAGGAACATCCTTTTCCCAGCCGGCTTCAAGCTTCTCGACGAAGGCGCGAACATCCTTCTGGTCCTGACGCTGGAAGTCGTACGTATTGGCGGCGGCGACAAACGTCGTGACCGGCCATTCAGAGCGCCAGCCGAAGTATTCCGGCGTGCCCTTGAAGTGTTCGGCCGTGGCCTTGTCCCAGCTCATGAAGGCCGTGCCTTCGGCCGGACGAGCGAGCGGATAGAACGGGATGTACGGGGATTCGCACGGACGAGCGAGTGCGCGATAGCCGGTGATGAGGAGCGGATTGGCGTTCATTTCGAACACTTCGGACTCATGCGTCGTGGCGCGGCAGATGCCGAGGCTGTTCGTATGCGTCCACTGGGCATCCTGTTCCTGGATGTCGTGTTCGTGCGTGCGCAGCAGGTCCTTCACGTCGTCAACCGTCCACTTCTTCGTGGCGACGGCGGAGTACGGGAACTGTTCCGGATCCGTGATGTTCTTGCCGATGATCTTGTTCCAGGCGAGGTTGTTGCGGCTGGAGTTGTAGTCGGCGGAGCGGCGTTCGGCCGGAGCGACGGCAACGCGGTAGTTGAAGTCGCTGTAGACGCCTTCCTTGGCGGGCTTGTAGCGACCGTTCTTGATGGCGCGCTCGATCATGCCCGGAGCAACGATGACGTTCTTGGTGTCAGTTGCGTCAACCTTGTCCATCATGAAGTTGTTCGGAATGTAGATAATTTCATTGTCCTGCACGCGCCTTGCGACCCACGTATTGCCCTGATGAATGGCCAGCTGCCAGGCTTCGTTCGGGTCAGCGATCGTATACGTGCGGCCTTCCGAGAAGTAGCCGTACTTGCCGAGAAGCTCGATGGCGATGTCGACGGCGTGACGGGCGCTCGTGGCGCGCTCGGCCATCAGGCGGCGGATGCCGTAGCCGATGCCGCCATCCTTGGTCGGCATGATGTCGTCCTTGTAGATGCCCGTGCAGGCATTCGTGACGATCGTGACGCCGTTTTCATTGACGAAGCCGTCGGAGAAGGAGGCGCCGGTCGGATCGAAGGTCTGCGACCAGAAGAAGCCGAAGGTCTTTTCAACCTGCGGAATGGAGGCGGCGGCCTCTTCGAACTTGATCATTTCGCCGGCCTTGTGAGTGGCAGCCGGGACCCAGTGCTGAGCAGTCAGAATGCGGCCGCCGTTGTCCTCATTGTGGCCCACGAGAATGTTGCCCGTGGCGCTGGCGTCCTTGCCGACAATGACCGTCGAGCAGGCGGAGGCGTTGAAGGCCATGGAGCCCATGGCGGCACCGATCGCGAGAACGGCAAGCTTGGTCTTGAAGTTCATTTGATTCTCCTCAAAAGATTCAACTGCCGCGACGAAGTGGTCCTGTGTCGCTTAAAAGCAGTTGAGCAGCAAGTTTACGCATGGTCCTCATTCCTTACCAGAGAGTTTTTCCTTAGCGAGCAACCCCTAGAACTTTCGTTCTAAGGGGAAACCCTATTGTCGCTCGAACCCTGGTGCAGCAAATGACGCTCCCCGTTCCGAAATCTTCAGAGCTTCCTGACCCGGACAGCGAAGCAGCGGAGCGCCGCCCCGATCTTGATGGCCTTCTTCTCCTGCTTGAAGTTGCCAATCCCGGTTTCCTTCACGGAATGGAGGACGCACTCGAGGCAGCTCATCCGGACGGCCCGCAGGCATATGGACGTCCCCTATCAGGTCGTCGACCTCGGAAAGGCGGCTTGTGGACATGGACGCCAGAAAATGGCTCTCAGGAACGCTGTGAACAGAAAGCGCGTGCCTTAATCATCAGCTCCATTAATTTATCTCTGCAACAACCTTTGAGTAAGTTGAGCGAAATATTTATTTCATGAGATTGAGTTTTCAGCCCCTCTTTTCCGAGCCAAAAAAAGGGAAAGCCCCGGAAAAAGGCTTTCCCAAAATGACGCGGCTCTTTGTTTGGGGACCAGAGCCGCGATCCCACTAGACTGCGTTTGAATTGCTGATGCGGCCTCAGGCAGCCTTCGCACCTCTTGCGAGCGCATCGATCTGCTCCTCGAGGAGCGAGGCGATCTCGTAATGGTTGACGAGTTCGCGGAGCACCAGGAGGTAGGAGAGATGGAACTCGCAGCAGCGGATGGTCATCGAACCGCGGGGCAGGGCCTCCATCAGGCGGCGCTGAAGATCCTCGATGCGGGTGATGACGTCAGCCGCCCTGTTGCGAAGCGCCGTAACGTCGGCATGATCCTCACGGGCGTTGACGAGCGTGCGGATGTCCGCGACGAGCGTGCCGATGTCGTTCGTGATCTCGTTGCTGCCAACGCGGTGACGGTTGGCCACGTGGTCACGGGCAAGCTTGGCGAGGTTCTGCAGAGAGCGGCTCACCTCGCGGGTGTTGGTGCAGGCGCGCAGATAGAGGTAGCGGGCATCGAAGTCGGCCTTGGAGGGTGCGGCCTCGGCGGCGGCCATGCGGTAGTAGACGCTGCGGGCCTCGATGGCGTCCTCGAAGACGTCGGTGGCGCTCGCCTTGACCTTCGTAAGCTCGCGCTCACAGTCGGCCGTGAAGTTCTCATGAATGCGCGAGAGCACCCGGAGCGTTTCGGAGAGGCTCTTCTGCACGTGCTTCGAGAGAAGCTGGCCCACGTAGGCGGCGTCGTAGACGGAGCGGCTTTCGTCGGAGAGCGTCACGTCGTCCTCGCGGGTCTTGAGGTTGGAGCGCACGAGGAGGAAGATCGCGCCGAAGCCGAGGATGATGGCGGCGGCCTCACCGCCCCAGAAGACGAGCACAGCGACGACGGCGGCGAGTGAGCTCGCAGAGAGCGCGGTCAGGAACCAGCCCGAAATCACGGTGAGCACGCCCGAGATGCGGTAGACGGCGGACTCTCGGTCCCAGGCGCCGTCGGCGAAGCTCGAGCCCATGGCGACCATGAAGGTCACGTAGGTGGTCGAGAGCGGCAGCTTGAGGCTCGTGGCGGAGGCGATCAGGATGGCGGAGACGATCAGGTTGATCGAGGCGCGCACGTAGTCGAAGGGCAGCGGAATCTCGCCCTTGACGACGGGGAGCGGCTCGAAGCGGGAGGCGATGCCCCTCTGCATCGGCATCGGGATGATCTGGCTGATCACCTTGCCGAGCCCCATGGCGCCGCGCACGATCATGCGGCCGGGCGCGGAGGCGCCGAACTGTTCCTGCGTGCCGGAGCGGCTCGAAGAAAGGTTGATGGAGGTCTGGATGACGCGGTGGGCCTTCTTGGAGAACCAGAGCGTGAGGACCATCACGAAGCCCGAAAGGAGCAGGAAGGCGGTAGGAGCCGTGGAGGGCTTCAAAAGACCGCCCATCATGAAGGCGTTGTCGGCGGCACCCGAGGCCTGCCATTCCTTCCAGCTGTCCCAGGCGGCGAGCGGCACGCCCACGAAGTTCACGAGGTCATTGCCCGCAAAGGCGAACGCGAGGGAGAACGTACCCGCCAGAATGATGATCTTGAAGATGTTGACGCGGAAGACCGTAATGAGCACCTGGAAGAGCACCGTCAGGCCCGTGAAGAGCGAGAAGAGGATGACGGCCGTGTTGGCGTTGATCCACTGGATCCACTCGGGACGCATGAAGCTCGCGCCCTTGGCGCCCTTCATCACGAGGAAGTAGATGATGGCCGTGAGCGCGATGCCGCCGTAGATGGCGCCGATGCGTCGATAGGCCTTCTCGAACTTGAAGGTGAAGACGAGGCGGGCGAGGTACTGCACGACGGCGCCCGAAATGAAGGCGACGACGACGGAGATCAGAATGCCCGAGACGATGCCGAGCGACTTGCTCGAATTGATGTAGTCGGCGACGTCGGAGAGCGGAGCGCCCGCGTCGATGAGCTTGAAGAGCGCGGCGGCAAAGGCGGCGCCCATGAGCTCGAACACGATCGAGACCGTGGTCGACGTCGGGAGACCGAGCGAATTGAAGGCGTCAAGCAGGATGACGTCCGCTACCATGACAGCGAAAAACACGATCATCAGCTCGGAGAAGGTGAAGAGCTGAGGATGGAAGACGCCGGAGCGGGCGATCTCCATCATGCCCGAGGAGAACGTCGCGCCCGCGAGCACGCCGATCGAGGCGACCCAGAGCGTCGTGCGGAAGGAGGAGATGCGGCAGCCGAGGGCCGAATTCAGAAAGTTGACGGCGTCGTTCGAGACGCCGACGAAAAGGTCAATGACTGCGATGACCCCGAGGAAGGCCAGCAACACCAGATAGTATTGTTCCATGTCAGATGTAAGCGTTGGTAAGACAACGCCCGCATTCTGACCGCTCCGCGTGACGGCTTCGTGACGGAATTATGACAATTTGATGACAGACGTCATATTCGACACCTTTCCCTGCGCCGCGGACGTCCTCAGGCGGCGTCCTTCTGCCCGGGACCGTCTCTCGCACTGTCGTTTCAGTCCGTTCATCTCATTTGTGTGACACGACGGCATTCACGGTTCCCGAACGCAGAAACGCCCGCCTTTCGTTTGAAAGGCGGGCGAACTGCATCCTCAGCACGACCGTTTGAGGGCGGTCACCCCTTGACTTGTTTTGACCTGTTCTTTTTAGAGAAGGGGCAGGAAGCGCGAGAGCATGCGCACGCGGTTTTCGATCGTGTCGACGCGGAGGTATTCGCGTTCGGAGTGGAAGCAGCCACCGGCAGGGGCAACACCGTCAACGACGGGAGTGCCGGCTTGGGCTATGCGATTGGCGTCGGAACCGCCGCCGGCGTCGACCCAGCCCGCTTCAAAGCCTTCGAGGCGGGCGGCTTCGTTGATGAGTTCGACGAGTTCGCGCGTCTTTTCCGTGCAGGGCATGGCCGGGGAGACGGAGGCGCGGCGGGCGTCGACGGTGATGCCGTCGCCCCAGTTCATGGCGGCGAGCTTGATCGGGTAGGAGGCGTGAGGGTACTCACGCCGCCCTACCACACCACCCACCGTACGGATCCGTAGTGGGCGGTTACCTATGGTTGCACTAGCCGCTGTCTTGCACGATAGACAGCAGTCAGGCTCACCCATCCTCTCGAGAGTAGAAAGTCGTTCGTTAGGGATTGTGCGAGGACTCGGCTATTGGAAATATGCCAACTCGCTTTACGCGTGTTGGCCCATTGCCATGCCAATTCTTCCTCGATGCCCAGTATGCGGAGAGCCTTATATCGCGTCGAGATCCTTTTCCACTGCTTCCAGTAGATCTTTCTGATGCGACGTCTCAGCCATTCGTCTGTTTTCAAGGCGAATTTTGCCATCGACGAACGTCCAAAGTACCCAATCCACCCATATATGTATGCCTTGAGCTTTCTTCGAAAGGCGTCGAGGCCTTGCCCCCTACTCCTCGAAGTCAGTTCCTTGAGCTTACTCAAGCATTTGTCACGGAACTTCTTGTGCGGCCGATCTCGCACGATCGACTCCCCGTTTCCCTTTCGCTGAATCCAGAATCCAAAACCAAGGGATTTGACGTCGGGGGAGCCGATTGGGCGAACCTTCGTCTTGTCCTCGTTGATCTTCAGGAACAGCTTTCAGCCTTGCGTTTGAGATGCTCCACAAACTCACCCATTCCCCTCCGTTTTGTCGACCGTCCGAAGCAGCGTTGAAAAGATCGGTAATTGTTTTTCTCAATTTTGATCGTGCCGCCGATCTGCAGCAGATCGTTCACAAGCTCACCGTGGTCGCGCTTGCGGGTGGCCGCCAGGCACCGATGGTGCTCGGCAAGCTTTGCCGCCGTCCTGCGTCCGCGATTGCTTGTGTTCCAAGTCGACGAACCCTTTTTCACGGTTCCGTCGGGATTGTAGTTGTCGGGATTGTTCGCTCGTCTTGAACGGTCGATCCTTCGCTGCAGAAGACGGATCTTCGGCTCCTTCAGATCCACGTGAGGTGCAACCTCGACTATGGCCGCCTGACACTCATGAAAATAAGCAATCCGGCTTGGACCCGGGTCGATGCCGACGACCTCGCATTTGGGCGCATAGACCTTGCGAACGGGCGGCAGGCCTTCAACCACGAGCTGCACGAACCAGCGTTTGACGCCGTTGAGCGTCCTGCGCACGATTCGGCAGTATTTCACGTGCCGGTCGGAGGCGAGCGCCTCCTTCATGTAGCCGGTGTCGGGCTTCATGTACGTCATCACGTGCTTGCGCCAGACAATGGCTCCACGCTCGGGCTTGTACATGATTTCCTGATTGTTCGTGCCTTCGATGGAATTGAGTCCACGCCTGAAGGATTTGAAGCGAGGTCTGCCGGCTTTCCGGAACATGTGACGCTGTAGAGCCCTCCAGACCGCTTTGCCAATGCTTTGCGCTTCATGAGCGCCAATGTCTTTTCGACCGCTCGCCTTGCGATGATTATTCGCAATGATCGTAAGGCCGAACTCGGTTAGTCCAAAGGCTTTGTGAACAGCACTGAACGCTTTCGTGCGTGCTTTCCCCTTGGGCATGTCCCGTGCCACCCGCCACTCCTGCGTTTCACGCATGCGCTGCAGACGTCCGAGAGCTGTCCCGAGCGTCGCATTGTAGAGCGTGCGTCCGAACTCAAACGCCTTTTCGAGAAAACGATTCTGCTGATCGTTCACACGAAGCGGAAGTTCGACGATGTAGGAAGAGGTGGAGGTGCGCATAAGGCAATGTTACTTCACGTTCGAAAACTTTGTGCGCCTTACCTCCCATTGAAATGAGAGGCTTGCGGCGCACGGGTTCTGTCAAAAGGTCTCAGACTCTGCACCGCCGCCGATGAAGAAAAATTTTTTCCGCCGCCGTTCGATCAGCTACAGAGGTCGCGGCAACTTCGCGACGCAGCTCAGCTTCTCCCAGCCGATCGTGAAGCTCGCCGTCTGGCTCTACTTCATCATCTGCATCCTGGTCATCGGCACCCGCGTTTTCTTCATGACGCAGGCCGACCACTACAGGGATGAAATCACAGCACTCGTCTCCGAAGCCGCGGGCGTCGACGTCCATGCGGGCGAATTCTCCGCAGGCTTCGAGCGCTTCTGGCCCGTCATCACCGTCAGGCAGCTCGAGCTTGCAAGGCCGGGCGGCCCCGTCTCGCTCACGCTCCCCGAAGTCAAGGCAAGACTCGCCTGGTCCTCGCTCTGGCATCTCGAGCCACGTTTCCAGCTGTTGCGCATCAGCAGTCCCGACCTGCGCATCACCCGTCTCGACAAAACGACGCTCGACATCGCGGGCTTCGTCGTCAATCTCCCCGAAGGAAGCGACGAGGAATCCAACTTCGCCGCTTCCGGCGACAGCAGGGTCGCCGCCTGGTTACTCGCGCAGAAGAAGCTCGAGCTCGTCAACGGCACCATCACCTATGACGACCGCTACAGCCCCGGCGCCGCCGAAGTCCGCGTCATGAACGCTAACGTCGTCTTCGAGCAGACGCTTCTCGACTGGCGAGTCGCCGTCGACGGCACCGCTCACATCAGCGCCGAGGAGAGTCCGCACAAGCAGGGCGAATGCTTCACCGCCGTGGCCCGCATCGACCGCCACATCTTCACGGACACGTCGAACCCGTTGACCTGGAAAGGACAGGCCTACGTGCGCTTCTCGCACGCCGACGTCGCGAAGCTTCTCTCGCGCGCGGGCTTCCCGCAGTTCATATCCTCGGGTTCGGGCGCCGCCGAGGTCTGGGCGAGCTTTGCGGACGGCCGCATCACGAGCGCCACGGCCGACGTCGCGCTGCTCGACATCCACACTCAGCTCGCCGACAATCTCGAGCCCCTGAAGCTTGCCTGGCTCGAATCGCGCCTCTACTACAACGGCTCGTTCGGCGATCGCGCCGAACAGACCTTCGGCGTAAGGAAGCTGGACTTCATGACGGCCGACCGTCGCCGCCTCAAGCCCACCGACGCCTCGGTCACGATCAGGACCGACAGCGCGGGCCAGATCTCCGACGGTGCCATCACCGTCTCGCGCCTCGACATCGGCTCGCTCATCGCCCTCGTTCCCGAGCTTCCGCTTGACGACGCCGTGCGCTCCTTCGTGACCGCACACGCCCCCGAGGGCTACCTGAAGGACGTCAGCGTCGCCTTCTCGGGCAATCCCTCCGACCCCGGCAACTGGCGTCCCGCCGCCACCTTCAAGGACCTCTCCCTCAAGGCTGCGGACGGCATTCCCGGCATCAGGGCCATTTCGGGTTCGATTTCCCCCCTCAAGAACGGCGAGGGCTTCAAGGTGGTCCTCGACAGCCCGAAGTCGACCCTTTCCTTCCCCGGCATCTTCCGTCACCCCGACATGAAGTTCGACACGCTCAAGGCAACCGCCGAGATCGTGCCCCATCCGACGCTCACCGTCCGTCTTCCGTCCTTCGAGGCCTCGAATCCGGACGCCGCGCTCAAGGGAAGCGGCAGCTGGCAGGCGACGGGCGGCCCCGGCACGCTTGAGCTCAACGGCACGATCAGCAGGGCCAGGGCGACGGCCGTGCCCTACTACATTCCGCTCGTCGTGGGCGACGACGTGCTCGACTGGCTAGAGGCCGGCATTCTCGGCGGCAGCGGCTCCAACGGCACCTTCATCGTGAAGGGACCGCTTGAGCACTTTCCCTGGGACGGCAAGCACAAGAACGACGGACACTTTGCGATCGAGGCCGACATGACGGGCGGCAGGCTCGACTTCCTCCCCTCGCACGTCAGGAAGGCCGACGGCAGCTGGGAGACCGCCTCGAGTTGGCCCGTTCTCAACAACATCGACGCGCACCTCGCCTTCATCGGAAACGGCTTCGAAATCCGCGGCCGGAGCGCAACCTCGCACGACCTCAAGGCAAGCGACGTCGTCGTCAGCATGAAGTCCTACACGGACGCCGATCTGGAGATCACGGGCCGCGCCCAGGGAGACCTCGGCCGCGTGCTCCGCTATCTCAATCAGGGCAGGATGCTCAACGACATCCTCTCCTCCGCGTTCGCCGAAAGCAAAGGTTCGGGCGCCGCCGACGTGCGCATGAACCTTCATATTCCCCTTTCCGGCGACATCGTCAGAAACCTGCGCGTCAACATCGATGCGGACATCCGCAACGCCACCTTCTACTACGGCCTCAACCTGCCGACGGTCTCGGGCGTCAATGGGAGCCTGCACATCACGGAAAAGAGCGTCGTCACGCCCGCGCCCCTCACGGGCACGAGTCCCGGCGGCAAGCCCGTCAAGGTCACCGCCGAAACGAAGGACGGCGTCATGACGCTCGGCATCGATGCCGAGCCGACGACAGCCGAACTCGAGCACTTCCTCGGCATTGATGTCGCCGAGCTCTTCTTCAAAAAGCTCACGGGCACGTCTCCCGTTCATGTCGACGCCGAAATCGGGCTCACGAAGAGCCGCTTCGCCGTCACCGGCAGGACGGACCTCGACGGCATCGCGAGTACGCTGCCCGAGCCCTATGAAAAGGCGGCGGGCGAGAAGTGGCCCACGACCTTCAGCGTCACGCTTCCCGAAAAGGCCATGCACGTCGACGTATCGAGCCCCGGACGCGCCGCCGTGGCGCTTCGCTTCACCCGCGACAAGGACGGCCTCTCGCTCAGGCACGGCTACGCAGGCCTCGGATCCGCACCCATGCGGGCTCCCGCCGAAGGCATCGCAATCCGCGTCGAGACGCCCCGTGCGTCCATCGACGACTGGCAGCCCTACATTCTTCAGGACGAAAGTCCCGCGAAGCCCGGCAGCGGCAGGACCGCAGCCGGGGAGTCGGCCGTCGACCGCATTTCCATGGTCGAAGCCGAGATCGGCGGCGCCCTCTGGTCGGACAAAGAGTTCCGCAACCTCAGCCTCACGGCCAGACGCTTTGCGAAGAACGACTGGCACGTCAGGGTGGCGGGCGACGACGCCGCAGGACAGATCGAATACAACCAGGCGACGAGCGAGGCCCATGCACGCCTCAAGGTCAACCTCACCCGCTTCGCGCTTCCCGACAGCAAGGCCGAGAGCTTCGTGCCGAGCGCCAGGCAGGAGGCCGTCACGACCGTCTCCGACCTGCCCGACATCTCACTCGTCATCGACGACCTCAAGGTGGGCAAGCGTCACCTCGGCAAGGTTGAGTTCGAGGCCAGCCGAAGGGTCGAGGCGGGCAACATCGTCTGGCGCATCACCGAGGCGGCCCTTCGCAATGCGGGCAGCGTCATCCGCGCACGAGGTAGCTGGGTGCACACGCCCGGCAAGTCGGGCGAGACCTCCGTCTCGATCGACGGCAACATTCCGGACGCGGGCAAGCTTCTGGCGAGCCTCGACATTCCGCACGCCGTGAACGGCGCGCCGACGACCCTGCACGCCGACCTCTCCTGGAACAACGCGCCTCACCGCCCCGACCTCTCCACGCTCAGGGGCTCCTTCTCAAGCGAGATGAAGCGCGGCGAATTCCTGCAGATCGAGCCCGGCGCAGGCCGCCTGCTGAGCCTGCTGTCGATGCAGCACCTTCTGCGCAGGCTCACGCTCGACTTCAGGGACGTGCTCGGCAAGGGCTTCGCATTCGACTCCGCCCACGTTGCGGGCACGGTGAAGAACGGCGTCCTGAGCATTCCGAAGGCCTCCGTCCTCGGCTCGTCCGCCACCGTGATGGTGGGCGGCAGCATCAGCCTCGTCAGGGAGACGCTCGACCTCGACGCCATCATTCTCCCCGCCATCAACGCGGGCGGGCCGGCGCTTGCGCTCTCGATCATCAACCCCGCCGTCGGCATCGGCACCTTCCTCACGCAGTGGGTTCTCAAGGACCAGCTCTCGAACATGTTCCGCATGGAGTACGAGATCAAGGGCCCGTTCGACGACCCCGTCGTCGAGAAGGCCTCGCGAACAGAACTCGGCGCGGAAATCAAGCCCGCCGCGCCCGGCGAGCGCATCCGCCCGCTTTTCGACTAGAACGCATCCGCTACAATGTGCGGACACAACATCCCTTTCTTTTGACACCATGCGCATTTCCGCCTGCCAGATGATTTCGGGCATTGATCCCGAACAGAACGTTCTCGACGCCGTCAACCTCATTTCGGCCTCCGCCGACTCGGGCGCCGATCTCGTCGTGCTCCCCGAGAACTTCGCCCTGATGGCGGGCGACGCCGCCAACCTCGGCATTGCCGAAGCCGTCGGCGAAGGCCCGATCCAGGATGCCGTGCGCATGGCGGCCATGCGCTGCGGCCTCTGGGTCGTCGCTGGCTCGATTCCGCTCAAGGGAAAGGACGCCACCCACTACACGCAGTCCTCGCTCGTGTTCGATCCGGAAGGCAACATCGCGGCCCGCTACGACCGCATCCATCTCTTCCGCTTGCAGAACAAGACCGAGTTCTACGACGAGCGCATCTACATCGAACCCGGCAAGTCCCCCGTCACCTTCAGGATGACGACCTGGGACGGCGAGTCCTTCTCCGTCGGCCTCTCGCTCGGCTTCGACCTGCGCTTTCCCGAACTCTTCCGCGGCCTTTCCCAGCCCGACCTCATCGTGTTGCCCGCGACCTTCACGGAAATGACGGGCCGCGCCCACTGGGCGACGCTGCTCGCTGCACGCGCCATCGAGAACCAGTGCTTCGTCGCAGCGGCCGCCCAAGGCGGACACCATGCCTGCGGCAGGCGCACCTGGGGCCACTCCAGAATCATCGACGCCTGGGGCGGCATGGTGAGCGAGCTCGCCTCCGGGACGGGCATCGTGATCGGCAACATCGAGCGCAGCCAGCTCGAGAACGTCCGAAGCACGCTTCCCGCGCTCGCCTCGCGCACGATCTACTGAACACATGACGACATTCACATCCTCGCTTGAGCGGCTTTCAGCCGCTCAAGCGCTTTTTTACTCGGGCACGGGACTCGACGACGGCGCGCTTCTCAAGGTGCTCGGCCGCATGACGCCGGCAGGCGCGGACTGGGCGGACATCTACTTTCAGCAGACCGTCTCCCGTTCCTGGATTCTCGACGAGGGCGCCGTCAAGACGGGCGGATTCTCCATCGACAGGGGCGCAGGACTGCGCACCGTCTGCGGCGAGACCTCCACGCTCGCCTACACGGACGTGCTCACGCCCGTCTCGCTTCTCGATGCTGCAGGCACCGTGGTCGCCTCGGCCGCCTACTCCCCCGAGGGCGCCCCAGGCGTCGTCATCCCCGCCTGCCTCACCCCCGGCTCCTACAGGCCCTGCTGCGGGACGGAGGACGCATCCTCGAACATGCACACGCCACAGGCGCTTGAGCTCATCCGCGAGGCCGACGCCCTGGCGCGCGAGGCGGATCCCAGGGTCACAGACGTGGTCGTCACCCTTCAGTGCGAGACGGATGCAACGCTCCTCTGCCGCCTTGACGGCCTGCTTTCGGGCGACATCCGCCCCATGGTCTACCTTTCGATCTCGGTCATCGCCTCGGAAAACGGCAGGCGCGAGCGAGCCTCGGCCGGAGGCGGCGCACGCGCGGGGCTTGAGTTCTTCACGCGGGAGCGCATCCGTAAGTGGGCTCGCGACGCCGTCTCGGAGGCAATCCACAATCTCGGCGCCGCACCCGCACCTGCAGGCATCATGCCCGTCGTGCTCGGTCCGGGCTGGCCCGGCATTCTGCTCCACGAGGCCGTGGGCCACGGACTTGAAGGCGACTTCATCAGAAAGGGCACCTCCGCCTTCACGGGCAGGATCGGCATGCGCGTCGCATCCCCCGGCGTCACGGTCGTCGACGACGGCACGATCGGACTAGCGCGCGGCTCCATCTGCGCCGACGACGAAGGCACGCCCGCCGCGCGCACGACGCTCATCGAAGACGGCATCCTCACGGGCTACATGCACGACCTCACGAGCGCCCGCGTTCTCGGAACCGCCCCGACGGGCAACGGCCGACGCGAGAGCTTCGCCACGCTGCCCCTGCCGCGCATGACCAACACCTTCATGACGCCCGGGGACTGCGATCCCGCCGACATCGTCAAGTCGGTCAAACGAGGCATCTACGCGAGCAACTTCAGCGGCGGGCAGGTCGACATCACCAACGGCAAGTTCGTCTTTGCGATGAGCCGCGCCTGGATGATCGAGGACGGCAGGCTCACTCACCCCGTGCGCGGCGCCATGCTATCGGGCTCGGGTCCCGAGGCCCTCAAGCACATCCCGCTCATCGGCAACGATCTTGCACTTGACGAGGGCACGGGACAGTGCGGCAAGGACGGCCAGCAGGTACCCGTGGGCGTAGGCATGCCCACCATCCGCATCGATGCGCTGACCGTTGGCGGCACTGCGGAAAATGCCGTTTAAGCGTACCAGCCGTGCGGTTTATAATGTTTAGATTCCCTTAAAACAGGAACATATCGTGTTCAAATCGTTCAAGCTAATGACGCCCATCGTGTGGCTCACGAGGCTGCTCGTCGGCGCCTACCCCCACTGGCAGGGCTGTGCGCCGTCCTCCAAACAGCGCATCTACTTCGCCAACCACACGAGCCATCTCGACACGATCGTGATCTGGGCCTCGCTGCCCCCGCAGCTCCGTCCCTTCGTTCGCCCCGTCGCCGCCAAGGACTACTGGGAAAAGGGCCTGCTTCGCCGCCGCATCGCGCTTGACGAGCTCAACGTCGTGCTCGTCGACCGCCGCCGCACGGAACACAGCAATCCGCTCGATCCCCTGCGTCAGGCGCTACAGGAAGGCTCCTCCCTCATCATCTTCCCCGAGGGCACCCGCCGTCCCCAACCGCTGCCGAGCGAGTTCAAGTCCGGCATCTGGCGCCTGATGAAGGAATTTCCTCAGGTCGAGCTGATTCCCGTCTACATCGAGAACCTGCACCGCGCCATGCCCAAGGGCGTGCTGCTTCCCGTTCCCACCGTCTGCTCCATCCGCTTCGGCGCCCCGCTCGAGCATTCTCCCGAAGACCTGAAGGAGGATTTCCTTGAACGCGCCCGCAACGCCATCATCTCCCTAGCACAGCCATGAGACTCGGATTCACCATTCAGGAGGCCTACGGCATCCTTCTCGTCGGCCTCGCGCTTCTTGCCGCCGCCGGCACCTTCTACGCCAACTGGGCCCTGAACCGCAGCAGCGATCCCGAACATCGCGCCCGCCTGCTTGCGGTCAATGCCCGCGTGCGCATGTCCTGGTGGCTCATCGTCGTCTTCACGATCGCCTTCGCGCTCGGCCAGGCCACGCTTCTCGTCTTCTTCGCGCTCATCAGCTTCTTCCTGCTGAGGGAGTTCATCGCGATCACGCCTACGAAGCCCACCGACCACAATGCGCTCGTCGTCGCGTTCTACATCGCGATTCCCGTGCAGTACGCGCTCATCGGCTTCGACCTCTCGTACTTCACGACGCTCTTCATTCCGACGTACCTGTTCCTCGCGCTGCCCGTCATCATGGCCATGACGAAGGACACGGAGCGCTATCTCGAGCGCGTCGCCAAGGTGCAGTGGGGCGTCATGCTCTGCGTCTTCTGCGTGAGCCACGCACCCGCCATCGCGACGCTCGACCTAACGCGCTACAACTCGTCCGGTCCGCTACTGCTCCTCTTCTTCCTGCTCGTCGTATTCGTGAGCGACCTCGCCTCGAGCATCGCCAGCTCCTTCTTCGGCGGCAAGACCCTGAGCTTCAACTCCAACCGCACGATCAAGGGCACGCTCATCGGCTCCTTCTGCGGCGTGCTCGCCGGTGCGGCCATGTTCTGGATCACGCCGTTCCGCGCCTGGCAGGCCGTCATCATGGCCGTCATCATCGCGGCCTCCTGCGTGATGGGCGACCTGGTCATCAACTCCGTGCGCCACAGCATGGGCGCCACGCGCCTTGCAGGCGAAGGAGACATCTACATGACGCGCGGCACGCTTGCGCGCCTCGCTCCCCTCACCTTCGCGGCCCCCGTCTTCTACCATCTGACGATCACATTCTTCATCCTCTACAAGGACGCGTTCTAAGCAGAAGGACGGACGTCCGGAAGGAACGACCAAAAGAAAACCCCCGGGCCATGCGGCTTCGGGGGTTTTTCATTTTTTCACGCGGTCTGACGACCGGGCCTCTTAGCGACGGCGGTTGCCGTTCTGGGCACCGGCGGGCGGACGGCCTTCGATGTGACGGAAGGTGATGCGGCCCTTGGTCAGATCGTACGGCGAGAGCTCGAGGGACACCTTGTCGCCCGCGAGAATGCGGATGTGATGCTTGCGCATCTTGCCGTTGGTGTAGGCCACCAGTTCATGACCGTTGTCAAGTTTGACGCGATAACGGGCATCGGGCAGCACTTCAAGCACCTGGCCCGACATCTCGATGAGATCTTCCTTTGCCATATTCTTCCAAGTTGATCCGCCGGGTCCTCAAAAACAAAAAAAGGCTGCACGTCGGGCAGCAGGCGGACACGGCGATGGGTGAAACTATCGACGGCGAACGGTCGCCGTCACAAGTGCGTGATTGTAGCACTGATTGTCCTTGCAACATCGGGTTTTACCCGCAATCTTCGTCGTTTCTCCCCATACGGTTAAGGCTCGGACAATATACACTTGGCTAAAATACAGGCGGGAGTAGGGAAGACCTGCGAAAGCCCTGCTCTTGAAACACATTTTTCGGCGTGCGCTCGCCTGCGCGCCGGCGACCCTTTTGGAGAATAAAACATGAAGACGGTGCTTGTTGTTTACGACAGCCGCTCCGGCCATACCGCTCGTATCGCCCGCCGCATTTGGGAAACCATCATTGCCGAAGGCCACCAGGCCGACATGATGCACGTGCTTGAAGCCGACCGCGAAGGCGTCGACTGGAACAAGTACGACCTTGTCATCTGCGGCGCTCCCGTCCTCTACGGCGTGTTCCGCAAGCAGTTCCTCGCCTTCGTCAACCGTTGGAAGGCCGTCCTCGACGCCAAGCCCAACAGCTTCTTCAACGTGACCGTCATCGCCCGCAACCCGGCCAAGGCCACGCCCGAAGGCAACGTCTACTGCCGCAAGTTCCTTGAGAACAACCCGTGGCACCCGAAGGACGTCAAGTGCTTCGCCGGCAAAGTCGACTACCCGAACTGGAGCTGGATCGACGCCAAGCTCATCCAGATGATCATGAAGATGACCAAGGGCCCGACGGAAATGACGGCCGTCATCGACTACACCGACTGGGAAGCCGTTGAAGATTACGCCCGCCACTGCCTGACGCTCGAAGCCTAAGCCTTCCGCTCAGGTTCCGCACACGAAAAGCCTCCGGAATCCGGAGGCTTTTTGCGCATATAGGGGTTAAGTCGTGTTTTTTGACCTCGTTTTCGCGTCCTCGTGCCGCTAAACTTAAGCTAGGTGCGCTTGTCCGCCTTTCGCCGATGTTCATCAACGGCGCGGGCCATGGGAGCCAAGCCTTCCTTCGGGCGCATCCGCACCGCCGGCTCAAGCCGGCCACCATCGCAAGAATTCGAAGATCACTAAGACATGACTCAAAGCTTTCCCTGGTACAAGAGCTACCCCGCAGGCGTCCCGCACGAAATCAATCCGGACCGCTATCCGAGCATTCCGGCCGTCCTCGACGACATCGCCGCGCGCTACCCCGACAAGGTGGGGTACACCAACATGGACTGCGGCCTGACCTACAGCCGCACGGCTGCGCTCACCAAGGAACTCGCCGCCTACCTCCAGAGTCTCGGCCTCAAGCCCGGCGACCGCGTCGCCATCATGATGCCGAACCTTCTGCAGTACGTCATCGCCATGTATGCCTGCCTGCGCGCGGGCTACATCGTCGTCAACATCAACCCGCTCTACACCTCCCGCGAGGTCAACGGCACGCTGCGCGACTCCGAGGCGAAGGCGATCATCATCATCGAGAACTTCGCCAAGACACTCCAGAACGCCCTGCCCGGCACGAAGTGCGAGCACATCATCACGACCGCCGTCGGCGACCTCTTCCCGTTCTTCAAGCGCACGCTCGTCAACTTCGTCGTGCGCAAGGTGAAGAAGATGGTGCCCGAATACTCGCTCCCGAACGCCGTCGGCTTCAACGAAGCGCTTGAGATCGGCCGCCGCCACGGCTTCACCGCCCATGAGATCCACAACACCGACATCGCCTTCCTGCAGTACACGGGCGGCACGACCGGCGTTGCCAAGGGCGCCATCCTCACGCACCGCAACCTCCTCGCCAACCTCCAGCAGGTGGGCTACTGGCTTGCGAGCGCCTGCAAGGAAGGCGAGGAAGTCGCCCTCACGGCGCTGCCGCTCTACCACATCTTCTCCCTCACGGCAACGCTCTCCTTCACGCAGTTCGCCGCGAACATGGTGCTCATCACCAACCCGCGCGACATCGACGGGCTGGCCAAGGAATGCGCCAAGTGGGACTTCTCCATCATCGTCGGCGTCAACACGCTCTTCACCGCGATGCTCAACAACAAGATCTTCTGCGCCCACAAGTTCACGCGCCTCAAGGTCACCGCGGGCGGCGGCTCCCAGGTGCAGCGCACCATCGCCGAACGCTGGAAGCAACAGACGGGCTGCAACATCCTCGAGGCCTACGGTCTCACGGAATGCTCGCCCGGCGTCTGCGGCAACATCCCCGAGGCTCCGTGGGACGGCTCGGTGGGCGTGCCCATCCCGTCGACCGAAGTATCCATCCGCGGCGAAGGCTTCCGCGACCTCGGCTGTTGCCCGTCGCCCGACAAGATTCCCGAATACACAGGCGAGATCTGCGTGCGCGGCCCGCAGGTCATGCAGGGCTACTGGAACAAGCCCGAGGAGACGGCCGCCGTTCTTCGCGACGGCTGGCTGCGCACGGGCGACGTGGGCCACATGGACATGAACGGCAGCATCACGATCACGGACCGCAAGAAGGACATGATTCTGGTCTCCGGCTTCAACGTCTATCCGAACGAAGTCGAAAACGTGATCGCGAGCATGCCCGGCGTGCTTGAAGTGGGCGTCGTGGGCGTTCCGAGCGCCAAGTCCGGCGAAACCGTCAAGGCCGTCATCGTGCGCAAGGATCCCGCCCTCACCGCCGACGACGTCAAGAAGTACTGCCGCACCCAGCTCACGGGCTACAAGATGCCGCGCGAGATCATCTTCGTCGACTCGCTCCCGAAGACCGCCGTGGGCAAGATCCTGCGCCGCGAGCTCAAGGACATCCAATAATTCTGCTGCAGCCCCATGAAAAAATGCCAGTTTCCTGCGGAAGCCGGCATTTTTGCATTATCTTGACGTGCGGACTCAGTCCCGTGCGGCAAAGGCCGGATCGGCCTTGAGCACAACGGTCAGGCCCTCGAGCTCCACGCGCTCGCCGCCGCGGAGCTTCCTCGTCTTGCGAAGCTCGACCTCGCCGTCGACGCGCACGAGGCCCTCGGCGACCATCGCCTTGGCATGAGCGCCGGAGTCGGCCGCGCCGACAGCCTTGAGAAGGGCGTCGAGCGTGATGAGCTCGCCCTTGATCTGAAATTCCTGCTTCATAGAAATTCGGCGCGCAGTCCCCGGGACGGGAGAGGACGCGCCGTCCTCCTCTTCAAGTTCGGCCAGGCAGCCCGTCGGAGCGGTCCTCTTCCGAAGACAAGAACCGCCGACACTTCAACTTTCCTAACCTAAGTCAAATCCGAATGCCCCCACGACAGGCGCCGTAGTGACACAATCAACACCTTGACACCTTTCATACGTGCAAACCCTAGCACGCCGAAAGACGGTCAGAACATTTTACGGTACTTCTTTCATGCTTTCCGCCATCGCACTCATTCTGGCCTTTCAGGTCGTCGGCGAAGTCATCAGTCGCAGCGCGGGCATTCCCGTTCCGGGTCCCGTGATCGGCATGATCCTCATGCTTCTCGCCTTTTTCGTCAAGGACGATCTCATCGGCCGCATCCGCCCAACGGGCGGCGTGCTCCTATCGAACCTGTCGCTTCTCTTCGTGCCGGCGGGCGTGGGCGTCATGCGCTACGGCGACCTTTTCCTTCGCGAGGGCCTCGCCATCGGCGCCGTGCTTGTGATCTCAACCCTCATCGCCATGCTCGTGACCGCCTACACCATCATCTTCGTCGACAAGCTCGTGCACAAGAACAAGAACAAGGACTGACCATGCAGGACATTCTTCAGCAGCTCTCGCCGATCCTCGGCAATCCCGCCCTCTGGCTTGCCGTCACGCTCGTCGCCTTTATCTTCGGCCAGCATCTCTACAAGCTCACGCAGTTCAATCCGCTCTTCACGCCGATCATCGTAGCCGTCGTGAGCATCATCGTCGTGCTGCTCGTCATGGGCGTGCCCTACGAGCAGTACTTCCAGGGCGCAGGCGTCATTCACTTCCTGCTCGGGCCCGCGACCGTGGTGCTCGCTGTGCCGCTCTTCGAGCAGCGCCAGAAGCTCGTCGAGCTCTGGCTGCCCCTCACCTGCGGCCTTCTCGCAGGCAGCGTGGCCGCCATCGTCTCCGTCGTTGCCTTCGGCTGGCTCTTCGGACTCTCGGCCGAAACAATGATCTCCATGATTCCGAAGTCCGTCACGACACCGATCGCCATGGGCGTGTCCGAAGCCATGGGCGGGCGCCCCGACCTGACGGCCTGCCTCGTCGTGATCACGGGCATCTTCGGCTCCATCGTCGGCCGTCCGCTCTTCAACCTCTGCCGCATCACGTCCGACCCAGTGCGCGGCGTGACGCTCGGCCTCGCCGCACACGGCATGGGCACGAGCGCCGCATTCCAGATCTCGAACAGGGCGGGCGCCTTCGGCGGTCTGGCCATGGGCCTCTCCGGCATCATCACCGCCTTCCTTGCGCCGCTCATCGCAGGCCCCCTCATGAAGCTTCTGGGCATCTGAGCCTGCCTGCACCTCAAATGAAAGCGCGCGCCTCCTTTCGGGGGTGCGCGCTTGTTCGCTTGTTTTTCAGAGAGGCGGTCAGAGGATTACTGCGGCCACGCAGGTGATGATCACGACGCCGAGGATGTTGAGCCAGAAGCCAGCCTTCACCATGTCTCCGATCTTCAGACGGCCGGTGCCGAACACGATCGCGTTGGGCGGCGTGGCGACGGGCATCATAAAGGCACAGGAAGCGGCGAGCGCGGTGGTCACGAGGAGGCCGGAGGCATCGATCTTGAGCGCATCGGCTGAGGCGGAGATGAGCGGCATCATCGTGGCGGCAAGTGCGGTGTTCGAGGTCACTTCGGTAGCGAAGGTCACGAGGGTAGCGACGCCGGCCATCATGGAGACTTCACCGAGGCTGCCGAGGGCCGTGGCCTGAGCGCCCACCAGGGCAGCGGCGCCAGTGCTCTGCAGAGCGGCCGCCATCGTGAGACCGCCGCCGAAGAGGAGCAGCACATCCCAAGCGATCACGTCCTTGGCCGAGGACCAGTCAAGAGCGTGGATGCCGCGCTTGGAGTCGACGGGGATCGCGAAGAGCAGGAGGCCTGCAGCCATGGCGACGGTTTCGTCCTTGAGGGCCGCGAAGGGCTTGGCGCCGTCGAATTCAAGGCCGCGGATGACCGGGCCGAAGATCCAGAGGACGGCCGCGAGGACGAAGACCGCCAGAACGATCTTTTCACCGCGGGACATGGCACCGAGCTTGCGAAGCTCGTTGCGGACCCAGTCCTTGCCGCCGGGAATGCCTTCCATCTTGCAGGGGAAGAGAACGTTCACGAGCAGGAAATAGGTGGCTGGGAGCAGCAGGAGCGCAACCGGAAGGCCGATCTTGAGCCAGTCAATGAAGCTCACGGTCTCGCCGTAGGTCTGTTCCATGAAGCGGACGTAGATGCCGTTCGGGGGCGAGCCGATCACGGTGACCATGCCGCCGATGGAGGCCGCGTAGGCGATGGAGAGCAGCACGGCGATGCCGAAGTTGCGTTCATCCTTGCCGATGACTTCGCTCTTCTGGGTGGAGCGCACGACGCCGAGCACGGCGATGGCAATGGGAACCATCATGGCGGCAGTCGCCGTATTGGACACCCAGGCGGAGAGGCCGGCAGTGGCCAGCATCAGGCCGAGCACCATCTGCTTGGGCTGGGTGCCGAAGAGGCGCAGCGTCAGCAGTGCGATGCGGCGGTCAAGGTGCCAGCGGTGGATGCCGGCCGCGAGCAGGAAGCCGCCCAGGAAGAGGAAGATCGTCCCGGAGGCGTAGTTGCTCATCGCAGCCTTGGCGGACGTGATCTGCAGAAGCGGATACACGACCAGTGGAATCATTGCGGTCGCCGCAATCGGAAGCGCTTCGGTAAACCACCAGATCGCCATCCACACGGTCACGCCCATGCAGGCGCGGCCCGCATACGGGAAGGCGGTTTCAACGCCCTGGGAGTTGATGTAGCTTTCAGGCAGAAGGAAGTAGGTCAGCAGCCCCAAGATCGGGCCGGCGACGAGCGCCAGAAGCTTGCCCCTGTTGGACATGGCGCCGATTTCAATACTGGATTCGGTCATGGTTGAACCCTCAGTTAATGTTGATCGAATCCCGCCTACCGATCCGTGAAATCGTAAACGAGTTCTGTTCGGTTGATAGTAATCAAGCCCGAAACCCTTTTCAACGACACATATTTAAGGGATAACCCGCAAAACCAGGTCACATATTTCACAATACGAAAGCGTGTTCCGAATTGTGAAATTAACCCCCAAGTCCGAGGGGTTTTACCTAAGTCGGACGCCGTACGTCGATTTTCAAGGTGTTGCGACGATTTTGAAAATCTATCCGTTTGTTTGATTCAGTCTGCGCGACGGGGAAAGAGCGCATGCACGCAGTCGGCAGTCCGCCTGTAGGCGCTGCGGCCTGCGGACTGTCCCAGAGGCAGCATGACGAGGTCGTTGCGTCCGACTTCGGAGGCACACCTGTCAAGGGGGCCCATCAGGGCCTTCTGGGCGGGGTAGCCGGCCGTCATGAGCTCCCAGTCGTCGAGGGCCTCGACGAGCGCGTTTCTGAGCACGCGGCTGAGCCTGCCGTTGTAGATGCGCGTGAGTACGGTGTCGCAGGCCGTGCCGAACTCCGCGTAGTAGCGGTGCGCGTCGCAGGCGCTGGACTCGGCCGTCGTCAGCAGGGCCGTGCCGACGGACACGCCTGCAGCGCCCATGGCCAGAAGTGCGTTCACCTGCTCGGCCGAGGCGATGCCGCCCGCCGCGATGACGGGCAGCCCCGTCGCGCGGACGGCGGCGGGCACGAGGGACATGAGACCGACGAGAGCGTCCTCGGGATCCTCAAACGAGAGGCGCGGGCCCGCGGCCTCCGCTCCCTGAACGATGACGGCGCCGCAGCCCGCGGCGCGCAGGACCTTGGCCTCACGGAGCGTCGTGGCGGTGCCGATGTTGACGATGCCGAGTTCGGCGAGCTTCTCCTCCTCGGGCTCGCGGAAGCCGCCGAAGGACGAGATGACGGCTGCGGGCCTCACCTCGAGCGCCGCATCGAACTGCTCGAAGAAGTCGGGGCGGGTGCAGCCCTCGAGATCGTAGCGTTCGGCATAGGAGGCGCCTTCGCCTGCGGGCAGCTCGAGCTCCTCGAGCAGCATCGAGACGGCGTCGCCGAAACGCTCGAAGCGTTCCGCCGCATCCGCGGGCGCGTCGACAGGCACAGCAAGGTTCACGGCGAAGGGCTTCTGCGTGAGCTCCTTCACGCGCGCGGCAAAGGCGCGGATCTCGTCGGGAGCGAGACCGGCGGCGGGAATGACGCCGAGACCGCCCGCCTCGGACACGGCCGCCACGAGCTCAGGCGTGGCAATGCCCTCCATCGGAGCATTGAGGAAGGGCACCTCGATGCCAAGAAGTTTCGCAAAGCGGGTGCACGATTCGTTCGTCTGAGACATAATTGCCACGATCTCCTAATTAATGAATTCAAGGGTACGTCCCGATTCTATCCCGACTTACCGACCATATATACATATGTCCAAGAAAACCGTCGTCATCGGCCTTTCGGGCGGCGTCGACTCCTCTGTCAGCGCCTGGCTCCTCAAGGAGCAGGGCTACAACGTCATCGGCCTCTTCATGAAGAACTGGGAGGACGACGATGACAGCGAATACTGCTCCTCCCGTCAGGACTTCATCGACGCGAGCGCCGTCGCCGACGTGATCGGCATCGACATCGAGGCCGTCAACTTCGCGAAGGAATACCGCGAGCGCGTCTTCTCCGACTTTCTACGCGAATACAGCGCAGGCCGCACGCCCAATCCCGACGTTCTCTGCAACGCAGAGATCAAGTTCCGCGCCTTCCTCGACCATGCCATGGCCATGGGGGCCGACCTCATCGCCACGGGGCACTACGCCCGCGTCCGTCACACGGACGACGGCGTCCAGCTGCTGCGCGGCGTCGATCCCGGCAAGGACCAGAGCTACTTCCTGCACCGCCTCACCCAAGAGCAGATCTCCCGCGTGATCTTCCCCGTGGGCGAAATCTGCAAGACCGAGGTCCGCCGCATCGCCGACGACCTCAAGCTTCCCAATGCGAAGAAGAAGGACTCCACGGGCATCTGCTTCATCGGCGAGCGTCCGTTCCGCGAGTTCCTCAACCGCTATCTGCCTACCCAGCCCGGTCCGATCCGCATTCCCGACGGCACGGTCGTGGGCGAGCACATGGGCCTTTCCTTCTATACGCTCGGCCAGCGCAAGGGCATCGGTGTGGGCGGCCGCCACGACTCCACGGGCGAGCCGTGGTTCGTCGCGAAGAAGGATCTTGCCACCAATACGCTCTGGATCTGCCAGGGACACGATCACCCGTGGCTTCTCGCGCACGAGCTCAAGGCCGTCCATCCAAGCTGGATCTCCGGACATGCGCCCGAGCTTGACGCCGAGCTTACGGTGAAGACCCGCTATCGCCAGCCCGACGATCCCTGCAGACTCGAGTACGTCTCCGAAAAGAACTTCACGCTTGGCTTCGACAAGCCTCAGTGGGCGGCCACGCCCGGCCAGAGCGCCGTTCTCTATCAGGGCGACGTCTGCCTCGGCGGCGGCTTCATCGACACCGTGAAGCACTGATCCGTCGCCGTCCCGGCCGCCATAGTCACACGCTCGACAGACATGGCGGCCGCAGGCAGGGCACGACAGCCGCCCCTCAAACCAATTCCAACCACGACCCAACCATCACATGCAGACAACCGACCTCAATCCGCTGGCGCAATGGCTGTGCCACGAAAGGAAGAAACACGGCGGTGTCCGCCAGCACCTCGCCGACAAGCTTGGCATCAACTCCACCACCCTCAGGAAATACGAGATTGGCCGGTACGCCCCCCATCGCGCACATTCAGAACATCCTCGGTCCCGCGCCTGAAGACGTGATCGAATGGGTGCACGACCGAGCGCTCCACCCCGACACCAACCAGCGCAGGTCATGCGATATCGACCGTACACCTTTCGAAAAGTGGATTTACGACAACTGCCAAAAGCTCGGCCTCAACCTTGAGAAGTTCGCTGCCAGACATGGCGTGCATTCCACCACCCTCGGGGACTACGAGGTTGGAAAGGCAAACATTTCGGACGTCAAGCTCATGGAGCTGGTCCGGATGTACAGCGTACCCGAAGCCTACGAAGAATGGCGCAAACTGCGCCATCTCTCCGGACAGGATCCTCGAAGCCATTCAGGAGACCTCAATGACGGCCTCTGCCGCTTCGGCATCCTCCTGCGCACACTGCGAAAGGAACTGGGAGTGAGTCAAAGAGAATTGTGTCGCGCGCTCGGCAAGGACAGCAAGTACATCTGCAACCTTGAATATGGATACACCCGTGTCACCCCGGAGATCATCCTGCGGATCGCCGACTATCTGAACGTGCCCGAGAGAATTCCCGATTTCTTCGCTGCGGTTGACGAAGACGACAACTAGGCGACCGAGCAGGGCCTCGACGACAGTCATCTGAGCGAACAGGGGCTTCGTGCACGCGAAGAGCGCAGGGCAATGGAACTGTCTCAAAAGGAGCTGGCGGAAATCGAGGGCGTCACGGCCAAACAGATCTGCAGGCGCGAGACCGAACGCCTGACTTGGAAGGCGAAGATGAAGGAAGAGAAGAACAAATGAGGCTTGACCTCCTTCCGACGCCCGCCTGAAACAAAAAAAGCGCAGCCCTTGCGGGCTGCGCTTTTTTGGGTACTGCATCAGAGGGAGGCAGCTCAGCTGCGATCCTTTTCCATTTCCTTCGCAAGCAACTTCTTCATCTTCGCCTTGCCGAGGAAGTGACCGATGAGGATCACGAGCGCCGCACAGCCCACGGAGAGCGGGTAGTGCATCATGAAGGCCTGTTCGGGCCAGCGCGTCGTGACGAACACGTCGGAGGCGATCATGCCGCCGGCAATCCAGCCGAGAAGGCCTGCGCCGAAGTAGATGATGGCGGGGAAGCGGTCGATGAGCTTCAGGATGATCTGGGAGCCGAAGACGATGAACGGCACCGAGACGAGCAGCCCGAAAATGATCAGGAGCGTCTGATGGGTCTCATGAGCCTGCTGGGCGGCGCCCGCAATGGCGATCACGTTGTCGAAGCTCATCACGAAGTCCGCGACGATGATGGTCTTGATGGCGCCGATGAGCTTGCTGCTGCCCTCGACCTTTTCATGATCGCCGTCCTCGGGAAGCAGGAGCTTGGCGCCGATCCAGACGAGAAGCGCACCGCCCGCCACCTTGAGGAACGGGAGGTCGAGAAGCATCACCGCGCAGGTGATCAGCACGACGCGCAGGGCGATGGCGCCGGCCGTGCCCCAGAAGATGCCCTTGTTGCGCTGGCTCTCAGGCAGGTTGCGGCACGCCATGGCGATCACGACGGCATTGTCGCCGCCGAGAAGAATGTCGATCATGATGATCTGGCCGACCGCAGCCCAATGCAGGTTGGCAAGCAGATCGAAGAGATATTCCAAAATAGCCTCCGTGGGAAAATCTCAAAAACAGGTAGCCGATGATTTTAACAAAAGCAACAGGAAAAAACTTGAAATCCCCCGCCTCGAATCCGCTTCAGGACAGGGATCGGGAGCCCATTCGAACAATGAGCCGGCAAACAAATCGCTAGGCCATGTCGTCAGGCGGCTCGACGGCGCCCTTGAGCACCCTGCTGATGGCGCTCATGCCGAATCCGCGGTACATCATGAAGCGGATCTGCCTGTCGCGCTCCTTCCTGTCCGCAGGCAGCTCTCCAAAGCGCCTTGCCCACAGCCTGTAGGCCCTGACCTCCTCGGGCTCCTCGATCTCGTCCATCGCAGCATCGACATGCTCGCCCGCCACGCCGCACTGGCGCAGCTCCCGCCTGATGCGGGCGTCTCCCATGACCCTTGACCTTGAGCGGGCGCGACTTTCGGCAAAGCGCGCGTCGGAAAGATAGCCCGCGCCCTCGAGCCTGTCGAGCACGCGCCCAACCTCGTCCGGATCCTCATCCTCCGACAGGGAGCGGCGGAGCTTCGCCTCAAGATCCCGTCTGGAATACTCGCGGCGGGCCAGCGAGCCGATCGCCCTGACGAAAAGACTCGGGCGCTCCTTCTTCGGACGGGCGGCCTTCTTCTGCGCCTGCCGGCTCTCGAGCTCCTCGGGATCGTTGCAGAAGTCGTCGTCACTTTCATAGGTGCTCCGCTGGCGGCGCGGCAGCACCTTGGGCGCCGTGCGAACGATGCCCGAGGCCTCGTCGACGCCCGTGACGATTTCGCCGAGCCCCGAGCTGCGCCCGACGCGCCTGACGGCGGGCTCTTCGCTGCGGCGCACGGGAGGCGTCTCCAAAGGAAGCGCACGTGCGGGTTCCGCGGCGGACCGCACGGCCTTCTCTTGCGAATCAGCGGGCACGAGTCCGTCGTCACCCCAGACGAAGAGCTCGCCTTCCTCCCAGTTTCTTCCCATTTCCCTTCTCCCACGGATCATTCACGGAAAAAAGGGGACGGTCCTCCATGTCCGGACCACCCCCTTTTCCCTGAAGCCGTTCTTCAATCCGGTCCGAAAACCGGCTCTCCATTACAGATCTATGTCGGCGTCGGCCAGCGGCAGATCATCCTCGGGCATGCCCTCGTCATCACCGTCGACGGCGGAGATGCTCTTGAGGTGGATGCCCTTCATCTCGCGGATCTTCTGCTCGACCTCGCCGCAGACGTCGGGATGCTGCTTGAGGAACTCGCGCACGTTCTCCTTGCCCTGGCCGAGGCGCTGGCCGTTGTAGGAGTACCAGGCGCCGGACTTCTCAAGCACGTTGAGCTCGGTGCCAATGTCGATGATCTCGCCGTAGCGGGAAATGCCCTCGCCGTAGAGGATGTCGAACTCTGCCTGCTTGAACGGAGGCGCAACCTTGTTCTTGACGACCTTGACGCGGGTTTCGTTGCCGATCACCTCGTCGCCCTTCTTGATGGCGCCGATGCGACGAATGTCGAGACGCACGGAGCTGTAGAACTTGAGCGCGTTGCCGCCCGTCGTGGTTTCCGGGTTGCCGTAGCCGCCGATCTTCATGCGGATCTGGTTGATGAAGATCACCATGGACTTCGTCTTGGTGATCGAGCCCGTGAGCTTGCGCAGGGCCTGGGACATCAGGCGGGCCTGAAGGCCGGGCAGCGCGTCGCCCATGTCGCCCTCAATTTCGCTCTTGGGCGTCAGCGCGGCGACCGAGTCCACGACAATCAGGTCGACGGAGCCCGAGCGCACGAGGGCGTCGGTGATCTCAAGGGCCTGTTCGCCCGTGTCGGGCTGGGAGATCAGAAGGTCGGAGAGCTGCACGCCGAGACGCTGTGCGTACTGGACGTCGAGCGCGTGTTCCGCGTCGATGAAGGCGCACGTACCGCCGATCTTCTGCATTTCGGCGATGACCTGCAGGGAGAGCGTCGTCTTGCCGGAGGATTCGGGACCGAACACCTCGATGATGCGACCGCGGGGCAGACCACCCACGCCGAGCGCAAGGTCAAGGCCCAGGGAGCCCGTGGACACCGTCTCGATGTCCTCGACTTCGGCGCCGTCGGCCATGCGCATGATGGCGCCCTTGCCGAACTGCTTTTCAATATTGGCAAGCGCGACGCTGAGCGCCTTCTTGCGTTCTTCCCCTTCGCAACGACCGGGGCGGGTCGGATTCGCGGACTTGGCAGCCATGACGGACTCCTGTCTCAAACAATCACAATACTAAATATTTATGAATACACGACAATCAATTTACATCTCGAATGGCAGGATCATTTCACTAGCCTCGATGCACAAAGGATCATCCGCTTCACCTGCAAGACGGGAGTTTTGAGCACCCTGCCGCCTTGTTCGTTACCGTCATGATGCCTGAAAAAATCCCACTTGCCAAGGTCTACTTTGTTGGTGTTTACCCTAACAAAAGACACCTTTACATTCTATTTACGGGCGCGGAATGATTGCCTTGGGCGACAGGCTCACCAACTTTTTTTTCATGCACTATTGACAGGTCCGGAAGGCACGTGCATAATTCGTTTCCTCAGTTAGTTGTTCACGTCGTTTGTGACTCATCTGCGGCAAACGGGTCGTTAGCTCAGTTGGTAGAGCAGCGGACTTTTAATCCGTTGGTCGTGGGTTCGAGTCCCGCACGACCCACCACAACTAGCTGCGGACAATCTGGAATGGGAACGTAGCTCAGTTGGTAGAGCAGCGGACTCTTAATCCGTCGGTCCAGGGTTCGAATCCCTGCGTTCCCACCACACCTCCCAATGATCCTGCTGACAGATGGTCCGCGGGATTTTTTTCGTTCCTCTCTTCCCTTCCGGCGGTAATACCTCAAGCATCCGCCCATTTCCCCGCGCTTTCGCTCCCTTTGCGCCGCACAACAGGTAAACTGTCCGAACCTTCCCCTTTGCGATTCATACGCACATAGAAAAATGATCAAGCTTGACCACATAACCCAGACCTACAAGACGCCTGAAGGTCGGGAGTTCAAGGCCCTCGACGACGTGTCGATCGAGATCCGCCCCGGCGAGATCTTCGGCATCATCGGCCGCTCCGGCGCCGGCAAGAGCACGCTCGTGCGCTGCATCAACCTTCTCAACCGCCCGAGCGAAGGCACCGTCACGGTCGACGGCAAGAACCTCACCGAGCTCTCCGAAGACGAGCTGCGCGAAAGCCGCCGCAGCATCGGCATGATCTTCCAGCACTTCAACCTGCTGAGCTCCCGCACGGTCTACGACAACGTCGCGCTCCCACTCGAGCTCGTCGGCACGCCCAAGAACGTCATCCGCGAAAAGGTCGAGCCGCTTCTCAAGCTCGTCGGCCTCACCGAACACGCCCACAAGTATCCGTCCCAGCTCTCCGGCGGCCAGAAGCAGCGCGTCGGCATCGCCCGCGCCCTGACCAACGACCCCAAGGTCCTTCTCTCCGACGAGGCCACCTCGGCCCTCGACCCCGAGACGACTGTCGCCACCCTCGCGCTTCTCAAGCGCATCAACAAGGAGCTCGGCCTCACGATCGTCATGATCACACATGAAATGCAGGTCGTGAAGCAGATCTGCGAGCGCGTCGTCGTGATGAACTACGGCAAGATCGTCGAGCAGGGCAAGGTCGTCGACATCTTCATGTCGCCGCAGCACGAAACCACGAAGGCCCTGATCGGCAACGTGATGGCCCGCGACATGCCGGCCTCCATTCTCGACCGCTTCCGCAAGGCTCGCGAAAACCATCCCAACAGCGACGCAGTCTACCTGCTTCGCCTCGCCTTCTCGGGCAACGAAGTCACGCGCCCCGTCATTTCCGAATGCTCGCGCCGCTTCAACCTCGACTTCAACATCCTCCGCGGCACTGTCGACGACGTCCAGGGCCAGACCCTCGGCTCGCTCACCGTGCTCATCGAGGCCGAAAGCAGCGTATTCATCGAAGCCGTCAACTTCCTGAGGGAGAACGGCGTGGTCGTTGAGGAGATCAATGATGTCAAGTAATCTCATTCAGATGATCTGGGACTCCTTCCTGGAGACGATCATCATGGTCGCCATCTCCGGTGGCATCGGCGCCCTCGCGGGCATTCCCCTCGGCATCCTGCTCTTCGTGACGGACCGCAAGTCCTTCCTTCCGATGCCGGGCTTCAACGCCGTTCTCGGCACGGTGATCAACGCTCTCCGCTCGGTGCCGTTCATCATCCTGCTCGTGGCGATCATTCCGTTCACCCGACTCATCGTCGGCTCCTCGATCGGCACGGCCGCCGCCATCGTCCCTCTGACACTCTCGGTGGCGCCCTTCATCGCCCGAATCGTCGAGACGAGCCTGCGCGAAGTGGACAAGGGCCTCGTCGAGGCCGCCCAGTCGATGGGTGCCACGAACATGCAGATCATCACGAAGGTCCTGCTTCCCGAAGCCATGCCCGGCATCGTCGCGGGCCTGACGATCTCGATCATCAGCCTGATCGGCTACTCCGCCATGGCCGGCGCCGTGGGCGGCGGCGGTCTCGGCGACCTCGGCATCCGCTACGGCTACCAGCGCTTCATGCCTGAAGTCATGTGGACCGTCGTGATCGTGCTGATCATCCTCGTTCAGGGCATCCAGAGCTTCGGCGACTGGATCGTGCGAAGGATCTCCCACAAGTAAGCTCAGCAGGACACTGCAGAAGGCGCGCTGCTCGAAAGCGGCGCGCTTTTTTTCAATCCCTCGTGTTCCATCTCCCTCAAACCGGGCGGAACATCAGGTGTTTTCCGTATGCCGGTGTGCGGTAATCAACATACCTTCAATCTCCCCGACGGCCCCCTGCACCCGCGTGCATAATGCCGCCATGCCCCGCCTCGGGGCGGTTCATACCCGAAAAGGACATTCCGAATGAAACGCCGCACCCTTGTCGCCGCCGCAGGCATTCTTGCCATTGCCGGCAGCATTCCGCTCTCCGCTCTCGCCGCCGAAAAGACCATCGTCGTCGGCGTCACCGCAGGCCCGCACGCCGAAATCATGGAAGTCGTCAAGAGGATCGCCGAAAAACAGGGCATGAAGATCCGCATCGTCGAATTCAACGACTTCGTGCAGCCCAACGCGGCGCTCGTCGCGGGCGATCTGGACATCAACTCGTTCCAGCACAAGCCCTACATGGACCAGCAGAACGAGGACCGCGGCTACAAGCTCGCCTCCGCCGCCCCCACCATCACGTTCCCGCTCACCTACTACACCCGCAAGGGCTACAAGACCCTTGCGGACCTTCCCCAGGGCGCCCGCGTCGGCATTCCGAACGATCCGACGAACGCCAACCGCGCCCTGCACATGCTCGAGGAACAGGGACTCGTGAGACTCAATCCGAAGGCCGGCATTCGCGCCACCGTCCTCGACATCATCGATAACGCCAAGAAGCTCCGCATCATCGAGCTCGACTCCGCCCAGCTGCCCCGCAGCCTCGAGGACCTTGACGCCGCCGCCATCAACGCGAGCTACGCCGAGCCCGCAGGACTCACGCCCGCCAAGGACGGCATCGCCCAAGAACGCCCCGACGGCCCCTACGCCAACATCCTCTGCGTCCGCGCCGAGGACCTCTCCAAGCCCTGGGTCGCCAAGTTCGTCCAGTGCTACCACTCCCCCGAAGTCAAGGCATTTGTAGAAAAGCGCTTCAACGGGGGCATGATCTGCGCCTGGTGATGCTAATATGCAATGAACAAACGCACCCTCGTTTTTCATAAGCATTACCTATCGCCACAATGGATCAAAACCACAACTCCGAGACGGCGCCGCTTTCCGATGCCGCCGTCAAGTTCAACTCTGTTCTGACGTTCGCTCAGGGCTTCGCGCTCGTTGCCATCGCCGTCGCCGCCCTGGTCGGCATCTGCTCCTCGATCTGGAGCATGGTCGAGCTTGAGAAGGCCAGCCTCGGCGACCTGCTCCTGCTCTTCCTCTACATCGAGATCCTCTCCATGGTGAAGGGCTCCGCGCTCGGCACCCGCGAGATCCCGATCCGCACGCCGGTGGCTCTTGCCATCGTGGCCGTCGCCCGCTACATCGTGGTCGACGTCGAGCACATGACGCCCGCCTTCATGCTCATGACCGCAGGCGCCATTCTGGTTCTCGTCTGCGCCCTCTGGGTGCTCAGCCACGTGCGCTTCCGCCACTGAGCGGCAACGTCCGGCGCATGCCGCCCGAAGAACGGCGGCATGCTTTTATGGTAGAATTCCAGACCTGTTGCGGGTGTAGCTCAATGGCAGAGCAATAGCCTCCCATGCTAAAGACGAGGGTTCGATTCCCTTCACCCGCTCCATATTCCAAGGATCCCGCCTGAGCGTAAGCTGCGGGATCTTTTCGTATCTACCGCCGCCCCGTGCGGCCCGCCCCTGCTCCGCACCATGGAAAAGAACTGCGAAAAGCCCGAGTTGACGCCTGAAGAACTCGAGGCGCTCAAGAAGCGCCACATCCGCTCCTTCGTCATGCGCCGCGGCCACATCTCGGCCGCCCAGAAGCGCGCCCTTGACGAGTCGCTCCCGCAATACCAGATCGAGTACGCCCCCGAGCTTCTCGACGCCGACAAGGCCTTCGGCCGCCACGCCCCGCTCGTTCTCGAAATCGGCTGCGGCATGGGCGAGACGACCGCCGCCATCGCGCAGGCCCACCCCGAGGTCAACTTCCTCGGCTGCGAGGTCTTCGTGGCCGGCGTCGGCGCGCTTGCCAAGCGTCTCGACGAGATGTCCCTCACCAATGTGCGCATCGTCCGCCACGACGCCGTTGAAATCGTGCGCGACATGATCGCCGAGAACTCCCTCGACGGCGTGCACATCTACTTCCCCGATCCCTGGCGCAAGGCCCGCCATCACAAGCGCCGCCTCGTCGCCCAACCCTTCATCGGACTCCTCGCCTCCCGCATTCGTCCGGGCGGCTACATCCACTGCGCCACGGACTGGGAGAACTACTCCGAGCAGATGCTCGAAGTGCTCGAGGGCGAACCGCTCCTCGAGAACCTCCACGGCGCCGGCAACTTCAGCCCCGTGATGGGCAACCCGCTCTGCGAGCGTCCCCGCACGAAGTTCCAGGCCCGCGGCGAACGCCTCGGCTACGGCATCTGGGATCTGGTCTACATCCGCAAGCAACCCGCTCCCTCTGCGTCATAAAAAAAGCGCGCCTTCCCGGAAAAGGCGCGCTTTTTTCTTGAGCCATCGGCAAACGGCGATCACCAGCTCACCAGCCCCGTCGCCCAGGTAAGGAGGATCACGCCGCCGAAGATGATGCGGTACCATCCGAAGCCGCGGAAGTCGTGCCTCGAGACAAAGCGGATGAGCCAGTGGACGACGACGAGCGCAGAGAAGAAGGACACCACCGTTCCGACCGCCAGTCCCGGCAGATTGGCGGCGACAAGCTGCTCGCGCGCCTGCCAGAGGTCCCAGACCGTGGCGCCAAAGATCGTCGGAATCGCGAGGAAGAAGGAGAACTCGGTCGCAGCCTTGCGCGAAAGCCCGAAGATGAGGCCGCCGATGATCGTGGCGCCCGAGCGGCTCGTGCCGGGAATCATCGCGAGACACTGCGCGACGCCGACCTTGAGCGCGTCCTTCCAGTCCATGTCGTCCATCTCCTTCACGCGCGGCTCGATGCCGAGCTTCTCATGACGATGCTCGACATAGAGGATGATGAGGCCGCCGATGACCAGCGCCGTCGCCACGGTGAGCGGATTGAAGAGATAGGTCTTGAGAAGATCCGAGACAAGAACGCCGACGATGGCAGCGGGGAGGAAGGCCACGAGCGTATTGACGACGAGGCGCTGCTGGACGGGCTCCGAAAAGAGACCACGGAGGACCCTGATGATCCTCATCCTGTAGTACCAACAGACCGCAAGGATCGCACCCGCCTGAATGGCGACGACGAACGTGTCTGACGTTGCATCCGTGAATCCCACGAGGTCCGCCGCCACGATCAGATGCCCAGTCGAACTCACCGGAAGGAATTCAGTGAGGCCTTCGACGATGCCGAGGAAGGCGGCCTGCAGCAGATAAAGCCAGTCGAACATTGAGCGTCCTGTATCGGAATGGTGAAAAGCGCCCATATTGTCGCAGATACGACGCACGGACACACTTGAGGGAAACAAGCCGTTACGGCTCTCGAGCCCTGCAGGCCAAAGCCCGCTTTGTTAAGATAGCGCCATCATCAATCCTCAACCGGAACTCCAGAAATGGCGAACGAAAAACAGATGGACAGCGAGCTTATTGAAGAGCTTCAGCAGCGCCTTGAAGCGCTCAACAACGAAGGCGTGATGGATGCAGGCGTGATCGACGGCTTCCTGACCGCCTATGCGCTCAACCCCGAGCACCCGAGCAAGCACGACATCTACCCCTACATCTTCAGCGAGGAAGGCGATCCCGCCGCCCTGCCCGAAGACGACCGCATCCTCGAGCTGCTCGACATTCGCCTCAACGAAATCCAGGCCGCGCTGGCCGCCAAGGGCGGTCTTGATCCGGTCATCTTCCCGCTCGTCGACGACAACGACGAGATCATCACCGACGAAGAGGGCATCGAAGCCCTCGAACCCTGGGCCTCCGGCTTCTTCTTCGGCATGATGCACTGGCGCGAGGACCTCATCGCCGACGACGAGATCAACTCGCTCGCCACGCCGATCATCCGCAACATCTCTCCCGACGACTTCGAAACCCCCGAGGAAGCCGAGCAGTTCGTGCAGGAATACCGCAGCGGCGAGATGCCGAAGAACCTCGAGGACGCCCTCTACGACCTCGTCAAGGCCGTCTTCGATCTCAAGCAGCTCGTCGATCCGAACAAGCCCGTCGTGCGCGAAGAGCCCCGCGTGGGCCGCAACGACCCCTGCCCCTGCGGCAGCAGCAAGAAGTTCAAGCAGTGCTGCGGTAAAAAGTAAGCCGTACGTCCAGTGACTGACGAAAGGGACGATCCTGCACGGACCGTCCCTTTGCTTTTTTCGGCCAGATCTTTTTCAACCTTCCTCTCTCAGCCCGCGAGCAGCTTCGGGAGGAAGCGCGCGGGATCGAGCTTCGCGGCGAGCGATCCGGGCAGCGCCTGCACGTCGCCCGTCACGTCCGCCGCCACGTGCCTTGCGCACGCAAGCCCCCAGGTGAGCCCGCGGGAGCCGAAGCCCGCGCAGATCCAGAGACCAGGCGCCCTGGGAATCGATCTCGCTTCGGGCACGCCCCTGAAAGCAAGCCCCTCGAGCTCGGCGACCGTCCAGCCGCGGCCCGCAAGCGGCATGCGGTCGGCGGGTACGGCTCGGACGCCTTCGTAAAAGCCCGCGGCCAGCACGTCGGGGCGACGCCCCGTGAGCTTGTCGAAGGTGGACAGGTTGTGCTCATGCGCCTCCTGCACCGCAACGTCGGGCGCCTCGCCCGGCTCGTACGTGGCGCCCACCGCGCAGAAGCCTTCCGTTCGGGCTACGTATCCGTCACCCGTGAGCGCACACCTGAGTTCAGGAAGATCCGTCTCCCTGAGGAGCGATATGCGTCCGTAAAGCGGACTGAGTCCCATCGTGCCGCGTGCGAGGCCGAGCACGCAGGGTGTGGCAAGCGCGGCGCAGACAACCGCCTTCGGAGCGCGGGCAACGACGACGCCCTGAGCCGACACGGCCTCCCACAGCCCCTCTCGCCTGCGAAGGCTCACGGGCATGTTCGAGAGCACCTGAGCCTGCGCCGCCTCAAGCATCCTTCTGGCAAGACGTCCCGCATGCACGAGACCGGCCTTCGGGTAGAGCCAGCCGCCGCGCGAGAGTGCAAGTCCCGCCCGCTCGGACGCCTCCTCCCGCGTGAGGAGCGACGCGAAGTCTCCCGGAAGATGCACGGGACGGCCATAGGCTGCGGCCTCCCGCCACTTTTCGTACTCCTCCTCGGACGAGGCCGCGTCAACGACGCCCTCGGGAATGAAGGCGTCGGGGAAGTCTCGAAGCACCTCCGTCATGGCCTCAAAGCCCGCTCGCGTGAGCTGAAAGAGCGGCGAATCCGACGCCTGCCAGTGCGGATGAATGAGTCCCGCATGAAGGGCCGAGGCGCCGCTGCCGGGCACAGGCCCCGCATCAACGACCACGGCACGACTGCCGCGCTGAGCGAGCTCCCATGCCGTCATGGCGCCAGCAAGCCCCGCACCCACGATCAGCACGCGCTCCGAAGCGCTGCTTCCGCCCCCCTGTTGTTCCTGCTGCTCTTCAGGAGCCTTCCGTGCGCTCCTCAGGCGCCACGACTCTCCGTCAGGCTCAAGAAAACCCGGCGCGCGTTCAAGCGGCGCCGTCGTGACGAGACGGGTTCGAGCCCCCATCAGACGTCTGAACCCGCCGTTGATGTCCTCGGGCATCGAAACGAGCACGTCGGGCACGGTCGTCGTCTCCCTGAGGGCCGCAGCGGCGGTCTCCGCCCTGACGAGGACGAGTCTCGTCCCGCCGCAGGGCACCACGTGGAGTCCCGGCATTGACGCAAATCCCGAATCTCCGGGAACTAGTCCGAGCGCCTGCGCGACGTCCTCCGCCGTCTCTTGCGCCACGGGAACGAGCACGGTGCGGACTTCGCAGGGCTCCAACGGCAAAAGCCTCTGCCGCACGAAGTCGAGCAGAGGCTTTTTCGCAGATGTCAGCAGATGAACGGTCATCGCATCGGCCCGGCCTTTCGGCCGGGCGCATTTCCTCATCAGTGCTTGAGCGGCTTGAAGCGAAGGCGCTTGGGCTGGCAGGCCTCTTCGCCGAGACGGCGGCGCTTGTCGGCTTCGTACTCGTTGTAGTTGCCGTCGAAGAATACGACGCGGGAGTCGCCCTCAAAGGCGAGGATGTGCGTCGCGATTCGGTCGAGGAACCAGCGGTCATGAGACGTCACGAGAGCGCAGCCCGCAAATTCGAGCAGGGCCTCCTCGAGGGCGCGCAGCGTTTCGACGTCGAGGTCGTTCGACGGTTCGTCGAGAAGCAGCACGTTGCCACCGGCGAGAAGCGTCTTGGCAAGGTGCAGACGGCCGCGCTCGCCGCCGGAAAGGCTGCCGACGAGCTTCTGCTGGTCGCCGCCCTTGAAGTTGAAGCGGCCGAGATAGGCACGGCTCGACATCGAGAACTTTCCCACCTGCAGGATGTCCTGACCGTCGGCCACGGCGTCGAACGCCGTCTTGTCGTTCGGGAGCGAGTCGCGCATCTGGTCGACGGCGGCAAGCTTGACTGTGGTGCCGATCTTGATTTCGCCGCTGTCGGGCTGCTCGCGGCCCGTGATCATCTTGAAGAGCGTGGACTTGCCGGCGCCGTTCGGACCGATCACGCCGACGATGGCGCCGGCGGGGATGCGGAACGACAGGTCGTCGATGAGCAGGCGGTCGCCGAAGCCCTTGGAAACGTGGTTGAACTCGATCACGTCGTTGCCGAGACGCTCGGCGACAGGGATGAAGATTTCATTCGTTTCGTTGCGCTGCTGGTACTCGACGCTGGAAAGCTCCTCGAAGCGCGCAATACGGGCCTTGGACTTGGCCTGACGGCCCTTCGGATTCTGACGGACCCATTCAAGCTCGTGCTTGATGGCCTTCATGCGGGCGTCTTCCTGACGCTTTTCGATCTCAAGGCGCTTTTCCTTCTGGTCAAGCCAGGAGGAGTAGTTGCCCTTCCAGGGAATGCCTTCGCCGCGGTCGAGTTCGAGAATCCATTCGGCCGCGTTGTCGAGGAAGTAGCGGTCATGGGTCACGGCGACGACGGTGCCGGGGAAGCGGTGCAGGAACTGCTCGAGCCATTCGACGGATTCGGCGTCGAGATGGTTCGTCGGTTCGTCGAGCAGCAGCATGTCGGGACGAGAGAGCAACAGGCGGCAGAGCGCGACGCGGCGCTTTTCACCACCGGAGAGGTTGCCGATCACGGCATCCCAAGGCGGAAGGCGCAGGGCGTCGGCGGCGATCTCCATCTGAGTCTCGACGTTCGTGCCCGCAGCGGCGATGATGGCCTCAAGACGGGCCTGCTCGGCGGCAAGGGCGTCGAAGTCGGCGTCGGGATCGGCATAGGCGTCGTAGACGGCGTTGAGCTTCTCCTGAGCCTGCATCACCTCGCCCATGCCCTCCTCGACGGTCTCGCGGACGGTCTTGGCCGAATCAAGAGCGGGTTCCTGCGGCAGGTAGCCGATGTTGATGCCGGGCATCGGGATGGCTTCGCCCTCGATGTCCTTGTCGACGCCCGCCATGATCTTGAGGAGCGTGGACTTGCCGGCGCCGTTGAGGCCGAGGACGCCGATCTTGGCGCCCGGGAAGAACGAGAGGGAAATGTCCTTAAGAATCTGACGCTTCGGCGGGACGATCTTCCCGACGCGGTTCATCGTAAAAACATACTGGGCCATGGTTTGATGACTACTCCGGACATGACGAAGGCGGCCGGAGAACGAAGGATTCGTCCGAACGCAACGTGCATGAGCTGATAAGGGAAAAAATGAGGCGCGGACCGACGGATGCCGGACGCATGGAATGTGCCGCTATCTTAACGGAAACGGCGGGGCTTGGCGACAAAAAAGCCGCGGACTCTGCCGCGGCTCTTGTGAGGGTTTGCTTCAGACCTAGTGCTTCTTGAGGCCGAAGTAACCCCTGAAGATCCAGAACTTTCTTAGCCCGTTGATGCGCTCGAGCTCCTTTCGGCGCTCCTCGCCCATCATTTCAGGCTGGAACTGAAGCCATTTCTTGAGGGCGCCCGACATATCGAAGTCCTCGAGAAGGCGACGAAGGAAGTCCGGCATCCAGCCCGTGTAGAGCGAAGCCTGGAAGTCGATGAGGCCGGGCGAGCCGTTGGGGCGGATCATCACGTTGCCCGTTCCGCGCACGTCGAGATGCACGACGCCGCGCGCATGCATGGCGCGCAGGAGCTCCTCGAACGCCTCAAGATAGGCGGGCGTGACGCGCTCGGGTTCGCGGCCGATGTTCGAGCCCTCCATGAAGAGCACGGCCATCGCCTCGCGGTCGATGCGGAAGGACTCCTGGGAAACGCCCTCGACGCCGCGCAGGCGCGCGAGAATCGAAAGCTCTCGCCTCAGCAGGAAGGGCGCGATGAAGGTGCGGACCCACCAGGGACGCGTGGAGAAGTCCTTCACGGTCCAGGAGCGTCCGTCAATCTCCACGCGCGTGACGACAGCGTTGGCCACGCGGCCGTTGCGCAGGAGCTTCGTCGGAGCCTGTGCCAGATCGACACGGGCAAAAGGCTTGGTCTCGGTCATGAGGTATCCCGGAGAGGCCGCCCGAAGGCGGCGCGTCCCCTGACGTCATCAGGGCATGGCGATGCCACTGCCGGCGGCAGGCGGCGCCTGGAAGCCCGGCATGCCCGGGGTGACGATCTGGCTGGCGGCCTCGCGGCGCATGGCCTGAAGCTTTTCGATCGTGTCGCGCACGCCCTGCTTGGCTGCTTCGCCGTAGCCGGCGACGGCTTCGGCAAGCGTTTCGGCCTTGATCTCAAAGGAAATCGGCAGCGGACCCATCTGGGTCATGATCTGCGTGTCGCCGAGGAAGAGGAGCGGACGGTTCGTGTCGCGCTCGCCGGAGTCGAGAATCGGCGTCAAGACGTGGATGGTGCCGACCTTGCGGTCCGTCACGACCTCTTCGCGATAGAGGCTGGCCACATCCATCTGGGTGTTCATGGCATCAATGCTGTCCTGTGCGGGCATAAGACTCTCCGAATGGCCGCAGGCGTTGCGCCGGCGGCGTCATGTTCCAATCAATATCCAATCAATGGGAAGCCGGCGGCAGGCCGCCGGCGTCGCGTCGAAATTGTACAGAAGTTGACGGGACGGTCCGCAGGGCCGTCCCGAAGGCGTCGTCAGATCAGCGGTAGACCATGACGGGAATCTGGGAGTGCGTGAGCACCTTCTGGGTTTCGGAGCCGAGCAGGACGGCCGCGAAGCCCTGACGGCCGTGGCTCGCCATGAAGACGACGTCGCAGTCGTGCTTCTTGGACTGTTCGATGATCGCCTCGGCGGGCGAGAAGCTCTTCACCATGAGGGTGGTCGAGGGCACCCCGATTTCATCGCAGCGGCGCTTGGCGTCGGCAAGACGGTCCTTGGCCTCGGCGGTCACGCGCTCGTCGTACTGCTCGATCGATTCCGGACGGTATTCGGAAAGATTCGTGTAGGAGTACGGCTCGACGACGGTGATGAGCACGAGCGAAGCGCCGAGAGACTTGGCAAAGCGGGCGGCGCCCTCCACGGCCTTTTCCGACATCGGCGTGCCGTCGGTCGGAACCAGAATGCGCTTGTACATGATGTTGAGATCCTTTTTACTCTGTTTTTCCATGGCGCCGTCCTGCGCGGGACGACGCATATCCTTTCATTGTAGGCGGATTCAGTCTGCCGTGTTTTGAGCGCCCGCAATATCGTTGATCACGATTCCCGCCAGCCTGAGGCCTGCGGAACCCGTCACGGAGACGAAGGAGCCGAAGCCGATCCGGCTGCCGGGCTCGGCGCCGATCGCCTCCAGACTGTCGGCGCCGGGCTGCCTGAGAGGCTCCGTGCTGTAGACCGCGGGAATGCCGAAGAGCGTCGAGCGGCCGTCGGCCGAACCTGCGGGGAAGCCGTACTCCTTTCTAAGAAAGGTGCGTAGCTTCCCGAGAAGCGGATCACCCTTGACGCGCGCGAGGTCCGAAACCTCGATGCGCGAGGGATCGATGCGCGCGCCTGCGCCGCCCGCGCAGACGGTCCTCACGCCCATGCCGCGGGCCGCCGCATGCAACGCGGCCTTTCCCTTGAGGTCGTCGATGCAGTCGACGAGCCAGTCGCAGTCGGACGGAATGACCTGCGCCGCGTTCTCGGGCGTCACGAAGACCGTCTTCACCTCGATGCGGCAGTCGGGATTGATGAGCAGGCAGCGCTCCCTGAGCACCTCGGCCTTCGCGCGTCCGTAGGCGCCCTCAAAGGCGGGCAGCTGGCGGTTCGTGTTCGAGAGCGCCACATCGTCGCCGTCGATCAGCGTGATGCGGCCCACCGACGTGCGGACCAGAGCCTCCACGACCCAGCTGCCGACGCCGCCCAGCCCCACCACGGCCACATGCGCGCCGGCGAGGCGCCTGGCGCCCTCCTCGCCGAAAAGACGGCCCACGCCTCCGAATCGCCTCGGGTCAGTCGTCACGCTCATATCAGTTCTCCATTTGTCCGAACAATTAGATTTTTAAAATGTGAGTGAAGTTTTCCGAGAGGCTCAATTTCGTTTTTTATTGCTTTAGAGCAAGAAAACGACGGTGCGGACGTCTTGGCTTTGATGCCGCCGCAGTCGTTTCAGAGTACATTGTCCTCAAGGACGGAAGTTCTTCGCCACCGCGAGTGTAAAGCACGGCGACGGCAAAGAACAACGTGACCACCGTCCTGCAAAGATCCTCAGGAGGTTATATGCGCATTCTCGTTCCCGTTGACGGCAGTGAAAACAGCATGCACGCCGTGGAATTCATCGCCAGCCGCACCACGCTTCTCGGGAGCAATCCGGAAATCGAAGTCCTGAACGTTCAGCTTCCGCTTCCGGCACGCGCCTGCCGACTCGTCGGCCAGGACTCCCTGACCCGCTACTATGAAGACGAAGCCGCCAAGGTCTTCGAACCCGTGCGCGCCGAGCTCAACAAGGTCGGCTTCCAGGCAGGCGAGGCCTTCCTCGTCGGCGAAGCCTCCGACAGCATCGCGGCCGAAGCCGAAAAGTTCGGCGCCGACCTGATCGTCATGGGCTCCCGCGGCCAGACCGCTCTTCGCGGCCTCTTCTTCGGCTCCGTCTCGAACGGCGTCCTCGCCAAGTCCAAGTGCCCCGTCCTGATGCTGCGCGACAAGGCCGCGCCGCAGTCCGACGCTCTCAAGGTCGGCATCGCGGTCGACGGCTCCAAGTACGGCCGCGCCGCCGTGCGCTACGCCCTCAAGCACATCTCGCTCTTCGGCACGGGCGCACAGTTCTACCTCATCAACGTGGTGAGCGACTACGCCGGCGCCGTGATGCCCGACATGGCCGGCATGGCCCTGCCCGCACTCTCCGAAGAGGAAGTGCTCGAACTGCAGAAGGACGAGTTCAATGAAGCCGTCGAGCCGCTGCGTCCGCTCTTTGCCAAGGCCGCCGTCGCGACCAAGGAAATCTGCCTCGTCGGCAACGCAGGCGACGAAATCGCCGCCTTCGCGAAGAAGAAGAAGCTCGACCTCGTGGTCATGGGCTCCCACGGCTACGGACGCTTCAAGGCCGCCGTCATGGGCTCGACCGCAACCCGCATCGCCGCCACGGGCGACGTTCCGCTTTTGATCATCCGTCAGGCCTGACGGCCTGAGCGCAGCGGGCGGTTCCTGCAGGATGCCACCCGCCGCTGAAGATAGCCGGCCTCTGGCCGGCTATCTTTTTCCACCGGCATACGCCCTGGAGCACCTGCAACACAGGCATTTCGACGAACGGCACGCCTGACCATCCCCGATTTGCGGGATGTCGTAGAATACCTGCATGTTCCGCCGGGCAGCGTCTCAGCCGCCCGGCGCCCCACCTCTGCGACCCTGACAAATCCAAAGATGATTACTCTCACCGAAGAACAGTTGAGTTCTAGCGGCACGACCGCCGCGGGCAAGGACTCCAAGAAGTCGCCCGCTTCCTCCGGCCGCAGGCTCGACACCTCCGACCTCCAGGAGGGCAGGGGCGGCCGCCGTTATGTCAACGGCACGTTCCCCCGCGAACAGGACCGCGACTCCAAGTTTTCGAGCTCCGCTCCCTCAAGTCGCATCCGCGTGCTGATCGCCGCGAACAGCAAGACGGAGGCCCGCTCCCTGAGCGCCATGCTCTCGGACCGCAACGAGTTCATGGTCGTCGGCACCGCCACGACCTTCAACGAGCTTGACGCCACGCTGCACCTGCGCACCGACGTCGACGTGCTCGTCACCGACGTCGAACTCGGCGGCGCCACGGTCTTCCCCATCGTCGAAAAGGCTGTCACGCTCCGCCCGAACCTCAACGTGCTCTGCTACACGAACCGCAGCGAGCCGAACTTCATCATGAACGCCATCCGTGCGGGTGCGCTCGGCTACGTGCTACGCAACTCCCAGGAAAGCCTGGACAACTGCGTGCGCCTCATCAACGGCGGCGGATCCCCGATGTCCCCCGCCGTGACCCGCCACGTCCTGCGCGCCATGCAGATGAAGAAGAACTCCGAGCCGCTCGTGGCCGCCACGAACGACGCGCCCGACATCTCCACCCGCGAGCGCGAGATTCTCGAGCTTCTGGCCAAGGGCATTCCGTTCGCCGAAATCGGCACGATCCTCATGATCTCGCCGCACACCGTGACTGCGCACATCAAGAAGATCTACCGCAAGCTTCAGGTCCACTCCCGCGGCGAAGCGGTCTACGAGGCCAGAGCCCTCAACCTGATCAGCGACAGCTGACGACGGGCTCCATACGAAAGGAGGCCGGCGTGCCAAATGCACGCCGACCTCCTTTCGTTTCAGTCAGGGAAAAAGCCGCCTCAGGCCCTTTCAGCCGTCCAGCGGCCCGACTTACCGCCGTCCTTCTCGAGAAGGCGTATGTCGGTCATCACCATGCCTCGGTCGACGGCCTTGCACATGTCGTAGATCGTGAGCAGGCCGACCTGCACGGCCGTGAGCGCCTCCATCTCGACGCCCGTCTTGCCGTAGCATTCGCAGCGGGCCGTGCACGTCACGGCGTGCGTCTTCTCGTCAAGCTCGAAGTCGACCGCCACGCGGGTGAGTCCGATCGGATGGCAGAGCGGCACGAGATCCGACGTGCGCTTGCTGGCCATGATGGCCGCCACGCGCGCAATGCCGATCACGTCGCCCTTCTTGGCCGTACCACCCGCGACGAGCTCGAACGTGGCGGGCTGCATGTGGATGCGGCCGCAGGCCACTGCGATTCGGTGCGTCTCGGACTTCTCGCCGACGTTGACCATATGGGCCTGACCGGCCTCGTCAAAGTGTGTCAGTTCGCTCATTTTCGTTACCTTTGATCCTGTAAGGCGCCCGAAAGCGGGGCTCCGGGCGCGTCCGCCCATTATGATAGCGGTCGGGACCTCCATTTTGTCTGCACGATGCGCAGGCGCGGCGCACACTGTCCGCTCCTCCACCCCAAAGGAATTTCGATGAACTTCAAAGCGTGGGTACTTCTCGTCTCGGCCATGACGACCGCATGCCTGCCCGGCACGGCACTGTCGGCAGGCCAGACGCCGCTCGACCTCAACCTGCCGAGTCTGGGCACCGTCGCAGGCGCCGAGCTCTCACCCGCCGACGAATACGCTCTCGGCGCGCAGATCATGCGGCAGGTTCGAGCCGACCCCACCTACATGTCAGACCCCGAAACGAGCGAATACCTCAACAGGCTCGGCTACCAGCTCGTCAGCAACGCGAACACCTACACCTACCAGTTCTTCTTCTTTCCCATCCGGGACGCAACGCTCAACGCCTTCGCGCTTCCGGGCGGCTACATCGCCGTGCACACGGGCACCATCATCAACGCTCAGAACGAAAGCGAGCTTGCAGGCGTCATGGGCCATGAAATCGGCCACGTCTCCCAACGCCACATCGCGCGCATGATCGAGGCCCAGAAGGGGAACATGGCCCTCACAATCGGTTCCATGCTTCTGGCCATTCTCGCCGCACGAGCGGGCGGAAATTCGGGCGGTCACGCCGCCGCGGCCGTCGCCATGGGCTCCCAGGCCGCCATGATCCAGTCCCAGCTCAACTACTCGAGAGACGCCGAACGAGAGGCCGACCGCGTGGGTCTGCAGACCCTCTACAACGCAGGCTTCGACCCCAAGGGCATGGAGAGCTTCTTCGAGCGCCTCCATTCGAGCAACCGCTTCTACGAATCGGCCGCCCCCGCCTACCTCTCCACCCATCCGCTCACCGTCGAGCGAATGGCCGACATGGAGAACCGCACCCGCAGCATCCCGCCGCGCCTGCACCGCGACAGCCTCGACTTCAAGCTGATCCAGGCGCGCCTTGAGGTGCTGCAGGAGACGCGCCACGACGGCTGGTACAAGGTCAGGAAGGAATTCCAGCGCCGCCTCAAGACCTCCTCGGGCGTCAATGAGGCCGTGCTTCACTACGGCCTCTCGGTGGCGGCCCAGAAGCTGCACGAACCCGACGAGGCCCTCGTCGAGGCGCGCCTCGCCATGAAGGCGGGCAAGAGCGCCATTCTCGTGCGCAATCTCACGCGCACCGAGTACGACGCCGCCCGCACCGCCGCCGACAAGAGAAAGGCCGTCGAGGACGCCCGCAGCGCCGTCGATCGCTTTCCGCTCTCCACGATGATTGCGGAAAACTACGTCGACCTCCTCTACAGCCAGAACGAGCATCAGAAGCTCATCAACTTCCTGCGCAGCAACACCGCGATAAGCCAGGAGAGCTCCAACTACCATGCACTCCTCGCACGCTCCTACGAAAAGCTCGGCAAGAAGAGCCTCCAGTACCTGCACACGGGCGAGATGTACGCGCTCTATGGCTCCACCGAGGCGGCCGTCTACCAGATGACGCTCGGGCAGAAGGCCGCCGACGGCGACTTCTACACCATGAGCCAGATCGACGCACGCCTGCGCGAACTGCGCGAGCAGCTCCTCATCGAGAAGGAGCGCGCCAAGTGATAGGCCCCGCAGGCGCCTGCATCAGGGCCCGAAAGCGTGCGAAAATACCGCAACCGCCTTCCCCGAGGGGAAGGCTCAACCGTTTTTACCCATTCGAAACAGAATCATGGCTATTGAAGACTATATGACCGTTGCCGAGCCCACCGATGAGCTCATTGAAACCGATGCCGTCGTCGTGGGCGCCGGTCCCGTCGGCCTCTTCCAGGTGTTCGAGCTCGGCTTGCTCGAAATCAAGTGCCACGTCATCGACTCGCTTCGCAACGTCGGCGGCCAGTGCATGGAGCTCTATCCGACGAAGCCCATCTACGACATTCCCGCCGTTCCCGTCTGCTCCTCCTACGAGCTCACAGAAAACCTCCTCAAGCAGAACCATCACTTCGGCCCCGTCTTCCACCTCGGCCAAGAAGTCACCCGCGTTGAAAAGCAGGAGGACGGCCGCTTCTACGTCGAGACGAGCACCGGCACCCGCTTCATGACCAAGGTCGTGATCATCGCCGCCGGCGTCGGCTCCTTCCAGCCGCGTCCGCTCCGCGTCAAGGGCATCGAGAAGTTCGAGGGCACGCAGCTTCACTACAGCTGCAAGGATCCCTCCGTCTTTGAAGGCAAGAACGTCGTCATCTGCGGCGGCGGCGACTCCGCCCTCGACTGGACGCTCAACCTCGTGGGCCGCGCCGAAAGCGTCGTACTCGTTCACCGCCGCGACGGCTTCCGCGCCCAAGCCGCCTCCGTCGCCAAGATGAAGGAACTGTGCGAGAACTGGGAGATGCAGTTCGAAGTGGGCCAGGTCACGGGCTTCAACGAAGCCGACGGCAAGCTCACCGAAGTGCTCGTCGCGGGCGCCGACGGCGTCACGCGCCGCATCCCGCTCGACCATCTGCTCGTCTTCTTCGGTCTGCAGCCCAAGCTCGGCCCGATCGAGAACTGGGGCCTCGAGCTCGACCGCAAGCAGATCGTCGTCGACACCGCCCGCTTTGAGACGAACATCCCGGGCATCTTCGCCGTGGGCGACATCAACACCTACCCCGGCAAGAAGAAGCTCATCCTCTCCGGCTTCCACGAATGCGCCCTCGCCGCCTTCGCGGCCTGCGACTACGTCTTCCCGGAAAAGCGCGTGTTCCTGCAGTACACGACCACGTCGCCGAAGCTCCACAAGGTACTCGGCGTCGAGACGCCGAACTTTGACGAAGACTGATCGTCTTTGAGTCCAAGGACTCCATGGACAGAGGGGACGGCCCTGCGGCCGTCCCCTCTTGCTTTTTCGCCTGCGAAGACCCGCGCTCAACGCGGGCCTTCGACTCCGTTTTCTTTCGATCAGTCGTTCACGACGCGGATGCCGGGCATCTTGGCCGTGTAGTCCTTCGTGATGCGGGCGAGAGCGCCGGCGACCTTCATCGCCATCTCGCGGTACATCAGGGCCTCCTTGCCGTCGGGCTCGGCGGCGACCGTGGGCAGGCCGCTGTCGGCCTGTTCGCGGATCTTGGCCGAAAGCGGAAGCTCGCCGAGAAGCGGCACACCGTACTGCTCGCTCATGCGCTTGGCGCCGCCTTCACCGAAGATGTGCTCGACTTCGCCGCAGTGCGGGCAGATGAAGACGGACATGTTCTCGATGATGCCGAGGATGGGCACATTCACCTTCTGGAACATGCGCAGGCCCTTCTTGGCGTCGATGAGCGCGATGTCCTGCGGGGTCGTCACGACGACGGCGCCCGTGAGCGGCACCTGCTGCGAGAGCGTGAGCTGGATGTCGCCCGTTCCCGGAGGCATGTCGACGATCAGGTAGTCGAGGTCGTGCCAGTTCGTCTGGGTGATGAGCTGCTGCAGGGCGCCTGCGGCCATCGGGCCGCGCCAGATCATCGGATCGTCCTCCTCGATCATGAAGCCGATCGAGTTGATCTGCAGGCCGAGGGATTCCATCGGCTCCATCGTCTTGCCGTCGGCGCTCACGGGCTGGCCGGAGGCGCCGAGCATCTTGGGCTGGGACGGACCGTAAATGTCCGCATCAAGCACGCCGACGCGGGCGCCTTCGTGCGCAAGCGCGAGCGCGAGGTTGGCGGAGACCGTGGACTTGCCGACGCCGCCCTTACCGGAGCTCACCGCAATGATATTCTTGACGCCGGGCATGACGCGAAGCGTGCCCTGCACCTTGTGCGCGATGATGTTCTGCGTGACGCTCACCTCAACGGAGGCGGCACCTGCGGCGCGGACGGCCTCGCCCACGGCCTGACCGACGGCTTCGGCACGGTGCTTGGCGGGATAGCCGAGCTCAATGAACACCTTGACGTTGCCGTTCTCGTCGGTTTCGGCGCTCTTGAACATCTTGCCGGACACGTAGTCGGTGCCGGTGACAGGGTCGATCAGCGCGGAAAGGGCGCTCTTGATCGCTTCCGTGGAAATGGTCATGGGATTCTTCTCCGTTGATGTCCGCGCGCATCGCGCGTGTGGTTATGCGGATTTTACGCGCCGATCCTTTGATTTTCCTGAAAAGGCCCGGATTGGAAAGGCTCTCCAAGCCCCCTCGGGTTTTCGCTACGCTAAAATAACTGATTGCTTCGGTTTTTCCGAAGCGCCCTTCATTTCAACTTCGGATTTAACACGACGATGAGTCAGCGCAATCTTTTTGTTACGACCGCCTTGCCTTACGCGAACGGCGCCTTCCACATGGGCCACATCATGGAGTACATCCAGGCTGACATCTGGGTGCGTCACGAGCGCATGTCCGGCAACAAGGTCCACTTCGTCGGCGCCGACGACGTGCACGGCGCGCCGATCATGATTGCCGCCCAGAAGCGCGGCATCACGCCGCAGGCCTTCGTCGCCGAAATCGCCGCAGGCCGCAAGCAGTACCTCGACGGCTTCCACATCAGCTTCGACAACTGGCACAGCACCGACGCCGTTGAAAACCACGAGCTCAGCCAGGACATCTACCGCCGCCTCGTCGCCGCCGGTCTCATCTACACGAAGGAGATCGAGCAGTACTACGACACGGTCAAGGGCATGTTCCTCGCCGACCGCTTCATCAAGGGCACGTGTCCGCGCTGCGGCGCGACCGACCAGTACGGCGACAACTGCGAAAAGTGTTCCGCCGTCTACTCCCCGATGGAAGTCGTGAACCCGTACTCCACGCTTTCGGGCTCCCGTCCGGAAATCCGCAAGTCCACGCACTACTTCTTCAAGCTCTCCGACCCGCAGTGCGTCCAGTTCCTCCGCGACTGGACCAACGGCAAAGGCAAGGACGGCCTGCCGCGCGTGCAGCAGGAGGTCCTCGCCAAGGACAGCGAATGGCTCGGCAAGGACGGCAACCTCTCAGACTGGGACATCTCCCGCGACGAACCGTACTTCGGCATCGCCATTCCCGACGCTCCGGGCAAGTACTTCTACGTCTGGCTTGACGCCCCCGTCGGCTACCTCGCCTCGCTCAAGAACTACTGCGACAAGCAGGGCCTCGACTTCGAAGGCATCCTCTCCGACGAAAAGACGGAGCAGATCCACTTCATCGGCAAGGACATCATCTACTTCCACACGCTCTTCTGGCCCGCCATGCTGCACTTTGCCGGCAAGCCCTTCCGCGTGCCCGATCACGTCAACGCCCACGGCTTCATGACCGTCAACGGCGAGAAGATGTCCAAGAGCCGCGGCACCGGCATCTCGCCGCTGCAGTACCTCGAGCTCGGCATGGACGCCGAATGGCTCCGCTACTACCTTGCCGCCAAGATGAACTCCCGCGTCGAGGACGTCGACTTCACGAAGTCCGACTTCGCCCAGCGCGTCAACTCCGACCTGATCGGCAAGTACGTCAACATCGCCAGCCGCGCCGCGGGCTTCATCTTCAAGAAGTTCGAGGGCCGCGTCGACGATTCCGCCATGCAGGATCCGCTGCTTGAAGCCATCCGCAGCCGCGCCGAGGAAGTCAAGGGCTTCTTCGAAATCCGCGAGTTCGCCCGCGCCACGCGCCTCGTAATGGAGCTCGCCGACAAGATCAACGAGTTCGTCGATCAGGAAAAGCCGTGGGAGCTCGCCAAGAACCCCGAGGCCAGGGCCGAACTGCACCGCGTCTCCTCGATCGCCCTCGAAGGCTTCCGCCTGCTCACGCTCTACCTCAAGCCCGTGCTGCCCGCCACGGCCACCCGCGTCGAGGACTTCCTCTCGATCGAACCTCTCACCTGGGCGAGCGTCTCCGTGCCGCTCTCCTCCGCGAGCCCGATCAAGGCCTTCAAGCACCTGATGCAGCGCGTCGACATGGAAAAGCAGCTTGACGTCCTCGTCCCCGAAAAGGCTCCCGAGCCCGAACCCGTCCTGCCCGGCGGCGAAGCCATCGCTCCCGAGTGTACGATCGACGACTTCACGAAGATCGACCTGCGCGTCGCCAAGATCGTCAAGTGCGAGCCCGTCGAAGGCTCCACGAAGCTTCTGCGCCTCACGCTCGATCTGGGCGAAGGCCGCACCCGCAACGTCTTCTCCGGCATTGCAAGCGCCTACAAGCCCGAGCAGCTCGAAGGCCGCATGACGGTCGTGATCGCCAACCTCGCCCCGCGCAAGATGCGCTTCGGCGTCTCCGAAGGCATGGTTCTCGCCGCCTCCGACGCCGGCGACAAGTCGCTCGGCCTCTTCGTGCTCGAACCGCACTCCGGCGCTATTCCCGGCATGCGCATCCGATAAGATCGACTTATTTGCGCAATAGGCCTGATTTTTTGGCCATTGCTTGCGATTGAGCAAAGGCATCCTCTTCCTAAGGAGGATGCCTTTTCTTACAATTAGACGTTTTTCCCTCACCTCATCCGGTTTTCGACATGAGCTTCAAAGACATGGCCCGCGAATTCATGCACCACGTGCCGCTGGCCAAATTCCATCCGGTGCTCCTCACCTGCCTGAAGGAATACGACAGCCGCATGCTGTCGCGCGACATCTCCGCCGGCCTCACCGTGGGCATGGTGGCCCTGCCGCTCGCCATGGCCTTCGGCATCGCCTCCGGCGTGCCGCCCGAATCGGGCCTCTACACCGCCATCATCGCTGGCTTCCTCATCTCGCTTCTCGGCGGCTGCCGCGTCCAGATCGGCGGTCCCGCCGGCGCCTTCGTCGTCATCATCTACGGCATCATCGCACAGTACGGCTTGAGCAACCTCATGCTCGCCACGCTCGGCTCAGGCGTCATCCTCTTCCTGATGGGCCTCTTCAAGATCGGCGGCTTCATCAAGTTCATCCCCGTATCGATCGTGATCGGCTTCACGAACGGCATTGCGGTCATGATCGGCCTGCAGCAGGTCAAGGACTTCCTCGGCCTCACCGTCGCCAAGATGCCCGCCGACTTCTTCGGCCAGGTCAACACGATCATCAACAACATCGGCACGATCAATCCGTGGGCCTTCGGCCTTGCGCTTGCGAGCTTCCTCATCGTCAAGTTCTGGCCCAAGGGCTATCAGATGAGCGGCCCGCAGTGGAAGCGCTGGCTCGCCCACCTGCCCGGCACCGTCGTCGTCCTCGTGCTCTCCACGATCATCGTCACGGTCTTCGGCCTTCCCGTCGAAACGATCGGCTCCAAGTTCGGCGGCATTCCGCAGTCCCTCCCGAGCCTGCAGATCCCCGACCTCGAGTGGGACACCGCCAAGCAGCTTCTCGGCCCGATGATCACGATCGCCGTGCTCGGTTCCATTGAAAGCCTGCTGTGCGCCCGCGTGGCCGACACGATGACCGACGACCGCCACGACCCCAATCAGGAACTGATGGGCCAGGGCGTCGCCAACATGATCGTTCCGTTCTTCGGCGGCATCCCCGCCACCGGCACAATCGCCCGTACCGTCACGAACATCAAGTCCGGCGCCTTCTCGCCCGTCGCGGGCATGGTCCACGCCATCACGCTTCTCGTCGTGATCCTCGCCGCCGCCCCGCTTGCGAGCAACATCCCGCTCTGCGCGCTTGCCGCCATCCTCGTCTTCGTGGCCTGGAACATGGGCAACTGGCGCGAGTTCCTGCGCCTGCGCTCGATGACGCTCTCCTACAAGGCGACGCTTCTCATCACGTTCTTCCTGACCGTGATCTTCGACCTGACGGTCGCCGTCCAGTTCGGCCTCGTCGTTGCCTGCGTCTTCTTCCTGATGCGCATGAACAACCTGACGGTCGTCGAACCCGTCACGCTTCCGTTCAACGTGCCCGACACGGTCGAGGCCTGGCACATCAAGGGCGCCCTCTTCTTCGGCTCCGTCTCCAAGCTCGAGCACGTGACCGATCCGGCCCGCATCACGTCGGCCTCCGCAGCCCGCATCGTGATCCTTGACTTCACCGACCTGCTCAACATCGACAACTCCGCGATGGACCAGATCGAAGTCTATGCACGCGCCCTGCACCGCCACAACCACGAGCTGATCATTGCGGGCGCCTCCGGCCACCCGCTCGCCCAGCTCAAGCGCACCAACATCGCCCAGCGTCTCGGTGCAAACCTCGTGCCGAACATGGAGTTCGCCTTCGCCCGTGCCGAAATCATCCTCAAGGAGCAGGATGAAAAGGCCGCCGCCAAGCGCGCTCTCCTCGGCGGAGAAGCCTAAACAGCCTCCACGCTCAGGCAAAGACAAAAACCCCGTCAGGCTCTCCGCCCGGCGGGGTTTTGTTTTGTCCGTTCACCATCTCAGCTCGTCAGCACGAGCGGATCGGGATCGGGGCAACGAAGCTCAAGCGTGCCCGCATCCTCGGGCAGCGTGGCGTAGAGCGGCGCGTAGGGCGCTCCCTGAGTGAGGATGATCATTCCCTCCTTGGCAAGCTCGAGGAGCGCCAGGAACCACACGGTCATCGTCTCGCGGTCTCGGGTGCCGTTCCAGAGCCCCTCCAGCGTCACGAAGGGCTCCGTCTGCAGGCGCTTCAGAAGGGCCGTCATGTGCTCCCTCACCGAAAGCTCCTGCCTGCTCACCTTGTGCCGGTCCCGAAGCTTGAGACGGGCGGCGACGGCAGCCCAGGCCGATGCGAGCATCTCGGGCGTCACATCGGGTTGGAGCGCCACCACGGGCACGCAGCGCTCCGCCTCGGCGACACGGAAGTCCCGGTCTATCCTCGGCATGGCCTGCAGCTTGAGCGCCGCAGAACGAATCCGCTCGTACTCCTCAAGACGGCGCATGAGTTCCGCCCTCGGATCCTCGGGTTCCGTCCCCTCGGCCGTCCTCACGGAAGGCAGCAGAAGCCTGCTCTTGATCTGCATGAGCGTCGCGGACATCACGAGATAGGCTGCGGCCAGCTCCAGATCGCTCTCCCTCACCAGATCCACGTAGCGCATGTACTGGTCGGTAAGCTCCGCCATCGGGATGTCCATGACGTCGAACTTCTGCTTGCGGATGAGGTAGAGAAGCAGGTCGAGCGGTCCCTCGAAGCTCGCCAGAAAGACGCGCAGCGCCTCGGGTGGAATGTACAGCCCGTCGGGACACTCCTCCAGCGGCTCGCCGTAGAGGCGTGCGAGGATCTTCTCCTCGGTCTGCGTGTCGACGCCTCGGTGCGCGGTGAAAAGGTCGGTCATGAAGGGACGGGTTCCTGCAGAAGATGAAGGCCCGCCGCATCAGGGCTGACCTCTCGGGCGTCGGGGAGAATACCACAACGCACGCCCTCGGCTCCCGCCCTGCGGCTGCCTGCGACTCCTGACTGAATCCTGACGAAATCCTGACAAAAAAGCCTCCGCACCGAAGTGCGGAGGCTTTTCTCATTCATTCACGGATGAAGCCGGAACTTATTCGGGCTTGTACATGAATTCGCGAACGGCGGCTTCGAGATCGGCCGGGCGTTCGTTGCCAGCGAGACCGTTGTCGTAGGCGTACTGGGCGACGGCAGCACCGATCTTGACCGAGACTTCACGCACGGTGGAGAGCGGCGGATAGAGCGAGCCCTGTTCGAGGTCGGCTTCGCTCACGAGCTCGGCGAGCTCGCGGGAGGCGGCGAGGAACATGCCCACGGGCATCGTCTTGGCGCGGGCGAAGACGGCGCCGAGGCCGAGGCCGGGGAACACGTAGCTGTTGTTGCCCTGACGCGGCACGAAGGTCTTGCCGTTGAAGTCGACCGGAGCGAACGGAGAGCCGGAGGCAAAGAGCGCGCGGCCGTTCGTTTCACGGTAGGCCGTGGCGGCGTCGCATTCGGCGCGGGACGTCGGGTTGGAAAGCGCGAAGACGATCGGACGCTCGTTGATTTCGGCCATGGCGCCGAGCACTTCGGCATTGAAGGCGCCCGGCTGGGCGGCCACGCCGATGATGCCGGTCGGACGCAGGGCGCGGACGGCTTCGATGAAGGTCTTGCAGTTCTCGACGTCGTGGGCGAACGGAACCTTGTTGTGGGCGAGCTTGTCGCCGCGGTTGCAGGTCACGAGCCCCTTGGAGTCGAAGAGGAAGCAGTGCTTGAGGGCTTCCTCGCGTTCAACGCCTTCGGCGACCATGGCGTCGACGAGGAGTTCGGCGATGCCGGTGGCGGCTTCGCCGGCGCCGAGGAAGAGGAAGCGCTGATCGGCAAGCTTCTGCTTCGTAACGCGAAGAGCGGAGTAGACGCCCGTGACGGCCACGGCAGCCGTGCCCTGGATGTCGTCATTGAAGCAGAGGACCTTGTCCTTGTAGCGTTCGAGAAGGTCGAAGGCGTGGTTGTTGCCGAAGTCCTCGAACTGGATGAGGACGTTGGGCCAGCGGCGGCGGGCTTCGGTGACGAATTCCTCGATGAGTTCGTCGTAGGCTTCGCCCGTCACGCGTTCCTGACGCAGGCCGAGGTACATCGGATCGTTCAGGTATTCCGGGTTGTTCGTGCCGACGTCGATGGTGACGGGAAGCGTCTTTTCCGGGGCGATGCCGGCGCAGGCCGTGTAGAGCGAGAGCTTGCCGCAGGGGATGCCCATGCCGTTGATACCGAGGTCGCCGAGGCCGAGAATGCGCTGGCCGTCGGTCACGACGATGACGTCGACTTCCTCGTTCGGGCAGTTTTCAATGATTTCGCGGACGCGGCCCTTGTCGTTGATCGAGATGAAGGCGCCGCGCGGATAGCGGTAGATATGGCTGAACTTCTGGCAGACCTCGCCGACGGTCGGGGTGTAGACCACGGGCATGTAGTCGTCGATGTAGTCGATCAGGATCTTGAAGTAGAGGTCTTCGTCAGTCGCATGCAGGCTGTCGAGCATCAGAAACTTGTCGAGAGCCGTCGGGCAGCGGTCGAGCAAAGCGAGCGTGCGCTTGACCTGCAGCTCCATGGTGGAAACGGCCGGCGGCAGAAGACCGCGAAGGCCGCGGGCGTCGCGCTCCTCCTGAGTGAAGGCGTCGGCACGGTTGAGCTGCGGGTTGCGGAGCAGGTCGGCGCCGCAAATTTGCTTGGATTCAGTCATAAGTCCTTCTTGCTAAAAAACTCCACGGGGTACGAAATTGTCCGGGCAGTTATAAGGTACTGAAGGTGCCGCCAAATCCATGGCGACACCTCCGATGGTGATTCTAGCAACTCTGTGAGGCCAGTAGAAACGGCTTCGGTAAGTGAAACAACCTAAAAATTCCGCTTCTGCTCATATTTTGCGGCTATCCACGGCATTTTCCCCTCTTCACCCGACAAAATAATAGCCTGCCCCTATGACAGGACAGGCTGCATTTGAGTGCTCTCGTCGACTTATTTCAAAGTTTTCTGAAGTTGGGCGGCGGTTTTGGCCGCGTCCGAATTCGGATACTGCTTGATCACCTTGGCGAGCGTCGCAGAGGCTGCCTTGACGTTTCCGAGCGCCGCCTGGGACGACGCCACGGAGATCATGGCATCGGCCACGCGCGGATGCTTCGGGTAGCTGCGGATGAGCGAATTCTGAACGTTGATCGTGCTCTTGTACTGCTCAAGGGCGAAGAGGCAGGATCCGCGCCAGTAGACGGCGTCGGCCGCGTAGGCGGACTTGGGCCACTCGGCGCCGAAAGTGCTGAATGCGGCGGCGGCCTTCTTGTAGTCGCCCGCCTTGAGAAGCTCGACGGCGGCGTCGTAGGCGGCCTGCTCCTGAGGCTGAACCATGACCTTCTCGCCGTTGACCTCAACTTCGCGCGGCTCGAACTTGCCGAGGCGCTCGTCGATGCTGGTGTAGAGCTCGCGCGTGCTGCGCTTTTCCTGACGGATCGCATTCGTGAGCTCCTCGACCTGACCGGTGAGAAGGCGGTTCTGGTTCTGCAGGTTGTCGAGACGCGTCGCAAACGAAATCTGTGCGTTCTTGAGCTGTTCCTCAAGGGCGGCAACCTGTGCGCGCAGATCAAGAATGGCGCGGCGAGCATCGTCGTCCGCGAAGGCCATCGCACCCGCGGCGGAGCCCGACAGGATCGCGGCCGTGCAGGCCTGAACCATCAGCTTGTTCAAATTCATAATTTCTCCGAAGAAGCCGCTCGTGTCCGTGCACGAGCCGGGCTCGAAAAGCAGGCGGCCGGCCGCGGTCCCCGTGGGGCTGCGTCCGGCCGTCGTCTCAGGTAATGCGTCCAGAGATTACTGGGCGGCCTTGCCGGACGTCACTTCCGTCGGATAGACGATGTCGGCGCGGCGGTTCTGGGCCCAGGCTTCCTCGCTGTGACCGTAGGCCACCGGCTTTTCACGGCCGAAGGAAACGGCTTCGATGCGCTCGGCGGGGATGCCGAGGAGCTGCAGGCGCTGCTTGACGGCTTCGGAACGCTTCTGACCGAGGGCGAGGTTGTACTCGCGGCCGCCGCGTTCGTCGGTGTTGCCCTGGATGATGATGTTGACGTTCGGATGAGCGGCAAGCCAGCGGGCGTGGGCTTCGACGGCGGGCATGTACTGGGCTTCGACTTCATAGGAGTCGAAGGAGAAGTACACGGAGCGCTTGGAGAGCGGGTTGTTCGGATCGGCGAACGGATTCACCGCCTGGGTCTGGCTGCCGGCGATCTGGCCGGCGAGCGTGCCGTCCTTGGCGCTTTCGTCAAGGGAGACGGACGAGCAGCCGCTCAGAAGAGCGGCAACGGCTGCGGAGGCAGCGAGGATTTTCCACGAAAAGGACATTTTGTGTTCCTGGCAACAGTGTTGTGGTTGATTGTCGTTGGTTTTCGCCCTTCATCAGGGCAGAATCGGTCCCCAGCAGGGTTCACGGATGTCGCCCAGACCGGTGAGGCGCGTCGAGAGCCTGCCGTCGACGGAGGCCGTTCCAAGAACGCCGCGGCCGTTGACTTCCGTCGCATAGACGAGGAAGCGGCCGTTGGGCGCGAAGGACGGCGATTCATCGCGGTCGGTCGTGGTCACGAGCGTGTTCTGGCCTGTCGTGAGATCCATCACGGCCGTACGGAAGCGGCCGTCGATGCGGGAGATGTAGGAGAGATGGCGGCCGTCGCGGCTGACCGTCGGGCTGATCGCGTAGCTAGAGCCGAAGGTCACGCGCTCGGCGGGACCGCCGGCGAGCGGCTGGCGATAGATCTGCGGAGCGCCGCCTCGATCGCTGGTGAAGTAGACCCACTGGCCGTCCGCCGAGAAGCACGGCTCGGTGTCGATGCCGTAGCTCTTCGTAAAGCGGCGCAGGCCGGTGCCGTTGGCGTTCATCAGGTAGATCTGCGTGAGGCCGTCGCGGGAGAGCGCCACGGCAAGCGTGCCGCCGTCGGCGCTGAAGGCCGGCGCGGAGTTGTTGCCGCGGAAGGCGCAGATCGCATGACGGGCGCCCGTCGCGAGCTCCTGAACATAGATGATCGGCTTGCGGTCCTCGAAGCTCACGTAGGAGATTTTCTTGCCGTCGGGAGACCAGACGGGGGAGATGATCGGTTCATGGGACTGAAGGGCGGCCTGGCGGTTGCCGCCGTCGCTGTCGCTGATGACGAGCTCATAGCGGTTGCGGGCGAGCTGGGCCACGTAGACGAGCTTCGACGCAAAGATCGGGCCTTCGCCCGTGAGATTCGTGTAGATGCGGTCGGCGATGCGGTGCGCGCACATGCGCACGTCGTTGCCCGACGTCGTGAAGACGGCCGAGTCCGTCAGCGCACCCGTCACGGTGTTGTGCAGATAGTAGGTGAGCTCCCAGCGGCCGTCGGGAAGACGGCTGACGCGGCCCACGGCGAGCGCGTTCGCGCCGAGCTTGCCGAAGGCCTCGAGGCTCGCGGGCTTTTCAAGGTTCTCGGGTTCGCCTTCGGCGCCCGTCGGGATCAGGCGGAACGCGCCGGATCGCTCAAGGTCGGCTCCGATGACGGCCGCAGCATCGAACCCCGTGGCGCCGGAGCCTTCAAACACCTTGACGGCGATCGGGAGCTGATTGGCGCCCACGCCCGTGATGGAGACCTGAAGTTCGGCAAGCGCAGGACATGCCGTGAAGGCGCCTGCAAGCACGCCAGCGCACAGCACTCTGCGGCGGGAAGGATTGAAGTTGGTCACGGATGACTCCCTTGTAAGCACGGAACCGCTCCCGTCGGGGAGCGGCTTGCATTCGGTACGCGGAGGCGGCGTCGAAACGCCGCTCACCGCTGCGTTTGAGGCGCAGGAGCCTCACGGCTCCCCGCGCCTCGGGACCGCCTTAGTGGCGGAAGTGGCGTTCGCCCGTGAAGACCATGGCGATGCCGCGCTCGTCGGCGGCGGCGATCACTTCATCGTCACGGATGGAGCCGCCCGGCTGGATGACGGCCGTGCAGCCGGCGTCCACCACGACGTCGAGACCGTCGCGGAACGGGAAGAAGGCGTCGGAAGCGGCCACGGAGCCCTCGAGAGAGAGACCGGCCTCTTCAGCCTTGAGCATGGCGATGCGGGCGGAATCGACGCGGCTCATCTGGCCGGCACCGACGCCGAGCGTCATGCCGCCGCGGGCATAGACGATCGTGTTGGACTTCACGAAGCGGGCGACGTTCCAGGCGAACATCAGGTCGGCGATCTGGGACGACGTTGGCTGGCGCTTCGTCACGCAGCGCAGGGCGCCTTCGGCGCAGATCTGGTTGTCGGGCGTCTGAACGAGCAGGCCGCCGCCGACGCGCTTGAAGTCGAAGTCGTTGTGGGCCTTGCCGAGAGCGACCGTGAGAAGACGGAGATTCTTCTTGGCGGCGAAGATCTCGACAGCTTCCTTGGAGAAGCTCGGAGCGATGATGCACTCGGCGAACTGGCGGGAAACGAGCTCGGCGCATTCGCCGGTCACTTCGCGGTTGAAGGCGATGATGCCGCCGAAGGCGGACTTGGAGTCCGTCTGGAAGGCCTTGGAGTAGGCTTCGGCGGAGCTGATGCCCACGGCGACGCCGCACGGATTGGCGTGCTTGATGATCACGCAGGCGGGAGCCTCGAAGGAGCGGACGCATTCCCAAGCGGCATCGCTGTCGGCGATGTTGTTGTAGGAGAGTTCCTTGCCCTGAAGCTGTTCATAGCCGGCGAGAAGGCCCGGCGCAACGGAGGATTCGCGGTAGAAAGCGGCAGCCTGGTGCGGATTTTCGCCGTAGCGCATGTCCTGGACCTTTTCCCACTGGCGGGTGAGGACCTGCGGGAAGCGGGTGCGCTGGTTGTTTTCGTCAAGGCTCGTGAGGTAGTTCGTGATCATGCCGTCGTAGCGGGCGGTATGGGCGAAGACCTTCTTGGCGAGCGCGAGGCGCGTCGCGGCCGTGACACCGCCTTCGGCCTTGATTTCGGCGACGACGGAGGCGTAGTCGGTCGGATCAACGATCACGGCGACGGACTCGTGGTTCTTGGCGGCGGCGCGGATCATCGTCGGGCCGCCGATGTCGATGTTCTCGATGGCGTCTTCAAACGTGCAGTCCGGCTTGGCGATCGTCTGTTCGAACGGATAGAGGTTCACGCAGATGATGTCGATCGGGTCGATGCCGTGGGCCTCGAGAGCGGCCATGTGCTCGGCGACGGGACGACGGGCGAGGATGCCGGCGTGGATCTTCGGGTTGAGCGTCTTGACGCGGCCGTCGAGCATTTCAGGGAAGCCCGTGTAGTCGGCGACTTCCTGGCAGGGGACGCCTTCCTTCGTGAGGAGCTTGGCGGTGCCGCCCGTGCTGAGGATGTGGTAGCCGAGAGCGACGAGCTCGCGGGCAAAATCCACGACGCCGGTCTTGTCGGACACGCTGATAAGAGCCTGTTTCTTCATTGCCTATTTCCTTATGAACTTTCTCCGGGCAGAAGCTTGTGAATGCGAAGCTTCGAGCGCAGAGTATTTCGGTTAATGCCAAGAATCTTTGCGGCTTCAATCTGGTTGTTGCGGCAGAGCTTCATCACGTAGATGAGCAACGGACGCTCCGCCGTCTCCATGACCAGACTGTAGAGAGGATGCGGCTGCGAACCGCCGAGCTGCTGGAAGTACTGGTTGAGTTGGACGATCACGGCCTCTTCAATGCGGCCCGCCTTGAGCTCGGGCATGTCCTTCGCCAGGCTTTCCAGCGTAACGCCCTCGAAGTCAAGTCCCAGCTTGACTCTCTGCTTCGCCTGCCTGATCAGCCTGATCTGCGGCGCTTCAGGCTTACGGCGGACAATCGCCTTGTCATCCAAGTCCCTGCTCGTCATCCTGCAACCTCTCAAAATAACGGCTGACGGCCGCACCGAGGACGTCCGCATCGGACGTGGCGAACAACTCGCCCAACAACGCCTCGGAGCCCGGCAGCCCCTTCAAATAATGGCTCAGGTGCTTCCTGAAGGTCACGGCACCTCTAGCACCGCCATAATAGTCAAAATGACGGCGCATGTGGTCGCAAATGACCGCATGTCGTTCCTCAAGCCCCGGCGCCTTCCTTTCGGGAAGATGGCCGAGGGCGGCGCCGACCTCCGAGAAGATCCACGGATTGCCGTAGGAGGCCCTGCCGATCATCACGCCGTCGGCGCCCGTAAGCGCCATCACGCGCCTTGCCTTCTCGCCCGAGTCTATGTCGCCGTTGGCGATGACGGGAATGGAGACGGCGGCCTTCACGGTCCTGATCGTCTCGTACTCGGCCTCGCCCCTGAAGCCGTCCTCGCGCGTCCTGCCGTGGATCGTCAGCATGGCGACGCCCGTCTGCTCGGCGATGCCCGCAATGGCGAGCGCGTTCCTGTGCTCCCTGTCCCAGCCCGTGCGGATCTTGAGCGTCACGGGCACGGAGACGGCCGCACACACGGCCTCGAGAATCCGCGCCACCAACGCCTCATCCTTCATGAGCGCGCTGCCGCACGCCGTCTGAAGCACCTTCTTGGCGGGACAGCCCATGTTGATGTCGACCACCTGCGCGCCCGAATCCTCGGCATAGCGGGCGGCGTCGGCCATCATGGCGGGATCAGCTCCGAGAAGCTGCACGACGCGCAGTCCCAACTCGGCGTCACAGGCCCAGCGCGTGGCGCTCTTGCGGCTCGTCCTGAACTGCGGCTGGCAGGTCGTCATTTCGCCCACCGCATATCCCGCACCATGGGCGCGGCAGATCTCGCGGTAAGGCAGATCGCTCATGCCGGCCATGGGGGCCAGCATGACGGGAACATCGACGGCGTAGGGACCGAGCTTCACTCTCTTCTCACGTTATTCGGGGGGCGCTCTGCACACGGGGAGCGCCCGACCGCCACATTTTACCGACACGACCGGCGCACAGGCCCTGCCGTGCCCTCACTTTTCCATTTGGTTTCGAATTCGCGCCTCGGCAAGCGCGAGCTCGCGCACATCGCCCACATTGAACCACATGCCCTCGTACACCTCGCCCGTGACGCGTCCCGCCTCGCAGAACTGCCAGAGCCACGGGAAGAGCTTTGCACGAACAGGCTCGACGCCCTCGAAGAGCGACGTCCCGTAGACGCCGAGACTCGAGAACGTGTGCGTCCTCGGCTCCCTTCGGACGAGTCCCAGCTCATCCAGCGTCATGTCGCCGTCGGCATGGTAGGAGGGATTGGGCGCAAGCACGAGGTGCGCAACTGCGTCCGAGCCCGCGAGAGCGCGGCCCGCACGCACAAGGCGCGAGTAGTCGAAGTCGGTCACGATGTCACCCGCGACGACGATGAATGCGCCGTCGCCGTCATCGAGCATCGGAAGCGCCTTCGCGATTCCGCCGAGAGTCTCGAGGGCTTCGCCCGCCGTGCGGCCCTCGACTGAATAGCGCAGGCGCACGCCCCAGGCGGAGCCGTCTCCAAGCGTCTCCACGATCCTGTCGCCGAGATGCGCGACGTTGAGGACGATCTCCTCGACGCCCGCCTTCCTGAGTGCAAGAATCTGGCGAACGGCCATGGGCGTCCCCGCCACCTCGACGAGGGGCTTGGGCGTCGTGAGCGTGACGGGCTGCATGCGGCGGCCTTCCCCCGCCGCGAGGATCAAAGCGCGCATGACCGTCAGAAGGTGTAGCCGAAGGACGTTTCGGAGCCCTCGAGGTCGTCGATGAGGTGCGTGAGCGGCGAGAGTTGGATGTAGCGGCGGGCCGTCTTGCGCACGTACTGGATGAAGCGCGGCGTGTCCTCAAGGTACTTGGGCTTGCCGTCGCGGTAGTTGAGGCGGGCGAAGATGCCGAGCACCTTCAGATGGCGCTGCACGCCCATGAACTCGACGTCGCGGTAGAAGTTGCCGAAGTCGGCGGGCACGGGGATGCCCGCCTTGCGGGCCTTCTCCCAATAGCGGATCGTGGTGTCGAGCACGAAGCTCTCGTCCCAGGAGATGAAGGCGTCGCGCAGGAGCGAGGCGATGTCGTAGCTGAGCGGACCGTAGAGCGCGTCCTGGAAGTCGAGGATGCCGGGCATCGGATCGGAGACCATCAGGTTGCGCGGCATGAAGTCGCGGTGCACGAAGACGAGGGCCTCGCGGCAGTTGGTGTCGAGAATGGCCTCGGTGGTCATCCTCCACCACTTCTGCTGCTCCTCGGTCCACTCGACGCCGCGGTGGCGGCCCACGTACCAGGTCGGGAAGAGCTCGAGCTCGCGCTGCAGGACCTCGCGGCTGTAGGCGGGAAGCACGTTCGGGCGGGAGATCTTCTGCCACGCGACGAGCGCCGTGGTGGCACGGTCCATGAGTTCGCGGGCGTTGTCCTCGTTGAGGACGTCAAGATAGGTCTCCCTGCCGAGGTCGGAGAGCAGCATGAAGCGATGGTCCGTGTCGGCTTCGAAGATTTCGGGGGCGTTGAGGCCCGCCTCGTTCCTCAGCAGGCCGTCGACCTTGATGAAGGAAGCGAAGCTCTCGGGCGTCTCGCCCTCGGCATTCATGGCGATGAAGCTGCGGCCGTCGGCGGCGGCAATGCGGTGATAGGACCTGAAGCCAGCGTCCGCGCCTGCACGGCTTACCGTCGTCAGATCGAGCTGATATTTCGGGGAAATGCTCTGGAGCCACTGCCCGAAGGCGGAGGCGGCCGCGCTGTTCGTCATGTTTTCGTCGTCCTCTAGTGCCGAAGGATCTGAAGCCCGCAGGGATTTTATGGACTGCGCGGCGCCCCTCGGGAATGACGGGGCTTTATAATCCTTCAATTGTCTTGACGTCATTTTATAGGCCTGCCCACAGGCTGTCACTCTCACCGTTTTTTCATGTCATTCCCGCGTCCCCGACAGACCGCGATCAGCGTAAGCATCGCGCTGGCCGCCATGGCCTACACCTCCATTGCGCCGGCCGCTCAGACAGGCAGCGTGGTGTCCCTCGAATCCGTGACGACGCTCGATCCGTCCCGCGCAACGCCCGACTCGGACGCCGCGAGCTTCGTGTCCGCCGACCGCATCGAAGGCAACCCCGAAGACCAGCTCCACCTTTACGGCAACGCGGAGATCCGCCGTGCCGGCACCGTCCTCAAGGGCGACCGAATCACCTACACGCAGGAAACCGACGAAGTCGAGGCCGTTGGCAACGCGCGCATCTCGCGCCAGGGCGCCTCCTTCTCGGGTCCGTCCATGCGCTTCAAGATCTCGCCGCGCACGGGCGACATGTCGGACGCCGAATACGAATATGCGCCGCGCAACATCCGCGGCTGCGCGAAGAACATCCGCTTCATCTCGGGTGAATCGACCGTCTTTGACGACGCCAAGGTCACGACCTGCAAGCGCGACGACGAAGCCTGGTTCATCAAGATGAACGAGCTCGAGATCGACGAGTACGACCAGACGGCAACGGGCACGAACGCCTCGCTGCACTTCATGGGCGTGCCCGTCTTCGGCTCCCCGTGGTTCTCCTTCCCCGTGAGCCGTGAGCGCCGCTCCGGCTTCCTCGTGCCGACCTTCGGCATGAGCTCGACCCGCGGCCTCGACCTCGCGGTCCCGTACTACTTCAACATCGCGCCCAACTACGACCTTACGCTGACGCCCCGTCTGATGACCAAGCGCGGCGTCATGCTCGACACCGAGGCCAGGTTCCTCTACAACAACTTCGAGACGACAGTCGACTACGCGCTGATGCCCGACGACAAGGAGATGGACGACAGCCGTTCGAGCCTGCACGTCGACATGAGCTGGCGCCGCGACAAGCTGAGCGCCTTCGTCGACTACAACCGCGTCTCCGACGATGACTTCATCAGCGACTTCTCGAGCAACGTCCGAGAGTCCTCCGAAACCGTCCTGCCGCAGGAATACGCCCTTCGCTACGACGAGACGTACTGGAACACGTCGATCAACGTCAAGAAGAACCAGGCGCTCACCTTCGACCACATCGACTACTACAAGCCGTACGAACGCGTGCCCCAGATCACCTTCAACGGCTACAACGGCGACTTCTACGGCTTCGAGGTCGGCACGACCATCGAGGCGACGAGGTTCGAGCATCCGACGTTCACGACGGGCGACCGCTTCGTCTTCGAGCAGACGGTCTCCTATCCGATGCGCGGCGCGGGCTGGTTCGTCGTGCCCAAAGGCACCTTCCTCGGCACCTGGTACCAGCTCGAGAACCTGGACCGCGACGGGGGCCGCTTCACCAACAAGGATCCGCACCGCACGACGCCGATGTTCAGCCTTGACGCCGGCCTCGTCTTCGACCGCGACGCCGTCTGGTTCAACCGCGAGGCGTACCAGACGCTCGAGCCGCGCGTCTACTACGCGTACGTGCCGTACCGCAATCAGGATGACCTGCCCGTCTTCGACACGACGATCGCCGACCTGAACTTTGCAACGCTCTTCTCGGAGAACATCTTCTCCGGCTACGACCGCGTGAGCGAGGCCAACCAGCTGACGAGCGTGCTCACCACCCGCTACATCGACAAGACGAGCGGCCTCGAGCTCTTCAAGGCCAGCGTGGGCCAGCGCAACTACTTCTCGGACCAGCGCGTCAACTTCTACACGCCGGGCGACACCCAGATGCGCGAAAGCCCGCTTCGCACCGACGTTCGCAGCGACCTGCTCGCGAGCGTGGGCGCGCGTCTGACGCGCTCGATCACGTCGGACGTGAGCGGCCAGTACTCCTCGGCGATGAGCCGCTGGGTGAAGGCCAAGGCAGGCGTCAGGTGGCAGCCGCGCCCGATGTCCCTCGTCGGCCTCTACTACCGCTACAACTACTCGTCCGAGCGCGACTACACGGACTATCAGAACGACTACATCAAGCAGATCGACCTGGCGGTCCAGTGGCCGATCACGAACCGTCTGTTCGGCCTCTTCCGCTACAACTACTCGCTCCTGCAGGACAAGCCCATCGAGATGATCGGCGGCGTCGAGTACCTGCACGACTGCTGGACGCTTCGTTTTGCCGCACAGCGCTACACGACGACGTCCAACAACGACGAGACCAACTTCTTCTTACAACTCGAGCTCAACGGCTTGGGTAGTATTGGCACAAGCCCGCTTTCTGAACTCCAGAGGAACATCAAGGGTTATCAGACCACCACCCGTGTTCCCGACAAGATTGGACAGTACGATTACTATGAATAAGCTCAAGACCATTGCCGTGCTGACGATGAGCATGGCCGCCCTCAGCACCGCCTTCGCCGCCGAGCAGGCCGTTACCGAATCTGCGCAGGCGGCTCCCGTCGTCCAGCCGCAGGCCGGCAACGTCGAACTCGACCGCATCGTGGCGGTCGTCAACAACGACGTCATCACGGACCGCGAGCTTCAGGAGCGCACGCACGTCGTCGCCATCAACCTGCGCCGCCAGAACATCCAGCTCCCGCCGATGGAGCAGCTCCGCGCCCAGGTGCTTGAACGCCTGATCTTCGAACGCGCCATCAAGCAGCGCGCCCGCGAAACCGGCATCCGCATCGACGACCAGATGGTCAACGCCTCCATCGAGCAGATCGCCCGTCAGAACAACCTGTCGGTCGACCAGCTCCGTCAGCGTCTGATGGCCGACGGCGTCTCCTTCTCCTCCTTCCGCGAGGAGATCCGCGACGAAATCACGACGCAGCGCCTGCGCGAACGCGAGGTCGACGCCAAGATCCAGATTCCCGAAAGTGAAATCGACGCCTACCTCGCCGAGCAGGCCGGCTTCACGACGGGCAACACGACGGAATTCCACATCCAGCACATCCTGATCCCGATCGACCATCCCGACAACACCGAAAAGCTCAAGAAGCATGCCGAGGAGATCGCCGAGCGCGCCCGCGCAGGCGAGGACTTCGCCATGCTCGCCGCCACCTACTCGCGCGCCTCCGACGCGCTGCAGGGCGGTGACATCGGCTGGCGCAACCTGCAGTCGCTGCCCAACGTCATGGCCGACGTGCTCAAGGAATCCCCCAGGAAAGGCGTCTACATCATCAAGGGCAAGGACTCCTGGGACGTCATGCGCGTCTCCGACACCCGTGACGGCGTTCAGTTCAAGCTCGCCGGCGGCCCGGTCGAACAGACCCACGCCCGCCACATCCTGATGCTCGTGAGCGACATCACGCCCGAAGGCGAGGTGATCCACCGCCTCAACGACATCAAGCGCCGCATCGACGCGGGCGAGTCCGACTTCGCCACGATGGCTCGCCTGCACTCGGTCGACAACAGCGCGACCCGCGGCGGCGACCTCGGCTGGCTCCAGCCCGGCGACACCGTGCCCGAATTCGAAAAGGCCATGAACTCGCTCAAGCCCAACGAGGTCTCCGAACCGATCAAGTCCCAGTTCGGCTACCACCTCATCCAGGTGATCGAGCGCCGCATGGAAAAGAACGGCAATCCGCAGCGCATGCGCATCGCCGCCCGACAGCAGCTTCGCGAGAAGAAGCTCGGCGAGGCCGTCTACAACTGGCAGCGCGAGCTCCGCGACCGCGCCTACGTTGAAATCCGTGACAGCCACTACTGAGGCGAACCATGACTGAACTCCGGTCCGTTGCCGTCACGACCGGCGAGCCCGCCGGCATTGGACCGGAAGTCTCGCTCAAGGCCGCAGCCGCCGTGTCCGACCCGATCCTCCTGATCGGCGACCGCACGCTGCTTGAAGCCGAGGCCCGCCGCCTCGGCATCGCCTGGCCCCTGCCCGCGCACGTCTCCATCCGTCACGTGCAGCTTCGGGCGCCTGCCGAACCCGGCAGGCTTGACACCCGCAACTCGGCCTACGTGCTCGACATCCTGCGCGCAGCTCATGAAGGCGCCGCCGCAGGCGAATGGAGCGCCGTCGTCACGGCGCCCGTTCAGAAAAGCATCATCATCGAGTCCGGTGTGCCCTTCACAGGCCACACCGAGTTCTTCCAGGATCTCTGCGGCGTCAGGCGCGTCGTCATGATGCTCACGTCGAACGCCCGCACGGACGCGATGAAGGTGGCCCTCGCCACCACTCACCTGCCGATCGCCAGGCTTTCCGAGGCCATCACGGGCGAGCTGCTCGACGAGGTGCTCGACACGCTCAACACGGCGCTCGCACGCGACTACGGTCTGGCCGAGCCCCGCATCCTCGTCACGGGCCTCAACCCGCACGCAGGTGAAAATGGCCACATGGGCCACGAGGAAATCAACACGATCACGCCCGCTCTGGAAAGAGCGCGTAGCCGCGGCATTCACGCCGACGGTCCCGTGCCCGCCGACACGGCCTTCGTGCCCGGCCACTGGGACCGCTACGACGCCGTGCTCTGCATGTACCATGATCAGGGACTTCCCGTCCTCAAGCACGTGGGCTTCGCCGAGGGCGTCAACGTGACGCTCGGGCTTCCCTACATCAGGACCTCGGTCGACCACGGCACTGCGCTCGACATCGCAGGACAGGGCAAGGCGGACGACACGAGCATGATCTCCGCCCTCCGATTAGCACACTTTTTATCGAAGAACCGTGAAACAAGAATGGCTTGAAGGGCACAAGGCCCGCAAACGCTTCGGTCAGAACTTCCTTCATGACCGCCACTGGATCGAGCGCATCGTGCGCGGCATCGACCCGAAGCCGGGCGACGCTCTCATTGAAATCGGCCCGGGCCAGGCCGCGCTCACGCGCGAAGTCATCGCCTGCGCAGGCCACGAAGCCGCCGTCGAGATCGACCGCGACCTCGCCCAGTTTCTGCGCGAGCAGTTCTCCCCCGAGGAGCTCACGCTCATCGAGGCCGACGCCCTGAAACTCGACTGGACGACCGTCCTTGAGGGCCGCCGCCTGCGCATCATCGGCAACCTGCCCTACAACATCTCCTCGCCGCTCCTCTTCGCGCTCATGAGCGCTGCGGACCGCGTCATCGACCAGCACTTCATGCTCCAGCGTGAAGTGGTCGACCGCATGGTCGCCGAACCCGGCAGCAAGACTTACGGCCGTCTGAGCGTGATGCTCCAGTACCGCTACGTCATGCACAAGCTCTTCGACGTGCCGCCCGGCGCCTTCGTGCCGCCGCCCAAGGTCACGTCCTCGATCGTACGCATGGTGCCGCGCCCCGTCGAGTCGCTTCCCGAAGTCGATATGGAGATCTTCTCCCAAGTGGTCGCGCTCGCCTTCCAGCAGCGCCGCAAGACGCTGCGCAACGCGCTCTCCACCCTCATGGATGACGCCGCGATCAAACGCGCGGGCGTCAATCCCGCCGCACGCGCCGAAACGCTCGACGTGGCGGCCTTCGTGCGACTGGCACGCGAGGCGGCCAATCTGCCGCATCACGCCGACGCCGTCTGAGCCTCACTGCCCGACCTCCTCCAGTTCGGGCAGCACCTTCGCCGCGTTGAGTTTGGCGAGCTGTACCCGCCAGTCCGGGCAAAGCCTCTCCACCTCCTTCCAGAAGGCCTTCGAGTGATTGAAATGCTCGAGATGCGCAAGCTCGTGCGCGATCACGTAGGAGGCGACCGCATCATCAAGGAAGATCAGCCTCCAACAGAGCCTGATCGTATTCCTCGTCGTACAGCATCCCCATCTCATCCTCGCGCTTGAGAGACTCCACGACGCGGGCCAGTGGCGCGCACTGCTGCGATAGGCCTCCATCAGGTCGCCCAGCACCGTTTTGGCCTGCGCCTTGAAAAGGGCTAGCAACGCCCTGTCGACCTCCTTCCTCGAGCATGTCTGCGGCAGCGCCAGACGAATGACGGCGTCGTCTCCCGTCACGTCGACGTACGAAGTCTTCGCCGTCGCGTCGACCGCAACGGCCGTCTTCCTACCACGGTAGAGAATGTACCCGCTGCCGCCTGCAATGCAGTACGCAGCGTCCAGAACTGCATGCGTCTGCGCCCGCATCCACCTGACGTACTCCCTCTTCTGAAGAATGATTTCATCGCACCGCTGAAGAACGAATTCATCGCTCAGCATCTGCGGACCGGCATAGCGGTACGGAACCGTCACCACGGGCTTGTCCTGCCTGCCATCGTAGCTCAGGATGACGCGGGTCCTGTGGCGTCGGGAGGGCTGGAACAGATATTCGATGCGCTCGCCGTCTTCCGCCGTCACGGCCCTCTGGTGCGACGTCAATCGAAGAGACAGCCCCCTGCCGGCTTCAGGCATCAATTCGTTCAAGCTCATCTTCAATCCATTTTTCGACTTCGGCCGTCACCTCATGCGGATCCCTGCCCTTCGTCTCGATGACGGGGCCGACGCTCACGGTGATCGTGCCGGGTTGCTTGGCGATGGAGTTCTTGGGCCAGCAGTGGCCTGCATTGTGGCAGACGGGCACGATGGGCGTCCCGCTCTGGCATGCGAAGCGGGCGCCGCCCGTCTTGTAGCGCACGCGCTCTCCCGGCGGCACGCGAGTGCCTTCGGGGAAGAGACTGATCCAGAAGCCCTCGCGGAGCTTCACGGGGCCCTTCTTCATGAAGGCCTCGAAGGCGGAGCGGCCCTTGCTGCGGTCGATCGCCAGCATGTCCATGGCGCAGACCACCCAGCCGAGGACCGGAATCCAGTTGATCGAGCGCTTGTAGATGAAGCAGGCGGGCGCGGGAAGATAGGCGCCGAGCCAGAACGGATCCCAGGCGGACTGGTGCTTCATCAGCACGACCGCCTGCGTGTCGGCGGGCGGAAGGTTCTCCATGCCCTTCATCTCGAGCCTGATGCCGCAGATGACGCGAAGCAGTGCGAGCACGAACTTCGCCCACGGACGGCAGATGGCCTCATAGCGCCACTTCACGCTCGCAAAGGGCGTCGTGCAGAGCACGCAGACCGCAAGGACCAGAATCGAAAAGCTCAGGACGATGTAGAAGAGCCAGCCTCGAAGAAGATTCATGTTGGAATGTCCGGCCTGCAGAGCCGGATAAAAAAAGGATCCAAAACGAAATCATACCGTTTTGGATCCCTGTTGAACGGCCCTCGAAAGGGCCGTTTCGGCGCACGTCGCTTACTTGGCAAGGCGGGCGATTTCAGCAACCTTGTTCATGACGTCGTAGAGGCGCTTCAGAAGGGCCTGACGCGTGGCGCGCAGGGCCGGATCCTCGGCGTTGACCATGACGTTGTCGAAGAAGCTGTCGACCGGGCCGCGAAGAACGGCAAGTGTCGCGAGCATCTGCTCGTATTCGCCGGCGGCGAAGTGCTGAAGGGCCTTGGGTTCGACGTCGTTGATGGCGGCGAAGAGCTGCTTTTCAGCGTCTTCGGCAAGAAGGACCTCGTTGACGACCGTCGGGACTTCGCCCTCGATCTTCTTGAGGATGTTGCCGATGCGCTTGTTGGCGGCGGTCAGGGCTTCGGCTTCCGGCAGCGCCATGAAGGCGCGGACGGCGGCGAGGCGCTTCGGAAGCTCGTCGAGCTTTTCCGGATTCAGGGCGAGGACGGCGTCCACTTCGAGCGTGGTGTAGCCGGCATCGCGGAGCATGACGCGCAGGCGGTCCTGGAAGAACTGGCGAAGCTCTTCACGGTGGTCCGTCACGCCCGGAACAGCCTTTTCAGCCTCCCAGGCGGCATCGATCAGCGTGTTGAGGCTGACAGGCAGGGCCTTTTCGATGAGCATGCGCAACACGCCGAGGGCGTGGCGGCGAAGCGCGAACGGGTCCTTTTCGCCGGTCGGCATCTGGCCGATGCCGAAGAGGCCGATCAGGGTCTCCATCTTGTCGGCGAGGGCCGTGGCGAGGCTCACCGGGGTGGACGGCAGGGCGTCGCCGGCGTAGCGCGGCTGGTAGTGCTCGCGGATGGCAAGCGCCACTTCCTCTGCTTCGCCGTCATACTTGGCGTAGTACTCGCCCATGATGCCCTGGAGTTCGGGGAACTCGCCGACCATCAGCGTGCGGAGGTCGGCCTTGGCGAGCATGGCGGCGCGTTCGGCCTTGGCGCGGTCGGCGCCGATCAGGTCGGCGAAGAGGCCGGCCATCGTCTTGACGCGGAGCATGCGTTCGGCCTGGCTGCCGAGCTTGTTGTGGTAGACGACGTGCTTGAGGCCGTCAACGCGGGTCTCAAGCTTTTCCTGACGGTCCTGATCGTAGAAGAACTTGGCGTCGGCAAGACGGGCGCGCACGACGCGGGCATTGCCCGAAGAGATGGCGGCGCCGCCGTCCTTGGCCTCAAGCTGGGAGACGAGGAGGAAGCGGTTCATCAGGCGGCCTTCGGCGTCGCGAAGCGCGAAGTACTTCTGGTTGAGCTGCATCGTGAGGATGAGGCACTCTTCCGGAACGGCGAGGAACTCTTCTTCGAACGAGCTTTCATAGATGATCGGCCATTCGGTCAGGGCGGTCACTTCGTTGAGAAGGTCTTCCGGCATGATGACCGTGCCGCCGATCTGGGCGGCGCGCTCCGTGAGGAGCTTGCGAAGGAGTTCGCGGCGCTCGGCGTAGCAGGGCATGACCTTGGCGGCCTTGAGCTCGGCGTCATAGGCGTCGGCGCAGGAGAGCGTGACCGGTTCCGTCGTGTGGAAGCGGTGGCCGCGCGTGATGCGGCCTGCGTTGAGACCGAAGAGCTTGACCGGAACGATCTGTTCGCCGTAGAGGGCGGTGAGATGCTTGACCGGACGGACGAAGGCGACCGTCGTCTCGCCGTCGGCGAGCTGGTAGGTCATGACCTTCGGAATCGGGAGGTTCTTGACGGCGGCATCGAGAGCGGTCTGGAGGCCTTCGGCGAGCACGATGCCCGGACGGACGCCTTCAAAGACGAGCTGTTCATTCTTGCCGTCGTTGACGCGCTTGAGCTCGGCGACGTCGCACGTGATGCCCAGGGCGTTCATCTTCTTGACGAGAGCCGGCGTGGCGGAGCCGTCGGCGGCAAGGCCGACGCGCACCGGGACGAGCTTCTGCGTGAAGGCTTCGTCGGGGCTCTTTTCAAGCACGTTCGAGATGTGCACGGCGAGGCGGCGCGGAGAGCCGTAGGCCGTGGTGACGGATCCTTCGGCGAGGAAGCCGCGGTTCCTAAGATGCTGTTCGACGCCGGCGGCGAAAGCTTCGGAAAGCTTTTCGAGGGCCTTCGGCGGGAGTTCTTCGGTTTGCAGTTCAACGAGCAAATTCGTCATTTTCTTCTTTTCCTCCACTCGCATTATTCCGCGGACTTGGCGAGCATCGGGAAGCCCAGACGTTCACGGGAATCGTAGTAGCTCTGGGCCACAGAGCGGGAGATGTTGCGAATGCGGGCGATGTAGGCGGCGCGTTCGGTCACGGAGATGGCGCCGTGGGCGTCAAGCAGATTGAAGGTGTGGCCGGCCTTGAGCACCATTTCGTAGGCGGGCAGGGCCAGGTTCAGGTCCATCAGGCGCTTGGCTTCGCTTTCGAAGTAGTCGAACTGCTTGAGAAGCTTCTCGCAGTCGCTGGCCTCGAAGTTGTAGACGGACTGTTCGACTTCGTTCTGATGGAAGACGTCGCCGTAGGTGAGCTTGCGTTCCGTGCCGTCCGGATCGGTCCACGTCGTGAAGACGAGGTCGAAGACGTTGTCGCAGTTCTGCAGATACATCGTCAGGCGCTCGAGACCGTACGTGATTTCGCCGGTGATCGGCTTGCATTCAAGGCCGCCCACCTGCTGGAAGTACGTGAACTGCGTCACTTCCATGCCGTTCATCCAGATTTCCCAGCCGAGACCCCAGGCGCCGAGCGTCGGGTTTTCCCAGTTGTCCTCGACGAAGCGGATGTCGTTGACTTCCGTGTCGATGCCGAGCGCGCGAAGGCTGCCCAGATAGAGGTCGACGATGTTCGTCGGAGCCGGCTTCAGCACGACCTGGAACTGGTGGTGCTGGTGGAGGCGGTTCGGATTTTCACCATAGCGGGCGTCCTTCGGACGACGCGAGGGCTGAACGTAGGCGGCACGCCAGGGTTCCGGCCCCAGAGCCCGCAGAAAGGTCGCAGTATGGGACGTGCCGGCACCGACTTCCAAGTCGATCGGTTGCAGCAAAGCACAGCCCTGGCGGTTCCAATATTCCTGCAGGCGCAGGATTACTTCCTGAAAGGTAATCATTCTCTATGCCGCCGATTCTTGTCGGCGCCTGTTGATTCAAAAAATGAGGGAGCCCTCCCTTTCCTGACGGAAACGGGAGCTCAAGGATTTAATTATAAGCCCTTTACCTTGCCCGCTCGGATTCTGGCTGTCCCTAAGCGGACGAGCACGGCGCAGAGCGCCAGAACGAGCGATGCGAGCAGCGCGGGCCAGCTGCCGAGCCTCACATAGGGCGTGGGCGAGCCCGTGGCGCCCAGAAGCGGCATGGTCGCGGCATCGGGACCATCGGTCCTGAGCATGGCCGCGATCTCGCCCCTCGAATTGACGAGGGCGCTCATGCCCGTGTTGCTCACGCTCACCAGCGGCCTTGCGCTTTCCATCGCGCGCATGCGGCTCATCGTGAGGTGCTGTCCGAGCACGGAGCGTCCGAACCAGCCGAGGTTGGACGTCACGATGAGGAAGTCGGGCGAGCGGGACTGCCAGAAGGTGCGGACCACGCTGCCGTAAAGGTTTTCGTAGCAGATGAGAATGCCCGCATCGGCCCCTCCGAGCGACAGGAGCGGCTGCACGGCGTCGCCCCGCATCAGGTCCGACATCGGAATGCCGATCATCTCGACGAACCAGTGGAAGCCTGCAGGCACGTATTCGCCGAAGGGCACGAGCTCACGCTTGTCGAGCCTGTAGGCGATCTGCCCCTCGTCCAGAACGAAGGAGGTGTTGAAGAAGCGCGGACCGTCCTTGCGGAAGCCATTGAAGAGCACCCTTGCCTCGGTCTTCTCCTGAAGGAGCACGAGCCTGCCTGCCGCCTCCCTGCCGAGACGGCTCACGGGCACGTTCACGATGCCCTCGGGCGTCAGCAGCAGTCGGGGCCTGTCGGATGCGGGCCACGGCTTGAAGGCGGCGGGAAAGAGCGCCTCGATGCGCTGTGCGGGATTGGCGCGCGTATAGGCGTCGACCACGGGCAGCGCGGGCTGAATGATGCGCACGTCCACCGTGGAGGACGGCTCCGACCAGGCGTGCTGTCGGGAGACCTGCCCCGTGCCAGCAATGAGCGCTGCACCGATGACGGGCACCGCAAGCCAGGCAAGGCGACAGCTGAGCGCGACGGCGACGAGCGCCGCGAAGAGAAGCTGTGCGAGCGTGACCGCGTAGATGCCGCCCAACGGGGCCCAGCCCGCAAGCGGCGTGTCGATGACGGCGTACCCCGGCATGAGCCAGCCGAAATTGGCGAGCGCGTCGCCCCTGAGCCATTCCGCAAGGGTCCAGACGCCTGCGAGCGCGGGCAGCTCGGTGGCGAGCCTTCCGCCGCCGATTTTCTTCGCAATCCAGCAGGCGAAGGCGGGAAAGAGAGAAAGGACGGCGCCCAGTACAAAAAGCGCAAGCGCCGCAACGGCCCAGGGCAGGCGCCCGTAGACCGCAATGGAGTTCATCGTCCAGGAGAGTCCCGGCACGAACCAGCCGAGTCCGAAGAGAAAACCCACGAGCGCGGCTCGGGCGGGCGTCGGACGCGCCGCGAAGACGAGGAAGAAGCCGACGAGCGCGATGAGCGACATCCACTGCCAGCCAAGCGGATCAAACCCCGTGCCAAAGAGAAGCCCCATGCCCAAGGCGCCGAGCGCGCCCGCCGCTTCGGGCCGGCGCTCCCACCAGTGCGACGCCTCGCTCACGCTACTTGATCCTCTCGACGCTCAGCAGACGAGCCTGACGGTCGTCGCCGCCGAGGATGCGGAAGCGGAAGCCGTTCTCCTCGATGGTCTCGCCCGTGTGCGGCACATGCTCGAAGCGGTCGGTCACGAGACCGCCGATCGTTTCGCAGTACTGGTCCTCGAGGTTCGACTTGAAGTAGTCGTTGAACTGCTCGATTGGCGTGATGGCCTTGACGCGCCAGCGGCCCTCGCCGTCGGCGACGATATTGCTACCCTCTTCGTCATGGTCGAACTCGTCGGAAATCTCGCCCACGATCTGCTCGAGCACGTCCTCGATGGTGATGAGGCCGGAGATGCTGCCGAACTCGTCAATGACGAGGGCCAGATGGCTTCGGGTCTCCTTGAAGTCTCGCAACAGCACGTTGATCGGCTGCGTTTCCGGAATGAAGCGGGCGGGACGCAGAAGCGTCTTCGGATCAACCGCGGGATTCATAAGCACCTGCAGCAGGTCCTTGGCGTGCAGGATGCCGAGCACGTTGTCCAGATCGTCCTCGACGGCGGGCAGACGGGAGTGCCCCGAGGCAATGAGGGCGGGAAGCCAGACTTCGCGCGGCTCCGAGAAGTCGACGGCCTGCACCTGGGAGCGGGGCACCATCAGGTCGCCCGCTCTGATTTCGGAAACGGCCATCGCGCCCTCCATCATGGAGAACACTTCGTCGTCGATCACATTGCGGCGGCGGGCCTCGCCGAGCACTTCGAGCACGTCGGCCCGGTCGTTGAGCTCTTCTTCGTGGAAGACGGAGGTAAGACGGTCAAGAAAAGTACGGCCCAAGGTCGGACTGGAAGGTTCAGAGGAACTGGACATATTTGCCGGAACAGCTTGTTTTCAACTTGGTCAGAGTCAGTCGTGCACCATGCCGATGCGGTCGCTGTAGGGATTGGGGAACTTGAGGGAGAGCATGAGCTCGGTTTCGCGAGCCTCCATGACCTCAGCCTCTTCCTGCGTAACATGATCATACCCGTGGGCATGCAGAACCGCATGGATGAGCAGGTGTGCGAGATGCGCGCGGAACTCCTTGTTCTGCTCCGCTGCCTCACGCTCGACGACGGGCACGCAGATCGCCACGTCGGCGGTCACCTCGGGCTCGGTCGTGTAGTTGAACGTCAGAACGTTCGTCGCGTAGTCACGGTGGCGGTACGAGTGGTTGAGCTCGTAGCCTTCCTCCTGGTCGACGAAGCGGACCGTCATCATCGTCGGAAGCTCGCAGGCGCGCGTCATCCAGCGAATCATCACGGAGCGCGAAGGCAGCTGCGGGAAAGCGGCCGCGTTCTGGAACGAAAACTTCACTGCAGGTTCGCTCATTCTTTCACCTCTTTTCTGGCCTTGGCCGCAAGCTCATCCTGCTTGGCGGCCTCTTCATAAGCGTCGACGATTCGCGCGACGAGCGGATGGCGCACCACGTCCTTGGACGTGAAACGCGTGATCTCGATGCCGCGCACGCCGTCAAGAATGCGGATCGCATGCTTCAGGCCGCTCGGAACGCCCTTCGGAAGGTCGATCTGCGTCACGTCGCCCGTGATCACAGCCTTGGAACCAAAGCCGATGCGAGTGAGAAACATCTTCATCTGCTCAGGCGTCGTGTTCTGGGCCTCGTCAAGGATGACGAACGCATTGTTGAGTGTGCGGCCTCGCATGTAGGCGAGCGGCGCCACCTCGATCGACTGGCGCTCCATGAGGCGCTGTGACTTCTCGAAGCCCATCAGATCGAAGAGCGCGTCGTAGAGCGGACGCAGGTACGGATCGACCTTCTGCGTCAGGTCGCCGGGCAGGAAGCCGAGACGCTCGCCCGCCTCGACGGCGGGGCGCGTGAGCACGATGCGCTCGACGGTGCCGCGCTCGAAGGCGTCGACGGCCGCGGCGACGGCGAGGAAGGTCTTGCCCGTGCCGGCGGGACCGACGCCGAAGCTGATGTCGTGCCCCATGATGGCCTTGAGGTAAAGGCGCTGGTTGGGCGTGCGGCCCTGGAGGTCGCGGCGGCGGACCTTGAGGTCGACGTCGTCGACGGCGCCCTCGGGATCGGACGCGGCGCCGCTGCGGTACTCGTCGTCATGTCCGACGAAGTGCCACTGGATGTCGTCGACGCTCAGCTCCTCGCCCGTGCTCTTGACGCGGGTCATCAGGGCTGCGAGCGCCGTCACGGCGCGGCGGGCGGCCTCAAGCTCGCCCGTCACGCGGAAGACGTCTCCGCGGCGGCTGACGCGCACGTTGAGGATCGTCTCGATCTGCCTCAGGTTTTCGTCAAGCGGGCCGCAGAGCGCGGAAAGCTCGGCGTTTCCCGCATCTGCGGAGTAGCGCAGCGTTTCGGGCTGCACGGTCTTTTCACTAGCCATAGGTCGGTAGTCAGTCCAGAAGTTGTCCGCCAAGCGAATGCGGATACACATCCGTCACTTTAACACGCACCATCGTGTCCACAAGCGAGAGCGGTCCCTCGAAGTTCACGATGCGGTTGTTGTCCGTGCGGGCCATGAGGAAGCCCTCGCCCTTGCGCGCGGGGCCGAGCACGAGCACGCGCTGCTCGGTGCCGAGCATGCTCTCGCTAATGCGGGTCGCGTTCGCGTCGATCGTCGCCTGCAGGCGCTGCAGGCGCGCAAGCTTCACGTCATAGGGCGTGTCGTCGGGAAGACGGGCGGCGGGCGTGCCGGGACGCGGGCTGTAGATGAAGGAGAAGCTGGCGTCGAAGCCCACTTCCTCGACGAGCTTCATCGTGTCCTCGAAGTCCTCGGCGGTTTCACCGGGGAAGCCCACGATGAAGTCGGTCGCGATCGAGATGTCGGGACGAAGCTCTCGGAGCTTCCTCGTGATCTCGACGTACTCGGCGGCGGTGTAGCCGCGCTTCATGGCGGCGAGCACGCGGTCGGAGCCCGCCTGCACGGGCAGGTGCACGTGGTTGACGAGCTTGGGCAGGCGGGCGTAGGCGTCGATGATGCGCTGGGAGAATTCACGCGGATGGCTCGTCGTGTAGCGGATGCGCTCGATGCCGTCGATTTCGGAGACGTAGTCAAGCAGCAGGGCGAAGTCCGCAATCGAGCCGTCGGGCATCTTGCCGCGATAGGCGTTCACGTTCTGGCCGAGAAGCGTCACTTCCCTGACGCCCTGATCGGCAAGCTGGGCGACCTCCATGAGGACGTCCACCATCGGGCGCGAGATCTCCTCGCCGCGGGTGTAGGGCACCACGCAGTAGGAGCAGTACTTCGAGCAGCCTTCCATGATCGAGACGAAGGCGGCGGCACCATGCGCCTTCGGGGCGGGCAGATGATCGAACTTCTCGATTTCGGGGAAGCTCACGTCGACCTGGGGACGGCCCGTCTCAACGCGGGCGCGAAGCATGTCGGGCAGACGATGCAGGGTCTGCGGTCCGAAGACCACGTCAACGCAGGGCGCGCGGCGGATGACGTTTTCGCCCTCCTGGCTCGCGACGCAGCCGCCCACGGCGATCAGCATGCCGGGACGCGTCTTCTTGACTTCGCGGATGCGGCCGAGGTCGGAGAAAGTCTTCTCCTGGGCCTTTTCACGAATGGAGCAGGTGTTGACGACGACCAGGTCGGCCTCCTCAAGCACGTCGGTGCGTTCATAGCCCATTTCGGCGTTGAGAAGGTCGGCGATGCGACCGCTGTCGTAGTCGTTCATTTGGCAGCCGAAGCTGCGCAGATAGAGTTTCTTCGCTTGCACGGTTTAGATCCGGGGACGATGTTTAGAGCCGCAGGACCATGGCCTGCGGCCGGGAAAGAAAAAAGCCCCGCGCTTCAGTGGAGAAGGCGGGGCTTTTGAAATCTGGTGGCGCATCACGGACTCGAACCGCGGACACAAGGATTATGATTCCTCTGCTCTAACCGACTGAGCTAATGCGCCGTTGAGGATTGAGATTATGCAGCCTCCCCAATCACCCGTCAAGAAGACGTTACAAATTTTTACACCATCTCCTTCCAGAGGCGCCAGAAGTGGTTCGTGGGACCGTGGCCGTGGCCGACGTCGAGCTCGCCTGCGTGTCGGACGGCGCCCGTCAGGTACTCCTTGGCGCGGCGGCAGGCCTCGGGCACGTCGACCGACTGCGGCAGGAAGGCGGCGATGGCGGACGAAAGCGTGCAGCCCGTGCCGTGCGTGTTCTTCGTCGGTACGCGGGGAGCCGTGAAGGGAACCGAGACGACGTTGTTGAAGAGCAGGTCGTAGGCGGACTCGCCCTCAAGATGGCCGCCCTTGAGATAGACCCAGGCGTTTCGACGCCCGAGGAGCTTCCAGAGCTCGCGGGCGACTTCGGGGAACTCCTCCTCCGTCACGTCCTCTTCTCGTCCGAGAAGGCACATGGCTTCGGGCAGGTTGGGCGTGATGATGGTGGCGAGCGGCAGGAGCCTCTCCTTCAAGGCGTCGACGGCGTCAGCCGCAAGCAGCCGGCTGCCGCCCTTGGCGACCATGACGGGGTCGAGCACCACGAAGCGGGGCTTGCGGCGCACGAGCGCGTCGGCCACCGTCTCGATCTGCTCGACCGTGCCGAGCATGCCGATCTTGACCGCGTCGATGCGAACGTCGTCAAAGAGCGTGTCGATCTGCTCCTTGAGGAAGGTCGCGGGCACGGGCATGACGCCCGTGACGGTCTGCGTGTTCTGAGCGGTCAGGGCCGCGATGACGCCGCAGGCATAGGCGCCGCAGGCGCTCATGGCCTTGACGTCGGCGAGAACGCCCGCACCGCCCGAGGGGTCCACCCCCGCGATGCTTACGACGTTAGGGATGCTGTTTTCTGTGCCTTCTGCCACAAGACCTCCAATATCGTCATCATTCGCTGAGTCGCGCCCGCATACTGCCTCGAAAAGCCGAGGGCAGCCTCGCTCGCGCTCACGCGGGTTTCGGGAACGTCAAGCCAGTGCTCGAACCGGTCGAGTGCCTCCTCGGGAGTCTCGACCTGCACCATGGCGCCGGCGGACAGGCCGTCGCGGATGACCTTCTGAAAGTTGAAGATGGACGGTCCCACGACGATGGGCGAGCCTGCAAGCGCGGGCTCGATTACGTTCTGGGAGCCGTGGTTCTGAAAGGATCCGCCCATGGCCGTCATGTCGGCCAGAGCGCAGTAGAAGCTCATTTCGCCCATGCTGTCGCCGAGCACGACGTCGGTGTCGGCGGGCACGTCGGCGGGCTCCGCAATCTGCGAGCGGCGGCAGACCTTGAGGCCTGCGCCGGTGAGCGTGCGGAAGACCTCGTCGAAGCGCTGCGGATGACGCGGCACCAGCCAGAACTGCGCACGCCTGAGAAGTTCGGGACGGGTGGCCATGGCCTTCGCAAACAGCACCTCCTCGCCCTGACGGGTCGAGGCGATGAGCGCGACGGGGCGGCTGAGCGACGCCTTCCAGGCACGCGCGGCGGCCTCCTGGGAGGCGTTCGGACGGATATCGAACTTGACGCTGCCGCAGACGGTGACGTTGCGTCCGCCAAGGCTCTCAAGACGCTCCTTGTCCTCCTCGCTCTGCGCGAGGATGGCCGTGAAGCTGCCGAAGGCGGGGCCCATCACGTCGAGGAACTTCTCGGCCTGAGCGCGGGACTTCTCGCTTTCGCGCGCATTGGCAAGCACCATCGGCACGCCGCACCGCTTGGCCTCGCTCATGAGGTTCGGCCACACCTCGGTCTCCATGATGATGCCGATCGTGGGCTGGGTCTGGCGGAAGAACTTCTCGACGGCATACGGCGCGTCGTAGGGCAGATAGCACTGATGGATGCGGTCGGGCGCAAGCGCCACAAGCTTGGCGCCGGCCTCGCGACCCGTCGGCGTCATGTGCGTGAGCAGCACGTCACACTCGGGCCAGCGCTCGAGAACCGCCTCGAGCAGCGGCTTAGCGGCATTCGTCTCGCCCACGCTCACGGCGTGGATCCAGACGCGCGGACGCCCCGTCTTGAGCGGAAAGCTCGACCAGGCGAAGCGTTCGTCCCAGAACTGGCGGTAAGCGGGCTGGCGGCGGGAGCGCCACATCAGATAAAGACTGGCGAGCGGGAGCGCAACGACGCTCACCGCCCTGTACATGGACGGAGTGATTCTCACAAGCGTTCTCCCTGAACGGCGACGAGCGCCTTCCAAACCTCGTCGACGTCCGGACACTGTCCGATGCCGCCGAGGCTGCGCACGGGACCGTCCCCGACAAGCTTCAGGGTCTCGGTCGGCGTGGAGACGAAGATGCCGACGCTCGGACGACCGAGCGCCGCCCCGAGATGGGCAAGCCCCGTGTCGACGCCCACGACGCACTCGGCACGGGCCAGCGTGGCGGCCGTCGTCGCCAGAGTGGTCCTCGGAGCCACTTCGGCGCCGGGAATGGTCCTGACCAGACGCTCCACGCGCTCGCGCTCGACGTCGCTGCCCCAGAAGAGAACGCTTCTGAGGCCTGCGCCGGCGAACTTGCGGCCCAGATGCGTCCAGTACTCCTCGGGCCAGAGCTTTTCGTCACGGCTCGTATTGACGGCTAACGCCGCATAGGGACCGGCGGGCTTCACGGACGGCTCCGCATTCGCCTGCAGGCCGAAGACGGGCCTTTCGGGATCGATCTCGTAGCCGAGAGCTTCGGCTGCGGCCATGCGGTAGCGGCGCACGGCGCCGAGCGATGCGGGCAGATCAAGCTTGCGGGCATAGGCGAGCGAGGCGATCGGCTCGCGGGCCGTGCCCCAGCTGTAGCCCGTGGCGGGCACGCCCGCCCAGCGGGCGACCATCGCCGAGCGCATCAGCCCCTGGATGTCGAGCACGACGTCGTAGTGTTCGGCGCGAAGCGCATTCTTCACGTCCGCCATTTCGGCTCGGACGGGACCCGAGAGAATGGCCTTGCGCCAGCGGCGGAAGGCCGTCACGTGAACCTTGGAGACTGCGGGGGCGAGCGTCGGAATGTCGCGGAAGCTCTCTTCCGCAACCCAGTGAAGCTCGGCCTCGGGCAGAGCCTGCCTGATGTCATGAGCCACGGGCAGCGCATGAATGATGTCGCCCATGGAGGAGGACTTGATGACGAGGATCTTCAATTAAAACCTCACCTCTTCCGCAACTGCAGTCATCGGATCCTCGCCACGTTCGGCGCGCTTGCTCAGGCGCTTGCCAAGCTCGACGCCGGGCTGGTCGAAGGGGTTGATGCCGAAGAGCGTGCCGAGCATCGTCGTCTTGTGCTCGTACATGGCCATGAGCGCGCCGAGGCGGCGCGGCGTCACGGCGTCCATCACGATGGCTGAGACGGCGTTGAAGCAGGGATTGTCGGGATCGCGCATGATGAGCGCCTCGGCCTGAGCTCGGGCGTTGGCGAGCAGCACGCGGTAGTGCTCCGCATAGCGGTGGCCGGGCATCTCGCTCCAGAGGAGATCGATGCTGGCGCGGCCCGTGCCTTCGCGAAGCCACTGGTAGAAGCTGTGCTGGGCCTCGTTGCCGTTTGCGCCCCAGACGGCCTGGCCGGTCCTGCCGGGGATGCGGCGGCCGTCAGGCGTGTGGTTCTTGCCGAGCGACTCCATCTCGAGCTGCTGCAGCCAGGGCACGATCACGCGCAGGCGCTCGTCGTAGGGCAGCACGCAGTGCGTGCTGATCTCGAGGCGGTTGGCGTTCCAGAACGCAATCATGGCCAGCGTCGCGGGAAGGTTCTTCTCAAGCGGCGCCGTCAGCGAGTGGCGGTCCATTTCGGCCGCGCCTTGCAGGAACTCGAGGAAAACCTCGGGCCCGAGAGAGAGTGCGAGCGGCAGGCCCACTGCGCCCCAGACGGAGAATCGGCCGCCGACCCAGTCCCACATGCGGAAGAAGTTCTCCTCGGGCAGGCACATCTGGGCGGCCGCGTCGGGGTTGGCTGAGACGACCACCATGTGGTGCGCACGGTCCGTGCCCACGATGCCGTGGTTGAGCAGCCACTGGTCGACGGCTGCGGCGTTGACGAGCGTCTCGCGGGTGCCGAAGCTCTTCGAGGAGACGACGACGAGGGTCGTCAGCGGATTGCAGACGTCGAGAATGCGCTCAAGGAGCACGCCGTCGACGGTGGAGAGAAAATGGACGCGGATCTTCGGATTGGAGGGACGAAGCGCATGGTAGACCGCGTGCGGCCCCATGTCGGAGCCGCCGATGCCGACGTTGATCACGTCGGTGATGCGGTCACCCCTGCAGCCGAGGCGGATGCCCTCGCGCACCTGGCGCGCGAAGTCGAGCATGCGGCGACGCTCGCGGTCGACCTCGGCGAACTTCGGCGCACCGGCCGAGAAGGATCGCAGCGAAGTGTGAAGCGCTGCGCGCCCTTCGCTCGGATTGACGATCTCGCCCGCCATCATGCGGCGGTGCGCCTCCTCGACGTCGCGCGTGCGGCAGTGGTCGACAAGGCGCTTGAGGTCCTCGCCCGTCAGGCGCTGGCGGGAGATGTCAAGGCGGATCCCGCAGGCGGTCACCATGGTGTCCACGCCTGCGCTGTCGCGCAGGAAGGGAAGCAGGGTCCAGTTGTTCGAATCAGTCATGAGGAAAATTCCTGACGCGGTCTATCAGAAGGGAAGCTCAAGCGACGGCTCGACCTTGAGCAGCACCTCCGCAAAGGTCTTCTTGATGCGCTCGAGCGCCTCGGGCGTGTCGCCTTCGAGACGAAGTACGACGACCGGCGTCGTGTTGGAGGAGCGGGCGAGCGCGAAGCCGTCGTTCCACTCGACGCGCACGCCGTCGATCGTGATCACGTCAAGCGCGTCGTCAAAGCGGGCCTCCTTCTGCAGGCGGGCGATGAAGGCCTTGTTCTCGCCTTCGGCCATGCGGATCTGCAGTTCGGGCGTGTTGACGGCGCTCGGGAGCGCTTCAAGCGCGGCGGACGGATCCGCCTCGCGGGAAAGGATTTCAAGGATGCGGGCGCCGGCATAAACGCCGTCGTCAAAGCCGGGCCAGCGGCCGTCGTTGAAGAAGAGATGGCCCGACATCTCGCCCGCGAACGGAGCGCCCGTCTCGCGCAGCTTGGCCTTGACGAGAGAGTGGCCCGTGCAGCTGATCGTCGGGACGCCGCCGCAGGCTTCGATCCAGGGCACCAGACGGCGCGTGCACTTGACGTCGTAGACGATCTGGGCGCCGGGATGATGCGCAAGGATGTCCTTCGCAAAGAGCATCATCTGACGGTCGGGATAAATGATCTCGCCCGACTTCGTCACGACGCCGAGGCGGTCGCCGTCGCCGTCGAAGGCGAGGCCGAGCTCGATGCCGTCCTCGAGAACCGCCTTCTTGAGGTCCTCGAGATTGGCGGGCTTGGAGGGATCGGGATGATGGTTCGGGAAGGTGCCGTCAACGTCCGTGAAGAGTTCGGTCACCTCGCAGCCAAGGGACTTGAAGAGCCTGGCGGCGACGGGGCCGGCGACGCCGTTGCCCGCATCGATCGCAATGCGCATTGAGCGCTCGAGGCGCACGTCGGAAAGGACGCGCTCGAGATAGGCGGGCACCACGTCCTCACGGCGGATCGTGCCCGGCACCTCGGCCGTGCGCCAGTCCTCGTTCCGGATGCGGGCGAGAATGCCCTGAATCTGGTCGGCGAAGAGCGTGATGCCGCCGATCATCATCTTGAGGCCGTTGTATTCGGGCGGATTGTGCGAGCCGGTCACGGCGACGCCCGTGCCGTTGCCGAAGTGGACGGTGGCGAAGTAGAGAACGGGCGTCGGCACCATGCCAATGTCGATGACGTCCACGCCTGCGGAAGTGATGCCCTCCATCAGGGCGCCCGCGAGCCTCTCGCCCGACAGGCGGCCGTCGCGGCCGACGCAGAACGAGGTCCTGCCGGCCTCGTGCGCCATCGTGCCGAGCACCCGGCCGATCTGGCGGACGGCATCCTCCGTCAAAGTCTTGTCAACAATGCCGCGAATGTCATAAGCCTTAAAAATAGAGGCGTCGGGCGCCATAATTTCTCTCCTCGTATTAGTCCGCAGGCGCTGGAACGGGGCCTGCGCCTGCTTCAGGTAATTAGATAATTGTAGCCAATCGGTGACTTCCGCCCAAAACCCGATTGCAACCGTTGGCAAACGCACGGCCGCGCCGACGCGAGGGCCCGCCAACCATTACAATCAGGGCACGTCTACCACCATGGCGGCCGTTGCGCCGCCCGCAAGTTTTATGGACAAACAGACTCTTTCCAAAGCCCGCGTTCTCGTGACGGGCGATGCCATGCTGGACCGCTACTGGTTTGGCGACGCCGAACGCATCTCCCCCGAAGCGCCGGTTCCCGTTGTGCGCATCAGCCGCACCGAAGAGCGCCTCGGCGGCGCGGCCAACGTCGCGGTCAACATCGCCAGCGTCGGCGGCCGCTCCTCCCTGCTCTGCGTCGTCGGCAACGACGAACCCGGCCGCACGCTCGAACGCTTTGCGCGCGAACAGGGCATCACGCCGCACTTCCAGTTCGACGAATCGCTCGACACGACCGTCAAGCTGCGCGTCGTGGCCCGCCAACAGCAGATGCTTCGCTGCGACTTCGAGTCGCATCCCGCCGAGGAGGTCCTCAACAAGCACCTCGACAAGTTCCGCGCCCTGCTCGCCGAACACGACGCCCTGATTCTCTCCGATTACGGCAAGGGCGGCCTCTCCCACATCGTCTCCATGATCGCCATGGCGCGCGATGCGGGCATCCCCGTCCTCATCGATCCCAAGGGCGACGACTACTCGCGCTACCGCGGCGCCACGATGCTCACGCCCAACCGCTCCGAACTCCGCCAGGTCGTCGGCTCCTGGAGGACCGAGGAGGAGCTCACCGCCAAGGCCCAGGGCCTGCGCGCCGAGCTCGGCCTCAAGTACCTCCTCCTCACCCGCAGCGAGGAAGGCATGACCCTTTACTTTGAAGGCGGCCAGATCACCGTGCCCACTCAGGCGCGCGAGGTCTACGACGTCTCGGGCGCGGGCGACACCGTCATCGCCATCCTCGCCACCATGCTCGCCACGGGCATGACCGTCGAGGAGGCCGTCCGCACGGCCAACCGTGCCGCCGGCGTGGTCGTCGGCAAGCTCGGCACCGCCACCGTTTCTTATGAAGAACTCTTTTAAGGATTGACTGCCATGAGCATTCTCGTCACCGGCGCCGCCGGCTTCATCGGCTGCAACAACGTTCTCGCCCTCAACGAGCGCGGCATCACCGACATCATCGCCGTCGACAATCTCGAGCGCGGCGAAAAGTACCAGAACCTTGCCAAGTGCAGCATCTCCGACTACTTCGACAAGCGCGACTTCATCGCCCGCGTGCGTGACGGCTCCGCTCCGAAGCCCGAGGCGATCTTCCATCAGGGTGCCTGCTCCGACACGATGGAGCACGACGGCAAGTACATGATGGAGAACAACTACCGCTACACGCTTGAGCTCTACCGCTGGGCCCAGGAACTCGGCATTCCCTTCATCTACGCCTCCTCCGCCGCCACGTACGGCGCGCACCAGGAGTTCATCGAGGACGTCCGCTATGAAGGCCCGCTCAACGTCTACGGCTACTCCAAGTACCTCTTTGACCAGGTGCTTCGCCGCGAACTCAAGAGCCTTCGCGCTCCCGTGATCGGCCTGCGCTACTTCAACGTCTACGGCCCGAACGAGCAGCACAAGGGCCGCATGGCCTCCGTCGCCTTCCACCAGTACTTCCAGTACCGCCGCACGGGCAAGGTCAAGCTCTTTGAAGGCTGCCTCGGCTACGGCAACGGCGAGCAGTCCCGCGACTTCGTCTATGTCGGCGACGTCTGCAAGGTGCTTATGCACTTCCTCGACAAGCCCGTCTCCGGCGTCTACAACTGCGGCACGGGCCGAGCCCAGCCGTTCAACGACGTCGCCCTGTCCGTGATCAACGCCCTGCGCGAACACGACGGCAGGCAGCAGCTCACGCTCGAAGAGGCCGTCGCGACGGGCGAGCTCGAGTACATCGCGTTCCCCGAAGCCCTCAAGGGCAAGTACCAGGCCTTCACGCAGGCCAACCTCGAGAACCTGCGCAAGGCCGGCTGCGACGTCGAGTTCCGCACGGTTCAGGAGGGCACCCGCGAGTACATGCAGAACCTCCTCGCCGCCTTCCCGAACGTGGAAGAATGATGAGAAAGGCCGCATTTCTCGACCGTGACGGCGTGATCAACATCGATCACGCCTACGTCCACAAGATCGAGGAGTTCGACTGGGTTCCGGGCGTCCTTGAGGCCGCCCGCGCCCTCTCGGAAGCAGGCTACCTGCTCGTCGTGGTCACCAACCAGTCGGGCATCGGACGCGGATACTACGACGAAGCCGCTTTCACCCGCCTCACCGACTGGATGAAGGCCCGCTTCGCCGAGGCGGGCGCCCCCGTCGCAGGCGTCTACTTCTGTCCACACCATCCCGAAAAGGCGAATCCGCCCTACCGCATGGACTGCGACTGCAGGAAGCCCCGTCCCGGCATGCTTCTCAAGGCTGCCGAGGACCTCGGCATCGACCTTTCGACCTCGATCATGTTCGGCGACAAGCCGGGCGACATGACGGCAGGCCGCGCCGCAGGCTGCGTTGAGCGCATTCAGCTCGGCACCGACGGCCTTGAGGCCCCCGTTCCCTCCGCGGACGCCACCGGGGCCTTCAGGAGTCTGGCCGACGCCGTCGCCTCCCCCTGGTTCGCACAACTCAAGCAAAGGAGTCTCCCGTGAGCACCCGTCTACCCGCCCCTGCCTTTGAAGGCAAGATCTGCACGATGGACGAGCTCGCCGAGCGCGCCGCCGCGCTTGCGCATCCGGTCGTCATGACCAACGGCGTCTTCGACATCCTGCACCGCGGCCACGTCACCTACCTCGCCCAGGCCCGCAGCCTCGGCGGCAGTCTCGTCGTGGCCATCAACAGCGACGCCTCCGTCAAGATGCTCGGCAAGGGCGACGACCGTCCGATCAACACCGAGGCCGACCGCGCCGCCGTACTCGCCTCGCTCGAGTCCGTCTCCCTCGTGGTCGTCTTCCAGGACAAGGTGCCGCTCAAGGCCGTCGAGCTTGCCCACCCCGACATCTACGTCAAGGGCGGCGACTACCGCATCGAGGACCTCCCCGAGGCGAAGCTCGTCGCCACCTGGGGCGCCAAGACCGTCACGGTTCAGTTCGAGCACGAACGCTCCACCACGGCCCTTCTGAAGAAGGTCCGCGGCGCCTGACGGCCTCCCGAAGCCCTCTGAAACAACAAAACCCGCACGGCTGTCGGCCTGTGCGGGTTTTGTCATTCTTGCGGAAGGCGGGATCAGTTGATCTTGAAGCCGCGCTTGCGTGCGAAGTGAATGGTCGCGTCAAGGAAGCCCTGCTTGCTGCCGCAGTCAAAGCGCGTGCCCTCGAAGCGGTGGGCGTAGGTCGGCACCGTGTCGAGCGACGAGGCGATGCCGTCGGTGAGCTGGATTTCACCGCCGACGCCGACCGTGACCTTCTCGAGGTAGTCGAAGACTTCGGGTTCGAAGACGTAGCGGCCGATCACGGCCATACGGGACGGCGCGACCTTGGGGTCGGGCTTCTCGACGATGCCGCGCATCTGGGAGGTCTGCAGGCTCGTGTCATCCACGCTCACGATGCCGTACTTGTTCGTGGCTTCGGGAGCAACGTCCTGGACGGCGATCACGGAACCGCCGCCGCGGGCTTCGCGCACGGCCGTCAGCTGGCCGATGCAGGAGCTCGGAGCGTCGACGAGGTCGTCGGCGAGCATGACGCCGAAGGGCTCGTCACCCACGACGGGCTTGGCGCACAGCACGGCGTGGCCGAGACCGAGGGCTTTGGGCTGGCGGATGTAGATGCACTTGACGCCGGCGGGAACGATGCCGCGCACGAGCTCGAGAAGCTCGTCCTTGCCCTTTTCCTCAAGCTCGCGCTCGAGTTCGGGATAGGAGTCGAAGTGGTCCTCGATGGCGCGCTTGTTGCGGCCGGTCACGAAGATCATTTCGGTGATGCCCGCCGCAGCGGCTTCCGCCACTGCGTACTGGATCAGGGGCATGTCGACCACGGGGAGCATTTCCTTGGGCATCGCCTTCGTGGCGGGAAGAAAGCGGGTGCCGAGACCGTTGACGGGGAACACGACTTTGCGAACAGGCTTCATTGTCTTGTGACCAATAAAAAGTACAATTGAGAAAATCAGGGTTGTCCCTCAGTCGGGGCAATCAACGCTGAAATTGTCGTAAAGACTAGCACGAATTAGAGATTCTTATGGTCACGAACCCGTACTTCGCCATCGGCGACCTGCAGGGCTGTCTGGAAAGCCTGGACGGTCTGCTCGAACAGCTCCCGGAGGACGCCCCGCTCATCTTCCTCGGCGATCTCGTCAACAGGGGGCCCGAATCGCTAGCGACCCTTCGGCGCGTCGCTGGCCTCGGCAGCAGGGCGCGATGCCTGCTCGGCAACCACGACCTGCACCTTCTGGCCGTGGCGGCGGGTGCGAGCAAGGTGCACAAGAAGGACACGATCGGAGAAATCTTCGAGGCGCCCGACGCGGACGAACTCATCGAGTGGCTCAGGCACCAGTCCATCATGATCGAAACCGAGGACGCCGTCTTCGTGCATGCGGGCGTTCATCCGCTCTGGACGCTGGAAAAGGCCAGGGGACTCGCACGCGAGGCCGAGGCCGTGCTGTCGGGGCCCGACTGGAAGGCCATGCTCCAGCAGATGTACGGCAACAGCGACTGGGACGACGGGCTCAAGGGCGGCGAGCGCATGCAGGCCATTCTCAACTGCTTCACGCGCATGCGTTTCGTGGACAAAAAGACGGCCGAGCTCGACTTCAAGCAGAAGGAGGACATCGGCTCCGCACCCAAGCACCTGATCCCGTGGTTCGAATACTCGAAGCGCCCCATGGCGGGCACGCCCATCTGCTTCGGCCACTGGTCCATGCTGGGCCTCATCCGCCGCGACGACATCGTGGCCATCGACACGGGATGCCTGTGGGGCGGGAAGCTCACCGCCGTGCGCTTCCCCGACAGGCGGATCTATCAGGAGGACTGCCCCTGCTGGGCAGACCCCTTCAAATACAAATAAGTCCGTCTCAGACGGTCTTTTCGGCTTCGGCCTTCGTTTCGGACATGGCCTGCAGGCGGCGCCTGCGGGCCTCTTCGCGTTCAGCGGTGACGTCGGAGACGCCGAGCGCCCCCGACATGAGCGCGGATGCCTCAAGGCAGAGCGCCTGGCGGGTCTTTCCGTCGACGGAGACGGGATCGAGCACCGTCACCTCGACGCCGAGTCCCGGCGTGAAGAGGATTCGCTTGAGGACCGTGAAGAGCGCGACGTCCCCCGCATAGGAAACGAGCCCGCTCGGCTTGCCGTCGAGCGTGTATCGGAGCGTCACGGGCAGAATCTGCGCGCCCGAGCGGACGGCGGCCTCGAAGAGATTCGGATGAAAAGGCAGAAGCTCAAGGCCGTTGCCCGTCGTGCCCTCGGGAAAGAAGAGCACGTTGGTGCCCTCGTTGATGGCGCCCGCCATGGCGTCGGCGATCTCAAGCACGGCGCGCTTGCGGTTGCGGTCGATGAAGAGCGTGCCTGTTCCCCTGGCGATGAAGCCGAAGACGGGCCAGGAGGCGATCTCCTTCTTGGCGACGAAGCGGCACGGAAGGACCGCATCGAGGATGAAGATGTCGATGAAGGAAACGTGGTTTGCACAGACCATGTAGCCCGGTCCCTCTCCGTTCACGCCGCATTCGGCGCTCTGCGCGACGGGCACCGCGCCCCTGACGGTCATGCGCACGCCGAGCACGCGCATGAGCACGCGGCAGACGCGCCTGACGCAGCGGCCGCGGCCCTTGCGGCCGACCAGCGGGAAAAGCACGAGAAGGATGAAGAGGATCACAAGGATCATGATCCCCACGGCGGCCATGCGGCCGCATCCGATGACATAGCGCATGAAAGGCTTCCTCAGGCGACGGCGTCCTGCTCGTCGAAGTACTGTTGCAGGATGACGGCGGCGGCCTCGTCGTCGATCTTGTCCGCGCCGTGTTCGACCATCACGGACGAGAAGCGCTCGTCGACGGTGCGCACGGGCAGGCGGAAGCGGCCGCCGAGCTGGCGGGCGAAGCGCTCGCAGCGGGGCGTGAGGTCGCAGTCCGTGCCGTCCCCGTGACGGGGTACGCCGACCACCAGAAGCACGGGCTCCCATTCCTTCACGAGGGCCTCGACGGCCTTCCAGCGCTCGTCGTTCGTTCTGGCATGAATGATCGTGACGGGCTGCGCGCTGCGCGTGAGCGTATTGCCCGAGGCGACGCCGGTTCTGGCCAGTCCGAAGTCAAAGCAGAGTACGGTTCCTTCCTGCATGCTCGATCCTGCAAAAAAACTGTGATTATACGGCCGGGCCGCACGCCGATTCGGGAAGACTGTTGTTGCAATCACGCCGCAGCATTACAATGCCACCACCCCAGGGGACGGCGCTCCCGCGCCTCCCGTCTTCACCTCGCAGGACCCAGACATGAACATTCTGCTCACCGGCGGCATGGGCTTCATCGGCTCCCATACGGCCGTCGTGCTCATCGAGGCCGGCCATGACGTCGTGCTCTTCGACAATCTCTCCAACGCCGACCGCTCCGTTCTCGACCGAATCGAGACGATCACGGGCCGTCGCCCCGTCTTCATCGAAGGCGACATCCGCGACGCCGCCGCCATGGAGAAGGCGCTCGACGGTGTCGACGCCGTCATTCACTTCGCAGGCCTCAAGGCCGTGGGCGAATCCGTCAGCAAGCCCGTCGAGTACTACGACAACAACGTCAACGGCACGCTCGTGCTGCTCGCGGCCATGCGCAGGAAGGGCGTCAACCGCATCATCTTCAGCTCCTCGTCGACGGTCTACGGCACGCCCGAGACGCTTCCCCTCACCGAGGATTGCCCGACCGGCGAACCGACGAACCCGTACGGCCGCTCGAAGCTGCACATCGAGCAGATTCTCGCGGACGTCTGCCGCGCCTATCCCGAATTCAGCGCCGTCTGCCTGCGCTACTTCAACCCGATCGGCGCCCATCCCTCGGGCCTCATCGGCGAGGATCCCAACGGCATTCCGAACAACCTGCTGCCCTACGTCGCCCGCGTGGCTCACGGCACGCTGCCCCGCCTGCGCGTCTTCGGACACGACTACCCGACGCCCGACGGCACGGGCGTGCGCGACTTCATCCACGTGATGGACCTCGCCGACGGCCACGCCAAGGCCGTGCCCTACATCATGAACCACACGGGTTGGATCGCCATCAACCTCGGCTGCGGCCGCGGCTACAGCGTCCTCGAAGTCGTCAAGGCCTTTGAAAAGGCCAGCGACCGTTCCGTTCCCTACGAACTCGTCGACCGCCGCGAGGGCGACATCGCCGCCAACTGGTGCGACCCCGCCCGCGCCGAAAGGCTCCTCGGATGGAAGGCCTCCCGCACGATCGACGACATGTGCAGGGACGCCTGGAACTTCGAGTCCAACAAGCGCTGACGCACCGCTCCCCTACAGGAGAGCCAAAGTTATCCACGGCCGCCCCCTTGGCGGCCGTTTTCATTTCATCTTATTGAAATTCAAGGAGATTCAGACTCTCATTTTTGAGTTATCCACAGGGATTTTTTGGCCTCAACCACGATATCCACAGACTTATCCACACCCTCCATCCACCGTTCCGTCCGCGGAAACTCGTCCTTTTTGAGACTCGAGAGCCGGCAGTTGAGCGGCCTGAAGCCGTCGTCGGCATCCGTTCTCCGCATGCCCTCCCTGGCCTTTCGGAAGCGAATGGCCAGCTTGAATTCACCGAGCCTGATGGCCCGGTCCTCGGCCGCCTCCAGTGCATGAACGGCCATATCGGCCCTGCTGATCCAGCCGCCTTCCTCCACGTAGTGGACCGTCGTCAGTCGATCGACAGGCGTCAGTTCGGGCAGGGCGTCCCAGGTCCATCGGGCGAGCGCCTCCGTCGAAGTAGGCGTACCGATCTGAGAGGCGGTCACGCAGAGAGCCCTGCCCTCGGCCGCCGCCGACAGAATGGCGTTCACGAAGTCGCGCTCGCCGCTGTGAAGCCAGCCCGCGCGCACGATCGCTCCCGAAACGCCGCTTTCCTCAAGGAGCCTCTCCCCCTCGTGCTTCGTGACGCCGTAGACGCCCGCCTGTCTGGGATGGGCCTCGGAAGCTTCGTTCCAGGGTGAGGAACCCTCTCCCGAAAAGACATAGTCCGTCGAGAAGTGCACGATCCTGACGCCCGTGCGGGCGAAAAGACGCCCCATGGCGCCGGGCGCCACGGCATTGACAGCCCGCGCAGCGGCCGCGTTCGTCTGGGCGCCCGCCACGTCCGTCCAAGCCGCGGCATTGATCACGACGTCGGGCCTAGCGAGCGCAATGACGGCCTCGACCGCCCGAATGTCCGTTACATCAAGCTCCGCATGCGTCAGCGCCGTCACTTCGAGCGTCTGCGGACGGCTCTCCCAAAGCGCCCTGCCGAGACGGCCCGACGCACCCAAAATCATCACGGACACAGATGTATTTCCTTATATCGACTTATAAAACACGCTTCAGATAAGGCGACGAGACGCTGTCGGACTCCGCCACTTCCTCAGGCGTGCCCTCGGCCATGATGACGCCTCCGTTCTCACCGCCGTCGGGGCCCATGTCGACCACGTAATCGGCGCACTTGACGACGTCGAGGTTGTGCTCGATGAGGAGGACGGTGTTGCCCTGATCCGTCAGGCGGCGCAGGACGCCGAGAAGCTGCTCGATGTCCTTGAAGTGAAGGCCCGTCGTGGGTTCGTCGAGGATGTAGAGCGTGCGGCCCGTTTCGGGTCGCGACAGCTCGGCGGCGAGCATGATGCGCTGGGCCTCGCCGCCCGAGAAGGTCGTCGCGCTCTGGCCGAGCTTGATGTAGCCGAGGCCGACGTCGGTGAGCGCCTGCAGGACGCGCTTGATCTTCGGATAGGCGTCGAAGAACGGGAGCGCCTCGTCGACGGTCATCTCGAGCACGTCGGCGATGTTCCTGCCCTGATAGGTCACCTCAAGCGTCTCCCTGTTGTAGCGGCGTCCATGGCAGACGTCGCAGGGCACGTAGACGTCGGGCAGGAACTGCATCTGCATGCAGACGATGCCGTCGCCCTGACAGGCCTCGCATCGGCCTCCCTTGACGTTGAAGCTGAAGCGGCTTGCCGCGTAGCCGCGTTCGCGCGCAGTCTGCGTCTGTTCGAACACCTCGCGGATGGCGGAGAAGATGCCCGTATAGGTCGCAGGGTTCGAACGGGGCGTGCGTCCGATGGGCGACTGGTCGACCATGATGACCTTGTCGAAGGCCTCGATGTTCTCGATGCGTCCGTACGGAAGCGGCCGCATCGTCGTCGCACGGTTGATCGTGCGGGACATCGCCGCATAGAGCGTGTCGATGACGAGCGAGGACTTGCCCGAGCCCGAAACGCCTGTCACGACGCTCAGAAGTCCGACGGGAACCCTGAGGGTAACGTTGCGCAGGTTGTGGCCGCAGGCGCCCGAAAGCGTAAGCCAGCCGCGCTCGGGCTTGAGGCGCTCCTTCGGCACGGGAATCTTCAGCTCGCCCCTGAGGTATTTGCCCGTCAGGGAGCGCTCGCTTGCCATGACCTCCTCGGGCGTGCCGGCAGCGAGAACCTCGCCACCCTTCTCGCCCGCACCGGGCCCCATGTCGACGAGATAGTCGGCCGAACGCATGGCGTCCTCGTCATGCTCGACGACGATGACGGTGTTGCCGAGGTCCCTCAGGTCGGCGAGGCTCTTCAAAAGCCTTTCGTTGTCACGCTGATGCAGGCCGATGCTCGGCTCGTCCAGAACGTAAAGCACGCCCGAGAGCCCCGAGCCGATCTGGCTCGCAAGCCTGATGCGCTGCATCTCGCCGCCCGACAGCGTGTCGGCGCGGCGGTTCAGGGAGAGATAGCCCAGCCCCACGTTCTCAAGGAAGGCGAGGCGGCTCGAGATGGCCGCCGTCAGACGCTCGGCCACCGCAGCCCTGCGCTCCGAGAACTCAAGTCCCGCGAACGCCGCTCGAAGCTGCGAGAGGCTCATCGAGTTCATCTCGCCGTAGGAGTAGCGCTTGTCGCCGTCCCCCACGTAGACGGACAGAAGCTCGGGGCGAAGTCGTTCGCCCTTGCAGACGGGACAGGTGACGTCGGAGCGGTACGTCTCGAGACCCTGCCTCATGTAGCTGAGGGTCCTCGGATCGTCCCACTGCCTCTGCAGGTCGTTCATCACGCCGATGAAGGGCACCCGTAGCTTGCGCGTCTGCTCGTTGCCATAGAGGAAGACCTGCTTCACCTCTTCCGGATACTCGCACCAGGGCGTGCGGACGGACACGCCGAGCACCTCCGCCGCAGCGGAGATGAGCTTGAACTTGACGCCGTTCCTCGCATCCCATCCCGGGATGGCGCCCGCCTCAATCGATCCCGTCTCGGCCGTTACGACCTTCCCTGCGTCGAAGGCCCGCACGGTACCCGTGCCTTCGCAGGCCGTGCAGCATCCGGCGGGATTGAAGGGGGAGAAGTGAATGGGTTCGAGCGCAGGAACGCTGAAGCTACAGAGCGGACAGGCGAACTGCGTGCTGAACTCGTAGTGCATCCCCGTGCCGAACTCCTCGATGTAGACGCGGCCGTTGCTCAGGTCGGATGCGCTCTGGCAGCTTTCAGCCAGACGAGTGCGGGCCTCGGGCGAGACCTTGAGACGGTCGACCACGACGTCCACGTCGTGCGGCCGGCCGTCGTTGAGGGACGGTGCAACCTCGAGAACCTGAACGACGCCGTCGATCCTGAACCTCACGTAGCCATCGGCGAGGGACTTCTCGAAATACGCCTTGAAGTTGCCCGTCTTGCCGCGAGAAACAGGTGCGAGCACCATGATCTTCGCGCCGTCCGAGAGCGTGAGCGTGCGGTCGACGATCGAGGCGATCGAGCTCATCTCCAGATGCTTGCCGTGCTCGGGGCAGTAGGGCACGCCCGCGCGGGCGAAGAGAAGCCTCATGTAGTCCGAGATTTCGGTGACGGTGCCCACGACCGAGCGCGACGAGCCCGAACTCCTGCGCTGTCCGATGGCGATGGAGGGCGAAAGTCCATCGATGCCGTCGACGTCGGGCCTCGGACGCAGCTCAAGGAACTGCCGCGCATAAGCCGAAATGCTCTCCACGTAGCGGCGCTGCCCCTCCGCGTAAAGCGTGTCGAAGGCGAGCGAACTCTTGCCGCTGCCCGAAAGTCCCGTGATGACCGTGAGCTTGTCTCGCGGGATATCCAGACTGACGTTCTTGAGGTTGTGGGTGCGCGCGCCACGCACGGAAATGGCTTTCATCATGTGAAGACGGCTCTTAAGGGCAAAATCAAACTAACAAATATAGACTGTCCTACCGTTCGGGGAAAGGATGTCCTCCCGACTTTTCATTCTTACGGCTACTCATGCGCGCCAAACACGATCCCTCAAACGCCTCCGGAGCCATGACGGCTCAGGAGAAGCGTTCCAGCATCTCCCTCGCAGGCATTTTCGCCCTGCGCATGCTCGGACTCTTCCTCATTCTTCCCGTCTTCGCAGTCTATGCCAGGCACCTGCCCGGCGGAGACAGCGACTTTCTCGTCGGCCTCACGCTCGGCATCTACGGCCTCACCCAGAGCGTCCTGCAGATTCCGTTCGGCGCTGCGAGCGACCGTCTCGGCCGCAAGCCCGTCATCGTCGCCGGCCTCCTGCTCTTCATTGCAGGCAGCGTCGTCGCCGCCATGGGCACCACGATCTGGGCCGTCATGATCGGCCGCGCGCTTCAGGGCGCGGGCGCCATCTCCGCCGCCGTCACCGCGCTCATTGCGGACAGCGTGCGCGACCACGTCATCACGAAGGCCATGGCGCTCGTCGGCGCCTCGATCGGCCTCACCTTCGCGTTCAGCCTCGTCGCCGCCCCGCCGCTCACCGAACTCTGGGGCGTGCCCGGACTCTTCTGGCTCACGGCCGTCCTTTCCGCAGGCGCCGTCTGGATCGTCCTCAAGGTCGTGCCCGACGTGCCCGCCGTCGCCACCGAGGAGGCGGACGACCACCAGCCCTGGCCCAAGGTCGCCTTCGACCCTCAGCTCATGCGCCTCAACGCGGGCATCTTCTGCCTGCACTGCGTGCAGATGGCCCTCTTCGTCGTCATTCCGACGCAGCTCGTCGAGATGGGACTTCCCGTCCTGCACCACTGGTACATCTATCTTCCCGCCGTGCTCATCGGCTTCGCCGTCATGATGAAGCCCATCATCTGGGCCGAGCGCAACCGCAAGGTCGCCTCGCTCCTGCGCATGAACGTGCTCCTTCTCGCGGTCGTCTTCGTGCTCTTCTCCTTCCTGATGCACTCCGTCTGGGAGGTGGCCTTCCTCGTGACGCTCTTCTTCATCGGCTTCAACATCCTCGAGGCCACGCTGCCCGGCCTCATCTCGCGCACGGCCCCCAAGGCCGACAAGGGGCTTGCACTCGGCATCTACAACACGACGCAGAGCTTCGGGCTCTTCGTCGGCGGCGCCGCGGGCGGCTGGATCGCCCAACATTTTTCATCGCAGGCCGTGTTCTATGCATCGAGTTTTGCTATGCTTTGTTGGTTCCTGCTTGCACTTGGCCTCAAGGAGCCCAAGCCCCGCAGACAGCATGAACAAGGTGAAGCAATTCAAGTTCGATAGATATAATTTTGCAAGTTAGTTAATCATGGCTTCCATCAACAAGGTAATCCTGATCGGCAATCTCGGCCGAGATCCCGAAACCCGCTACACGACGGACGGCGGCACCGCCATCACGACGCTCAACATCGCCACGACGCGCCGCTACCGCAACGCCGAAGGCCAGACCGTCAGCGAAACCGAATGGCACCGCGTGGTCCTCTTCTCCCGCCTTGCCGAAATCGCCAAGGAATACCTCCACAAGGGCAGCCAGTGCTACATCGAAGGCCGCCTGCGCACCCGCAAGTACCAGGCCAAGGACGGCACTGACCGCTACGCCACCGAAATCATCGGCGAAACGATGCAGCTCCTCGACCGCCGCCAGTCCGACAACCAGGGCATGGACGACGGCTTCGAAAGCGCTCCGCGCGCCTCGCGTCCCGCTCCCCAGCCAGCTCCCCAGCCAGCCCGCCAGAGCGCCCCGGTGACGTCCAACACCCCCTTCGACCAGCTTGAAGGCGACGACGTTCCGTTCTAAGCCGTGCGCTTTCGCCTTCATGCGAATCAGGCAAGCGCACCAGCAAACAAAATGAAAGGTCCGAAGCTCACGCTTCGGACCTTTCTGCTTTTCCACTGCGCTCCCGCGTCACTCGTGACGCACCGCCTCGATCGGGTCGAGCTTGGCCGCACGTCTGGCGGGGAAGAAGCCGAACACCACGCCCGTGAGGGCCGACACGGTGAAAGCGAGCAGATTGATGCCCGGGCTGAAGATGAAGGGCACGCCCATGTAGACCGCAAGGGCCTTCGAGACGCCCAGAGCCGCCAGCACGCCGAGCGCGCCACCCATGCAGCCGAGCATCAGCGCCTCGATCAGGAACTGGAGCAGCACCTCGCGCTCGAGGGCGCCGATGGCGAGTCGGATGCCGATTTCACGGGTTCGCTCTGTCACGGACACCAGCATGATGTTCATGATGCCGATGCCGCCCACGAGCAGGCTCACGGCCGCCACTGCGGCGAGCAGCGTAGTCATGATCTGCGTGGTGGATGCCACCTTGGCGGCGATCTCCGCCGTGTCCAGAATCTGGAAGTTGTCGTCATCGCCGTCGGAGAGGCTGCGCCTCTCGCGCATGAGCTCCGTGACGGCATCGCGCAGGCGGTCTCGGTCCGACTGCGGATTCACCGAAACCAGAAGGGCGCCGACTCGGTTCTTGCCGAGGATGCGGCGTTGGAGCGTCTTGATCGGCATGACGAGCAGGTCGTCCTGATCGCCGCCCATGGCGGCCGTACCCTTGGTCTTGAGAAGGCCCACGACCCTGCACGAGAAGCTTCCCGTGCGGATGGTGCGTCCGATGACCTCCGCTCCTTCGCCGAAGAGCTCCTTCTGAATGGTGCCGCCGATCACGCAGACGGCGGCACCCGACTGCATTTCGCCCTGCTCGAAGGTGCGTCCGTCGACGATTTCGCGGTTGTCGATCGTAAAGTAGTTGTTGTCCGTGCCGATCACGCTCGTCTGCCAGTTGCGCCCGTTGGCCACGACCGTCATGGTCTTGGAGGCCTGAGGCGCCACGGCGACGATGCCCGCGATCTGGCGCTTGAGCGCATCGGCGTCCTCGAGCGTGAAGTTCGGCGCGCCCACGCTCTGGCCCGGCCCCATGCGAAGACCGGGACGCAGCATCAGCTGGTTGTTGCCGAAGGACTCGATCTGCGTGCGAATAGCCTGCGAGGCCCCGTTGCCGACCGTCACCATCGTGATCACGGCCATGACGCCGATCACGACGCCGAGCACGGTGAGCAGGCTTCTGAGCGGATTTCGACTGATCTGGCGCACGGCCAGCACGAATGCATTCCCGATCATGACGCGGCCTCCGTCTTGCTGTCGCTGATGAGCAGGCCGTCCCTGAAGACAAGGTGGCGCTTTGCGTAGCGGGCCATGTCGGGCTCGTGCGTGACGAGCACGACCGTGATGCCGTCCTCGGCGTTGAGGGCCGAAAGAAGCGCCATGATCTCCTCGCTTCGCGCCGTGTCAAGACTGCCCGTCGGCTCGTCTGCGAGAAGCAGCTTCGGGCGCGTGACGATGGCGCGCGCAATCGCGACGCGCTGCTGCTGTCCGCCCGAGAGCTCCGCCGGCGTATGGTGCTCCCAGTCCAGCAGGCCTACGCGGTCGAGCGCGGCCCGCGCCAGCTTGCGGCGCTCGGAGGCGCCCATGCCGCGGTAGAGGAGCGGAAGCTCCACGTTCTCAAGCGCCGTCGTTCTGGCGAGAAGATTGAAGCCCTGAAAGACGAAGCCGAGGTACTTGCGCCGCAGGAGCGCACGCTGGTCGCGCGACAGGCTCTCGACGTGCATTCCGCTGAAGAGATACGCGCCCGCCGTCGGGCTGTCGAGCGCGCCGATGATGTTCATGGCCGTCGACTTGCCCGAGCCCGACGCGCCCATGATGGCGACGAATTCGCCCTCGTCAATCGAAAAGCTCACGCCGCGCAGGGCCTCGAAGGCCGCCTCGCCCGTGCCGTAGCGCTTGCGGATGTCGACGAGTTCAACTAGTGGCTGTCCCATTGCGTCTCCTCAGGCGCCCTTCTGTTGGTCGACGACGACCTTGTCGCCCTCGGCGATGTCGCCCGAGACGATTTCGGTCTGCATGCCGTCGGTGAGACCCGTGACGACGTCGACGCGCACGGGCTTGCCGTCACGCAGCACGTAAACGGTCCTGCTCGCCTGGCCGTGCTGGGCAATCTCCTTGACCTTCTTGCTGGCGGCGCCGTGGGGCGGCCCCGGCATCATGGCATTCATCTTCGGCTTGTCGCTCTCCGATGCGGCCTTGGGACGGAAGCGGAAGGCGGAATTGGGGACAAGGAGCACGTCCTGCTTGTCGGCCGTCGAGATCGTGGCCGAAGCCGTCATGCCGGGGCGCAGCTGCATCTGCTGGTTGTCGACCTGAAGATAGGCCGTGTAGGTCACCACGTTCTCCGTCGTCGTGGCGCCGTAGGAAACCTTGGTCAGTTCAGCGGGGAAGCGGCGGTTCGGATAGGCGCTCACCGTAAAGTAGGCCTTCTGCCCCTGCTTGACGACGCCGATGTCGGCCTCGTCGACGGACACCTCGAGCTCAAGCTGACTCAGATCGGTGGCGAGCGTCAGCAGCTCGACCGCCTGCAGGCTTGCCGCCACCGCATAGCCGGGCTCGACCGAACGGGCGAGCACCACGCCGTCGATGGGAGACTTGATGTCGGCCTTGGAGAGATCGTTCTCAGCCGTCTGGAGCGAGGCCATGGCGTCGGCGATGTTCGCATCGGCCACGGCGACCGCCGCGCGCGCCGTGTCGACGGACGCGGCCTGCGTCTCAAGCTCGGTCTTGCTCGGCATGGTGCCCTTGGAGAGACGATTGAGCTCCTGCATGCGCTTGAGCTTGAGCTCCGCCTCCCTCAGGCTCGCCGCACTCTGCCTGCGGCTGGCCTCCGCGCTTCGCAGCGAAGCCCTGTTCTGAAGCACCTTCGCCTCCAGATTGCGCTTGTCAAGCACGATGAGGCTCTGGCCCTCCTTGATCTCGTCGTTGACGTCGACGTTTACCTCGCGCACGATGCCCGAAAGCTCGGAACCGAGCGAGACGGTGCGCACAGGTGCGAGCGTGCCGTCCGCGGACACGCTGACGTGCACGTCCCCGCGCTCGACGGCCTCGGTCACGTACTTGACGGCGTTGGTGTTCTGCGTGCCCTGATACCAGTACCAAGCGCCTGCCACGAGCGCGGCCAGAACTCCGCCCGCCGCCCAGAGGACATAGCGCGAGCGGCTTTCATCCTTGAGCAGAAGCTTCGTGCGGTCGTTGTTTTCTTGTTCGGTCATCTTGCACTCTCCTGTGCCTTCCAGGCGCCGCCCAGGGCGCGGTAGAGCTTCACGTGCTGAAGGGAAAGCTCCGTCATGTTGTTCGTCACGCTCTCCCTCAGGGTGAGGAGGCGCTGCTGTGCTTCAAGAAGCATCGAATAGTCGCCGATGCCCGACCTGTATTCGAGCCCCGTGAGCTCGTAGGTCTTCTCCGTGTGCTGAAGGGCCGTCCTGAGAAGCGCCGTTCGGTCCTGTGCGGACCGGATGCCGTTGAGGGCGTTGTCCGTCTCCTCAAGCGCCTTCACGATGACGGATAGGTAGTTCGCCTTCGCCTTGTCCAGCGATGCGGCGGCCCTCTCCTCCTGTGCGGCCAGACTGCCCCAGTTGAGCACGGGCATGGACAGCGCGCCGATCAGGGACGCGATGCCCGTGCCGCTCGCGCCGAGGGCGCCGAGCGTCGCGGCCTGCGTGCCGAGCGAGCCCGAGAGCGACAGCGTCGGGAAATAGCTTTCGCGGGCGCTCCTGAGATCGGCGCCTGCAGCCAGAAGAGAGGCCTGCGCGCTGCGGATGTCAGGACGCTTCATCAGCGTCTCGGCGGGAATCGAGGCGGTCAGGCGAATCGGCGCCTGAGGTACGGAACCCGTGCCCAGATCGAGCTTGTCGGCGGGAATCGTCGTCAGGCGGGCCAGTGCGTTTCGATAGGTGGCTTCGGTCGCCTTCAGCTGAGGAATCGCGGCTCGGGCGGAGGCGACCTGCGAAAGCGCGTCCTCGGCCTCCGAGGCGCTGCTCAGGCCTGCGCCTGCACGCCAGCCCGCGATCTCGGCGCTTTCCTCGTAGTTCCTGACGGTGTCCTCGGCGATCTGCAGGAGAACCTGCGTCGAACGCAGGTTGATGTACGCCTGAGCCGTCTCGGCCTCGACGAGCGCCTGCGCATCGGCAACGGAGATTTCGCTCGCGAGCGCCTCATAACGTCTGGCGGTCTCGTTGGAGAGATCCGCACCCGCGAGGTTCCACGACCACTTCATGTCGGCGGAGGCCGAGAAACTGTCGCTCGAACCGCCGTCGGCATGGCGGTGCGAAGCGTCGCCACCGATCGTGGCCTCGGGAAAGAGCGCATGCTGCGCCTCCGACAGGCCCGCTCTGGCCGTACGCAGTGATGCGAGCGCTGTGAGCACGTCGGCATTTGCGCTTCTGGCCTTCTCAACGAGCGCCGATAGCTTCGGATCGTTCCAGGACTGCCAGAATTCGGCGGGGTCGGCAGGCGCCTGAGTCTCAATCGAGACGCTCCAGGCCCCGGGAGCCGCCTCCTCGGCCATGGTCTTCATGTCCGGCATCTGCACTGCGCAGCCAGAGAGGAACAGCGCGCCGATCAGCAAGCCCAGGACAGACCTCTTCATCGTCAACGGATTCGTCATTGTTTTTCTGCTATATCCGGTCTTTGGGAAATTTGAACGAGAATCATAAACGGTTGAGATCCTCACTTTCATTCTCCTACAGACCACAACGGCGTTCCACAGGCTTCGGGTAAAGGTTTCGGAAGAGCACGTAACAAACTTTTGCTCGCCGATTTTTGTTAACATGAGTCATTCCATTGTTCCAAGTCACGGTTCAAGCCGTTATTTTCGGGTCCGTTATGTTCAAGCATCCCCGTCCCATCCTCATCGTCGACGATGACGTCGAGCTCGTCACGCTTCTCGTCGACTACCTGCAGCTCGAGGGCTTCGCTCCCGTTGCTGCCCACAACGGCACCGAGGCTCTGGAACTGCTTTCAAGACAGGAATTTGAAATCGTCGTGCTCGACGTGATGATGCCCGGCATGAGCGGCGTGGAGGTTCTCAAACGCATTCGCGAAAAGAGCCAGCTTCCCGTTCTCATGCTCACCGCCAAGGGCGATCCCGTCGACCGCATCATCGGCCTCGAGCTCGGCGCCGACGACTACGTTCCCAAGCCCTGTCCGCCGCGCGAGCTTGCCGCCCGACTCAACGCGATTCTCCGCCGCACGGCCAACATGCCCTCTGCGATCGCCCCCGTGGTGGCTGGCCCCCTCACCATCAACCCGAGCCGCCGCGAAGCCACGGCCAATGGCATCGTCATCGACCTGACGGGCACCGAACTCACGCTCCTTGAGGTGCTGGCCCGCAAGGTCGGCACTCCCGTCCCGAAGGACGAGATCTACCAGAAGGTGCTCGGCCGCGCCATGCAGCGCTATGACCGCGCGATCGACGTCCACGTCTCCTCGATCCGCCACAAGCTCGCCGCCGTGCTTGGAACGAGCGTCGCGATCGAAAGCATCCGCGGCGTGGGCTATCAGTTCGTGGTCCGCTGATCCGCTGCATCCGCCGACTCGCCGTCCCGCCGAAAAGAAGGAGTAGCTCATGCTCAACCGCCTGTTCAACACGCTTTTCGGCAAGCTCTTCGCCGGCTTCTGCCTCGTCATTCTGCTGACGGCGGCAGGCGTCTGGATGGCCGCCTACTCGGCCCAGAGCCAGCAGAACGAGGACATCGGCCGCATTGAATGGCGATTCATCGCACACAAGTCCGTCGACAGCGCCGTCGGCATCTACGAGGTGGCTGGCAGGGACGGCCTCATCTCATGGCTGCGCAACGAGCGCCTCAACACCAATCCCATCGTCTTCGTGCTTGACAGCAGCGGCCGGGAAATCTCCGGACGCAAGCTGCCCGACAAGGCCTACGAAAGTCTTAAGGCCATCCGCAAGCTCACCGACGACCCCAACGGTCCGCCAGAAAAGCGCCTGCCCGTCAGAACCGTCGAGATCGACAACGAGCCCTGCGAATTCTTCGCCGTGCGCACCGTCGCCTTCCCCGTTAGACTGATTCCCCCTGAGCTCCATCACTTTCCGATCGCGCTGACCCTTTCGCTCGCCGCCTTCTTCACGCTACTCGTCTCCTGGCTTCTCGCCCGCCTCTACACGCGCAGCCTCCACACGCTCGACGGCGCCATGCGCCGCTTCGCCGACGGCGCCTTCGACACCCGCACCTCCGAGGAACTCGCCCGCGGGGACACCGAGGTCGCCAACCTCGCACGCGTCTTCGACGGCATGGCGGACAAGATCGAGTCCCTCATCACAAGGCAGCGAAGGCTCTTTCACGACGTGAGCCACGAGGTCCGCAGCCCGCTCGCGCGCATCGAGGTGGCGCTTGAGCTTGCGAGGCGCGACCCCGCACGCACGCAGGACTCGCTCGGACGCATCGAGAAGGAGGTCGGCAACATCAACGCACTGGTGGAGTCGCTTCTCACCTATGCCCGTCTTGAAAACGGCGCCAACATGACGAAGTCGCCCGTCGGTCTCGCGGACATCCTCGAGGGCGTTGCCGACGACCTCGGCTTCGAGGCCCAGCAGAAGAACGTGACCGTGAAGACGGTGCTCGAGGGGGATCCCGTCGTCGATGCGGACGGCAACCTGATCGCAAGGGCCGTCGACAACATTGCGCGCAACTCGCTTCGCCACGCACCCGAAGACTCCACGATCCTCCTGTCGCTCTCCTCGGACGCGGAGAGCTTCATCATCAGATGCAGGGACGAGGGTCCCGGCATGCCCGAAGAGGAGCTCGCAGGCATGTTCTCGCCCTTCGTGCGCGGCGCCAACGTCCGCACGGGCACGGGGTTCGGCCTTGGGCTCGCCATCGCCAGACGAAGCGTGACGGCGCACGGCGGCGCCATCACGGCGCGCAATGTCAGCCCCCACGGTCTCGAGACCGAAATCCGTCTGCCAAAGTCCATTGAAATCGGTTGCGACGAGCCCTGAACGGCCCTGAAAGCAAAAAGCCTTGCCGCGAAATCATCGGGGCAAGGCTTTTGTGTTTTGGCGCAACTATACAGTTTGCCCCTTTTCGCCCGAAAAAACCAGTGTCTTCTCTCATCCTGTCGACATAAGTCAACATCTTTCGTCATAACACCCTATCTCCACTCCCGCGGGCGCACAATTGAAAGGCTGACGGCTTGACCAGCCGTTCAAAAAATTGTTCTGGAAGAGGAGAACAGCAATGAGCAACTATCTGACCGAGAATCTTCGTACCGTAGCGTTGGTGGGGCACGGCTCCTGCGGCAAGACTTCCCTCATCGAAGCCATGCTCTACCGCACCGGCATGATTTCCGAACTCGGCTCCATTGAGCGCGGCAACACGATGTGCGACAACGACGCGCTTGAAAAGCAGGTCCAGCACTCCATCCGTCTGGCCGTCGCTCACGTCGACACGGCTCTTCCCGACCTCACCCCCGTGCGCATTCACGTGCTCGACACCCCGGGGTACCCCGACTACATCGGTCAGGACATGTCCGCGCTTGACGCCGTCAAGTCCGTCTGCGCCGTCATCGACGCCACCAAGGGCGTCGAGCTTCTGACGCGCCGCATGATGGACATCGCCAAGGAACGCGGTCTGTGCCGCATGATCGTGATCAACAAGTTCGACGCACCCGACGTCGACCTCGAACAGCTGCTTCTGGACCTGCAGGAAGTCTGGGGTCCGGGCGTTCTCCCGATCAACCTTCCCGCCAACAACCGCTCCATCGTCATCGACTGCTTCGACAAGGACGAAGGAGAAGCCGACATTCTCAGCGTTGGTGAAGTCCATCGCGCCTTCATTGAAAAGATCATCGAGCAGGACGACGAAATGCTCGAGCACTATCTCGAGGAAGGCAGCGTCGACCCTCGCACCCTGCACCCGCTCATCACGAAGGCCCTGCGTGAAGGCACGGTCATCCCCGTCTGCTTCGTCTCCGCGAAGAACCTGATCGGCATCCGCGACTTCATGAAGGTCATCATCCGCCATCTTCCGAGCCCGGCCGAAGCCAACGACGCTCTCTTCATCCATGCCGACGGCACGCCGTTCATCACGCGTCCGGAAAAGGATCTGCCCGTCGTCGCCCAGGTCTTCAAGGTCGTCAATGACCCGTACATCGGCAAGATCGGCATCTTCCGCGTCCATCAGGGCACAATCCAGAAGGACACCACGCTCTACGTCGACGACAACAAGAAGGGCGTGAAAGCCGCTCACCCGCTGCTCCTCCAGGGCAAGAACACGACCGAAACCGACTTCCTCAGCCCGGGCGACATCGGCGCCCTCGCCAAGATCGATGAACTCACCTACGGCTCGATCCTTCACTCGGATCCGAACCTCTGCGACGTGCGCATGCGTCCGATCAACTTCCCGAAGCCGATGTTCGGCCTCGCGATCGCACCGTCCCGCCGCGGCGACGAAGCCCGCATGGGCGAAGTCCTCAACAAGATGCTCTCCGAAGATCCGACGATGGCCGTCGACCATGACGCCGTGCTCAACGAGACCGTGATCCGCGGCCTGACCGAAATGCACGTCCGTTCGATCCTCGACCGCATGAAGGTCAACTTCAAGCTTGAAGTCGTCACCGGCACGCCGAGCGTTCCGTACCGCGAGACCATTACCGCGCCGGCCGAAGGCCATGCCCGCCACAAGAAGCAGACGGGCGGCGCTGGCCAGTTCGGCGAAGTCTACCTGCGCATCGAGCCGCTCGAACGCGGCGCGGGCTTCGAGTTCCACGACGAGGTCAAGGGTGGCGTGATTCCGTTCAACTTGATCCCCGCCGTTGAAAAGGGCGTCCGCGAAGTGCTCGACTCCGGTTACCTCGCCGGGTACCCGATCCAGGACGTCAAGGTCACCGTCTACGACGGCAAGAGCCACCCCGTCGACTCGAAGGAAGTCGCCTTCGTCGCCGCCGGCCGCAAGGCTTTCCTTGACGCGCTCGCCAACGCCCAGCCGAAGATCCTCGAACCGATCGTCCGCATCGAGATCACGGCGCCCGACATGTACATGGGCGACCTTGCAGGCGACCTCGCCAGCCGTCGCGGCCAGGTGTCCGGCACCGACTCCCTGCCCGGCGGCCTGATGGAAATCACCGGCGTCGTGCCGCTTTCCGAACTCGACGGCTACGCCACCCGCCTGCACGCCCTCACGCAGGGCACGGGCAGCTGGTCCATGGAGCTTGACAGCTACCAGCCGGTTCCGGCCCAGAAGCAGGCCGAACTTGCAGGCAAGTTCCACCGCGAGGACGACGAGGAATAATCCTCTTCGCTGAATCCGGCCACTGACAAGGCCGCCGTATCTTTGATGCGGCGGCCTTTTTTCCGCTTTTTCAAGCCTCTGCCGCCGTCACTTCCTTATAATCTGTTTCCTCCACGTTCACTTTCCAAACTTTCATACCATGCCTATCTACGCTTATCGATGCACGAACTGCGGCTTTGAAAAGGATTTTCTTCAGAAGATGAGTGACAAGCCTCTGACGAAGTGCCCTCAGTGCGGCAAGGATGCGTTGGTGAAGGAACTCTCCGCCCCCGGCTTCGAGCTCAGGGGCACGGGCTGGGCCGCCACAGACTTCAACGGCGGGCACAAAGCCCTTCCGGCCTCTCACCGCAAGCCTGACAGCTCGAAGTAAGCAGTGCGCCAACGCCGCCCGTCAAAACGATAAAAGGCCGGATGTCCAGGACTGTCAGTCCGAGGCAACGGCCTTTGTGCGTTTTCATGTGAGCGGTTCTAGATAAAATACCCCAAACTGCCGCGTTTTCTCGTCTTTCGACATTCTTTGGCAGTAAACTTAATCATTGTGCGCTTTCGCCCCCTTGAGGCGGCGCGGACTGATTCCGCAGCGGTGCGCCCGTCGCGCCGCCGCATGCACCATTGCGGCTCTGCAAAGCCATAGCATTGTCGTTGTAATCGTGTGGCCAACAGCTCTCGTATCGCGCGTTGGTCTTTTTCTCGGAGCTTATATGCGAACCGTATATTCTGGCCTGGTTGATGAATCCTTCATCGGTCAGACCGTGACTCTTTTCGGCTGGGCTCATCGTCGTCGCGACCACGGCGGCGTGATCTTCATCGACCTTCGCGACCGCGAGGGCATCGTTCAGGTCGTCTGCGACCCGGACCGTCCCGAAGTCTTCGCCACGGCCGACAAGTGCCGCAACGAATTCTGTCTCAGGGTCGTCGGCGTCGTGCGCGCCCGTCCGGAAGGCACGAAGAACGAAACGCTCGTCTCCGGCGGCATCGAAGTTCTCTGCCATGAACTCGAGATCCTCAACCCGTCGGTCACGCCTCCGTTCCACCTCGATGACGAAAACCTCTCCGAAACCACGCGTCTGACGTACCGCGTGCTCGACCTTCGCCGCGGTGTCATGCAGAAGAACCTCCGCACGCGCTATCGCGCTGCCATGGCCTTCCGCAAGTTCCTCGACAAGAACGGCTTCATCGACATCGAAACCCCGATGCTGACGCGCTCCACGCCTGAAGGCGCCCGCGACTACCTCGTTCCGTCCCGCGTTCAGGACGGCTGTTTCTTCGCCCTGCCGCAATCTCCACAGCTCTTCAAGCAGCTCCTGATGGTCGCCGGCTTCGACCGCTACTATCAGATCGTCAAGTGCTTCCGCGACGAAGACCTTCGCGCCGACCGTCAGCCTGAATTCACGCAGGTCGATATTGAAACGTCCTTCCTCAACATGGACGAAATCCGCGCCCTGATGGAAGAACTCATCCGCACGGTCTTCAAGGAAGTCCTCGACGTCGACCTCAAGAACCCGTTCCCCGTCATGAACTGGGACGACGCCATGGCCCAGTACGGCTCCGACAAGCCCGACCTTCGCGTCAACCTGAAGCTCGTCGAAGTGACCGACGTCGTCGAGAACTCCACGTTCAAGGTGTTCTCCGGCGTCAAGTCCCTGCACAACGGCAAGGTCGTCGCCCTGCGCGTTCCGGGCGCCGCCTCCATGCCGCGTTCCGAAATCGACGCCTACACCGAGTTCGTCAAGATCTACGGTGCCAAGGGTCTCGCCTACATCAAGATCAACGATCTCTCCAAGGGCCGCGAAGGTCTCCAGAGCCCGATCGTCAAGAACCTCTCCGATGAAGAGCTCAACACGATCATCGAACGCACCGGCGCCCAGGACGGCGACGTCGTGTTCTTCGGCGCCGACAAGGCCAAGATCGTCTGGGACAGCCTCGGCGCTCTCCGCCTGAAGATCGGTCACTCCGAATTCGGCAAGTCGCACGGCCTCTTCACCCCGGGCTGGCAGCCGCTCTGGGTCATCAACTTCCCGATGTTCGAGTACTCGGAAGAAGACCAGCGCTGGGTTGCCTGCCACCATCCGTTCACCAGCCCGCTCGACGGTCATGAGGACCTCCTCGTCTCCGATCCGGAACATGCCTACGCCAAGGCCTACGACATGGTCCTCAACGGTTGGGAAATCGGCGGCGGCTCCATCCGTATCCACCGCGAAGAAGTCCAGGAAAAGGTCTTCGAAGCCCTCAAGATCGGTCCGGAAGAAGCCCGTCAGAAGTTCGGCTTCCTGCTCGACGCCCTCCAGTTCGGTGCTCCTCCGCACGGCGGCCTCGCCTTCGGTCTCGACCGCATCGTCACGATGATGTGCGAAGCGGACTCCATCCGTGACGTCATCGCCTTCCCGAAGACGCAGCGCGCCCAGTGCCTGCTGACGCACGCTCCGGCTCCGGTCGACGAAAAGCAGCTGCGCGAGCTCCACATCCGCCTGCGCAACGAGCAGAAGAAGGAACTCGAAATCGCCGGCCAGTAATCCGCTGACCTGAACATTCGGTTCTGACACAGAAGGGCCGCTTCCTCACGGAAGCGGCCCTTCTTGTTCATGGTCACACGGAGGTGCGGAGCGCCCCGCCCTCAGGCCTTCGTCCCGGCCCCCGAGGGACGGCGGCTGCCCGTCCTGCGCCGCATCCACACGTCGCTCCAGTCCAGTCCTTCAGTCTTGGGAATCTCGACCTCGATCTCAAGGGAGGGATTGTCCCTGCGCAGTCTGGCGGCCAGCGCATACGCGCCCGCCTGCCCCGCATAGCTCCTGTCGTTGTCTCCGAAGACGACGACCTTCCTCACCCCGTCGGGCACCTTCGTGAAATTCTGAAATCCGCCGACGCTCACGGCGCTCCAGACGGGAATCTTGAAGAGCGTCCTCGCCGACAGCGCCGTTTCAATCCCCTCGGCAATGCCGAGCACGTCTGAGGGTTCGCCGAGCCTGATGAGGCCGCCACGGGCGCCGCCCGCATAAAGCTTCTTGGGAGCCTCGACGGGCGCCTTGATGCCCTCGGGCGTCAGATAGGTCCTGTGCAGCGTGACGATCCGTCCCTCGTCGTCGGTGACGAGCGCGAGCATCGCGGGCCATCGCTTATGCGTTCTATCTCCGTCATCGAGCTCCTCCCAGTAGTCCAGAAGCGGATGACTGCGAAGCTCGCAGATCGAGCCGCAGTAAAGGCCGCGGGACGCAAGATAAAGCCTGACGGGATCGCTCGGCGGGACCTTGGAGAGCGCCTGCGCCTCCTTCCAGACCGCCTCGATCCTGTCCTGACGGCGCTTTTTCGCGGCCGCCTCCGCAGTCTGCACGGAGTCGGGCCCAGTGTCCTGCCGCTTGTATTCAGGAAGTCCGAGAACCCTCTCGAGATAGACGAGCGTGTCCGTGAAGCGCTCGCTGCGCCACTTCTGCAGAAGGCTCAGTCCGTCGCCGTAGCCGCATCCCCTGCAGAACCAGTGGCCGTCGGGCTTGTTCCTGTAGAAGGAGAAGCGGTCCCTCCCGCCGCAGAGCGGACACGGCCTGTTCAGGCGAAGAAGCATGACCTCGGGCAATCCTGCGTCGATCAGTATGTCCAGCCAGCGGCCGGAGGCCGCCTCCTGAATGCGCTGCACTCTCGCCATGAACTGCGGGTCCCGCATGTCCGCCTCCTAGTTGAATCCCCAGAAAAGGCCATCCCTGTCCTTCCAGGGATCGGTCGTGAAGCCCACCTCGGTCACGACGCCGTTGACGTCGAACTGAACCCAGCAGGCCATGTCGAAAAGACCGTCGTCCTTGAATCGGTACATCCAGGCCGTCTGGTCAATGAGCGAAAAGGTGTACTCCTGGGCACACTTGCCGAAAAGGTTCCAGACGTCCTTCTCCGTGCTCACGCCCGGCTTGATGAGTGCCATGTGCGCCCTGTCGAGCACCTCCTCGCGCCGCACGATCCTGCCGTCCGCATCGAACTCGATCCACCAGACCTCCTGACCGAAGGGCTGCATGGAATAGACCCAGCGCTGCGTGCCCTTGCCCGTATCAACGGCCGCGTGCGGCGCGCCGAGCTCCGTCCTGACCTGTGACTCGGTCATGCCGGGATCCATGAGCTGAGGATGGCTGCAGGCCGTCAGAAGAAGACAGGCCGCTGATGCCAGCGCGCAGCCCAGTGCTCTGATTCTCATGGTCAGTCCCCCTTGACTCCCTTGGCCTCGACGGGCTGAAGGAGCTCCTTGTAGTCGCAGTCAAGGCCGTCGATCAGACGGCGGAACTCCGCCCTGAAGGCCTCCTTGCCGCAACCGAGAAGCACGGCGTCCTCGAACATCTCCTGAAGCATGTCGCAGGCCTCGTGCCAGTTTTCATTGAGCACCTTGACGCTCTCCGTGCAGGAGACGACGGAGCCGTCGACCCTGAGCCACCTTTCGGGCGCCTTCGTCGTCACTTGGACTCTCCCTCAACGGACTGTTGCCCGTAGGTCCTGAAGCTCCTCAGCACTTCGTTCATCTCCTCGTAGGAAATGAGCTTCGGCTTGCCGAGCTGACAGACGACGACGTACTGATGGGCCAGGTTCTCGACCTCGACCGCCAGCGTGAGCGCCGCCTGAAGCGACTTGCCTGCAGCGAGCACGCCGTGGTGCGAAAGCAGGCAGGCGTTCTTGACGGCGAGCGCCTCGGCGGCGACGCGGGCAAGCTCGGGCGTACCGAAGGTCGCGTAGGGCGCCACGTCGATCGAATGGCCGCCTGCCGCAGCCACCATGTAGTGGAAGGGCGGAATCGGCATGTCCTGACAGGCAAGCGCCGTCGCAAAGCACGAGTGCGTGTGCACGACCGCATCGATGTCGGAGCGGCGCAGATACACGCGCGCATGCATCTCCCACTCGGAGGACGGGCGCCGTGCGCCGTCGGCATTGCGCAGCGAAGGCGGATTCACCAGAGGAATCCAGACCAGATCGTCGGGCGTGAGCGACTCGTACGGCATGCCCGTCGGCGTGATCAGGAAGCCCTCGGCACCGTCGGCCCTGCAGGCGCGCGCCGAGACGTTCCCCGACTTGTTCACGTTGATCCCGCGCAGATTCATCCCGCGGGCGGTTTCAATCAATTCGGCGCGCAGCGCCGTCGTATCCTGCATCATTTCTTCAGGCCTTTGGTAATAAGTCGGCAAATACCGCGGTCAGATCCGTCGGCTTCACGATGCCGCGCTCGGTGATGATGCCCGTCACGAAGCGGTTGTGCGTGACGTCGAACGCGGGGTTGGCCACGGCGACTTCGGGTGCGGCGATCTGGACGGTGCGCGTTTCGCCGTCGCTGCCCACGCCGTTGACCACGAGAAGCTCGCTGGCGGCGCGGTTTTCAATGGGGATCTCGCGCTTTCCGTCGTTGAGCGTCCAGTCGATGGTCGAGGATGGCGCGGCCACGTAGAAGGGGACTTCATTGTCGACGGCGGCAAGCGCCTTGAGGTAGGTGCCGATCTTGTTGGCCACGTCGCCGCGACGCGTAATGCGGTCGGCGCCCACGATCACGAGATCGACGTCGCACTGTTGCATGAGCTGGCCGCCCGCATTGTCGGCGACGAGCGTGTAGGGCACGCCGTGCTGGCCGAGCTCCCAGGCCGTGAGAAGGCCCTGGTTGCGGGGACGGGTTTCATCGACCCAGACGTGCAGCGGTGTGCCCTGCTCGAACGCCATGTAGATCGGCGAGAGCGCCGTGCCGTAGTCGACGGTGGCAAGCCAGCCCGCGTTGCAGTGCGTGAGCACGTTCACGGGACGGCGCAGCCTGGCGTAGAGGTCAGAGATGAGCGTCATGCCCGCCTCGCCGATGGCGCGGCAGGTCATCACGTCCTCCTGCGTCATCGCCTCGGCCGTCTTCACGGCGGCCTCGAAGCGAAGCGCGGGGTCGCGCGGCAGAAGCGTGCTCATCATCCTGCGCACGGCCCAAGAAAGGTTCACGGCCGTTGGACGCGCATTGGCGATGACTTCGGCGGCCTTGAGCAGGGCGTCGTTCTCGGGATTCTCCTTGACGGCGAGCACGACGGCCCACGCACCGGTGATGCCGATGAGCGGAGCGCCGCGGACGCGCATGGTGCGGATGGCCTCCACGCAGTCCCGCCAGTCGCCCAGCACCCGCTTTTCAAAGCGATACGGCAGGAGCGTCTGATCGACGATCTCGACGGCCGTGCCGTTGTCAAGGGAGCGGATGCTTCTTGTAGGTTCACCGTAAACTTTCATATGTCTTCACCTTTCTGACGGGACTGGCGGGTCGGAACGCACCTCGCCCTGATTCCTAGTGTACCGAATTTCGCATCAGCAGCCTCCTTTGCCTTCACCCGCCGGTTCGTAGCAAAATTGAACGCAAACGCATACGGATCAACCACCGCCCGGGAGGTCACCTTGAACCCCATCCGCCCCACGCTTAAGCGAGCCCTCTGTCCTGAAAACATCGCCGTCATCGGCGCAAGCGACAGAACCGCCAGCCGCGGCTCCTTCGTCTGGCGCGCGGTCGCCCGATCGAAGCTCCTCAAGAACGCCTGGGCGATCAACCCCAAGTACAAGTACATCGGCGAGCGCCCCTGCTTCTCAAGCATCAACGAGGTGCCGGGCAGCATCGATCTGGCGGTGATCTCCCTGCGCGCCGACCGCATTCTGAAGGCGCTCATCGACGCGGGCGAACGGGGCGTCGCCTACGCGCTCATCACGCCGGACGAAAACGCATACGCGAGCGACGCGACCTGGCTCACGAAGCTCCAGCTGGTGGCCGACCAGTACGGCATGCGCCTGATCGGTCCCGACTCCCTCGGGCTCATGAACCCGGGGCTCGGCGTCAACGCAAGCTACTGGCCCAACCTGCCCCGTCCCGGCAACATCGCGCTCATCACCCAGTCGGGCATGATCGGCACGGCGCTGCTTGACTACGCGCAGGGCGCCGAGCTCGGCTTTTCGGGCGTCGTCTCGACGGGCGCCGCCATCGACGTCGACATGCCTGAACTGATCGACTACTACGCGAACGACAAGAACACGCGCGTCATCGCCCTGCACATCGAGGGCATCCGCCGTCCGCGCGAGTTCTACTCGTCCCTCAGAGCCGCCTGTGCGCGCAAGCACGTCGTCATCCTCAAGGCAGGCAGCGGCTTGGGCTACGCCGCCGACCGCATCGCCTGCTTCAAGATGGGCACCGACGCGGGAAGCGAAGGCGCGCTCGCAGCGCTCGTAGAGCGTGCGGGAGCAACGCTCGTTCCCACCTTCGAGGAGTTCACCGCAGCCGTCTCGGGCTTTGCGACCAACCGTCTTCCCCGCGGCAACCGCATCGCCGTCATTGCCAACGGCTCGGGCTTCGCATCGCTCACCGCCTCCGCCGCCCAGGCCTGCGGCATCGATCTCCACGGCCTGAGCAACGCCACGATCAAGGACCTCAAGACCGCCTATCCCTCCCAGCAGATTGCGGTGAACCCCGTCAACGTGGGCGCCACGGCCTCGCCCGAGCGCTACCGGAAGACGCTGCAGATCGTGCTTCAGGACCCCATGATCGACGGCGCGCTCGTCGTCGTGGCGCCGAGCCCCGTCACCACGATCGACCCGACGCTCAAGCTTCTCGCCAAGACGGCCGCAGGCTCCTACAAGCCCGTCATCACCGCCTGGGTGAGCGACAGGATCGCGCTGAGCGTGCGCAAGCAACTGCGCTCCGTGCCCAACGCCCCGATCTCCGCCATCCAGTCGCCCGTGGCCGCCGCACTCGCCTTCGGCTATCTGGCGGCCGAAGCCCGCAGGCGTGCCGACAGGCTGAGCATTCCGCCCGAATGGTCGGTGGAACTCAACCCCGCCAAGCTCGCCGAGGCACGCGCTATCGTGAACGGCGCGCGCCTTGAGGGGCGTCATGCGCTCTCCCCCAGCGAGACGGGGCGCCTTCTCGCCTGCTTCGAGATTCCCGTCGTGCCGCTGAGGGAGGTCGGGACGCTTGAAGAGGCGGGCGCCGCCGCAGACGAACTCGGCTGGCCCGTTGCCCTGAAGGTGACCGCCCCCGGCCTCAGGCACAAGTCCGACATCGGGGGCACGGTGCTCGACATCAAGGACCGCGACGGTCTCGCCGCCGCATGGCGCTCAATGGAGGAAAGCATCGTCAACAACTCCCCGATGACGCCCATGGTGGGCGCCGTCGTGCAGAAGATGGTGCCGCACTCGTCCGTGCGCGAGCTTCATCTCGCCATTGCCTATGACAATGTGCTCGGTCCCGTGGTCGAGTTCGGCGCAGGCGGCATAGGCTCCGAGCTTTATCAGGACAAGAAGGCCGCGCTGGTGCCGATCAACCTGAGCGAGGCTGACCGTCTCGTGGAGAGCACCCGGATCGCACGCGCACTCGGGACCTACAGGGGGCTTGCGCCTGCGGACAGGACGCTCATCGCGCAGATGCTCTGCAGACTCTCCGTGCTCGCGGCCCTGATCCCCGCCATCAGGGACCTCACCATCAACCCGCTCGTCTGGACCGACGGCGGCGCCGCCGCGATCGATGCGGACGTCAATCTGAACGAGGCGCCCGTCGAGTCCGAACCCGGCTATCCGCACCTGACGGTCTGCGCGCCGCCATGGGAGGAAGGCCGCGAAGTCGTGTTCGGCGGCGAGGCGCTCACGCTGCGCACTTTCGTGCAGAGCGACTTCCACCCGCTCAAGCGCTTCCTCGGACGCTTGTCCGAGAAGACCTTCTACCTGCGCTTTCACACGTCCGTCCACCTCTCCGACGAGCGCATCTGCGAGCTCGCCTCGCTTGACTACGCCCGCGAGGCCGCCTGGGCGCTCGCCAAGGACGGAGAAATCCACGCCGTCGCACGCTGGCGCCTGACGGGCGAGCTCGGCGAAGCCGAGTTCGGCATCGTGGTCGAGGACGCCTGGCAGCGCCGCGGCCTTGCACGCGTGCTCATGGCGCACATCGAGACCACGGCGTCCGAACGCGGCGTCACCCGACTTGTCGGCCACGTCCTCAAGGGCAACGAGGCCATGCAGGGCATGATGACGGCCATGGGCTACACCCTCGGCGAAGGCGACAGCCGCGACACCGATCCGTGGGTGAAGGACATCTCCATCCCGACGAATCTCCTATAATGGCGCGCCTCAGACATTCTTCTTCATGGGAAACACAGCAATGGCCATTCTGTCCAACACCGAATTCGGCATTCTCCGCCTGACGATCAGCCGCGCTCAGAAGCGCAACAGCATCAACGCCGAAATGTTCGACACCATGACGGAGGCCCTCTCCCGAGCCGCCTCCGACGACGCCGTTCGCGTCGTGCTCCTGCAGGGCGGCGAGCAGATCTTCTCCGCCGGCGCCGATCTCGAGGAGATGCGCTCCCAGCCCGAAGTGCTCGACCGTGCCATGACGAACTTCTTCGCCGCGCTGCGCGCCTTCCCGAAGCCCGTCGTCGCCCAGGTGATGGGCCCGTGCGTGGGCGACGCGCTCTCGATGCTGCTCTACTGCGACCTCGTCTACGCATCCGAACGCGCCCTCTTCTCCCTGCCCTGCGTCGCGCTCGGCCAGACGACCCGCTTCGGCTCCGCCTTCATCATGGCAGCCGCGGCAGGCCTGCCCCGCGCCACCGAGAAGCTCATGCTCTCCGAGCCGATTACCGCCGCCGAGGCCCTCGAGATGCGCATCATCACGGGCATTGCGGATGACGAATCCCTCGACAACCTCGTCGCCTCCAAGGTCGCTCGTCTCGCCGTCCTGCCGCCGGGCGCCGTTCGCGCCATGAAGGCTCTTCTCACCGGCCCGCGCAACAAGGCCCTCGAAGTCGCCGCCGAAGAAGAGGAAGCCGTCTGGCGCCGCCAGGCGGGATCCGCCGAAGCGGCCGAAGCGCTCGCTGCCTTCCTCGAAGGCCGCAAGCCCGCCTTCCGCCCCGAATAATCCTCCGCCCTTTTTCGGCACCCAAAGCGCGCACTATTTTGGTGCGCGCTTTGTTTTGGTGCATCCCGTTCCGCCCTCCTTTGGACCCCGTCCGCCCCCGTCTTCTCCTCCTTCAAGGAACGCTCCTGGTCGCATTCTGCTCATCGACTCTGCCGCAGTCGTTTCAACGATCTAATTTATTTACCTTAGCGGTTTTGGCACGCTGATTGCTACGTAGAAGGGCAACACCCCTGCGACCGTTCGAATTTTCACAGTCCCTCGTCAGACACAAGTTTTCAGGAGTTCCACCATGAAGCTTTCCCTCCCGCTCACCGGCCTGCTCTGCGCAAGCATGCTTCTCACTTCCGCCGCCTCCGCCGCCGAACTGACCGGCACGCTCAAGCGCATCCAGCACTCCGGCACGATGACGCTCGGCTACCGCGAAGCTTCCGTTCCGTTCTCCTACCTGCAGGCTGACGGCACGCCCACGGGCTACGGCTTCGAAGTCTGCAAGGCCGTCAGCGAGGCCGTGAAGAAGGAACTCAACATGCCGAACCTGACGATCAAGTATCAGGCCGTCACGAGCGCGAACCGAATTCCGCTCATCCAGAACGGCACGGTTGACATTGAATGCGGCTCCACGACGAACTCCAAGGCCCGTCAGCGCGAAGCCGGCTTCGGCATCAACTACTTCGGCGTTCAGGTCACTGCCGCCGTGTGGAAGGACTCCGGTATCAACTCCATCAAGGATCTGAACAACAAGAACGTCGCCGTCACGTCCGGCACGACCGCCGTCGCCCTGCTCAAGAAGTTTGAAAAGGACAACGGCATCAAGATCCGCTACCTGATGACGAAGGACTTCGCCGAATCCATGCAGCTTGTCGCCAAGAAGCGCGCCGCCGCCTTCGTGATCGACGACGTGCTGCTCGCCGGCCAGATTTCGAACCTGCCCAACCCGCAGGACTTCAAGATCGTCGACGCCTCGCTCTCCGTCGAACCGTACGCCCCGATGTTCGCCAAGGACGACCCCGCCTTCAAGGCTCTGGTTGACAAGACCATCGTCGGCATGATGAAGGACGGCACGCTCGACAAGCTCTACAAGAAGTGGTTCGAATCCCCGATTCCGCCCAAGAACGCCAACCTCAACTTCCCGATGAACAGCGTCACGAAGGAACTCTTCGCGAACCCGAACAGCGACGGCATCTAAGCCCAAGCCTTTACGGTCCCCGGGACGCCAGCTAGCAATCGCGTCCCGGGGACCCCTTTTAGATTTAATTCCCGAAAACAAGAGGAACCCCGCCATGGCACTGAACATGACCCTCAACACTCTCTGGGAAACCTCCCTGCTGAGTGATGATCCCTGGTGGCTTTATCTCGTCTACGGCGCAGGCTGGACCATCAGCCTTGCCGTCGCCTCCTTTGCGCTCGCCCTGACGCTCGGCACCATCGTCGGCACTCTCCGCACCGTCGACAACAAGTGGATCCGAGGCATCTGCGAAGGCTGGATCGAGCTTTTCCGCAACATTCCCCTCATCGTCCAGATCTTCATCTGGTACTTCGTCGTCCCCGAACTGATCCCGCCCTACAAGGACTGGATGATCGAGGCCGACCCCGTCCTCAGCCAGTTCCTCTCGGCCTTCCTCTGCATGGGCCTCTTCACGTCGTCCCGAATCGCCGAACAGGTTCGCGCCGGCATCACGTCCATTCCCTCCGGTCTTCCCTACGCCGCCAAGGCCCTGGGCTTCACGGTCATTCAGCGCTACCGCTTCGTCATCCTTCCGATGGCCTTCCGCCTCGTGCTGCCGCCGCTCACAAGCGAAGCGATGAACCTCATCAAGAACACGGCCGTGGCCATGACGATCGGCCTGCCGGAACTTACGATGCGCGCCAATGAAATGGGCGAGGCGACCTTCCAGTTCTTCGCCGCCTACCTCTGGGCGACGGTCCTCTACATCGCCATCGCGCTGTGCGTCAACCGCCTGATGGCCTGGATGGAAGCGCGCTGCGCGATCCCCGGCTTCATCGCCGCCAAGTAAGCAAAGGAGTCGGTCATGGATTTCACTTCGATTACGAACAGCTGGGGCTACATCCTTTCGGGCGCCGCCTACACGGTGCAGCTCACTGCGATCACGGCTGTGGGCGGCCTCTTCCTCGGAACGCTGCTCGCCCTCTGCCACATTTCCGAAAAGCGCTGGCTCTCCGCCCCCGCAAAGCTCTACATCAACCTGATGCGTGCGGTGCCTCTGGTGCTCGTGCTCTTCTGGTACTTCCTGCTGATGCCGGAAATTCTGCGCATCATCCTCGGCCTCGACCACCCCGTGAAGATCGGCGCCGAAATGACCGCCATCATCACCTTCGTGCTCTTCGAGGCGGCCTACTTCGCCGAGATCATGCGCGCGGGCATCCAGTCCGTGAAGAAGGGACAGATTCAGGCTGCATACGGACTTGGGTTATCCTATGCTCAGACCATGCGGCACGTCGTGCTCCCGCAGGCCATCCGTCACATGCTGCCCGTGCTTCTGACGCAGACGATCATTCTCTTCCAGGACACCAGTCTCGTCTACGTCATCAGCGGCAATGACTTCATGGGTTCGATCTCCAAGATCGCCCAGCGTGACGGACAGCTTGTTTTGATGTACTCTTTTGCTGCTGTCTGCTATCTTGCCGTCTCCTTGTCCCTCTCCCTGCTGATTCGTCGACTGCAGACGAGAATGCGAACGGCTCAGGCTCACTAAAAAATTTGAACAGGATATCCCCCCTATCATGGCAATGATCGAAATCAAGAACATCAGCAAGTGGTACGGCAACTTCCAGGTGCTGAAGGACTGCTCCGTTGATGTTGAAAAGGGCGAAGTCGTCGTGGTCTGCGGACCGTCCGGCTCCGGCAAGTCCACCCTCATCAAGACCGTCAATGCTCTCGAACCCTTCCAGAAGGGCGAAATCATCGTCGACGGCATCTCCGTTGGCGATCCGAAGACGAACCTTCCCCAGCTGCGCAGCCGCGTCGGCATGGTGTTCCAGCACTTCGAGCTCTTCCCGCACCTCTCCATCCGCGAGAACCTCGTTCTCGCCCAGATGAAGGTGCTCGGCCGCGGCCGCGAGGAAGCCACCGAGCGCGGTCTGAAGCTTCTCGACCGCGTCGGCCTTCTCAAGCACGCCGACAAGTTCCCCGGCCAGATGTCCGGCGGCCAGCAGCAGCGCGTGGCCATCGCCCGCGCCTTGGCCATGGACCCGATCTGCATGCTCTTTGACGAACCGACGTCCGCCCTCGACCCGGAAATGATCAATGAAGTGCTCGACGTGATGGTCCAGCTCGCCAAGGAAGGCATGACCATGATGGTCGTGACCCACGAAATGGGCTTCGCCCGCAAGGTGGCCGACCGCGTGATCTTCATGGACGCAGGCGAAATCATTGAAAACCTCCCCGCCCAGGAGTTCTTCAACTCGCCGCACACCGAACGCGCCCAGCAGTTCCTCTCCAAGATTCTGCAGCACTGATTTTTCAGCGCTCAGGCCTCGAAACCCCGCCGCTTCCCGGCGGGGTTTTGTCTTTTTCCGAACCCCCTCAGGGTCATGCCACGGGTTATCATTAACAGGTTGTACAGCTTTTTTTTCCCGCAAAGAAGGACCGTCAAATGAGCAACACTCATGCATTCGATGCCGCAGCAGCTCTCCAGCTCGGGCAGGAAGTTCTGACCCAGGAAGCCGGGGCGCTCACGCACCTCGCCTCGACGCTCGGCAGCGAATTCACGGACGCCGTTTCGCGCATTCTTTCCTGCAAGGGCCGTCTGATCGTGTCCGGCGTGGGCAAGTCCGGCCACATCGGCCGCAAGCTCGCCGCCACCTTTGCCTCCACGGGCACCCCCGCCTACTTCGTCCATGCCGCTGAAGCCGCCCACGGCGACCTCGGCATGATCACGGCCGACGACGTCGTGCTCGCCATCTCGTACTCCGGCGAAACCAACGAGCTTCTCACCATCGTCCCCACGCTCAAGCGCGAGGGCGCGACGCTCATCGCCATCACGGGCAACCCGAACTCCAGCCTCGCCCAGCACGCCGATGTGCATCTCAACTGCCACGTCAGCCGCGAAGCCTGCCCGCTCAATCTGGCGCCGACCACGTCCACGACCGCAACGCTCGCCCTCGGCGACGCGCTCGCCGTTGCGACCCTCTCCGCCAAGGGCTTCACGAAGGAGGACTTCGCGCGCAGCCATCCGGGCGGAGCCCTCGGCCGCCGCCTGCTCATCCACGTTCAGGACATCATGCGTACGGGCGAGGACATTCCCGCCGTCCGCGAGGAGGTCGGCGTGCTTGAGGCGGTCCGCGAAATCACGAAGAAGCACATCGGCATGACCGCCGTCGTCGACGACCAAGGCCGCGTGACCGGCATCTTCACCGAAGGCGACCTGCGCCGCCTCATCGAGCGTCTCGGCGACATCCGTCCGTGCGTCATGAAGGACGTGATGATCCGCAATCCGAAGACCATCCGCGCCCAAGAGCTCGCCGCCTCCGCCGTCAAGCTCCTCGACACCTTCCACTGCAACCAGCTTCTCGTCGTCGACGAGGACAACAGGCTCATCGGCGCCCTGCATCTGCACGACCTGATGGGTGCCAAGGTCCTTTGATCCACTTTTCGGGAGACCCGACATGACCACAGTGAACGAGCGCGCGGCCCGCATCAGAATGGTCGTACTCGACATCGACGGCGTGATGAGCGACGGCACGATCAACGTCTCGGGCACGGGCGAGCTCTACAAGAGCTTCTACGTGCGCGACGGACTCGGCATCAAGATGCTGCAGAAGCACGGCATCGAGATCGCGATCATCACGGGCCGCACCTCTGCGATCGTCGCCGAGCGCATGAGGGAGCTCGGCGTCACCCGCATCGCCCAGGGCCAGCGCTTCAAGACCACCGCCTACGAGGCACTTCTTGAGGAGACCGGTCTCACCGACGAGCAGGTCGCCTACATGGGCGACGACGTCCCCGACCTGCCGCTTCTGATGCGAGTGGGCCTCTCCACGACTCCCGCAGACGGGAATCCGGAGGTTTTGAACTATACTCACTGGCAGTCCCGCTTCCCCGGCGGCCGCGGTGCCGTCAGGGAGTTGTCCGAACTCATCCTCAAATCCCAGGGCGCATGGGATACACTCGTGCACAACACCTACGTCCTCGGCAAATAATGATCCACCGCAGCCTAGTCCTCCGCGAACGCATCACCGCCATCGTCGGCGCGGCCCTGCTGTTGCTGCTCGTCGGCGCAAGCTACTACTACTCGGTCCAGACCCGCATCGAGGCCCTGAAGTACGTCCCCAGCGAAACGAGCCCCGACTTCACGGCGCGCCGCGTCACGCTGACCGACTTCGACGAACGCGGCGTCGCAACCGCACGCCTCTCCGCCAGCACGATGGAGCACTTCTCAGACGAGCGCATGCGCGCCACGGACGCCAGCTATCACTCCCTCGATCCTGCGAAGCCCCAGCTCGCCCTCACGGGCGACCGCGCATGGAGCAACGACAGCCTCGAGACCGTCGAGCTTGAAGGCAACGTGCAGCTGAGCCGCGCACCCTTCAAGGACGAGCCTGATCTCTTTTTCACGACCGAATACATCAAGGGGTATCTCGACACCTACAGGTTCGAGACGGACAGGAAGGTCTACATGCGCCGCGGCATCGACACCACCGAAGCCTCCAACGGCATGAAGTACGACAACATCCTGCACACGGTCGAGCTCGACGGCAGCGTCGTCTCGGTCTTCCATCCCAACGCGCAGTCCACTGACACATCCGCCAACGCAGCCCAAAAATGAAGAAGTCAATCGTTTTCAGCATCCTCGCCGCCATCGCAGCGCCGACCTGGGCCCTGAGCACCGACAAGAGCCAGCCCATTGAAGTCCATGCCGACCAATTCAACGGTGACGAAGTCAAGCAGACCGCCGTCTACTCCGGCAACGTCGTCGTCGATCAGGGCTCGATGAACCTGACGGGCGCTCGCCTCGATCTTGCAATCACGCCCAAGGGCTACCGTCGCGCCACGATCACGGGCTCTCCCGCACGCTTCAAGCAGCAGCGCGATCCGAAGACGAAGGGCGTTGAGGAATGGGTGCACGCGCATGCGAGCCGCATCACCTACGACGAGGAGACCGACAAGGTCACGCTCGAAGGCAAGGCCCAGCTCTCGCGCAGCGAAAACGGCCAGCAGAAGGACATGACGAGCGGCGAGCGCATCGTCTACGACATGCGCAACGCCCGTTCCGAAGTCAACAGCGGCGAAGGCAAGCGCGTCACGACGATCATCGCGCCCCGCTCCAAGACCGACGCGGGCACGCAGCGTCAGGGCACGTCCCTCTCCAACTCCACCAAGCTTCAGCAGTAACAGGACTTCAGCGTGACCGAAAACGCAACAGTTAGCCATTCCCACACCCACGCGCTCGAGGCGACCGGCCTCAAGAAGCACTACGGGCCCCGAAACGTCGTCAAGGGCGTCAGCCTCGCCGTCAAGTCGGGCGAGGTCGTGGGACTGCTCGGCAAGAACGGTGCAGGCAAGACGACGACCTTCTACATGGTCGTGGGCCTTGTCGTGGCCGACGACGGCCAGATCCGCCTCGACGGTCAGGACATCACGCACATGCCCATCTACAAGCGTGCGCGCATGGGGCTCTCCTATCTGCCCCAGGAGGCAAGCGTCTTCCGCAAGCTCTCCGTCGAGGACAACGTCCGCGCCATTCTCGAGCTTCAGGAGGGAGAGGACGGCAAGCCGCTTTCCAAGGACGTGATCGAGGAGCGGCTCGACCAGCTGCTCGAAGAGCTGCAGATCCAGCACCTTCGCACGAACCAGGCCATTTCGCTCTCGGGCGGCGAGCGCCGCCGCACGGAAATCGCCCGCGCCCTTGCCGCCAATCCCCGCTTCATTCTGCTCGACGAGCCCTTCGCGGGCGTCGACCCGATCGCCGTGATCGAGATTCAGCGCATCGTGCGCTTCCTCAAGGAGCGCAACATCGGCGTTCTGATCACCGACCACAACGTCCGCGAAACCCTGTCGATCTGCGACCACGCCTACATCATCAACGAAGGCGAAGTGCTCGCCTCGGGCACGCCCGACGAGCTCGTCAACGACCAGGCCGTCCGCAAGATCTATCTCGGCGAAAACTTCCGGATGTAGCCAAATGGAAAATCATCTCCTCGCCACACTCTCCCAGCAGCAGGTTCTCTCCCAGGAGCAGCAGCAGTCGCTGCGCATTCTGCAGATGCCCACGCAGGAGCTTCTCGGCGAAATCGAACTCATGCTCGAATCCAACCCCCTGCTTGAAGTGGAGGAGCCTGCACAGGCCTCCGACGACCCGCAGGCGCGCGCTCAGGAGCATGACGACGACAGGCGGGACGACCGCGGCGAGGATGATTCCGAATTCGACGCAGCCCAGGCGGAGACGCCCGTCGACCAACCCTACGAGGCCTGGCAGGGCGCCTCCAGCGACGAAGCGCCCTTCGAGCGCATTCCCGCCCCCGAATCCTTCAGGGACGAGCTGCTCGCCGATCTCGGCTGCCTGCCGCTCACGCCGCGCCAGCATCTGCTCGTCGCCTGCCTTGTCGAGGAGCTCGACGACAGGGGCTTCTTCACGTCCCCGTTCGAGACGCTCATGCGCTACTACGCGCGCATCCTCAAGGAGGAAGGCGTCGAGAACGTGACCGCCGCCGAGTGGCGCGAAGCCCTCGCCACCCTTCAGAGCATGGATCCTCCGGGCATCGGCACCGCCGGCCCCGTCGAGGCCCTCATGAAGCAGATCGAGCGCATCGAGCCCTCCATCATGCATGCCGCCGCGCTTGAAACCCTCAAGCGCATCGTCTCCAAACATCTCGACAAGGTGGCCGCCGACAACCGTCCTGCGCTTCTCAAGCTCGCCAACGGCAAGTCCTCCATTCTCGACGAGGCGCTGCGCGTGCTCAAGACCCTCTCGCCCTATCCGATCGCCAGAGAATCCAGCACGCTCTACATCGTTCCCGATGTCATCGTCAGGACGCAGAACGGCGTGAGCACAGCGCACCTCAACGGCTCCTCGCAGCTGCGCCTTCGCCTTCGCATCAACGACGCCAGTAGCGAGGCCGATCCCTCGACCCGCCGCGTCCTTCTCGGCGAAGCCAAGACCTTCATTCAGCGCATCGAGGCCAGACGAGCCACCCTGCAGCGTCTGGCCGACGCCATCGTCACGCGCCAGCAGGCCTACTTCGAGCACGGCCCCGCCGCCCTGCGTCCGATGACGCTCAGCCAGATCGCCGAAGAACTCGGCCTGTCCGTTCCCACGGTCTCCCGCGCCGTTTCCGGCAAGTTCATCGCCTGCAGCCAGGGCACGGTCGAGATGCGCTCGCTCTTCAGCGCCGTCTCCTTCAGCAACCAGGGCAGCGGCGCCGAGGAGCAGGGAGCCTCCGAAATCCAGGCCATGATCTGCAAGCTCATCGAGACCGAGGACCCCAGAGCCCCCCTTTCGGACGAAATGCTCTGCGAAATGCTTCAGAAGCAGGGTGTGCCCATCGCCCGCCGCACGGTCGCCAAGTACCGCACCTGCGCAGGCATTCCCTCGGCTCGCTCCCGCCGCAGGCTCTGACTTCTCCACCCCTTTGGTACACTGAACGAAGTTTTCGATTCGACGGTCCCACAAGGCCGTCCGACGCGTCATGAATCTTCTCGCACCTCTGCTTACTCTTGAAACCGTTCGCCTTAACCTCGACGTCGTGAGCCGCAAGCGCCTCTACGAAGAGGCGGGCCTCGTCTTCGAAACCTCCGCTGGTCTTTCCCACACGGAGGCCTTCGACGCGCTCTTCGCACGCGAAAAACTCGGTTCCACCTGCCTCGGCAGCGGCTGCGCGCTTCCCCACGGCCGCGTCGAGGGCATCACCGAACCCGCCGCCGTCTTTCTGAGGACCGCCGCGCCACTCTCCCTTGATGCGCCCGACGGCCGTCCCGTCCAGCTGTTCCTCTGCCTGCTCATTCCCGAAAACGACGACGGCATGTACCTGAAGATCCTGCGCGAAGCCGCCTGCCTCTTCGGCAACAAGCCGCTGAGAAACGCGCTGCTTCACGCGGAGTCGGAGGTCAAGATCTGTGAACTCATTCACAACTGGACGCCTCCCGCCGACCTTCACTACGAGCCCGACTTCTCCGAAGACGACGAAGACGCCTGAAAAAACTACGCCAATACGGAGGCAACGCCATGCAACTCATCATCGTGACCGGCATGTCCGGCGGCGGCAAGTCCATCGCCATCCGCCAGCTTGAGGACTGCGGCTACTACTGCATCGACAACCTGCCCGCCGCCTTCCTGCTCCCCGTGGCGCAGGACCTCCGCACGCACGGCATCAAGTCCGCCGCCGTCGCCATCGACGCGCGAAGCCAGAGCACCTTCGACGGCTCCCTCAAGGCAATCCGACAACTCGAGGAGGCGGGCTTCGACGTGCGCATCCTCTTTCTCACCGCCTCGGATCAGGAGCTCGTCAAGCGCTTCTCCGAAACCAGGCGCCGCCATCCGCTCTCGACGCTCGCCGCCAGCCGCGACCAGCTCGTCACGCTTCAGGAGGCCATCAGCCGCGAACGCGACCTGCTCGCCCCCATTTCTGCAGGCGCGGCCCTGATGGACACCACCGGCATTCTTTCCTCGCAGCTTCGCGAATGGGTGAAGAAGTTCGTCGGCCAGCCCCAGGCCATGATGACGCTCACGTTCGAGTCCTTCGCCTTCAAGCACGGCCTTCCCGTCGCCAGCGATCTGGTCTTCGACGTGCGCTGCCTGCCGAACCCCTACTACGATCCTGCGCTGCGCCCCCTGACGGGACGGGACAAGCCCGTCGCCGACTACCTTCGCACCTTCCCGACCGTCATCAACATGGTTGACGACATTGAAGGCTTCATCCGCAAGTGGCTTCCCGCCTACATTGCTCAGAACCGCCACTATCTGACCGTCGCCGTCGGCTGCACGGGCGGACAGCACCGCTCCGTCTTCGTGGCCGAAGAGCTCGGCGCCCGCTTCAGGGACACGGACGGCGTCGTCGTGCGACACCGCATCATCGAGCAGAAGGCCCTGCTGTCGGGCGAGAAGTCCGTCCAGAACGAAGGCAGCTGATTCAGAAGATCAGAAAAGCAGGGGACGGAAGTCCCGCTCCTCCCTGCAGATCGTCAGCAGCTTCACCACCGGCGTCGGCATTCCCACCGACGCCGTTTCCTTTTCTCCGAGAAGCTCGAAGCCCTCGGGGGCGAACCCCTGCGCCAGATCGACGGCCACGGAATGAATGATGAGGCGGTAATGCGTGAAGTCGTGCACGAGAGGCTCGAGCCTGATCGTGCGGAGAATTCCGCCCTCAAGTTCAGGACAGACGGAAAGCGGATCCGCCGACTCCACGGGCTCGTCCTGCTGCCTCAGGGGCGGCGTCCAGAGGCCGTGCCAGACGCCCTTTTCCGTGCGGCGCCTGAGCCAGAGGCCGTTCTCGGCAAACGCGAACACCATCACCGCATGCCTCACGGGACGCTCGCGGCGGGGCTTGCGACCGGGAAAGTCGGCCACCCTGCCCGCCAGACGCGCGCCGCAGCAGTCCGCCAGAGGACAGGCCCCGCAGTCGGGATTCCGCTTGCAAAGCATGGCGCCGAAGTCCATCAGCGCCTGAGTATATGTCGGCATAAGCTCCGAAGAAGGCAGCAGGGAGGCGGCGAGCGTCCTGATCTCCTTCACGAAGCCGGGCTGTGCGGCGTTGCCCTCGACCATGAACACGCGCGCGAGCACGCGCTGTGCGTTCCCGTCCGCCATGACGGCCCTCTCGCGGAAGGCGAAAGCGGCCACGGCGCCCGCCGTCGAGGGGCCGAGTCCCGGAAGTTTTTCAAGCTCGGCCGCGGTTTCAGGGCATCTCCCGCCCATTTCGTTGACGATGATCCGGACCGCCTTGAGCAGGTTGCGGGCGCGCGAGTAGTATCCGAGGCCCGCCCAGAGCGCCATGACGTCGTCGTCGGGCGCAGCCGCCAGACACTCGGGCGTCGGAAAGGCGGTCATGAAGGCCTCGTACTTGGGAAGCACCGACACGACCTGCGTCTGCTGCAGCATCACCTCCGAGACAAGTCTCGGATACCAGTCCTCGACCTGCCACGGCAGGTCGTGCCTGCCGCAGGCTTCGTGCCAGCCGATGATTGCATCTGCAAATAACTTCTCGGGATCCCGCATGCCGCATTCCTTTAGTTTTCGAGGTAAAGTACGGAGACACTCTACACCAACGGCTTCCCAAGCTTTCACTCTTTCATGACCGGAAAACTATTCAAAAAAGCGGCCGTGCTCGCCGTCTTCGCCGCAGCCGCAGGCTGCGCGGCGGCCTTCCCCGGCGTGGACGCGCATTCCTCAGAATCGCGCGATGCCGCCCAGTCTCTTTATGAAGTCATAGCCGCCGAGATCGCCGCGCACAGGGAGCAGCCCGAGGTTGCTCTGGCGCTCCTCGACCAGACGCTCGCGCGAACGAAGTCCTCGGAAGTGGGCGAACTCGCCTGGCGCACCGCCCTTCAGACCCGCAATCCCGACATCGTGCTTGAACAGGCGCGCGCCTGGGCCGCGATCGATCCGAAGGCTGGCCTTGCCCGGCGCACGATTCTCGTCAACGCCGTCGAAAAGGGCCGTCAGTCCGAATACGTCGAGCTGCTCTCCCGCATGTACGCAGACGCGGAGGACAAGGCCGAGCTGATCACGGACGTCACGACGCTCCTCGCCCAGCCCGAAACCGCCTCCGCCGCTCTTGAAACAGTCCTCTCCCCCTATTGGGAGAAGCAGGCGAAGAACGCCAGGGTCCAGTTGGCCGTCGGCCTCTTCCGCCAGGCCCGCCGCGACATTCCCGGCGCCTGCCGCGCAGGCAGAACCGCCGTCAGGCTCTCGCCCGACAGCGAGCCCGTGCTCACTGCGGCGGCCGACCTCTGCTGGCAGGCCGACAGGGCCGGAACGGAGAACATCCTCAAGAACTTTCTGGCCCGACATCCCGACGCCTCGGCCGTGAGGCTCATTCACGCCCGCGTGCTTTCCCGCACGGGCAGGCTCGATGAAGCCATGGCTGACGTCAAGCGCGCCGTGAAGACCTCTCCCGACAAGCCCGTCATCCTGCTCAACGCAGGCCAGGTGGCGACCGACTGCAGGGACTTCCCGAAGGCCGAGGAGTACCTCACCCGCTACATCGATCTCGTGGCCGAGCAGAATCCCGACGCAGACTTCTCCAGCAACGACATCTGGCTCAAGCTGGCGGGCGTCCTGCATGAAAACGGTCGTCACGAGGAAGAGGCCGAGGCGCTCGGCTCCCTCACCGACGGCGAGCTTGCGCCCCAGGCCAGACTTCGCGAGGCCGCCGCGCTTGCCGAATCAAAGAGATTCGACGACGCCCGCGCCGTTCTGCAGGGTGCCGCCGAAGACTACCCCGAGCACCTGAACCTGTTCATGACGGCCGAGGCCCGGATGCTCATCGAGGCAGGCAGGCCCGAGGACGCCCTTGGCGTCATGAAGACCGCCCTCGCCGAGCAACCCGACGACGTCTCCCTCGCCTACGATACGGCGATGATCGCCCAGAACGTCGGTCACTTCGAAGAGACCGAGTCCATTCTCAAGGACATCCTCTCCGACGATCCCGACCACGTTCAGGCGGGCAACGCGCTCGCCTACCTGTGGGTGACCAGAGACATGAACCTTCCCGAGGCGCGCCGCCTTCTTGAACACGCCTACCGTCTGTCGCCCGTCGATCCGTACGTGCTCGACAGCATGGGCTGGCTCTGCTTCAAGGAAGGACGCTACGACCAGGCGGCGGAGTTCACGCTCGCCTCCCTCAAGCGCCTCTTCGACGTCGAGGTGGCCTGTCACCTCGTCGAGATCCTCGCCGTCTCGGGCCGCGACCACGAGGCGGAGAAGCTCTTCCGCGAGCTCGAGCAGCGCGCGGGCTCGGACGCCCTCGTGCTTGACCTCGCCAAGCGCCTCAACTACAAGACCAAATGAAACGTCGAATCCTTCTGGCGCTTCCCGCAGCGGCCGCAGTGCTGACGCTCGCAGGCTGCGTGACGGGACAGCCCCCGCTTTTTGAGAGATACGGCCGCTTCGCGCTCGTCTCGACGTCCGCCTCGGGCGAACGAGAGGCCGTGAACGGGCGCTTCAGCCTGCGGCGCACGTCCGCAGGCCTGCGCCTCAATCTGATGACGCCCCTCAACGGCATTCTGGCAAGCATCGAGGTGACGCCCTCGGGCGCCGTGCTCGAAACCTCGCAGAACGAGTCTCCCCTCAGGGCGGCCACCGCCGAGGAGCTCATGCTCCGCACGACGGGCGTCGCCGTTCCCGTCGAAACCCTCGAGCGCTGGCTCACAATGAAGGGCGACCGCGCCTCCGAATACGGTTGGAGCGTCCGCGTGCTCAAGCGCAGGGACGACGGCATGCCCGGCACGATCCGCGCTTCCTCCACAGGCGTCTCACTCACACTCACCATGGACGAGGACTGACATGTTGTCCGACAGCGCCCTGCTCGGCCTGCCCGCGCCGGCCAAGCTCAATCTCTTTCTGCACGTCGTGGGCCGCCGCCCCGACGGCAAGCACCTGCTCGAGTCCGTCTTCACGCTCATCGACCTGCACGACACGATCGACCTCTTCAGGCTTGAGGAACCCGTCGTCGAGCGCACGGGCGACGTGATCGGCAACGTCGAGAAAGACCTCTGCGTGCGCGCGGCCCGCCTGCTCATGGAGACCTTCGACGTCAGGAGCGGCGTGCGCATCCATGTTGAAAAACGCATTCCCGCGGGAGCGGGCATGGGAGGCGGCAGCTCCGACGCCGCGACCGTCCTCATCGGCCTCAACAGGCTCTTCGGACTCGGCCTTTCGCGCAGCGCCCTGATGGAGCTCGGCGAGAGGCTCGGCGCCGACGTTCCCTTCTTCATTTTCGGCCGAACGGGCTTCGTGGAGGGCATTGGAGAGATCATCACCCCGCTGGAAATCCCCCCTGCCTCATACGCCGTCATCTGGCCCGGAAGGGGCATTTCCACGGCCGAGATTTTTGCTGCGCCAAACTTGACAAGGGATACCAAATCACTGAAAATAGACATCCTTTCAGGCAAGGCACTGGAAATCTGGCCGAATCTGTACGGGCACAACGACCTGCAGAATGTGGCGCAAGAGCTTGAGCACAGGGTGACGGAAGGTCTCGGAATGCTCGCCTGCGGCACGCACGACGCCAGAATGACAGGGTCCGGCAGCGCCGTCTTCGGCGTCATCGCCGATCCGTGCAGCTACAGGCTGCCGCAGCTGCCCGACGGTTGGAAAGGATTTGCCGCAAAGTCGCTCCGGGAGCATCCGCTCTCGGCTTGGCTTGACTAGAAACAATCGGTAGGGGTATAGCCAAGCTGGCCTAAGGCACCGGATTTTGATTCCGGCATTCGAAGGTTCGAATCCTTCTACCCCTGCCAGCACAAAAACGAAAGAGGATGGGAGGCAACAAATGCGCTCCCTTTCTTTTTTCAGGGCCGTCTTTGTGTTACTCTGACGGCTTCCCTGTTGTTAACTGCGAGAGCGCAAGCCCCCGCCCACGAAAAGAGCTTAAGTCATGGATCCCATGGTTCCGGAAAGTATGATGGTCTTCACGGGCAACGCCAACCCGAAACTTGCCCAGGCTGTCACGAAATATCTCAACATTCCCCTTGGCTCCGCCACCGTCAACCGCTTCAGCGACGGCGAAGTCATGGTTCAGCTGCTCGACAATGTGCGCGGCAAGGACGTCTTCATCCTTCAGAGCACCTGCGCTCCGACGAACGACAACCTGATGGAACTCATGATCATGGTTGACGCCCTCAAGCGTGCGTCCGCCCGCCGCATCACGGCTGCGATCCCCTACTACGGCTATGCCCGTCAGGACCGCCGTCCGCGTTCCACGCGCGTGGCCATCTCCGCCAAGGTCGTCGCCAACATGCTTCAGGCCGTCGGCGTTGACCGCGTCCTCACGATGGACCTCCATGCCGACCAGATCCAGGGCTTCTTCGACATCCCGGTCGACAACATCTACGCCACCCCGGTTCTTCTCAACGACCTCGTCGAACGCAAGTACGACGACCTGATGGTTGTTTCCCCGGACGTCGGCGGCGTTGTCCGCGCCCGCGCCATGGCCAAGGCTCTCGAAGTCGACCTCGCCATCATCGACAAGCGCCGTCCGCGCGCCAACGTCGCTGAAATCATGAACATCATCGGTGAAGTCAAGGGCCGCACCTGCGTCATCACCGACGACATCGTTGACACGGCCGGCACGCTCTGCAACGCCGCCGGTGCCCTGAAGGAGCGCGGCGCCAAGCGCGTCGTCGCCTACATCACGCACCCGGTGCTCTCCGGCGCCGCCGTTGAACGCATCATGAATTCCGCTCTCGACGAGCTGGTCGTTACGGACACGATTCCGCTGTCTGCCGCCGCCGAAGCCTGCCCGAAGATCCGCCAGGTCTCCTGCGCCGCGATCATCGGCGAAACGCTTTCGCGCATCGCCCGCGAAGACTCCGTGAGCAACCTGTTCACGGAATAAGGAACAGTTTTTTCCTCGTTCCCGCAGTTGGTCGCGACCGCGGGAACCTTTTTTCTTAACTTTTAGGAGTAATCCAATGAACATCATCGCCACCACGCGTAACGTGCAGGGTACGGGTGCGAGCCGCCGCCTTCGCCGCGCGGACAAGCTGCCGGGCATCGTCTACGGCGGCAACCTCCCCGCTACGCCGATCGAGCTCGAACACAATCCGATCTTCTACGCTCTGCGCAAGGAAAAGTTCCACGCCTCGATCCTGACGATGGAACTCGACGGCAAGGAAGAACTCGTCGTTCTCCGCGCCTTCCAGATGCACCCGTACAAGCCGCAGGTCATGCACATCGACTTCCAGCGCATCAACCCGAACGAAAAGGTCACGATGCGCGTGCCCCTGCACTTCCAGGGTGAAGAAGAATCCCCGGCCGTCAAGGTCTCCAAGTGCATCGTTTCCCATGCCGTGTCCGCCATCGAAGTGACCTGCATGCCGAAGGAACTGCCGGAATTCATCACCGTTGACCTCTCCAAGCTCGAAGCCGGCCAGACGTTCCACGCCTCCATGCTTCAGCTTCCGGAAGGCATCGAAGTCCACGCCAAGTCCGGCGAAGACATCGTGCTCGCCACGGTTGCCCTCCCGGTCGAGGAAGAAGTCCCCTCCGCTGAAGGCGAAGCCGCCGAAACCCCGGCTGCCTAATAAGTTTCTGATCTGATTCAGTTGCTTTGACAGGATCCGCAGGGACCTACTCCCTGCGGATCTTTTTTGTACGAAGGGCCCGCCCCTTCCGAAGACCGTCTCACGGTCTTCCACACCTCCGCGGCCGCTGCCTGAAGCGCCGCCACAAGCCGTTTGCCCCTTTCAGAAAGTTCGCGTCGTTCGTTATGTGCGGGGAAAACGGATCCATTCCCTTCTCCCGACGTCCGCCATGTCCGTCTTGCTTCCCTGCATACCTGCGGGCGGCCGTCAGAACATTTTCAACACGAACTCATGACGACTTTCTCCGAACTCGGCCTGTCCGACTCCATCGTTTCCTCCCTGACCGAACTCGGCTTCGAGGAACCCACCCCCATTCAGAACGAGGCCATTCCCGCCCTCCTGACCGGCGCCGACGTGCTCGGCCGCGCCGCCACGGGCACGGGCAAGACCGCTGCCTTCTCGCTTCCGCTCCTTGAGCGCCACGTGCTCGGTCAGGAAGCCGATGCGCCGCTCGTCCTCGTTCTCACCCCGACCCGTGAACTCTGCCTGCAGGTGAGCGAGGCGTTCCACAACTACGGCCGCAAGGCCGGCGTGCTCGTGACCCCGATCTACGGCGGTCAGGACTACAGCCGCCAGATCCGTGCCCTGCGCCGTGGCACGCACGTCGTCGTCGCCACGCCGGGCCGCGCGCTCGACCACATCGGCCGCGGCACGCTCGACCTCACGAACATCAAGGCCGTCGTGCTTGACGAAGCCGACGAAATGCTCGATCTGGGCTTTGCCGACGAGCTCGACGCCATCTTCGACGCCCTTCCCGGCCACGTGCAGACGGCTCTCTTCTCCGCCACGCTGCCCCCAAAGATCGCCCGCATCGCCGAAGCCCGCCTCGTCGCCCCGGTCCGCATCACGATCGCCAAGGAAAAGACTGCCGAAGGCGAAACGCCCCGCGTCCCGCAGATCGCCTACGTCGTGGGCCACCACTACCGCACGACCGCGCTCGGCCGCATCCTCGACCTCGAGGCCCCCGAGCTCGCCATCATCTTCACGCGCACCCGCATGGAGGTGGACGACCTCACGGAATCGCTTCGCGCCCGCGGCTTCAGCGTCGAGGCCCTTCACGGCGGTCTTGACCAGCCGACCCGCGACCGCGTCATGAAGCGCGCCCGCTCCGGCCAGATCGACGCCATCGTGGCGACCGACGTCGCCGCTCGCGGCATCGACCTTGAAAACCTTACGCACGTCATCAACTTCGGCATTCCCGCCTCCTACGAGACGTACGTGCACCGCATCGGCCGCACGGGCCGCGCCGGCCGCACCGGCACCGCCATCACCATTCTCGAGCCGCGCGAACATCGTCACCTGCGCGCCATCGAGGGCATCACGAAGGCCCGCATCGAAGTGCGCTCCGTGCCGTCCGCCACGGACGTGCGCGCCCGCCGTCTCGAAATGATGCGCGGCTCCCTCGCCGAAATCCTCGAGGCGGGCGACCTCGACCGCTTCCGCGTCGTCGTCGAGTCCCTCTGCGAAGAGTACGACCCGTTCGACGTGGCTGCCGCCGCCATGAAGCTCGCCCAGGAAAACGAAGGCGCGAACGACGACGATACGGAAATCCCCGCCTACTCGCCCTTCGAGCGTCCCCGCCGCGAACGCGGCGACAAGCCCGTGCGCGGCGAACGCGCTCCGCGCCGTGAACGCCGCGAGGCTCCCGAAGAAGGCATGACTCGCCTCTTCGTCGGCGCCGGCCGCGACCTCGGCATTCGTCCGTCCGACATCGTCGGGGCCATCGCCAACGAAGCCGGCGTTCCGTCCAAGTGCATCGGCGCCATCGACATCACCGACCGCTTCACGATCGTTGAAGTCGACTCCGACCGCGTCGAGCAGATCATCGACGCCATGGAAGGCGTGCGCTTCAAGGGCCGTGAAACCACGGTCAAGCTCGACCGCCCGCGCCGCGAGCCGCGCGAAGACCGCGGTGACTTCCGCATCGAAGGTCGTGGTGAAGGCCGAGGCGAGTACCGCCGTGAACGCGGCGAAGACCGCGGCTGGCAGCAGCGCGACGACTCCCGCGAATACCGCGGCGCCAAGACCAAGCGCGACTTCCGTCGTGAAGGCGGCTACGACAAGCGCGGTCCCCGCCGCTAAAATGACGCAGGTCCGGACAGTCTCCTTCGAGACGCTCCGGACCCAGTTTTCCACGGCCGGCTCTGCCGGCCTTTTCACGCATTGAACGTCATGACCGAACAAGGAATTCGATTGATCGTCGGCCTCGGCAATCCGGGCAGCGAATACGCCCGCACCCGCCACAACGCCGGCTTCTGGTTCGTCGACGAGCTCGCGCGCAAGACGGGCGCCTTCTTCCGCGACGAGCGGAAGTTCCAGGGCGAGGTCTGCAGGACGCGGATCGGCGACAGCGACGTCTGGCTTCTCAAGCCCTCGACCTACATGAACCGCTCGGGCGACGCCGTGGTGGCGCTTGCGCTCTACTACAAGATCACGCCCGATCAGATCCTCGTCGTTCACGACGAGCTTGACCTGCCTCCCGGCTGCATGAAGATCAAGCAGGGCGGCGGCAATGCCGGTCACAACGGCCTCAAGGACATCTCCGCCAAGCTCTCCACGCCGAACTTCTGGCGCCTGAGACTCGGCACGGGGCATCCGCGCACGCTCGGCATGGCCCAGCAGGTGGCCGACTTCGTGCTCTCGGCACCGTCCTCCGAACACGAGGCCGCCATCGAAGACTGCATCGGCATCGCCCTCAAGGAGGCCGGTCCTCTTGCAGAAGGCGACTTCACGGGTGTCTCCCGCCGTCTTGCCAAGTACGGCAATCCGCCCAAGCCGCCCAAGAAGGCCGCCGAATGAAGCTGCTCGTGAGCCGCTGCCTGCTCGGCGAGCCCTGCCGATACGACGGCAGGGTGAAGACGGACCTCAGGCCCCCCCTGCGCGCCGCAGGCATCGGAGACGACTGTTGGATCAGCGTCTGCCCCGAGAGCGACGGCGGACTTCCCACGCCGCGCACGCCCTCCGAAATCCGGGGCACGGCCCGCGGCGTGCTTGAAGGACGCGACCACATCATGGCCGCGGACGGCAGGGACAACACGGCCTGCTTCATGAAGGGCGCCCGCATTGCGGCCGACCTCTGCCGCGAGAACGGCGTCAGGCTTGCGCTCCTCAAGGCCAAGAGCCCCTCCTGCGGCTTCGGCCAGGTCTACGACGGCACCTTTACGGGCACCCTCGTCGCGGGCCGCGGCCTCACCGCCGAACTACTTTCGGATGCAGGCGTACGCGTTCTCACCGAGAACGACCTCGATCTTCTTGCCTCTCTCAAGACGCAAGAAGATCCCGCTTGCTAAAATAGAATGATTTTCCGGACGATTTTGTCTGCAACTTTTTTTTGATTTCAACAGAGATTCACCATGGGTTTGAAGTGTGGCATCGTAGGCCTTCCCAACGTCGGCAAGTCGACGATCTTCAATGCGCTTACCAAAGCCGGCATTGCTGCCGAAAACTATCCTTTCTGCACCATTGAACCGAACGTCGGCGTCGTTGAAGTTCCCGATCCTCGCCTGAAGGCGCTCTCCGAAATCGTTCATCCCGAACGCGTCGTCCCGGCCGCCGTCGAATTCGTCGACATCGCCGGCCTCGTCGCCGGCGCCAGCAAGGGCGAAGGCCTCGGCAACCAGTTCCTCGCCAACATCCGCGAGTGCGACGCCATCGCCCACATCGTCCGTTGCTTCACCGACGACAACATCGTTCACGTCTCCGGCAAGGTCGATCCGCTTGACGACATCAACGTCATCAACACCGAACTCGCCCTCGCCGACCTTCAGACCGTCGAAAAGGCCCTCAACCGCTACAGCAAGCAGGCCCGCTCCGGCGGCGACAAGGAAGCCCTCAAGCTCGTGCTCGTGCTCGAGAAGCTCCTGCCCGCCCTCAACGAAGGCCGTGCCGCCCGTTCCGTGAAGCTCACGCCCGAAGAGATCGCCGTCGTGCGCCCGCTCTTCCTCCTCACGATCAAGCCGACGATGTACGTCGCCAACGTCGAGGACCACGGCTTTGAAAACAATCCGCTGCTCGACGCCGTGCGTGAATTCGCCGCCTCCGAGCACTCCCCCGTCGTGGCCGTCTGCGCCAAGACCGAGGCCGACATCGCCGACCTCGACGACGAGGACAAGGAAATGTTCCTCGCCGACATGGGCATGACCGAACCTGGCCTCGACCGCGTCATCCGCGCGGGCTACGACCTGCTCGGCCTGCAAACCTACTTCACGGCCGGCGTCAAGGAAGTCCGCGCCTGGACGATCCACAAGGGCGACACCGCCCCGCAGGCCGCCGGCGTCATCCACACCGACTTCGAACGCGGCTTCATCCGCGCCCAGACGATCGCCTACGAAGACTTCATTGCCTTCAAGGGTGAAAAGGGCGCTCAGGAAGCTGGCAAGATGCGCGCCGAAGGCAAGGACTACATCGTTCAGGACGGCGACGTCATGAACTTCCTCTTCAACGTCTGATCGTCGAAGACGCATCATGAACTTCAACGGGAGGCTGCCTTCGGGGCAGCCTCCCGTTTTCTTTCCGTATGCCGTTATACTGAACGGCGTCCCAACAACTCCACAACCACGCTGTCATGGCCACGACCTCCACAAAAAAGCGTCAGGAAATCGGAGAACGCCTCCGCCACGAACGCGAACGACTTGGCTATACGAAGCAGCAGATCGCACAGCTGCTCGGCGTTCCAATCCCCGCCTACGAACGCTTCGAAAACGGCGACGACGATCCTGGCGTCTACCGCCTGCCCCGTCTTGCCGCCTGCGGCTTCGACGTCATGTTCATCATCACGGCCGAACGTCACGTGCCCGTGGCTGAGGAAAACGAACTTCTCTCGCGCTTTCGCGACCTCTCGCAGCGCGGCCGCGCGTCCATCTTCTCCACCATGGACGCACTCGAAAGGCTGGCGCCGAACCTCAAGCAGGAATTCCGCCGCCGCTTCAAGAACTGAACGACTCCCGCCCCTCCAGGGCGGGATTTTTCGATTCATCGCAATAGTTTTTTACTTATTCTGTTGACACGGGTATAAAAGTTAGCTAAGATAACCCCATCAACAAATGAGACTCCTTCTCACACGTCTCATACCGGAGTTAACAAAATGTCCCTTCTGAACACTGAAATCCTTCCCTTCAAGGCCCAGGCCTACGCCAACGGCGAATTCGTCGAACTGACCGAAGCCTCCCTCAAGGGTCATTGGTCCGTCGTCTTCTTCTACCCGGCCGACTTCACGTTCGTCTGCCCGACGGAACTCGAAGACCTCGCCGAAAACTACGCCGAATTCAAGTCCCTCGGCGTTGAGGTCTACGCCGTCTCCACGGACACGCACTTCACGCACAAGGCCTGGCATGAAAGCTCCGCCGCCGTGGGCAAGGTTCAGTTCCCGATGATCGGCGACCCGACCGCCACGCTCGCCCGCAACTTCCAGGTGCTCATCGAGGCCGACGGCCTTGCCGAGCGCGGCACGTTCGTGATCAATCCCGAAGGCAAGATCGTGATCATGGAACATCACGACGGCGGCATCGGCCGCGACGCCTCCGAACTCCTCCGCAAGGTGAAGGCCGCCCAGTACGTCGCCGCCAACCCCGGCCAGGTCTGCCCGGCCAAGTGGCAGCCGGGTGCCGCCACGCTGACGCCGTCCCTTGACCTCGTCGGCAAGATCTAATCCAGCGATCGGCTGAAACAGACAGGCCGCAGACCCATACGGTCGGCGGCCTGTTTCCTTATCCTCAAAGCGAATGCCCTCATCCATCATGCTTGACGCCAACATCAAAGCCCAGCTGCAGAGCTACTTCACCAAACTCCGCCGTCCCATCGTGCTCAAGGCCGCCCTTGACGGCTCGCAGGACGCCACCAACATCGAGGCGCTCCTCAAGGAAGTCGCCGAGCTTTCGGACAAGATCTCCTACGAGGTCGAGTCCGACGCCTCCGTTCGCCGTCCCAGCTTCACAGTCGCCCCTCAGGGCGGTCACGAAGGCATTCGCTTCGCCTGCCTCCCGATGGGCCATGAATTCACGAGCTTCGTGCTCGCCCTTCTGCAGACGGGCGGCCATCCCGCCAAGATCTCCGACGAGGAGTCCCGCCAGATCGCAGCCCTCAAGGGCCCGCTCAACTTCGAGGTCTTCATCTCGCTCTCCTGCCACAACTGCCCTGAAGTCGTGCAGGCGCTTGACCTCATCTCGATCCTCAACCCGAACGCCACCGTCACCGTGATCGACGGAGCGCTCTTCCGCGAGGAGGCCGCAGGCCGCAACGTGATGGCCGTTCCGACGGTCTTCCTCAACGGCCAGTCCTTCCTCTCCGGCCGCCGCGAGCTCTCCGAAATCCTCGCCAAGCTCGACACGTCCGTCGCCGAAGCGGCTCAGGCCTCGATCAGCGCCAAAGCCCCTTTTGACGTACTCGTTGTCGGCAGCGGCCCGGCGGGCAGCACGGCCGCCATCTACGCCGCCCGCAAGGGCCTGCGTACGGGCATCGTTGCCGACCGCCTCGGCGGCCAGGTGAACGAAACCGCCGACATCGAGAACTTCACGTCCATCCTCAAGACGGACGGCACCGCGCTCGCCGGCAACTTCACGGCGCATTTGAAGTCCTACGACATCGACATCATCACCCCGCACTCCGTCGCAAAGATCGAACGCGAGGGCGACATGTGGAGGCTCGTGCTCGAAAACGGCTCCGAACTCCGCTCCAAGACCATCATCGCCGCCTCCGGCGCCCGATGGAAGCAGCTTGAAGTGCCCGGCGAAGAGGAATTCAAGGGCCGCGGCGTGGCCTATTGCCCGCACTGCGACGGCCCGCTCTTCAAGGGCAAGCGCGTCGCCGTGGTCGGCGGCGGCAACTCCGGCGTCGAGGCCGCCATCGACCTCGCCGGCATTGCCTCCTCTGTCGTGCTTCTGCAGCGCGGCTCCGAGCTCACCGCCGACAAGGTGCTTCAGGAAAAGCTCCTCTCGCTCCCGAACGTCACCGTCAAGTACCGTGCCAGCACCTCCAAGCTCACGGGCTCGAACAAGCTTGAAAAGCTCTTCTACCTCAACAGGGAAACGGGCGAGACCGAATCCATCGACGTCGACGGCTGCTTCGTGCAGATCGGCCTCAAGCCCAACACCGAATGGCTTGACGGCGCTGTCGAGCTCAACGCGTACGGCGAAGTCGCCGTCTCCGACCGCTGCACGACGTCGGCCCCCGGTCTCTTTGCCGCCGGCGACTGCACCTCGGTTCCCTACAAGCAGATCGTCATCGCCCTCGGCGAAGGCGCCAAGGCCTCTCTGAGCGCCTTCGACTACCTGATCCGTCAGGGCGCCTGACGACACGATCACTTTCTCCCTGAATGGGGACGGGCCTGCGCCCGTCCCCATTTCTTTTGTGGCACACTTGTTCGCGCAAAGACTCAAAGAGAGGATTCCGCCATGCGCTATGTGCGCTCATTCCTGCTTGCCCTCACCACGCTCGCCTTCTTCCTGCTGGTGCTCGTCGCCGGCCTTTACGTCTTCATCACGCCCGAACGCGTCTCCGCCCGTCTGGCCAACACGCTCTCGCATCATCTCGGGCTGAAGATCGAAATGGCCAAACTGCACATCGACACCCGCCTGCCGAGCCTGAAGTTCACCGTCAAGGACGCCGTTCTCACCAGCGCCGACGGCGCCGTCCGCGGCAGCGTGCCCTCCGCCACGATCAGGCTTCATCCGCTTGCACTCTTCACGCGCAGCCCCCGCATCTCCGAGATCACGACCGCCGACGGCTCGCTCATCTTCGGCAACACGTCTCCCGAAGACGTTCGCGCCTGGATCGAAGGCACGGTCAAGCCGCTTGCCTTCAACGTCGACCACCTCGTCGTTCACAGGGGCGCCGTCTACTTCTCCGATCCCCTGACGGGACCCGAACCCTGGGCATACGTCAACAACGCCTCCGTCTCGATCAGCAACCTGAGCGAAGCGGGTGCCGCCTACAGCCTCAACGGCGTCATCAAGCTTCCCGAAATGCTCGGCAGCGCCGAACTCCGCGGCATCACCGACTGGTCCCGAGGCCTTCTTGAAGCCAGAACCGAACAGCTCGACGCCTCCTTCAAGGGTGAAGTCCGCGGCCGCCGCACCGAATTCGCAGGGCACGCTGACAGGATCGCACTGACGCGCGAAAACGCCTCGCTCTCCAATGTCGCCGCCTCCCTGAAGCGCGGTGAAGAGACGCTGCTCGAGCTTTCCTCCCCCGCCGTCACGCTCGACAGGCACACGCTTGACACCCCCGTCCTGACGACGGCCCTCACCGTCATGTCCCCCGAAGGCTCCCTGACCCTTTCCGCCTCCTCGGCCCTCAAAGCCGACTTCGGTGCGCGTCGCCTCGAGGCTCCGTCCATCACGGTCGCCGCAAGCGAAAGGGCCGCAGGCGCAACGACCGCCTCGAATGCCGGCTCCCTTACGGGCAGCCTTCTCTGGAACGCCTCTTCGGGCGAGGGACGCGCCGAATTCGACGGCACTCTTCAGGGCACGCCCGTTACGCTGGACCTGTCCGTCTCGAACGCCGTGCCCTTCACGGCCGACCGTGCGTTCTTCCCGCACAAGTTTGCGGCAATCCCCCGTCTCACGGGACGCGTATCCCTTGGAGAAATCGCCCTCAAGACAGCCGTCGGCCTGATGTCCTCCGAAACGCTCCTCAAGGACGTCGAGTCGGCCGTGGACTTCAACGTCATGCTCAAGTCTCCCCATGCAGGCAGGCATGAAGCGACCGGACGTCTCGTCACCGCCGCAGGCAAGGCCTACGTGGTCGACGGCAGCCTGAAGCTTCCCTCCGCGCCCGTTCCCTTCGACGCCGACCTTGCCGCAGACGGCACCTGGCACATCCGCAGCCAGTGGGGCGGCGTTGACGCAGGAGACCTTCTCCCCTCCATCCTGAGCGGTCCTCTCTCGGGATCGCTCGACGCCTCCGGGCAGCTCAAGGACGCCTCGAAGAGCGTCGCCGAAGTCAGGCTTGAGGCACGCGACGGCGAGTTCCTCGGCGCCGACCTCGAGCAGGCCTCGAAAATCATGCGTGAAGTCCAGCCCGAGGCCCTTCCCACAAGCGCCTTCCTGCGCGCAAGCCGCACGGCCTTCACCGCGCTATCCTGCGAACTCTCCCTCAACGGCGGCGCTTGGACCGTCAGGAACGGTTCGGCCGAAGGCTCGAACTGGAAGGCCGCCTTCACGGGCGCCTACGGACACATCGACGGCCGCGTCGACTTCACCACCGACAATGGCTCCGCCTTCTTCACGATGCCCGCCCGCATCCAGGCCGACCCCGTCCTCTGGACGCCAGACTGGACGGCCGCCCACGCCTCCGCCCGCGAACACGTCGGCGAGCTGCCCTGGACGGCCGGCAACTTCAAGGACCGCCTCCGTCAGGGACTTGAAAACTGGTGGAACAACCTCGATGCGTCCGAGCTGAAGCTCCCCGAATTCAACACCGAGGACTTCAGCCTCCCCGAGTTCAGGCTGCCCGACATCGAGCTTCCCGACTGGGCGAATGAATTCATCGGCAAAGAAAAGGCGCCGGAAAACTCCGACGCTCGCAACCCCGTCTGACGAACGTTACAAGCCCGTCACCTTCATCGCCGCCTCCACCCGCTTTCTGAGCTCGAGGCGGCGATGCTTTTCAAGCAGCATCTCCCTTGTTTCAGGACGGCGGGGATTGGGCACGATGCACTCGCTCACAGGGCAAAGCTCCCTGCACTTGGGCTCGTCAAAGAAGCCCGCGCACTCCGTGCAGCGGCCGCCGCGGATGCGAAAGACGCCGTTGTCCTCCACAATGGCCTCGTTGGGGCATTCCGGCAGGCAGATGCCGCAGGAAATGCATTCGTCAGTAATCATCAGCGCCATCATCTACTCCTTCTTGTCAGCGCATGCCTCAATCAGTGCCTCGAGCACCTCGGGCGTCACGAAGCGGGCCGCATCCTTCGGCGAGAGCTGTGCAATCTCCCTGACGAAGGTCCCACTCACGAACTGGTACTGATCCGAAGGCGTCAGAAAGATCGTCTCGACGTCCGGCATCAGCTGCCGGTTCATGCCAGCCATTTGAAATTCATACTCAAAGTCACTCACGGCCCTCGCGCCGCGAATAATCACGCCTGCACCGCAGGCGGCGACGAAGTCCTTGAGCAACCCGTCGAAGGGCTGCACCGTCACGTTTTCGAACTCCCTGCAGATCCCGCGGGCAAGAGCCACGCGGGTTTCGAGCGAAAGCATCGGACGCTTCTTGCGACTTTCCGCAACGCCCACCACCACATGATCGAAGATGCGGGAGGCGCGCCTCACGAGATCAACGTGCCCGTTCGTCATGGGATCGAACGTGCCCGGATAGACTGCCGTCGTCATTTCCTGCTCCTCTTCTCTTCCTTGGACAGGCGTACGAGCCCCGCCATGCCGCTTCCCGCTTTGGCAAGCAGCTCGAAGCGCACGGCGCCCGCACTGCCCGAGCGCACGCGGACGACGCCGAGGGACTCGAGCGCCTCGTCGGAGAGCAGCTCCGTCGGCGACTCCACGTAGAGAAGGCCCTCTTCCTTGAGCGCCCCGAGCGCGGCGCGTGCGGCCTTCACCTGCATGTCGAGACTGAAGGGCGGATCGATGAAGATCACGTCATAGCTTCGGGGCGCGTCCTGCAGAAAGCGGAAGGCATCGGCCACGCGCGCCTGCTTGTGATCGTCGGCACCGAGTCGCGTGAGCGCCTGGCGGATTCCCGCAATGCCCTGACGATGGATATCAAGCCAGTCGACGTAATCCGCACCCCTGCTCGCGGCCTCCAGCCCCATGGCGCCGGAACCGGCAAACATGTCGAGCGCATCGCATCCCTCGAGGGTTCCGAAGAGGTGCGTGAGCCAGTCGAAGACGGTCTCCCTCACACGCTCGGAAGTGGGGCGAAGCCCTTCGGCACAAGCAACGGGAACGACGCTGCGCTTCCACTTGCCTGACACAATTCGTACGCTTCCCGCTCCCCGAACGGGCGCGGGCGTTGCTAAACTTGAGTTACTTGCGCCCAGGCGCCTTGAATTCTTTCGAACTGCCATTAGAGAAATATGACTGGATCTTCCGAGGGATGGTTTTCCCGATTAAAAAATGGTCTTGCCAGAACGCGCGTCAATATCGTCGGCCTGTTTTCGGGCGGCGTGATCGACGACGACTTTCTTGAAGAGCTCGAATACGCACTGATCACGGCCGACGTCGGCGTGCAGGCGTCGACTCGTATCCTACAACGTTTGCGCGACACCATTAAGCTCAAGGGCCTCAAAACGCAGGACGAAGTTCGCCTTGCACTTCGAGATGAAATCGCCCGCATGCTCGCGCCGGCGCAGCGCGAGCTCGACATCGAGCAGGCGCATCCCCTCGTCATCATGATGACGGGCGTCAACGGCGCAGGCAAGACCACCTCCATCGGCAAGATCTCCAAGTACCTGAGCCAGCGCGGCAAGAGCGTCCTACTCGCCGCAGGCGACACGTTCCGAGCCGCCGCCCGCGAACAGCTCGCCGTCTGGGGCGACCGCAACCAGATCGAAGTCATCGCCCAACAGGGCGGCGATCCTGCCGCAGTCGTCTTCGACGCCGTGAGCGCAGGCAAGGCGCGCGGCACCGACGTCGTCATCGCCGACACCGCCGGCCGCCTGCCCACCCAGATCAACCTCATGGAAGAGTTGCGCCGAATCCGCCGCGCCCAGGACAAGGCCATGACCGGCGCTCCGCACGAGGCGATTCTCGTCGTCGACGGCACCAATGGTCAGAACGCGCTTACCCAGGTGAAGGCCTTCGACGCCGCGGTCGGCCTGACCGGCCTCATCGTCACGAAACTCGACGGCACCGCCAAGGGCGGCGTGCTCGTCGCCATTACACAAATGCGTCCCGAAAATCCCCTGCCGATCTACTTCATCGGCGTGGGCGAAGCCATCGACGACCTGCAGCCCTTCAATGCGGTGCAGTTCGCCAATGCGCTCGTCGGACTCGATCCTAACACTCCCGCTACAGCCCCGGAATAATCAATTAAAAATGGAGCACACAAGATGCTTTTAGGTGCAGTTGATCTTGGAAGCAACAGCTTCCGCGTAGAGATCGGCCGTGTTGACGGCGACCGCATCGTCACTCAGAGCTACTGGAAGGAAACCATTCGCATGGCCGCGGGCTTCGACAAGAACGGAGCCCTCACGCCCGAGATGCAGGAGAAGGCACTCGCCGCACTGAGGCGCTTCCACGAAAAGCTCGCAGGCCTTCCCGCCACCCAGGTGCGTGCCGTCGGCACGCAGGCGTTGCGCGAGGCCGCGAACTCCTCCGAATTCCTTCCCAAGGCTGAAGCTGCGCTCGGCTATCCCATCGGCATTCTGAGCGGCCACGAAGAGGCCCGCCTCGTCTTCAAGGGCTGTGCACGCACGTTGCCCCCGTCCGACAAGCGCCGTCTCGTCGTCGACATCGGCGGCGCGAGCACGGAGTTCGTCGTCGGCCAGGACCTTGAGGCCCAGGAATACGAGAGCTACCACGTCGGCTGCGTGAACACGTCGATGAAGTTCTTCGCCGACGGCGTCATCACCGCCGAAAAGCTCGACAAGGCAATCGTCGCCTGCTGCGCCGAGTTCAGCGAAGGCGAGCACAAGTTCAACGACACCAAGTTCGACGAAGCCTACGGCTCCGCCGGCACCTTCGGCGCCGTTTCCGACATCTGCGTTGCGCAGGGCTGGAGCGACGGCGAAGTCACGCCCGAGCATCTTGAAAAGATCCGCGCGCTTCTGCTTCGCGCCGGGAACATCAACAACATCCAGTTCCCCGGCCTCAAGCCCGACCGCCGCGAAGTCATCGCTGGCGGCTATGCCGTCCTCACCGCCGTCTACCGCACCGCAGGCATCAAGTCCATGCGTCCCGCCAGCGGCGCCCTTCGCGTGGGTCTTCTCTACGAACAGCTCGGCATCGTCCAGAACCGCGACACCCGCGACATCAGCGTCGACGCGATCATCCGCACCTGCGGCGTGTCCCGCGAGCAAGCCGACATCGTCGCAGGCTACGCCGTTGAATTCCTCCGCATGCTCGACCCCGGCATCGATCCCGCCGCCCTCAAGCGCCTGCGCTGGGCCGCGCTCATGCATGAAGTCGGCACGACGATCTCGACGAGCCGCTACCACCGCCACGGCGAATACATCGTGAGCAATGCGGACCTGCCCGGATTCACGCGCACCGACCAGCAGTACATGGCTAAGCTGATCCTCGCCCAGCGAGGCGGCCTCGGCAAGGCCGAAGACTTCCTCAAGTCCCAAGCCAACACCCGTCAGGTGCTCGCCATGCGCCTTGCCGTCATCTTCGCGCATGCCCGCAAGCCCGCGCCGCTTCCGCTCATCACGATCACCCGCAGCCTCAACAACTCGGTGCTCAACATCGCCATCGACCGCACCTGGCTTGAACAGCATCCCCTCACCGCCTACATGCTTCAGCAGGAGGCGGATGACTGGAAGAAGGTCGGCCGCGTGATCACCGTGACCACCTTCTGAGAGGTCTCATGTCCGAAACCGAAGCACCCCTCCTGCAGCTGAACGGCGTGAGCGTCGTCTACGACGGTCATGCCGTCATCGACGACCTCAGTCTTGAAGTCGGACGCGGCGAATTCGTCGTCATTCACGGCAGCACGGGGTGCGGCAAAAGCACCATCCTCAGGCTCTTCGCCGGTCTCATCGACCCGACGAAGGGCGAAGTCGTCGTTGCGGGAGACCGCATTGACGAGTTCGACGAGGCCCAGCGCCGATGGCTCAGGCGCTCCATGGGCCTCATGATGCAGGAGGAGCTTCTACTTGAGGACAGGACCGTTCTCGAAAACGTCATGTTGCCTGCGCTCGCAGCGGACGAAACGGCACAGGAAGCGCGCCGCAGGGCGCTTCTGGCCCTCAACAAGTGCGGCGCCGCTGATCTCGCCGACCTTCGTCCCTCGAGCCTCTCAGCTGGCCAACGCCAGATCGCCTGTCTGGCCCGCGCCGTCGTCAACCGTCCCGTGCTCATCCTTGCCGACGAGCCCGCGACGCACCTCGACAAGACGAACGCCCAGACGCTCATCAACCTTCTGAGCGCCTTTGCCCTCGCGGGCGTCACCGTCGTCGCCGCCACGCACCAGCATCTGACGCCGGAGGGCTGCCGTTCGCGCGAAATCACGCTCTCCGCGTCCAACAGGGGAGGCGCCGCATGAGCTACGCCTCCTCGCGCGCCTGGGCGCTCAAGGAAACCTTCAGGGGCTTCCGCCAGAACTTCAGCCTCTTCTCGCTCGCGACCTTCCTGTCGGCGCTTGCGCTTTCCATTCCGCTCTTCATCTCGACGATCTTCTACGAGCTCGCCGAGCCCATCAGGCAGATTCCGACTTCCGTTGAAATCACCGTCTTCACGAAGTCGGGCACGGACATGGAGAAGCTCTCCAAAGCCGTGGCCGAAATCGAAACCATCGAGCGCGTCTCGCTCGTGCCCAAGGACGAGGCCATCCGAAGCCTGAATGAACATCTCGGGCTCAAGGACAAGGCGGTCAAGCACAATCCCCTTCCCGACATCCTGATCGCCACCGTCAGCAGCAGCACCTCGCCCGCAGGCGTCGACGCCGCCGCAGGCCGCATCGAAAAGATCGAGGGCGTGGACATGCTCGCCTACGAGACCGACTGGCGCGAAAAGCTCGACGCGCTCTCCAACGCGGCGCGTCTTGGCCTCCTCTGCCTCGGCATCGTCGTGCTCACGCTCGTCATGCTGGTTGTCGCCGCCTCCATCAGGCTCACGACTCTTTCCGTTCAGCCGCAGATGAAGGCCCTCTATCTTTTCGGCGCCTCTCCGTCCTTCGCCATGCGTCCGATCGCCTGGCGCGGCTTCATCCTGATGATGTCGGCAAGCCTCGGCGCCATTGCCATCACGTACGCAGGCCTCGCAGTCCTCGGCCACCCGATAGCCACCGTCGCCCGCCTCTACGAGGTCGAGCTCGCGCTTGCGCTTCCTCCCGTCGACTGGTGCGCTGGCTTCGTGATCATCTGCAGCCTGATCGGCTACATCATCGCCCTTCTTTCGGCTCAGGACGCCTGGCGAAAGGCCCGCCGCTGACCCTGTTTCGAGAGACCGAGCATACGTTTTTTTTCCGGATTGGGCGCGCCGATCGGTGCTACCATACAGTCTTTTCCGAATTTTCGGCTCCGACTCACCCACAAATGACTGAGAAACCCAAAGGCACAGCCCTCGTCGCATACAAGGCACCCTCCGTACCGGCGCTCGTCGGTCCGCTCGGAGACCTCGAAGCCTTCATGCACGCAGCCGAGCGTGCTCCGATCCTGACGCCCGAGGAGGAACGGTCCCTGGCCGTCCGTCTTCGCGACGACGGTGACGTGGAGGCCGCCCAGCGGCTCATTCTCAGCCATCTCCGCCTGGTCATCTCGATCGCCCGAGGCTTTCTCGGATACGGCCTGCCCTATGCGGACCTCATTCAGGAAGGCAACATCGGCCTCATGAAGGCCATCCGCCACTACGATCCGGACCGCGGCGCTCGCCTGATGACCTTTGCCGTGCACTGGATCCGCTCGGAAATTCAGGAATACATCATCCGCAACTGGCGAATCGTCAAGCTCGCCACCACGAAGAACCAGCGCAAGCTCTTCTTCAATCTGCGCCAGATGAAGGAGGATCCTCAGACGGCCCTCACCAACAGTCAGGCCGAACACATCGCGCTCGCGCTCGACGTCAAGCCCAAGGAGGTCCTCGAGATGGAGGAGCGCCTCTACGGTCAGGAGACGAGCCTCGACACGCCTTCGAACGCCGACGACGATTCCGACAACGCGTTCACCCCGTCCGACTGGCTCACGCGCGAAAGCGACGAACCCGAAGCCATCCTCGAGGAAAAGGAGCACCAGCGCCTTGAAGGCGAAGGCCTGCAGATGGCCCTGCGCTCGCTCGACGAGCGCAGCCGCCGCATCATCACGGCCCGCTACCTGAATCTCGACAAGGAAGGCAACAGCAAGGCCGTCACGCTGCAGGAACTTGCCAACGAGTTCGGCGTCTCGGCAGAGCGCATCCGCCAGATCGAGAAGCTCGCCATCCAGAAGATGCGTCAGACTCTTGAGCAGGCCCACTATTCGGAATAATCTCCAACATGTTCAACGTCGTTCTGGTTCATCCCGAAATTCCGCCCAACACGGGCAACGTCATCCGCCTCTGCGCCAACACGGGCTGCACGCTTCACCTTGTGAAGCCGCTCGGTTTCTCCCTTGACGACAAGCACATGAAGCGCGCGGGGCTCGACTATCACGAGTACGCGACGATCCGCATCCACGAATCGTGGGAGGCGTTTCTCGAGTCCGAGCATCCCGACGTCTCCTGCATGTACGCCATGACGACGCACGGCTCGCATCCGTTTGCGGACTCGAGCTTTACGCCGGGCGACTGGTTCGTCTTCGGCTGCGAAGGCTCCGGCCTTCCCGAAGGCATCCGCAACTCCTTCCCCGAGGCGCAGCGCATCCGCCTGCCTATGCGGCCGAAGAACCGCAGCCTCAACCTGAGCAATACCGTTGCCGTCACCGTCTTTGAGGCATGGCGTCAGAACGGCTACGACGGCGGCATCTGAACCCGCCGTCCAAGAATCGGACAAGAAAAAAGGGCATCCCACGCGGGCGCCCTTTCTCTTGAGCGGTACAGCAGGCGTCAGCCTGCCTGCATCAGTCGAGTTCCTTGTCGAGACCGTGCTCGACCGCGTAGATGGCGGCCTGAACACGGCTCGAAAGGCCTAGCTTGCGCAGGCAGCTCTGAACATGGACCTTGACCGTGCTTTCGGCAAGATTCATGGCGCGGGCGATCTCCTTGTTGGAGACGCCGCGGGCAAGCCAGGCGAGCGTTTGGCGTTCGCGACGCGTGAGCGCCGTCATTTCCATGTCCTGCGCGTTACGCGGTTCAGGATCGGCAAAGCGGTTGACGAACTTCGTCATCATCTGCGGCGCAATGATGCTTTCGCCGTTGTAGGCGGAGCGAATGGCGCGAAGCAGGTAGTCCTGATCGATCTTCTTGAGCAGATAACCGCGGGCGCCCAGACGCAGGCATTCCGCGAGGGTCTCGCAGTCCTCGCTCACCGTGAGCATCAGAACCGCCAGGCCGGGATGGGATTCATGGATCTGGGCCATGGCCTCGCAGCCGTTCATGCTCGGCATGTCCACGTCAAGCAGAACAACGTCAGGATCCAGCTGTTCGACAAGCTTGACGCCTTCCAGACCGTCGCTGGCCTCGCCGATCACCTCGAAGTCAGGCTGCCTCTGAAGAAGGGCCTTGACACCGCTGCGAAACAGCGTGTGGTCATCGACCAAAATAATGCGGATGCTTTGAGTCATTTTTTTCAATCCCGAGAGCGGCTCCGACTCAAATGCGGCAAGGCGGGGCTGCTTGGCAAATTCGGAGTCGAACAATTTTTGAACAGTCTTTCCATTGTACCAACATCACCCGCCGCATTTTGCTTAAGAACGCCTGCTCGCCAACACCTGAAAAAACGAAAGGCAGCCCGAAGGCTGCCTTTCGCCGGCGAATCAAAGTACCGATCAGGCCTGAGCGGCGCCTTCGGCTTCAGCCTGAGCCTGGGCGAGACGCTGCTGGTAAAGAACTTCAAAGTTCACTTCAGGCAGATGGACCGGCGGAACATTGGCGCGGTTCATCAGGTCGGCGAGGTTGGCGCGGAGGTACGGATAGACCATGGCCGGGCAGACGACATTCGTGACATGCTGCAGGGCCTCGACCGGAATGCCGTGGATGGCGAAAAGACCAGACTGCGTGCCTTCGACGAGGATAATCACCTTGTCGGCGGCCTTGACCGTGATGGTGCCGCGGACGGTCACGTCGTAAAGGGCTTCGGCAACCGTCTTCTGGCTGACTTCAAACTTGATGTCGACCTGCGGCTGTTCCTGCTGGGCCTGCAGAAGGATTTCAGGAGCATGCGGCATTTCAAGGGAGGCGTCCTTGAGGTAGCAGCGCTGAAGCTGGAACACGGGTTCCGGAGCGGCTTCCTGCTGGGGCTGCTGATTATCCTGGTGCTGGGCGTTTTCGTTTTCTGCCATTTTGGATTCCTTGCCCGGCGGCCTCGCGGGCAACCGGAATTAAACAACTGACGAGAATGCCCGGCGAACCCTTTCGTCAGGCACTTTATTTGGATATGGGGATGATTTCGAATTATTCAAGCGGCATCTTGGCCTGCAGCCAGCCGACGATGCCTCGCTCTAGGATGGTCACCCGTTGGAAGCCCACGCCGCGAAGCAGTCGGGCGACGGGACGGGAGCCCGCGCCGGTCTGGTCAACGAGGATCACGGGGCGCTCGCGCTTGAGCTTGCCGAATTCGTTCTGGATCTGGTCGGCGGGAATGTTGCGGCTGTTGGCGATGTGTCCCTTCGCGAAGTCGGCCGCCTTGCGGACGTCGACGATCTGGGCACCCTGGCGATTGATGAGCTCGGTCGCCTGAGCGGGCGAGACTTCGGGAGCGTAGCGGCGGGTGTTGATGACGGGAATGAGAAGACCGAGGACGGAAACCGCGATCACGACGATCAGCAGGCTGTTGTCAATGAGAAACTGCGACATGTTTATTGCGTTCGATTATGGATCGGAAGCCCCCTGATCCCCGCACTCTGACGAGTGCCGCCGGAGCAGAGGCGAATCCAATGATTGTAGACGAGATGCACACTCATCGGGCTCTTTTGCCGCTATGATGAGCATCATGGAAAGCGCGAACTTTCCTTTTGTTTTGCTTTTGTTTTTGCCTAGCCGATCCACGCCGTACTTCGCACCGTGAAGCCCTTCCGTCTGAAATTCCTCTGCACCGCCTGCCTTGCCGGCGCATTGTGGCTCTCCCCGATGCACGACGGCTCGGACGCGCTTGCCGCCTCCGCCCAGCAGAAGGCTGCCCAGGAAAAGAAGCGCGTCGAGGGCCAGCGCGCCAACATCGAGCAGAAGCTGCAGAGCCTGCAGGCCGAGCTCGATGCACGCGAAGCGCGCAGCGAGGAGGCCAGCCAGGCGCTCAAGACCGCCGATCAGGCCATCTCGCAGGCCAACCGAAAGCTTCGCGACCTTCGCGAGGAAAAGCGCGGGGTCGAGGACGAGCTAGCCAAGCTCCGCAAGAGCGGCAACAACGTGGCCGACAATCTCAAGGACGCTGAAAACACCGTCGCCCAGATCGCCAAGGCTCAGTACATCAACAGCAGGCGCAGCCACTGGCAGAACCTGATCGGAGGTATCAACCCGAGCACGCTCGCCAGTGACAAGGGCAAGCTCGAGTATCTGGCCCGCACGCAGCAGGCGGCTATCGACGATCTTGAAGAGCGTCAGAGCAACATCCGCAACCTCTCCGAAAAACACCTCAAGCAGCACCACGAGCTCGCACGCATCCAACAGGAGGAGGAAAAGGAGCGCAAGTCCCTTCTCAAGGAGAAGCAGGAGCGCCAGCAAGCCTACGGCAAGCTTCAGTCCGAGATCAAGTCGCGTCAGGCCCGCATCGACAAGCTCAAGAAGGATCAGGCGCGCCTGAGTTCACTTGTGGCCGCAATCGACGCGCGCCTCGAAAAGGAACGCCGTCAGGCGGAGCAGGTCGCCAAAAAGCAGGCCATCCGCCCGCCGTCCAAAAAGCAGAACGCCTCCTATGCGCCGCAGGTCGGCAGCTTCGGCAAGCTCAAGGGACGCCTGACCCGTCCCGTCAAGGGCACCGTGGTCGGCCGCTTCGGCACCGAGCGTCAGGATCAGCCGGGCACCACCTGGCAGGGCATGCAGTTCCGGGCACAGGAAGGCTCGGAGGTTTCCGCCTGCGCAGCCGGCAAGGTCGTCTTCTCCGACTGGCTTCGCGGCTTCGGCAACCTCATCATCATCGACCACGGCAATACATATATGTCGATTTATGGCAACAATGAATCGATCTTCACGAACGTGGGCGACACCGTCAAACAAGGCGAAACAATTAGTTCCGTAGGCATTTCGGGAGGCCTTGGCGAGCCGGGCTTATACTTTGAGCTCCGCTACAAGGGCAAGCCGATCAATCCCCAGCCCTGGCTGAAACCGTAACCCATCCCGCCCCATGAGGAAGCCCTCCTCTCCAGTCGGGCACCTAAAAATCATCATGCACAAGCTTCGATCCGTCACCCTGCTGTGCGCAGGCATCTGCGCCGGCGTCCTCTCCACCGTCGGCATTACCGCGTACGCCGAAAAACAGTCGGCCGCGCCCCTGCCCCTTGCAGAGATCCGCCAGTTCACGAGCGCCTTCAATGCGATCAAGGACTTCTACGTTGACGACGTCTCAGACGCCAAGCTCCTTCAGTCCGCCGTCGACGGCATGGTGAGCGGTCTCGATCCTCACTCGAGCTTCCTCGACGTCGAGGGCTACAAGGACATGACTGAAAGCACTCAGGGCTCCTTCGGCGGCCTCGGGCTTGAAGTGACGAAGGACCCCGCGGGCGTTCGCGTCATCTCCCCGATCGACGACACGCCCGCCGCACGCGCAGGCATGCGTGCAGGCGACATCATCACGCGCATCGACGGCAAGTCGGTGGCGGACATGTCCCTCAATGCGGCCGTCAAGCTCATGCGCGGTCAGCCCAACACCAAGATCGAGCTCGTCGTGGCCCGCAAAGGCGCCAACAAGCCGCTCAACTTCTCGCTCGTCCGAGCCCTCATCAAGACGCAGTCCGTCAAAATGAAGAAGCTCGACGACAAGGTGGGCTACATCCGCATCTCACAGTTCCAGGAGCGCACGGCCGAGGATCTCTCGAAGTATCTCGACGAACTGGCCAAGGACGGTCATCTCGAAGGCCTCGTGCTTGACCTGCGCAACGACCCGGGCGGCCTGCTCCAGGCAGCCATCGGCGTCTCCGCCGCCTTCCTGCCGAAGGGCTCCGACGTTGTTTCCACGAAGGGACGTCAGGCGCAGTCCGACTACACCTTCAAGGCGGTCGAAGCCGACTACCGCGCGGGCAACGCCGTCAGGGCGCTCTCCGGCCTGACGCCTGTCGCAAAGAAGGTGCCCATCGTCGTCCTGATCAACTCCTCGTCCGCCTCCGCCTCCGAAATCGTGGCGGGCGCCCTGCAGGACCACAAGCGCGCGACCATCATGGGCGACCGCTCCTTCGGCAAGGGCTCCGTGCAGACCATCATGCCGATGAAGTTCGGAGACAAGACCGTCGCCGTGAAGCTCACGACAGCACGCTACTACACGCCGTCGGGCCGCTCGATTCAGGCCAAGGGCATCATCCCCGACATCTATGTCGACGACACTCCGAAGGGCAACTACCCCTCCTTCCAGATCCGCGAGGCCGACCTCACGCACCACCTGATCAATCAGGATGAAAATAAGGATGAAAAGGACCTGCTCAAGGATCTGCCCTACGATGACGAGGAAGGCGAAATCCCCGACTACCAGTACATGTTCGGCGACGACAAGGACTGGCAGCTCCAGCAGGCCGTCAATTTCCTCAAGAACAAGCCCGTGGCCGAATCCAAGTACCGCGGCAAGCCCCGCGACCTGGTGAAGAAGCTCAAGGCCGAAGCGGCGGCCGAAAAGCTCAAGGCTGATCGAGCCAAGGCCTCCAAGATGGAGAAGAAGGCCGAGGACGCCAAAGCTGACAAAGCTGAAGACGCCAAGACCGAAAACTAAGCCGCACTGACCAAAAAAGGAGGCCGCGCAACTATCCGCGACCTCCTTTTTCCATCTTCTGTCTCCCTGCTCAAGGCTTCAAGAAGAGCTCCGTATCGGAGCTGCTCTTGAGCCCGGGGCGCACCTTGAAGCCCGTCAGCACAAAACGCTGCCACTGGCCGAGCACGGACGCCATCAGGAGGGACGCCCTGCCGGACGCATCGAAATCGGCAGGAAGCGCACCTTCGGCAACGGCCGTGCGGTAACTCAGCTTCAGCCCCGCCTCAAGGGCGAGATGCAGTCGGCTGACGCGTTCGATGAGCCTGGGATCCTCATAGATGAGAACCTGCCCCGTCATGACTCGCGTGATGCCGGGATTGGCGTCGGCAAACTGCAGCATCACATTCACGCTGGCCCTCACCTGATCGAGGCCGGACATGCCCTCCGACGCACGGATCTGCCCCGTCAGCCCCATCAGGCTTTCCTCGGCAAAATCGATCAGTGCGTCAAACATGTCCGCCTTGTTCTTGAAGTAGCGGTAAAGAAGGCCCTCGCTGATGTCCATCACCTCGGCAATGCGCGCTGTGGTGATCTTTTCAAGCGTTGCTTCGTTGAGCATGCCTGCAAGGTGCTGCAGGACTTTCTGGCGGCGCTCTCCCTTCGTGCGTCGATGGGAGAGCGTAACTTCGACGGCATCCGTCATGATGTTCTTTCTTCTACAGTGCTGAAGTCTCGGGAAAGCGTAAGTTTACAGCGTCGGCTCGAACGGAGCCCAGGCCAGCGGTCGGTTCGACTGAGCGGCAAGCGCATCAAGCGCCTGCCTCACCTCGAGGACCTTTCCCACGGCCGCCCCCGCCCTGCTCTGCAGGAACGCACGCAGCGCCCCCCGCCAGGACGTGTCGACAGGCTCCCACAGCACGGATGCAGTTTCGGCCGGCAGCTTCGCCTCACGGCACGCAAGCTTCAGGGCCTCATCCATTCCGCCCTGAGCATCCGCCAGACCGAACTTGACGGCCTGAGCACCCGTCCAGACGCGGCCTTGGGCGACGCGCTCGACCTCCTCAACGGACATGCCGCGGGACTCGGCCACCAGCTTCTTGAAGTCCGCGTACGTACGGCTTACGCCTCCCTCGATGAGTCTGCGTTCCACATCGCCGGGCGCCGCAGCAGGATTGCCGAAGTCCGCAAGCGGCGTCGTGCGGTAGCCGCCGCGTCCCACCTTCAGCTCCTCACGAAGTCCCTCGGCGTGCACGCTCATCGCAAAGACGCCGATCGAGCCCGTGATGGAAAGCGGATCCGCCACAATGCGGTCCCCCGCCGTGGCGATCCAGTAGCCGCCGGAAGCCGCGGTGTCGCCCATCGAGATGATGACAGGGTTCCCCGTCTTCTTCTTGTACTCAACCAGACGAGCACGAATCAGTTCCGCCGCAACCGCATCACCGCCGGGACTGTTGACGCGCACGACGAGGGCCTTGACCTTGGGATCCTCCTGAATTTCATCGATCACGCCATTGATGCCGTCGGGCGTCATGCCACCAAGCTCGGGCATGCCCGTGATCTCACCCTCCGCAATGAGGACGGCCACTGTGTCTCCCGCAGAAACGGTCTCTGTCGCGGCCAGATAGGCCGTGGCGTCAATGGCCTTGAGGTCCTTCACCTGACCGCCTGCATACTTGTCGGCAAGCTTCTGAAGATAGGCATCTCGCGTCTCAAGCTCGTCGATGAGTCCCGCCTCCCTGAAGAAAACGGAGAGCGACTTTTCCGCCGTTCCGTCCTTCGCAATCCCGGCGATGAACTTCTCGACCGTGCCGTTGACCAGACCACGACGAGCCTCGAGACGGCTCACAAGCCCCGCCCAAGCGTCGTCCATGTAACTCTTCTGGGCTGCAAGACTTTCCGCCGAAGGCCTGCCCGACGTAAAGATCTCGGGAGCGCTCTTGAAGGCGCCCGCCTTGTGCACCTCGACCTCAAGCCCCGCAGCGTTCAGAAGCGGTCCCCAGTAGAACGTCGTGGCGGAAAGCCCCTTGACGATGGCATCCCCCATCGGATGAATGCCGACGTGATCGGCATGCGCCGCGACCAGATACTGCGGTTGCGTGTACGAAATACTCCATGTCCAGACCTGATGCCCGCTCGTCTGACGATAGCGGTCAATCGCGGCTCCGATTTCACGAATGGAGGCCATGCCCGCTCCCGCCAGATCGTCGACACGAAGCACGACGCCCGCGATGCGGTCGTCATGCGCCGCCCTGTCGAGCGCATCAACGACGTCCGCAAGCCTCGTATTCTCTTCAAAGGAATCCTGCCCGAACATGGACAGCATGAACGACGGCTCTGCAGGACCGCTCTCCTTCACTTCTCCGACCAGGTCAATGCGAAGAAGCGTTCCCTTGGGCAGGTTCGGCGCCTCCGAGGCCACCCAGAAGACGACCGCCAGCGTGACGAGCGTCAGGAGAAAGAGAAGGTTCACCAGAAGACGGCGTACCCCGTCAAGCAGCGCATAGGCTGCGGCGATGCGTGAGAACATTCAAACACCCATTGCTAAAAATTCTGTCGTCCGGCGTTCCGAACTGAAGGCGGGAAAGCTCCCTGATGTGCCCGATCGTAAAGTCCGCACAGGGACGCACGATGCGGTTGGCAAGCTTGCCGTTCTTCTTGCGGTACCCCGTGCACCAGACCGTCCGGATCCCCTCGGCGTGCGCAGCCATGAGGTTCATCGGACTGTCGTCAACAAAGACCGTGTCGGCGGGAGAAACGCCCCAGCGCCGGCACGTCATCAGAAACATCAGGCGACTCGGCTTCGGACGCCATTGGCCCAGCGCATGCATGTCAGTGCTGGCCACCAGGCCGTCCACAACATGGTCAAGCTCCAGCGCTTCAAGCACGGCCCGGGCATAGTTGCGCGGACCGTTCGTAAAGACAACCTTGCGTCCGGGAAGCCTCTTCACGTCCTCTGCGGGACATCCACTGAATTGGATGTAGAGACGCGGATCGAAATCGTGCGCAAAGCTCAGGAAGTCCCGGGGATCGATGCCATGATGCCTCCAGAGCCCCAGGAACGTGGCGCCGTAAACGCTCCAGTAGTGCCGGCGAAGAGCCGAAGCCTCCTCCCATTCCATGCCGAGCTCTCTGCACATGTATTCGTTCATCAGCAGATGAATCTTGTGGAGCATGCCGCCCGACGCCTCAAAGAGCGTGTCATCAAGATCAAATAGCCACAACTTCGGCATAGGTTTCCTTCTGTTCGAGTCGCAAATACAAAAAAACTCGGCAACCGTCCGTCATTTTACGGACAACGATTGCCGAGTTCATGGGAGCGCCCGGGTTTCGGGCGCATCCAGCAGGGTTGACTCCCCGCAGCATCAGTCTCCGTAGAGCTTCTGCTTGAGTTCGCGACGCTGCTGGGCCTCGAGAGAAAGCGTGGCGGTCGGGCGGGCGAGCAGACGGGCGACGCCGATGGGATCACCGGTTTCCTCGCAATAGCCGTATTCGCCGTCGTCGATGCGCTTGATCGCAGCCTGAACCTTCTTCAGAAGCTTGCGCTCGCGGTCACGGGTACGCAGTTCAAGCGCGTGCTCCTCTTCGATCGTGGCGCGGTCGGCCGGATCGGGCACAACCGTCGTTTCGCGAAGATTCACCGTCGTCTGATCAGCATTTGCACGAAGCTCCGCTTCCATCGTCTGAAGGCGGTTCTTGAAAAATGCAAGCTGGCGCTCATCCATGTAGTCGTCTTCCGACATCTTCAGGAGCTCGTCAACCGTCAAAAGTTTAGTCGTGCCCATAACTTCTCGTCTTTGTATTTAGATTGGCATTGTGTGGCCGAACAAAGCGGTGCGGCCGTCAGAAATATGGCTTTATACAGGAAAACTAGACCCTTTGCCAACTGCCCAAGGCCGTTTTATTTCAGTAACTTCCCTGAGAGTCAATCCCGCACCTGCTCCACGCTTCTAGTCCAAACAGGTGGCGAGGCCGCGCTTGATGGCCTCCTCGGGAAGATTGCGCCCGATGAACACAATCTTCGAGAAGGGCTTGCGGTCTCCCCACGTATCAAGCACGTCGCTCACGGCAAGCATGTGCACGCCCTGAAAGACGACTCGGCGGTCGGTGCCGCTCAGATAGAGAACGCCCTTGTAGCGAAGCATGTCCTGACCGTAGACGCTCGTGAGCGAAGCGATGTAGCGTTCGAGCTTCATCGGATTGAACGGTCGATCGGACTCATACACAAACGAGTGGATGTCGTCGTTGTGATGGTGCATGTGATGATCGTGGTTGAAGAACGCAGGATCAACATCAAGCACGTCGTTCATATTGAAGCCCGTGATGTTAAGCACTTCGTCAACAGGGCATTCGCCCATGTTGACGCGGCGGATCGGGGCGCGGGCGTTCATCTGACGAAGACGCTGCTCCATGGCCGCAACTTCCTCGGCCGTGCAGAGATCCGTCTTCGAAAGCAGGATTCGGTCTGCAAAGCCGACCTGATCGCGCGCAGCGGCCTCCTCGTCAAGCGTGGCGGAACCGTGCTTGCAGTCGACGACCGTCACCACGCCGTCAAGACGGAAGAAGGCGGCGACGGCATCGTCCATGAAGAAGGTCTGGGCGACGGGGCCAGGATTGGCAACGCCGCTAGTCTCGATGACGACGTAGTCGAACTTGATCTCGCCCCTGCTGCGACGCAGGCGCAGATCAGTGAGAACCTTGGACAGGTCGCCGCGGATCGTGCAGCAGACGCAGCCGTTGTTCATGTTCACAATCTGTTCCCTGTCCGTCTGAACAAGCAGATCCGTGTCGATGTTCTCCTTGCCGAATTCATTTTCGACAATGGCGATCTTGTAGTTGTGGTTCTCGCTGAGGATGCGATTCAGCAGCGTCGTCTTGCCGGCACCGAGAAAACCCGTAAGAATCGTCACCGGAATGTCCGGCTGTTGTTCTTCAACCATCATTTTTTTATCCTCGTCAATAACGAACCAACCACGGGCGAGCCCGTGGTTGTGCATGCAATCAGTCTACGCCTCAAGGCCTCACCAGGAGATGAAGTCCCTTCAGGTATTCGCCTTCGGGGTAGGTCATCAGAAGCGGGTGGTCAATGCCGCCGCCGAAGCGGCCGACGGCCCAGGCGTCCACCTTGGCGTCAAAAACGGCGCCCGCAACGATCTTCTGGAAGAGATCGACGTCCACCGCGCCCGAGCACGAGAACGTGAAGAGCTGGCCGCCGGGCAAAAGGAGCTTCAGACCGTTGAGGTTGATGTCCTTGTAGGCACGGGCCGCGCGTTCGACATGGCGATGGTTCGAGGCGAACTTCGGAGGATCGAGGATCACCAGATCGAACTTTTCGCCCGCATCACGAAGCTCGCGCAAATACGTGAAGACGTCCTTGCAGACAAACTTGGCGCAGTCACCCTCAAAACCATTGCGCCTGGCATTGGCGGCGGCCATGTCGAGGGCCTCCTGAGAGGAGTCAACGGAGACGACTTCGGCCGCACCGCCCTTGAGGAGTGCAAGAGAGAAGCCGCCCGTATAGCAGAAACAGTTGAGCGCGCGCATGCCCCTGCCGTGGACGCGGCGGAACTCCTCCGCGACCTTCTGGGCCGTCAGGCGGCTTTCACGCTGGTCGACATAGAAGCCGGTCTTGTGACCGACGCGCACGTCAACGCCATAACGCACGCCGTCTTCCACGACTTCAATCGCGGCAGGCGGCTCTTCGCCGCGCAGCAGTTCGCTGCGGATCGGCAGACCCTCACGCTGGCGCGTGGCCGCGTCGGATCGGTCGAAGATCGTCTTCGCACCCGTGATCTCCATCAGCAGGTCGGCAATCAGCTCGCGATGAGCCTCAACGCCTGCAGACTGGAACTGAGTCACGAGGCAGTCGGCGTACTGGTCGACGATCAGGCCGGGCAGACCATCCGCCTCGCCGAAAACGAGACGCACGGCACTCGTGCGGTCACGCAGACAGGCACGAGCCTCGACGGCGTGACGAAGCTTCTTCTCGAACCAAGAGGCATCGATCACCTCCTCTTCCTTGAAGGACCAGCAGCGTGCGCGGATAGTCGATTCGGGCGAATAGGCTGCCCAAGCGAGGAAACGGCCGTCGAAAGAGACGACGCGAACAGTCTCGCCGCTTGCGGGAGCAGTCTTCTTGGAGTCGAGAACCACCTTTTGAACCGCCGTGTCGTAGACCCACGGATGGCGGCGCAGAAGGGAGCGCTCCTTGGATTTCTTCAGAACCAGATCAATCATGACTTAAATGCCTTCAGGAATAGTGATGACACCTTTAAAAACGGTCGTCGCCGGCCCCGTCATCATGACGGGAGCGTCCGGCGTCTTGAGGCCTTCCCAACGGATGGTGAGCTCGCCGCCACGGGCCTGAAGCGTCACCTCTTCGTCAAACCAACCGCGGCTGATACCCTCGACTGCGGCTGCACAGGCGCCGGTGCCGCAGGCGAGCGTTTCACCTGCACCACGCTCCCAGACGCGGAGCTTGCCGCGTGTACGGGAGACGACCTGCAGAAAGCCCACGTTGACACGGGCGGGAAAGGCAGAAAAATATTCCATCCTGGGACCGACCTCCGCCACAGAAGCGGCGTCGACATCCTCGACGCGGATCACGGCGTGCGGATTGCCCATCGACAAGGCGGAAAACCAGACGTCGGAACAGGAGAGATGCGCATGATAAATCCTCGAGGCACCTTCCGTGCCGGATTCGAGGCCTTCGGGAACAAAGGGCAACACTTCGGGCGCCTTGCGGGCAGGCCCCATGTTCACCGTCACACGGCCGTCAGGCCTCACTTCGGGCTCGATGACGGCCTTCATCGTTTCAACACGAATGCTCGTCTTGTCGGTGAGCCCCTCTTCACGAACAAAGACGGCGAAACAGCGGGCGCCATTGCCGCACTGTTCGACCTCGTCCCCGTCGCAGTTGAAGATGCGATAGCGGAAATCAACACCGGGAAGCCTGGCACGCTCGACCATCAGCACCTGATCAGCCCCAATGCCGAAGCGACGGTCGGCCAGATAGCGGATGAGTGCAGGCGTAGGCTCGATGTCCTGTCGGATGCCGTCAAGCATCACGAAGTCATTGCCGGCACCCTGCATTTTCGTAAACTTCAGCGTTCTCATTTCAGGTATTCTTTTCAGTCGTTTTTAATAGAGTGACTGCTCGCCCTCAGGTCGAGTCTTGAAGCGGCGGTGGACCCAGAGGTACTGATCGGGATATGCACGAATCCATTCCTCGAGTTCGGCATTGAGCCTTCGGGTATCCGCTTCGAAGTCGGCCGTCGGGAAGTTCTCCCACGGCTTGGAGATGATGACGTGGTAGCCCTCTTCGGTCATCGTGGCAATGCACCAGAGGACCTTTGCCCTCGTCACTCGCGCAAGACGCGAGACCATCGGCAGCGTGGCTGCCTGTACGCCGAAGAACGGCACGAAAATCGAGTTCTTGATTCCGTGGTCCATGTCGGGCAGGTAATAGAAGGGAAGCCCCTCCTTGATGGCGCGCAACACGGGGCGCAGATCGCTCTCGTTGCTTTTAGCGATGAGGACAGGGTCGGAGAAGCGCTTGCGCCCTGCGAGCACTGCCTCATCCCAGGCAGGATTGCTCTGCTTCTGATAAAGCGACACACCGCGCACGTAGGTGTTGAGCGCAATGCCTGCAGCGTCGAGACCTGCGAAATGCGGTGCCACAACAATGATGGGCTCACCCTTGTTTTCAAGCAGGTTTTCAAGCCCCTCAAAGGTCACGAACTTCTGAATCGTCTCCTTGTCGGATTCCCAAAGCGTGCCGTGATCGACGGCAGCGCGCGCAAGGCGGACATAGACACGATGTGCCAGCGAGCGACGCTCGGACTCGGAAAGCTCGGGAAAGCAGAGCCTCAGGTTCGTCTCGATGACATGGCGACGCTTCGGAATGGCGAGCCAGAGGATTCTGGCAATGACTTTCGCAAGAGCTTCGCGCACGGACATCGGCAGATTCTTCATCGACCGAACCACACGGATCCAGAACTTGGCAAAGAAAACGTTCACTTTTTGTCTCCGGCCTGCTTGGGATGCGCTCCTGCAGGGGTCTTGTAGCGGTTGTAGCTCCAGGCATACTGCTCAGGCATGCGACGAATGACGGCCTCGATCTGGCGGTTCATCGCCTCGGCGTCCTTTTCGGTGTCGCCTGTAAGCGGTTCATCCCACTTCACAGCCTCAATGCGCCAGCCGTCGCCGCTTCTCACGCCCCAGACGAAGAAGCGATCAGCCTTGAACTGATGCGCGACACGCACAGGAAGCGTCATCGTGTAGGCAGGCCTGCCGAAAAAGTCGGCCCAGACGCCCTCCCCCTTGGAAGGAACCTGATCAGGCAACGCACCGAATGTATGTCCCTGCTTCAGGTTGCGGATCATCTTCTTGACACCCACAATCGTCGTCGGGCAAGCCTGAATGCCGGGAGCCTGACGCGCCTCGCCCACGATCTTTCTGAGAAGACTCACCTTGGGCGGGCGGTAAAGGATGGAAATGCCGCGCCCCGTCCTTGCAAAAAACGTGGCGGCAAACCACACGGGAAGCACCTCAAAGCAACCGACGTGTGGCGTCAGAAAAACAATCGGGCGACCACTGTCAACGGCCTCGCGCACCATTGCCTCGGCTTCCGGCGCGATATGAACACGCTTGAGCACAGTCTCGGCAGGACGGTACCAAACCCAAAGGCTCTCCATGGCCTGTCGGCCCGCATTGCGACCGACTCGTTCATACAGATGAGGATCGTCATAACCAGCCAGCTTCAGATTCTCCATAGCCCGGGCCCTGGTGGCTGGGGACAGCTTGAAGGTCAGGCCTCCGATGCCTGCCCCCACGACCTGCAAAAAACGCAGAGGGAGCCTTGAAAAGAGCTTCAGCAACCAGTCCATATCTTGCGTCCATTCGAGAGAAGTAATCCAAACAATTAATTTTATCGGATTTAGTCCCAGTCCCGACATGAACCCAATGGGCCTCCACCGCCCATGCAGCCATCATCACCCAGTGCAGACTTTCCATGAAATCAGTGACGACAAGTTCATCTCGCCCGAGGCACGGATGAACATCAACTTCGTCTCACAGGGACTCCGCCGCACGGCGGAACCCGATTCTCAAGCACGTGAACAGGTCGAACCCAAGCACATGAGCCGTCGTCCTTCGACACGATCACGCCACCGGGACTAGGCTGCGAGGCGGTGCCCGATTCCCAAAAACGTGACGGCCTGAACCAGATATAGAGTGCGAAGCTCGCCCGGATGTACCTTGACTGTCGGGAACATACAATCGGGCAACCTCCACGAGGAGAGTATTCCTGCAGGCAGAGAAAAGAACCTGACGACCTTCAGCCAGACAAAAGAAAGCAGATTCACAATAAGGACACGTCACGAACGATGCCACGCTCAGATTCATTCGTGCCTTCAGTGGCACGGAAATCCTGATGGTTGTATTATTCGACGTTCGCCGAGTTAACAAAGACAACTTGCGGGGCGATGACAAATACCGCTAAAGCGTCTTGCGCAATCGACTGGCAGTCGACATACCTCATTGCGTTAGGCGCTGTCCTTCTCATTCCTAATGGAGTATGGCAATGGCCAGCGAATATCTTTTTACTTCCGAATCCGTCAGTGAAGGTCATCCCGACAAGGTCGCGGACCAGATCTCTGACGCCGTCCTCGACGCCTGTCTCGAACAGGATCCCATGAGCCGCGTTGCCGCGGAAACCCTCTGCACCACGGGCCTCGTCGTTCTCGCTGGTGAAATCACCACGGGTGCCAACGTCGATTACATCGGCCTCACCCGCGACGTTCTCAAGCGCATCGGCTATGACAACACCGAATACGGCATCGACCATAAGGGTTGCTCCGTCCTCGTTGGTTACGACAAGCAGTCTCAGGACATCGCTCAGGGTGTCGACAGCGCCGCCGACGACGAACTCAACCTCGGTGCTGGCGACCAGGGCCTGATGTTCGGCTACGCCTGCGACGAAACGCCGACCCTCATGCCCGCACCGATCTACTACGCCCACCGTCTCGTCGAGCGTCAGAGCATTGTGCGCAAGAACGGCTCCTTCCCAACGCTGCGCCCTGACGCCAAGAGCCAGGTGACGCTCCGCTATCGCGACGGCAAGCCGATCGGTTGCGACACGATCGTGCTCTCCACGCAGCATGCCCCTGAAATGTCCGAGGGCAAGCACATGAAGGCTGAGTTCATTGACGAAGTCATTGAAAAGATCATCCGTCCTGTCATGCCTGCCGAATGGCTCAAGGACACCCGCTTCCTCATCAACCCGACCGGCCGCTTCGTGGTTGGCGGTCCGCAGGGTGACTGCGGTCTGACCGGTCGCAAGATCATCGTCGACACGTACGGCGGCTACTGCCCGCACGGCGGCGGCGCCTTCTCTGGCAAGGATCCGACGAAGGTTGACCGCTCCGCAGCCTATGCCTGCCGCTATGTCGCCAAGAACATCGTTGCCGCCGGTCTCGCCTCTCAGTGTCAGGTTCAGGTCGCCTACGCCATCGGCGTTGCCGAACCGATGAACATCACCGTGTTCACGAACGGCACCGGCGTGATCCCCGACGAACAGATCGCCAAGCTCGTGCGCGCTCACTTCGACCTGCGTCCGCGCGGCATCATCCAGATGCTCGACCTGCGCCGTCCGATCTACTCGAAGACCGCCGCCTACGGCCACTTCGGTCGCGAAGAACCGGAATTCACGTGGGAAAAGACCGACAAGGCCGCCACCCTGCGCGATGCCGCTGGTCTCCACTAATCAGCTGACTCCGCAATACTGAAAACCGGCCTGCAGAATTCTGCAGGTCGTTTTTTTATTAGCAGACAAACGCGTATCATTGAAAGACTGCCTTGACGGCGCCCTCCCGAGAGGCGCGTCCGTCCAACCAACCTGATGGAACACACAGACATGAAAAAGCGAGTTCTGACCGGCATCAACACGACCGGCACCCTCCACATCGGCAATTACGTCGGCGCCATTCGCCCGGCCATCCAGGACAGCAAGAATCCGGACGTGCAGAGCTTCTTCTTCATGGCTGACCTTCACGCCCTCATCAAGTGCCAGGACCCTGACCGCATCGAACGCAGCCGCATGCAGATCGCCGCTACGTGGCTTGCCGCAGGCCTCGATCCTGAACGCGTCGTGTTCTATCGACAGAGCGACATTCCTGAAATTCCGCTCCTCAACTGGATGCTGACCTGCTGCACGAGCAAGGGTCAGATGAACCGTGCTCATGCCTACAAGGCTGCAACCGACGCTGCCGTTGCCGCAGGCAAGGATCCTGATGCCGACGTCTCGATGGGCCTGTTCTGCTACCCCATCCTCATGGCCGCCGACATCCTCATGTTCAACGCCAACGAAGTGCCCGTCGGTCACGACCAGATCCAACACCTTGAAATGGCCCGTGACGTCGCCACGCGCTTCAACAATCTCTACGCCAAGCCCGACGAGTCCTTCTTTGTGCTTCCGCAGGCCACGGGCGGCTCTGCCATTGAAGTCCTCCCCGGTCTCGACGGCCGCAAGATGAGCAAGTCCTACAACAACGTGATCCCGCTCTTTGAGGGCGGCCGCAAAGCGCTTGACGAAGCGATCTCCCGCATCGTCACCGACAGCCGTCTGCCCGGTGAGCCCAAGGATCCCGACAGCACCTCGCTCACCGTCATTTACGACGCCTTCGCCACCGAAGAAGAATCCGCCGCCTTCCGTCAGGAACTCCGTGACGGTCTTGGCTGGGGTGAGGCCAAGAAGCGCCTCGCCGACAAGATCGACGCCGAAATCGGCCCGATGCGCCAACGCTACGAAGATCTGATGGCTCATCCCGAACAGATCGAGGCCATTCTTCAGCAGGGCGCAGCCCGTGCCCGCGTCTACGCAACGGATCTCATCGCCAAGCTCCGTTACGCTGTCGGCCTGCGCTCCTTCCAGAAACTCGAGACGGCTAGTGCCACCAAGGCTCAAAAGAAGAAGGCGCCTGCCACGCTCTTCAAGCAGTACCGTGAAAGCGACGGCCTCTTCTACTTCAAGCTCACGCACGAAGGCTCCGAACTGCTCGTTTCCGACGGCCTCGAATCCGGCCGCGACGCAGGCCAGTGGGTCGGCCGCCTCAAGAAGGACCCCGCCTCTCTCGCCGAGGCTCCTGTTCACTTCGCTGAAGGCGTTGCCGCCGACAACGTTGTCGCCCTTCTGAAGTCTCTTGCCGAAGACTAAGCTCCGTCCTTGAGCTTCGACGCCTCAAGCGCCGCCGTGCATGTCACAGCGGCGCTTTTGCTTTTAGGATAATCCTTCGCTCCGTTACAACTGCATCAAGCGGCTCGTCAAATGACTCGAAGATCTCTTCGGGCACCCGAAGCTCATCAAAGGCAACTCCAACCGCCAGTGGACGCTGATTGCCGTAGGAGGCCAGATACCTGTCGAAATAGCCTCCGCCATACCCGAGCCGCCTGCACGACTCCGCATAACCCACGCACGGCGCCACAACCATGGCAGGAGGCTCGGAAGCCTCCTCTCCCTGCGGGTACGGAATGCCCGCGCAGTCCTTTCGAAGCTCAGCACCTTCATGCCAAAGCCTGTAGATCATGCAATCCGGACGAGTTTCAGGCAGGTAGATCAGTCCGCCCGTCCGCTTCAGCCAATCCCGAGCAACACTCAGCAATCCGGGCTCCGAACGGATCGGCCAGAAAAGCCCGACGCTTTTGGGACGAGCAAGTTCCAGCATTTCCAAAAACCGCTCTGCAAGCCCGTTGTCGAGCGCAAGAGATTCAAACAATTGTTTCCGTCTCGCCAAAAGAGAAGCGCGGAGGCCTTTCTTGGTTAACATTGCTGTAGTCTCTTCTGTCATTTATACGTCTCCTTCCCTTTGTTCCGCTTTTTACGGAGCTCTTGAAAATGTCGTCTGATGCCTTCAATCCGAAACTTCTGCTTTCAAGCTTGTTCCTGACGGGATATCTTGCCTGCATGACTCCCGGATTTGCAACCGAAGCTCCGCAGACACCGACCGAACAGGAAGCGGCGCTCCTTCTGGCTGCCGATGCAGAAGCCAACAAGCGCTTCAATGAGGCCTGGCAGGCTTACAGGAAGGGCAGGATTGCTACGCTTGAAAACCTTGGCGCCACGCTTGAGGCTCACCCCTTGGGCGACTATCCGAAACTCTGGCAGCTTCTGCTCGAATTCCGTCGCAACAAAGACGATCCGGACACCAACCTGCGCTTCATCAAGTTCATCGAGCGCCATCAGGGGCAGTACCTTGGAGAACAATCCGCATCCGACTATCTGATGACCGCTGCCGATCGAATCAATCCGGTGCTCTTCAATCGCCTCTACAGCCTGCTGCAATGGAACCAGGAAGAGCCGGACATTCTTGCCTGGCACCACTGGTACAACTTCGAGACTACTCCCCGAAAGACGATCGAAGCCTTTGTGCGTGACTCCAAGGTGAAGGGCCGCCCGCTTCGAATGCTGACCGACCGCCTGATGGAACAGAATCCGTCGTGGGCCTGGTCCGCCGTTTTGATCCAGCTGCAGAACCGTCGCTGGCAGGAGGTGCGCTACGTCGTCGAACATGCGCCCGACAAGACCATGCCCGCCTCGGCAAAGACTCTGACCGCGATCCTGAACAATCCGCAGCGCTGGTACAAGAAGAACGCCAAGAACTTCGACAAGCTTCCCGCACGTGTGCAGATCTTCTTCATCATGCGTATGCGAGGCATCGACTTCAAGATGTCGCAGAAGCTCGCAGAAAAGCTCTCTCCCAAGCTCTCCTCTGAATGGCAGAGCTTCCTCTGGGGACAGCTCGCCTACGAAGCCGCCGTCAGCCAGACGGGCGACGGTGCCGCTCTCTTCTCTCGTGCAGGGAATCGCGTCTACAAGAACCCGGTCGTCGTTCAGCCCGACCTGATGGCAGGATGGGCCGCTCGCGCCTACATGCGTGACGGAGACTGGAAAAACGTCGAGAAGGCCATTAGCCGCATGTCCGCCGATGCCCGCGAAAACGAGACCTGGACCTACTGGCTTGCGCGTGCTCATGCCGAACAAGGCCGTCCAGCCAAGGCCAAGCCGCTTTACGAGGCCATCTCGAAAAACCGAACCTTCTACGGAAAGCTTGCCTGTGACGAACTCGGCAAGCCCTATGCAGTTGAAACCTCTTCCGCAGCAGTCACTGAAGAGGAAATCCGTCGCTGGACCTCCGATCCGAGCATCCGAAGAGCCATCGCCTTTTACCAGAACAACTTCTATTTCCTTGGACACGCCGAATGGAACTGGGCTCTACGCAATCAGAAGCCCAGGGAGCTCTATGCCGCCGCAACATTTGCGAAGCAGCAAGGTCTCTTCCACCGCATGATCAACACGGGACAGAAGGCCAGCAAGGACTTCTTTGAACCCGAGCTGCTCTATCCCACGCCTCACAAGGAGCTCATCACGTCGATGAGCGCCCGTCACGGTCTTCCCGACGCCTGGGTCTACGGCCTCATTCGTCAGGAATCCCGCTTCATGTCCGGCGTAAGTTCCGGCGTTGGCGCTCAGGGGCTCATGCAGGTTATGCCGAAAACCGCCAAGTGGCTCATCCGCAAGCTCGATCTCAAAGAACTCAAGGGAAAGCCACTCGTCGATCCCAACACCAACGTTGCACTGGGCACCGCCTACCTGAACATGCTTCGCGAGGACTTCGACGGTAGCTTCGCGCTTTCCAGCGCTGCCTACAACGCAGGTCCCGTCCGTGCGCGCATCTGGCGAAAGACGCTGGAAAAGCCCATGGAGGGCGCCGTCTTCATCGAGTCCATCCCCTATTTCGAAACCCGCGACTACGTAAAGAACGTGCTCTCGAACACATTCATGTATGCTCATCGGCTGAAGGAGGATCTCGGCTCCTTCAAGTCGTTCGTGGGCACGGTGACGCCTTCGGACCCGACGGCCAAGGAGGCCGATCTTCCCTGATCGGGATTTTCTGACCGGACAAGCTTCAACTTATGCAGATTTATACCGTCGGCGGATACGTGCGTGACATGCTTCTTCGTCAGGCGGGCCATGACGTGCCCGCAGGCGGAGACCGTGACTGGGTCGTCGTGGGCTCCACGCCCGAGGAAATGCTTGAAAAGGGCTTCACCCCCGTCGGCGCGGACTTCCCTGTATTTCTTCACCCGAAGACGCATGAGGAATATGCGCTCGCCCGTACTGAGCGAAAAACCGCCCGCGGCTACCATGGGTTTGTATTTCACACAGATCCCGGCGTGACGCTCGAGGAGGACCTCAAGCGGCGTGACCTGACGATCAACGCCATGGCCATGGACGACAGCGGTCGAATCGTCGACCCGTACGGCGGCATGGAGGATCTTCGGAACCACGTTCTTCGTCACGTAAGCGAAGCATTTTCCGAGGATCCCGTCCGCATTCTTCGCGTAGCCCGCTTCAGCGCCAAACTCTGCGACTTCCGCATCGCCGAGGAAACCATGGCGCTCATGACGCTCATGGTCGAGAACGGCGAGGCGGATGCACTGGTGCCCGAACGAATCTGGGCGGAAGTGAGCCGCGGCTTTGCATCGCGCCATCCCCTCAACATGATTGACGCGCTTTCCCGCTGCGGCTTGTGGACGAAGCTCTTTCCTGTAGACCCGGACAACTCCGCCATGCGCGAAGTCCTCTCCAAAGCCGTGTCTGAAGACCTGTGCCTTGATGCGCGCTTTGCCCTCATGACGGCCTTCTGCCGAAATGCAGAAGAAGCTCAGCAAACGGCGGCCAACCTTCGAACCCCCGTCGCCCTGCAGCAGCTTTGCAGCTGCTTCCGCACCTTGCTTCCGCTCTTTGCCGAAGCAGTTGATGCTCAGACTGCAGGGGCTCTGCTTGAGCGCGGTGATGCACTTCGCAGACCTGAACGCATGGCCCTCATGATCCGCATGTGGGAAGTGCTGTCCCAAAAAAACGTGGAGAAACTCCTGAAGGCGTCAGAGCTTTGGTGCGGCGTGAACGCGGGGGCCGTTGCCAAGGCTCAGACCAACCCCAGACTCATTCCCGCCGCCGTGCGTGCCGCCCGCATTGAAGCGCTGCAGCCGCTCTTTGCCGCCTCAGAGAAGGCGGGCAACCACGGCCACGATGGCAGTCAGTAAAATCGTGCTCATCAAGGGGATCTCAACCTTGCGGCCCATGACCGTGAAGTTGATGTCCCCGGGAAGGCGTCCAAGCCCCCATCGTCTGAGCGTCGGCACGCACGAGAGCACGACGACAAGCAAGACGAAAATACAGATAATCCATCGCATCAGCGCGTTTCCTTTCAGCTCAAGCTGCCTACAACGGCCGGCCGTTGCACCATGAACAGCCATATTACAGACTTTCTGACCTTCCAATGTCGCAAGATTTTCGTTCGAGGCCTTGTGCTTGACTGCCACATCGGCGCATACGAGCATGAAAAGCACCGCACCCAGAAGGTCACCTTTGAATGCGACGTCTGGATTCCGCTTCAGGACTCCACGAGCAGCTGCGATGAACTTCAGGATGTGCTCAACTACGACCTGATCGTCGGCACCATCTCGGACATCGCACAGTCCGCTCACTTCAACCTGCAAGAAACTCTCGTGGACGCCATTGCCGACAAGCTGGCGACACTGCCCGGCGTACAGTTGCTCCGCGTTTCCTCCGCCAAGACCGAAGCCTACGAACATGTCGACGCCGTCGGCATCGAAGTCTGGCGCCGACGCCCCTCACTCCCTTAAGATCATGAACAACGACAGCAAGAACAGCATCCCCATCATCCCCGTCTCCGACGTCCCCTCTCGTCCTCTCAACGAAGACAACGAGATCTTCCAGAACAGCAAGGACGGCGTCAACATGGGTCCCAGCAACCGCAATAAGAAGTCGGTTGCCGTCAAAAAGCTTGAGAAGCGAATCATCCGCCTCACAGCCCAGGCCATCACCGACTTCGGCATGATTGAGGACGGTGACCGCGTCATGGTCGCCATGAGCGGCGGCAAGGACAGCTTCGTGCTTCTCGATGCCCTCCGGACGCTCCAGAAGCGCGCGCCGATCAAGTTCGATCTCGTTGCCGTCAATGTCGACCAGCACATCCCCAACTTCCCCCGTGAAGCACTCGAGCAGTACTTCAAGGACATCGACGTCGAATACCACATCGAGGATCAGGACACCTACTCCATCATCCAGCGCCTGATCCCTGAAGGCCGCAACGTCTGCTCGCTCTGCGCCCGTCTCCGCCGCGGCATTCTCTACCGCGTCGCAGGCGAAATGAAGTGCAACAAGATCGCCCTCGGCCATCACATGGACGACATTGTCGGCACGCTGCTGCTCAATCTCTTCTACGGCGGCCGCATGAAGGCCATGCCGCCCATTCTGCGAAGCGACGACAAGCGCAACGTCGTCATCCGCCCGCTTGCCTACGTACGCGAAAGCGAAACGGAGAAGTTTGCCAAGATCCGCCAGTACCCCGTCACCTCAAAGGGCATCTGCGGAGCGGGTGAAAACCTCAAGCGTCAGGAAGTGAAGGAACTCATCAAGGCCTGGGACCGTGAGTTCCCCGGCCGCATCTACAACCTCTTCATGAGCCTGCAACGCGTCTCTCCGTCGCACTTGATGGACAAGCGCCTGTACGACTTTCACAACTTTGTCCCACTTCTGCCTGCGGCTTCTACCGACGAGGGTGAGGACGAATAAATTCAAGCCCTCCTCCAAGCCGAGCACCAACCGTTTGGTTAGAATTTATTCATTACGCAAAGCAGAAAGCGTCCCAGGAAAAAGGTAGAAAACATGAGAACTCGCTCTATGAAAGTCATCGACATGGCCGTGCATGAGGTCGCCACGATCACGGCTGACAAGACCATCTGCGACTGTGCAAGGCAGATGCGCCTTGAGCATGTCGGCAGCCTTGTTGTTGTCAATGACGATCAGACGCCCCTCGGCATGATCACGGACCGCGACATCGCCATCGAAGTCGTCGCCCGCAATCTGGATCCGATGAAGCTCACCGTCCGCGACGTCATGACGACTCCCGTCGTCACTGCGGGCCCCAGCGAAAGCATGGTCGTGGCACTTGCCCGCATGCGTGAATTCGGCGTCCGCCGCCTGCCCATCGTTGATGAGGAAGGCAAGCTCGTCGGCGTGATCTCCAACTCCAATCTCGTCGAAGAGCTCTCCTCGCTGCTCGACAGCCTGGTGCGCAACATTCACTCCTCGAAGACTCGAGAAGTCGCCCTTCGCTCTGACGAATGATGTTCCCGTGGAACATCATCGAAGATGATCCCTGTCGGTTCCGAACGTTGTTCGGAACCGTTTTTTTTCGATCCAGGATGTTTCACATGGAACAATCCTGCGTGAATCCTGCAGAAGTCTCCCTCTCCTTCATTTTCCATGACGATGTTCCACGTGGAACATTGTCCTGAGAGCAGACCGCAGGCATGAAAAAACGCTCAGCGAAGAATACCTTCACGGACCGTTTCCTTAAGGACGGGGCGAATTGAAGCCGATCAGTTCTTGTGCTCGCAAAGCCACTGGTAGATTTCATCACGCGGCTTGCCCGTCACCTTGGCGGCGACGGCGGCCAGCTTCGAACTCGGAAGCTCGCTCATCATTGCACGAAGCCATCGGATGTCATCCTCGGAGAGGGCATTGTCCTTTGCGGGCGCCTCGTCCACAAGAATGACGTACTCCCCGCGGGGCTCGTGCAAAGCGGCCCATTCCGCGAGTTCGGCCCCTGTAAGACTGGAGAAGGTCTCGAACTTCTTCGTGATCTCACGTGCCACCACGACTCTGCGCTCGGGCTCCATGGCCGCAGCCAGATCTTCAAGCAGATCCACGACACGATGCGGCGCCTCATAGAGAACAAAGGGCTCAGGACGTGCCAGCCAGTAGGCAAGCGCATTGCGGCGCGCCTTGGACTGCGGCGGGACGAAACCCACGAACGCAAAGCCCGAGCCGTCGAGGCCGGCCCCGGAAAGCGCCGTCACGACGGCGGAGGCGCCGGGAACGGGAATGACGCGGAACCCTGCCTCGCGAACGGCCTTGACCGCACGGGCGCCCGGATCGGACACGCAGGGCGTGCCCGCATCGGTAACGAGCGCCACCTTTTTGCCTTCCTGAAGAAGCTCGATGATCTGCTCGGCACCATGCCTTTCGTTGTGCTCCCTAACCGACAGAAGTTTTACACTAATGCCAAATTTATCCAGAAGCTTGCGGGTTTCGCGTGTATCCTCAGCGGCGACAACATCAGCCAGAGCGAGTATCCAGAGCGCCCGCAGTGTAATATCTCCAAGATTGCCGATAGGCAGCCCGACGATGTAAAGCGTGCTGTCGGGGCAGTTCTGCCCAGGCAGGCCCGCCGCCTGAATCAAAGCGTTAGATGTCCATAAATCATTGAGGGAATTCATCGTGTCCGTCCTTCCATTTGCCCGACAGTTGCTCAGAACTTTAATCATAAGCTTACCGATTGTAAGCGTTGCTGCGACGACTTCGGTTGATGCTACGGATTCCGGGGTGGTCGTCCTTCCTCTGGGCCCTGCATACGCCACCGAAACGGCCGACACCCGGGTTCCTGCCGAACCCGTCGAAAGCACGGCACCCGTCATGACAGAAGGCGAGGCCACCCGCCCCGTCACCATCGCCATGCTGATGCCGTCCGACGAATCTCCGTTCCTTCCCGCCGCACGCATTGTGGGCAACGGTCTGCTTACGGCAAGCCGTGTCAGCGGCCGCAACGCCAACATCATGTTGATCGAAGCGCCTGAAAGCGTTCCCATCAACGAGATGATAGACACCGCCGTCTTCTCCGGCGCCGACGTCGTCGTCGGACCGCTCCAGAAGGATCAGGTGGAACAGCTCTCCAGGGAAAAGAATCTTCCGATTCCCATCGTAACCCTCAACTATGCCGCGACGCCCGACGAAGAGATTTCGCCCAACATGCTGATGCTCTCCGTCGCGACTGACCTTGAAGCCGAGTACATCGCACGTCAGGCTGTGAAGGCGCTGCCTGAAGAGACAGCCGCAGGCCTGCCCCCGAAGGTGCTCATCCTCACGACGGACAAGCCGTGGGAAAAGCGCCTGAGCGAAGCGTACATGAAGGTTCTGAATCTTTCTGGCGTCCAGTATGAGGTCTTCACGGTCACGATGGATAACCTGCAGGATCTCCAGGACAAGTGCCGTCCCGAACTGAGCCAGGAGGAACGCTACAAGTTCAACCGCATGGCTGCAACGGCCGACAGCGAAAGAGCCCGCAAGCAGGTCCACGAGGCGCAGCGTGCCCACGCGGCCGTTGCCGCCCCCCCGTATCACTCCGTCCTGCTCGCACTCGACGCCAGGGATGCCGGTCTGGTTCGCAGTCGTTTACCCTTACGCACAAGCGTTTGGGCGACATCGACCACCAATCCCGGTGATCCGAAGACAAGTTCGAGCGCTTCTGCGCTTGCCTTTGACCTGAACCACGTTGTTTTTGCAGAATGTCCCTTTATTTTGCGCTATGACAACGAGAGCTTTGAGGCCAAATTTCAGACCGCCCTGCCCTATTCCATGCCCGCCAAGCGTCTCTTCGCACTCGGGCTTGACGCCTATCAGGTTGCTGAAGACTGGGCTCATGGCAGGAAGGCTTTCGAAATCAGCGGCGAAACCGGCCAGCTGACCGTCCACCGCGACCTCAGCGCCCAGGTCGTTCGCACCCCCGCCTCCTTCGAGATCCGCTCAGGCGAGCTGGTCGACACTGCCGTCGATTCCGAAGTCCCGGATGAAACGGCCGCCGAAGGAGAAGTGGAGCCTAACATGGGAGCGCCTGAACCCATCGAGCCCGAAGTGCTTCAGGAAGACGACACGACGCAGAACAGCAATATTTAAATAGAACAAACGGAAAATGCCGCTTATCACCCTGATGAACGCCCACGCCGCCTGGGGCGACCTTCCGCTTCTTGACGATGCGGACCTCTCCATCGAACCCGGCGAACGCGTCGGTCTGATCGGCCGCAACGGCACGGGCAAGAGCACCCTGCTCTCCATCCTTGCGGGCCACACGCATCTCGACGACGGCGAACTGCGCGTGCAGGACGGCCTGCGCGTGCTGTACGTCGAGCAGGAGCCCGTCCTGCCTGAGGCAGCCAATGTCAAGGAAAGCCTCATCCTGCGCGGGAAGCTTGACAAGATCGAGGATGAGCGCGAGCACTGGCGTCGTCTGGCCAAGCTGGACGAGTGCCTGATGAAGTTCGAGCTCGATCCCGAGCGCTCGGTCGCCCGCGTGAGCGGCGGCGAGCGCAAGCGTGCGGCTCTGGCGCTCGCCTTTGCCCTCGAGCCAGATCTTCTGCTTCTCGACGAGCCGACGAACCATCTGGACATCGTCGCCATCACGACGCTCGAAAACCTCGTCAACGCGGAATTCCGCACCCAGCGCTCGCTTGTCGTCATCACTCACGACCGTCAGTTCCTCGACAACGTCTCGAGCCGCATCATCGAGCTTGACCGAGGCGTCCTCCGCTCCTATCCCGGCAAGTTTTCCGAATACGAAAGCCGCAAGCAGGAAGAGCTTCAGGCCGAAGAGCTGGCCAACCGCCGCTTCGACAAGTTCTGGGCTCAGGAGGAAGTCTGGATCCGCAAGGGCATCGAAGCCCGCCGCACCCGCAATGAGGGCCGCGTGCGACGCCTCGAAGAACTCCGCCGACAGCGTGCCGCCCGCCGCGACCGCATGGGCAGCGTCAACCTCAAGATCGACGCAGGCGAGAAGAGCGGCAAGATCGTCTGCGAAACGACGGACCTCTGCAAGTCCTTTGACGAACGCTCGATCGTCAGCAACCTCAACTTCAAGCTCATGCGCGGCGACCGCCTCGGCCTGATCGGTCACAACGGCGTCGGCAAGAGCACGCTGATCAAGCTCCTGCTCGGCAAGATCGAGCCTGATTCGGGCTCCATCAAGCTCGGCACGAACCTGCAGGTCGCTTATTTCGACCAACTGAGGGAACAACTCGACTTAAGCAAGACCGTCGCCGAAACGATCTCCCCAGGTTCCGAGTGGGTGGAGATCGGCGGCCAGAAGAAGCACATCATCGCCTACATGGGTGACTTCCTTTTCCCGCCGCGACGCGTGAACGTGCCCGTGAGCTCGCTCTCCGGCGGCGAACGCAACCGCCTGCTGCTCGCCCGCCTGTTCGCCCTGCCCGCCAATCTCCTCGTGCTCGACGAGCCGACGAACGACCTCGACATCGACTCTCTGGAGATGCTCGAACAGACGCTTGCGACCTACCCCGGCACGATCATTCTCGTCAGCCATGACCGCCGCTTCCTCGACAACGTCGTGACAGAGGTGCTCGCCCCTGAAGGCAACGGCCTCTGGCGCGAATACGTCGGCGGCTATTCGGACTGGCTTCAGCAACGTCCCGAACCCGTCGAACCTGCCGCACCCGCCGCTCCGCAGCCCAAGGCCGCAGCCAAGCCGCGCCCGCGCGACAACAAGATTCGAATGAGCTACAAGGAAACGCAGGAGCTCGAACGCCTGCCCAAACTCATTGAAGACCTTGAGGCCGAACAGGCCGCCCTGATGGAGGCGATGAGCGCCCCCGACTACCACACGAAGTCCGTTGAGGAGCTTCGCAAGGACGCCGAACGCGCCAAGGCGATCGAGGATGAAATCGCTTCCAGTTACGAGCGCTGGGAGGCGCTCGAGGAAAAGCGCCAGCTCGCAGAGAATCAATAACGGACGATCCGCTTCGCCGCACGATTGCCAACGCCCCATTAATCTAAGGGTTATCCCTTAAATTAATGGGGCGTTTTCGTGCGTCCGCTTTGATATTTTTAGGGGTGCGATTTTTTTCAGACCTCACCTGAGAGGCCGTCCATCAGGAGAAAGCCATCGTGCCCGAACAATCGTCTGCCAAGCCGTCCTTTGGCCTTGAGAACTTCACCACGCTCCCCCAGCTTCTGGTCAACAGCGTGGAGCGATACGGCGAGCGGGAGGCCCTCCGACAATTCGACAAGGAAACCAAAAGCTGGCACAGCCTGAGCTACGCCCAGCTGATGGTCCGCGTCATGGAGTGGCGCAGAGCCTACGCCGCCATGAACCTTGAGCGCGGCACCCGCATCGGCATCCTGATGCCCAACAGCATCGACCATGCCTGCGCCGATCAGGCGGCTCTGGCCAACGGCCTCGTCCCCGTGCCCCTGCACGCTATCGACACGCCGGGCGCCAGCGCCTTCATTCTTTCCGACAGCAGGGCGAAGGTCCTCGTCACGAACAAGCTGACGCGCTGGAAGCAGATCAAGGCCGCAGGCGGCGACCTTCAGGACCTGACGGCCGTGATCATCACCGAAGACGAGGTCGACGACGAGACCGGCATGGTCAGAGGCCTCTCCGAGTGGCTTGCCGCAGGCACGCACGTCGTCGAGCTGCCTGAAGGCCCGAAGGAGGACGACCTCGCGGGCATCGTCTACACGTCGGGCACCACGGGCCGCCCCAAGGGCGTCATGCTCACGCACGGCAACATCGTGAGCAACGTGAAGGCCACGCTCGAGTGCGTCTTCCCGCAGGTGGGCGACATCTTCCTCTCCTTTCTGCCGCTTTCTCACACGTTCGAGCGAACGGCAGGCTACTATCTCGCGCTTGCCACGGGCTGCACCATCGCCTACAACCGCTCGGTCCTGCTTCTGGCCGACGATCTCAAGACGATCCGCCCGACGGTGATCATCTCCGTGCCCCGCGTCTACGAGCGCATCTTCGCTCGCGTTCATGACAAGCTCAAGAAGTCCAGGCCTGCGGCCCGCTACCTCTTCGACTGGGCCGTTGAAATCGGCTGGCGCGACTTCTGCCGCCGCAATCATCTTCCCGTGGAGCACACGGGCAGGGCCTGGCTCGACGGCCTGATGCGTCCTCTCGTGCGCAAGGTCTCGTCCACGCTGCTCGACCAATTCGGCGGGAGGCTCCGCATTGCCATTTCCGGCGGCGCCGCCCTCAGCAGCAAGGTCGCCCGCACGTTCTGCGGCCTCGGCCTTCCCATCATTCAGGGCTACGGCATGACGGAAGCGAGCCCGATCATCGCGGGCAACAACCGCACGCTCAATCAGCCCAACACTGTGGGCAAGCCCTTCAACAACGTCGAGGTTCGCCTCGGCGAGGGGGATGAGATCCAGATCAAGGGGCCGAGCATCACTCGCGGCTACTGGAACCGACCCGACGCCACCGCCGACGCCTTTACGGAAGACGGCTGGTTCCGTACGGGCGACGTGGGCGGCTTCAATGAACTCGGCCTTCTGAGCATCAAGGGACGCATCAAGGAAATCATCGTGACGAGTACGGGCGAAAAGGTGCCGCCCGCCGACCTTGAGGCCGCGATCGAAACCGATCCCCTCTTCTCCCAGTGCTACGTCATCGGCGAAAACCGTCCGTACCTGAGCCTCATCACCGTCGTGAATCCCGATGAATGGGCCTCGTTTGCGAAGTCCTGCGGCGTCGATCCCGCCGATCCCGCCAGCCTCGACAATCCTTCCGTGAAGACTGCGGCCCTCAAGCGCGCCAAGACGGCGGCGGGCGAATTCCCGCATTACGCGCTGCCGCGCGCCGTCGTGCTCACGCAGGAGCCTTGGACGATCGAAAACGGCCTCATCACGCCGACTCTCAAGCTCAAACGCGGTCCGCTCTCAAAGAAATTCGCGAACGTCATCGCGCAGCTCTACGCCACGCACGGCTGATCCTGCAGACGGCGGCAGTCGGGAGGCGTGCTTTGCAGGCACGCCTCTTAAGCCTGCGCCCTCCCCGCCTCTTGTACAATGGCGCAACCAAAGTTTTCAGCTATTCCCACACACATGAGCACGACAAGCTACAAACCCCAGCCCAGGGAACTTCTGCCGGAATGGATGATCGGCATGACGGACCGCATCATGGACTTCTACACGAAGCGCTACCTGCACTGCGACCCCGTCATTCTCAAGAATCCGCCACCTCCACAGGACGGACACAAGTACCTGCTGTACGCACACATTCCGTTCTGCCACACCCTGTGCTCGTACTGCACCTTCCACCGCTTCCTCTTCAAGGAGCATGTGGCGCGCGCGTACTTCGTGAATCTTCGCAAGGAAATGGACTACGTCAAGGCCCTCGGCTATGACTTCCATTCCATGTACGTCGGCGGCGGCACGACCACCATCATCGAGGAAGAGCTCATCAAGACGCTCGAGCACGCCCGCAAGCTTTTCCCGTCGATCAAGGAAATTTCCTGCGAAACCGACCCTCAGATCATCACGACGCCGCAGTTCCGCAACCTGAAGGGCCTCGTCGACCGCATGTCGATCGGCGTGCAGAGCTTCAACGACGACCTGCTCAAGCTTTCCGAACGCTATGAGAAGTTCGGCTCAGGCGAACAGATCTTCGAGCGCCTGCAGTATGCCCAGGAACTCTTCCCGACCTGCAACATCGACATGATGTTCGGCTTCCGCGGCCAGACGCTCGACATGCTGCACGAAGACATGGAGAAGATCTGGAAGCTCAATCCGCGTCAGGTCACGACCTACCCGCTCATGGTCACGTCCCAGACCCGCAAGAGCGTGAAGAACGTCATCGCCGCCAGCGGCAACCAGCTTGCCGACCAGTACCGCGTCATTCTCGACACGCTCGGCTCGCGCTACAACCACCTGACGTCCTGGACGTTCGGCCGTACGCACGACGAAGGCTTCGACGAATACGTGGTCGACTATGACGAGTACCTCGGCGTGGGTTCCGGCGCGTTCAGCTTCCTCAACGACAGCCTCTACGTCAATACGTTCAGCCTGCGCCGCTACAACGAGCGAATCGCCGCCGGCAACACGGGCGTGGAACGCCGCCGCCAGTTCGACAAGCACGCGATCCTCCAGTACCGACTGATGCTCGGCTTGTTCTCCCACCGCTTGTCCCGCAAGTACTTCCGCGAAGTGCACGGCGTGAATCTCGACCGTACGCTCATGAAGGAAATGCTCGCGCTGCGCGTGGCGGGCGCCATCAAGGACGACCCGAACGATCCGGACAACATCATCGTGACCGACGGCGGCAAGTTCCTCGGCCTCGTCATGATGAAGGCCTTCTACTCGGCCATGGACAACGTTCGCGCCGAACTGCGCCAGCCCCTGAAGGAAGAGGACTACTCCTGATCCGGCTGAATCGGCCGCCCTCAGAGCCCGATCTTCGCGAATCCCTTTGAACAAAGGCCCCGAAGGATGAAAATCCCTCGGGGCCCTTCTGTTTCAAACGACCGAAAGCTCCACGGCACAGGCCTCTTGAAGGCTTAAATTAGACTGAGTGTAAGCAAGACCGAACGCCGATTGACAAATGTTAACGATTTGCGGTTTTTCCTACGTTTTCGTCAAAAACTACCCTATCAGGATTAGCGACTACTACTTTTAGGTAGATTACATTAGCGGTTAACCCCTTAAAATGCGAAGCGTGTTTCACCGTGAGCGCCCGGGTCTTGCTGTACCCGTCGCTTTCGTTTCAAAAAATTCAGCACGCCCGAAACCGTTCTTGTCATCCCCCGAGCACTGCGTCTCACAGTCTCTGGCAAGGACGTGCAAGGCAAGGAGCTTCCTGAGTTCCGCTGATTCTGGAGAGTTTTTCAATGTCCAACAATACGATCAAGGTTCGTACGTTCAACCCCGGCGCCGGCGCCTACGGGGAGGACGGACCCGCCTACCAGGGTAATCTCCGAAAGGGAGAACTCCGCGGCATCATCCACATCAACAAGGAACACTGCGTCGGCTGCGACACGTGCTCCAAGTTCTGCCCTGTCAACGCCATTGAAGGCGGCCTCGGTGCCAAGCACCACATCATCGAAGACGCCTGCCTTTACTGCGGCCAGTGCCTGATCGCCTGCCCGTTCGACGCCATCGAACAGATGAGCTTTGTCGACCAGGTCGAAAAGGTTCTCGCCGACAAGTCCCGCCTCTGCGTCGCCCATCCGTCTCCCGCCGTCCGCGTCTCCATCTGCGAAGAATTCGGCGGCAAGCCCGGCGAACTCACCACGGAACAGCTTTCCAACGCCCTCGAAGCCGTCGGCTTCCAGGTCTACGACTGCAACAGCACGGCTGACCAGACGATCCTTGAAGAAGGTACGGAATTCGTCAAGAAGGCCCGCTACTGGCTCCTCGGCGAACGCAGCGAAGAAGTGAACGAAATGGCCGAACATCCGTTCCCGCACTTCACGTCCTGCTGCCCGGCTTGGGTCAAGAACATGGAAACGAACCATGCCGACCTGATCCCGCACGTCTCCACCGCCAAGTCCCCGCTCCAGATGGGCGGCGCCCTTGCCAAGACCTGGGGTGCCAAGTTCCTCTGGAAGTGCGACCCGCGCAAGATCTTCTTCGTCTCCGTCACGCCGTGCACGGCCAAGATCTTCGAAGCCGCTCGTCCGGAAATGAACCAGGGCTGGCACTGGGCCAAGGAACAGGGCATGATCCCGGCCGACGCTCCGTCCTATCAGGACATCGACGCCTGCCTTACGGCTCGTGATCTCGCCGAACTCTTCCGTCGCAAGGGCGTCAACCCGCTCAAGATGGACAAGAAGCGCGAACGCGGCACGCTCGAAATCTACACCGGCGCCGGCACGATCTTCGGCGTTTCCGGCGGCGTTATGGAAGCTGCCCTGCGTACGGCCTACTTCGTCCTCTCCGGCGAAGAGCTCAAGAACGCCGACATCGAAATCGTCCGCGGCCACAACAACGCCATCGTTGAAGCCACGATCCCCGTTCCCATCAAGGCCAAGGGCGGCCAGACCGTCGACATCCGCATCTGCGTTGTCAACGGCGCCAACCAGGGTCTCGAGGAAGTCCTCCATCGCGTTCGCCTCGACAAGAACCGCTACCACTTCATCGAAGTGATGAACTGCCCGGGCGGCTGTGTCAACGGCGGCGGCCAGCCGGTCCAGCCGGTCGGCACCGCTTGGCTCAACCCGACGCTTCCGCTCCCGCTGCGTGCCTAATTTTTTCGCAAGGAATTAGATAATGTTCTCTGAAAATTACGACTACGCCGAGCGTCCTGCTGCCTTGATCCTGGGTCGCCGCGGTTTTCTTAAGGTCACCGGTCTCTGCGTTGCCGCCGTTGCTGTCTGCGGCTACGCCATCGGCGACCTCGTTGCCCGTCGTGGTGTGATCATCAAGGCCCGTCAGGCTGGTCTCTACAAGGACGACAAACTCTGCCAGGCTCTCGGTCTGACGTCCTCCCACCAGAACCCGACCGTGATGCAGATCTACAAGGACTTCGGTGCCAAGCCCACCGATCACCACATGCACGAACTGCTCCACACCCATTACTATCCGCGCACGATGCTCGCGTCCCTGACGGAGGCCAACCATGGCTAACAATCGCATTCTTCGTTTCCACGCCCCTGACAAGGTGTTCCACTCGGTCAACGCGATCACGTGGTTCGCCCTTCTCTTCACCGGCGTTTACGTCTACTTCTGCGAACCGGAAGCCGCCTGCGCTGAAGCCACGATGCTCGCTCACCTGATCCTGGGCGTCGTGTTCACGTTCAACCTTCTGGGCTTCATCGTGCTCGCTCCGGACCGTTTTGCCCTCATTCTCCGCGCCTGCCTTGAATGGGACCGCAACACGATCTTCTGGTTCCGCAACTTCGGCGGCTATCCGCGCCGCTTCTTCAAGATCCCGTTCGGCCCGGTGGAAGTTCCGCCGCAGGGTCGCTACAACGGCGGTCAGAAGGCTTCCTACCTCCTGTTCATGGGCATGATTGCCGCCCTGACGGTCACGGGCTGGATGCTCTGGATCGGTGCTCCGCTCCTCGGCAAGGCCGTGTTCCTCTGGACGTTCTACTTCCATGTCTGGGGTTCCATCATCGTCTCCGTGCTGGTCGTCTGCGCCCACATCCCGCTTGCTCTGCTCTCCATGGAGCACTTCAAGGGCATCTGGCGCCTCGGCCCGGGCACCATCTCTGTTGAAGCTGCTGAACATCACGCTCCGCTCTGGTTCGAACGTGACGTCATCCGCACCAACATTGAAAAGTAAAAATCACGCGGATCGCCTGATCTGCAATGTGATATAACGGAAGGCAGTCCTCCGGACTGCTTCTCCGACAAGACCGGATAAGCATGCTTGTCCGGTCTTTTTTTGCCCCTGCGGACTTGAAAAAAATCATGGTTGAAACCCCCAAAGGCCTTCGCCTTCACATCGGCCTCTTCGGCAAGCGCAATGCCGGCAAGAGCTCTCTCATCAACGCACTGACCAACCAGAAGATCTCTATCGTCTCCGAAGTCGCCGGCACCACGACCGACCCCGTTGAAAAGGCGTGCGAACTCGCGCCGATCGGTCCCGTCGTCTTCATCGACACGGCGGGCGTCGACGATGTCGGCGCTCTCGGACTCGCCCGAGTCGAACGCACCAGGGCCGTGCTCGAATGGGTCGACATCGCGCTTGTCGTCGCCAACGCCAGGGACTTCGATGAGTGTGAGAGCGACCTTGTCGAACACCTGCGCAAGCTCGGCACACCCGCCGTCCTCGTCATCAACAAGAGCGACCTCCACCCTGCCGATGAAGCCTTCATGACGCGCATGCGCGCCTACGGCATCCCCGTCGTGCTGACCGACGCTGAAACGAAAGCAGGCATCGCGGACCTCCGCAAGGCCATCATCGACCTCGCCGCAAACCGCATTCCCAAAGACCGCGCCCTCGTGGGCGACCTCGTTCAGGCGGGCGACACCGTCGTTCTCGTCACGCCGATCGACACAGGCGCCCCCAAGGGCCGTCTGATCCTGCCGCAGGTGCAGGCTATCCGCGAGCTTCTCGACGCTCATGCCAAGTGCCTCGTCGTACAGCAAGACCGCGTGGCCGAAAGCATCGCCGAGCTCCGCCACCCGCCCAAGCTCGTCATGGCGGACTCCCAGGTCATCATGGACGTCGCCGCACAGACGCCGGAGGACATTCCGCTCACCACCTTCTCGATCCAGATGGCCTACTCCAAGGCCGACGTCATCGAAATGGCCCGCGGCACCGCCGCGCTTGCCTCGCTTGAAGACGGAGACCGCGTGCTCATCTGCGAAACCTGCAGCCATCACCCGCAGAAGGACGACATCGGCCGCATCAAGATTCCCCGCTGGCTTCGCCAGAAAACGGGCAAGGACCTCCAGATCGAAGTGGCCGTCGGCAAGGACTTCCCCGTCGACCTGACGCCCTACAAGGTCCTCATCCAGTGCGGTGGCTGCGTCGTCACGCGACGCCACATGCTCATGCGTCTGCGCGCCGCACATGCACAGAACGTGCCCATGACGAACTACGGCCTCACCATTTCGTACCTGCAGGGCGTGCTCGAGCGCGTGCTGCTCTGCCACCCCGAAGCCCTCAAGGCCTACAGGGACGCGCTCACGAAGTAAGGCACCGCAGAAAAACAAACGGCATCCGAATGCATTCGGATGCCGTTTTGTTTTTCAAGTGCCTATCAGACTCAGTCGAACGTCTGCTGCATTTCGCGCGTGGTGTGGAACACCACCTGCGGCCAATGCTTCATCGTCGTCTCAAGGTTGTAGATCGACGTGGCAAGGTACACCGTGTTGCCGTTGACGTCGGTCGCAAGACGGGCGTCCTGCTCCTTGCAGAAGTCCTTGCGGGTCTGCTCGTCGGGGAACGAGAGCCAGCGGGCCGTGGAGACGTCGGTCGACTCGTAGATGGCGTCAACCTTGTACTCCGTGGCAAGGCGCTGGGCCACGATTTCAAACTGAAGCTGACCGACGGCACCCAGAAGGATGTTGCCGAACTCGCCGGTGAAGACCTGAATGGCGCCTTCTTCGCCGAGTTCCTGCAGGCCCTTCTGAAGCTGCTTGGCCTTGAACGGGTCTTTGCTTCGGGCGGCGCGGAAGAGTTCCGGCGCAAAGCTCGGGATGCCCGTGAAGCCGAGCTTCTCGCCTTCGGTAAGTGTATCGCCGATGTGGAGCTGGCCGTGGTTGTAGATGCCGATGATGTCGCCTGCAACGGCGTCCGTCATCACGACGCGGTCCTGAGCCATGAAGGTCAGGGCGTTCGGGATCTTCATGTCGCGATTCTCGCGCACGTGGAAGACCTTCATGCCCTGCGAATAGCGGCCCGAGCAGACACGGAAGAACGCAATGCGGTCGCGGTGACGCGGGTCCATATTGGCTTGAATCTTGAAGACGAAGCCCGAGAACGGCGCCTCGGTCGGCTCGATCTTGCGGACGCCGGCATCACGCGGCTGCGGCGGCGGAGCCCACTGCACGAGAGCGTCAAGAACGTCCTGCACGCCGAAGTTGTTCACACCGGAACCGAAGAAGACGGGGCTCTGCTCGCCCGCAAGGAACTTCTCGATGTCGAACGGTTCGGTCGCACCCTGAACGAGTTCGACGGACTCGCGCACGTACGGCATTTCCATCGGGAAGAGACGGTCAAGCTCGGGATTGTCGAGCCCTTCGATCATCTCCTGATCACGCGAGAGACGCTCCTCGCCGGCCGTAAAGCGCACAAGACGGTTCTTCAGCAGCGAGAAGACGCCGCGGAAGGTCTTGCCCATGCCAATGGGCCAGGTGATGGGCACGCACTGGAGCTTGAGCACGTTCTCGATTTCGCCGATCACGTCGAGCGGATCGCGCACTTCGCGGTCGAGCTTGTTGATGAACGTGATGATCGGCGTCTTGCGCATGCGGCAGACTTCGAGAAGCTTGATCGTCTGGGCTTCCACGCCCTTGGCGGCATCGATCACCATCACGGCGGCATCGACGGCGGTCAGCACTCGGTACGTGTCTTCAGAGAAGTCCTCATGGCCCGGGGTGTCGAGCAGGTTGATGACGTGATTGTCATAGTGGAACTGCATCACCGAACTCGTCACGGAAATGCCGCGCTGCTTTTCGACTTCCATCCAGTCGGACGTGGCGTGACGGGCAGCCTTGCGGCCCTTGACGGCGCCGGCCATCTGAATGGCGCCGCCGAACAGAAGGAGCTTTTCCGTGAGCGTCGTCTTGCCGGCGTCAGGATGGGAAATGATGGCAAAGGTGCGGCGCATTTCGACGTCGCTGACCAATGCGGGGTTGGGACTCGTCATAACAGAGAACGTTCTCTTAACGTAAATTCAATGAAAATCGGCTCTTCCGCCGAACTGTTCGACGGAAAAGCCGATCATTTTAACAGAGAGCAGAGGATGCTTCAGCCGAATTGCGGCCAGAACCTCTACCTGCGGAGCTTGGCAAACGCAGCGGCCATGGCGCCCTGCGATGGCGCGGCGGAGCGCGTGTCCCGACGGGCTGCGGGCGCCTGCCTGCGCGCCCCCTCGCTGCGCATGCTGAGGCTGATGCGCTGGCGTGCAAGGTCCACCTCGAGAACCCTGACCTTGACGATGTCGCCCACCTTCACCACATCACGCGGATCGGACACGCGCCGATCGGCTAGATGAGAGATGTGCACAAGACCGTCCTGATGCACGCCGACGTCCACGAAGGCGCCGAAGGCGGCCACGTTGGTCACCACTCCCTCGAGCACCATGCCGGGCTGCAGGTCCTTCATCTCCTTGATGCCGTCGGCGAACTTCGCCGTGCGGAATTCGGGACGGGGATCACGACCGGGCTTCAGAAGTTCGCCAAGAATGTCCGTCACGGTCGGAATGCCGAAGTGTTCGTCCACGAAGTCGCGGGCATGGAGCGAACGAAGCACCGCCGCATTGCCGATCAGCGCCTTGATGTCCAGCCCCGTCTTCTTCAGGATGCGAAGCACAACGGGATAGGCCTCGGGATGCACGGCGGAGGCGTCAAGCGGATCGTCGCCGTCGGGAATGCGAAGGAAGCCCGCCGCCTGCTCGAAGGTCTTGGCGCCCAGCCTGGGCACGGCCAGAAGATCGCGACGGGTGCGGAAGGCGCCGTTGGCGCTGCGGAAGCTGACAATGGCGTTGGCGCGTGCGGGCGAAAGGCCGGCAACGCGGCACAGAAGCGCGGAGCTGGCCGTATTGACGTCGACGCCGACGGCGTTGACGCAGTCCTCGACGACCGCGTCGAGGCGATGCGCCAGCTTCTGTTGGTCAACGTCGTGCTGATACTGACCCACGCCGATCGCCTTGGGCTCGATCTTGACGAGTTCCGCGAGCGGATCCTGCAGACGGCGCGCGATGGAGACGGCGCCGCGGTAGCTCACGTCAAGATCAGGGAACTCGGCCGCAGCGAGCTCGGAAGCCGAATAGACGGACGCTCCCGCCTCGCTCACGACCACGTGCGTGAAGTCAAGCCCCGGATGAAGACGCTTGACCTCCTCGACGAACTCGACCGTCTCGCGGCTTGCCGTGCCGTTGCCGATTGAGACAAGCGTGAGCCGGTGCTGGCGGATGAGTCGTGCAATCGTTGCAACCGCATCCGAACGACGCTCATTGGAGCCGAACGGGAATACAACCGCCGTCGCAAGCAGCTTGCCCGTCTCGTCGATCGCAGCCGTCTTGACGCCCGTGCGAATGCCGGGGTCAAGCCCAAGCACGCGCTTGTGGCCTGCAGGCGCCGCAAGAAGCAGATCGCGCAGATTGGTGCCGAAGACGTCGATGGCCGCGCCCTCGGCAGCCTCGCGCAGCCTGTCAAAAACCTCGGCCTCGAGACTGGCGCGGAGCTTGACGCGCCAGGTCCAGCGGCAGCACTGCCAGAGCCAGGCGTCGGCCGGACGCCTCTGGGTTCCCACGTTGAAGTAGGCGGCCGTGCGCTCCACAGGCTGGTCGGGACGCTCTGCGTCAACTTCGAGACCCAGCGTGAGAACGCCCTCCGCCTGACCTCGGAAGGCGGCGAGCGCCCTGTGAGACGGCATTCTGGCAATCGGCTCGCGATAGTCGAAGTAGTCGCGGAACTTGGCGCCCGTCTCTTCCATCCCTTCGACGACACGGCTCGTCATGGCGCCCTCATTCCAAAGCCAGGCGCGCATGTCGGCGAGCAGCACGGAGTCCTCGCTCATCTTCTCGGCAAGGATGTCGCGGGCGCCGTTGAGCGCAGCCTTGACGTCGGGAACATTCTTCTCGGGGCTGACGAAAGCGACAGCCTCGGTTTCGGGATCCAGTCCGGGGTTCTCGAAAAGCTTGAGCGCCAGCGGCTCGAGCCCCGCCTCACGCGCAATGGCGGCAAGCGTGCGGCGCTTCGGACGGTAAGGGAGATAAAGGTCCTCGAGTCCCTGCTTCGTGTCCGCGGCGACGATCTTCGCCTCAAGCTCGGGCGTGAGCTTGCCCTGGTCGCGAATGCTGCCGAGAATCACCTCGCGACGCTTTTCAAGCTCGCGCAGATAACCAAGGCGTTCCTCGAGAAGTCGAAGCTGCGTGTCGTCGAGGCCGCCCGTCACTTCCTTGCGGTAGCGAGCGACGAAGGGCACCGTGCAGCCGTCGTCAAGCAGGCCGACGGCCGCCGCAACCTGAGCGGGACGCGCCTGAATGTCGGCGGCGATGATCTCGAAAATTATCTGTTCAGTCGTGGTCATGGCTTTCCATGCAAAACAACGGGGACGCCGCGGCGTCCCCGGGAAGCGGATCTCACAATTTTAGGAGAGTTCGCCCTGCGGAATGTTCTTGAGGACCTGCTCGATCAGGGCCCTGTCCTTGGCCTCATAGGCCTGACGGCGCAGCTGTTCGATCATCGGGTTGAGCGCCTCTTCGGGTTCATCGGCTTCATAGATGAAGCGCACGAAAAGGCTGCCCGCCTCGGGCTCCTCGATCTTCATGAGAAAGGTGGATGCGGGCCAGGACTCCCCTGCCTCGACCACGGTCGTCACCGACTCGCCCTCCCTGAGGATCACCTTGTCGCGAAGGCGGAAGCCGCCGCCGAAGCTCACCTCCCGGCCAAGATGCCTCGCCCCCTCAATGAGCCTCTCGCTGAGGAGCTCGCAGCCCTCCATGTGCTCAACAAACCTGTCGGGATGACGGGCGGCCTTCTCAAGACCGTTCCAGAGCTGGTCCCGCGTCACGAACGGCGGGATTTGGATGATGTGTTCATGTACCTTGCGCATGCTGTCTGCCTTTGTTTTTTGATTTTCCGGTTTCGCCGGGGATCACTCGGCGGCGTGTCCGCGGTCCTTTTCGCCCGTCAGATAGACTTCGAGCCACTGGCTGTATCGCGACACGATGAAGCTGAAGAAGAAGTACACGAGGGCGATGAAGACATAGCCCTCAATGAAGTAGCCGCGCCAGAGCGCGTCGCCCAGAGCGAGGCGCAGGCTGCCCGTCAGGTCGTACATCGAGACGACCGTCACCAGAGACGTGTCCATGAAGCACGAGAGCAGGCTGTTGACGAAGGCCGGAATGATGGCCACGAGCGCCTGCGGCAGGATCACCGCCGTATAGACCTGTCGCTGGGAAAGGCCGAGCGAGGCGGCCGCGTCGAACTGGCTGCGGGGAATCGTCTGAAGGCCGCCGCGAACGATCTCCGCCATGTAGGCCGCCTGAAAGAGCGCAATGGCGACGGAGATGCGCCAGAACGGATCAATGCGAACGCCTGCAGGCAGGAGAAGCGGGAAGATGAAGGCGGCAACGAAAAGCACCGTAATGAGCGGCACCCCGCGCACGAGCTCGATGTAGCCCGTGGACACGGAGGCAACGGCCGGCATCTTGCTGCGTCGCCCGAGCGCGAGCAGAATGCCGAGCGGCACGGATGCTCCCATGCCCACCAGCGTAAGCACAATCGTAAGCGGCAGGCCGCCCCACATGTCGGTGGAGATGCTCTCAAGCCCGAACACGCCGCCGAGCATCAGAATGAAGAAGAAGACGACGGCGGCGCTCCAGAGCATGCCGAGCGTGCGCAGATAGGGCTTGCGCCACATGAACGGAAAGGAGCTCACCACAAGCATGGCAAGCACAATCCCCGTTGCAGCGGCGGCACGCCACTGAAGGTGGTACGGATAGCGTCCGAAGATGATGAGGCGCCACTTCTCGGCGACGAAGCCCCAGCAGGCGCCGCTGCTCTGGCCGCAGGCCTGCACGTCCGGCGTCCAGACGGCGTTGACGAGCCCCCAGAGCACGAGCTTGCCGACTATGAACGCAATGACGGCCGATACGACGACGGTGAACAGGGACGCCATGGGCGAATAGAAGTAACGGCGGCGGATGCGCTGGGAAAGGGAGCCGCTGAACGAACTTTCGGTGATCATGCCGGCCTCCTTACTGCGGGGCCCGCATGATGCGGGCGTTGAGCGCATTCATCACAACCGAGATGACGAGATTGAGCGTCAGGTAGACGGCCATGATGATGCAGATGACCTCAAGCGCCTGAGCGCTCACGTTGATCACGGTGTTGCCGATGTTGACGAGGTCGGGATAGCCGACCATCACCGCAAGGGACGAATTCTTGGTGAGGTTCATGTACTGGCTTGCAAGCGGCGGAATCACCAGTCGCATGGACTGCGGGAAGATCACGTAGCTCACGGTCTCGGTCATCGTCATGCCGAGCGCAAGCCCTGCGTCCCACTGGCCTGCCTTGACGGCCAGAACGCCTGCGCGGACGATCTCCGCAATGGAGGCCGACGTGAAGAGCGTGAGGCCGAGCGAGAGCGCGAGGAATTCAGGAGAGATCTGGCTGCCGCCCCTGAGCGCGAAGCGCGTCTGCACGGGATGATCCCATCCCGAGACGACGCCGCAGAGCACCCAGGCGACGATGAAGACGCCTGCGAACACGGCAATGCCGGTCGTGTTGGCCATCAGTCCCGTCATGCGTCTGCGGGCGAAGAAGGCCGATGCGAAGCCGCATGCGGCGCCCGCACCTGCGGCGATCCACATGGCCCATCCGCCCATCAGGGGGGATGCGTACTGAAGGCCGCTCTTCGAGAGGAAGACCCAGTCCCCCACGTGCAGGGCCGTGCGGCCGGCAGGCAGGAGTTCCGTCACGGCTAGATAGACGGCAAGGAGCAGGACCAGAAGCGGAATGTTGCGGTAGAACTCGACGTGCGCCGTGCCCAGAAAGCGGAGCATCGGATGGCGCGAGAGGCGCATGAGGCCCACGACGACGCCGAGCACGGTCGCCGCGATGATGGAGACTGCGGAGACCTTGATCGTGTTGAGCATGCCCACCAGGAAGGCTCTGGACATGTGATCCGTATTGGTGAATGGGATCAGCGCCTCACCGATGTCGAATCCGGCGGGATTGCCGAGGAAGGCAAAGCCGCTGTTGATGTGGCGTTCTGCAAGATTGTCCGCCACGTTCATCGAGACGGCGGCAAGGAAGCCCACGAGGATGAGGATCAGCACGGCCTGAATCGTATATTCGCGGCGCTTTCTGGCCTTCTCGCGCTCCTTCCAAGCAGCGTCGCCGTAGATACCAAAAGATTCCCTGGATAGCATGATTTTTTTTTGACTGACAAAAGGCCCCAGAGCGTCCTCTGGAGCCTTCTGTACTAAACAACGGGCTGCCGGTCGGCAGCCGAGGATGCGGATCAGCGGATCGGCATAGCGTACATCAGGCCGCCGTCCGTCCACAAGCGGTTCAGACCGCGGGGCAGGTTGAGCGGTGTCTTCGGACCGAAGAACTCGGTCCAGGACTCGCCGTAGTTGCCGACCTGCTTAATGATACGGTACGACCATTCCTTGTCGAGACCGATCAGCTTACCCATGTCGTCGCTCTGACCAAGCAGGCGCTGGAGGTTCGGATTGGCGCTCGTCTTGCGCAGTTCGTCGGCATTGGCCTTCGTGATGCCGAGTTCTTCGGCCTCGACCATCGTGTTGAAGGACCAGCGGACGATCTGGAACCATTCGTCGTCACCGCGGCGGACGGCCGGGCCGAGAGGCTCCTTGGAGATCACTTCGGAAAGAATCTCGTACTTGGACGGATCCTGAGCGAGCGTACGCATGCCTGCGAGGTCGGACATGTCGGTCGTGTAGACCTGGCAGCGGCCAGACAGGAAGGCGGACTGAGTGGCTTCGGTCGTGTCGAACACCACCGTCTTGTAGCTCATCTTGTGGGAGTTGAAGTAGTCGGCCAGCGTCTTTTCGGAGGACGTGCCGGACTGGACGCAGACCGTGGCGCCGTCAAGCTCCTTGGCGGTCTTGATGCCGAATTCCTTCGGAACGATGAAGCCCTGGCCGTCATAGTAGGACACGGCCACGAATACGGAACCCTGGCTGGCGTCGCGCGTCATCGTCCAAGTGGTGTTGCGGGCGAGCACGTCGATTTCGCCGGACTGCAGGGCGGTGAAGCGTTGCGGAGAGCTGAGCGGAACGTACTTGACCTTGTCGGCGTCGCCGAGAACGGCGGCGGCCACGGAGCGGCAGATGTTGACGTCGAGGCCGCGCCACTTGCCCTGGCTGTCGGCGCTGGAAAAGCCCGGAGCGGACGTGTTGACGCCGCAGAGCACGTGGCCGCGCTTCTTGACGTTGTCAAGCGTGACGCCAGCGACGGCAGGCATGGCAACGGCACCTGCGGCAAGCAGTGCTGCAACGAACAAAAGCTTCATCTTCATTTCGAGTTCCTTCCTTTCGGGATCGAGTTGTTCTGCCTGTGTCCCGGCACTTCGAGGGAAAGTCGCGGCAGGGCTTCGGGCGTCAATGACCTTAAGTTTACAGACACTCCTGCAAACGCCAAGCAAAATTTGTCCCACATCGAATCATGAACAACCCACCTATTTCGTTCTGCCTAGAAACGCATCTCAAAATGTCGCCAAATCACGCGTTCGCTCACAAAAAGCCTGTAAAGCACAGGGTTTGGCAAATCCTCGTGTTACAATGGCAGACTCTTCAAACTCCCGCTCCGACTTATGTCCGTTTACACAGAGCTGTTTTCCCTTTTCATCCTCGTCTGTCTCAGCGCCTTTCTGAGTTGCGCTGAAATCTCCCTCGCCTCCGCCCGCCGCTCCAGACTCAACGTACTTGCGGACGACGGCGACCGCCGCGCCCGACTCGTCCTCGACCTGCAGGAACATCCCGGCCAGTTCTTCTCCGCCATCCAGATCGGCACGAACGCCCTCGCCCTTCTCGGCGGCGTCGTCGGCGAAGCCGCCTTCTCGCCGTTCTTCAAGTGGTGCCTCTCGTTCGTGTTCACCCCCGAACAGATTCACGGCGTCGACTTCGTCATCTCCTTCGTACTCGCCACGCTTCTCTTCGTGATCTTCGCGGACCTGCTCCCGAAGCGCCTTGCCGTCGCCAAGCCCGAGGAAACGGCCATGACCGTCGTCCGTCCGACCTTCGTCATGATCAAGCTCCTGCGCCCGCTCGTCTTCGTGCTTGAAAAGTTCTCCGACGCGCTGATGCGCTCGCTCGGCTTCTCGACGAAGCGTCAGGACACAATCACGTCCGAGGACATTCTCGCGAGCGTCGGCGCCGCCACGGCCGCCGGCGTGCTTGCTCCGCAGGAGGAAGCCGTCATCCAGAACGTGTTCGACCTTGAAAGCCGCCTCGTGCCCTCGGCCATGACGCCGCGCGAGAACATCGTCTTCTTCACGCTCGACGACCCCGAGGAGGAGGTACGCGTCAAGATCTCCTCCGTCCCGTACAACCGCTTCCTCATCTGCGACAAGGACCTCGACCACATCATCGGCTACGTCGACAGCATGCACATCCTGCGACAGGTCCTCAACAACAAGCCGATCTCCTTCAAGGAGCCCGGCGTCGTCCAGACCTGCCCCTTCATTCCGGACAGCCTGACGCTTTCCGAAGTGCTCGACGTCTTCCAGCGCTCCCGCGCCGACTTCGCCGTCATTCTCAACGAGTACGCCCTGGTCGTCGGCGTCATCACGATCAACGACGTGATGAGCACCGTGATGGGCGAGCTCGTCGTCAACGCTGACGAACTTCAGATCGTCGAGCGTGAGGACGGCACGTGGCTTGTCGACGGCTCCACGCCGATCGACGACCTCGAGCATGCGCTCGACATCGACGAGTTCCCCGAGGACACGACCTACGAGACGGTCGCGGGCTTCATGATGTACATGCTGCGCAAGATCCCCAAGAGGACCGACAAGGTCGTCTGGGCTGGCTACACCTTCGAGGTGATCGACGTCGACAACAACAAGATCGACCAGATCCTCGTGACACGCAACAAGCGCCCCGCGCCCGTCGCCGACGCGGAAGAGCCTGCCAAGGCCGACTGAGGCGCCATTCGTTCCGCCTGAAAAGAAAGAGGAGCCCTGATCGGGGCTCCTCTTTCTTTTTCTTCAGACGGGTCCGGACTTATTCGGCCGCCGTCTTCTTTTTGGTCGTCCTACGGGTCGTCTTGCGGGGCTTGGCCTCGGAGTTCTCCTCGCCGGATTCGGTCGCCTCGGCGTCCTTCTTGCTCGGCTGGAACTCAAACGCGATGCTGCCGTTGCCCTTCACGATGAGGAAGGCCTTGAAGGCGCGCTTGCTCTTCTTCGAGATGAAGCCCGAGAGCAACTGCGTGCGCTTGTTGGCAAGGAGTTCCGTGACCTCCTCGGACGTGATGTCGCGGGAAAGGATGGTCTTGCTGATGCGGAACGTGCACTTCTTTTCGCCGCGAATGTTCTTCTCGCACTGGTAGGCTGCGGGCATTTCAAGCACGCGGGCGCCGCAGCACGGGCAGACGCCGACGACGGGAGCGCTTTCGATCTCCTCGTCCGTCACCTCGGCCTTTTCCTCCTCGCCGAAGTCGAACTGCATCTTCCAGAGGCCGTCGGTCTCGTCCTTTTTGAGAATCAGTTCGGCCTCAAACGGGAAGCCGCGCTTGCTGATGAAGCCGGAAAGCGGTCCCACGCGCCCCGTGTTGAGGAGCTCTTCAACCTCAGCCTGTTCGAGCATGCGGCCCGAAGGATGCTTGGCAATCGAGAACTCGCAGCCGGGCGTCGTGCAGGCGAAGCGGCGGTAGTTTTCGACGATCTCGCCGCCGCACTGCGGACAGGGCGCCTCAATGCGGCGCGGATTTTCAAGCGGCACGCTGTTGCCCTCGTACTGCTTGGCCATGTTGACGACATTCTCCGTCAGGCGTCGGATCTCGCGCATGAACTCGTCGCTCTGGAACTTGCCCTCCTCGATGAGGCGCAGCTTTTGCTCCCACTCGGCGGTGAGGCGCGGCTCGCTCAGTTCGGCGATCTTGAGCCCCTTGAGCAGCGTGATGAGCTGGAAGGCCTTAGCCATCGGATGCAGATCGCGCTCCTCACGGCGCATGTACTTCTGCTCAATCAGGCCCTCGATGATCGAGGCGCGGGTGGCAGGTGTGCCCAGGCCCTTGTCGGCCATGGCGCCGCGCAGTTCGTCGTCCTCAAGCTTCTTGCCTGCGGTCTCCATAGCGCTCAGGAGCGTGGCTTCCGTGTAGCGGGCGGGAGCCTTGGTCTGCATGGTGGAAACGACGACGTCCTTCACGGCGGCCGGTTCGCCGGGCTTGACGGGAGTAAGCGCCTCGCGCTGGGTACGGCCCTTGCCGGCCACTTCGAGCCAGCCGGGCTCGGCAAGCACCTTGCCCTCGGTCTTGAACTGGTGGGCGCCGACGGTCGTGATGCGGACCGTCACGTCATACTCGGCCGCAGGATAGAAGACGGCCAGAAAGCGGCGCACGACCAGATCGAAGATCTTCTGCTCGACCTCATTGAGAGTCTTCGGAAGCTGCCCCGTCGGAATGATGGCGAAGTGGTCGCTGATCTTCGTGTTGTCGAAGATGCGCTTGTCCGGACGAACCCAGTTCTGCGTCAGGATCTTGGACGAGAAGGCTGCGTAGTCCGTGAGGCCGCCCAGTGCGTTGAGCGTGTCGCGCACGGTCGGCATGTAGTCTTCGGGAAGCGCGCGGGCGTCGGTTCGCGGATAGGTGAGAACCTTGTGCTTTTCATAGAGCGCCTGCGCGATGGAAAGCGTCGTCTTGGCGGAATAGCCGAAGCGGCTGTTGGCCTCGCGCTGCAGGCTCGTCAGGTCGAAGAGCAGGGGCGAAAGCTGACGGGAACGCTTCGAGGTCTCCTCGATCTTGCCCATGCCGTTGCGGCAGGCCGCGGCAATCCTGCGGGCCTCGTCCTCCGTCCAGAGGCGCTCGGCCTTGCGGTCGGGATCATCCTTGTCCTTGCGGAAGTTCGGGTCGATCCAGATGCCCTCGTATTCGCCCGCGGAGACGCCGAACACGGCGGAAACCTCCCAGTAGCCCTTGGGCACGAAGGCATTGATCTCCTCCTCACGCTTGACGACGATCGCGAGCGTCGGCGTCTGAACACGGCCGACGGTCGTCAGGAAGAAGCCGCCTTCCTTGGAGTTAAAGGCGGTCATGGCGCGCGTGCCGTTGATGCCGACAAGCCAGTCGGCTTCGGATCGGCAGCGGGCGGCGGCCTCAAGGGGCTTCATCTCATCATCGGTGCGCAGATGACGGAAGCCCTCCTGAATGGCGTTCTTCGTCATGGACTGGAGCCAGAGACGCTTGACGGGCTTCTTGCTGCCGCAGGACTGCATGATGTAGCGGAAGATCAGTTCACCCTCGCGTCCCGCGTCGCATGCGTTGATGACTTCGGTCACGGCACGGCTTCGGATCTTCTTCGACAAAGCCTTGAGCTTCTCTTCGGACTTCTTGATCGGCTTGAGATCGAAGTAGGGCGGCAACACGGGAAGGTTCTTGAAGGTCCAGCGGCCGCGCTTGACATCAAACTCTTCGGGCGCAGTAATTTCGAGCAGATGACCGACGGCGGAGCCGATCACCATGTCGTCACGGACCCAGAAGTCGCCGTCGCGCGTGAAGCCCCCGAGAGCTCGCGCAATATCGCCTGCAACGGAAGGCTTCTCAGCAATGACAAGAGATAAGGACATACGATGCATCTCCATGACCGCAGTTATCGTGGAACCGGCGGGCACAGCAAACTGAAAACAAATGAATGGCGGCATGCGCCTGCGTTGGACATCATTATGCAACAGACGCCGCAGGGAATGCCCTCGTGCAAATATTCATAGCGTACCAACTACAGGCAGCCGGACTCAACTCCCTGCCAGACGCAGCTCGGCAAGAATGTCGTCCGAAGACTCGACAAGCCTCGCTCCCTGACGGATCAGCCTGTGACATCCCCTGGCGAAGGGAGAGTGGATGGACCCCGGCACGGCCATGACGTCCCTGCCCCAGTCGGCCGCCGTTCTCGCGAGGCTGAAGAGATGGGAGCCCGTGCCTGCATTGAGCGCCAGAAGCGCCTGCGCGGAGGCCATGCGGCAGCACGTCTGCAGCTCCCGCCCCTCGGGCGAGAATCCGAACCCCGGCGCAACGGCGGTCATGATGAGGCCTCCCTTGTCCAGAAGCTCGTGGAGAAGATCTCGTCCCTCGGACGGCCAGACCCTGTCGGGTCCGCAGGGCTGCCAGACGAGCGCCCTGCCGCCTGTGCGGAGCACGCTTGCGAGAAACACCGTCTCCGTTCCGGGAAAGTGCCCCGTCGAGAGCAGAAGCTCGTTGCGGGTTCCGAGCGCCTCGCCGAAAACCTCCGCATTGTACAGAGCCTCCCTGTCGGGGTGCGTGCTGCCGCCCACCGTAAGCACGGGCTTGGCGAGAAGGCCCGCGTCACCGCGGTACCAGAGAAGCACGGGCGCGGCGCCCGCCTCGATCATGAGGCGGGGATAGCGAGGATCGGCCAGCGTGATGAAGCCGACTCCCTTCGTTTCGGACAGCCACGACAGGATGCGTTCCGCCTCTCCGCTCGAATTAACCTCGCGGATCTCGCGCGCCGCCGTCTCGCCGGCAAGCTTCGTCAGGGTTCCCGACGAGGCGTCGAAAAGCGCCTCGACGCCGCCCGTCTGCTGCAGGAGCCTGAGGATCTCAGGCACCGAAAGCACAGTAAGCAGAGAAAGCTTGATCCAACATTCGGCCTCGCGGCCCGTTTCAGGCGTCATGTCCCTTCCCGTGGTGAATCCGCCCGCCCTCTTGAGTCCGGACGGCAGTTCTGATCTAAAATAGACGGTTTTACAAGTTCAACTCTTTCTAGGAGCGTCTCGTGGCTCTTCTGCCCATTATCCAATATCCCGATCCCGTTCTGGCTGCCAAGGCCGAGCCCGTCACCGAGTTCAACGACGAGCTCCGCAAGCTTGCCGCCGACATGGCCGAAACCATGTATGCGGCCCCCGGCGTCGGGCTCGCGGCCAATCAGGTGGGCAGCCTCAAGCGCATCGTGGTCATCGACATCACCGACGAGAAGAACAACCTTCTCGTCCTCGTCAATCCCTACATCAAGTCCCACACGGAGGAGCTTGCCGAATTCGAAGAAGGCTGCCTTTCCCTCAAGGGACTTTATGAAAAGGTGAGCCGCCCCGATGGCGTCACCGTGTGCGCCCAAGACCTTGACGGCAAACCTTTCGAAATCGAGGCCACCGGCCTTCTCGCCGTTTGCCTGCAGCATGAGCTTGACCACCTTGACGGCACGGTCTTCATCGACCATCTCAGCCGCCTCAAGAAGGACCGCGCCAAGACGAAGCTGCGCAAGCTTCGCAAGAACGACAAGCAGGCCTGAGCCTGAGCGGCGCAGGCCGCGTCAGGCAGGATGCCTGTGGCAGTGCTCCGCGATGAGCGCGCCAAGTTCGGGCACCAGAGCCTCGGGGAGCTGATGCCCCATGCCCTCGATCACCTCGAAGCGTGCGTTGGGAATCAGATCTGCGGTCTCCCTGCCTGCCGCAAGCGGCAGAAGCGGATCCGCCGTGCCGTGAATGATCAGCGAGGGCGCCGCCAGACGCCTGAGCTGCCAGGACCTGTCCCCACTCGCCAGAATGGCCAGCAGCTGCCGCGCCGTTCCGTCAGGATCGTAGTGCAGGCTCCCCAGCATGCCCAGCATGCTCTCGAGTTCCTCGCCCGACGGCTTGTACGCCGGCCCTGAAAGGGTGGTGAACACGCGGGCGAAGTAATCCCTCAGTCCTTCCTCCGTATTCAGATTGTCGGGCTTTCTCAGAAGAGTCCAGACCGCATTGAGACGACCGAATCCCGTTCTCGGGTTGCCCGAAGCGGAGGCGATCGACGTGAGCGATGCCACGCGATTGGGGGATTGCACGGCCGCCACCTGTGCGATCATGCCGCCCATGGAGATGCCGACGATGTGCGCCCTGCGTATCGACAGGTGATTGAGGAGGCGCTCCACGTCGAGCGCCATGTCCTCAAGCGCGTAGGCGCTCGTCACCTTTCGGCGCAGAAGCGCCTGCGCCACGGCTGAGGCCACGTTTCTTCCGTCCGCCTTCATGTCCGTGCAGCGGGAGCTCTCCCCGCAGTCGCGGTTGTCGGGCGTGATGACCTGAAAGCCTTCCCGCACAAGGTGTGCGATGAGGCTTGTCGGCCAAGCGGCGCTCGACATGCCAAGGCCCATGATCAGCACGACGGCGGGCGCATCCGAGGCGCCATAGCGCCGGTAGGCCAGCTTGAATCCGTTGTAATAAAGTGCGTCCACGTCGTTTCTCTCTTTGCGCCTCTCTGCCTAAAGTACCGTACACTAGTACCATCATTGTATTTTGACACTTGAAAACGCTCCCCATCCAGCGTCGCCGGAGTCCAAACGTATGAAGATCATTTTTGCAGGCACGCCCGACTTCGCGGCCGTCGCGCTCAAGCACCTCATTGACGCGGGACACGAGATCGCCCTCGTTCTCTCGCAGCCCGACCGCCCGAGCGGCCGCGGCATGAAGCTCACTCCCTCGCCCGTCAAGAAGCTCGCCCTTGAGCACGGCATTCCCGTCATCACGCCGGTCACGCTGAGCCTGAAGAAGGCACCCGAAGAGTCCGCCCGCATTCACGCGGACCTCAAGGCCGTCGGCGCCGACCTGCTCGTCGTGGCCGCATACGGCCTCATTCTTCCGCAGGCTGTTCTCGACTGCGCCAAGGGCATCGGCCGCAACGGCGACATCCGCGCCATCAACATCCACGGCAGCCTTCTGCCCCGCTGGCGCGGCGCCGCGCCCGTTGCGCGCGCCATCGAGTCCGGAGATGCGGAAAGCGGCGTCGTGCTCATGAAGATGGAGCTGGGCCTTGACACGGGTCCGATGATCCGCACCGTGCGCACGCCCATCACGCAGGAGGACACCTCCGACACGCTCATGATGCGCCTGGCCGAACTCGGCGCAGAGCTCCTCGTCGAATCCCTCAGGACGCCGGACGAACTCGACTGGACGCCCCAGCCCGAGGAAGGCGTCACCTATGCCGAGAAGCTTCTGAAGACGGAAGCCGTCATCGACTGGACCCTTCCCGCAAAAGTCCTCGCCAACAAGGTTCGCGCATTCAATCCCTTCCCGGGAACTGTATTCGACAAGGACGGCGTCCCCGTCAAGATCTGGCAGGCCGAAGCGCTCGAGCTCTCTGGTCATCCCGGCGAAGTGCTCGACACGACGAATGGTCTTGTGATCGCCTGCGGCGAAGGCGCTCTTCGCGCCACGGTTCTGCAGAAGCCCGGCAAGCCCAAGATGGCCTTCGGTCCCTTCCTTCAGAGCCTGCCCTTTACCGTTGGTGAGGTCGTCAAGTGAGCATCGCCGCGTCCGCGCCGCACAAGCAGGCGCCTTTTTCCAAAATCGTGAGCGCCGTCGCCTCCGCACGCACGCAGCTGCGCGCAGGCGCCTCGCTCAACTCCGTCATCCGACCTGCGCTTCTCAACGTCCCGCTGGAAAGCCGTCCCGCCGCACAGGCGCTCATCTATGAGAGCGTGCGCCGCTGCGCGAGAACGACCGCACTCGTCGGACTGCTTTGCAGCCGCCAGCCCTCGGCCGAGGTGCTCTCCGTGCTCGAGACCGCCTTCGCCGCCTTCTCGCTCGGCAGGCTCGCAGTCTTCACCGTCGTGTCCGAAACGGTCACGGCGGCCAAGGCGAACCCGCAGACCCGTGCCGCCTCAGGCTTCATCAACGCCGTGCTCCGCCGCTATCTGCGCGAGAAGGATGAACTGGAAAAGAAGATCGCCTCCCGCGACGAGGTCCGCTTCAATGCTCCCGCTTGGTGGATTGGCCGCATCCGCACGATTTATCCAAAGGATGCGGACCGCATTCTGGAGCTGGGCACGCGTCATCCTCCGATGACGCTGCGCGTCAACGTCCGCCTCATGACCGTCGAAGACTATCTTGACCGGCTGAAGGCCGCAGGGCTTGAAGCCCGCCGAGTCGGCCCCGAGGCCATCGAACTCGTCACGCCCGTCCCCGTCGACCGCATTCCCGGCTTTGCCGACGGGCTGAGTTCCGTTCAAGATGCAGGAACGCAGCTTGCTGCGCATCTGTTGCCCGTGAAGGCGGGCGACCGGGTGCTGGACGCCTGCTCGGCTCCCGGCGGCAAGACCGCCCACATTCTCGAGCGCGCGGACTGCGCCATGACTGCGCTGGAGATCGATCCCGCCCGAGCCGTCAAGGTTCGCGAGACTCTCGACCGACTCAAACTCAAGGCCGACATTCGAACGGCTGACGCCGGCGACACGGCAAGCTGGTGGGACGGCAAGCCCTTCGACGCCATTCTGCTTGACGCGCCGTGCACGGCAAGCGGCGTGGTGCGCCGCCAGCCCGACACGCCGTGGCTCCGTCGCCCCGACGACATCAAGAAGCTCGCCTCAGAACAGAAGAGGCTCCTCAAGACGCTCTGGCCCCTGCTCCGCAAGGGCGGCAGGATGCTCTACGCCACGTGCTCGATCTTCCCCGAAGAAGGCACGGGACAGATGAAGGCATTCCTGGCCGCAACGCCCGACGCCCGTCTCGTCCCCCTGTTTGCAGGCAATGACGGCATGCTGACTCTTCTGCCCGAGGAATCGGGAGAATGGCGCTCCGACGCCCAGCTGCCCACCGTGCATGACGGCTTCTTCTATGCCCTTTTGGAAAAGCAAGCCTGACATGTACAAAGCGACCCGACGCCAGACCCTGAAACTTGCGCTGCTCGCGGCGCTCGGCGCTTCGTCCATGACCGCGCCCGAGGCGCGGGCGGCCGACGCGACCTTCATGCGCGCCGCGCTCACGCTTGACGAACCTGGCGAGCGGTCGGGCCTCTTCCTGAGCTCCTCCTTTGAGTTTGACCTGCCTCAGGCGCTCTCCGAGGCGCTTCACAGGGGCATTGCGCTCTATTTCGTTCACGAATTCAGGCTCTACAAGGAGCGGTGGTACTGGATCGACAAGGCCACGATCCGCTGCCGCTTCATGATCCGTCTGGCGTTCGATCCGCTCACGCGCCGTTACCGCCTCTCCTACAACGGGCTTTCGCTCTCCTTCGACACGCTTGAACAGGCCCTGCCCTACATCAAGAACATCAGGCGCTGGCGCGTCGGTCCCTCGAACGCCGTGCGCAATGCGGAGGACTACGCGGCCGAACTGCGCTTCTATCTGGACACGGACAAGCTTCCCAAGCCGATGCAGGTCGTCAACACGGGCAGTAGCGACTGGACGCTCACCAGCGACTGGATAGAACTTCCGATTCCTGCGGAAGTCATCGCTCCCGCGGAGTAAGAGACAGCCATGCCCCGCTGGTTACGCTACAGCACCCTGATCGCCATCTCCTTTGCGAGCATCGCCATGCTCGGGCTGGCGATCAGTCTCTTCAATCCCAAGCTGTTCGACAGGTACTTCCCGTTCCTGCTCGTCCTGAACGCCGTCATCGCCGCCGTCCTTTTTTGCGTCGTGACGACGCTGTGCCTGCGTCTGGCAAGACGCCAGAGCTCAAAGCAGTACGGCTCGCACATGACGGCGAAGCTTGCGCTCACGACGGCCCTCATCAGCGTGGTGCCGACGCTGACTGTCTATGCGATCTCCACGGCCTTCATCAGCCGCTCGCTTCAGGACTCCTTCTCTCCACGCGTGGAGGCCTCGCTCGACGCAGGCGTTCGCATCACGCAGGAGATGCTCGCCAAGCAGGAACAGTCCACGCAGGAGCTGGCACGTGACTTCGCGGATGCACTCGCCGGGACGCCCGACTCCCTGATGCTACACGACCTGCTCAAGCTTCTGGAGCCGCATTCGGGAACCGAGGCTCTTGTCCTCACAAGCACGGGCTCCGCCGTGGCGGCTGCAGGCTCCCGCATCAACGTGCTGATGCCCGACCTGCCCTCGCAGCTCCAGCTCAAGACCGCCAAGACGACGGGCATCTACAGCATCGTCGACGGCGACACGCTTTTCGAGGCTCCTGAAGCGACAGGCGGCTCAAGCGACCTACGCATACGCGTCATCATCCCCATTTCGACGCTGCACGCTCCGTCCCTCTCCGACTTCAAGACCACGGGACTGCTTGCCAAGACCGCCAGCAGCCAGCAGCTCTTCCTGCAGCTGACCCAGCCCGTCGACAAGACGATCGGGCTTCATGCGGCCACGCTCGTCGCAGGCTACCGCGAGTACCAGCAGCTGGCCTACAGCCAGAGCTCCATGGCCACGCTTTACGCGCTGACGCTCTCGCTCATCGTCCTGCTCGCCGTCTTCGCGAGCGTTCTCGCTGCGCTGTCCTTTGCACGCAGGACGACGTCGCCCGTCATGCAACTTGCCGAAGGCACCAGACGCGTGGCCACGGGCGACTTCATGCCGATCCGCGAGTTCCAGGGCGGCGACGAAATCAACGTGCTGACCCGCTCCTTCAACTCGATGATCAAGGAAGTGTCCGAAGCCAGACGCGGCCTCGAGCTGCAGCGCCTGCAGGCCGAGCAGGCCCAGGCGTTTCTGGAGCGCGTGCTCGGCAACATTTCGTCGGGCGTCGTGGTCGTGGACCACTGGTACACGGTCGTCACGGCCAATCAGGCGGCACGCCGCATCATGGGCGAGCAGAACGTGATGACGGGCGCCTCCCTTCGCGATACGCTGCCCGAATTCGTTTCGACCCTCGAGGAATATCAGCACAGGGAGAGCATCGGCACGGCCCCCGAACCCCTCGACTTCGAGCTTGAACAGAACGGCGTGACGATTCCGCTCTACCTGAAAACTACGCCCATGCAACTCGGCACCCAGACGGGGTCCGTGCTCGTCTTCGACGACGTGACCGCCCTCATGAAGGCGCAGCGAGCCACCGCCTGGGGCGAGGTCGCCCGCCGCCTTGCGCACGAGATCAAGAATCCGCTCACGCCCATCAGGCTTTCCGCCGAAAGGCTGGCCTGGAAGCTTCACGCCAAGCTGACCGAGGAAAAGGACCTGCAGCTTCTCCAGAGGACGACCAACACCATCATCGAGCAGGTCGACACGCTCAGGCAGATGGTCAACGACTTCAGGGAGTACGCGCGCATGCCCGCCGCATCCCTTGTCCCGCTGAACCTCAACGAGTTCATGGAAACCGTCCTGCAGCTTTACCACGATGCAGGTCACGCCATCAGCTTCGTCCCCGGAGAGGGGCTGCCGGAGATCGACGCGGACCCCGCCCAACTCAGGCAGGTGTTCCACAATTTGATTTCCAACAGCCTCGAGGCCGTGACGGAAGGTGAGCTCGTTCGCATTTCGATCAGAACGGAAGCGCTGGAATCCCAATACCATGCAGGCGCAATCGGCGCTGTTAAACTCTCTATTGAGGATAATGGGCCCGGCTTTACGGATAAAATCCTGAATGCTGCCTTTGACCCCTATGTGACAACCAAGCCGACGGGAACGGGGCTCGGCCTGCCGATCGTGAAGAAGATCCTTGACGACCACGGCGCCGCCATCAAGCTCAAGAACCGCAGCAACGAAGAAACCGGCGAGATTCTCGGCGCATCTGTCGAAATTGTCTTCAAAGTCTCTCGACTAGAGCACAACCCAATTTCCAACTGAGCCACAACATGCATACAGTCTTGATCGTTGACGATGAATACGGCATCCGCGAGCTCCTTTCAGAGATTCTGGAGGACGAGGGCTACCAAGTCCTGACCGCAGAAAATGCCAAAATCGCTCAGAGCCTAGTTGGCAAGCACGACTTCGACCTGATTCTCCTTGACATCTGGATGCCCGACATGGACGGCATTTCCCTGCTCAAGGAGTGGTATTCGCATAACACCGTCAGGTGCCCCATCGTGATGATGTCAGGCCACGGCACCATTGAAACCGCAATGGAGGCCACGCGCTTCGGTGCAATGGACTTCCTCGAGAAGCCGATCTCGATGCAGCAGCTTCTGAAGACGTGCAAGCAGATGATCCAGTTCTGGGAGCACGAAAAGGTTTCGCGTCCCCGCGAAAACGAACAGGCCAAGGCCGCCAGCGTCGCTCTGGCGGGCTGGAAAAAAGCTTCCTGCTCCCCTCTGAATGTTTCGCTCGCCAACCTCAACGACAAGTCCAGGTTCTGCGACCACTTCATTCTCACGGACGTGCCGCTTCGCATCGGTCCTCAGGCCCGCCTGCCGATCATCGACGTTCCCGAACTCCATTTCGAGTTCAACCTCAACCTGCCGCTGCGTGAGCTTCGCGACAGTCTTGAACGCGCCTACATCACCCGCGTCGCCCAGTTCTACGGCGGCTCGGTCACGATGCTTGCCAAGCATGCGGGTCTGGAGCGCACTCACCTCTACCGCAAGATTCGCCAGCTCGGCCTGGAGCTCAAGAAAACCACCAGAAAGGATGAATCCGATCACATGGCGGCTGGCGACACGATGGAAGATCTTTCCGAGGAGACCTCGGACACTCCCGACAACAAGAAGTGCTTCCAGATCCATCAGAAAACCACCGACGTGAATAACGGCTCGGACGACTCATGAAAATCCTGATTGTGGGCGCAGGCCGCATCGGCAGCTCGGTCGCCGAGAGTCTGGTCTCCGAAGCCAACGACATCACCGTCGTTGACCAGGACGCCGAGCGCATCGGATCCCTGCAATCGAGATTCGACCTGCGCGGCGTCGTGGGCAACGCCACCAGCCCGCAGGTGCTGACCGATGCAGGCGCGGCCGATACGGACATGCTGATCGCCGTCACCTCGAGCGACGAGACGAACCTCGTCGTAACGATGCTCTGCGCCCGCATCTTCAACATTCCGACCCGCATCGCCCGCGTCCGCAACAACGAGCTTCGAGACTATCCCCGCATTTTGGGCGAGGAAGGCTTTGAAGCAACGTCCATCATCTGGCCCGAGCAGGCGCTCGTGAGCTATCTCATCAAGCTCATTGACTTTCCCGAAGCCATTCAGGTTCAGGAATTCGGAGAAGGGCTTGCAAGCCTCATCGCCGTGCGCGCCAAGTCGGGCAGTCCGCTGGTGGGCCGCCCGATCCGTGAACTCTTCACGCATCTGCCTCAGGTTCCCGCACGCATCGTGGCCATCTTCCGCCGCAACCGCCGTCTGGAGGTGAACGCCTCCACCATTGTCGAGGCGGGCGACGAGGTCATCTGTCTGTGCGACACCAGACACGCCAGGCGCGTCATGGCGGAGCTGCGCCATCGCGAGCGCCCCGTGCACAGCATCATGATTGCGGGAAAGCCCAGCTTCACCCTCAATCTCGCGCGCATGCTCAAGACCGGCGAAAACCGTCCGGGCGGCAACTTCGACATCAGGATTCTGGAGAATGACCGCAACGTCGTGAAGCGCCTCTCCCGCGAGCTCGGCGATGCCGCCATGCTGATCGAGGGCGACTTCACCAGCGAGGACGTGCTTGACGCCGCAGGCATCGAGACGTGCGACCTGTTCATTGCCGTGTCCGAAAACGACGAGAACAACATCCTCGGCGCTCTTCTGGCCAAGAAGCTCGGCGCAGGCAAGACCATTGCGCTCGTCAACCGCAAGGCCTACGGCGACCTCATGCAGGGCAGCCAGATCGACATCACGCTGTCGACCACCACCGCCGCGCTCGGCGAGCTGATCCGCCACGTGCGCCGCGGCGACGTGGCGGCCGCCTACAGCCTGAGACGCGGCGCGGCCGAAGCGCTCGAAATCGTCGCCCACGGCGACCGCAGAAGCTCCAAGGTCGTCGGCAGGCGCATCGGCAGCATCTCGCTGCCCGAAGGCTGCGCCATCGGAGCCCTGATCCGCGGCAACGATGAAAACGCGCTCGTACTGATGGGCGACAAGGACACCGTCATCGAGGCGGAGGACCACGTGATCGTCTTCGTGCCCTCCAAGAAGCTCATCCCGAAGATCGAACGACTCTTCACGGTCAATGTCGGCTTCTTCTAAGGAGGCCTGACGCCATGTTCAACACGATCCGCTATCTGCTGCTGCCGGTGCTCAATGCCTCTGGGCCCGTCTTCATCTGGCTCGCCGCGGCGCTGCTCATTCCGTTCACGCTCTCCGTCTCAAAGCAGGACGGCGCGGCGGACAGCTTTCTGACGTGTTTTCTCATCACGCTCGCCACGGGCGTGGTCCTGATGCTTCTGACCCGTCGCTGGCGGCGGGAGCTGACTTCAAGGCACGGCTTTCTTCTCGTGACACTGATATGGACCTCCGTGCCGCTCTTCGGCACGATTCCCTTCATCATCGAACGCCCCGACATGAGCTTTGCACAGCTCTACTTCGAGATGATGTCCTGCCTCACGACGACGGGCGCAACGGTCTTCACGGGACTCGACAAGCTTCCCGTATCACTGAACGGCTGGCGCTGCTTCCTCTCGTGGATCGGCGGCATGGGCCTCATCGTGCTGTCCGTGGCCATTCTCCCGCTGCTCGGCGTGGGCGGCTCGCAGATCATCAAGGCCGAGACGACGGGCCCCCTCAAGGAGCACCGCCTGACGCCCCGCATCGCCGACACGGCCAAGGCGCTCTACATCATCTATCTCGGCGTCTCCGTCGCCTGCGCGATCTCCTACCATCTGGCAGGCATGGAATGGGAAGACGCCATCATGCACATGATGACGACCGTCAGCCTCTCGGGCATCGGCACGCATGACGCAAGCTTCGCATACTTCAACAGTCCCGCCGTCGATGCGGTCGCCATCGTCTTCATGCTGATCAGCGGCTTCAACTTCTCCCTCCACTTCATGGTATGGAGGCGCAGGAACTTCCTGATCTACCTGCAGGACGCGGAGGCGAAGGCCTGGATTGCAACGGCCGCCCTGATGTCGGCCCTCACGATCATCGTGCTCGCCGACGCGCACGTCTACGAAACGTCGGCCGAAACCGTGCGCCACGCGCTCTTCTCAGTGGTCTCCGTCATCACGACGACGGGCTACGCAACGGTCGACTACGCCTCCTGGCCGCTCGGCCTGCCCGTCCTCCTGCTGGTCGCCGCAGCGTTCTCGACGTGCGCAGGCTCGACGGGCGGCGGCATCAAGATGGTGCGCCTGCTGATCATCCTCGGCATGATCCGAAGGGAAATGACGAAGCTGCTTTATCCGAAGGCGGTGGTTCCGCTCACGCTCAACAAGACGCCGATCGACGAAAAAGTCTGCATCGCCGTGCTGGCCTACTTCATGGTCTGGCTCACGTCCTTCGTGATCGGCGCAGCCGTTCTGCTTCTGGCGGGACTCCCCCCCGGGGACGCCATCAGCGCCGCATGGGCCATGCTTTCGAACATCGGCCCGGGCCTCGGCGGCGTCGGCCCGACGGGAAACTATGCGGACCTGAGCGACATCCAGCTGTCCGTCTGCTCCTTCCTGATGCTCATCGGGCGCCTGGAGATCTTCACCGTGTTCGCGATCTTCACGCGGAACTTCTGGCGAATCTGATGCAGGCGGTGAGGCCGCTTGCGACGTGCAGTCCTACGGACGGCCCCACATGATGGCGTCGCCGTGCTTGATGGCGCGCTTGATCATCGACTGGAGAGGCACGACGCGCTGAAAGAAATTGATCTTCTCGACGGAGTTCCTCTTCTCCTCCTTCTCCTCCTCGCGCATGCGGAGCTCCTCGTCGTAGGTCGACTCGCGAAGCTTCCTTTCCCGCTCGGCCTCGATCTGCGCAAGGCGCTCCTTGTCCTTGCGGGCCTCCTCATCAAGGATCCTCAGGATTTCGGGCAGCTCGTCGCAGGAGAAGGCGCCTGTTTCGGTCCACGGGCGGCCGAGCACCTTGAAGACCCGCCTGGCCGTTTCCTCGAACATAATGAACGGCCCTGTGGCACGGCATGAAAAAAGCACCAGAGACATAGAAGACACTCCCGATCACAACCTTGGGTTACACTACTTCGCATAACATACCCACTGGATTTTATCGTACCTAACGGAGCCTTCTGTGTCTGCAGGGATCTGCATCATCGCCCACGAGCCGCTGGCCAGCGCATTGAAAAGCTGTGCCCGGCACATCTTCAGCGCCACGGGCGACACCTTCTGCGACTCCATCGCAGTCTTCGACGTGCCCTGCGACGTGGACGCCGAGCAAGGCGAGGCGGAAGCCCGCAGGCTCATCTCGAACTTCCCCGCGAATCAGGACGTGTTGGTCTTCACCGACGTTCTCGGCGCGACGCCTTCCAACATCGCCCATCGTCTTCTGGACAATCCGCAGGTGCGCGTCATCACGGGCGTCAATCTGCCCGCACTCATCACCGCTCTCAGTCATCACGAGGAATGCGCGGCCCGCATTGCCGTCATCGCCGAGGGAGCCGCGCGAGGCGGCATCTCCACGTCCTGCGGCAAGCCTTCCGCCATCAAGGACACTGTCAATGCAGACTAAGCAGCTCACCGTGCTCAACAAGCTCGGGCTCCATGCCCGTCCTTGCGCCCTGCTCGCCAAGACCGCAGGCTTCTTCAAATCCTCCATCACGCTCACGCACAACAACCACAGCGTGGATGCCAAGTCGATTCTCGGCCTCATGACGATGGCCGTGCCCGCAGGCACGACGCTCACCGTCACCGCGGACGGTCCCGACGAAGACAGCGCCATCAAGGACATCACCGCCCTTTTCGACAACAAGTTCGGCGAACAAGCCTAAGACGGAGAATCCACCATGAGTGACGAACCCCTCGTTGCGTCCTCCACAGTCGAAGAACAGGCACCGCCTCCCGAAAAGCTGACGGGCATCAGCGTCTATCCCGGCATCGCCTACGGCCTCTGCCAGCAATTCTCCGCCGGCGATCTGGAGATCCCGCAGTTCGTCATCGAAAAGACCGGAACCCGCGGCGAAATCCAGCGCCTGCGCGCCGCCATCGCCACCGTCGACAAGCAGCTCGGCGCCCTGATCGACTCCGCCGACGAAGACATGCCGGCCGAGGCGGCGGCGTTCATCGACGTGCACCGCACCATCCTTCGAGACCCCACCCTGATCGAGGAGACCGTCGACATCATCAAGGAAAAGCTCGTCAACGCCGAATGGGCGCTGTCGCTGCGCCTTGAAAAGACGCGACGAGACTTCGAGTCCATCGAGGACGACTACATCCGCGAACGCATCAAGGACATCGCGCACGTCGTCCTGCGCGTGCAGCGCGTGCTCACGGGCAGGCGCTCCGCCTCAAGCCTTCTTGAAGCGGAAGGCCTTGACGAGACGATCATTCTCGTGGCCGACCAGCTCGATCCCGCCGACATGCTGCTTCTGCGCGGCCGAGACGACCTCGACATCGCGGGCATCATCCTCGAGGAAGGCAGCATTACGAGTCATGCCGTCATTCTTGCGCGCTCGCTTGAAATTCCGACTCTGGTCGGCGTCAAGGGCGCCTGCGAGATCCTCGAGACCGACGTGCCCGTCCTGCTCAACGCGGACGAAGAGCTCATCGACCTGAGCCCCTCCGCCGAAAAGCGCAGGAACGCACGCCAGCGCATGAAGCTTCTGACCGCCGAGAAGAAGCGCCTCAAGAAGCTCAAGCAGTTTGACGCGGTCACGCTCGACGGACACACGATCAAGCTCTTCGCCAACATCGCGCTCCCCGAGGACGTCAAGGACGTCCATCGCGCGGGTGCGGACGGCGTCGGGCTCTTCCGCACGGAATTCCTCTTCATGAACCGCGACGACCTTCCCTGCGAAGACGAGCAGTACAACGCGTACTGCCGCGTCATCCGCTCGATGAAGGGCCAGCCCGTCGTGATTCGCACGGCCGACCTCGGCGGCGACAAGGTCATGTCGCAGGACGCCCTCGAAAAGCTCACCACCGGACCGCTCGAGGAGCTGAATCCCTCGCTCGGCCTCAGGGGCCTGCGCTTCTGCTTTGCGCATCCGAAGCTCTTCGTCACGCAGCTTCGCGCAATCCTGCGCGCCGCCGCCACGGGGTCGGGCAATGTCAGAATCCTGCTGCCGATGGTCACATCGCCCGAGGACGTCAGCAGGGTGCGCGAATTCATCTCGCTGGCCTGCAGCGAACTTGCCGCCGAAGGCCAGAAGTTCACCGCCGACGTTCCGCTCGGTGGAATGGTCGAGGTTCCCGCCGCCGTCATGATGCTCAAGGACCTGATTCCCGTCCTCGACTTCTTCTCGCTCGGCACCAACGACCTCGTGCAGTACACGCTGGCCGTCGACCGAACGAATGCAGCGGTTTCAAAGTACTACGACGAGTGCCACCCGAGCGTGCTGCGCATGATCGCCACGACGGTCAGACAGGTCCACCAGGCAGGCAAGAGCGTGTCCGTATGCGGTGAAATGGCTGCCCGACCGGAACTCGTCCCCTTCTTCATCGGACTCGGATGCACGCGTCTTTCCATGACGCTCACCCAGATTCCCGCCATCAAGAAGCGAATTCTGAAGACCGACAGGGCCAAGGCCGAAGTCTTCGCAGCCAGCGTGCTGCGACGCCGATCCGCCAAGGCCGTCCATCAATCCTTTATTCAGGAGGAGGAGGCCTTCCAGAACAGGAAGGTCGCCGATCCGTCCACTACCCTATGAGCAATTCCTACGAAAAACCGCTGAACGATGACGAGTTCGTCGAACTCGGCGAACTGCTTGCCGCCATGCCCGAACCGTTCGAGCCGATGGAGCCCGACTACATGGACGGCTTCCTCACCGCGCTTCTGTGCCTGCCCGACGAGCCGTCTCCCGGCGACTGGATGCCCTACATCTTCGACTCCCAGGCCCGTCAGGACGCCGCTCTGGCGGATCCCGACGAACAGGACCGTCTGGAGGAACTCATCTACCGCCGCTACCGCTCCATCGACACGACGCTTGCGCGCTGCCGCCCCATCGATCCGATCATCTACGAGATCGAGGACAACCGCGGCCGTCCCGTGCGGGGCGCCGACAGCGTGGCCGCCGTCATTCCGTTCGCCCTCGGCTTCTCCGAAGTGATCAACCGCTGGGAAGGTCTCAAGGACAGCACGGACGACCGCATCAACGGCGCCCTGCTCGGTATCCTCCGTCATCTGCCCGACGACGTGGCGGGCGACCTTGCGGAAATCAAGGCGGACCTTGATCTGGAAAGCCCGATCGAGAACCTTGACCAGGCGCTTGAAGACATCGCGGAAAGCGTCGCGGAAATCGCAGCCGTCACCCGCGGCTTCGAAAAGAAGGAGGAGCCTCCCAAGAAGAAGCCCGCTCCGAAGGGCCCGCGCCGTCCGCAGGGCGGCCGACGCCACTGAGGCACGAGACTACTTCTCCGCGCGCCCGCCGCTCATCAGCTCCCGGGCGCGCGCCTGCCTGCTCACCCACCAGACAAGCAGGATCACGGGCACGCCCATCGATGCCGTCAGGAGAAAGAAGCCCTGATAGCCGAGGCTCTCGACCATTACGCCCGAAAAGCCTGCGATGAACTTCGGCAGAAGCAGCATCAGGCTGCTGAAGAGCGCGTACTGCGTCGCAGAATAGGCCTTGTTCGTAAGGCTTGAGAGGTACGCGATGAAGGCCGCGCTCGCAAGACCTGCCGCAAGGTTGTCGGCGGACACCGTGAAGATGAGAAATCCTACGTTGTGACCAATGCCGGCCAGTGCGGCGAAGAGAAGGTTCGTCACGGCGGCAAGGACCGCACCGACGGCCATCGTCTTGAGAATTCCCAGACGCATCGTCACGATGCCGCCCACGAAAGCACCCGCGAGCGTCATCACGACGCCGAACACCTTGGAGACCGTCGCGATCTCCTCCTTGGTGAAGCCCGTGTCCGAATAGAAGGGGTTGGCCATCACGCCCATGACGATGTCGGAGATGCGGTAGGTGGCGATCAACAGCAGAATGCCCGCCGCCCCCCAGCCGAAGCGCACGAAGAAGTCCCTGAAGGGCGCGACAACATTGATAGCGAAGCGCTCGAGCCACGAGCGGCTCACGGCTTCTACGGGCCGGACGGGTGCCTCGGGCTCCTTCACGAAGAGCACCGTCAGCACGCCCACGCACATGGACGCCGCCATGCCGAGATAGGCGAACTCCCAGGCATGCGGAAAGTAGCCCGTCTCTCCGCCTGCGCTCCAGGCCGCCAGCGCGAGCGTGCCTGCGCCCGCCCAGATCATGGCCAGCCGATAGCCCGTCTGGTACATGGCGGCGAGCACGGCCTGCAGATTCGAGTCCGCAGACTCGATGCGGTAGGCGTCGAGCGCAATGTCCTGTGTCGCCGAAAAGAACGCGCACATGAGCGCAAAGACCATGATACCCTGCAGGTGATGCAGGGGATCCGACACCGCCATGCCCGCCAACGCCGCAATGACGCCCGCCTGGGACAGCAGGAGCCAGGAGCGACGGCGCCCGAGCAGGCGCCCGAGCACGGGAATGCGCAGACGGTCGACGGCCGGCGCCCACACCCACTTGAAGCCGTAGACGAGTCCGATCCAGCTGAAGAAGCCGATGGTCTTCAGATCAACCCCCGCCTCCCTCAGCCAGAAGCTGAGCGTGCCCAGAATAAGCAGCAGGGGAAGTCCCGAGCTGAAGCCAAGCAGGAACATCCTGACAGGCTGAGGCTGCAGGTAGACACGAAAGTCGGATATCAGCGCCCTGACGTTCATTTAGACCAGATCTTTCTTCGCCAGCCAGACCCATTCGCCCTGCTTGAGCGTCTCGGGCATCACGTAGAGGCCGAAGGCGGAGCGGTGAAGGCCGTCGCAGCGGTTCGAGCACGCTGCGATCATGCGCTTGACCTGATGGTACTTGCCCTGCACGAGCGTCATGCGAAGATGGTGTTCGTCAAGGATCTCCACGTCCTTGGCGGCCACGGGCTTGGGATCGTCGTCGAGCACGACGCCCGCCATGAGCTTTTCGCGAGTCTTCTCATCCACGGGATGCCTGCAGACGACGTCGTAGATCTTCGAGACGTGGCGCTTGGGATGGATGAGACGATGCTGCAGCGCGCCGTCGTCCGTAAAGATCAGCACGCCCGTCGTATCGACATCGAGACGGCCAACGGGCTGCATGTTGCGGCGGCGAAGCGGACTTGGCAGCAGCGTCATGACGGAGGGATGAGCGGAAGGCTTCATCGAGCACTCGTAGCCCGCAGGCTTGTTGAGCGCAATGATCGCCTTCTCAAAGTACGGCCAGTCGGTGCCGAGGCAGCGGAAGACGAGACCTTCGGTCTCGACGTCCTCGTCGGGATCGTCGTGCACTTCGGCTGCGATTTCAACGGCACCGGAGGCCACCATGGCCGCACAGTCATAGCGCGTGCCGAAGCCCTGGGAAAAAAGCACGTCCTTGAGCAGCATTCGTCAGTCCTCGAGAGAAAAGTCGTAGTCGATGGTGAGCGGCGCATGATCCGAGAACTTCTCGTCCGGATAAATCGACGCAGCGCGGGCGGCGGCCGCCACGTTTTCGGTGGCCAGATGATAGTCGATGCGCCAGCCGACGTTCTTGGCACGCGCCTGACCGCGCTGGCTCCACCAGGTGTACTGCTCGGGTCTGGCGTCGACAAGACGAAAGACGTCGCGCCAACCGTGCTTCTCGAACAGATCCGTCAGCCACTGGCGTTCCTCGGGAAGAAAGCCCGAGTTCTTGACGTTGCCCTTCCAGTTCTTGAGGTCGATCTCCTTGTGGGCGATGTTCACGTCGCCGCAGAGAATGACGCGACGGCCGGAGGTCCTGAGCTCGTCCATGTGCTTCAGGAAGGATGCGAGGAAGCGGAACTTCGCCTCCTGACGTTCCTCGGACGAGGAGCCCGATGGGAAATAGCAGGAGATGACGCTGAGATCACCAAAGATCGCCTCAACATAGCGGCCTTCGGCATCAAACTCGGGATCGCCGAATCCGTAGCGGACCTCGTCGGGCTTCCGACGGCACCAGATGCCGCAGCCCGAGTAGCCCTTCTTTTCGGCGCAGTGGAAGAAGGCCTGATAGCCAGGAAGCCCGGCGACCTCGGCAGGGATGTCCTTCTCCTGAGCCTTGAGTTCCTGGATGCAGAGCACGTCCGCGTTCTGGGCCTGAAACCAATTGAAGAAGCCCTTGGTCAGTGCGGAACGCACGCCGTTGGCGTTGAAAGTCACGATACGGAACATCGGAGTCCTCTAGAAACAAGATTCGAATGGTTAAGGATACCGAGGTTTAGCAGTACAATGCCACACGATCCCGCGAGGTCGTGCGACCTCTTTTTCCCTTTTGAAAAAACAGTCATGCAACCGATTCAAGAACAGTTCATCGAATTTGCCCTGGAAGCCGACGTCCTTCGCTTCGGCGAGTTCAAGACCAAGGCCGGCCGTCTCTCTCCGTACTTCTTCAACGCCGGCCTCTTCAACACCGGTGCCCTGCTCGACCGCCTCGGCGAGTTCTATGCGAAGACGCTTCTGGCTGCCCGCGACGCCGGCCGCATCGAGTTCGACATGATTTTCGGTCCCGCCTACAAGGGCATCCCGCTGGCCGCCTCCGTGGCCATGAATCTCTCCCGCCTCGGCTGCGACGTGCCCTGGGCCTTCAACCGCAAGGAAGCCAAGGACCACGGCGAAGGCGGCGTGATCGTCGGCGCCCCGCTCAAGGGCAAGGTCGTGATCATCGACGACGTGATCTCCGCCGGCACCTCCGTGCGCGAATCCGTCAAGATCATCCAGGCCAACGGTGCCGTCCCCTCCGGCGTGCTGATCGCCCTTGACCGTCAGGAACGCGGCGGCAATGCCGTCGAAATGACGGAAACCTCCGCCGTTCAAGACGTCGAAAAGACGCTCGGCATGAACGTCGCCTCGATCATCTGCCTCAACGACCTGCTCGCCTTCATGAACGGCGACACGGACATGGCCAAGGCCGTCTCCTGCCACAAGGAAGCCGTGGCCGCCTACCGTGCCCGCTACGGCGCCTGAGAGGCACGCTGAACAGCGTCGGGCCTGAGGCCCGACAACAAAAAAGGAAGCGTCAAATGACGCTTCCTTTTTTTATTTGCCGGTCAGGCGAACTGATCAGGCGCCGAGCTTCTTGCGAAGGAGTTCGTTGACCTGGGCGGGATTGGCCTTGCCGCGCGTGGCCTTCATGCACTGGCCCACGAGGGCGTTGAAGGCCTTCTGCTTGCCTGCGCGGAACTCGTCGACGGACTTTTGGTTCGCCGCAAGCACTTCATCGATGATGCCTTCGAGCGCTCCGGTGTCTGAAATCTGCTTCAGACCCTTGCTCTCGATGAGCGCGTCGACGTCGGTGCCCTCGCCTTCCCAGACGGCCGCAAAGATCTGCTTGGCGCCCTTCTGGTTGACGGTGTTGTCGAGGATGCGGCCGAGAATCGCGGCGAGGATTTCAGGCGTCACGGGTGCCTTGCCGAAGGTCATGCCCTCGACGCCGTTGACGGCGGCGGAGAGTTCGCCCATGACCCAGTTGGCGGCCATCTTGCGGTCGGAGACCTTGGCGGCAAGCGCAACGTAGTAGTCGGCGATGTCGCGGCTGGCGGTCAGCATCGAGGCATCGTACTGCGGCAGGCCGAATTCGGACTGCAGGCGCTCGCAGAGCTGGTGCGGAAGCTCGGGCATCTCGCCGCGAACCCTTTCGATCCATTCGTCGCTGATTTCGAGCGGAAGAAGATCGGGATCCGGGAAGTAACGGTAGTCCATCGAGTCTTCCTTCGTGCGCATCTGACGCGTCTCGCCCTTGTCCGGGTCATAGAGGCGGGTGGCCTGAACGACCTTGCCGCCGTCCTCTATGAGCTCGATCTGGCGACGGACTTCGTAGTCGATGGCTTCCTGCAGGAAGCGGAAGGAATTCAGGTTCTTGATTTCACAGCGCGTGCCAAACTCCTTCTGGCCGACGGGGCGCACGGACACGTTGGCGTCACAGCGGAAGTTGCCCTCCTGCATGTTGCCGTCCGAGATGCCGAGCCAGACCACGAGGGCGTGAAGCGCGCGGGCGTAGCCCACAGCTTCGGCGGCGGAGCGCATTTCCGGTTCCGTCACGATCTCGAGAAGCGGCGTGCCGGCGCGATTGAGATCGATGCCGGAGCAGCCCTGGACGAGGCCGTGAATGGACTTGCCGGCGTCTTCCTCAAGATGAGCGCGCGTCAGGTTGACGGTCTTGACGTACGGATCCCCCTTCTTGGGCTGAACGGGGAAGGTCAGCTTGCCACCGAGGACGACCGGCAGCTCGAACTGACTGATCTGGTAGCCCTTGGGCAGGTCAGGGTAGAAGTAGTTCTTGCGGTCGAAAACGGAATGATTCGCGACCGTGGCGTCGATGGCGAGGCCGAAGCGGATGGCCTTCTCAACGGCGCTGTGGTTGAGCACCGGCAGGCTGCCGGGAAGAGCCAGGTCAACGTAGCAGGCGTTGACGTTGGGCTCGTCGCCGAAGTGGCGGGCGGCACCGGAAAAAATCTTGGAACGGGTCGAGAGCTGAACGTGCGTCTCAAGACCGATCACAACTTCCCACTGCATGGTTTATTTCTCCTGAGACTCTCAATAACCGGCCGGACGGCGAAGATGCCAGTCCGTTTCACGCTGCCAGGCAGCCGCGACCCCGAGCAGACGGGCTTCGCTGAACGTTTCGCCGAGTAGCTGGAAGCCGAGCGGGCGGCCGTTGGAATGGATGCCGCACGGCACGGAAATGCCGGGCAGGCCTGCGAGAGAGGCAGGCACGGTGTAGAGGTCGGACAGATAGGCCGAGACGGGGTCAGCATTGGCGCCGAAGTCGTAGGCGGTGCCGGCCGTCACGGGGCTGATGATCACGTCGACCTTTTTGAAGGTTTCATGGAATTCCTTGGCAATCAGGCGACGGACCTTCTGAGCCTTCAGGTAGTAGGCGTCGTAGTAGCCGTGGGAAAGCACGTACGTTCCGATCATGATGCGGCGCTTGGGTTCCGCACCGAAGCCCTCGTTGCGGGACTTCTTGATCATGTCAACGATGTCCGTATAGTCGGCGGCGCGATGACCGTAGCGAACGCCGTCGAAGCGGGACAGGTTGGAGCTGGCTTCGGCACAGGCCACGACGTAGTAGACGGGCACGCCGAGCTCGGCCATCGGCAGCTCGATGTCGACGATTTCAGCACCGAGGCGGCGGTACGTTTCGATAGCCTCTTCAATGGAGGTGCGGAGTTCGGGATCGAGCCCCTCGCCGAGCCACTTGCGCGGCACACCGATTCGAAGGCCGGCGACGCCGTCGTTGAGGTGACGCTTGAAGTCCTCGGTGGGCATGTTGACGGACGTGGAGTCCTTGGGGTCGAAGCCGACCATGCTGCCGAGCACCCATGCGCAGTCCTCGGCCGAATGACCGAGAAGACCAGCCGTGTCGAGCGAGGAGGCGAAGGCAATCATGCCGAGACGGGACGGACGGCCGTACGTGGGCTTCATGCCGGTCACACCGGTGAAGCTGGCCGGCTCGCGGATGGAGCCACCCGTGTCGGTGCCTGTGACGATGGGCGCGAGACCTGCGGCCACGGCGCTCGAGGAGCCGCCGGAGGAGCCGCCCGGAACGGCGTTCGCGTCCCAGGGATTGAAGACCTTGCCGTAGGCGGAGTTTTCATTGCCCGAGCCCATGGCAAACTCGTCGCAGTTGAGCTTGCCGAGGCAGACCATGCCCTCGTCCTTGAGCTGGCGCACGACCGTAGCGTCAAAGGGACTCATGTAGCCCTCGAGCATGCGGCTGGCGGCGGTGGAGGCCCATTCGCGCGTTACGAAGATGTCCTTGTGGGCGATGGGAATGCCGGTGAGCGGCGTGGCCGTTCCCGCGGCAATGCGCTCGTCGGCCTGACGAGCCTGCTCGAGCGTGGCTTCCGGACGGACGTCGAGGAAAGCGTTGAGATCCTTGTGGGCTTCAATGCGGGCCAGATAGTGCTGGGCGAGTTCGACCGCCGAAACTTCACGGGCGGCCAGCATTCGGGACAGTTCGGCCACCGAAGCGAAAGTAATGTCCTTTTCCATTTCCTGCTCGTTCGATTATTCAATGACCTGGGGGACCAGGAAACAGCCTTCGGCCTGCTCCGGTGCGTTCTTCATGTTTTCGCTGCGGTCCACCTCTTCCGAGACGACGTCGTCACGCAGACGCTGAACGCCGTCGTGCGGATTGGGCATAGGAGCGATGCCCGTCGTATCCACGGAGCTGATGCGTTCTATCATCTGGAAAATATCGTTGAGTTCGCCCTGAACGATCCTGGCCTGCTCATCAGAAATGTCGATACGGCCAAGGTCGGCAATGCGGCGAATGTCGTCCATCGTAAGGGACATAGTCGTGCTTCTCTTATGCGGTTTAAATTCGAGGATGGGATTCAGTTCCCGCCAAGGATTTTTTTAAGCTTTGAAACACTCAAACACAAGAGAGCAAAGCTCGCGAACCTAATTCACACTCCAGCGGGCGATCAGTTAGTTTATCATTAACAGATTGCTTCTGGGTCTCGCCAAACCCGCGCCGTCAGCGAATCTCAGCGCTTCCGGCACCGTTCCATTCCCTCCCTCGAAGCGGCCGCTTCACCCTACACCAGGCAACAGAAAATGTTTGGATTCTTCCGCAATTACTTCTCCAATGACCTTGCCATTGACCTCGGCACCGCCAACACGCTCATCTACATGCGCGGCAAGGGCATCGTCCTGAATGAACCCAGCGTTGTTGCCATCCGCCAGGAGGGCGGTCCCAACGGAAAGACCACGATTCACGCCGTCGGCCACACCGCCAAGCAGATGCTCGGCCGTGTGCCCGGCAACATCAACGCCATCCGTCCGATGAAGGACGGCGTGATCGCCGACTTCACGGTGACCGAGCAGATGCTCAAGCAGTTCATCCGCATGGCCAGCCCGTCCCGTCTCTTCGCTCCCTCTCCGCGCATCATCATCTGCGTTCCCTGCGGCTCCACGCAGGTCGAGCGCCGCGCGATCAAGGAAAGCGCTCTGGCCGCCGGCGCCTCCGAGGTCTACCTGATTGAAGAACCGATGGCCGCCGCCATCGGTGCGGGCCTTCCCGTGAACGAGGCTGCAGGCTCCCTCGTCGTCGACATCGGCGGCGGCACGACGGAAGTGGGCCTCATCTCGCTGGGCGGCATGGTCTACGCAGGCTCCGTCCGCGTGGGCGGCGACAAGTTCGACCAGGCCATCATCAACTACATCCGCCGCAACTTCGGCATGCTCATCGGCGAACCGACGGCCGAGATGATCAAGAAGAAGATCGGCTCCGCCTTCCCCGGCTCCGAAGTCATGGAAATCGAAGTCAAGGGCCGCAACATCGCCGAAGGCGTGCCCCGCACCTTCACCGTCCACTCCAACGAGATTCTCGAGGCGCTCTCCGAGCCGCTCAACCAGATCGTCGTCGCCGTCAAGAACGCCCTTGAGAAGACGCCGCCCGAACTCGGCGCCGACATCGCCGAACACGGCCTCATGCTGACGGGCGGCGGCGCCCTGCTGCGCGACCTTGACCAGCTCCTCAAGGAGGAGACGGGCCTGCCCGTGCACGTCGCCGAAGAACCGCTCAACTGCGTGGTGAAGGGCTGCGGCATCGCCCTTGAAAACATGGACAAGCTCCGCACCGCCTTCGCGGCAGGCTAAGCACTTCCAGGACTGCTCCCGCGGGACCGTCCCGGGCGCATTTTTTTGTTTCAACCGAAGGCAAGGATCCCTAGGACATCTCTTCATGGAATACGGCCCGCCTCCACTCTTCAGACAAGGCATTTCTGCACGAGCCAGATTTTTGTTCTTCGTTCTGATCTGCGTCATCCTCATTCTGGTCGACGGGCGCCTTCGGTCACTCGACAACTTCCGCAGCGCGGTGATCAGCTTCACCACGCCCATGGTGCACGTCGCCACGCTTCCCATCACGCTGCTCGGCGAAGGCGAGGGCTACTTCATCAGCAAGGTCAAGCTCAAGACCGCCAACGACCAGCTGCTCGAGGAAAATCAGAAGCTCTCGCTCGAAGTCGCGCGTCTCCGTGAAATGCGCGAGGAGAACGAGCGCCTTCGACAGCTCGTCAACGCCGTTCCCCGCGAGGCAGACCGCGTGGTCACGGGCGAAGTGCTCGGTCGCGTCTCCGACCAGTTCACGCGCCGCCTGCAGATCAACCTCGGCGAGAAGAGCGGCATCGTGCAGGGCATGCCCGTCATCGGCGCCTTCGGCATTCTCGGCCAGATCACACGCGTGGCCGCCACCCAGTCCGAGATCACCCTCATCACCGACCACCGTCAGCGCATTGCCGTCATGAACGAGCGCACGGGCGAACGCTACATTCTTGCGGGCACCGGCGAAGAGCTGATGGACCTGCTCTTCGTGCAGCCCTCCGCGGACATCAAGGGCGGCGACCGACTCGTCACGTCCGGCCTCGACAAGATCTTCCCAAGGCAGATCATGGTGGGCACCGTGAACGAAACCCTTCACAAACCTGGCGAAACCTACATGGCCGTCTCGGTGATTCCGAGCGTCGAGCTTGAGGACATCCAGTTCGCCACGGTCATTCTGACGAACCCCAACGTCACGTCCGTCTTCGACAAGAAGGACAAGGACAGCACGATCAGGCGCAGAGCCGGACGATGAAGCAGTACAAGACCCTTGACATGAATGACGGACGCGGCGGCGAGCACATCCAGACCCACGCGCGCCCGCTCTGGATCATCAGCACGTTTCTGATCAGCTACCTGCTCAATCTGGCAAGCTCGACGGCGAACGTCCTCTGGCTTCCCGATCCGCTCGCGCTCACGCTCATCTACTGGACGATCCACCATCCGCGTCACGTGGGCATGACGATCGCCTTCATCTGCGGCCTTCTGATGGACGTGCAGAACGGCAGCGTCCTCGGCCAGCAGGCGCTCGCCTACGTCATCCTGTCCTATTCGGCCTACTCCCTACACCGCAGGTTGCCCTGGTTCGGACTGGCGGGCCAGGCGCTGCACATCCTGCCGCTGCTGCTCGTGTCCCAGCTCGTCGTCCTGATGATCCGCCTGTGGTTCGACGGCCTCTGGCCCGGCTTCCCGTGGTTCCTCCAGAGCTTCACGGGCGCCCTTCTGTGGCCGGCCGCCTCCCTCATCCTCTCCCTTCCGGAGAGGCGCTCGCTCGGTCGCGAGTCCGTTTAAGGGGGAGTCGGCAAGGTGGCGCTTGACTTCAAGCAGGTGGACGCGGATCTGGTTCCCTTCAGAAGGCGTCTGCTCTTCGTCTTCTTTCTGGTGATCGTGCTCTTCTGCGTTCTGATCGGACGCTTCGCGTGGCTGCAGATCATCAACAAGAACGCCTACACGGAGCGTGCGGAAAAGAACCGCACGGTCACGGTTGTCTCGCAGGCCGCCCGCGGCCTCATCTACGACCGCAACGGCGAGCTGCTCGCGAAGAACACGCTCGCCTACTCTCTGGAAATCACGCCAGACAAGGTGTCCGACCTCGAGAAGACCATCGACGCGCTCTCGGAGATCATTCCCATCACGACGGCGGACCGCCGCCGCTTCGTGCGCCTGCGCGAAGACCTCAACCGCTATGACTCGATCCCCATCCGTCAGGAGCTCACCGACGAGGAGGTCGCCGTCTTCACGGGCCAGCAGTGGCGCTTTCCCGGCGTCGAGATCAACCAACGCGAATACCGCGTCTATCCCGAAGGGAGCGTCGGCAGCCACATCCTCGGCTACATCGGCTCCCTGTCCCAGTCCGACAAGAAGCGCCTGACCAGCGAGGGCCTCATCGACGACTACGAGGGTGAGCGCGTCATCGGCAAGGTCGGCATCGAGCGCAGCTACGAGAGCCTCCTTCACGGCACTCCGGGACACGAGACCCTGGAGATCACCGCAGGCGGCCATGCCGTGCGCTCTCTCGCCTTCGAGCCGCCCAAGGCAGGCAAGAACCTGCACCTGACGATCGACATGAACCTTCAGCGCGTCGCTGAAAACGCCATGAAGGGAAAGGTGGGCGCCGTCATCGCCATCCAGCCCAAGACGGGTGAGATCCTCTCCTTCGTCTCCATGCCGACCTACGATCCGAATCTCTTCCCAGGCGGCATCGATCCGAAGTCCTGGTCCCAACTCAACACGGCCGAGACGAAGCCACTTCTCAACCGCGCCATGCGCGGCCTCTATCCGATCGGCTCCACGTACAAGCCGTTCGTTGCGCTCGCAGGCCTGGAGACGGGAGCGACGACTGCGGACTTCGTCCTTGACGACACGGGCGTCTTCACGCTCGGCAAGCACAGGTTCCGCGACATGAGCGGCGTGTCCAAGGGCAGGCTCGACCTTCGCAAGTCGATCGCCGTCTCGTCTGACGTCTACTACTACTGGCTCGCCACCCGCTTGGGCGTCGACACGATCCATGACTTCATGGTGCCCTGGGGCTTCGGCCAGAAGACAGGCATCGACCTCGTGGGCGAGCAGACGGGCGTTCTGCCCAGCAGGGAGTGGAAGGAGGCGCGCGTGAAGCAGCCGTGGATGGTGGGCGACACACCGTCGATCGGCATCGGCCAGGGCTACAACGCATTCACGCTGCTGCAGCTCGCGCACGCCACGTCCACGCTGGCCAACAGGGGCATCGTAATGACGCCCCATCTCGTCAAGAGGATCACGGATCCGTCGACCAACAAGGCCGAGGACGTTCCCGTCGAACCCGCCGCCGTCATTCCGCTCAAGTCCAGAAACGTGGAGACCGTGATTGCCGGCATGACCGACGTCTCGACCAAAGGCACGGCCCGCTTCGTCTTCAAGGGCGTGCCCTACACGGTCGCCTGCAAGACGGGCACCGCCCAGGTCGTCACCATCGCCCAGGACGACAAGTACGACGCCAAGAAGCTCGCGAAGAAGCACCACGACCACGCGCTCTTCATCGCGTTCGCGCCTGCACGCAATCCGCGCATCGCGCTTGCCGTTCTTGTTGAAAACGGCGGCTTTGGCGCCCAGGCGGCCGCTCCCGTTGCCCGACAGCTCATCGACTACTGGCTCACGGGCGCGAATTCGCTCGAGCTTCCGCCTCCGAAGGGCGTTCCCCTCATCACCCAGCGACGCAACCGCTGAGGAGCGATTTTGAAATGATTGAAACCATTTCCAGAACCGGCTACGCGTTCCTGAGGTACCTTGCAACGCGTCTGCTGCGCATCGACCTGATGCTGCTCGCCCTCGTCGTCACGCTGACGACGATCGGCTTCATCGCGCTCTTCTCCGCCGGCTACAGCTTCCCGTGGCGCATCGAGGGACAGATTCGCAACATCGCCGTCGCAGGCGTCGTCATGCTCGTCGTGTCCTGCATTCCCGTGAAGGCCTTCCAGAAGGCGACCGTTCCGATCTTCATCGTCGGCTGTGTGCTGCTGCTTCTGACGCATTTCTTCGGCGTGACCGTCAAGGGCGCCACCCGCTGGCTCAACGTCGGCGTGCGCATCCAGCCCTCGGAGCTCATGAAGCTTGCGGTCCCCATGATGCTCGCCTGGTACTACAACGTCAGAGGGGAGAACGTCTGCAACTGGGACCATCTGACGGCCTTCATCATCATGGCCGTCCCCGTCGGCCTCATCGTGAAGCAGCCCGACCTCGGCACCTCGATCCTCGTGCTCATCGCGGGCGCATCCGTCATCTTCTTCGCAGGCCTGAGCAAGCGCATCCTTGTTTCCCTCACGGGCATCCTTATCCTGTCGATGCCCGTCATCTGGAGCCTGATGCACGACTACCAGCGTCAGCGCGTGCTGACGCTTCTCGATCCGTCCGCGGACCCGCTCGGCAAGGGCTTCCACATTCTGCAGGCCCTCATCGCCATCGGCTCGGGCGGCTTCTCGGGCAAGGGCTGGATGGAAGGCACGCAGGCCCATCTCGACTTCATTCCCGAACGCACGAGCGACTTCCTCTTCGCCGTTTTCAGCGAGGAATTCGGCTTTGTCGGCAACCTCGTCCTGCTTGCGCTCTACACTGCGCTCATCGGCCGCAGCTTCTACATTGCGGCCTTCGCCGAAACGCGCTTCTCCCGCCTCCTTGCGGGCGCCATCGGCTGCATCTTCTTCACGTACACCTTCGTCAACATGGGCATGGTCAGTGGTATCCTGCCCGTGGTGGGCGTGCCGCTGCCCTTCATGAGCTACGGCGGCACGGCCCTTCTCATTCTCGGCGTCTGCACGGGCATTCTGCTCTCCGTTTCCGCCGAGTCCAAGCATTGACACGCCGCATCAGAAAAGAGCTTCGCGCAATGAACAAAATCTGCCTCGCCGCCGCCACGGCCGCCGCCGCGTTTCTGTTGAGCGCCTGTTCCACAGGTTCCAAGTACTATCAGCACGACGGTCCTCCGTCCTCGTCGGCCGAGCTTGACACGTCGAGCGCGACGCCGCGCGTCGAGCACTTCTACCCGGCCTCCCTGCGTCCCTACACGGTCATGGGGCAGCGCTACGTGCCCGTCACGAGCGACGTCAAGATGGACCAGACGGGCATCGCCTCCTGGTACGGCAAGCAGTTCCACGGCAACAAGACGGCCATAGGCGAAACGTACAACATGCACGCCATGTCGGCCGCCCATCCCACGATGCCGCTACCGAGCTACGCCCGCATCACCAACCTTGAAAACGGGCGCTCCGTCATCGTGCGCGTCAACGACCGCGGTCCCTTCCTCTACAACCGCGTCATGGATCTTTCCTACGCGGCCGCCACGGCGCTTGACTACGCCAACAAGGGCACCGCGCGCGTGCGCGTCGAGCGCCTGACCAATCAGGAAATCGCCGCAGGCACGTGGCAGTCGGGCAACGGCCTCACTGATCCCGTCACGAACTCCACGCAGGTTCAGGCGCCCGTGCAGTCCGCCACGCCGTCCGCCGACGCCGTCGTGACCGCGCCTGCCGCAGGCTGGAGCGTGCAGATCGGCTTCTTCACGGAGCGCGACAACGCGCTTGCCTACGCCGCCCACGCCGAGGCCGTGCTGGCCTCCACGTCGTCCGCCCGAAGCGCCCGCCTTGTCCGCGACAACGGCGGATACCGCGTCGTGCTCGGCAACGGCATGTCGCTCAACGAAGCGCGCGCAGCCGCCCTGAACGTCAAGGACATCATCGGCAGCGGCGCCTTTGCCGTTCAGAAATAACCGCTCAAGTTTTCGAAAATTCGTCGAGGAAATTTCATGTCTCTCCCGTCCAATGTCTACGAATCCATCCACCGTGCGTGGATGGGCGACACGCTTGAAGGCCTGAAGGACTTCATCCGCATTCCCGCCAAGTCCCGCGCCTTCAATCCCAACTGGGAGTCCGACGGCATTCTGAAGCGTACGCTTGAGGATTCGGCCGAATGGGGCCGCCGCCTCCTGCCCTGCGCCGAATTCGAAATCATTGAAAAGCCGGGGATTCCGCCCGCGCTCTTCATCCGCATTCCCACCGCAGGCGGCCACAAGGGCAAGCCTGCATTCTTCTACGGCCATCTCGACAAGCAGCCTAAAACCGAAGGCTGGAGCGAAGGCCTCGGCCCCTGGACGCCCGTCGTGCGCGACGGCCGCCTCTACGGCCGCGGAGGCGTTGACGACGGCTACAACTACTATCTGACGCTCACCGCCGTGAAGGCTCTGGAAGAAGCCGGCGCAGCCCATCCCGAAATCTTCTGCCTCTTCGAGACGGACGAGGAATCCGGCTCCCGTGATCTGGCCCGGTACATTCAGGAACTTGCGCCGCGCATCGGCGACCCCGCCTTCATCGCCATCGCCGACCTCGGCTGCAACGACATGAAGCGCGTCTGGCTCACCCAGTCGTTGCGAGGCACCGTCTCGCTCACGGTCGACGTGCGCGTGCTCAACACGCCGTCTCATTCGGGTCTGGCCAGCGGCGTCGTGCCCAGCTCCTTCCGCATCATGCGCGCCCTGCTCGACCGCATCGAGGATGCCGCCACGGGCGAGCTTCTGCTCCCCGAGCTCAACTGCGAAGTGCCGCCCGACATTCTCGAATGCCTTCGCTCGCTTGCTCAGGAAGGCGACGTTCGCGAGTGCTTCGACTGGGCGGGCGACACGCACGCTCAGGCCGAGACCGCCTTTGAGGCCCTGCTGACGAATACTTGGAAGCCCTCCATGTGCGTCGTGGGCGCCGACGGTCTCCCGCCCTGCGACAACGCGGGCAACGTGCTCCGATCCAACACCTCGCTTCGCCTGTCCTTCAGGACCCCGCCTCTCGTTGACGCGAAGGCCGCACTCGAAGCCGTCATCCGCACCCTGACCGAAAACGTGCCCTGCGGCGCACAGGTGACCGTGAGCCGCGCAGAAGCCGCCTCCGGCTTCGTTTCGCCGCTGCCTTCCGGCTGGCTGCGCGAGACGCTCGAGGACGCAGGCGCCTCGATCTTCGGCAACAGCACGGGCTACCTCTTCTGCGGCGCCTCCATCGGCACGCTGCCCGCCTTCAAGGCCGCCTTCCCGACGAGCCCCTTCGTCAACACGGGCGCACTCGGCCCCACGTGCAACGCACACGCTCCCAACGAATGGCTGGACCTTGCCTACGCTGAAAAGCTCACCTGCGTCTTCGCCGAGCTCATCGCCGGCATTCCGTCGGAGAACTGATCATGAGAAGAGACTGCGTCACCCAGATCATCGTCGACTGGGGCAACGGCGAATGGGAGAACTTCGCCACCCCGTTTGAGGCCGAGCAGTACATCAACGCCATGCTCGACGAGCTCGACGTCCCCAAAGCCGCCTGGCGCGAGGACATGCAGGGCAACAAGAAATGGGATTACGAAATCGTCGAGGACGACAACGGCCTCATCAGGCTCGTGGACTGAAGGAGAACAACATGACCTGCCCGCTTTGCACCGACCGCGCCAAGTCCGAAATCTGGCGCAACGGAAACTTCTACCTCATCGATGCGGAGGATCCCGCCTTCCCCTGCTTCCTGAGGGTTGTCTCATGTCGACATGTACCCGAAATGTCCTCGCTCACGTCCGAGGAAAGAACGGAGCTCTGGGGCATTCTCAACGTGGTTGAGGAGGAGATCATCAAGGCGCTCCGCCCGCACAAGGTGAATCTCGCCCAGTTCGGCAACATGGTGCCGCACCTGCACTGGCACGTCATCGCGCGCTGGCAGGACGACAGCCACTTCCCCGAATGCCCCTGGGGGCCGGTGCAGCGCGACGTTCCCGCAGACGTTCAGGCCGAGCGCCGCCGCATGACGGAGGCGCTCAAGCCCGTGCTGCGCGAAGCGCTCGAAAAGCGCTTCGGCTGCTGATCACAATCCCTTCGGACAGACGCTCAGGCCGATTCCCTCGGCCTTCGAGCGCTTGAGCAGCGCCTTGACCTGCTGGTCCGCAATCCCGTTGAAGACAAGCACGACGCGGCTGCCCGCAACGTGGTTGTAGCGGGTCACCCTGACATTCGTCAGACCGTTGTCAAGGGCGAACTTCTTCGACCAGAGCTCCGCCGCCTTCTCATCGGAGAAGGTCTTCAGCACGACGGCATGGCCGCCCGCCTTGAGTTCCATGATCGAGCAGCTCTCAAGATCGTCCCCGCAAAGCGCCTTGCGGTTCTTCCGGGCCTTCTGCTGCGTGAAGGGCCCCGCATAGACGGCGTAGCGCGTATCGCTGTACGGAACGATGTTCATCTTCCTGATCAAGTCGACTTTTTCAAAGAACCTGCGGTGCTTGGGAAGGCGCTTTTCCTGCAAGGGACCGAAAACGACACACGTCAGCCCCTCGAGCTTCGCCTCGTCAACGGGCTCCAGAACGGGCGCGGCCTCCTCGACCGCCGCCTCCGCCGCCTGAACGGCCTCGTCACGCACGGCAGGCGCCTCGACCTTCAGATTTTCGGGCTTCACAAGCTCGGGAGAGGCATAGGCGAAGTTGTCCACCCGAACGGTCTTGACCTCGCCCGACGGAATGACCTCGGGGGTCTGGTGAAGGCCGGTCCAGGCCAGATAGCCCGCAGCACCCATCGCTGCCAGCAGAAGCGTGACGGCAAAATATCTCATGCGTCCTCCCTCCCGAGTCCTTCAGCCTGCTGTCCCGCAAGAGCGGAAAGTCCCCTCAGCACCAGATTGTGCTTGACGATGAGATCAGGCACCTCCTCCTGCAGATAGGGTGCGATGAACTTGGCGGACCCGCCGGCAAGCAGCACCTTGGGATCGAAGCCCTGTCTCCTCATGACGCTGCGCGCACGCAGGATGAGCCCCACCTGCGCATCGATGATGCCCGTCATGACGGCGTCGCGCGTGGAGCGCGGCAGCGCGTCGTAGGCGCCGTCGAGATCGGTGAGCGAGGGGATGCCCTTCGTGAGGAAGGTCTTCATCAGCGTGGGACCGAGCGTGATGCGCCCGCCCATGAAGTCGTAGACGCCGCTCTCGCGGTAAAGGATGGAATCGACGGTCGTGGCCGTGCCTGTGTGCACGACAAGAAGCGAGCGCCTTTCCTCAAGCATGGCGTCGGCCGCGCCAACGGCGGCATACCAGCGGTCTGCGCCGAGCTGTCCCGGGTTTTCATAGCAGTTGTTGAGCGTCATGCGACCGTGAAAGGACGGCTGCGTACGCACCCAGTTCCATCGAATGCCGTGGTCATTGAAGAACTTGGTGAGCGAAAAGGCGACGACGGGCGCCGCGACCGTGCAGCCGATGATGCGCTTGGGGCGCATGTTGAGCCACAGGTCGTAGAGCTCTTCCTTGAAATGCGTGCTGCCCTTGTGGATGATGGTATGCGGGTTGTCGGGCTCCTCAATGGGCGTCCATTTCAGAGCGGTGTTCCCGAGGTCAATAAGCAGCGTCGTCATTGAAAAAAGTTCCAGAAAAAAAGGCCTTCACGCCCTCATTCGTCTTCAGCTGCAGACGGCCGAGACTGTCAATGCCCATATTAAGTCCTTTCCACGCCCCACCGTCGTCCTCGAGACGGATCGTTCTTCCGGCAAAGGCGTCGTAGAAGGGCCAGGCGGCCGCCACATCCGCCCTGTCGCGGGTCAGAATGCCGAGGATTCCCGTCACAAGAGGCCCGAGCATGGGATTGGGCGCAGCGTGATCGGAGCACGCCAGCACGTCGCCGAGACCGCTTATCGGCCAGCCGTTCGTCGTTCGTTCGGCGGCGCCGTCACGGTTGAGGCCCACGCCTGCGATCAGGACGCTCCTCCCGTCGGCGTCCTTCACCGACTCGCAGAGAATGCCGCCGCACTTTCCGCCCTCGAACCAGACGTCGTTGGGCCACTTGATGCAGGCGAAGCGGCCTGCGTCGCGCAGCGCGCTGCACACGCCCATGCCGACGGCGATGGCCACTAGCGACACGGGCACCCTGATCATGGAAAAAGGCAGCAGAAGAGAAAAGGCCAGGCAGCCTTCTGGAGACTTCCAGCCGCGGCCCCTCGTACCCCGCCCCATCGTCTGATGCTTCGCCTCCTGCACGAGCGGGCGGCTCACGCGCGAGCTGCGCGCATGCGTCTTCATGTCGTCGTTGGTCGAGCCTGTCTCCTCAACCACGCGCACGTCAAAGGACTCCACGGACTTATCCTCCTTCGTCGGGAGCATTTCTAAAGTCCGTCAATCATAGTTGAATTCCCGAAGGCTTTGAGAAAGCTTTGACAGGCATCCTCAGGCGTTGATTACAATGAGTTGGCAACGCGTTCCCAATCATCCTCTCTCCCAATGCGCTTCTCAACATCCCCGCTTCTGTCCGCCGTCATGCTCTGCGCCGCGTCGCAGTCTGCCGTCGGCGCCATGGCCCTGATGGATCTGGACAGCAGACAGATTCTTCAGCTGGAAGGCAACCTGCTCTTCATCACCGAGCCTCTGGCGGAACAGCTCAATGGCTTTCCGGGAATGGCGGACAAGCCCGTCAAGGCTGGTGAAACCGCAACGGAAGCCTTTGTTGCGCGTCTGGCCGCGATCTCCGACGAGCAGTGGAAGGCCTTTCTTTCGAAAACCGCTGCCGACGACGAGCAGGAGGCGGCCAGACGGCTTGCTCCCGTCGCCGCGGCCTGCACGGACATCGGCTGCGACGGCATCTACGTGTCCGTCAATCCGCTCGGCAACGGGGAGACACACCGTCTCCTTGCCGTCGTCTTCGGATCCAACACCCGTGAGACCCTCGACAGGGCGGCAGGCGTCTTTCTTCGTGAGGGCCACCTGCGCTACAAGACCGCAACGGTCATCCGCAACGGAGAGGCCGTGGGACGCACCCCCGTCTTCAAGGGAGAGGCTCAGGACGTGACGCTCGTCACGCACGAGAACGTCGTCGTCACGATTGCCAAGACCATGACGCTGAGCAAGGACTCGGAAGCATTTAAAATGCACCTCACCCGTCAGCAGCCCGTCATCGCCCCTGTGGACGCCGAAACGCCGCTGGGCACGCTGAGCATCTGGCTCAACGGCAAGTGCCTGCGGTCCGTGCCGGTCTACGCGAAGGAGCCCGTCAAGGAAGGCTCCCTGTGGCAAAGGGTCCGGGACACGATCATACTGACAACGACAGACATCAACGAAGCGGAGAAATCCCGATGAACGACAATTCCAAGCCCCAGCCCGACGACCTGACTCCGGTCATGGTCTTTCCCATGCTGAACTTCCCGATCAAGATCATGGGCCTCAACCAGCCTGAGTTTCCTGTCGCGATCAGCGAACTCGCCTCCGGACACTTCGCCGACTTCGACAAGGGCACGATGACGACGGCCCTCTCCAAGACCGGCAAGTATCTTGCACTCAGCATCATGGTGAACGCGCAGTCTCAGGAACAGCTCGACAACTTCTACCGAGCCCTGACCGCGCACCCGATGGTCAAGGTGGCGCTCTGATGACGGGCGTCGAGGACGTCAAGCCCGGCAGCCTGAAGGCCTGGATGGCCTTCACGCGCCCGAAGACATGGGGCGTGGCCGTGGCTCCCGTCATTGCCGCGCTAAGCCTCGCCCTGTTCGAAACGGGCAGATTTGATGCCCTGACCGCGTTCTTCACGATGACGATCGCTCTGCTCATGCAGATCATCAGCAACATGAAGAACGATCTGGGCTATACGGAGAAGAAGGCGGAAACAGGCAACCGCAGGGGGCTTCCCCGTGCAACCACCCAGGGCTGGATCTCCATTTCTGCCGCCCGAAGGGCCATTCTCACGCTCATCGTGCTGGCACTGCTCAACACCGCCGTGCTCATCTGGCTCGGCGGCTGGGTCTTCGCGCTGATCGGCATCTCCTCGGTCATTGCCGCCTATTCGTACATGGGCGGTCCGAAGCCCATTGCCTACACGCCGTTCGGAGAGGCGACGGTGCTCGTATTCTTCGGTCTCACGGCCGTCTGCGGCTCCTACTACCTGCAGACCTTCACGGTGTCGGCAAACGCCGTCCTCCTGAGCATCTCGCTCGGCTCGATCGCGGCCGCCGTGCTCGCCGTCAACAACTGGAGGGACAGAGTGCACGACAAGAGCATCGGCCGCCAAACGCTTGCGGTCGTGCTCGGCGACAAGACCTTCACGGCAGTCTTCAGAATCATGACGGCGCTGCCGCTTGCCCTCGGCCTCGTCATGGCCGCCGCGCCCGGATTCTGGCCCTGCCTGCTTGTACTGCTCTGCCTGCCGCTGTGCCTTCCGCTGTGGAAGCAGTTCGGCACGCTGCAGCACGAGGCGCTCAACGCCACGATGTTCGGATGCGTCAAGTACGAACTCGCCTATTCGGTGCTTTTTTCTCTGGGCGCACTGCTTGCCTGCCTTCTCTGAGGCGCCGAATCATCAACAAAAAACTCTCCCCCGCTGCAGGCGGGCGGAGAGTTTTTTATCCTTCAAGGCACGGGGCTTACGGTTCGGCGCTCTTCGAGCTGTTGTTCGACTCGAGATTCTTGAGACGCTCCTTGATGGCTGCTTCGCTTTCGATCGTAAAGCAGGTCACGACCTGCTGAACGCCGGAAACTCCGGCGGCCACCTTGGTGGCGGTCCTTGCCTCATCGATCGTCACGATGCCCATCAGATAGACGATGCCGCGCTGGACGTCGACCTTCATCTGGTTGAGCGAAATCTTCTTGGTGCCGATGATCGAACTGCGGACCTTGGTCGCGAGCATCGAGTCGGAAAGGACGGCACCCACGGTGGCGGGCGTCATCACGGCGAGTTCGTTGATCACGGAATGCACGCCCACGCTCTTGACGGCCGTGTCCTGGGCCTTCTGCCTGTCGGCGGCCGTGAGCACTTCGCCCGTCAGAAGCACCTTGCCCTCGTAGCTCGTCACGACCACGTGGTGCTTTTCATGTCCGATGACCTCGCCGATTTCATAGCGAACGCGCTTCTCGAGCACTTCGTCGTCGACAATGCTGCCGGTCGTTCGACGGTCCGTAATGACGGTTGCCGACGTGACGGCCGCGCCGCCGATCAGAATCGGCGCACATCCGCTCAAGCCGACCGTCGCGACGGCGGCAGCCAGAACGAACACCTTAGAAACTGTCATATTCTTCCCTCCTCCGGGCCTGTCTCAAGGCCTCCGCCGCACGCTCCTCGGCGCGGCTCTGCTGCATGAACGGCATGAGCCATTCCCAATACTTCAAAAACGTCCGGCGCCTCAGCCAGATCCTCCGGCTTCGCCTGCGGATGTCATCATACGAGCCCCACTGCCTGACCACGTCGCTGACGGTCTCGAACTTGCAGCCGAGCAGCCTTGCAATCGTCCCCTTGTCGGGATAGAAGGGCAGCTCCACCCATTCCACGCCTTTGGAGAAAAGATTCGCCATGGCCGCCGGCTTCTCGCAGTGAAGCATCAACAATAATAATGCGCCGAGGCGCTCCTCGACCGTGCCGGAATAATTGAGAAACATACCCATCCTGTCGCAGATCGACGAGACGGAGGAGTATCCCGACAGCTCGTGCTGCCACTCGGGATTCTGGTCGGCGATCTTCAGAAGCAGCTCCTGGTTCACCACCAGCACCTCGGTCGACGTCAGACACCAGTGACGTCTGGGCATGCGGTCCCTCACGTACAGATTCTCATAATTGCCGCACAGCGCGCCGGGCCCCGCCATCGACAGAAGCAGGGGCTCGTCCCTCACTGGATCCAGCAGAGCCTTCACCACAAATCCTGAACGCACGTACATCAGATTGCCGAACAGACCGGGAGAGGTGTAGATCACGTCGCCGCGACGGAATTTCATGGGATGCCCGATGCCTGCCAGCACAAAGCTCATCGACTGCGAAAGGCAGGGGGACATCCAGGGAATGACTTCGGGGGTCATAAACAAAAATGTTTAAAAATTTGTGGTCAACTTTGTGGATAACTTCTGATGAAGATTCTCGATTTTGTGGATAACTTTTTTGTGCACCTTCCGGAGCCCAAAGTTGTCCCCTGCTTTTCCCGTCTTTCCCACAGGAGATCCAGAGGCTTGTCCACACGCTTTTCACAGGTGCATCTTATTGTTTTTTAGGTACAAAAGTCTATTATCCACAAAAACTGTCCTCACCTACTACTTACCACTACTAACATAAAGAATTTAAGAAGAAATATATAGAGTAGAACTTTGCGAGGATCCTTCAACTTTACACAAAAAACGGAAAATGTAGAAACGCAAGAACCGGGGAGAAGGCGACTGGAGATCAAAAGAGGGCTTTAAAATGCGCCCATTTCCGATCGCCAACCTGTGGATAACTTGTGGGTTATTCTGTGTATTCCCTGTGGATTGGGTGCATTTATTACTGTGCTCCAAAAGTTTTTGTTTTGGAGGCGAAAACTCAGAGACTGCGCTTTTCGAGTGCCTGAAGGACGTAAATGCCGTCCAGAGCAGCCTCTCCCGCCGTTCCGAAGGGGGCCTTGAACTTCATGCTGCCCGCCGCTTCAAAGGGAATACCGAGCTCGGTGAGCTCGTTCTGGAGTTCTGCATTCGCCTCGCGGTCTCCGACCACGACGATGTGGTCGACGCGAAGGATGGTGGAGCCTTCTTCGCCCTCGCAGCTCACTCGCACCGAGTGGCTGTCGATCTGTTCGACGTTGGCCTCGTCGAAGATGTTCACGCCGTGCATGCGCAGCCACTGGACTTCGTAGAGCCTGCGCTCGTGTGCAAAGAGCTCCTCGGTGGTCTCATTCGTTTCATTGATGAGGTAGACCTTGCGCGGAGCGGGGTTGAGATGGGGGATGACGCCGAGCGTGCCGCCGATGTGTTCGGCGGGGTCGCCGATGCCCCAGGCGCAGCACCATTCATCGTGCGCCTTCAGGTCGTGGGTGCAGAGATGGCGCGTGACGTCCACGGCGACGTTTCCGCTGCCGATGACGGCGACACGGTGGCCGACGGGCACGCGGCCCTGCAGCAGGTCCTCAAGCGAAAGGACGTTGGGCGTGTCGATGCCGGGAATGTCGGGCATGCAGGATTCCTTGCCCGTGGCGAGCAGGATCCTGCTTCCGCTGTAGTTGTCCTCAATCCACTGCGCGGTGGCGCGAGTGTTGCGGATGATTTCGACGCCGAGCTCGACGAGCTCGCGCTCCTGCACCTTGAGAAGCTCCGCGATTGAGCTTCGGCCCTGAATCTTTGCGCAGAGCCTGTAAAGGCCGCCAAGTTCGGGACCTTCGTCAACGAGGGTGATCTTGTGGCCTCTCAGAGCGCCCTCACGGGCCGCAGCCATGCCGGCAGGGCCTCCCCCTACGACGAGTATGTCGAGGCCGCCAGGATGCTTGTGAGAGCGTCTGAGGACGTATGGGTCTGCAATGCAGGCCAGCATTTCCCTGCCCTCGCGCCTGTCGGGGCGCGTGCAGCCGTGCGGACAGAGTGTGCATGGCCTGACGGGCTTGCCCGTGTGCACGTGCTCCACCCAGCGTGCGTCCGCAATGAGCGGACGACCGATCTCGACGAGACTCGTGATGTTGTTCTGCAGGATGTCGTCAAGCCTGTCGGGCCCCGGCATGCGGTGGCCGAAGATGACGGGAACCTTGATCTCCCGGGAGAACTTCTCCATGAACGGCACCCAGACGCCTGCGGGTGTCAGGTCGCTGTTGACGGGAACGCTGTTGGGCGTAAAGCCGATGTCGAAACTGAAGAGATTGACGCCTTCGTAATGAAGGGCCTGGGCAAAGGCAAGGAGGTCGTGCCATTCGCTGCCGCCCGCGTGCAGGTCAAGAAGCGAAAGGCGGTATGAGATGATCGGCGCCGGTCCGACGAAGCTTCGGATGCGGCGGACGAGCTCGACCGCAAAGAGCGTGCGGGCCTGCAGGCCCCACTTGTCGTGGCGGCGGTTGAAGAGGCGACTCGAAAAGACGTTCGGCAGGGAAAGGCGGCCGCCGTAGATCTCTACGCCGTCGAATTCTCCGTGCAGGATGGCGTGGTAGGCAAAGAGGGAGTACTGGCTGATCAAGTGGCTCACCAGGAGCCCCGGAGCCCTGTGCAGCGTGCGCCCCGTGTCCCTGTTGCGAAAGCGCGAGGCGGAGACGGCAAACATGTGGTCTGCCCCGGCGCCGTGGTGCTGAAGCTGAAGAAGGACCTTGGAGCCCGACTCATGGATGACGGATGTTAGGCGAACCGCATTGTTGAGCAGGCCGGCCGTCAGGACGGGGTCCTTGAGATTCCGCAGACCAGTTTCGTGCACGACGCCGTTGCCGAGGATGAAGAGCCCCGGCCCGTCGCCACGCGCGCGTTCCTCGTAGAACTCCACGACGCGCGGGTCGAAGTAGTCCTGCTTTTCGAGGCCTGTCTCAACGGGGGCCATGACGATCCTGTTCTTCAGGAAGTGCGATCCCACCTTGAGAGGCAGAAACAGATGCGGATAGGCGGCCATGATGCTAGGGAAGCTTCTCCAGATGATGGATGCCGAAGGGCACCAGCACGGACGGCACGATGTTGAGGCTCGGCTTCAGGTTGTTCGCCTGGTCGTCGAAGAAGATGTGCGGCCTGATGGCCTTGAGAAACGGCTGCTTGTCGAGACCGTCGAGCAGAAAGAGCTCCGCGGCGCTCATGCCGAAGCTTTTCAGTGTGGTGATCAGGCGCTCCTCGCTGGGCGCGCCTCGAGCCGTCACGATGGAGATGCGGACGGCGGGCTCGAAGTACGGGTCTGCGGCGCCCCTGTGGTTGTAATCGAAGCGCTGAAAGGCCGACAGCTGCTCGAAGAGCCTGCGCAGGGGCCCCGGCGAATGGGGCGTGGAGGCCTTTTCCTGCTCGAGTCGATGAAAGCCCGAGAGCCCCTCCTTCTGGTACTCGCGCTCGCTTTCGTCGTCGGCGATCACGCCGTCGAAGTCGAAGGCGATGCGCAGCGTCGGACTGGCGTCGTCATCCTCGTCCCCGACGGGAGACGGCATCACGAGGCCCGCAGGCTGGCCTGCGGCGATGGCATTGCGGACATTCTCGGGGTTGGCGCTCAGAAAGAGAGAGGCGTTGAAGGCGGCCAGATACGGATAGGTCGAGTGGCCCGACGTAAAGCCGCCCGCCGAAATGGGCAGCCTGTAGTGGCGGCACGAATGGAAGAAGCGCTGGGCCGTCTCAGGAGAGTTGCGCGAGAGCGCAATGACCCTGAAGGGCGCCAGATCGCCGTAGAGCTCGTTGAGGGCGAGCAGGCGGCGCACGAAGGGAAAGGCCACGCCCGGACGCAGGGGCGTGTTCTGGTAGCGGACCTGATGGTCCCTGAATGCCTTGTAGCCCTTTTCCTCGAAAAGCGCGTGCTCCTCCTCAAGATCGAACAGCGCCCTTGAGGAAACGGCGATGACCACTTTTTCCTTGAGATTATCCACGCGGCGTCCTCCAATGGTTTGAGGCGGTGAAAGCGGAAGGCCAGCGGCGCCGGCCATCCTGTTTCCCTCGGCGATCAGGCGTCGATGTTGCCGGCAAAGAGCGCGTTGGTCTCGATGAAGTCGCGGCGCGGTTCGACGACGTCGCCCATCAGCATCGAGAAGATGGCGTCTGCGCTGGCGGCATCTTCGATTCGGACGCGCAGCATGCGGCGCACGGACGGATCCATGGTCGTCAGGTTGAGCTGCTCGGCCGTCATTTCACCCAGTCCCTTGTAGCGCTGGCGGATGATGCCCTTTTCAGCCTGCTTCAGCAGCCAGTTGACGGCTTCGCCGAAGTTCTTGACGGCCTGGTCGTTCTTGCCGCGCGCGACGCGGGCGCCCGTGCCGATGATGCCGCGGAGCATTGCGGCGCTTTCCTGCAGCTTCCTGTAGTCGGCGGAGAGCGTGAACTCGGGCGTGACGTTCGTCGTCTTGTAATTGCCGTGCTTGAGACGGTGGACCTTGAGCAGGTGCTTCTCGTTCTCCTCGTCGTAGACGGCCTCGACCTTGACGTTCGGATCGCGAAGCTCCTGCTGAAGCACTTCGGCCGTGTGGTGCGAGGTGAACTCGTTTTCAAGGTTGATGTCGACGCCTGCGGCGATGGCCACGAGCACGGACTTGTCGATCACGCCCTGAAGGCGGGCGATGACGTCGCTCGACTGAAGGTATTCGTTGACAAGCGTCTCGAGCTCGGAGCCGCGCACCGGCGTGTCGGCGTCGAAGGCGTCCTTGTTGCGGTAGAGGCGTGCGTCCTCCATGGCGATCTTGAGCAGATAGTCGCTCATTTCACGCTCGTCCTTGAGGAACACGCCCTTGTCGGCCTGGTTCTTCTTCACCTTGTAGAGAGGCGGCTGGGCGATGTAGACGTGACCGTTCTCGATGAGCTGAGGCATCTGGCGGTAGAAGAGCGTCAGGAGCAGCGTGCGGATGTGCGCGCCGTCCACGTCAGCATCGGTCATGATGATGATGCGGTGGTAGCGCAGACGCGAGATGTCGAAGTCCTTGCCGATGTTGGTGCCGAGCGCAAGCGTCAGCATGCGGATCTGCTCGGAGTCGAGGAGCTTGTCCTGAGAGGCCTTTTCCACGTTGAGCACCTTGCCTCGCAGCGGAAGAATGGCCTGGAACTTGGAGTCTCGGCCCTGCTTGGCCGAGCCGCCTGCGGAGTCACCCTCCACCAGGAAGAGTTCGCTGTTGGCCGGATTCTTTTCACGGCAGTCGGCGAGCTTGCCCGGCAGGCCGCCGCCGGAGAAGCTCTTGCGGGAGATGTCGCGGGCCTTGCGGGCGGCTTCGCGGGCGCGGGCGGCCGCCACGATCTTCTCGCAGATGATCTTGGCATCGGCGGGATTCTGCTCGAGGTAGAGCTCGAGCTCGCGGGACACGACCTCCTCGACGGCGGGACGGACCTCGCTCGAGACGAGCTTGTCCTTCGTCTGGGAGCTGAACTTGGGCTGCGGCACCTTCACGGAGAGGACGCACGTCAGGCCTTCGCGCATGTCGTCGCCCTCGGGATCGATGTCGGCCTTCTTGCTGCCGCTCTTCTTGCCGATTTCGTTGGCGGAGATGTAGTTCTTGAGAACGCGGGTCATGGCCATGCGCAGGCCGGTCACATGCGTGCCGCCGTCGCGCTGCGGAATGTTGTTCGTATAGGCGGAAAGGACTTCGCTGTAGCCGTCCTGCCACTGCATGGCGATCTCGACCTCAATGGGGATGCCGTTTTCGTAGACCGTTTCTTTGGCGTGGAAGATCTTCTGGTGGAGCACCGTGCGGCTCTGGTTCTTGAACTGGACGTAGGCGACGAGGCCCTTGTCCGTCAGAAGCTGGGCTTCGTGTGCGGTGCGCTGGTCCTTGAGCTCGATGAGAACACCGGAGTTGAGGAACGAAAGCTCGCGCAGGCGCGAGAGCAGGGTGTCGTAGTTGAACTCGGTGATCTGCTCGAAGATTTGCGTGTCGGGCAGGAAGTGCACTTCCGTGCCGCGACGGCTCGTCGGACCGAGAAGCTTCATCGGAGAGATGAGGACTTCGGCGCCCGTGACGGGATCCTTGGCCGTTTCAGTGAGGCGGTTCTTGACCTTGCCGCGTTCGAATTCGAGGAGACGGGCTTCGCCGTCGCGGCGCACGATGAGGCGCAGCCAGGTCGAAAGCGCGTTCACGCAGGAGACGCCGACGCCGTGCAGGCCGCCGGAGATCTTGTAGCCGTTGTTGTCGAACTTGCCGCCGGCATGAAGTTCGGTCAGGGCGATTTCCGCTGCGCTGCGCTTGGGCTTGTGCTTGTCGTCCCACTTGATGGACGAGGGAATGCCGCGGCCGTCGTCCACGACGGAAATCGAGTTGTCCGTGTGGATGGTGACCTGAATCTTCGTGGCGTAGCCTGCAAGAGCTTCGTCGATGGAGTTGTCGACAACTTCATAAACCAGATGATGAAGCCCGGAGCCGTCGGCGGTGTCGCCGATGTACATGCCCGGACGCTTGCGAACGGCTTCCAGGCCCTCCAGAATCTGGATGCTGTGCTCGTCGTAGGTAGACGCAGTGGTCGGTTGCTGATCGCTGTTCGTGTCCATTTCGGTCATTGAATAAATCCTTCGGCAGACCGGCCCTGAGCCGGTCTGCAGTAAGCGGTATGCAGGCTGCGGTGCTTGCCGAGCCTTGTTCTAGTTCGGTTTCCTCTCGTGCGCTCGGAGCGTCAGATGCGCATCGGCATCACGACGTAGCGGAAGCGCTCCTGCGATTCGGGCATCGTGATCAGCACGCTGCCGGAGGCGGTGGAGAAGTTGAAGCGGACGGTCTTGTTCTTGAGGATGCCGAGCACTTCAAGGAGATAGGTGATGTTGAAGCCCATGTCGAGCTCGTCGTGCGTCCAGGGCACGTCGAAGCGTTCGAGAGCCTCTTCGTGGTCGGAGTTCGTGCTCTGGATTTGCAGGCCCTCGCCGTTGAGGATCCAGCGGATGCCGTGGAACTTCTCGTTCGTCATGATGCCGACGCGGCGAAGCGCGTTGGAGATCGCCTCGCGCTCAAGTTCAAGGGCGTTCGGGTTCGTGTCCTGAGAGGGAAGCACGCGCTTGTAGTCGGGGAAGCGGCCTTCGATGAGCTTGCTCATGAAGGTGATGTTGCCGAAGGAGAAGCACACCTGAAGGTCCGTGAACTGGACGCGGACGGGCGTGTCGTCCTCGGGGAGCAGGCGAATGAGCTCGCGCACGGTCTTGCGCGGGATGATGGCCTGCATCGGGGTGTTTTCGTCATCAACGTCGACTTCGCAGCAGGCGAGACGATGGGTGTCGGTGGCGACGGTGCGAAGCTTCTTGCCCTCGACGACGAAGAGTACGCCGTTGAGGTAGTAGCGGACGTCCTGACTGGCCATAGCGAAGGCCGTCATCGTGAGCAGGTAGCGCAGCGTGCGGGACGGGATGAAGAGCGTCGTCTCCCACTGGCTTTCCTTGAGGACGGGGTATTCGTCGGCGGAGAGCGTCTGAAGCTGGAACTTGCCGTTGTTGCTGCTGATCGTGAGGCCGCGGTCGCCGAGATCGAACTGGACCTCGTTGGTGGCGGGAAGAGCCGTCAGGATGCTGGCGAGCTTGGAGGCGCCGACCGTGAAGCGGGTGTCGACGCCTGCGACGCCGACGGGAGCCTCGGTGCTGATCTGGATATCGAGGTCAGTGGCGGAGAACTTGACGTTCTCGCCGTTCTGCTCGATCAGGATGTTGCTCAGAATCGGCAGCGTCTGGCGCTTTTCAACAATGCCTTCGACGATTTTGACGGGTTTGAGCAGGTTTTCGCAGACGCTCTGGATGTTCTTCATAACAAATACCTGGTGAAAAATTCAAAAAATCGGGTTCCGTCGGGTGCTTCTGTCAGCCCTTGATCATCTGCTCGAGCACGTGGATCTCGTGATTGAGCTCGGCGTTGCCCTGGCGTTCCTGAGTGATCTTTCGCACGGCGTGCATGACGGTCGTGTGGTCTCGGCCGCCGAAGTTGGCGCCGATTTCGGGGAGGCTGTGCTGGGTCAGCTCCTTGGTGAGGTACATGGCAATCTGGCGCGGCCTGGCGATGTTGGCGGGGCGGCGCTTCGAATGCATTTCCGCGACCTTGATGTTGTAGTAGTCGGCGACGGTCTTCTGGATGCTCTCGATCGTGATCAGGTTGTTGTTGACCGAGAACTGGTCGCGAAGGACGTGCTTGGCGATGTCGATTGTGATTTCCTTGGCGGCCGACGGTTGGAACTGCTGGTAGGCGATGACCTGCTGAAGGGCGCCCTCAAGTTCGCGGACGTTGGACTTGAGGCGCTTGGCGATGAACATCGCCACTTCTTCGGGCAGCGCGGCGCCGAGCGCCTTGGCCTTGTTGAGCAGAATGGCGATGCGCATTTCAAGCTCGGGCGGCTCGATGGCGACGGACAGGCCCTGGGAGAAGCGCGAGATTAGGCGCTGCTCGATGTCCTTGAGGTTGCGGGTGTACGTGTCGGCCGTGAGCACGACCTGCTTGTTGTGCGGCACGAGCGCTTCGAAGGCACGGTAGAACTGCGCCTGGGAACCCTTGGCGCCCGAGAAGGACTGGACGTCGTCGATGAGAAGCAGGTCGAGGTTGCGGTAGCGCTCGTCGAACATCTGAAGCGCCTTGCGGGAGCTCGAGGAGTCGCGCGTGGCGGTCGTGTACTCGCTGATGAAGTCCTGGGCGGAGATGCAGCGGACGCGTGCCTTCGGATGAAGGTCGAGATAGCGGTGGCCGATGGCCTGCATCAGATGGGTCTTGCCCAGACCGACGCCGCCATAGATGTAGAGCGGGTTGTACTGCATGCCCATCGTAGTGGCGACGTGTTCCGCGGCCGCGACGGCGAGCTGGTTGGCGTTGCCGTTGACGTAGTTTTCAAAGGTGAGGCCGGGAAGGAGGCCGGTCTCTTCGCGTCTCCTCTCAATGTCCTCGAGGGACGGTCCCTTGGGCTGAGCAGGAGTCTGCACGTCGCCTGCGAGTGCGCCGACGGCCTGCAGGGTGACCTTCACCTGGCCGCCGTAGAGGTGCACGGCCACGTCCTGAATGGTCTTCAGATACGTCGCGCGGATCGTCTGCACCTTGCTGGCGGGCGCTTCAAGGACCATGTCGCCGCGTTCGCTGTCCCACCGCACCAGCTCAATCGGTTCGAACCAATTGGTGATGATCATCGGAGGAAGCTTCATCGCTTTGATCTGCGCGAGACAGTCTTGCCAGAAGTTGTTCATGACGGGCCTAGATGTAGATTGAAGGCTTGCCTGGGCGGCCTGCCGGGCAGGGCGGGGCAAGGAAGACGAATATATTATTTTAGCCGATTTGTCCGTGGATAACTTTGCTTGAGGATAACTTATCCACAATTCGGTGTGGATAAGATTTCCCTTGCCTCTCAACAACTTGGGCTTTCCTGAAAAAGCGTGGAGAAAAGATTTACACAACCCAATGTGGTTTGTCGGCTCCCGACCCCCAGATGTTGTGTTTTTCGAGCCTTCGCCTGAGGGGAAGCCTACCGAACTTCATGACAGGACAAGATTTTTTGTGGTTTTCGTTTGACAAATCCCCCCTCATTGAGTTCTAATATCTAACTTTTCGTAACTCGGCAATCTCGATGATTGCGGGGTCGCCGGCGGCACCGCGGGCGGCACCGTACAGAACAAAAGCGCCGGCTTGCGGAGACTCATTTGGCTAGCCCGTTTCCAGAACGATTGACATGGGACTGTGTGGCTGGCATACCCCTGTTGTTTTTTCCTCGTGCTGCACCGACGTGCGCCGAGGTTCATGCCTATTGAGGATTAATCATGGCTACCAAACGTACCTATCAGCCTTCCAAGGTCAAGCGTGCTCGTACGCACGGCTTCCTGGTTCGCAGCCGCACGAAGGGCGGTCGTCGCGTTCTCGCTCGCCGTCGCGCTAAGGGCCGTCACACCCTGGCTCTCTAATCGGCTCGTTCACGGCCGGTAACGATCGCCGTGTCCAGCTACACAGCGGCACCCCTTAAGTTTCCCCGTAGTTTGCGCATCATCAAGAGCGCGGACTATGGGGTGCTTGTGCATACGCGGAACGAAAATACCTTCCGACTCACGTCGAAGTACTTTTCGATCAACGCAATGAAATTCCCTGAGGAGCCGGGCAGGCTTCGCTTCGGCATCACCGTCGGAAAGCGCAACGCCCATCGCTCCGTGGACCGTGCACTGGTCAAGAGAACCTTGAGGGAGGCTGCAAGAAAGCAAGCCCCAAATCTTGCGGCGCTTCTCGGCGAGCAAGGCGTGGGGCTTGACGTTTCTTTAAGGCTCAGGGTTCCCCTGAAGGAGATCCCCGGCATCGATCAGGGCGTCAACGCCCTGAAGCTGTCCCTGAGGACTGATGCGCGGTCGCTCATGGAGGCGCTCCTGAAGCGTCTTCCGAAGCAGCTTGCGCAGACCCGGGGCGAGTGACGGTGGTGGCGAAGTTTCTGCGGATGCTGGTCAGGCTCTATCAGCTGACCCTGTCTCCGTGGGTGGGAAGGAGTTGCCGATTCGTTCCCACGTGTTCAAACTATGCCATTGAGGCACTCGAAAAGTACGGTGCCGTCAAGGGAACCTATCTGACCATCTACCGTCTGCTGCGCTGTCATCCTCTTGGAGGGCGCGGGCTGGATCCGGTGCCGGCGAAGTTCCGCTGGCGCTGCTGGTGCAGAGAGTGCAGGCCGGAAGAACAAGAAGACAAGGGATCTACGGATCTTTTCAACATCCAAAAGAAGTAGTGGATAAAAATGGGAAAGGACATGCAACGCGCTCTTTTGTGGGCGATTCTTTTTACCTCCTGCTTCCTGCTGTGGGACAACTATCAGGTCTACAAGGGCGAGAAGTCCTTTTTCCATACGGAGGCCGTTGAACAGCAGGCCGTTGCCGACGCAGCCTCTAGCGTCCCGACTGGCAAGGACATTGACGCCACGGTTCCGTCCGCTGTCGCCGTCAAGGATCCTGTCGTCGTTGAAACCGATCACATGAAGGTCACCTTCGACCGCGAGGGCGCCGTCATCGTCGGCACCGAAATGACGCTGATCCCGCGTCAGGCCGACTGGACCGAAGTGGGCCTCGCCGGTCTCATCCTCGACCGCAAGCCAGCCGAGAATCTCGGCAACGTCGATCTTCTTGAGATCACGAAGAACCGCACCTACGTCGCCCAGAGCGGCCTTGTCGGCGGCAACTTCCCGAATCACAAGGATCAGTACAAGCTCGTCAGCCAAAAGCTCAGCATGGGCGACGCCGACAAGCTTGACGTGATCTTTGAAGCCACCAAGGGCGGCGTGACGGTCAAGAAGACCTACACGTTCAACCGCGGCCACTACGGCATCGACGTTTCGACCGAAGTCGTCAACAACAGCGGCGCCGCCATTCAGCCGTCCGCCTACTATCAGCTCACCCGCGACGGCGGCAAGCCTGAAGGCGAAAGCTCCATGTACTCCACGTACACGGGTCCCGCCTTCTACTCCGACGAAGAGAAGTTCCAGAAGCTTGAGTTCGGCGACATCGCCGACAACAGCGCCTCCTTCGAGAAGTTCACCAACAACGGCTGGCTCGCCATGGTCCAGCACCACTTCGTGAGCGCTTGGGTTCCCGCCAACGGTGAGGAGCGCGAGAACTATGCCCGTGAGGTCTCCAAGAACCTCTACTCCGTCGGCACGCTCGTGAAGCTCGGCACCATCGAGTCCGGCAAGTCCGTGACCGACAAGGCCGTGCTCTACTCCGGCCCGCAGGATCAGGACCGCCTTGAACAGATCGCTCCGGGCCTTGAGCTCGTGGTCGACTACGGCTGGCTCACGTTCCTTGCCAAGCCGATCTACTGGCTCCTGTCCTTCCTCTACGGCATCGTCGGCAACTGGGGCTGGGCCATCGTGCTTCTGACCTGCATCGTGAAGGCGATTCTCTATCCGGTTTCGGCCGCCGGCTATCGTTCGATGGCCCGCATGAAGGAAGTCACGCCGCGTATGAAGCAGCTGCAGGATCGCTACAAGGACGACAAGCAGCGTCTCAACCAGGCCATGATGGAGCTCTACCGCACGGAAAAGATCAATCCGGTCGGCGGCTGCCTCCCGATCATGCTGCAGATTCCCGTGTTCCTCGCGCTCTACTGGGTGCTTCAGGGTTCCGTTGAGCTTCGCGGTGCTCCGTGGGTCCTCTGGGTCCATGACCTTGCGATGCCTGACCCTTGGTTCGTGCTTCCTGCGATCATGGCCGTGACTATGTTCCTGCAGATCCTGCTCAACCCGAAGCCCACTGATCCGACGCAGGCCCGCATGATGTACATCATGCCGATCGTCTTCTCGGTGATGTTCTTCGTGTTCGCCTCCGGTCTCGTGCTCTACTGGCTTACGAACAACGTTCTGTCGATTCTCCAGCAGTGGTGGATCAACAAGACCATCGCAGCCGAGCGCGCCAAGCGTCTGCAGAGCTAAAGCACTAGTGCTTCTTTGAAGACAAACAAAAAAGGGGTGCCCTTAGAAGGCATCCCTTTTTGTTTGAGCGCAGGTTCAGCTGCGCTTCCTGAAGAGTCCCGGCAGCAGCAGAAGAGGCCAGAGCCAGAGAGAGGCGCACCAGAGCAGGCATCTCGCAGGCGAGATCTTCTGGTTTTCCGACTGCCACGTCTTCATGAAGAGCACGACGGCGCCGACGATGCACCAGAGAAGAAAGCCGCAGTAGATGAGGGCCCGCGTGTTGTAGTCGTCCCCGAGCGCGGCGGCGGTGTAGGCCGCGAGGGGAATGCACAGAATCATGCCGGTGCAGGCGCCGATCAGCGTCGGTCCGAAAAAGGGCTTGCGGTTGGGAGGACGTGGCAGGGACATGGGTTCAAAGGGACCTGAATACACAAACCCATCCATCGTATACCAAAGAGATCGGGGCGGGCATTACAATCTCCACAATCTGCCGATCCTGACGTCGGCAACCCTCGGAAAGAGCTTTATGCACCACAGCGACAAAGATCCCATCATCGCCGTTGCGACGGCCGCGGGCCGCGGCGGCATCGGCATTCTGCGCCTGTCCTTCGGCAAGGCGCTCGAAGCCCAGATCGTCGGGCGCCTGTTCGGGGAGAACTGCACCCTGAAGGCGCGCTACGCCCATCTCCTGCCCTTTCTCGGAACGGACGGCGGGGTGCTTGACCGCGCAATCGTGCTGCTCTTTCCCGCTCCCCACAGCTACACGGGCGAGTCCGTCCTCGAAATTCAGGCGCACGGCGGTCCCGTGCTTCTGAGCCTCATCATGCGCACCTGCCTTGAGAAGTGCCGTGATCTCGGGCTTCGCATGGCCGAGCCCGGCGAATTCACCCGCCGCGCATTCATGAACGGCCGAATGGACCTGACTCAGGCGGAGGCTGTGGCCGATCTGATTGATGCCGTGAGCGAATCCGCCGTTCAGGCGGCGGGACGCTCTTTGAGCGGCGAGTTCTCCAATGCCGTCCGCGACGTCGACGGCAACATCACGGAGCTTCGCGCCTTCATCGAGGCCACGCTCGACTTCCCAGAAGAGGACATCGACGTCATCGGTTCGGAAAAGGTCCGCACGCGCCTTGTTCAGGCCGAAACGGGCATCCGCGCCATTCTGGAGAACGCTCGTCAGGGGCAGGTGCTGCGTGAAGGCGTGACCGTGGCCATCGTGGGCAGTCCCAATGTCGGCAAGTCGAGCCTGCTCAATGCGCTTGCCCAAGAGGAGGTGGCCATCGTCACCGACATCCCCGGCACGACCCGCGACCGCATCGAGCACTGGGTTTCGCTCAATGGCGTGCCCGTCAAGATGGTGGACACGGCAGGCATTCGCACGACGGACGATGTCGTCGAAAGCAAGGGCATCGAACGCACGTTGGTCGAGATCCGCAAGGCGGACGTCGTGTTGCATCTCAAGGACGCCTCCGGCCTCATCAGGGACGACACGGAGGTTTTGGACAAGGTTCTGAAGGAGGTCCGCCACGGCGTGCCCCTCATCACCGTGAACAACAAGGTCGATCTTTGCGAGTCGGCTGCCTCCGGCGGCGAGATCGCCATTTCCGCCAAACAGGGAGTCGGCCTGTCCGAACTCAAGGCCCGTCTTCTCGAGGTGGTCGGCATGGCGGCGACGACGGACGGCGTCTTCATGGCGCGCGAACGCCATCTGCAGTGCCTGAAGACGGCGGCGGAGCATGTCTCCCGCGCCCTCCTTCTCATCGACTGCGATCCCATGCCCGAACTGGTGGCGGAAGAGCTTCGCCTCGCGAGCCGCGCGCTTGGAGAGATCCTCGGCGAAACGACGACCGAAGACATCCTCGGCATGATTTTTAGTAAGTTCTGTATTGGAAAATAAATGCTGTACCCCGAAAAATTTGAGGTCATCGTGGTCGGCTGCGGCCATGCAGGCGCGGAAGCCGCGCTTGCCGCCGCGCGCATGGGCCGCCGCACGCTGCTCGTGACGCACAACGTTGAAACGATCGGCCAACTCTCCTGCAATCCGTCCATCGGCGGCATCGGCAAGGGTCATCTCGTCAAGGAACTTGACGCCATGGGCGGCGCCATGGGCGTCGTGACTGACGAGGCCGGCATTCAGTTCCGCATTCTCAACGGCTCCAAGGGTGCCGCCGTTCAGGCCACCCGCGCCCAGATCGACCGTCAGCTTTACCGCCGCGCCATGCGCGAGCGCATTGAAGGCCAGGAGAACCTCAGCGTCTTCCAGCAGGCCGTTGATGACCTGATCGTCGAAAACGGCCGCGTTGCGGGCATCGTGACCCAGACGGGCTTCTGTTTCAGCGCGCAGGCTGTCGTGCTTTGCGCGGGCACCTTCCTCAACGGCATGGTGCACATCGGCCTTGAGCACTATCAGGCGGGCCGCGTCGGCGATCCCGCGAGCGTCCGTCTGGCGGAGCGCCTCAAGGAGCTCGGAATGCCTCAGGGCCGTCTCAAGACGGGCACGCCCGCCCGAATCGACGGCCGTACGATCGACTTCAGCAAGTGCGAGGAGCAGTGGGGTGACCTTGATCCCGTGCCGCAGTTTTCGCTGCTCAAGCCCGCTCCGGAACATCCGAGGCAGGTGCCCTGCTGGATCACGCGCACGAACCAGAAAGTTCATGACATCATTCTGGCCAACCTCGACCGCTCGCCCATGTACACGGGCGTCATCCACGGCATCGGCCCGCGCTACTGTCCGTCCATCGAGGACAAGGTGAAGCGCTTCGCCGACAAGGACAGCCATCAGGTGTTCCTTGAGCCCGAAGGTCTGCATGTCAACGAGTGGTATCCGAACGGCATCTCAACGAGCCTGCCCTTCGACGTCCAGCTCGACATCGTCCACAACATGCCCGGCCTTGAGCACGCGCATCTGCTGCGTCCGGGCTATGCGATTGAATACGACTTCTACGATCCGCGCGGCCTCAAGACCAGCATGGAGACGAAGGCCATGCCCGGCCTCTTCTTTGCCGGTCAGATCAACGGCACGACGGGTTACGAAGAGGCCGCCGCACAGGGGCTTCTCGCCGGTCTCAATGCCGCGCTCTACGCGCGCGGCGAAGGCTCCTGGACGGCCCGCCGCGATCAGGCCTATCTCGGCGTGATGGTCGACGATCTGACGACTCGCGGCGTGACGGAGCCCTACCGCATGTTTACCAGCCGCGCCGAATACCGTCTGAGCCTGCGTGAGGACAACGCCGACGTGCGCCTGACGGAGGAAGGGCGACGTCTCGGCCTCGTCGATGACGAACGCTGGGCCTACTTCTGCCGCAAGCAGGAGAACGTCGCCCGCCTGATGCAGAGCCTGAAGGACACGTGGGTCAATCCGAAGCTCTTCACTTCCGAGGAGATGAACCGCGTGCTCGGCACCGACATGGAGCGCGAATACTCGCTTCACGCTCTGGCCACCCGCCCCGGCGTCACTCTCAAGGCCGTTGCGGGCATGACGAAGACGGACGGTGCTCCCGTCCTGCCTCTGGAGGACTTCTCGGATGACGAGCTGTTCCAGGCCGAAACGGAAGTAAAGTATTCAGGCTACATCTCTCGTCAGAAGGCGGAGATCGAGCGCACGCTGGCCAACGAGACGCTGAAGATTCCCGCCGAGCTCGACTACGACAGCGTGCCGGGGCTCAGCTTCGAGGTTCGACAGAAGCTCAAGTCGATCAGTCCCGAGACGATCGGGCAGGCCTCCCGCATCTCCGGCGTGACGCCGGCTGCGGTCTCGCTGCTGCTGGTGCATTTGAAGCGTCGCTACTACTATGTGAAGGACAAGGGCACTCAAGCCAAGGAAAAAGGCAATGTTTGATTTTCAGCCACGCCTGGAGGAAGGCCTCGCGACGCTTGGTCTTGAGGCCTCCGTCGACCAGGTGGACCAACTCATGCGCTTTGCGGGCCTGCTCCAGAAGTGGAACAAGGTCTACAACCTGACCGCCATTCGCCGCGATGACGAGATCCTGACGCATCATCTTCTGGACTCGGCGGCGCTCGTGCCGTTCGTGAAGCGTCTCGGCCCTGATGCGGTGAACGTGCTCGACGTCGGCAGCGGAGGCGGCCTACCGTCGATCCCGCTTGCCATTCTCAGGCCTGATCTTCGCGTGACGGCGGTTGATGCCGTCAGCAAGAAGACGGCCTTTCTCACTCAGGCCGCCATCGAGCTGGGACTCAGGAACTATTCGACCCGCCATGCGCGAATCGAACGTCTTTCGGGCCAGTACGACCTGATCACGTCCAGGGCCTTTGCGAATCTTCAGGACTTTGTGGACCTGACGCGCCACCTCATCAAGCCGGACGGTCTCTGGCTGGCCATGAAGGGCGCCGTGCCCGAGGATGAAATCAGTTGTCTGCCTGCCGACGCATCCGTCGCAGAGGTGCTTCCCATGGAGGTTCCCGGGCTTGGAGAGGCTCGCCATCTGGTGGTGATGAAGCCCGTCAACTAGAGATTTAGGAGACTGTCATGACCAGCGCTTTCGTCAGTGCCTTCGTACTCGCATTCTCGACATTCCTGCCCGTCATCAATCCGTTCAGCGGAGCAATGTTCTTCTGTACGCTGACAACCAGCCTGTCGGACAGGGATCGTGCGTTCGTTGCCAACAGGATCGCCCTGTACTGCCTGATCATTCTGCTGGTGTGCCTGACGTGCGGACACCTGATTCTCAGCTTCTTCGGCATTTCCGTCGGCGTGCTTCGAATGGCGGGCGGCTGCGTGCTTTTCGCCGCAGGCTGGACTGCCCTGAATGCGCCGACGCAGGAGGAGACGACGGAGGAGCGCCCCGCGCTGTCCCGCGCGAAGCTCAAGTCCATGGCCTTCTACCCCTTTACGCTGCCGCTCACGACGGGACCCGGTGCGATTGCCGTGTCCGTGGCCGTGAGCACCAGTCTGCCGCGAGACCTCGGGCACATCGCCGGCACGTTTGTGGCGACGGTTGCAACGGTGGCGGTCATCTGGGTCTGCTATCGTTACAGCGACCGTCTGAACAAGGCGGTCGGCGTGGCGGGCGCAGACGCGCTGGCGCGAATCTTCGCCTTCATCCTGATCTGTTTGGGCGTCGCCATTTTCTGGCAGGGTTTCTCCGAACTCTGGTTGGAGCTCAGCGCGCAGGCGACAGCCGCCGCAGCTGCGGTCAAGTGAGCATTCTTGCGGATGACGGCCGCGCATTACTATTAGACATTTGAGACAACCGAAGGTCAGCGGACCGCACGACGTTTGGACGACGAACTTATGGCGCAAATCTTTTGTATCGCTAATCAGAAAGGAGGGGTCGGCAAGACGACGACCGCCGTCAATCTTGCAGGCGCCCTCGCCTTGAAGGGACGCAGGGTGCTCTTCATCGACCTTGACCCCCAGGGCAACGGCACGATGGGCTGCGGCATCGAAAAGCGCGACCTGAAGGGTTCGATCTACGAGGTGCTGCTCGGCATCGCGAGCTTCGAGCAGGCTGTCTGCCATTCGACTGAGGGCGGCTTTGACGTTCTGCCTGCCAATCGCGAGCTGGCGGGTGCCGAGGTGGAGCTCGTGGGGCTTGATCATCGAGACGTGCGCCTCAAGAAGGCGCTCGAGCCCGAGCTCGACAAGTACGACTATGTGCTCATCGACTGTCCGCCGAGCCTGTCGATGCTGACGCTCAACGCGCTGTGCGCGGCTGACGGCGTCATCATTCCGATGCAGTGCGAATACTATGCGCTCGAGGGGCTTACCGACCTCGTGGGCAGCGTCAAGCGCGTTCGTGCCGAGAAGAACAAGAACCTGCGCATCGTGGCGCTTCTGCGCGTGATGTTCGACACGCGCATCACGCTCCAGCAGCAGGTGAGCACGCAGCTTGAGGAGCATTTCGGCGACAAGGTCTTCAAGACCATCATTCCGCGCAACGTGAGGCTTGCCGAGGCGCCGAGCTACGGCCTGCCCGGCGTCGTCTACGACCGCTCGAGCAAGGGTGCCAAGGCCTACATGGCCTGTGCGGAAGAACTCATCGAGCGCATGGAAAAGAAGCACAAGTAATTCAACGGGAGAAAACGTGACGGCAAAGAAACTTGGAGGCCTCGGCCGCGGTCTGGGCGCCATTTATGACGACTTCGACGTGAGCGGCCTCTCCGAAGAGGACGGTGATGACAAGCGCCTTGAAACGGTGAAGCTTGACGAGCTGCGCCCTGGCAGCACTCAGCCGCGCAGCACCATGACGGAAGAGGGTCTTCAGGAGCTGGCTGACTCCATTCGCCAGCAGGGCATCATCAGCCCGATCATCGTCCGTCCTGCGGACGAGGGCTACGAAATCATCGCCGGCGAGCGCCGCTTCCGCGCCGCCCGCATGGCGGGCCTCGAAGAGGTTCCCGTCATCATCCGCACGGTGGATCAGACCCAGGCACTCGCCATGGCGCTCATCGAGAACATGCAGCGTGAGGACCTGAATCCTCTCGAGGAGGCGGCAGGCATCCAGCGCCTCATTGACGAGTGCGACTACACGCATGAACAGGCGGCCGAAGCCGTCGGCCGTTCGCGCACCGCAACGACGAACCTTCTTCGCCTTCTGACGCTGACGCCTGAAGTGAAGGCCATGCTGAAGGAGCGCAAGCTCGAGATGGGACATGCGCGTGCGCTTCTCGCGCTTGATGCCGCCGAACAGGTGCTGGCCGCGAAAGAAGTGGTTGCCAAAGCGCTGTCGGTGCGTCAAACTGAAGACTTGATCCGTCGGATGAAGGAAAAGCAACCCGTTCGTCAGAAGTTCGTGGTCAAGACCCGCGACGACATTCGACTCGAGGAGTCGCTCGCCGAAACGCTCGGTGCCGTCGTGAAGCTCTCCGCCAACTCGAAGGGCAAGGGCAGGATCGTGATTGAATTTACCAATCTCGACCAGCTCGAGGGCATCGTACACCGGATCCAACAGCAGGGCCATTAAGTCGAAGGGCTTAGGCGACTTCGTGCTTAATAGATAAATTCTATAGAGCATACCCATAACGAGGTAGGAGTGTTCCCCGTTTGGTGAGTTGTATGTATTTAAGACAAAACTTAGAATTCGATCCGACTGAAAACCCAACGAACAACCGCAAGTATGTACGCCATTTCTGATATGATGCGCATTTCCCTTGCGCAGTATGTCATCGTATTTCTTGTAACTGTTGTTTCTGCTTTTTTCGTAGGGCAGGATGCAGCCTACACGGCACTGATGGCGGGGCTCGCTTACGCGGTCCCGACGACGCTCCTCGCGTTGTTTTTGGTGCTGCCGAAATTTTTGACGGCGTACAGCCCAAGTGCTGTCGCAGTGCTCGGAGGGGAGTTTGTCAAGATCCTGGTTGTCGTGCTTCTTTTGGGGCTGATGGTCGGGTACTACGAAAACCTTCATTGGCCCGCCTTTATCTTCACGATAATTGCGGTGGCGAACAGTTACTTCATCGTGCTGTTCAAGAGACATTAAGGATCGGTATCCATGGCAGCAGAAGCCCTTACCGCTACTGAGTATATTAAACATCACATGGCCCACCTGGCTTCCGCGCATCAGGGGTCCGTTGTTGATTTTTCTATCGTGAACTACGACACCATCTTCTTCTCCGTGTTGATGCTGGCTGTCATGTTCTTCCTTCTGCGAGCCGGTGCTAAGAAGGCTACTTCCGGTGTCCCCGGAAAGATGCAGTGTGCAGTCGAAATGCTGGTGGAAATGGTCAACAACCAGGCCAAGAACATCGTGCACGGCGACCGCACCTTCGTGGCTCCGCTGGCTTTAACCGTGTTCTGCTGGGTCGCGTTGATGAACTCCATCGACTTGATTCCGGTTGACCTGTTCCCCGCGATTGCTGGTCTGATCGGCCTCGATCATCTCCGTCCGTTGCCGACTGCTGACCTCAACGGCCCGCTCGGCATGTCGTTGGGCGTGCTCCTCCTTCTCTTCTACTACGGCGTGAAGGTCAAGGGCCTCGGCGGCTTCGTGCATGAACTGTTTACTGCGCCTTTCGGCAGTCATCCCGCTCTCTGGCCGTTCAACTTCCTGTTGAACATCATTGAGTACCTCGCCAAGTTCGTCTCGCTCGGCATGCGACTCTTCGGCAACATGTATGCTGGTGAATTGCTGTTCTTCCTGCTGGCGCTTCTCGGCGGTTTCGCTCTCGAACTCAGTTCCATTGGGACTGTTAGTGCTGGTATTGGTCAAGTCTTCGCAGGTTTGGTCTGGTGGCTTTTCCATGTCCTGATTGTTCTGCTTCAGGCCTTCATCTTCATGATGTTGACGCTCGTCTACATCGGTCAGGCCCACAGCAGCCACTAATCTCTTTTTTCCTTTACTCCCTCTTTTTAAATTCAGGAGTTTTTTAAAATGACCAACGTCGCTCTCGTCGCTCTCGCTTGCGGTCTCATCATCGGTCTCGGCGCCATCGGTGCCTGTCTCGGCATCGCCATCATGGGTGCCAAGTACCTCGAATCCGCCGCCCGCCAGCCCGAGCTGATGGAACCGCTCCAGACGAAGATGTTCCTTCTCGCCGGTCTTATCGACGCTGCCTTCCTTATCGGTGTCGGTATCGCCATGATGTTCGCCTTTGCCAACCCGTTCGTCGGCTAATTTGGTGCCGCGAAAATAAAACGTCTTTTCTTTTAATGACGCCGTTGACTGCCCTGCTTGAACGCTAGAAGGGCGAGAGGGCGGTCAACGTAACGGGGTTCAATAATGAACATTAATGCCTCTCTGTTTTTACAGATGGTCGTGTTCTTCCTTGGTGCCTGGATCACCATGAAGTACATCTGGCCGCCGCTGATCCACGCGATTGAAGAGCGTCAGAAGAAGATCGCCGATGGTCTCTCTGCCGCTAACAAGGGTGAGAAGGCTCTGGCTATCGCGACCGAGCAGGGCAAGGCCATCGAAGCCGACGCCCGCGCCCGTGCCACCACCATTGTTTCTGACGGTGAAAAGCGTGCTCAGAGTATCGTCGATGAAGCCAAAGCTCAGGCTCAGGTCGAAGCCGACCGCATCATCGAGAATGCTCGTGCTGAAGCTGCTCAGGAAATGCAGCGTGCTCGTGAAGCGCTTCGTAACGAAGTGGCTGCTCTTGCCGTTGCCGGTGCTGAGCAGATCCTGGCCCGTGAGGTCGACAAGACCGTTCACGCCGCCATGCTTGAACAATTGAAGGCGAAGCTCTAACTATGGCTGAACTTTCGACGATTGCGCGCCCCTACGCACAAGGCCTGATGAAGGCTTTGAAAGACCGTAATGCCGGCGCTGAAGATGTGGCCCAGGATCTTGAAGTCATCGAAGCTCTCGCTTCCCTGACTAAGAATCCTGAAGTCGCCACGCTGGTTGGCGATCCGAAGCTGACTGACGATCAACTCTGCGACCTGATTGCGGAACTTTGCGGCAACAACCTCCCGAAGGAAGTCGCGAACATGCTGCGCGTGGTCATCGAAAACGGTCGTCTGGAAGCTTTCCCGGAGATCGCCCGTCAGTTTCGTGAGCTGAAGAATTCTTCCGAAGGCATTGCCGATGCCTACATCGAGTCGGCCTTTGAGCTTAGCGCCGCTGAGCTCGACAGCCTGCTTGAGTCGCTTGCCAAGAAGTTCCCCGGCCTCAAACTCCACCCGATCGTTTCCATCAATCCCGAACTGATCGGCGGCGTTTGCATTCGTGTCGGCGACAAACTTCTTGACGGTTCGATTCGCGCTCGTCTCGCTCAGATGAAGACGACGCTCACCGCTTAAAAACATTCGGAGCTGTAAGATGCAACTCAATCCCAGTGAAATCAGCGATCTGCTGAAGAAGCGTATCGAAGGCCTCGGCGTTTCCGCAGATCTTCGTACCCAGGGCACCGTCGTGTCGGTGACCGACGGTATCTGCCGTGTTCACGGTCTTAGCGACGTGATGCAGGGCGAAATGCTGGAATTCCCCGGCAATACGTATGGCCTCGCCCTCAACCTCGAACGTGACTCCGTCGGTGCCGTTATTCTCGGTTCCTACGAACACATTTCCGAAGGCGACCTGGTCAAGACGACCGGCAAGATTCTTTCCGTTCCCGTTGGTCCGGAACTTATCGGCCGCGTTGTGAACGCTCTCGGTCAGCCGATCGACGGCAAGGGTCCGATCAACACGGAACTCTTCGACGTCGTCGAAAAGGTTGCTCCCGGCGTTATCGACCGCCAGTCCGTTTCCCAGCCGGTTCAGACGGGCTTGAAGTCCGTTGACTCCATGATCCCGATCGGCCGCGGCCAGCGCGAACTCATCATTGGCGACCGCCAGTGTGGTAAGACCGCCGTCGCCATCGACACGATCATCAACCAGAAGGGCAAGAACCTTACCTGCGTGTACGTTGCCATCGGCCAGAAGGCCTCCACGATCGCCAACGTCGTTCGCAAGCTCGAAGAAAGCGGCGCCATGGAATACACCATCGTCGTTGCCGCCACGGCTTCCGAATCCGCCGCCATGCAGTACATCGCTCCGTACGCCGGCGCCACGATGGGTGAATACTTCCGCGACCGCGGTGAAGACTCCCTGATCGTCTATGACGACTTGACGAAGCAGGCTTGGGCCTACCGTCAGATTTCCCTGCTGCTCCGCCGTCCGCCGGGACGCGAAGCCTACCCTGGCGACGTCTTCTACCTGCACAGCCGTCTGCTCGAACGTGCCGCTCGCGTGAACCCGGTTTACGTCGAACGCTTCACGGAAGGCAAGGTTACGGGCAAGACCGGTTCCATGACGGCTCTGCCGATCATTGAAACGCAGGCTGGCGACGTTACCGCCTTCGTTCCGACCAACGTGATTTCCATTACCGACGGTCAGATCTTCCTTGAAACCGACCTCTTCAACGCCGGTATCCGTCCCGCCATCAACCCGGGTATTTCCGTGTCCCGAGTCGGTGGTGCCGCTCAGACGAAGATCATCAAGAAGCTCGGCGGTGGTGTCCGTCTTGCCCTGGCTCAGTACCGTGAACTCGCTGCCTTTGCTCAGTTCGCCTCTGACCTCGACGATGTTACCCGCAAGCAGCTCGAACGCGGTCGTGTCGTTACCGAACTCATGAAGCAGCCGCAGTACCAGCCGCTTCAGGTTTGGGAAGAAGCTCTCGTGCTTTACGCCGTGAACATGGGTGCCTACGACGACGTGGCTGTTGCTGACGCGCTTCGTGTCGAACGCGGCATGCGTGAATACCTCAAGACGCACCATGCTGACCTGATCGAAACGATCGAAGCCAAGAAGGAACTCTCCAAGGACGTCGATGCCCAGCTCAAGGCTGCTATCGAGTCGTTCAAGAAGAGCGGTGCTTACTAAGCGTTAACAAATCCAAGAGGACCCATATCCCATGCCCAGTACAAAGGAAATTCGCGGAAAGATCAAGAGCGTGCAAAACACGCGCAAGATCACCAAGGCGATGGAGATGGTTGCGGCCTCGAAGATGCGCAAGGCGCAGGACCGGATGTTTGCGGCCCGTCCGTACGGTGACAAGATTCGAGTGATCTGCTCGCATCTTGCCCGTGCGAACAGCGAATACAAGCATCCGTTCCTCGTTAAGCATGAAGGCACCAAGAAGATTGGTCTCATTCTCGTGACGACCGACAAGGGGCTTGCCGGCCCCCTGAATACCAACATTCAGCGCCTTGTTCTGCACAAGATCAAGGACTGGAGCGCGGAAGGCTACTCCATTGAAGCCACCGCTCTCGGTAACAAGGGGTTAGGCTTCCTCCAGCGCCTTCAGGCCAATGTGGTTAGCCAGGCCGTCCAGCTTGGCGACCGCCCGAACCTCGACCGTCTGATCGGTGCCATCCGCATCCAGATTCAGGCTTACGTCGAAGGCAAGGTGGATTCTGTGCATCTGGCCTATTCCCGTTTTGTTAACGCCATGAAGCAGGTGCCCGTGGTCGAGCAGATTCTGCCGCTTACGGACAGCCATCTTGATGCGGCTGACAAGCGTGATCACTCGTGGGACTATCTCTACGAGCCCGACGCCGAAACCGTTCTCGACGCGCTTCTGAAGCGTTACGTCGAAGCTTTGATTTACCAAGCAGTTGCAGAAAATATGGCTTCTGAACAGAGCGCCCGCATGGTGGCCATGAAGGCCGCTTCGGACAACGCCAAGAAGCTCATCGAAGAGCTGCAGCTCGTTTATAACAAGACCCGTCAGGCCGGCATTACGAAGGAAATCACCGAAATCGTCGGTGGTGCCGCCGCCGTGTCTTAAGTATCGATAACTGAGGAAAACCCATGAGTATCGGACAGATCGTTCAGGTCATTGGCGCCGTGGTTGACATTGAGTTCGCCCGTGATGCCATGCCTAAGGTTTACGAAGCTCTCGTCCTTGAAAAGGATGAAAGCAATCCCCTGGCTGAAGAGGGCCTGACCTTCGAAGTGCAGCAGCAGTTGGGCGACGGCGTGGTGCGTACCATTGCCATGGGCTCTTCTGAAGGCCTGCAGCGCGGCATGAAGGTCAAGAGCACCGGCCATGAAATCTCCGTCCCGGTTGGTCCCAAGACCCTGGGCCGCATTATGGACGTGCTCGGTCGCCCGATCGACGACTGCGGCGACATCGGCGCTGAAGAAGTTCGCCCGATTCATCGTCCGGCCCCGAAGTTCGACGAACTCTCCCCGTCCGTTGAACTTCTCGAAACCGGCATTAAGGTTATTGACCTTATCTGCCCGTTCGCCAAGGGCGGCAAGGTCGGCCTCTTCGGCGGTGCCGGTGTGGGCAAGACCGTCAACATGATGGAGCTCATCAACAACATCGCCAAGCAGTACGGTGGTTACTCCGTGTTTGCCGGCGTCGGTGAACGTACCCGTGAAGGTAACGACTTCTACCACGAAATGGAAGAGTCCCACGTTCTCGACAAGGTGGCCATGGTGTTCGGTCAGATGAACGAACCCCCGGGAAACCGTCTCCGCGTTGCTCTGACGGGCCTTACGATGGCCGAAGCCTTCCGTGACGAAGGCCGCGACATCCTGCTCTTCATCGACAACATCTACCGTTATACCCTTGCCGGTACGGAAGTGTCCGCTCTGCTCGGCCGTATGCCGTCCGCCGTGGGCTACCAGCCGACGCTTGCTGAAGAAATGGGTAAGCTTCAGGAACGTATTGCTTCCACGAAGACCGGTTCCATTACGTCCATTCAGGCCGTTTACGTGCCTGCTGACGACTTGACCGACCCGTCTCCGGCTACCACCTTCGGCCACTTGGACGCCACGGTCGTGCTGTCTCGTGACATCGCTGCCCTTGGTATCTACCCGGCCGTTGACCCGCTTGACTCCACGTCCCGCCAGGTCGACCCGAACATCATCGGCGAAGAGCACTACTCCATCTGCCGTCGTGTTCAGGAAACGCTCCAGCGCTACAAGGAACTCCGCGACATCATCGCCATTCTCGGTATGGACGAACTCGCTCCGGAAGACAAGCTGACGGTTATGCGCGCTCGCAAGATCCAGAACTATCTCTCCCAGCCGTTCCACGTTGCTGAAGTGTTTACCGGTGCTCCCGGCAAGTACGTTCCGCTCAAGGAAACGATCCGCGGCTTCAAGATGATTGTTGAAGGCGAATGCGACGAACTTCCCGAACAGGCCTTCTACATGGTCGGTACCATCGACGAAGCCTTTGAAAAGGCGAAGACCCTGAAGTAATGCTTGCCTGAGGCCGGTCGCAAGATCGGCCCTGTCAAGCGCCCGACAACGGAGCAACTAACATGGCTACTATCAAAGTCGACGTCGTTAGCGCGGAAGAGTCCATCTTCTCCGGTGACGCCGAGCTCGTTTCGCTGCCCGGTAAGTCTGGCGAATTGGGTATTCTGCCTGGGCACGTGCCCCTCATCACGCTGATCCGCCCCGGTTTTGTCCGCATTCATCTGCCGGGCAAGAAGGAAGTGGAACAGGTGTTTGTGGCTGGTGGCGTGCTTGAAGTTCAGCCCGATCTGGTGACTGTGCTGGCTGATACGGCCGTCCGCAGCAATGACCTCGACGAGGCCAAGGCTGCCAAGGCTCTTGAAGATGCCCGCGCACAGCGTCAGAATGCAACGGGCGAAATCGAGATTGCCCGCCTCGAAGCCGAGATGGCCGCTCTGGCCGCTCAGATCGTGGCAATCAAGAAGATTCGTCAGCAGCGTTAAGCGAACGTTGTTTCTGCCAAAAAGGGTGGTATTGTTCAAATACCGCCCTTTTTTTATGTTCAAAATCAAGAAAGCGCAGGGATGCAGGTCAGTCGGCTGCTGGATGCAGGTACGATTATCTGATGCGTAACCAAGCGCTTGAGAACAAAGGTATTTGATTCAATCAGGAGGTCAGCATGGCTGGCGTTAAGGTACTGGTAACTACAGACGGGTCTAATTTGAGTGACAAGGCGATTGATACGGCCATCGATCTGACGAAGCAGCTCGGCGGCGAACTCATCGGCATGACTTCGGTCGTCGGCGAGGCCCCGACCGGTGGTTTTGAGGCCGAGGATGCCGCCGTCCGCGACCGGCTGGCCGCCATCAGCCGCAAGGCTGCCGAAAAGGGCGTCCCGTGCGAAGTGGTTGCCGAGCATGCAGACGCCATCTGGAAGGGCGTGCTGGCCTGCGCCGTCCGCCACGACGTGTCCTTCATCGTGATGGCCAGCCGCGGTCTCGGCTCCATCGGCTCGTTCCTGCTGGGCAGCGAAACCCAGAAGGTCCTGCATCAGGTCGACCGCCCGGTCCTCATCGTCCGCTAACCGTCGGACAAGAGCTTCTTCAAGGCTTCCAGAAGGTCGTCGGTCGAAAGGCCGACGACTTCTATTCGTTTTTCACGGCTCGTGTCGCCGCTCAGCAGACGCACGGAGCTCTTGGAGACGCCCAGCCCCTTGGAGAGGTACTTGATCAGCGTCGCGTTGGCCTTGCCGTCCACAGGAGGAGAGGCCAGGGCGATCTTGAGCCTGTCGCCGTGAACGCCGACGACGGCAGTCCGCTTGGCGCCCGGTTGCGCGTGCACTGCGATGACGGGGGCGTTGTTCTTGCCGGTCGTCAGCCAGCTGGTGTTCGTGAAAGGGGACTCTGGGTTGGCGGGCATGTCTAGCTCTTTTGTATTTCTTCCGTTTCTAAGTGGGAACCATGAAACCGATCAATGATTGCTTTTTGCGTGCGCTCAAGCGTGAAAAAACCGATTTTACCCCCGTGTGGCTGATGCGTCAGGCCGGCCGCTATCTGCCGGAGTATTGCGAAACCCGTGCGCGCGCGGGCAGTTTCATGGGCCTCGCCATGAACCCCGATTACGCTACGGAAGTGACGCTGCAGCCGATCGACCGTTACGGTCTCGACGCGGCCATCCTTTTTTCCGACATTCTGACGGTTCCCGATGCCATGGGCCTCGGCCTGCACTTCGTGGCCGGCGAGGGTCCCGTGTTCGACCATCCCGTTCAGAGCGAGGAGGCCGTTGCCAAGCTCTACGTGCCTGAATCCGACAAGGAGCTCCGCTACGTCATGGACGCCGTGACGTCGATCCGCAAGGCCCTCAACAACCGAGTCCCCCTGATCGGCTTCTCCGGCTCTCCCTTCACGCTTGCCTGCTACATGATCGAAGGCCGCGGCAGCCGCGACTTCCGTACGGTCAAGACCATGATGTACCAGCGCCCCGACCTGCTCGAGCGCGTGCTTGACGTCAACGCCAAGGCCGTTGCCACGTATCTGAACGCCCAGATCGCCGCAGGCGCTCAGGCCGTTCAGATTTTCGACACCTGGGGCGGCATGCTCGCCGACGGCGACTTCCAGCGCTTCTCTCTGCGCTACACCCGCCAGGTGCTCGACAGCCTCGTTCGCGAAAACGAGGGCGAGGTTGTTCCGTCCATCGTCTTCACGAAGGGCGGCGGCGAATGGCTCTCCGAAATCGCGGCCTCCGGCTGCAATGCGGTCGGCCTCGACTGGACGGTCAACATGACCCGTGCACGTCGCGTCGTTGAGGACAAGGTCGCCCTTCAGGGCAACATGGACCCGCTCGCCCTCTTCGGCCCCGAGGAGACAATCCGCGCCGAGGCACGCAAGGTCATGGACGGCTTCGGTATGATTGGCAATGGCGGCCATGTCTTCAATCTCGGACACGGCATCAACCAGTTCACGCCGATTGAAAACGTTCAGATCCTGGTCGACGAAGTTCACGAATATAGCCGACGCTATCACTGATTCTCGATAGGGTTATGCACAGCTTTTTTCAACTGTGCGAGTCGTTGCAAAGGCGCTCAAGACGAAAGATGTCTTGGCGCCTTTGTCTTTTAATGGACTGCAGGACAGTCCCGTTAGGGGATGCCTATTGAACAGATAGTGGCGCGAACAATGGATTTGGACAGGTTTTTAGGAAAAAGCTCGGAAAATTGTCCACAAGATTATCCACATTTCTTCAAGGGGCGGGCCAGAGGCGATGACAAAGGAAGCGGGCGATCTTTATGCAAAGGTGATGGTGGACACGCCGGGGCTCGGGCTGCTTGACTATGCCGTGCCGGCGGACATGCTCGTTGCAGTGGGGGACCGCGTCGTCGTGGGCCTGCGTACGCGGAACGTCGTGGGCATCGTGGCGGGGCTTCGGGCGGCCGCCGATTTCGCGGAGAACAGGGTCAGGCAGATCAAGGCCGTCCTGCGCGACTCCGCGCCCATGACCGAGGAGTGGTTGGCGCTGACCCGCTTTGCCGCGGGCTACTACATCCGCTCATGGGGCGAGGCGGCCGTGCCGACGCTTCCCGTCTTCTTCCGCCGCATTCCCGGCGTGAGGCATCAGAACCAGCTCGAAAAGCTGAAGAAGCTGCCGGAGCCCGCAGGCGAGGCAGGGCCGAAGCCCGCGCTCAACGACGAACAGAGTGCGGCGGTGGAGGCCGTCTCGACGGCTTCCGGCTACAGCCCCTTCCTTCTGTTCGGCGTGACGGGGTCGGGCAAGACCGAAGTCTATCTTCACATCATGGAGCGGGTTCTTGCCCGTGATCCCGAGGCTCAGGTCCTCCTGCTCGTACCGGAAATCAATCTGACGCCCCAACTCGAGGGCCGCGTGCGATCACGCTTTCCCGGCGAGAGCGTCGTGACGCTCAACTCAGATCTGGCGGACATGGAGCGCGCGCGCTCCTGGCTTGCCGTACACGAGGGGCGCGCCCGCGTGCTCGTTGGCACGCGCATGTCGGTCTTCTCCAGCTTCCGCAAGCTTTCCCTCGTCATCGTCGACGAGGAGCATGACCAGTCGTTCAAGGCGGGGGACGGACTTCGATACTCGGCCCGAGACCTTGCCGTCTGGCGAGCCCACAGGAACGGGATTCCCGTCGTGCTAGGCTCTGCCACGCCTTCGATTGAAAGCTGGGTCAAGGCACAGTCTGGCGGCTACAGGCTTCTTGAGCTTCATCAGCGCGCCGTGCAGAATGCCCTGCTGCCTGCCATCGAGCTCATCGAGCCGCCGAGGCGTGGCTCGGGCGAGGCGCTCTCCGATGAGGCGTGCGCAGCCATGAGCCGTTGTCTGGAAGCCGGCCGTCAGGTGCTTGTGTTTCTCAACAGGCGAGGTTACTCGCCCGTGCTGTCATGCCCCGCCTGCGGCTGGGTGAGCACGTGCAGGCGCTGCTCCACCTTCTCCGTCTTCCACAAGTCTTCCAGATCGCTGGTCTGCCACCACTGCGGCTGGCAGACGGAGGTGCCTGAAGCCTGTCCCTCTTGCGGCAATGTCGACATTCTGCCGCGAGGCATCGGCACGGAGCGTCTTGAGGAGGAGATCGGCCGGAGGTTCCCCGAGCGCAAGGTGCTTCGCATAGACCGAGACAGTGTCTCCCGCAAGCATGAGGCTGAAAAGGCCTTCGCCAAGGTACACCGCGGAGAGGTGGACATTCTGGTCGGCACCCAGATGATCGCGAAGGGGCACGACTTCTACAATGTCGGTCTGGTCGTCATTCTCAATTCCGACGCCCAGATCCTGAGTCCTGATGCGCGCGCCAAGGAGCGGCTCTTCGCCACGCTGATGCAGGTGGCGGGCCGTGCCGGCCGCCACGGCGATCAGGGGCGCGTCGTCATTCAGACGCGGCTTCCCGAGGACCCCCTTTTCGGCGCTCTGGAAAAGCAGGACTACAGGGGCTTTGCGGAGTCTCTCGTCGAGGAACGCAAGGAAAACTGGTGCGTTCCCTTTGTCCATCAGGCACTGGTCACGGCGCAGGCGAAGACGCTCGCCGAGGCACTCTACTTCCTCAACGCCTGCGCAAAGTCAGGCTTCAGCATGGCTCCCGAGGATGTCAGGGTCTTCGATCCCGTGCCCATGCCCCTCGTGCGCCTGATGGATGTCGAACGCGCCCAGTTGCTCGTCGAGGCCGACGGCAGGGCATCCCTGAACCGTTTTCTCTGGCAGTGGCAGGCAACCTTCAATGCGCCCTCGGGCATCGACTGGACCATCGAGGTCGACCCGGCATCCATCTAGTCGGGCACCTTCCGGACGTTTTTTGAACGGAGGGAATTCCGTTATAATGACCTTCTTCTCCGCGTGGTGAAATGGATATCATGCAGCCCTCCGAAGGCTGCGGTACAGGTTCGATTCCTGTCGCGGGGACCATTTTCGGATCCCGTCTCGATCTTCGAGGCGGGATTTTCTTTGCCCGAAGATTACGGAAGGCGGGCGTCGTTAAGGCTGACGGCAGGGCGGATGGTGTGTAATGAGGTGCGGGCGCCGCTGTGGTGGCCGTCTGAAGCGGTTATCATTACAGGACTTCAAAAACGGCTGCTCAAACGGTCTTCGGACCGCGCCGAAACGACAGATACGGCCCGTCAAGAGGACGGGCGGAGATGATGGAAGATGAAAATACCCGTTGATATTGCTCTTCACAAGAAGAGCCGCGAACTCGAACTCGTTTACGAAGACGGCCCCGTCCGTCTGAGCTTCGAATACCTGCGCGTGCTGTCTCCGTCCGCCGAAGTGCAGGGCCATTCGCCTGATGAAGCCGTGCTTCAGGTTGGCAAGCGCCTCGTCGACATTACGGGCGTGCAGGTGGTCGGCAACTATGCGATCCAGTTCACGTTCTCCGACGGCCACGACTCCGGCATCTACAGCTGGGACTATCTTGAAAAGCTCGTCAACGAGAGGGACGTGCTCTGGCAGCAGTATCTCGACGATCTTGCCAAGAACGGCGCCTCCCGCGAACCGAACGATCCGGCCAACAAGCCCTTTGAGGAAAAGGCCGCCAAGCTGAAGCCCGCACACCACTGCTCCCATTCCTGACAACAACCGCAAAAAATGCAGAACAACAACAAGGACGAGGCCTCCAGACAGGAGGCTCACCATCAGATCGATTTCGGCTACCAGATGGTCGATGAGGACAAGAAGGCCGATCAGGTTCGAGAGGTCTTCGACAGCGTTGCGCCCAAGTACGACCTTCTCAACGACGTGCTCAGCCTCGGGCTTCATCGCGTCTGGAAGAGCCGCTGCATCAATGCGACCGAAACGAAGCAGGGCCAGAAGGTGCTCGACATTGCCAGCGGCACCTGCGACCTTGCGATCGCGCTTGCCCGCCGTGCCGGCGCTGGCAACGTCGTGGCCACCGACATCAATCACGAGATGCTTGCGATCGGCGCCCAGCGCCTTCTTCAGGCGGGCTTCCCGTGCCCTGTCGTCGAGGCCGATGCTGAAATGCTCCCCTTTGCCGACAACACGTTTGATGTCGTGACCGTGTCCTTCGGCATCCGCAACATGACGCACAAGGACCGCGCCCTGCGCGAGATGCTGCGCGTGCTGCGTCCGGGCGGCAGGCTCCTCGTGCTGGAGTTCTCCAAGTGCCAGCCCTGGTTCAAGCCGATCTACGACTTCTATTCCTTCCGCTTCATGCCCTGGGCGGGCGGCGTCATCGCCGGCGACCGCGAGTCCTACCGCTATCTTGCGGAGTCCATTCGCATGCACCCCGACCAGCCGACTTTTGCAGGCATGATGACGGATGCGGGCTTTGAACGCGTGTCCTGGAAGAACATGACCTTCGGCATCTGCGCCATGCACATCGGCTTCAAGCCCGGCGCCTGATTTTTTCCACCACCAAGTGACCAACGACCATGAAGAAATTTCTCGTTGCTTTTTTGATCTGCTTCAGCATGGTGACGACCAGCATGGATGCTGACGCCGCCAAGCGCTTCGGCGGCGGAAGCTCCTTTGGCCGTCCCGCACCGACTTTCAGCCAGAAGGCTCCGGCGCCGTCCGCCGCACCCAAGGCGCCCCAACAGCAGAATGCTGCCGGCCAGCAGCGCCAGCAGCCCAACGCCGCTCCCGCGCAGCAGGCCCAGCGTCCGTCCATGATGCGTAGCGTCCTGACGGGCCTTGCCGCCGCACTCGGCATTTCCGCGCTTCTATCGCTGCTCGGCATTGAGGGCGCAGGCCTGGTGAGCCTCATCACAGGCATTCTCGCTGCCGTGGCGATCTTCTTCGTGCTGCGCATGGTGCTCGGCATGATGATGCGCAAGCGTGTCCAGACCTCTTCCGGCTATGCCGAGCCGATTCAGTACAGCGACGTGCCCAAGGATGAGCCGCAGCAGGCCGCCCGTACGTACGAAGCGCCCGCGGCTGCTTCCGGCGCCCGCACCGGTAGCGTGATGGACCAGTTCGCAGGCGGTGCCGCTCAGGATGACGGCGTGCGCGACATCACGCCCGACGACTTTGACCGCAAGGCCTTCCTCGAGACGGCGCTCGAACAGTACCGCAAGCTGCAGAAGGCCTGGGATACGGGCAACGTGATCGAGATCTCCGACTTCACGACCACCGAGGTCTTCACTGCCATCACGCACCAGCTGCGCGAACGCGGCGCTCAGGCCTACAAGTCCGACATCAAGGAGCTCAAGAACGAGCTGCTCGGCATCACCGAGTCCGACGGCGTCTACCTCGCCAACATCCGCTTTACGGGCAGGATCGAAATCGATGGTGAAGTCGAGGAGTTCGATGAGACCTGGATCCTCGAAAAGCCCGTCGAAGGCGACGAGGGCTGGCTCCTCGGAGGCATTCAGCAGAACGCTTGACGGGCCGTCGATTTCTGTCATCGTTTTGTCATATAAAAAACGTGTCCTTTCCCTCTGGCTGAGGGAAAGGACACGTTTTTTTTGATCTCGATGAAACAATGGTCGATTGGTGTCCCCGAGGTCGGATTTTTTACATTCTGCAGGGTACGGTGGGAGGCAATACGCCCTACAATTCGCGCGAATAAACAAGGTTTTCCCTTCAACGTCGTTTTATGAGGAAATATGTGAGATGGCGCTGATTGGTTTTGTAATGCTCTACATGCTGGCGACGATCGCCATCGGCCTCTATGCCGCAACGCGTGTGAGCAGTACGAGTGATTTTGCCCTTGCAGGGCGCAGTCTTCCGCTGCCTATGGTCATCACGGCAACGTTTGCCACCTGGTTTGGTTCCGAAACCATTCTGGGTCTTCCCGGCCGCTTCATCGAGAGCGGCATTGTAGGTGTGATCGAAGAGCCGTTCGGCTCCGGCATGGCTCTGATTCTTGTGGGCATGTTCTTCGCACAGAAGCTCTACAAGCTCAACATCCTGACGATCGGCGACTACTACCGCGAGCGCTACGGCCGCGGCGTCGAGGTTCTCTGCACGCTTTTCATCGTCCTCTCCTACTTCGGGTGGGTGGGGGCTCAGGTCGCTGCGCTCGGTCTCGTGATCAACCTGATCACCGAGGGCTACATCTCCGTGTCTGGCGGCATGGTGATCGGCACCGTCGTTGTGCTTGCCTACACGATGTACGGCGGCATGTGGTCCGTCGCAGTCACCGACTTCGTGCAGATGATCATCATCGTGCTCGGCCTCGTTGCGATCCTCTTTTTTGCGTCGGATCTCGCGGGCGGTTTCGGCAAGGTGATCGACTACGCTCATGAGCGCGATCTCTTCAATGCGCTTCCTGAGCCGACGGCGACCGGGTGGCTCTTTTGGATATCCTCCGCCATCACGATGATGATCGGCTCGATTCCGCAGCAGGACGTCTTCCAGCGCGTCATGTCCGCCAGAAACGTGCAGACGGCCGTGGCCGGCCCCGTCATCGGCGGCTGCGTCTACATCCTCTTTGCGTTTGTGCCGATGTTCATCGTCATCGCCGCCATTCTGGTAATGCCCGGCAGCGCGCAGGACATGCTCGCCACCGATCCGCAGCGCCTGTTGCCGACGCTCGTTCGTGACCACATGCCGCTCTGGCTCCGCGTGCTTTTCTTTGGCGCCGTGCTCTCGGCCGTGATGTCGACTGCGTCCGCCACGATGCTCGCTCCGTCGACTGCCTTTGTGAGCAACATCCTCACGCACTTCGTCCGCCTCAACGACCGGAACATGCTCCGTGCGATGCGCTGGACGGTGTTCGGCTTTGCGATCATGGTGCTGTCGTACTCGCTCTTTGTCGAAGGCACCGCCATCTACGACATGGTGGCCATGGCCTACCAGTTCCCCGTGATCGGCGCCTTCTGGCCGCTCGTCTGCGGGCTCTACTGGAAGCGCACGACCCGTCAGGGCGTCTGGTGGTCGATGCTTCTCGGCGCCGGCGTCTGGACGGTGCTGACGACGACGGCGTTCGGCGACGTGTTCCCGAACGTCCTCGGCGGCTTCCTGGCTGCAGGCTTCGGCATGGTGGCGGGCTCGCTCGCCCCGACGCGTGGCAACCGCGAGTATCTGGCCTGGTGGCACGAAAAGAATCGTGACAATGTCGTCAACGAGCCTCTGATGCCCAAGCCGGCCGTTGTTCCGATCAGCTCGCCGGCCTGATAAAATTCATCTACCAGTCACAGGCGGGAGCCCTCGATGAGGGCTCCCGCTTCTTGTTTCAGAGTCACGCATTCCAGGACCACGCATATCCATGAACATCGTCATTCTTGCCGCCGGCATGGGCAAGCGCATGCATTCCAAACTGCCCAAGGTTCTCCAGCCTCTCGCAGGCCGACCGATGCTCGATCACGTGCTTGATGCCGTGGAGGGCTTTGCCGCCGTCAAGACGGTTGTCGTCGGTCATTGCGCGGAGGAGGTGCAGAAGCACTACGAAGGCAGGACCGACCTGCAGTTCGCGCTTCAGATGCCGCAGCAAGGAACGGGGCATGCACTGATGCAGGCCTGGCCCGTGCTCGACCGAAACGAACCCCAGACGCTTGTCTGCCTCGGAGACGTGCCGCTTCTGTCCGCTGAAACGGCCCGCCGCATGCTCGAGGAGGCGGAGAAGAGCGAGTTCGTTCTCCTCACCATTGAAATGGACAATCCGAAGGGCTACGGCCGCATCGTGCGAAACGCCGAGGGCGTCGTAACGGCCATCGTCGAGGAAAAGGATGCGACCGACGAGCAGCGCCTGATCAGGGAGGTCAACACCGGCATCATGGTGCTCCCGACGGCCCGTCTTGACGCCTGGCTCGACGCCCTGAAGAACGACAACGCCCAGAAGGAGTACTACCTCACGGATCTCGTGGGCTTCGCGGCCGCCGACGGCGTGCGCATCTCCGCCGTTCATCCTGACCATGCCTATGAAGTCGAGGGCGTCAACTCCAAGGTGCAGCTCGCCGCCCTTGAGCGTACCTGGCAGCGCGTGCAGGCCGACCGCCTGCTTGAAGCCGGCGTGACGCTCATTGATCCCGACCGCATCGACATTCGCGGCGAGCTTGTCTGCGGACAGGACGTCGAGATCGACGTCGGCTGCGTGTTCGAGGGCCGCGTCGTGCTCGGCAACGGCGTTCGCGTGGGCGCCTACAGCGTGATTCGCAATACGACGGTCGAGGATGACGTCGAAATCCTTCCCTTCTGTCACTTTGAAGGCGCCGCGGTCGGCAGGGACTCTTGCATCGGCCCGTACTCGAGGCTTCGTCCGGGCGCCGAACTCACGGGCAACAACCACATCGGCAACTTCGTCGAGGTGAAGAAGTCCGTCATCGGTCAGGGTTCGAAGGTCAACCATCTCACCTACATCGGCGACGCCGACGTGGGCGCGCGCGTCAATGTCGGCGCAGGCACGATCACCTGCAACTATGACGGCGTGAACAAGTTCCGCACGGTCATTGGCGACGATGCGTTCATCGGGTCCGACACCCAGCTCATCGCGCCCGTCGAGGTCGGTGCAGGCGCCACGATTGGTGCGGGCACGACGCTTACGAGGAACGCGCCCGCGGGCAAGCTCACGCTTTCCCGCGCCCGTCAGATGACGATCGAGGGCTGGACGCGTCCGGTCAAGAAGCAGTAAGACAGAAAGAAACCGGGCGGCCGCAGGGCCGCCCGAAGAACGTTTGGAGAGAAAGAAATGTGTGGTATCGTCGCCGCCGCGAGTCATCGCGATGTCGTGCCCATGCTTTTGGAAGGCCTTCGTCGCCTTGAATACCGTGGCTATGACTCCTGCGGGGTCGCCACGCTTGATCAGGGCGTCCTGAAGAGGGCCCGCACCGTGTCCCGCGTGCACGAGCTTGTCGAGCGCGTGGCCGAAGACGGCGTCAAGGGCACCGTCGGCATTGCGCACACGCGCTGGGCCACCCACGGCGCTCCCGAGGTCTGCAACGCTCATCCGCATATCTCGCGCAACCGTATTGCGCTGGTGCACAACGGCATCATCGAGAATCACGAGGAGATCCGCCGCGAGCTTCAGGCCAAGGGCTATGAGTTCACGAGCCAGACCGACACGGAAGTGGTCGCACATCTCATCAACGACAACGATGACGGCGATCTGCTCAAGGCCGTCATGACAGCCGTCACGCGCCTGCGCGGCAGCTATGCCATTGCCGTGATCGCCGCCGACGAGCCCGACCGCGTCATCGCCGCCCGTCAGGGCTCGCCCATGGTCGTGGGTGTCGGCGACGGTGAGAACTTCATTGCCTCCGACGCCATGGCGGTCGGCGGCACGACGGATCGCATCGTCTATGTTCACGAGGGCGACGTCGTCGACGTTCGTCCGGATTCCTGGCAGGTCTACGAGCGCACGGAGGCGGGTGAATTCATTCCCGCCGACCGTGAGGTCAAGGTGGTTCACGCCTATGCGGGCGCCGTCGAGCTCGGGCCCTACCGTCATTTCATGCAGAAGGAGATCTTCGAGCAGCCCCGAGCGGTCGGCGACACGCTCGAAGGCGTGGCGGCCTTCTCCCCCACGCTCTTCGGCGCCGAAGCCGAAGGCATCTTCCGCAACACGCAGCGCCTGCTCTTCCTTGCCTGCGGCACGTCGTACTATTCCGCTCTCACGGCCAAGTACTGGATCGAGGAGATCGCAGGCATTCCGTGCGACGTCGAGATCGCGAGCGAATACCGCTACCGCGTCTCCGTGCCCGATCCGAGGACGCTTGTCGTGACGATCTCCCAGTCGGGTGAAACGGCCGATACGTTGGCGGCCCTTCGCCATGCCCGCGACGAGCTGGGCATGTCCCAGACGCTCACCATCTGCAACGTGGCGACGTCGGCCATGGTGAATGAGAGCCGTTTGGCCTACATCACGCGCGCTGGCGTCGAGATCGGCGTTGCATCCACGAAGGCCTTCACGACGCAGCTTACCGCTCTCTATCTGCTTGCCTGCACGCTTGCCAAGCTCAACGGCCGCCTCACGAAGGAGGATGAGGAGACGGAGCTCAAACGCCTGCGCCATCTGCCAGCCGCAATGAGCGCCGTGCTCGCGCTCGAGCCTCAGATTATCGCCTGGGCGGAAAGATTTGCCGCCAAGCAGCATGCGCTCTTCCTCGGTCGCGGCGTGCACTATCCGATCGCGCTCGAAGGGGCCCTGAAGCTCAAGGAGATCAGCTACATCCACGCCGAAGCCTATCCCGCCGGCGAGCTCAAGCACGGTCCGCTTGCACTGGTTGACCGCGAAATGCCGGTCGTGACGGTTGCGCCCAACGACCGCCTGCTTGAAAAGCTCAAGAGCAACATGCAGGAGGTTCGTGCCCGTGGCGGCGAACTCTATGTCTGCGCCGACGGCGACTCCGTCATCGAGTCGTCCGAGGGCATGCATGTCATCCGCATGCCTGAAAACTACGGCCGTCTTTCGCCGATCCTTCACGTGGTGCCGCTGCAGCTCCTTGCGTACCACACGGCTCTTGCCCGCGGAACGGATGTGGACAAGCCCCGCAACCTCGCCAAGAGCGTGACGGTCGAATAAGACCGCGCCCTGCAGACGAAGCAAGAAGCAAAGGCCGCAACCCATCAGGGGCTGCGGCCTTTTCAATTCGGAGGTGTGAAACGGACTAGCCGCCCGCCATGAACGTGCGGATGCCCGAGCCGATGAACTGCACGCCGATGCAGATGAGCAGGAAGCCCATGAGCTTGCCCAGCACGAGCGTGCCGGAGGGGCCGAGCCTGCGGGTCAGGATGTCGGAGTAGCGCATGACGGCCCAGGAGGCCATGGCCGTGAAGATGATCGCAAGGACCGTCCAGCCGAAGGCGATGGCGATGTCCGCATAGTTGGAAAGCTCGGCGATCTCGGTGGAGAAGCCGATCACGACGGCGATCGTACCGGGGCCGGCGATGCCCGGCATGGCAATCGGGAAGAAGGCGTAGTCGTCCTTGTCGCGTCGCACGATGGGCGCCTTGTTCGGCGAGCTTCCGCCGAACAGCATCTGATAGCCGATGGCTGCGACGACGAGGCCGCCGGAGATTCGCATGGCGCCGTAGGAGATGCCGAAGAACGCGAGCAACATGTTGCCGCCCACGAGGCTTACGGCCATGATGATGCCGGCATAGATGCCGGCCCAGTTCGCCTGCTGGCGGCGGCGCTCCTCGGACATGCCCTGCGTCAGGCTGACGAAGAGCGGGAGCTTCGAGAGCGGATTGGTGATCACGAGCAGCGACACCAGACCGCCGAGAAAATACTGAAAATGGATGGCTTCCAACATGATTGAGCTGAGGACCGGCACCTAGTCGGAAAGGGGGGCCGAAAAAGGGATGCGTCACATTAAGACATTGCGCGGTGTTTTGCAAGACATGGGCGGTTTGTCGTATGCAGACGAGCGTTTTTGTACGTCGGATTAGGTGAACGCCCTAAGGATTTCGCGGTACATAAGGAATAACCATTAAGAAAATCCGCTATGGATGCAAGAAGTGCCTTATTATTGGGAGTCCTTCAAAACGTCCTTTTCGGGGGGCGTTTCTGATGACGATCGCTGCCTCCTTCCCGGAGGCTCCATCCAGAAAAAAATTACACGGCAGACGGATTCGTCCGTCGGCCAACCCGGAGACCTCATAAATGTCCGCGGCTTCTGCAAACCATAAAACTCCGATCTACAAGGTGCTGTACTTTCAGGTCATCTGCGCCATTGTCATCGGCATTCTCCTGGGCTTTCTTGCACCCGAGATCGGTGCTCAGATGAAGCCCTTCGGCGACGGCTTCATCCGCCTCATCAAAATGATCATCGCGCCCGTGATCTTCTGCACGGTCGTGACAGGCATTGCGGGCATGGAGGACATGAAGAAGGTCGGCAAGACCGGCGGTCTTGCGCTTCTCTACTTTGAGGTCGTCTCGACCATCGCGCTCATCATCGGCCTCATCATCGTCAACACGGTCCAGCCCGGCGTCGGCATGCACGTCGATCCGAACACGCTCGACCAGGCTGCGGTTTCCGCCTATACGGGTCCCGGCAAGATGCAGACGACGACGGAATTCCTGATGAACGTCATCCCGAATACCGTCGTGGGCGCCTTTGCCAACGGCGACATCCTGCAGGTGCTCTTCTTCTCCATCCTCTTCGGCTTCGCGCTGCACAAGTTCGGCGGTCGCGGCACGCTGATCTTCGATGTGATCGAGAAGTCCGCACACGTTCTCTTCCAGATCGTCGGCATGATCATGCGCGTGGCCCCCGTCGGCGCCTTCGGTGCCATGGCCTTCACGATCGGCAAGTACGGCATCGCTTCGCTGCTGCCGCTGGCGAAGCTGATGGGCACGTTCTATCTGACCTGCCTTCTCTTCATCTTCGGCGTGCTCGGCACCATCTGCCGCATCCACGGCTTCTCGATCATGCGCTACATCTCCTACATCAAGGAGGAGCTCCTGATCGTGCTCGGCACGTCCTCGTCCGAGTCCGTGCTGCCGCGCATGATGACGAAGATGGAGCTCGCCGGCGTGTCCCGCTCCGTCGTGGGCCTCGTCATTCCGACGGGCTACTCCTTCAACCTTGACGGCACCGCCATCTACCTGACGATGGCTGCGGTCTTCATCGCCCAGGCCTGCGACGTCTCCATGACGCTCACTCAGCAGCTCACGCTGCTTGCCGTGCTGCTCCTCACCTCGAAGGGCGCCGCCGGCGTGACGGGTTCGGGCTTCATTGTGCTTGCCGCCACGCTCTCCGCCGTCGGCCATGTGCCTGTCGCCGGTCTTGCACTCATTCTCGGCATCGACCGCTTCATGTCCGAGGCCCGCGCCCTCACCAACATGATCGGCAACGGCATCGCCTGTGTCGTGGTCGGCCACTGGTGCAGGGAGGTCGATAACGACAAGCTCAAAGTCATGATGCACAGCAAGAAGAAGTATCACGAGAACGAGGACGCGTCCTGAAGGGACGGTTCCTGAATACCGGTAATGAAAAAGGCTGCCCGAAGGGGCAGCCTTTTTGCTTCGGTGTGCTCGGCATGGGCACGTTCTAACGGGTGAAAGTCCCGAGAGGGGCCGGCAGTGGCAACCTCATAGCCAAAAGCAAGGTGTGCGTCGCGAGGCGTAGGCTGAAAGAAGCTGGAGGCAAGCCCTTGAGCTGATGAACAAGAACCTCATCAGGCATATGACGGTGGATAAGTCTGCAAGGCAAGACGAAGTCCAATAACTGCACGGAACCGTCGGTGTAAATGAGGCAGCTATATGAGGGGAAAGAGCGTGTTCTACCCGAGGAGATCTCACGGACACCGCCCCAACAGGGCGATGGAGTAAAGCTTGCCGTGAGAAGTCAGCAGAAGCCTTGAAGAGTACAGAAAGGAGCATGAAGGCTTTCGTCCGTGGCTGGGTCAACTATTTCGCGGCGTCGACGATGGCGAAATTCGTCAGACGCACCGATGAATGGTTGCGCAGACGCATCCGTCAGATCTACTGGAAACAGTGGAAGAAGGTTCGGACTAAGTTTGCGGCGCTCAGGAAACTGGGCGCAGACGACAGGGTGGCTTGGGAGTGGGCCAATACCCGCAAATCGTACTGGCATACGGCAAACAGTTGGATACTCTCGACCTCGCTGACAAATGACCGACTCCGAAACTTGGGATGGACGTGCCTAGGGGACGTTTACAAGTAGGATGTTCTCTGAGGTTATTGATAATCGCCCACTGCGGATCCGCACGGTGGGTGGTGTGGAAGGGGCTGAGGACCGAAAGTCCTCACCCCTATCCGATTGGCTCCCTGAGGGAGCCCCTGTTTGTGACGGATCTTATTTCTTGGCCTGAAGCTTGACGGGGATGAAGATGCGTCCGCCGTTGCGCTGCACGAGAAGGAGAACCTTGTTGTCCTTGCACTGCTCGAGCAGGTCGTCTCGGCTCTTGAGGAGCTTGCCGTCGGCGCTCACGAGGATGTCGCCCGCACGGATGCCTGCCTTGGCGGCGGGACCGGAAGCCTGGGTGACGAGAAGACCGGTGGTTTCAGCCTTCTTCTCCTCCTCCTTCGTAAGCGGGCGGGTCGTCACGCCGAGGCGGGTTTCATTGGCTGCCGTGGCCTGCTTCTCCTCGGTCGCCTTGTTGGAGCCGACCGTCACCTTGATTTCCTGCTCCTTGCCGTCGCGGAAGACCGTCATCGTGACTTCGGTGCCCGGACGGATGGTGCTCACGAGAGAGGGCAGTGTGACGGAGGAGGTGACCTTCTTGCCGTTGAGCGCAAGAATGACGTCGCGCTCACGCAGGCCTGCCTTTTCGGCGGGGCTGTCCTTTTCGGTCTTCGTCACGAGGGCGCCCTCAGGCGTCTTGAGGCCGAGGCTGTCGGCGAGCTCCTGATTGATTTCCTGGATGAAGACGCCGACATAGCCGCGGGTGACCCTGCCGTCCTTGACGAGCTGGTCCTTGATCTGCATGGCCAGATCGATCGGGATGGCGAAGGAGAGGCCCATGAAGCCGCCCGACGTCGAGAAGATCTGGGAGTTGATGCCGACCACTTCCCCCTGCATGTTGAAGAGCGGACCGCCGGAGTTGCCGGGGTTGACGGCCACGTCGGTCTGGATGAACGGCACATACTGGTCGCTCGGGAGGTTGCGCGAGAGCGCGGAGACGATGCCGGCCGTCACGGTGTTGTCGAGGCCGAACGGGCTGCCGATGGCGGCCACCCATTCACCGACCTTGAGCTTGCTGGAGTCGCCTATCTTGAGTACGGGCAGGTCCTTCGCTTCGATCTTGATGACGGCGATGTCGGTCTGCTTGTCGGAGCCGAGCACCTTGCCCTTGAATTCACGCTTGTCGGTGAGGCGGACGATGAGTTCATCGGCGCCCTCGACCACGTGGGCGTTCGTCATGATGATGCCGTCGGAGGAGACGATGAAGCCGGAGCCCGTGCCGCGCTGCTCGGGAATTTCCTGCGGACCGAAGTCGAAGGGAATGCCGAAGCGGCGGAAGATCTCTGCGCCGCGCGGATCAAGGCCCGGAATGCCGGCGTTTTCAACTGTGCGGGCGTTGCGGATCATCTGGATGTTCACGACGCCGGGGCCGTTGTCCTCGACGAGCTTCACGAAGTCGGGGAGTTGCACCTGCTGCTTGTCTTCAGAGCCGCCGAAGATGGTGACGCCGGCAGTGGCCGGAACGGCGATGGAGCTGATGACGGCCGCGACCGCCAGAGAGAGCGTCGCGGAGCGGGCGATTTTCGATGCAAACATGCTTTTTTCCTGAGTGTGAGTCCCGGAAACGATGCGGCTGGGCCGCATTGTTTCCCAATTGATCCAACAACTTTATCGCAAAACGGATGGACGGGGTATCAGCTACAGGTAATGGTTGTGCAACAGGGGTTAAATTTGTAACAGAAGGGAAGTCCCTGTCAGACAGCCGCAGCGGCTGCGCCGAGCTTCGGAAGGCGGATGCGGAAGGTCGTGCCGCGCCCGTCAAGGCCGTCGTCGATTGCGATCGTACCATGATGGATGTCGACGATGCGCTTGACGATGGCGAGCCCGAGGCCTGTGCCCGAGGTCTTGGTGCCGAGCGCGCGGTAGAAGCGGTCGAAGACGCGTTCGCGCTCCTCGGGGGCGATGCCCGGACCGTTGTCGCAGATTTCGATGACTGCGCCGTCGGTGTCCGCATCGGTTCGGGTGCGGATTTCGATGCGCCCGCCCTCAGGCGTGTAGCGCACGGCGTTGTCCGTGAGGTTCGTCATCATCAGCCGCACGGCGTCCTCGAGCCCTTCCGTTGAGGCGGGTTTCGTGACGGCCGTGACCGTGATGCTCTTCTGGGAGGCAATGGGCGTCATGTCCTCGCACACGCTGTGGGCGAGGCTGTCGAGCTTGATCGTGCTTGCGGGATGCTTCGTCGAATCGGGATCGAGACGCGCAAGCGTGAGGAGCTGCTGCACGAGGCGGGTGGCTCTGTTGATGCCCTCGTTGAGGCGCATGAGGCTCTTCTCGCGCGCCTCGTCGGTCTTGGCGCGCTGTGCGAGCTGAACCTGAAGCTTGAGGGCCGTCAGCGGCGTGCGGAGTTCGTGAGCGGCGTCGGAGGCGAAGCGCTGCTGTGCGGAGAGGCTTTCGCGCAGTCGGTCCAGCAGTTGGTTGATGGCGCTGACGAGGCCTGCGAGCTCAAGCGGAAGCCCCTTCGTCGAGATGGGTTCGAGAGACGTGGGCGATCGGCGTGCGACGGAGCGTGCCGTCTTCTCGAGTGGTGCGAGGCCGCTGCCCACCACGATCCAGACGGCGATCGCGATGAAGGGCAGAAGCAGGCAGAGAGGCTGCAGGACGCGGAAGGCGGACGAGGCGGCGAGTTCGGTTCGCACGGCCGTGTCCTGGCCCACCGTGATGATGAGCGGGCCAGCCGGCGTAGAGTAGGTGCGCCAGTTGACACCGTTGAGCTTGGCTCTGGCAAAGCCCGGCGCGTCGGGAAGCGGCAGGTATGGCTGATCCTCGCGCTGCCAGACGGTGTTGTTCGCGGAGTCGTAGACCTGGACCACGATGTGGTAGGACTGCGCGTCGCCGATGATGGTCAGGTGATCGGGATCGGCAAGCGGGAAGGAGTGCGTGACGGACTGCGCAAGCGATTCCGCCGTTTCCTTCAAATGCGTGTCGAGAAACTTGTTGAACTCCGTCTGGGCGGAGAAGAACGTTGCCGCGGCCGTCGTGAAGCCGGCCGCGAGCAGCGCGCCGATCAGCGTAATCAGGAGCTTCCTGCGGATGGAGTGCATGGACTAGGTTTCGAGAAGGTAGCCGACGCCGCGCACGGTCTTGATGGCGTTGTCGGAGAGCTTCTTTCTCAGATGGTGGATGTGAACCTCGATGGCGTTCGAGCCCACGGTATTGTCCCAGTTGTAGAGCTTCTCCTCGAGCTGGGAGCGGCTCCAGACGACGCCCTGGCGTTCGGCGAGGGCTGCGAGCAGAGCGTACTCCTTGGAGGAGAGGATGACGGGCTCACCGTTGAAGGTGACTTCGCGCGTGGCGGGGGAGATCCTCAGGGCGCCGCGTTCGATGATCGGGTCCGCACGGCCTGCGGAGCGGCGCAGCAGGGCGCGCACGCGGGCCGAGAGCTCATCGAGCTCATAGGGCTTGACCAGATAGTCGTCGGCGCCGCTGTCGAGACCCTTGACGCGGTCGTCGACGGTGTCGCGGGCGGTCGTCACGAGAACGGGCGTCGGGTCGCGTCGGGCGCGGACCTCCTTGAGAACCTGAAGGCCGTCCTTGCCGGGCAGGCCCAGATCGAGGATGACGAGGGAAAACGGCGTGGTCTTCATGGCGAGCAGCGCGGACTGTCCGTCACGGACCCAGTCGACTGCGTAGTCCTCGCTTTCAAGGAAGGCAACGAGGCTTTCACCGATCATGTCATCGTCTTCAGCGACAAGAATTCTCATGTTTTTTCTCTTGATATCGTTGATGCAGGCGGCAGAGCGCGGTCCTCAGCACGACGGCCGCCGTGAAGGCGAGCAGCATCAGGCCGGGCAGCGTCATCCTTACGTGCGTGAGCGTGGTCGTCGCAGCCATGAGCCGCTCGGCCGCAGGCATGAGGACAAGAATCCAGAAGAGGACCCAGAGCACGGTGAAGAGGACGGCATAGAGGCAGACGGCGGGCCTGCCGCCGCTTTGCGAGGCAAGCGCGACGGTGCCGTTGAAGCGCCATCCGACTGCGGGCACGACTCTTGCGGCCGCGCCTGCCGGACCGTGTTTCCGGAGCCACTGCCCTATTGTATAGTCGCAGGCAGAAGGCGGCGGAACCTCCTCTCTCTTTTTGTGCCGCAGGCCGATCCGCCACAGCAGGAGCGTGAGGCACGCCGAGCCGAGCGCGACGGCGCCGGCCGCTTCAGCGGGTCCCGTGATGCGGGCGGTCGCAAACAGCACCGCCATCAGGATGGCGGCGGTTCGGTCCGCAGATGCGAGAAGAAAAAGGATGGGGAGCGCCCAGTCGCTGATAAAATTCATGGCGATGCGTTGGCGGAAAGGTCAAGGCATGAACATTTTAGAGGAAGAACCATGGAACCCCGGGTATACGAACCGTCCGACGGCACGCGCATCGTCGCGCACGTCGTTTATGGCCTGCACACCGTCTCGATCCTGCTCGGACTGATGACGGGCGCTTCCATTGCAGGCGCCTTCATCTTTTCGTGGCCTTCCATTCTGGCAGTGATCCTGAACTACATCTTCCGCGGCGACGCGGAGGGGACGTACCTTGAAAGCCATTTCGCATGGCAGATCCGCACCTTCTGGCTGGCGGCGCTCTGGCTCGTCGTAACGGGGCTCTTCGGCTGGGCCCTGCTTTTCTTCGGGATCGGATTCTTCATCTTGATCATCGGCTTTCTCGTTCTCGGCGTCTGGATTGCGTACCGCATCGGCTACGGCTGGCTCAGGCTCGGACGTCACGAGGCGCTGCCGCTTTGATGGCGGCACGGGAAGGACGCAAAGGAACAAAACGAAATGGCTTTGGGAGCAACCGTCTACAAGGCGACGATCGACGTCTCGGACCTGGACCGCGACAGTTACGGCAACTACGTGCTCACGATCGCACGTCATCCTTCCGAAACGGAGGAGCGCCTGATGCTCCGCGTGCTGGCGTTCTGCCGGCTGGCGGGCGAACGTCTGGAGTTCGGCCGCGGACTTTCAACGGAAGGCGAACCCGCGCTCTGGGAGATTGACGACACGGGGGCGATCGTCCAGTGGATCGAGGTGGGATGTCCCGACGTCAAGCAGGTGAGAAAGGCTGCGGGCCGCAGCGAACACGTGCAGATCGTCGCCTACGGCGAGGATCGCGTCGAACCCTGGTGGGAGGGAAACAAGGGAGACTTCGCCAAGATCGGCAAGCTCACGGTCGTGAGCGTGCCCGACGATCAGGTGACGGCGCTTGCCTCGATGGCGTCGCGCAACATGAAGCTTGCGGTCACGATCCAGGACGGCATCCTCTGGATCAGCGACGATCGTGATTCGCTTCAGATCGAGGTGACGGTCCTGCAGACCGAGCACGAGCGGTACTCGGACTTCTGATCCGCACCGCGCCAAATGAGAGAAGCCGCCTGATGGGCGGCTTCTCTCATTTGGTGCGGAGGCTGTCCGCCATGCGCCAGAAGGCGCCCTCGAGGTAGAGGCGGAGCTCCTCGTCGGAGACCGTCTCGCGAAGGGCCGTTCGCATGCAGAGCATCCATTCATCGCGCGCCTCGCCGTCAATGGCGAAGCTTCGATGGCTCTCCCTCAGCATGGGCATGCCGTGGCGCTCCTGATAGAGCGCGGGACCGCCTAGCCAGGTGCTGAGGAATTCGGTCATGCGCAGCTCGTACTTGGAGAGGTCCTCCGGGTAGAGGCTGCGAAGCCTCTGGGCCCCGGGAAGCGTCTTCAGAGCCTCGATGTAGGCCTTGACCAGCCGAATGACACCCTCCTCGCCGCCCAGGCGTGCGTAGAGAGAATTGAGATTCGACATGACGTCCTTTCCCCTTATGAAAAAACCTGCCAGGCGCCGATCAGTAGCATGGTCCAGCCGACGGGCAGAGAGAGCAGCCTGCGCAACCAGCGGTTCTCCGGCGTGAAGCCGAAGCCGCAGATCCAACAGATACTCATGCCCATCATCATGAGGACGAACCAGCCGTGCGGCACCGACGCGCCGTCCGTGGCGACGGCGCGCGGATAGATCACGACCAGAGCCACGACGGCGGCAGCCGCGAGGATGGACAGCGTGCGGATGAATCCGTTGGCGCCGGGCGTCTTCTTGAGTTCGTCAGTGCTCATTCTTGGACAGGACGACTTCAACGACGGAAGCGAGAAGGATGGCAAAGGCCAGCCCCATCACCCAGTAAAAGTAAGCCATGGTTGTTTCCTCTTTCAGTCGGGACCGGCTGGGCCGGTCCCGGTTGTCGGATGTTGCGCTCGATCAGTAGAGCGAGTGCGAGTTCTTCTCGATGTATTCGCTGTTGAGCTTGCCGCTCATGACCTTGTAGGCCCAGCCGGTGTACAGGAGCACCAGCGGGAGGAAGATCAGCGTGACGAACAGCATGATTTCAAGCGTCAGCTGCGAGCTCGTGCAGTCCCAGAGGGTGAGTCCGGCGTTGGGCATCGTCGAGGACGGCATGACGAACGGGAACATCGCGAGCAGCGGCGTCAGGATGATGCCGAGCAGCGAGGCGGCCGAGAGCACGAAGGCGAAGCCGGGCTTGTTCGCACGGACCATGACGGCGCCGCCGAGCGCGCCGATCACGCCGAGAGCGGGCACGAGCCAGAGCACGGGCACGGAGGCGAAGTTGGCGAACCAGGCGCCGGCCTGAATCTCGACGGTCTTGGCGAGCGGGTTGGCCGGGCCGGCGGGATCAAGACCGGCGACGGCGACGTAGCCGTCGATGCCGGCCCAGACCCAGAGGCCGCCGATCACGAAGAGCACGGCGGAGACGATGCCTGCGATGAAGGCGACGTTGCGGGCACGGGCCTGCAGGGCACCTTCAGTGCGAAGCGTCAGGTAGTTGCCGCCGTGGGCCACGATCATGACGAGCGAGAGCACGCCGCAGAGCAGGCCGAACGGATTCAGCAGGCCGAAGAACGAGCCCGTGTAGATCGGACGCATCGTTTCGTCGATGTGGAACGGAACGCCCTGCAGCAGGTTGCCGAAGGCAACGCCGCAGATCACCGGCGGGATGGCGGAGCCGAGGAACAGGAGCCAGTCCCACGTCGTGCGCCACTTCGTGGCGGCCACCTTGGAGCGGAAGTCGAAGGCGACGGGACGGAAGATGAGGGCCATCAGCAGGACGAGCATCGCCCAGTAGAAGCCGGAGAACGCCGTAGCGTACATCATCGGCCAAGCGGCGAACATGGCGCCGCCGCCGGTGATGAGCCAGACCTGGTTGCCGTCCCAGTGCGGAGCGACGGAGTTGATCATCACGCGGCGCTCGTTGTCGTCCTTGCCGAGGAACGGCAGGAGCGAGCCGACGCCCATGTCGTGGCCGTCCATGACGGCGAAGCCGACGAGCAGCACGCCGATGAAAAGCCACCAGATTACTTTGAGGATTTCATAGTCGATCATGTCAGAGCCTCGGCTTAGTTGCGTTCAAAGTGGTAGCGGCCGGTGCCGAGAGCGCTCGGGCCGCGCCTGCTGATGCGGATCATCAGCCACATCTCCACGACCAGCAGGGCGGTGTAGAGGACGCCGAAGCCCAGAAGCGAACCGGCGACGTCACCCGCGGTGAGAGCGGAGACGGAGAGATGCGTCGGAAGGACGTTGTAGATGGTCCAGGGCTGGCGGCCGTATTCGGCGACGAACCAGCCGGCTTCGCTGGCGATCCAGGGAAGCGGCAGGGCCAGCACGGCGAGGCGCAGGTACCAGGCCTTCTCGGCGATTTCATTCCTGAAGGAATAGAAGAGGCCGAGGACGAAGACGAGGGCCATGGCCAGACCGGAGCCGACCATGATGCGGAAGGACCAGAACATCGGGGTCACGGACGGAATCGTGTCGGCGGCAGCCTGCTTGATCATTTCGGGCGTGGCGGCGTTGACGTCGTTCGTGTAGCGCTTCAGGAGAAGACCGAAGCCGAGGTCGTCGCGCACGGCGAGGAACTGTTCGCGGAGCTGTTCGTTGGCGGGATCCTTGCGGAGCTGTTCAAGTACGCCGATGGCCTTCTGGCCGTTGACGATGCGCTGCTCGGCCTGGGCCGTGAGCTCCTTGATGCCCGGAATCTCGGTGGAGAGGGAGCGGGTGCCCATCAGGCCGAAGAGCCAGGGCACGTCGATCTGGGCGTGATTCGTCTGGGCGGCTTCGTCGGGGATGGCGAAGAGCGTCAGCGGAGCCGGAGCCTCATGCGTTTCCCAGATGGCTTCCATGGCGGCGATCTTGGTCGGCTGGTCCTTCGTGACGAGGTAGCCGGATTCGTCGCCCATCTGGATGGTCATCAGGGTGGCGATCATGCCGAAGACGGCGGCGAGGCGGAAGGAGGAGCGGGCGAACTGCAGGTCCTGACGGCGGAGCATGTAGTAGGCGGAGATGGCCATCACGAAGATGGCGCCCGTCATGTAGCCGCCGGCGACGGTGTGGACGAACTTGGCCTGAGCCCATTCGTTCGTGAGAACGGCCCAGAAGTCGACCATTTCCATTCGCATCGTCTGGAAGTTGAACTCAGCGCCGACGGGATTCATCATCCAGGCGTTGGCAACGAGAATCCAGAGGGCGGAGAGGTTGGAGCCCACGGCCATGAGGATCGTAGCGGCAAGATGCTTGCCCTTGGAGAGGCGGTCCCAGCCGAAGAAGAAGAGGCCGATGAAGGTGGACTCAAGGAAGAAGGCCATCAGGCCTTCGATGGCGAGCGGGGCGCCGAAGATGTCGCCCACGTAGTGGGAGTAGTAGGCCCAGTTCGTGCCGAACTGGAACTCCATGGTGATGCCGGTGGCAACGCCGAGGGCGAAGTTAATCCCGAAGAGCTTGCCCCAGAAGCGGGTCATGTCTTTGTAGATTTCCTTGCCGGTAAGGACGTACGTCACTTCCATGGCCACGAGCATGAACGAAAGTCCGAGCGTCAGGGGCACGAAGATGAAGTGGTACATCGCGGTCACCGCAAACTGAAGGCGGGACAGGTCAACAAGATCAGATGGGATCATTGAGGACTCCAGATGTTATTTGGTTGGATTGGCTTTGGCAGGTGCGTCCGCAGCGCCCAGCACGACGTTTCCGACAACGTCGGCATTCACTTCGGGACGATGCTCGGGACTGAAGAAGAAGTACCAGAGGCCGAAGATGAAGAGAAGCTTGCACGCGATCACGACTGCGATTTCGCGGCCGAGCTTCGACTTGCCAGGGGAGACGTTGTTGGTTTTCATTGCTGGGAAATACGACGGATGCACATCAACAGGTTCATGCTAAGGCCGTCCGAGCCGAAAAAACCGCAGGAACTTTCTAACAAAACTTGCAAATTGACTAAAACGACATGAGTGTGTCAGTATGGCAGTCAGTTTGACATGCGGAGTGGCAGATATGTCAGTCAGTTCTGAGTTGAAGACCGTCCTCGACGCGTTTGACGATCCGAGGCTTCTCGTGAGGGCGGACCATACGGTGGCGTATGCCAACCGCGCCTTCGTGAGGCGCTACGGGCGGCAGGATTTTGCAGGAAGGAGCTGCTATGAGCTTCTCTTCCACAAGTCGTCGTGCTGCGCCGAATGCGGCGAGCGCTGTCCGCTTGAGAGCGCGGCCGTCACGGGGGCGTCCGAGACGGTGCTGCGCAGGGAGCTCGGGCCGACGGGCGTGCGCTATCTCGAGCTCTGCAGCACGCCGCTCAAGGGGGCGGACGGAAGAGCGGTGCTCTTCATGGAGTCGATTGCGGACCGAAACGGCACCCAGGAGCCCCTGAATCTCAGGGGTGTCGTGGCCGAGTCGCCAGCCACGAAGGCCGTCCTCGAGAAGATCTCGCTCGTCACCGCGCTCGACGTGCCCGTGCTCTTCATCGGGCCTTCGGGGAGCGGCAAGCGGGAGTTCGCCCGCCTGCTTCATGAAAACTCCCGCCGCGCAGCACACTCCTTTCTCTGCGTCGACTGCAGGGGGCTGACGCCCGCAAAGCTCAGCAGGGAGCTCCAGCTCACCGCCCCCTTCGGTCTTTCCGGCGGCACGCTGTATCTGAAGGGCATCGAGGAGCTCTCGGCCGACATGCAGGGCGCCGTGCTCAGGATGCTCGAGACGGGCAGCTGGGTTGACACGGAGGGCGCGAGCTGCGAGCGAGCCGACATCCGCCTCGTCTGCGGAACGAGAAAGTCGTTGGCCGAACTGCTGGAGGCGGACGTCCTGAGGGAGGAGCTCTACTACAGGCTTTGCGTCTGCCCGATCCGGGTGCCCGGACTGGAGGAGCGTGCGGAGGACCTGCCCGAGATCGTGCGCCTCACGCTTCAGAGCCTGAAGGCGAAGGGACTCGAGCTCAGGCTTGCTCCGGGCGTCTGCGAGGCGCTTTCCCGCCGCACGTGGCGGGGTCACGTGCGCGAACTGCAGGCCGTGCTCGAGCGCGCGGCCATCTTCAGCCGCGGGGAAATCGTCGGCGTCGAGACCCTCTTCGACGACGAGCCTGTTCCTGCCGAGGGGCGGGACGCCTCCGAGGAGGCGCGCCTGCGTGCTTTAATTAGAGGCTGGAAGGGATCCAGAGCCGACCTTGCCGCGCATCTCGGCGTGAGCGAGCGCACCGTCTATCGCTGGATCGAACGTAGCCGTCAGGAGAAATGAAAGTGGGATGCCCCGAAGAACTGCTGTTTGATCTGGTCGAAGGAGAGGAGCACAGAGAGGTTGTGCTCGCAGACGGAGCCCTCAGCTATGCCGTGGCCTCATGCAGGAGCGGCCCGTGTGCGGGCACGATCGTGCTCATTCACGGCGTGGGCTCCAATGCGAGCCGCTGGGAGGAGTTTACGGAGCAGACGCCGCTGCGCGAAGGCTGGCGGATCATTCGCCTTGACCTGAGGGGACACGGTGCGAGCGAGTCCCGCGAAAAGGCGACGCTTGAGATTCATGCGGCCGACCTGATGCGGGTGCTGGACGACGCCGGCATTGAGAAGGCCGTGCTTGTCGGGCACAGCCTGGGCGCACAGATCGCCATGCGTGCCGCCGTGCTGTACCCGGACCGAATCCAGGGCATGGTGCTGATGGATCCTCTGGTGACGTCCGCCCTTACGCCCTCCGCCCTCGCGCATCGCAGGAAGTATCCGCTTCTCGTCACCGTGGAGTTCCTCGCCCGCATGCTCAATGCGCTCGGCATCCGCCGCCGCATGCCCCACTACAGCCTCAGGGCGCACGACCGCAAGGCGCGGGAGATGTTGGCCCGAGGCGGCGACGCCCTGCAGGCCTTCATCGACGAATACTCGTCCCCGCTCAAGGACCTCGGCCACATTCACACCGCCTGCTACATGCGCGACATTCTCGAAGTGGGCCGCGAAACGCCTGATCTCTCCGGCGTCGGGTTCCCCGTGCTGGTGATCGGCGCGTCGTCGGGAACCTTCACGGATGCGGGCCGCATGCAGGAATGGGTCAGGAGTCTTCGCGACGGTTCCTGGGCCGTCGTCAACTGTTTCCACTGGCCTCTGACGGAATGTCCCGAGGAGGTGAGCCGCATCATCGAGGAATGGATCGGAAGGGAGTTCCGCGGCTGAGCGGGAGCCTGTGAAGGGAAAAAGAAAAAGCCTGCGGCATTTGAGCTGCAGGCTTTTTTGATGTTCGACGCGCGGCATCTTATTTGGCGGCGGGCGCTTCCTCGTCTTCGCGGTTGATCGTGATGCGCACGATCGGCGGGGCGGCCTCGACGTCCTTTTCGGTCAGGCCCCAGAGGGCGACGAGATCAGCTTGGGACGGCGGCTCTTCGGCGCTGGCCTTGCGGGCGCGCCTGCAGACAAGGGAGGCGCGGACAAGCTTTTCGACGACGTCGAGCGAAAGGCAGTTAAGATCGGGAAATTCAACGCGGCAGTGCTCGATGTCGATGTTCTTGATCTTGTCTTTGAAATCCTTGACGACGTCTCGCTCGGCCAGATAGAGGACAAGCGACTTTTCATGGGATTCGACGGCAAAGAGCGGCCCGTCGAGTTCATAAAAGGCGAGTCCGAAGCGCATGCTTTCACGAACGCCTCGGGCAGAGCGGCGAATCATGCTGCAGACTCGCGCCATAGCAACGCGCCGGTCGTTGGGAAGGCTTTGCAGATAGCCTCCGACCGTCGTAGCGGCAGGAACCATGAATAGCTTCTCCGATGAAATTTTGTAGTAAAGACCTACAATTTTATCAAAATTTGGCCTATCTTGGCCGAAAATCGGAGCAGGAATGTGATTCCGCCTTCAACAGGCATCAACGCCAGAACGTGTAGTCGGCCTCAAAGGGGCGCGAAAGACGCTGTCCCTGCTGTGATGCGGAGCACTTGGTGAGCGGCATTCCGCCTCGGGTATTGGTGCGCTCCACATAGCGCACGCCCGCGAAGGTTCCCTTCTTCGGGGCCGAGGCCTTGAAGACGGCGTCGGTCAGATCCTCGGCGCTTCGCCTCGGTCCGTTCGTGAGGACGGACATCTTCAGGGTGGTGCCGTCGGAGGCGGTGATGCTCCAGTCGGAATTGAGCGTGCCCACCTTGGTGTTGCCGCGGTAGAGCCCTCCCGAGGGATGCGAGAAGCGCCAGTAGAAGCCCTTGGCGTCGTAGGAGCAGACGAAGTGCATGCGGCCCCTGGCCGTGCGGGTGGAGATCCTGCTGGCGGAGCTGATGGCGTCGCGCCAGTGGGAGACGCTCCTGCCGTCCTGACCGGAGACGCCCGGCGTGCCCTGGGGCAGGAGCGACGAACAACCCGCAAGCACTACGGCACAGGCGATTGCGGAAAAAGCGACAAGAGGACGTGGCGAACGGAGGGGCATGGCGGTCGAAATGCGGAGATTGCGGGCGGGTCGGCCGAGGATTAGCGTGAATAGGACAGGCGTCCACGGCCGCGGGCTAATACAATCAAACATAATAATCGGATACATGAGTGTCAACCTTGGTAGAGTTAACGGGTTTTGCCGATGACTCAAAAGAGGCTTCGGACACAGGATCAGAACGGTCGCAGCTCCGCCCAGGAGATAGCGGTGCGGCCATCATTTTTACGGGGGGACTGCAGTGTTCCAAATTCGCATTCACGGCCGCGGCGGACAAGGTGTTGTTACGGCTGCGGAGATGCTGGCGCTCGCCGGCTTCATGGAGGGCCATCATGCACAGGCCTTCCCGAGCTTCGGCTCCGAACGCACGGGCGCGCCGGTTGTGGCCTTCGCCCGTCTCGCATCTTCCGAGATCCGCCTGAGGGAGCCCGTGCTCGAGCCGGACGTCGTGCTCGTGCAGGACAAGACGCTGCTCGAGAGCGTCGACGTGTTCAAGGGCCTGCGCGAGGACGGCTATGTACTCATCAATTCGAGCGAGACGCCCGAGGCTCTCGGACTTGAGGATCTGAAGAAGCGTCTGCCTGAGGGGCACTTCCTCTGCGTGCCGGCCACGGCCTATGCTCTTGAAAAGATCGGCCGCCCCCTGCCCGGCGCCGCAATGCTCGCGGGCATGGCCGCCATGACGGGCAGCATGAAGCTCGAAAGCGTCATCGCCGCCTACAACGAAAAGTTCTCGGGCCGTGTCGCCCAGGCCAACGCCGAAGTCGCGAAGCTGGCCTTTGATTCGGTCAAGTCGATGCTCGGAGGTGTTCATGCTTAAGCAGTTGGAAGGCAGCCAGGGCGTTGCCCAGGCCGTGGCGCTCTGCCGCCCCGAAGTCGTCTGCGCGTACCCGATCTCGCCGCAGACCCACATCGTCGAGGCCCTTGGCGCGCTCTGCCGCAAGGGCGTCCTCAAGGATTGCGAGTACATCAACGTCGAGAGCGAGTTCGCGGCCATGTCCGTTGCCATCGGCGCATCGGTTGCCGGCGCCCGCGCCTATACGGCCACCGCCTCCCAGGGCCTGCTCTTCATGGTCGAGGCGGTCTACAACGCGTCCGGTCTCGGACTCCCGATCGTCATGACGGTCGCCAACCGTGCGATCGGCGCACCGATCAACATCTGGAACGACCATTCGGACTCCATGAGCCAGCGCGACAGCGGCTGGATCCAGCTCTTTGCGGAGACCAATCAGGAGGCCGTCGACCTGCACATCCAGGCCTTCCGCATCGCGGAGGAGCTCTCGCTGCCCGTCATGGTCTGCATGGACGGCTTCGTGCTCACCCACGCCTTCGAGCGCATGGACATTCCCTCCCAGGAGGACGTCGACGCGTTCCTGCCGCCCTATGAGCCGCGTCAGGTGCTCGATCCCGATCATCCGTACTCGATCGGCGCCATGGTCGGCCCCGAGGCCTTCACGGAAGTCCGCTGGCTTGCCCACAAGCGCATGCTCGATGCGCTGCCTGCCATTGAAAAGGCGTCTGCGGACTTCGCAGAGCGCTTCGGCCGCAAGTCGGGCGGTCTGCTCGACACCTATCGCATGGAGGATGCGGAGGTCTGCGTGCTTGCCATGGGCTCCATCCTCGGCACGATCAAGGACACGGTGGACGAAATGCGCGAGGCGGGCGTCAGGATCGGCGTGCTCTGCCTCAAGAGCTATCGTCCGTTCCCCGACGAAGCCCTTCGCGAGGCCGTCAAGTCCGTCAAGACGCTCGTCGTGCTCGAACGCATGGTGAGCGCAGGCAGCGGCGGCGCGCTCTATCTCGACGTGCTCAAGGCCGTCCGCAGGGAGCCCGTGGAGCTTCGCAGCGTCATTGCCGGCCTTGGCGGCCGCGCGGTCACGAAGGCGAGCCTGCGCGCGGTGTTCGAGTCCGCCTGCAACGGTACGCTCCCCGACGAAACGGTGTTTCTCGACCTTGACAGGACGCTTGTCGAGCATCAGCTGGCCCGCGAGGCCGAACAGCGCCACACCGGCCCCGTGGCCGAATCGTTGAACCGTGAAGTGAATGAAAGAAAGATTCTTCAGGGCGAGGAGATTTAAAGAATGAGCGAGGTCGTACATTTCTATCAAACGGGAACCTTCACCGTAGGCAACCGTCTTGTCACGCCTGAAGAGCGTGCGGGGCAGGCCTCCATGGAGCGCACCAATGCGCTCACGTCCGGTCACCGCGCCTGTCAGGGCTGCGGCGAGGCGCTCGGCGCCCGCTACGCGGTTGATGCGGCGATGCGCGCCGTGAACGGCCGTTTGGCCGCGGCCAACGCCACGGGCTGCCTTGAAGTCTTCTCGACGCCCTATCCTGAAACGAGCTGGCAGCTGCCCTGGTTCCACTCCCTCTTCGGCAACACTGCGGCGGTGGCGACCGGCATGGCCGCCGCCTTCAAGGTGAAGGCGAAGAAGTCGGGCGGCGCTGAAACCCGCGTGATCGCCATGGGCGGCGACGGCGGCACGACCGACATCGGGTTCGGCTGCCTCTCCGGCATGTTCGAACGCAACGATGACGTGCTCTACATCTGCTACGACAACGAGGCCTACATGAACACGGGCGTGCAGCGCTCGTCCGCCACGCCTCCCGCCGCCCGCACGGCGACGACCCAGGTCGCGGGCGACGAACCCGGCAACGCCTGGGGCCAGGGCAAGGACGTGCCGCTCATCGCAATGGCGCACGGCATTCCCTACGTCGCGACGGCGACCGTGGCCGATCTTCGCGATCTTGAGCGCAAGGTGACGAAGGCCATGAGCGTGCGCGGTGCCCGCTACATCCACATTCTCGTGCCTTGCCCGCTCGGCTGGGGACACGGTTCCGGCCTGACGGTTCAGATGGCCCGCATGGCTCAGCAGACCGGCATCTTCCCCGTTTTCGAGGCTGAATACGGTGAAGTCACCGGCGTGAGCAAGATCCGCCGCAAGATTCCCGTCGAGCAGTATCTGAAGCCGCAGAAGCGCTTCGCCCACCTGTTCGGCAAGAACGCGGACCTCACCGTCATCGCCCGCATTCAGGCCATGGCGGACCGCAATATCAAGGACTACGGCCTGATCGACGAGGAAGAGGTCGAAACGCATCCGACGGCGGTTCAGGGTGATGAGCGTGCTCATCACTTTTGATAGAGAAGATTAGGAGATATCTGTGAGCAGCAAACCCTTTGCCATTACGCTCGATGTCGGCACGTCGCTGGCCAACCGCACCGGAAGCTGGCGCACGCTGCGCCCGGTCTATGTGAACCGCCTCCCTCCGTGCAATGCCAAGTGTCCCGCCGGCGAGCAGTGCCAGGCATGGCTCTACCATGCTGAAAGCGGCGACTACCGTCACGCCTGGGAGAAGATCGTCGAGGACAATCCCTTCCCCGCCTGCATGGGCCGCGTGTGCTACCACACGTGCGAGTCCGCCTGCAATCGCGGCGAGCTCGACGAGTCCGTCGGCATCAACGCCGTCGAACGCTTTCTCGGCGACCATGCGCTTGAAAACGGTTGGTCGTTCAAGAAGCCCGAGACGAAGAGCGGCAAGCGCGTTCTTGTCGTGGGCGCAGGTCCTGCAGGCCTTTCCGCCGCCTACCATCTCGCCCGCATGGGTCATGAGGTCTGCGTGCGCGACGGCGCCAAGGCCGCAGGCGGCATGATGCGCTACGGCATTCCGAAGTACCGTCTGCCCCGTGAGGTTCTTGACAAGGAGATCGCGCGCATCGCCGAGCTTGGCGTGAAGTTCGAGCTCTCCCGCGAGGTGACCGATCTGGCCGCCGAAATGAAGGAAGGCGGCTTTGACGCCGTGTTCCTCGGCGTTGGCGCAAGCCTTGCCCGCCGAGCCTACATTCCCGCCGGCGACGCCGCGCACGTGCTTGACGCCGTTACGGTGCTCCGCTCCATGGAAGGCGAGGAGCAGCCGCTTCTGGGCCGCCGCGTGGTGGTCTACGGCGGCGGCAACACCGCCATCGACGTGGCCCGCACCGCAAAGCGCCTTGGCGCCGAGCCGCTGGTCGTTTACCGCCGCACCCGCGAGCGCGCTCCCGCCCATCAGTTCGAGATCGAGGAGGCCATCGAGGAAGGCGTGCACATGAAGTGGCTCTCCACCATTGCGCATGCCGACGAAGGCGAGATCCGCATCGAGAAGATGAAGCTTGACGAGAGCGGCCGTCCCGTCCCGACGGGTGAGTTCGAGACGGTGAGCGCCGACAGCGTCGTGCTCGCCCTCGGTCAGGAGACGAACCTGAAGTTCCTCGAAGGCATCGACGACCTTCAGATGGAGAACGGCAGCGTCGTGGTCGACGGTTCGATGATGACGGGCTGTCCCGGCATCTTCGCCGGCGGCGACATGGTGCCGGGCGAGCGCAACGTGACCGTGGCGATCGGCCATGGCAAGCGAGCCGCCCGCTCGATCGATGCCTGGCTTGCCGGTCGTCCGATGCCTGCCGCCGAAGAACGCCAGCCCGCGACCTTCGGCCGTCTCAACACGTGGTACTACGCGGATGCGCCCAAGTCCGTGCGTCCCCAGCTTGACCTCGTTCGCCGTCAGACGACGTTCGACGAGGTGGTCCAGGGGCTCACCGAGCAGACTGCGCTCTTCGAGGCCCGCCGCTGCATGTCCTGCGGCAACTGCTTCGAGTGCGACAACTGCTACGGCGTCTGTCCTGACAATGCCATCATCAAGCTCGGTCCTGGCAAGAAGTTCCGCATCAACTACGAGTACTGCAAGGGCTGCGGCATCTGCGCCAACGAGTGTCCCTGCGGCGCGATCGACATGGTGCCCGAGTCCATCTGATGCACCTGATGCCGTCCGGTCAAGAGACCGGACGGGCCGTAAAAAATGAAGGAAGCACCGTTTTCCAACGGTGCTTCTTTCGTTATGGGCTGTAGGGGCCGTTGACCTTCAATCGCCGCCGACGTTCGTCTTCAATGTCAGAGCGAGCGCGCAGGCGATGAGTAGAACGGTGGCAAGGTAGGGCGCGCCTGCAAGGACGGGATGCATGTGGTGGTCCGCCGTGATCATGAGCAGAGGAGTGCCGATGAGCGGCGAGATGGCGCCCGTGAAGCTGTTGAGCGAGCTGACCGCTCCCATGTTGACGCCCTGTGTGCTTGCTTCGCAGCGCCTGCTGATGAGGCCCTGAATGGTCGGCCCCACGATGCCCATGACGGCGAAGAGGCAGACCATGGCGAGACTCACCGCGCCCGACGGCGAAAGCGCGATGACGAGCATGGAGGAAAGGCCGATGAGGAGGCCCGTCACGATGATGTGTCCCGGCGCGAGCTTCTGGACGAGACGCGGCAGGATGAAGCCCTGCGTGAGGCTGATCGAGAGGCCGAGCGCAAAGATCGACATGCCGATCATGAGCGGCGTCCAGGCGTAGCGGTATTCCGTGTAGAGCGCCCAGGTGCACTGCATCAGGCTCTGTGCAAGCGTGAAGAGTGTGATGACGACGAGCAGCGGGCGAAGACTGAGGTTGCCTGCCAGGCTCCAGATGGCGGAGAACGGGTTGAGGCGTCCGAGGGAGAGCGGAGCCGTCGACCTGACCCTGAGGCTCTCGGGAAGGATGAAGAAGCCGTAGAGGAAGTTGAGGGCGCAGATGGCGCTTGCGACGAAGAACGGAATTTTGGGATCGGTCTGGCCGAGCACGCCGCCCACGGCGGGGCCGAGCACGAAGGCAATCCCGAAGATTGCGCCGATCTTGCCGAAGGAGGCGATGCGCTGGTGAGAGGGCGTCACGTCGGCGATGTAGGCCTGCGCCACCACGATGTTGGAACTCATCATGCCGCCGACAAGTCTCGAGAGCAGGATGAAGGGCAGGGACTGGCTGACGGCGGGCACGATCATCATGATCGAAAGGCCGAGAATGCCCGTAAGCAGCACGGGACGCCGTCCGATGCGGTCAGAAAGGGCGCCGAGGATGGGCGCGAAGAAGAACTGCATCAGGCCGTAGCTCACCATGATTGCGCCGTACCAGCTGGTCTGCAGGTCGCGCGTGTCAGCGAGCGATCCGATGAGCCTCGGAAGAACAGGAACAATGAGCCCGATGCCCAGTGCGTCGAGGAAGACGCAGGCAAGAACAAACCCAATTGCAGGCTTTCTCATCATGGGACAGGGGCGCGGAAAGAAGCTGACGAAGATCCAATATTACCGCGAGTCGCAGGGCAGCGCGGAAGGGGCCGAAGGGCTGCCGCAGGCCGGAGAGGCCGGGCTGAGCCTAGGCGGAACCCACCCAGTCGCTTTGATGCGAATCAACAGTTGTAAATCTGATTGACATTTTGGTGGCTGTGAAGCTTGGAAGAAGAGGGTGTTGGAGGTGAAGTTTTTGGTAATGTAAACAAATGCGTACGAATGCCGCCGAGGCTTGGTCGCCGAAGGCAGAAAAAGGCCGTACGAAAGAAGAATGTCACCTGGAGTACAACAATGAAGCGAGTCTTCAATTTTGCGATGCCGTTCCTGCAGGCATCGCTTGTCAAGCAGATTTTGGTCGGTCTGGTACTTGGCATTGCGCTTGCCTATGCGGCTCCCGCCGCAGCCGTCAGCTGCGGCTTCCTCGGCACCGTCTTTGTGACGGCTCTTAAGGCCGTCGCCCCGATTCTGGTGTTCGTGCTCGTGATGAGTTCGATTGCGAACCAGAACCTGTCCGGCGAAAACCTCCACATCAAGCCGATCATCGTCCTCTATCTGATAGGCACCTTCTCCGCCGCCATCGTTGCGGTCGTGGCGAGCTTCATGTTCCCCACGAAGCTCATCCTGACGGCGACCGACGCTGTGGCCACCACCCCCGGCGGCATCGGCGAGGTGCTCGGCAACGTGATTCTCAACGTCGTTGACAATCCCGTCCACGCCATCTCGTCCGGCAACTACATCGGCATTCTCGCCTGGGCCATCGCCATGGGCGTCGTGCTGCGCCATGGCACCGTCGCCACGCGCGAAGTGCTCAATGACGCCGCCAAGGGCGTCGAGTTCGTGGTCCGCCTCGTGATCCGCTTCGCCCCCGTCGGCATCTTCGGCCTCGTTGCGAACACCTTCGCCACGACCGGCGCCGAAGTCTTCATCGGCTACATCCAGCTTCTCGTGGTGCTTCTCGGCTCCATGTTCTTCGTGGCTCTTGTCATCAATCCGTTCCTCGTCTGGTTCTGCACCCACAAGAATCCGTTCCCCGTGACGCTGATGACGCTCCGCGAATCCGGCGTGGCCGCCTTCTTCACCCGCTCGTCCGCCGCGAACATTCCGGTCAATCTGGAAATCTGCCGTCGCCTCGGCCTGCCTGAATCCACTTACTCCATTTCGATTCCCGTGGGTGCCACGATCAACATGGCCGGCGCCGCCATCACGATCACCGTGCTGACGCTTTCCGCCGCCTATTCGCTCAACATTCCCGTTGACCTCGGCACGGCCGTGTTCCTCTCCTTCGTGGCCTCGATCTGCGCCTGCGGCGCCTCCGGCGTGCCGGGCGGCTCCCTGATGCTCATCCCGCTTGCCTGCGGTCTCTTCGGCATCGATCAGAACACCGCCATGCAGGTGGTCGCCGTTGGCTTCATCATCGGCGTGCTCCAGGACTCCTGCGAAACGGCCCTGAACTCCTCGAGCGACGCGCTCTTCACGATCGCCGCCTGCCAGCGCGCCGAGCGTCTGGAACGCGGGGAGTAATCCTTCCGAAATGCAGGGACGGACTTGCGCCGCCCTGCTGATTTAAAATTGCCGAAGTTTGACTTCGGCAATTTTTTTGACTTCATCCGACGATATGCGACGTTTCAATACCCCGATCGAGGTGCTAAATCAGGTTTTCGGCTACGAGTCCTTCAGGGGCTTTCAGGAGGAGGTGGTTGAAACCGTCGTGTCGGGCAGGGACGCTCTGGTGCTGATGCCGACAGGCGGTGGCAAGAGCCTCTGTTATCAGATTCCCGCGCTGCTGCGCGACGGCGTGGCCGTCGTGGTCTCCCCCCTGATCGCCCTCATGCAGGATCAGGTCGATGCGCTGGACGAAGTCGGCGTGAAGGCGGCCTATCTCAACTCGTCTCTCACGCCCGAGGAGGCCTCCAGAGTGAAGGACGAGCTTCTGTCGGGCAGGCTGGATCTGCTCTACGTGGCGCCCGAGCGCCTGATGATGAGTTCTATGCTCTCGTTGCTCGACAGGGTCAACGTCTCGCTCTTCGCCATTGACGAGGCGCACTGCGTGAGCGTCTGGGGACATGACTTCCGTCCCGAGTACGGAGAGCTGGAGCTGCTGAGGACCCGCTATCCTCAGGTTCCCCGCATTGCGCTCACGGCCACGGCCGACGAGAAGACGAGGGCGGAGATCGTCGGAAAGCTTCTCAACGACGCCAGGGAGTTCGTGGCGAGCTTTGACAGGCCGAACATCTTCTACCGCATCGTCGACAAGCGCAACATCAAGGAGCAGCTCCTCAACTTCATCAAGTACGAGCATTCGGGTGACAGCGGCATCGTCTACTGCCTGGCCCGCCGCACGACCGAGGAGATTGCGCAGTACCTCTCGGGCTGCGGTATCGAGGCGCTGCCCTATCATGCGGGCCTTCCCGCAGAGGAGAGGGCTCGCAATCAGGCAAGGTTCCTGCGTGAGGACGGCATCGTGATGGTGGCGACCATCGCCTTCGGCATGGGCATCGACAAGCCGAACGTGCGCTTCGTGGCGCACGTGGACATGCCCAAGTCGATCGAAGGCTACTTTCAGGAAACGGGGCGCGCGGGACGCGACGGCGAGCCCGCCGACGCCTGGATGGCCTACGGCCTCAACGACGTCGTCAACCAGCGCTTCTTCATCGATGCGAGTGATGCGGACGAGATGCACAAGCAGCTCTGTACGCAGAAGCTCGATGCCATGCTCGGTCTGGCCGAGGCGCCCGACTGTCGAAGGCAGAGGCTTCTGGCCTACTTCGGCGAAAAGTCCGAGCCCTGCGGTCACTGCGACAACTGCCTCGAGCCGCCCGACCTCCTCGACATGACGGTGCCCGCCAAAAAGTTCATCTCCTGCATCTACCGCATTCGCGAGGCGAGCGGCGTCTGCTTCGGCGCTCAGCACGTCATCGACGTGCTGATGGGCAACATGACGGACCGCGTGGCTCGCTTTTCCCACGACAAGCTCTCGACCTGGAGCATCGGACAGGACCTGTCGGCGGCCGAGTGGCGGATTCTGCTTCGCCAGCTTGTCGCACGCCATGTCGTCTGGGTGGATCCGACGGCGCGCAATGCGCTGAGCCTTGGAGAGGCTGCCCGCGACCTGCTGCGGGGCAACATGAAGATCAGCGTGAGAAAGCGTGTGGCGGAAACGCGCAGGAAGCGCCGCGAGCATTCGCAGACGGAGGCCCTGCTGCAGGAGTTCTCCAAGCGTGACAGAAGCCTCTACGAAGCGCTGCGCCAGTGGAGGAGTGATGAGGCGAAGAGCCTCGGCAAGCCTCCCTACGTCATCTTCAAGGATGCGACCCTGCTGGAGATAGTGCGCGAGCGCCCGACGTCCCCTGAGGCCCTGAGACGCATCTCAGGTGTTGGCGAGAAGAAGCTCGTCAACTACGGCGACGCCGTGCTCGACATCGTGGCGGCGGAAAGCTGAGCCGACGGGGATCCGCATGAAACAAAAAAAAGAGCAGCCCATGAGGACTGCTCTTTTTGCTTGGACTCTAGAGGACTCAGCGGACCACCGTGGTCTGAATGCCCTGATTGTCGAGTTGGCTCTGGACTTCAGACGCCTCCAGCTTGTTGTCGAAGGGGCCGATGCGGACGCGCCAGACGCTGCCCGCCTTCACCACCTGCACATTGCTGATGCCTGCGGTGAGGGCGAGGGAGCCCGTAAGGTCATGGGCGCTCTTCTCTTCCTTGAAAGCACCGGCCTGCAGCCAGTAGCTGCCGCCAGCTCCGGCGGCGGGCGTCTGAGACTGAGGCTGGGACTGGACCGGCGGAGCGACGGTCACGGTCTTGACGCCGGACGAATCGTCCTGTTCGGCGCTCTTTTCCTGCTGCTCATTGAGGGCGCGGTTCGGATCGATGCCGCCCGCGAGCTTCTGGGCGGGGTCGACGTCAGCGGTCACCTTCTGAACCTTCTCGACGAAGGGGATCGGGCTGTTGGTGATGAACACCGCCGCGGCTGCGCAGATTGCGCAGCCGGTGACGACGCCGATCAGAAAGCCGGCAAAGCCGGAAGCAAGATTGGTACGGGCCACTGTGGATAGTCCTCTTGATTAAGCATCTTCGCGGCGGGCCATGTATTCAGGCGCGCTGATGCCGAGAAGCGCGAGACCGTTGCCGAGCACCTGGCGGGTGGCGGCAAGGAGAGCGAGGCGGGCGTTGCGCTCGACATCGTTCTCGATCACGACGCGTTCGGCGTTGTAGAACGTGTGGAAGGCCGCGGCGAGCTCCTTCAGGTAGTAGCAGAGCATGTGCGGCGCATGGTCCTTGGCGGCCAGCGTGAGAAGCGACGGATATTCGGCGATCTTGGCCATCAGGTCCATGGCCTGCTCGCTCACGAGGCTAGAGAGATCGGCCTTGATGAGTTCGTCGGCGGACGGAACTTCGTAGCCCTTTTCCTTGGCGTTCGCAAACACGGAGCAGATGCGGGCGTGGGCGTACTGCAGATAGTAGACGGGGTTTTCGTCGCTCTTCTGCTGGGCGAGGTTGATGTCGAAGACGAATTCGGCATCGGCCTTGCGGGCAACGAGGAAGAAGCGGGCGGCGTCCTGGCCGGCCATGTCGACGAGGTCGCGCAGCGTGACGTAGTTGCCGGAGCGCTTGCTCATCTTGACGGGTTCGCCGTCCTTCACGACGGAGAGCATCTTGTGAAGGATGTATTCGGGGAATTCCTTCGGGATGCTCATCTGACGGGCGAGCGCGCAGCACTGAAGGCCGCAGCGGACGCGGGCAATCGTGCCGTGATGGTCGGAGCCCTGAATGTTGACGGCCTTGGTGAAGCCGCGCTCGAACTTGGCAAGGTGGTAGGCGACGTCGGGCACAAAGTAGGTAAAGGTGCCGTCGACCTTGCGCATCACGCGGTTCTTGTCGTCGTGAATGCCGAGGTCTTCGCATTCGGTGGTCTTGAGCCAGAGGGCGCCGTCGCGTTCTTCGGTGCGGCCGGAGTCGATCATGGACTGCACGGCGGCCTGCACGCGGCCGGAGGCGTAGAGCGAGGACTCGAGGTAGAAGTTGTCGAAGTGTACGCCGAGCGCATCAAGGTCGTCGTCCTGCTCGTTGCGCAGATAGGCGACGCCGTAGCGACGGATGCAGTCGGTGTCGGAAAGGTCGCCCTTGGATTCGATGACCGTGCCGTCATGCGCATGCACGGGCTTGCAGTCAAGGTAGTCGCGGGCGATGGCGATCACGTATTCGCCGTGATAGGCGTTTTCAGGAAGTTCGACGGCTTCACCCTTGAGCTCGCGGGCGCGCAGGCGGATGGATTCGGCGAGATTGCCGATCTGAACGCCGGCGTCGTTGTAGTAGAACTCGCGGGTGACTTTCCAGCCCTGAGTGGCGAGAAGATTGGCAAGCACGTCTCCGAGGGCGCCCTGACGGGCGTGGCCGAGATGAAGCGGGCCGGTCGGGTTGGCGGACACGAACTCAAGAAGAACGGACTGGTTCTTGTGGGCGTCGCCGCAGCCGAAGGACGTGCCGGCCTTGAGGACCTGACGGATGATTTCCTGGCGGGCGTTGTCCTGAATGCGGAGGTTGATGAAGCCGGGGCCGGCGATTTCGACCGACTTGATGAGAGCTTCGCTTTCGGGGTTGGCCTTGAGGGCCTCGACGATCTGCGTGGCGATCTCGCGCGGGTTCTTCTTGAGGGCGCGAGCGAGCTGCATGGCGACCGTACAGGCGACGTCGCCGTGTTCGGGCATCTTCGGGCGTTCGAGAATGACGGTGACGCCGGTGACGCCGAGCGTTTCGAGCGCGGCGGAAATGAGGGAGGTCAGAGCCTCTTTTTGCTGAGCGAGCATGATGAGTGTCGTGTGAGTGATGGGTTCGTTTTCCTGATCGTCACAGTGTACCTTTTCGGGAGTGAGGACACATCTGAAAGGGATCGGGAAAACGTAACGGCCTGCCGTCCGTTCAGACAACAGGCCGACGCTGTGAACGTATCAGTGCCTGGCGGGCATCAGCGCTTGTCGTGCGTGATGTAGGCGTAGGCGGAGTGATTGTGGATGGATTCGAAGTTTTCAGCCTCGACGCGGTAGGCGACGACGCGCTCTTCCTTGTTGAGAGCGGCGGCCATGTCGCGAACGATGTCTTCGACGAACTTCGGATGATCGTAGGCGTATTCCGTGACGTACTTTTCGTCGGAGCGCTTCAGGCGGGCCCAGAGCTGGCAGGAGGCGGCCTCCTCGCTATAGGCGATCTGCTCTTCGAGGCTCATCGGAGCGGAAAGCTCGACGGAGGCCGTCAGGCGGGAGCGCTGGTTGTGAGCGCCGTAGCGGGAGATTTCCTTGGAGCAGGGGCAGAGGCTCGTCACGGGAGTGGCAGTTTCCTGACGGACGGTGATGACGCCGCCGCGGCTGTCGGCAATCCAGGCGGCCTCGTAGTTCATGAGGCTGGTGAGCTTGCTGACGGGGGCGCACTTGCGGATGAAGAACGGGAAGCGAAGCTCGATCGTGCCGTCAACGGCGTCAAGACGCTTGAGCATGTCGGCCATGAGAGAGCGGACGACGTCCACGTTGAGCGGTTCGGAATGCTCTTCCATGAGCGCGACAAAGCGGGACATGTGCGTGCCCTTTTTGTCTGCAGGAAGCGACACGGTCATTTCGACGGTGGCGACGGTGGCAAGGGTGTCTTCCTTGGTCTCCACCGTAATGGGAACGGTGATGCCGCGAACGCCGACGCGGTCGATGGCGATATTGCGGCCGTCGCGCGCGGACTGAACGTCCGGAAGAGTGTTTTTGTTATCTGCGTCCATAAATCTTCTTTGGTGGCTCAGGACAACTGCTTGGAAGCTGTTCTGGGAATGAAAACTGAGCATTGCTTGACCGGCAAGTTGCACGGATAAGCATCCGTTTTTTTGAGTGAGGGGATGCCTGCTGATCGATCAATTATAGGGTGGTCTGCTATCTTACAAAAACATGACGCTTCGTGGGGCGGAAACGGCCTCATAGTTGCGTTCATTCTTCTGAGGGTACGAATGTTTACAACCCGAACGCTTGTCCCGGGGTGTATTCGTCCCCATCTAGAAGGAAATAGATGAGGGGCCGCCGCGGAACGGGGCCGCCTCTTATACTTGAATGTGAAGCTCCGGCAATGTGCCACAGAACTTGAAGACGCCGGAGGCCTATCGGAGAAAGACGCTTATGCCGCTCTATGTTTTTCAGACGTCAGGAAACCCCTTTGTTCGCATCCTGATCGGGTTGGTTTCGTTCGCCGTGCTTGTCGGTCTCGGCTTCCTGATGCTGCCCGTGGTGCTTGCGGTCATCGCCGCCGTCATGGTGATGGGGCTTGTCGCCTGGGGATGGGCATGGTGGAAGGCCAGGCAGGCGGGCGGCACCACCGACTGGTACGAGGCGATGAGCCGTGCCGCCGCAAGTCGTCAGGCTTCCGAGCAGGGCGCTCGTGAAGACGTGCGTGAGACGCGCACGGAGACGACGGTGCTCAGCATCAAGACGTCGGACAACAAGAAGTGGAAGATGAACGACGTCGAGGATATCGAGGAGCGAAAGTAACTCTCCTTAAAGCAGAGGAGAAATCAGATAGCAGGCCCCTTCCTTGAGGCGCTCGGACACGGGGCGCCGGTACCAGGTTTCGGGGTCGAGACGGCTGCACTGCTCCGCATAGGAGTCGTGCAGCTTTTTTAGGTCGTGAATGAAGCAGGCGTCGAAGATGAGCAGCATCATCTCGAAGTTGAGGTGAATGCTGCGGTTGTCGAAGTTGACGGTGCCGAAGACGGCATATTCGTCGTCGACGGAGATGGACTTGGTGTGCAGCAGTCCTCCGTTGTAGAGGAGCACTTCGACGCCGGCGGAGAGCATGTCGTCGAAGTAGCGTCGGGCGGCCCAGGTGACGGCCTTGCTGTCGGCGTTGGCGGGTACGATCAGTCTGATCTTCACGCCTCTGTATGCGGCGCTCAGAAGGGCCGTGGCAAGGCCTTCGTTGGGAACGAAGTAGGGCGTCGTGATGGTGATGTTGAAGCGTGCGGCGTTGATGGTGTCGAGCAGCAGGTAAAGGTTCGGGTCCTTTTGACCGTAGGGACCTGAGGGCACCGTGACGATCGTGGCCGTGCCGAGCTGTGGGATCGGAGGGACGGAGTGGACCCGCTCGAGGTCTGAGGGGTCCCCGTCGGGCTGGATGGCCCAGTCGATCAGGAAGGTGGCGCGCAGGCTCTGCACGGCGGGGCCGGTGAGGCGGACCATGGCGTCGACCCAGGGGCCGACGGTGCGCGCGGCGTCGTAGGTGTGCGGGTCGATCATGTTCAGGCTGCCCGTGTAGCCAATCTCGTTGTCGATGATGATGGTCTTGCGGTGGAGGCGCAGGTCGACGCGCTGAAGGCCGAAGAAGTGCAGGAGCCGCATGGGCATGGCCTTGGCGACTTCGATCCCTGCATTGCGGAACGCCCTGCAGGTGTCGCTCTTGAGGAAGGCGCGCGAGCCGAAGTCGTCGACGAGAATGCGCACGCGCACGCCGCGCTCATGGGCCTTGAGGAGCGAGGCGGCCACCTTGTCGGCCTCGCCGCCCGGATGCCAGATGTAGAACTCCATGTCGATTGAGCTGCAGGCGGCTTCAATGTCGCTGATGATGGCGGCGAACGTGTCGTCTGAGGAGGAGAGAAGCCTGATTTCGGTGCCCGACGTTACGGGAAGGTTCCCCATGCGGGTCGCCAGATGTATGAGCGTGCGGTGTCTGGCGAGGTGGCGCGGCAGCGGCCCCGTAGGAGTGAGCTTCTGGCGCGAGAGCTCCTTAAGGTGCGCGAGATGCTTGCGAAAACGCGTGGCTCGGAGTTGGCCGATCGGACGTTCGCCGAAGAGAAGGTAGAGGATGAAGCCGAAGTAGGGGAGAAGTGTGGTGATGAGAATCCACGCAAACGCTGATCCGGGCGGGTGGCGCGTGAGCATGACGCGCAGGATGACGCTGATGATGATGCCGAACTGTACGAGCGCGGCAAGCGTGCTGAAGGTGATGATCGAGTCGAGCGAAGGCATTGACGCGGGGCCCTGCAGGCGGTTGTGAATGCGGTTGTTTGTCTAGTGTATACGCATGAGATCTTAGGGGAAGGGGATTGTTTTTAAGTAGTAATACGGAATTTAAGCCTTTTTGAAGAAGTGCTATTGACAGTTCGAAAAGACGTCTGCATAATTCAAATCCTCGTTACGGAGAGGTGCCCGAGTGGCTAAAGGGGGCAGACTGTAAATCTGTTGGCTTACGCCTACGATGGTTCGAATCCATCCCTCTCCACCAGCGAAACTTTCGCAAAGCGAATTTCTCAAATGCAGCGCGGAAGGACACTAGATCCAGATGGAGCAACTCCTCCTGCGATTCCCTTCACCCGCTCCATGAAGCGTGCCCATGTGGCTCAGTGGTAGAGCACTCCCTTGGTAAGGGAGAGGTCATGCGTTCGATCCGCATCATGGGCACCACTAATTTTTTTCCTTCTCTTTAAATAATTCCAGTTCCTTCCCGGGAGCTGGGAGCTTGTTCAGGAGCCAAAGATGGCCAAGGGTAAGTTTGAACGTACCAAGCCCCACGTTAACGTGGGCACGATCGGTCACGTGGACCATGGTAAGACCACGCTGACGGCTGCTATCACCACGATCCTCTCCAAGAAGTTCGGTGGCGAAGCCAAGGCTTATGACCAGATCGACGCCGCTCCTGAAGAAAAGGCCCGCGGCATCACCATCAACACCGCTCACGTTGAATACGAAACGGCCACCCGTCACTATGCTCACGTTGACTGCCCGGGTCACGCTGACTACGTGAAGAACATGATTACCGGTGCTGCCCAGATGGACGGCGCCATCCTCGTGTGCTCCGCTGCTGACGGTCCGATGCCCCAGACGCGCGAACACATCCTTCTCGCCCGTCAGGTCGGTGTTCCGTACATCATCGTGTTCCTGAACAAGTGCGACATGGTCGACGACGAAGAACTTCTCGAACTCGTCGAAATGGAAGTCCGTGACCTTCTGTCCAACTACGACTTCCCGGGCGACACGATCCCCATTGTCAAGGGTTCCGCCAAGCTCGCTCTCGAAGGCGACCAGTCCCCGATCGGCGAACCGGCCATCCTCGCCCTCGCTGACCAGCTCGACTCCTACATCCCGACGCCGGAACGCGCCGTGGACCAGCCGTTCCTTATGCCGATCGAAGACGTGTTCTCGATCTCCGGCCGTGGTACGGTTGTGACGGGTCGTGTTGAACGTGGTGTCATCCGCGTTGGCGACGAAATCGAAATCGTCGGTATCAAGCCGACGACGAAGACGACCTGCACGGGCGTCGAAATGTTCCGCAAGCTCCTGGACGAAGGCGAAGCCGGTGACAACGTCGGTATCCTTCTCCGTGGTACGAAGCGTGAAGACGTCGAACGCGGCCAGGTTCTCGCCAAGCCGGGTACGATCACCCCGCACACCCACTTCAAGGGCGAAGTCTACGTCCTGACGAAGGAAGAAGGCGGCCGTCACACCCCGTTCTTCAAGGGCTATCGTCCGCAGTTCTACTTCCGTACGACGGACGTTACGGGCACGATCGAACTGCCGGAAGGCGTTGAAATGGTCATGCCTGGCGACAACATCCAGATGACCGTCAAGCTCATCTGCCCGATCGCCATGGAACAGGGTCTCCGCTTCGCCATCCGCGAAGGCGGTCACACCGTCGGCGCTGGCGTGGTTGCTGCCGTCATCGAATAATTCTGAAAAGAATTGGCGGCTGACCTGAAAGGGCCGGCCGCGCGAAAAGGGGTATAGCTCAATCGGCAGAGCGACGGTCTCCAAAACCGTAGGTTGAGGGTTCGATTCCTTCTGCCCCTGCCAAAAAAGAAGTCAAGCCGCGATCTGTGATCGCGGCTTGACTTTTATCTATCTGCGGAATCTGAAAGCGCAGAAAGTCGGGAATTTTTCGCCTATATGGCTTCGGTTCCCGCTAAAATAGCAAGCTTGCATTTCTTTTACTTTTCGTCGGCGCGCCGCTGAACAGGTCGCAGCGTGTTGGCAGGAATGAATATGAACAATCAAAACGTTGAACCCGCAACCAGCAAGTCGGACATCGTGCTGGTGACGCTCGCCGTCCTGTGTGCCGTTGCCGGCGTTATTGCCTTTTCCCTCCTGACGTCCCAGACGCTCGCCGTCCGTCTCGGCGCGCTCTTCGGCGGTCTGGTTGCCGGCGTCGTGCTCGCTTGGTTCAGCCCCTCCGGCAAGCGCCTTCTGAACTACGGCCGCCAGTCCTGGGAAGAACTGCGCCGCGTCGTCTGGCCGACTCGCAAGGAAACGCTCAACACGACGGGCCTCGTCATGGCCTTCGTCGTAGTGATCGCGATCTTCCTTTTCCTTTGCGACAAGCTGATTGAGTGGGGTCTCTACGACGGCCTGCTCCGTCTTTCTCTTTAATGTGAGGTTGAGTCATGAGCGATAACGGCATGAAGTGGTACACGATTCACGTCTACTCTTCCATGGAGAAGAGCGTGAAGAAGGCTCTCGAGGAGCGTATTGGCCGCAGCGACCTGCGCGAAAGCTTCGGTCAGGTTCTCCTGCCCGTTGAACGCGTTCAGGAAGTCCGCAACGGTCGCAAGTACACTAGCGAGCGCCGCATGTACCCCGGCTACGTCTTCATCGAAATGGTGATGAACGACGCTACGTGGCATCTCGTCAACTCCACCCCACGCGTCATTGAGTTCCTCGGCAACAACAACCCCGTGGTGCTTTCCGAGGCTGAAGTGGCCTCCATCATGGCTCAGATGGAGCAGGGCTCCGAGAAGCCGCGTCCCAAGATCGAATTCGAGATCGGCGAGGAGATCCGCGTCAAGAACGGCCCGTTCAAGGACTTCAACGGCCGCATCGAGGCCGTCGACTACGACAAGAGCCGTCTCCAGGTCTTCGTGTCCATTTTCAGCCGCGAAACGCTGGTGGACCTCGACTTCAACGAAGTCGAAAAAATCTAAAAAAATTCTGGCGTGTCGCTTGCACACCGATTTTTTCGGTGGTATAGTGCACGCCTTTCTCACACATACATGGGGAGCTCAAGCAATTGAGCGCATGAACCCATAAGGAAATTTAACGATGGCTAAGAAGATCATCGGCTTTATCAAGCTGCAGGTGCCGGCTGGTAAGGCCAACCCCTCGCCTCCTATCGGTCCGGCTCTCGGTCAGCGCGGTCTGAACATCATGGAGTTCTGCAAGGCCTTTAACGCTAAGACGCAGGGCATGGAAGCTGGTCTTCCGATCCCGGTCGTCATCACCGCGTACGCCGACAAGAGCTTCACGTTCATCATGAAGACCCCGCCGGCCACGATCCTGATCAAGAAGGCTGCCAAGATCCAGAAGGGTTCTTCCCGTCCGAACACGGAAAAGGTCGCCAAGATCACGCGCGCTCAGGCTGAAGAAATCGCCAAGACGAAGGCTCCGGACCTTACCGCTGCCGACATCGACGCTGCTGTTCGTACGATCGCTGGTTCCGCTCGTTCCATGGGCATCATTGTGGAGGGTCTGTAATGGCTAAGCTTTGCAAGCGCATGAAGGCTCTCAACGCCAAGGTCGAAGCCAACAAGCTTTACACCGCTGTTGAAGCTCTCGAACTCATCAAGGAAACGGCTGTTGCCAAGTTCGACGAATCTGTCGACGTGGCCGTCCAGCTCGGCATCGATCCGCGCAAGTCCGACCAGGCCGTCCGCGGCGCTGTCGTGATGCCGGAAGGCACGGGCAAGACCGTTCGCGTTGCCGTGTTCACCCAGGGCGCCAAGGCTGAAGAAGCTCTTGCCGCCGGCGCCGATATCGTCGGTTTCGACGACCTCGCCGCCAAGGTCAAGGCCGGTGAGCTCGACTTCGACGTCGTCATCGCCTCCCCGGATGCGATGCGCGTTGTCGGCCAGCTCGGCCAGATCCTCGGCCCGCGCGGCCTGATGCCGAACCCGAAGGTCGGTACTGTCACCCCGAACGTTGCCCAGGCTGTCAAGAACGCCAAGGCCGGTCAGGTCCAGTTCCGCGCCGACAAGGCTGGTATCATCCACGCCCCGATCGGTCGTGCCTCCTTCACGGCTGACCGCCTCCAGAAGAACCTGGTGGCTCTCATCGACCAGCTCAACAAGCTGAAGCCGGCTTCCTCGAAGGGCCAGTACCTCCGCAAGGTTGCCGTCTCCTCCACGATGGGCATCGGTGTTCGCGTTGATATCGGTTCTATCAACAACTAATGAACCAAACATAACGGGGTCGGTCCTCCGTTGGTCAGGGCAACCTGATCAGGACGCTGCGAAAGCGGCGAGACCGGAAAAGAGAAATCTTTTCTCGAGACCGTGAGGTCTCAAGGGCTTTGGGTGACGGGGCCGAGCAATCGGGCCCGTCGCTGTCAAAGACCGCTGGAGAAGCAAAGGTCAACAATTCTCTGAAAGCAACGAAGAGATTGACACCGGCGCTTTTTAATGGGCTTGTGAACTTCACTGCCGATGCTTTCACGGCAGTGGGATGACCGCCAAGTCGTCCAGCGCAGACGGTAAACCGAAGAGAGATATTGCGTTGTGTTTCAGACCACAAGCTCGTGTGCTTGTGTAAAAAATCAGCCAAAACTCTCAGAAGTATGCCGGTTATTTGAAAACCGGTGTCCTCGCAAGGGGACACCTCTGAGTGGAGCCAGACCATGGGTCTTAATCGTCAAGATAAGGCTGCTGTCATTGAAGAAGTCGCTGGCATCGTTGCCAACTCTTCCTCGATCGTCATCGCCGAATACCGTGGGCTGAGCGTTGAGGCCGTCACGAAGCTTCGTGCTGAAGCACGTAAGAACAATGTGACGTTGCGTGTTGTCAAGAACACGTTGGTTCGCCGCGCCGTCGAAGGTACGGAATTTGCCGGACTCGCTGACCAGTTCGTTGGTCCGCTCGTCTACGGCTTCTCCGCCGACCCGGTTGCTGCCGCCAAGGTTCTCGTCAATTTCGCCAAGGACAACGACAAGCTCGTTATCAAGGGCGGCGCGATGGCCAACACCGTCATGGATGTTGAAGCCGTCAAGCAGCTCGCTACGATGCCGAGCCGTGAAGAACTCCTTGCCAAGTTGATGGCTACGATGAACGAACCTATCGCCAAGTTCGTCCGCACCATCAACGAAGTCCCGGCCCGCTTTGTGCGTACCGTGGCTGCCGTGCGCGATGCCAAGGAACAGGCTGCTGCCTAACCTAAACTTTTTTTAAACAAAACACTACGTAATACGGAGCTATAAAATGGCCCTTACCAATGAAGAAATCCTCGAAGCGATCGCTTCCAAGACCGTTCTCGAAATCTCCGAACTCATCAAGATGATGGAAGAAAAGTTCGGCGTTTCCGCTGCTGCCGCTGCTGTCGCCGTTGCCGCCCCGGCCGCTGGCGCTGCCGCCGCTGCTGAAGAAAAGACGGAATTCGACGTCGTTCTCGAATCCGCCGGTTCCAACAAGATCGCCGTCATCAAGGTCGTTCGCGAAATGACCGGCCTCGGCCTCAAGGAAGCCAAGGACCTCGTCGAAGGCGCTCCGAAGGCTGTCAAGGAAGGCCTCCCGAAGGCTGACGCCGAAGCTGCTGCCAAGAAGCTCGAAGAAGCCGGCGCCAAGGTCGCTCTCAAGTAATTTTTACTTGATTTGACTGAACAAAGCGAGCACAATTAAAGTCGCTCGCTTTGTTTTTCAGAGTCTCCCGAAAGGGAGACTTTGAACTATGTTCTCCCAGGATGGAGAATGGAGTTCAAAGTCTTTCTTCTTTGATGAACCGCTTAACTTGAAATATCCCCATATCCGCCGCGCGGGTTCAACCGACAGGTTGTGCTTCCCGAGCGGCTTTTGGCGTCCATAGAGTTTGCGTTCATCAATTTTTGGTTCATCCCTCAATGTCGAACGGAGTGTCCATGTCGTACTCGTTCACTGAAAAGAAGCGCATCCGCAAGAGCTTTGCCTCTCGCCCGAGCGTCCTTGAAGTGCCTTCCCTGCTTGATACTCAGCTTCGTTCCTACGAAGAATTTCTGCAGGCGGACGTTGCCCCGAACAAGCGCAATACCGAATACGGTTTGCAGGCAGCGTTTACTTCCATCTTCCCGATTACCAGCCACAACGGTTACGCACGTCTTCGCTTCGTCGATTACGAGCTTGCTGAACCGGAATTCGACGTCGCCGAGTGCCAGCTCCGCGGCCTGACGTTCTGCAGCCGTCTTCGCGCCAAGATCCAGCTGGAAATCTTTGACCGCGATGCCGCCAAGCCCGAGACGCTGAAGGAAATTCGCGAAAATGACGTCTACATGGGCGAAATCCCGCTCATGACGGAGAAGGGCTCGTTCATCATCAACGGCACGGAACGCGTCATCGTCAGCCAGCTGCACCGTTCGCCCGGCATTTTCTTTGAACATGACAAGGGCAAGACGCACTCCTCCGGCAAGCTGCTCTTCTCGGCTCGCGTGATTCCTTACCGCGGCTCCTGGCTTGACTTCGAATTCGACGCCAAGGACATCCTGTACTTCCGCGTCGACCGCCGCCGCAAGATGCCCGGCACGATTCTGCTCAAGGCCCTCGGCCTGACGCCGGAAGACATCCTTGCGCGCTTCTTCACGTTCGACGAAATCACGATCAACGCCAACGGCGCCTCCCTTCCGTTCGTTCCCGAACGCCTGAAGGGCCAGACCGTCAGCTTCCCGATCATTGCCGACGGCAAGGAAGTGGTGCCCGCCGACAAGCGCATCACCGCCAAGCACATCCGCGACCTGACGAAGGCCGGCGTGACGAGCATTCCCGTTCCCGACGAATATGTTCTCGGCCGCGTTCTCGGCAAGAACATCGTTGACGAGGAAACAGGTGAAGTCATTGCCAACTGCAACGACGAAATCACGCCCGATCTTCTTTCCCAGCTCCGCGTCGCCAAGATCAAGACGATCTTCACGATCTTCACGAACGAACTCGACCACGGTTCCTACATCTCGTCCACGCTTCGTCTGGACGACACGCCGGATCAGCTCGCCGCACGCGTCGCGATCTACCGCATGATGCGTCCGGGCGAACCGCCCACGGAAGACGCTGTCGAGGCTCTGTTCAACCGTCTCTTCTTCGATGCCGAAGCGTACGATCTGTCCCGCGTCGGCCGCATGAAGGTCAATGCCCGTTTCGGCCGTGAAGGCGCTACGGGTTCCATGACGCTTACCCGCGAAGACATCATCGACACGATGGCCGTCCTCGTTGCCCTGCGCAACGGTCAGGACACCGTCGAGCTCTTTGATGCCGACGGCGTGGCCCGCACCTGCGTGGTCAACGGCGTCGACGACATCGACCACCTGGGCAACCGTCGTGTCCGCTGTGTCGGCGAACTCGCCGAAAACCAGTTCCGCTCCGGCCTCGTGCGCGTTGAGCGAGCTGTCAAGGAACGACTCAACCAGGCTGAAAGCGATGGCCTCACGCCGCAGGATCTGATCAACTCCAAGCCGATCAGCGCCGCCATCCGCGAGTTCTTCGGCTCGAGCCAGCTGTCCCAGTTCATGGACCAGACGAACCCGCTGTCGGAAATCACTCACAAGCGCCGTATTTCGGCCCTTGGCCCGGGTGGTCTGACTCGCGAACGCGCCGGCTTCGAAGTCCGAGACGTGCATCCGACCCACTACGGTCGCGTCTGCCCAATTGAAACGCCTGAAGGTCCGAACATCGGTCTTATCAACTCGCTCGCCCTTTACGCCCGCCTCAACGAATACGGCTTCCTTGAAACGCCGTACCGCAAGGTGGTCGACGGCGTCGCGACGCAGGAAATCTCCTACCTGTCCGCCATTGAGGAAGGCCGCTACATCATCGCTCAGGCCAACGCCGAGATGGACGAGAACGGCCGTCTGACGCAGGAACTCGTTTCCGCCCGTGACAACGGCGAAACGGTTCTCGCCAGCCCGGACCGCATCCAGTACATGGACGTGGCCCCGTCTCAGATCGTCTCCTGCGCCGCCGCTTTGATTCCGTTCCTGGAACACGACGACGCGAACCGTGCTCTGATGGGTTCGAACATGCAGCGTCAGGGCGTGCCCTGCCTCCGTCCGGAAAAGCCGGTCGTGGGTACCGGCATCGAGCGCACGGTTGCCGTTGACTCCAAGACTGCCGTTCAGGCTCGCCGCGGCGGCGTCGTCGACTATGTCGACGCGAACCGCGTGGTGATCCGTGTGAACGACGAGGAAAGCATCGCCGGCGAAACCGGTGTGGACATCTACAACCTGCAGAAGTTCACGCGTTCCAACCAGTCCACGAACATCAACCAGCGTCCGATCGTTGTCAAGGGTGACCGGGTTGCGGTCGGCGACGTGCTCGCCGACGGTGCCTCCACTGACACCGGCGAACTCGCCCTCGGCCAGAACATGCTGATCGCGTTCATGCCGTGGAACGGCTACAACTACGAAGACTCGGTGCTCATCTCCGAACGCGTGGTTGCCGACGATCGCTACACCTCGATCCACATCGAGGAGCTCTCCGTCGTCGCCCGCGACACGAAGCTCGGCGCTGAGGAAATCACGCGCGACATCTCGAACCTGTCCGAAAACCAGCTGTCCCGTCTCGACGACTCTGGCATCGTGTTCATCGGTGCTGAAGTGAAGGCCGGCGACGTGCTTGTCGGCAAGGTCACGCCGAAGGGCGAAACCCAGCTCACGCCGGAAGAAAAGCTCCTGCGCGTGATCTTCGGTGAGAAGGCCTCCGACGTCAAGGATACCTCGCTGCGCGTTCCGTCTGGCATGACCGGCACCGTGATCGACGTTCAGGTCTTCACGCGTGACGGCGTCAAGCGCGACAAGCGTGCCGAAAGCATCATCGAGGACGCCCTCAAGCGCTATCGCCGCGACCTGGACGACCAGCTGCGCATTGTTGAACGCGACGCGTTCGACCGTCTGCGTCGTCAGCTCGTCGGCCACAAGGTTGCCGGCGGCCCCGACGCCTTCAAGCCGGGCGTTGCGCTCACGATGGAAATGCTCGAGGCCGTTCCCGGCTACGATCTCTTCAACCTCCGCATGGAGGAAGAGGGTGCCCAGCACATCATCGATCTGACGATGCGCGCCATTCAGGACACGCGTGAACAGAACGACCGCAAGTACGCCACGAAGAAGGACAAGCTCACCCGCGGCGACGAACTGCCCCCGGGCGTGCTCAAGATGGTCAAGGTGTACATCGCCGAACGCCGTCGTCTGCAGCCTGGCGACAAGATGGCCGGCCGTCACGGTAACAAGGGTGTGGTCTCCAAGATCTGCCCGGTTGAAGACATGCCGTACATGGCCGACGGTCGTCCCGCCGACATCGTTCTGAACCCGCTCGGCGTGCCGTCCCGTATGAACATCGGTCAGGTGCTTGAAGTGCATCTCGGCTGGGCTGCCAAGGGTCTCGGCTGGCGCATTGAGGAAATGCTCAAGACCGAACAGGTCCGCCAGATCCGCGCCTTCCTGAACGAGGTGTACAACCGCACGGGCAAGAAGGAAGATCTCGACAGCCTTACCGACGACGAGCTGATGGCCATGGCGCGCAATCTGCGCAATGGCGTTCCGTTTGCCACGCCGGTGTTCGACGGTGCCACGGAAGAACAGGTCCGCATGATGCTCGACCTCGCCTTCCCGGACGACGAAGCCGCCCGTCTGCAGCTCACGCCCGCCAAGACGCAGGCCCGCCTCTATGACGGCCGCACCGGTGAAGCGTTCGAGCGCCCCGTCACGGTTGGCTTCATGCACTATCTGAAGCTGCACCACCTGGTCGACGACAAGATGCATGCCCGTTCCACGGGTCCGTACTCCCTCGTCACCCAGCAGCCGCTCGGCGGCAAGGCGCAGTTCGGCGGCCAGCGCTTCGGTGAAATGGAAGTCTGGGCCCTCGAAGCCTACGGCGCCTCCTACGTGCTGCAGGAAATGCTTACTGTCAAGTCTGACGACGTTAACGGTCGTACCAAGGTTTACGAAAACATCGTCAAGGGTGACCACAAGATTGAAGCGGGCATGCCCGAATCCTTCAACGTGTTGGTCAAGGAAATCCGGTCGTTGGGTATCGACATCGACCTCGTCAAGAACTAAGGGGAAATTAAGCGATGAGAATGCCGCTTAACGATATCTTCAACCAGGTCCAGTCGGAAGATCATTTCGACGCGATCCGCATCGGACTTGCCAGTCCCGAAAAGATCCACTCCTGGTCCTACGGTGAAGTCAAGAAGCCTGAGACGATTAACTATCGTACCCAGAAGCCGGAACGCGACGGTCTTTTCTGTGCCAAGATCTTTGGCCCGGTGAAGGATTATGAGTGCCTTTGCGGCAAGTACAAGCGCCTCAAGAATCGCGGCGTGATCTGCGAAAAGTGTGGCGTTGAAGTCACGCTCGCCAAGGTTCGCCGCGAACGCATGGGTCACATCGACCTCGCCAGCCCTGTCGCTCACATCTGGTTCCTCAAGAGCCTTCCGAGCCGTATGGGCATGGTGCTCGACATCCCGCTGCGCGACATCGAGCGCGTGCTGTACTTCGAAGCCTACATCGTCGTTGATCCGGGCCTTTCCACGCTCGAGCGTGGCCAGCTGCTCAGCGAAGAGGACTTCATTGCCGCCACGACCGAATTCGGTGACGACTTCGTCGCCATGATGGGCGCTGAAGCCATCGGCGAGCTCCTGCGCACGATCGACATCGATCAGGAAGTCGAACGTCTGCGCACCGAGCTCCGCGAGACGAGCTCCGAAGCCAAGATCAAGAAGTTCGCCAAGCGCCTCAAGGTGCTTGAAGGCTTCCAGCGCTCCGGCATCAAGCCCGAATGGATGATCATGACGGTCCTCCCGGTTCTTCCGCCGGACCTGCGTCCGCTCGTCGCCCTTGACGGCGGCCGCTTCGCGACGTCCGACCTGAACGACCTGTACCGCCGCGTCATCAACCGTAACAACCGTCTGAAGCGCCTCCTCGAGATCAAGGCTCCGGACATCATCGTGCGCAACGAAAAGCGCATGTTGCAGGAAGCCGTCGACTCTCTGCTCGACAACGGCCGCCGCGGCAAGGCGATGACCGGTGCCAACAAGCGCCCGCTCAAGTCCCTCGCCGACATGATCAAGGGCAAGAGCGGCCGCTTCCGTCAGAACCTGCTCGGCAAGCGCGTGGACTACTCCGGCCGTTCCGTTATTACGGTGGGTCCTGAACTCCGTCTGCACCAGTGCGGTCTGCCGAAGCTCATGGCTCTCGAGCTCTTCAAGCCGTTCATCTTCAACAAGCTCGTGCTCCGCGGTCTCGCCGTGACGCCGAAGGCTGCCAAGAAGATGGTTGAGAACCAGGATCCTGTCGTCTGGGACATCCTCGAAGAGGTGATCTACGAACACCCGGTCATGCTCAACCGTGCTCCGACGCTGCACCGTCTCGGCATTCAGGCGTTCGAGCCCAAGCTGATCGAAGGCAAGGCCCTCCAGCTGCATCCGCTCGTCTGCGCCGCCTTCAATGCCGACTTCGACGGTGACCAGATGGCCGTTCACGTGCCGCTCTCGCTCGAAGCCCAGCTTGAAGCCCGCTCGCTGATGATGGCCTCCAACAACGTCCTGTTCCCGGCCAACGGCGATCCGTCGATCGTGCCGTCTCAGGACATGGTGCTCGGTCTCTACTACGCTACGCGTGAAAAGATCAACGGCAAGGGCGAGGGCATGTTCTTTGCCGACGTCGCCGAAGTTCAGCGCGCCTGGGACAACAAGGTTGTCGAACTCCAGACCCGCTGCACGGTCCGTATCCGCGAATACGACGTCAACAAGGAAACGGGTGAAAAGACCCCGCGCATGGTTCGTTACGAAACCACCGTCGGACGCGCTCTCCTCTCCGAAATCCTGCCGGAAGGCATGAGCTTCAAGGAACTCAACATCACCTTGAAGAAGAAGGAGATCGCCAAGCTGATCAACCGCTGCTTCCGCAAGTGCGGCCTGCGCGCGACGGTCATGTTCGCCGACAAGCTCAAGGACAACGGCTACCGTCTGTCGACGCGCGCCGGCATCTCCATCTGCGTGGGTGACATGGCCGTCCCCGCTCAGAAGGAAAAGCTCGTCCATGACGCCGAACAGGAAGTCAAGGAAATCGAAGCCCAGTACACGTCCGGTCTCGTGACCCAGGGTGAACGCTACAACAAGGTGGTGGACATCTGGGGCCGCACGGCCGACCAGGTGGGCAAGGTGATGATGACCGAGCTCTCCACCGAACCGACGATCGACCGTCACGGCAAGAAGGTTCGTCAGGAATCGTTCAACAGCGTCTACATGATGGCCGACTCCGGTGCTCGTGGTTCCGCAGCCCAGATTCGCCAGCTCGCCGGCATGCGCGGCCTGATGGCCAAGCCGGACGGCTCCATTATTGAAACGCCGATTACCGCGAACTTCCGTGAAGGCTTGAACGTTCTGCAGTACTTCATTTCGACCCACGGCGCCCGTAAGGGTCTGGCCGACACGGCTCTGAAGACCGCTAACTCCGGTTACCTGACGCGTCGTCTCGTCGACGTGACGCAGGACCTCGTGGTGACGGAAGACGACTGCGGCACGACCAACGGCGTTGAAATGCGCGCTCTGGTCGAAGGCGGTGAAGTCATTCAGGCTCTCCGTGACCGCGTCCTCGGCCGCGTGACCGCCACCGACGTCGTCAACCCCGACGACGGCGAAGTGGTCATTGCCGCCGGCACGCTGATCGACGAAGACTGCTGCGATCTGATCGAAAAGCTCGCGATCGACATGGTCAAGGTCCGTACGCCGCTCACCTGCGAAACGCGCTACGGCCTTTGCGCCAAGTGCTACGGCCGCGACCTCGGCCGCGGCTCGATCGTCAATGCCGGTGAATCCGTCGGCGTGATCGCCGCCCAGTCCATCGGTGAACCGGGTACCCAGCTGACGATGCGTACGTTCCATATCGGTGGTGCCGCTTCCCGTGCCGCCGTGGCCTCCAGCGTCGAAGCCAAGTCCTCCGGTGTCGTGAGCTACTCCCCGGCCATGCGCTACGTCCGCTCCGCCAAGGGCGAACTGGTCGTCATTTCCCGTTCCGGCGAAATCGTCATTACGGAAAACGGCCGCGAACGCGAACGCCACAAGGTTCCGTACGGCGCCACGTTGCTCGTGATGCCCGACCAGGAAATCAAGGCCGGCCAGATGCTCGCCAACTGGGATCCGATGACGCGTCCGATTATCACGGAATACGCCGGTACGATTAAGTTCGAAAACGTCGTTGAAAACGTGACCGTGATGAATCAGGTCGACGAAGTGACGGGCCTTTCCAGCCTCGTCGTCATTGACCCGAAGCGCTCCACCACGACCGCCAAGGGCAAGGGCAAGTCCCAGAACGCCGGCATCCTGCGTCCGTTGGTTCACCTCATTGACGAAAACGGCAATGAAGTGAAGATCCCGGGCACGGACCATGCCGTGACGATTCAGCTGCCTGTCGGCGCCTTCGTGGTTGTCCGTGACGGCCAGCAGATCGGCATGGGTGAGGTTCTCGCCCGCATCCCGGTCGAATCGCAGAAGACCCGAGACATTACCGGCGGTCTGCCGCGCGTTGCCGAACTCTTTGAAGCCCGCAGCCCGAAGGATGCCGGCATGCTCGCCGAAGTGACGGGCACGGTGACCTTTGGCAAGGAAACGAAGGGCAAGCAGCGCCTGATCATCACCGGCAACGACGGCGTCGCCCACGAAACGCTGATCAGTAAGGACAAGACGGTTCTTGTCCATGATGGTCAGGTCGTTCAGAAGGGTGAAGAAGTGGTTGACGGTCCGGTCGATCCGCACGACATCCTCCGCCTGCTCGGCATCGAGGAGCTCGCCCGCTACATCGTCGACGAAGTGCAGGACGTTTATCGTCTGCAGGGTGTGAAGATCAACGACAAGCACATTGAAGTGATCGTCCGCCAGATGCTGCGCCGCGTCCAGATCACCGATCCGGGCGACACGCACTTCATCACCGGCGAACAGGTCGAACGCTCCGAAATGCTCGACGAGAACGATCGCGTCGTCGCTCAGGGCCTGCGCCCCGCCAGCTACGACAACGTCCTCCTCGGCATTACGAAGGCCTCGCTTTCCACGGACAGCTTCATCTCGGCCGCTTCGTTCCAGGAAACGACGCGCGTCCTTACGGAAGCCGCCATCATGGGCAAGCAGGACGAGCTCCGCGGTCTGAAGGAAAACGTCATCGTCGGCCGTCTGATCCCCGCCGGTACGGGGCTCGCCTATCATCAGGCTCACAAGGCTCGCGAACAGGCCGAACGCCTGGAAGCTGAGACCGCCCGCGCTTCGGTCACGACCGAGGATCCGTTCCTCGAGCCCTCCGCCGTTGTCGATCCGTTCGCATCTCTTGATGCGCCGCTGACGACCACTGGCGAAGAGTTTGCCGACGGTTCCAAGAAGGAAGGCGCCAAGTAATAGCGCCCGAGTTCTGAAATGAACAGAAAGCCCGTCTCCTGAAAGGGAGGCGGGCTTTTTAGTACAAAAAAAGCCCCTTCACTTGACAGGGAAGGGTGTTATGGTCGAAAATCACATGCTTTTCAGGGACAGTGTCTCCATCGAATCGGCTCTTTGCCTCTGCGCCTAGGCTGTTCGGGGAGAATAGGGTGCCTGAAGCGTTTATAACCAGAGCCTGCATGGTGCAGGCCAAACTTTAGTTTTAGACGGACGTTTATGCCTACTATTAACCAGCTTGTTCGCAAGCCCCGTGAGCTCACGCACGACAAGAGCAAGAGCCCCGCTCTTAAGAACTGCCCGCAGAAGCGCGGCGTTTGCACTCGTGTGTACACCACGACCCCGAAGAAGCCGAACTCTGCTCTTCGTAAGGTCGCCAAGGTGCGCCTGACCAACGGTTTCGAAGTCATTTCGTACATCGGCGGTGAAGGCCACAACCTCCAGGAACACTCTGTCGTGCTTATCCGCGGCGGCCGTGTGAAGGACCTTCCTGGTGTTCGTTACCACATCGTCCGCGGCTCTCTGGATACCCAGGGCGTCAAGGATCGTAAGCAGGCCCGTTCCAAGTACGGTGCCAAGCGCCCGAAGGCCGCTTAATTTTCGCGGCGATACGCCGTGGACAAACGGTTGTCGCCTTGAATTAAGGCGTAACCGAGTAAGTCGCGATCCATGGGATCGCTTTAAATCAAATTTATCCGCTCGTTACTTTTTTTCACTGGGCGGATATAGACTGAAGACACGAAAGAGGAAATCAAATGCCCCGTCGTCGCGAAGTTCCGAAGCGCGAAGTGCTTGCCGACCCGAAGTTCGGCAGCGTCGAAATTACCAAGTTCATCAACGTGATCATGCTTGACGGCAAGAAGGCCGTGGCCGAACGCATCGTTTACGGCGCCCTCCAGCAGATCGAAGAAAAGTCCGGCAAGAACGCCTTGGAAGTGTTCACCACCGCCCTGAACAACGTCCGTCCGCTGGTGGAAGTCAAGTCCCGCCGCGTTGGTGGTGCCAACTATCAGGTTCCGGTCGAAGTCCGTCCTGTCCGCCGTATGGCCCTCGCCATGCGCTGGCTCCGTGAATCTGCCAAGAAGCGTTCTGAAAAGTCCATGCCGCAGCGTCTCGCCGGCGAACTGCTCGACGCGGCCGAAGGCCGTGGCGGCGCCATGAAGAAGCGTGACGAAGTCCATCGTATGGCTGAAGCCAACAAGGCCTTCTCGCACTTCCGCTTCTAATTCCTGTTCGCTGCATGGGGAATTTCCTCTCCATGCAGCTTGTCTAGTGAGGAACCTTAAATGGCTCGTCAAACCCCGATTTCGCGTTACCGCAATATCGGTATCTCTGCCCACATTGACGCGGGCAAGACCACCACGTCCGAACGTATTCTGTTCTACACCGGTGTCAACCACAAGATCGGTGAAGTGCATGATGGCGCCGCCACCATGGACTGGATGGAACAGGAACAGGAACGTGGCATCACGATTACGTCCGCTGCCACCACCGCCTTCTGGCGCGGCATGGAAATGCAGTGGGAACCGTATCGTCTGAACATCATCGACACCCCGGGGCACGTTGACTTCACCGTTGAAGTTGAACGTTCCATGCGCGTCCTCGACGGCGCCTGCATGGTCTACTGCGCCGTGGGCGGCGTGCAGCCGCAGTCCGAAACCGTTTGGCGTCAGGCCAACAAGTACCGCGTTCCCCGTCTTGCCTTCGTGAACAAGATGGACCGTACCGGTGCCAACTTCTTCAAGGTCTACGACCAGATGAAGAAGCGCCTCAATGCCAATCCGGTTCCCGTCGTTGTGCCCATCGGTGCTGAAGACCAGTTCGAAGGCGTTGTCGACCTCATCAAGATGAAGGGCATCATTTGGGATGCGAAGTCTCAGGGCATGACCTTCGAATACGTCGACATCCCCGCCAACCTCGTTGACGTTGCCCAGGAATGGCACGAAAAGATGGTTGAGAGCGCTGCGGAAGCTTCCGAAGAGCTCATGAACAAGTACCTCGAAAACGGCGAACTCTCCGAAGAGGACATCATCGCCGGTCTTCGTCAGCGTACCATCGCCTGCGAAATCCAGCCGATGCTTTGCGGTTCCGCCTTCAAGAACAAGGGCGTGCAGCGCATGCTCGACGCCGTCGTGCAGTTCCTGCCGGCCCCGTCCGACATTCCGCCGGTTGAAGGTTTCGACCTCGACGAAAAGCCGACCTTCCGTGAAGCCAAGGACGAAGCTCCGTTCGCCGCTCTCGCGTTCAAGATCATGACCGACCCGTACGTCGGCCAGCTGACCTTCCTCCGCGTCTACTCCGGCGTTCTGAACTCCGGTGACACGGTCATGAACTCCGTCAAGGGTCAGAAGGAACGTATCGGCCGTCTGCTCCAGATGCACGCCAACGAACGTAAGGAAATCAAGTTCGTGGAAGCCGGCGACATCGCCGCTGCCGTGGGCCTGAAGAACGTTACGACGGGTGACACGCTCTGCGCTGTCGACGCTCCGGTCATCCTCGAACGCATGGAATTCCCGGAGCCGGTTATTTCCCAGGCTGTCGAACCGAAGACCAAGGCCGACCAGGAAAAGATGGCTCTCGCTCTGAACCGTCTTGCTCAGGAAGACCCGTCCTTCCGCGTCCGCACGGACGAAGAATCCGGCCAGACGATTATTTCCGGTATGGGCGAACTCCACCTCGAAATTCTCGTCGACCGCATGAAGCGCGAATTCAACGTCGAAGCCTCCGTGGGCAAGCCCCAGGTTGCTTACCGTGAAACGATCCGCTCCGTGGTTGAAAACGCCGAATGCAAGTTCGCCAAGCAGTCCGGCGGCCGTGGTCAGTACGGTCACGTCGTGCTCAAGCTCGAACCGCTCGAACCCGGCAAGGGCTTCGAATTCGTCGACGCCATCAAGGGCGGCGTGGTTCCGCGCGAATACATCCCGGCCGTTGAAAAGGGTGTCGAAGACACGCTCAAGGCTGGCGTCCTCGCCGGCTACCCGGTTGTTGACGTGAAGGTCACGCTCCACTTCGGTTCCTACCACGAAGTCGACTCGAACGAAAACGCGTTCAAGATGGCTGCCTCCATGGCCTTCAAGGAAGGTATGCGCAAGGCTGATCCGGTTCTTCTCGAGCCGATCATGGCTGTCGAAGTCGAAACGCCGGAAGAAAAGATGGGCGACGTCATGGGCGACCTTTCTTCCCGCCGTGGTGTGATCCAGGGCATGGACGACCTCGTTGGCGGCGGCAAGAGCATCAAGGCTGAAGTGCCGCTGGCTGAAATGTTCGGCTACGCTACGCAGCTTCGCTCCCTCACGCAGGGCCGTGCCACGTACACGATGGAATTCAAGCACTACGCTGAAGCTCCGCGCAACGTCGCCGAAGCCGTGATCGCCGACAAGGCCAAGTAAGATCTACAATAGAACTGTTTTTTAACCCCTAATCTTTAAGGACCAAAAATGGCCAAGGGTAAGTTTGAACGTACCAAGCCCCACGTTAACGTGGGCACGATCGGTCACGTGGACCATGGTAAGACCACGCTGACGGCTGCTATCACCACGATCCTCTCCAAGAAGTTCGGTGGCGAAGCCAAGGCTTATGACCAGATCGACGCCGCTCCTGAAGAAAAGGCCCGCGGCATCACCATCAACACCGCTCACGTTGAATACGAAACGGCCACCCGTCACTATGCTCACGTTGACTGCCCGGGTCACGCTGACTACGTGAAGAACATGATTACCGGTGCTGCCCAGATGGACGGCGCCATCCTCGTGTGCTCCGCTGCTGACGGTCCGATGCCCCAGACGCGCGAACACATCCTTCTCGCCCGTCAGGTCGGTGTTCCGTACATCATCGTGTTCCTGAACAAGTGCGACATGGTCGACGACGAAGAACTTCTCGAACTCGTCGAAATGGAAGTCCGTGACCTTCTGTCCAACTACGACTTCCCGGGCGACACGATCCCCATTGTCAAGGGTTCCGCCAAGCTCGCTCTCGAAGGCGACCAGTCCCCGATCGGCGAACCGGCCATCCTCGCCCTCGCTGACCAGCTCGACTCCTACATCCCGACGCCGGAACGCGCCGTGGACCAGCCGTTCCTTATGCCGATCGAAGACGTGTTCTCGATCTCCGGCCGTGGTACGGTTGTGACGGGTCGTGTTGAACGTGGTGTCATCCGCGTTGGCGACGAAATCGAAATCGTCGGTATCAAGCCGACGACGAAGACGACCTGCACGGGCGTCGAAATGTTCCGCAAGCTCCTGGACGAAGGCGAAGCCGGTGACAACGTCGGTATCCTTCTCCGTGGTACGAAGCGTGAAGACGTCGAACGCGGCCAGGTTCTCGCCAAGCCGGGTACGATCACCCCGCACACCCACTTCAAGGGCGAAGTCTACGTCCTGACGAAGGAAGAAGGCGGCCGTCACACCCCGTTCTTCAAGGGCTATCGTCCGCAGTTCTACTTCCGTACGACGGACGTTACGGGCACGATCGAACTGCCGGAAGGCGTTGAAATGGTCATGCCTGGCGACAACATCCAGATGACCGTCAAGCTCATCTGCCCGATCGCCATGGAACAGGGTCTCCGCTTCGCCATCCGCGAAGGCGGTCACACCGTCGGCGCTGGCGTCGTTGCCGCTGTCATCGAATAATCGAATTTTTTCGGTAATTTGACTTGATCGCTCGAGGGAGCGGGGTGTATACTCCGCTCCCTCTGTTCTTTTATCTGTTCTTTTTTTACAGGAATACGAAATGCAGTCTCAGCGCATTCGCATCCGCCTCAAGGCGTATGACTACAAGTTGATCGACCAGTCGGCTCTCGAAATCGTCGACACCGCCAAGCGCACCGGCGCCGTGGTCCGTGGTCCGGTCCCCCTTCCCACCCGCATCCAGCGCTTCGACATCCTTCGCTCCCCGCACGTCAACAAGACGTCCCGCGATCAGCTCGAAATCCGCACCCACCAGCGTCTCATGGACATCGTTGATCCGACCGACAAGACGGTTGACGCTCTCATGAAGCTTGACCTCCCGGCTGGCGTCGACGTCAAGATCAAGGTCCAGTAATCAAATTCAGACTGTCAGCTGTGCTTCACAAGAAAAGTCGCAAAATGAGTTGCACACTCAGAGAATCACAGCTACAATCGCGCCTTTCAGTCCAAACGGTTCACAACTCAGGAACCAGTTGGCTTTTTCATGAAAACGGTCCCGGCCAATCGCAGCCGGGGTGGAGAAAACAATGAGTGATAAGCTCGGCATCGTCGGTCGCAAGATCGGCATGACGCGCATTTTCACGGAAGACGGCGTGTCCGTTCCCGTGACTGTGCTCGATGTGTCGAACAACCGTGTCACTATGGTGAAGACGGTTGAAACCGACGGCTACAATGCAATCCAAGTCGCGTTCGGCTCCAAGAAGCCCACGCGCGTGAGCAAGCCCCTTGCTGGCCATTTTGCTAAGGCTGGCGTTGAAGCTGGCAGCATGCTCAAAGAGTTCCATATCGAAGCTGAACAGATTGCCGAATTCAAGCCCGGCATGGCCCTCAAGGCCGAAATGTTCACGGAAGGTCAGAAGGTCGACGTGACCGGCACGACCATCGGTAAGGGTTTCCAGGGTGGTATCAAGCGTCACCACTTCTCGTCCAACCGCGCGTCCCACGGTAACTCCGTGACGACCCGTGCCCCTGGTTCTATCGGTAACCGTCAGGACCCGGGCCGCGTTTTCCCCGGCAAGCGTATGGCCGGTCATCTGGGCGATGTGCAGCGCACGACGCAGAACCTCATCATTGCGCGCGTTGACACTGAACGTCAGCTTCTGCTGGTTCGCGGTGCTGTTCCCGGCGCCAAGGGCGGCGAAGTGATCGTCCGTCCGGCTGTTAAGGCGTAAGGAGCGAAACAATGGAACTCAATTTCCTGAACGAACAGGGCAAGACCGTTGATGTCAACGAAGCCGTGTTCGGTCGTGAATACAATGAAGCTCTGGTGCACCAGATCGTGGTCGCTTTCCAGGCTAATGCGCGTCTTGGTACGCGTGCTCAGCTCACCCGTGAAGCTGTGCATCACTCCACCAAGAAGCCCTGGCGCCAGAAGGGCACGGGTCGTGCCCGCTCTGGTATGACGTCTTCCCCGGTGTGGCGTGGCGGCGGTCGTGCCTTCCCGAACTCCCCGGACGAAAACTTCAGCCAGAAGGTCAACAAGAAGATGTACCGCGCTGCGATGGCTTCCATCTGGTCGAAGCTCGTTGCCGACGAACGTCTTTGCGTTGTCGAATCCTTCGCGGTCGAATCCCCGAAGACCAAGGCTTTTGCCACGCAGCTCAAGACGATGGGTCTGCAGAACAAGGTTCTTCTCGTCGTTGGCGCTGAAGAACTCACCGACAACCTCATCCTCGCTTCCCGCAACATGAAGGATGTGCTCGTTGTCCCGACCCGTTACGCCGATCCGCTCTGCCTCCTTTACTTCGACAAGGTGGTGGTGACGAAGGCCGCTGTGTCCGAGATTGAGGAGATGCTGGCATGAACCAGGAACGTCTTTTGAAGGTGCTCGTCGCCCCGGTGATCTCTGAAAAGAGCACCATGGTCGCCGAGAAGCTGAACCAGGCCTGCTTCGTCGTCGTTCCCGACGCCAACAAGGCCGAGGTCAAGGCTGCTGTTGAACTGCTCTTCAAGGTGCAGGTCAAATCCGTTCAAATCCTGAACCTGAAGGGCAAGCAGAAGCGCTTTGGCCGCTTCATGGGCAAGCGCAATGACGTCCGCAAGGCTTACGTCACGCTCGCTCAGGGTCAGGAAATCAACTTCGCGCAAGAGGTGAAGTAATGGCTCTCGTCAAACTCAAGCCGACGTCCGCCGGTCGCCGTCATGCGGTTAAGGTTGTCAACAAGGAGCTCCACAAGGGCAAGCCCTGGGCCGCTCTGACTGAAAAGAAGAACCGCGGTTCCGGCCGTAACAACAACGGTCATATCACCTGCCGTCACAAGGGCGGCGGTGCCAAGCGCGCTTATCGTATCATCGACTTCAAGCGCCAGAAGGACGGTGTGCCCGCCCGCGTTGAACGTATCGAATACGATCCGAATCGTTCCGCTCACATCGCTCTGGTCTGCTACGCCGACGGCGAACGCTGCTACATCATTGCTCCGAAGGGCCTGACCGTTGGTCAGGAAATCATGAACGGTCCGGAATCCCCGATCAAGGTCGGCAACACGCTTCCGCTCCGCAACATTCCCGTCGGTTCCACGATTCACTGCATCGAAATGCTCCCGGGCAAGGGTGCTCAGATGGTCCGCGCTGCCGGTGCTTTCGCCCAACTCGTGGCCCGTGAAGGTGAATACGCCCAGATCCGCCTCCGTTCCGGTGAAGTCCGCCGCGTTCTCATCGAATGCCGTGCCACGATCGGTACGGTCGGCAACGAAGAAAACAGCCTCCGCGAACTCGGCAAGGCCGGTGCCAAGCGCTGGCGCGGTGTCCGTCCGACGGTCCGTGGCGTTGCCATGAACCCGGTTGACCATCCGCATGGTGGTGGTGAAGGCAAGACCGGTACCGGTCGCGCTCCTGTCACGCCGTGGGGTCAGCTCACGAAGGGCTACCGTACCCGCAACTGCAAGCGCACGGACAACATGATTGTCTCGCGTCGTAACCGTAAATAAGGGGGCCTGAATGTCTCGTTCCTTGAAGAAAGGCCCGTTTGTTGACGGGCACCTGATGAAGAAGGTTGAAGCCGCCCAGGCGAGCCGCGACAAGCGTCCGCTCAAGACCTGGTCCCGTCGCTCTACGATTCTTCCCGAGTTCATCGGTCTGACCATCGCCGTCCACAACGGCCGTCAGCACGTTCCGGTGTACATCAATGAAAACATGGTCGGCCACAAGCTCGGCGAATTTGCGAATACCCGCACGTTCAAGGGCCACGCAGCCGGCGACAAGAAGGTGGGTAAGTAAATGGAAACTACTGCTATCGTCCGTGGTGTCCGCCTTTCGGCTCAGAAGGGTCGTTTGGTTGCTGACCTCGTTCGCGGCAAGCCCGTGGACAAGGCTCTCGCCATCCTCACCTTCACGCAGAAGAAGGCTGCTGTCATCATCAAGAAGGCTCTTGAGAGCGCCATCGCCAATGCCGAGCACAATGACGGTGCCGACATCGACACGCTGGTCGTGACCAAGATTCACGTGGAAAAGGCTGCTACGCTGCGCCGTTTCGCTGCCCGCGCTAAGGGCCGCGGCACCCGCATCAACAAGCAGACCAGCCATATCTATATTTCTGTTGGCGACGCGAAAGCTAAGTAAAGGTGTACCATGGGTCAGAAAATTAATCCCACCGGCTTCCGTCTTCCCGTGACGCGCAATTGGACGTCGCGTTGGTACGCGGTTGGCCGTGATTTTTCCCGCACGCTCGGTGAAGACCTCGCTGTTCGCAGCTTCCTTCTCAAGAAGCTTCGCAACGCCAGCGTCAGCCGTATTCTCATCGAACGTCCGGCTAACAATGCTCGCATCACGATCTTCTCCGCACGTCCGGGTATCGTGATCGGCAAGCAGGGTGCCGACATCGAGGCTCTCAAGGCTGAAGTTCAGAAGATGATGGGCGTGCCCGTTCACGTCAACATCGAAGAAGTCCGCCGTCCGGAACTCGACGCTCAGCTCATCGCTGACGGCATCACGCAGCAGCTCGAAAAGCGCGTTATGTTCCGTCGCGCCATGAAGCGCGCCATGCAGAACGCCATGCGTCTCGGTGCCCAGGGCATCAAGATCATGTCGTCCGGCCGCCTCAACGGTGCCGACATCGCCCGTTGCGAATGGTACCGTGAAGGCCGCGTGCCTCTTCAGACCCTTCGCGCCAACATCGGCTACGGCTTCTCCGAAGCCCTTACCACGTACGGTATCGTCGGTGTTAAGGTCTGGGTTTACAAGGGTGACAACTTCGGCCAGGAAGAAGCTGTTGAAGCTCCCCGCGAAGATCGTCGTGGCCGTCGCCCCGGTGACCGTGCCGGCAAGCCGGGTGCTCGCCGCAACAACGGTCGTCGCAATGACAAGCAGCAGCAGGCCCGCAAGCCGGCTGCTAAGGACGGAGAATAACGATGCTGCAACCTAATCGTCGCAAATATCGTAAGGACCAGAAGGGCCGTAACTATGGTCTCGCCACGCGCGGTGCCAATGTTTCTTTCGGCGAATTCGGTCTGAAGACGCTCGAACGCGGCCGCATTACGGCTCGCCAGATTGAAGCTGCCCGTCGCGCCATCACCCGCCACATTAAGCGTGGTGGTCGCGTGTGGATCCGTGTGTTCCCGGACAAGCCCATCTCCAGCAAGCCTGCTGAAGTCCGAATGGGTAACGGTAAGGGTAATCCGGAGTACTGGGTTGCGCTGGTTCAGCCGGGCCGTGTGCTCTATGAAATGGACGGGGTTGACGAACAGCTCGCCCGCGAAGCTTTTGCTCTCGCTGCCGCCAAGCTGCCCGTGAAGACCACGTTTGTTGTCCGCCAGATCGGCATGTAAGGAGACGGACATGAACGCTAAGGAACTGCGCGCCAAGGATGAGGCCGCGCTCAAACAGGAACTGAACGACCTTCAGAACACGCACTTCAAGCTGCGTATGCAGAAGGCCACCCAGCAGCTCACGAACACGAGTTCGCTGCGCACGACGCGTCGTGATATCGCGCGCGTTCGCACGATCCTTACCGAAAAGGCGACCACGAAATGACGGAAACCGCTCAGTCTCTGAACCGTACCCTCGTCGGCACGGTCTCCAGCAGCAAGATGGAAAAGACCGTTACGGTCCTCGTTGAACGTAAGGTCAAGCATCCGCTGTATGGCAAGTACGTCGTCAAGAGCAAGAAGTATCATGCTCACGACGAAATTGGCTGCAACGAAGGCGACAAGGTTGAAATCGCTGAATGCCGTCCCCTCTCCAAGACCGTGTCTTGGACGGTGACGAAGGTTCTCGAAAAGGCCGTTGTCCTCTAAGTTGAAGCCGGCGAAAAAAATCGCCAGATTCGCTTGCACAGCTCTAAACATTAGTTTATAGTTGCAAGCCAATCGCCCGGGGTACCCCTAGCGGTGTCTCGGGCGATTACTTTTCTTGGGTTGTGAATTGTCCGCCTCCCCTTGCGCCAGGCAAGGCTTCCGAGACGGCCGATTTACTGCCTTCCTCCCCTAAACGGGACCAATACTATCCGCTAATGTGGAATAAGTTGGGATTTTCTAAACCATGATTCAGATGCAAAGCCGACTGGACGTCGCCGATAACACCGGTGCTCGTTCGGTGATGTGTATCAAGGTGTTGGGCGGCTCCAAGCGCCGTTATGCCAACATCGGTGACGTCATCAAGGTGACTGTCAAAGAAGCGGCCCCCCGCGGCCGTGTCAAGAAGGGCGAAGTCTACAATGCGGTCGTCGTTCGCACCGCTCACGGCGTTCGCCGCCCGGATGGCTCCTCCATCAATTTTGATGGCAATGCCGCCGTTCTTCTCAACAGCAAGCTGGAGCCGATTGGCACCCGCATCTTCGGGCCGGTCACGCGCGAACTGCGTACCGAGCAGTTCATGAAGATCGTGTCGCTCGCTCCCGAAGTTCTTTAATTAAGGAGAAGCGATGCAGCGTATCCGTAAGGGCGACGAAGTCGTCGTCATTGCTGGCCGTGACAAGGGCACGAAGGGCACCGTCCTCTCCCGCGTTGACGACAGCCATGTCATCGTCGAAGGCGTGAACGTCGTTAAGAAGCACGTTCGTCCGAATCCGCATCTCGGCGTTGCCGGCGGCATTGTTGAAAAGAACATGCCGATCGATCAGTCCAACGTCATGCTGGTCAACCCGGAAACGGGCAAGGGCGACCGCGTCGGCTTCAAGGAAGTTGACGGCAAGAAGGTTCGCGTGTTCAAGAGCAACGGTGCCGTTGTCGGCGCCAAGGCCTAATGAGGGTGACAATGTCTCGTTTTAGTTCCATGTATCACGACACCATTGTCCCCGAACTCATGAAGAAGTTCGGCTACAAGACCACGATGCAGGTTCCGCGTATCACTAAGATCACGCTGAACATGGGTGTCGGTGAAGCCGTTAACGACAAGAAGCTTGTCGACGCCGCCGTTGGCGACATGACCAAGATCGCCGGCCAGAAGCCGATGGTCACCCGCACCCGCAAGGCTATCGCGAACTTCAAGATCCGCGAAAACATGCCGATCGGCTGCATGGTCACCCTCCGTGGCGAACGCATGTATGACTTCCTTGACCGTCTCGTGACCGTCGCTTTCCCGCGCGTCCGTGACTTCCGTGGTGTCTCCGGTCGTGCTTTCGACGGCCGCGGCAACTACAACATCGGTCTCAAGGAACAGATCATCTTCCCGGAAATCGAATACGACAAGATCGATCGTCTCCGTGGCATGAACATTTCTATTACCACGACGGCGAAGTCCGACGAAGAAGCCAAGGCTCTTCTCGCCGGTTTCAGCTTCCCGTTCCGCAACTGAGGTTGACGCAAAATGGCAAAACTTGCTCTGATTAACCGTGAAGCCAAGCGTGCTGCTACGGTTGCGAAGTATGCGGCCAAGCGCGCCGCCCTCAAGGCAATTATTAACGACGCTACCCGCTCGATGGAAGAGCGCCTGGAAGCCCGCGCCAAGCTGCAGGCTCTCCCGCGCGACGCGAGCCCGGTCCGCCAGCGCAATCGTTGCGCCCTGACCGGTCGTCCCCGTGGCACGTTCCGCAAGTTCGGTCTGTGCCGTGGCATGATTCGTGATGCCGCCATGCGCGGTGACATTCCTGGCCTTGTCAAGGCTAGCTGGTAAGCGAGGAGATTACGACAATGAGTATGAGTGATCCGATCGCCGACATGCTGACCCGCATCCGCAATGGTCAGATCGTCGAAAAGGCCGAAGTTGTGATGCCGTCCTCCAAGCTGAAGGTCGCCATCGCCAAGGTCCTCAAGGATGAAGGTTACATCGACGGCTACACCGTCGTTGCCAACGAAGGCAAGCCCGAACTTCACGTTGGTCTTAAGTACTACGCCGGTCGCCCGGTCATCGAACGCCTCGAACGCGTTTCCCGTCCCGGCCTCCGTATCTACAAGAACCACGGTTCCATTCCCCAGGTTATGAACGGTCTCGGCATCGCGATCGTTTCCACGCCGAAGGGTGTCATGACCGACCGCGCTGCTCGTTCCGCCGGTATCGGTGGTGAAGTTCTTTGCTACGTCGCCTAACCGAGGAGTGTGAAATGAGTCGAATTGCTAAGATTCCGGTTCAGATCGTTCAGGGCGTCAGCTACACGCTGACCGCTGACAACATCACGGTTAAGGGCCCGCAGGGTGAAGTCTCCATGCACATTCTTCCCTTCGTGACCATCACGGAAGAAGACGGTGCTCTGCACTTCAAGCAGGTTGAAGAAACCCGCGAAGCCAACGCCAACGTTGGCACGATGCGCGCTCTCGTGGCTGACATGGTCAAGGGTTGTTCCGTTGGCTTCCAGAAGAAGCTTCAGCTCGTCGGCGTGGGCTATCGTGCCCAGGCTCAGGGCGACAAGCTCAATCTCTCCCTCGGCTTCTCCCACCCGGTCGTCCATCAGATGCCCGCTGGTGTCAAGTGCGAAACGCCGAGCCAGACTGAAATTTTGATCAAGGGCGCTGACAAGCAGAAGGTCGGTCAGACCGCTGCCGTCATTCGTTCGTACCGCGCTCCCGAACCCTACAAGGGCAAGGGTGTCCGCTACGCCGACGAAGTCGTTGTGATCAAGGAAACCAAGAAGAAGTAATCGGGGCGATACAAAATGATCAACAAGAAACAAAGCCGCTTGCGTCGTGCTCGTGCCACGCGCGCTCGCATTCTGTTGCAGAAGGTCGATCGCCTGACGGTTCATCGCACCAACCTGCACATCTACGCCAGCATCATCTCGGCCGACAACGGCCGTACGCTGGTTTCGGCCTCCACGGTCGAACCCGAAGTGCGTGCTCAGCTCGCGAACGTCTCTGGCCGCGGTGGCAACGTTGCCGCTGCCAAGCTCGTTGGCACGCGTCTTGCCGAAAAGGCCAAGGCTGCCGGTATTGAATCCTGCGCCTTCGACCGTTCCGGCTACCGTTACCATGGCCGTGTCGCCGCGCTCGCTGAAGCTGCGCGCGAAGCCGGTCTCAAGTTCTAAGGCAGGGCGAAATGGCTAAGGCTCAAGGTAAAAATCAGATGGTCGACGAACAGGGCGACGGTCTGTGCGAAAAGATGATCGCGGTTAACCGCGTCACGAAGGTTGTTAAGGGTGGCCGCATTCTCGCTTTCGCCGCTCTTACGGTTGTTGGCGACTGCGACGGTCGCGTCGGCATGGGTACGGGCAAGTCCCGCGAAGTGCCGCAGTCCGTCAGCAAGGCCATGGATCGTGCCCGTCACGACATGAAGCGCTTCCCGCTCAAGAACGGCACCATTCATCACGCTGTCGAAGGCCGTCACGGCGCTTCCCGCGTGATCATGATGCCCGCCCCGGAAGGTACCGGCGTGATCGCCGGCGGTCCGATGCGCGCTGTTTTTGAAGCTGTCGGCATCCGCAACGTCGTCGCCAAGGCCTACGGTTCCACGAACCCGTACAACCTCGTTCGTGCCACCATCCAGGCTCTCAACAATCTGCGTAGCCCGGCCGAAATTGCTGCCAAGCGCGGCAAGACGGTCGAAGAGCTGCTCGGCTAATCAGGAGTCCAAGACATGTCCGAAAAGAAGACCGTTAAGGTTACTCTTGTCAAGAGCCCCATCGGTACGAAGGCTGATCATCGCGCTACGCTCGCTGGCCTCGGTCTCAAGAAGATCCGCCAGTCTCGCGTTCTCGAAGACACGCCTGCTGTCCGTGGCATGATCAACAAGGTTGCGTACCTCGTGCGCGCCGAATGATCGAAAGGATAACGAAATGCGTTTGAATACGATCAAGCCCGCTGAGGGCTCTAAGCACGCCCACCACCGCGTCGGTCGCGGTGTTGGCAGCGGTTGGGGCAAGACTGCCGGCCGCGGCCACAAGGGCCAGAAGTCCCGTGCCGGTGGCTTCCACAAGGTCGGTTTCGAAGGCGGCCAGATGCCGATGTATCGCCGCCTCCCGAAGCGTGGCTTTACCTCGCTCACCCGCAAGTACTGCGAGGTGGTGCGTCTGTCCGATTTGGAACGTCTGAGCTGTGACGAAATCGATCTGGCCGTCCTCAAGGCTGCTGGCGTCGTTTCCGCCCTTGCTCAGAACGCCCGTGTGATCCTCGCCGGTGAAATCACCCGCAAGGTCACCGTGCGTGGTCTCGGCGTCACCAAGGGTGCCCGCGCTGCTATCGAAGCTGCCGGCGGCTCCATTGCTGACAACGAATAAGACTGCTAACCAAAGAGGACACCGACGTGGCGACCAGCCCCAGCTCTAAGCAACAGTCGGGCCTCAGCAAGTACGGCGACCTTAAGGGTCGCCTGATCTTCCTAGCGCTCGCGCTCGTTGTTTACCGCATCGGTGCACATGTGCCGGTGCCAGGTATCGATCCCGATATGCTCAAGCAGCTCTTCGATGAGCAGCAGGGCGGCATTCTCGGGCTGTTCAACATGTTCTCCGGTGGCGCCTTGTCGCGCTTCTCGGTGTTCGCGCTCGGCATCATGCCGTACATCTCTGCATCGATTATCATGCAGATGCTGTCGTACGTGCTGCCTGAGCTTGAAGCATTGCGAAAGGAAGGCGAGTCCGGCCGACGCAAGATCACCCAGTACACGCGCTACGGCACGTTGCTTCTGGGTCTCTTCCAAGGTTTCGGCATTGCCGTCGCTCTCGAAAGCCAGGCTGGTCTGGTGCTTGATCCGGGCTTCATGTTCCGGATCACCACCACGATCTCCTTGCTGACGGGTACGATGTTCCTGATGTGGCTCGGTGAACAGATCACCGAACGCGGTCTTGGGAACGGTATTTCGATCATCATCTTCGCCGGTATTGTTGCTGGCCTCCCGAGCGGTACGTCTGGTCTCTTCCAGCTCGTGTCCACGGGTGCCATCAGCCCGCTGGCGGCCATCTTCGTGATTGCGATCATCCTGGCGGTCACCGCCTTCGTGGTCTTCATCGAACGTGGTCAGCGTCGAATCACCGTCAACTATGCCAAGCGCCAGATCGGCAACAAGATCTACGGCGGCCAGAGCTCGTATCTGCCGCTCAAGATGAACATGTCGGGTGTTATTCCCCCGATCTTTGCTTCGTCTCTGATCCTGTTCCCGGCTACGCTGGCCGGCTGGTTCACCTCCGGCGACTCCACTCGCTGGATCCGTGATCTTGCCGCAGCCCTTTCCCCGGGCCAGCCGCTGTACACGCTTCTGTACGCAGTGCTGATTGTTTTCTTCGCCTATTTCTACACGGCTCTTGTTTTCAATCCGAAGGAAACGGCGGAAAACCTCAAGAAGAGTGGTGCGTTCATTCCGGGCATCCGTCCGGGTGATCAGACCGCCCGCTACATCGACCGAGTGCTTCTGCGCTTGACCTTGGGCGGTGCTGTCTATCTGGTCTTCGTGTGCCTTGTGCCTGAATTCCTGAACCTTCGCTTCAACGTCCCGTTCTACTTCGGCGGCACCTCGCTGCTGATCGTGGTCGTTGTCACGATGGACTTCATGAGTCAGGTCCAGGCTTACCTGATGACCCACCAGTATGAAAGTTTGCTGCGGAAGACCAACTTCCGCGGTTTGGGTCAGCCCAAGCACTGATCAGTCAGTGCGGGTTGACTTACAATCAACCGATGCTCGGCCCCGGTCTTAACCACCGGGGCAAGCATGGAATGATGACCGAGGGCGCGGCCGGAGACGGCCTGCGCCCCCGATTTTCATTAAATTATTGCGGTTGGACAACAAAGAGTGCACTACGCTCGTTTTTGACTTGCAATAAACAGAAAGCTGTAGTATTCTTCTGCGCTTTCCTGCCATGTGGGCATTGTTATCCGTGCTTACGCACGTGGAGATGAGAATGAAGGTTAACGCTTCGGTCAAAAAGATGTGCCGCAAGTGCAAGATCATTAAGCGCAAAGGCGTGGTGCGCGTGATCTGTGCTGACCCGCGTCACAAGCAGCGTCAAGGCTAAAGAGGTAAAAAATGGCTCGTATCGCCGGTATTAACATTCCGCCGCAGCAGCATGCCGAAATCGGTCTCACTGCCATCTATGGCATCGGCCGTTCTCGCGCTCGTGAAATTCTGACGAATTGCGGCATCGAATTTTCCAAGAAGGTCAAGGATCTGACCGACGCTGATCTCGAAAAGATCCGCGAACAGGTTGGCAAGTTTACGGTTGAAGGCGACCTCCGTCGCGAAATTCAGCTCTCGATCAAGCGTTTGATCGACCTTGGCACCTATCGTGGTATGCGTCACCGCAAGGGTCTTCCCTGCCGCGGTCAGCGTACTCGTACGAATGCTCGCACCCGTAAAGGCCCGCGTAAGGCCGGTGTGACGCTCAAGAAGTAATAAAGGACAACTATGGCTGGCAATAATTCCAAGCAGGCTGCTGCGCAGCGTGCTCGTAAGAAGGTCAAGAAGGTTGTGACGGAAGGTATCGCTCACGTGCATGCTTCCTTCAACAACACGATCATCACGATCACTGACCGCCAGGGCAACGCCATTTCGGCGTCTTCCTCCGGCGCTCAGGGCTTCAAGGGTTCCCGTAAGTCCACCCCGTTCGCTGCTCAGGTTGCTGCGGACGTCGCTGGCAAGGCTGCTCTTGAATACGGTCTTAAGAACGTCGAAGTCCGCATTTGGGGCCCCGGTCCCGGCCGCGAATCCTCGATTCGCGCTCTCAATGCGCTCGGCATTCGTGTGACGTCTATTCAGGATGTGACGCCGATCCCGCATAACGGTGTGCGTCCCTCCAAGCGTCGCCGCGTCTAATTTTTCATTTTTCTGTTGAATCCCGTGTCCACATGCATACTGAGGCACGTGGACTGAATGTAGGGATACCTACAGGATAAGAGAGGCAATTTTAAATGGCACGATATCTCGGTCCTAAGCTCAAGCTTTCGCGTCGCGAAGGCATTGATCTTAATTTGAAGAGCGCCCGTCGTTCGTTTGAGTCCAAGGTCAAGGACGCCGGTTCCAAGCCGGGCCAGCACGGTAAGATTTCCGGAGCCCGCACGTCCGACTACGGCGCTCAGATGCGCGAAACGCAGAAGGCCAAGCGTCTTTATGGCGTTCTCGAACGTCAGTTCCGTCGTTACTTCGCGGAAGCTGAACGTATCACCGGCAACACCGGTGAAAACCTTCTCGCCCTTCTTGAATCCCGTCTGGACAACGTGGTTTACCGCATGGGCTTCGGCTCCACGCGCGCTGAAGCCCGCCAGGTGGTTTCTCACGGCGCCATCCTTGTCAACGGCAAGAAGGTGAACATTCCTTCTTACCACGTCAAGCCGGGCGACGTCATCTCCGTGCGCGAAAAGGCCCAGAAGCAGGCTCGTATCGCTGAAGCCCTTGAACTGGCTCAGCAGAACGGCTTCCCGGGCTGGGTTAGCGTCGAACCGAAGAAGTTCGAAGGCACGTTCAAGAACGTTCCTGCTCGCGATGAAATCGCTTACGAAATCAACGAAGCTCTCATCGTCGAACGCTACTCCCGCTAATATCGCTTGAATGTACTTGTGGAGCTCGGTGTAGTGCGCTGTAGCTCCGCAGACACAAGGCAGGAAAAGCAATGGAAAACGCGGTCACGCAAGTGTCCGCGTTTTCTTGCCTGATGGGCCCACGTTTCGGTCCCTCATTTGAAAGCGTCCTTTACTCCAGAGGGCGCTTTCAAATGGTCTACAATGGCCGTGCGGCCGGGCAGCCGCCGCAATTCTGTGCTGCCGCCTTATTCGTCCGCGGGCTTAACGCGCCCGGGGGAATGCAAAGGATCTCAAACTATGGCTAACACCTCGCTTCTGAAGCCGACCTCTGTCGAAGTCGCGCTTTCCGAAAACAATCCGAACCGCGCCGTCATCACGCTCGAACCGTTCGAACGCGGCTACGGCCACACGCTCGGCAATGCGCTCCGCCGCATCCTTCTGAGCTCCATGATCGGCTTTGCGCCGACGGAAGTCCAGATCACGGGCATCGTTCACGAATACTCCCAGATCGACGGCGTTCTCGAAGACGTCGTTGACATCCTTCTCAACCTCAAGGGTGTTGTCTTCAAGCTTGACGGCCGCGACGAAGTCACCGTCATGCTCCGCAAGGACGGCGAAGGCGTTGTGACCGCCGCCGACTTCGATCTTCCCCACGACGTTTCCGTCGTCAATCCCGACCACGTGATCGCCCACCTCTCCGGCGGTCGTCTCGAAATGCAGGTCAAGATTGAAAAGGGCCGCGGCTACCAGCCGGGTGACGTCCGCGCCTTCCGCGATGACTACTCCAAGGCTGCCATCGGCCGCATCATCATGGATGCCTCCTTCTCCCCGATCCTCCGCGTTGCCTATCAGGTTCAGGCCGCCCGCGTGGCCCAGCGCACCGACCTCGACAAGCTCGAGATGACGATCGAGACCAACGGCGCCATCGGTCCCGAAGACGCCCTTCGTGAAGCCGTCCGCATCCTCCAGGATCAGCTCGCCGTGTTCGGCACGATCCATCAGGACACCGGCGCCGACGCTGCTCCTGCCGAGGAAGACGAAGACGTTCCGCCGCCGCTCGATCCGATCCTGCTCCGTCCGGTCGACGATCTCGAGCTCACGGTTCGTTCCGCCAACTGCCTCAAGGCCGAGAACATCTACTACATCGGCGATCTGATCCAGCGCACGGAAAACGAGCTTCTCAAGACGCCGAACCTCGGCCGCAAGTCCCTGAACGAAATCAAGGAAGTGCTCGCCGCCCACGGCCTCACGCTCGGCTCCCGTCTCGAAAACTGGCCGCCCGCCCAGGAACACTAATGGACAGGAAGGGCGTCGTCGCAGTCCGATGAAGGCTCAAAATTTCATCTGATTTCGTTTGACGCCCGATTGTTGCTGTGCAATAATCCCGTCCTGCCGTTTGGCTCACATGGGCGTGATCTCGCGATCACGCCCATCGCTTTCACCCGACCGCTCGAATTTCTCAAGAGATAGAAGACTCGGGGCAAGCCTGCCGGTCAAAGCCGGCATCCTTTCATAGATATTTTTAGGAACATACAAAATGCGTCACCGTCTTGGTCTCCGCAAGCTGAACCGTACCAGCGCCCACCGTCTCGCCATGCTTCGCAACATGATGTGCTCTCTCATCAAGCACGAAGCCATCAAGACGACCCTTCCCAAGGCTAAGGAACTTCGTCGCGTCGTCGAACCGATGATCACCCTCGCCAAGGAACCGACCGTTGCCAACAAGCGCCTCGCCTTCAACCGTCTCCGTGACCGCGAAGTCGTCTGCAAGCTGTTCAACGAAATCGGCCCGCGCTTTGCCAACCGCAACGGCGGCTACACCCGCATCCTCAAGATGGGCTTCCGCGTTGGCGACAACGCCCCGATGGCCTACATGGAACTCACGGAAAAGGCTGTTGCCGTTGAAGAAGTCAAGTCCGAAGAATAATTTCTGAGGCTGCACTGCTTTGACAAAGGCTCGATCGTTGCTGCGGTCGGGCCTTTTTTCTCATTAGGGAGACTGATTTGGACGCTATGCGCATCGACAAGTGGCTCTGGGCCGCCAGGTTCTTCAAGACCCGCACCATCGCACAGGAGGAGGTCGGCCTTGGGCGCGTTCACATCGACGGCCAGCGCATGAAGGCATCCCGCGACGTGCGCGTCGGAGACCGCCTCACGATCCGCCGCGGCGAGGAGACCTTCCATGTCTTTGTCGAAGGACTCTCCAATACTCGCGGGCCTGCCGCAGAGGCTCAGAAGCTCTATCGTGAAACCGAGGAGAGCAAGATGACCCGTGCGCAGATGAAGGAGATGCTGAGGCTTGCCTCCGAGCCCGCCTCCTACATTCGTCAGGGACGACCGACCAAGAAGGACGGCCGCCTGCTGAGGGAATGGCAGCACAAAATGAAGTAAGGGCCTTTCCGGCTCCCAAAGCGACGAAAGCCCGCACATCGTGCGGGCTTTCGTCATTCAGGAATCCTGACGTGAGGCTCAGTAGTTGTAGCCTTCGCGGATCCAGCGGGCGACGTCAAGGGCGCAGTACGTCAGGATGCCGTCGGCACCCGCGCGCTTGAAGCAGACCATCGTCTCGAAGGTGATCTTCTTTTCGTCGATGGCGCCGGCCTGAGCGGCGAACTTGATCATCGCGTATTCGCCGGAGACGTGGTAGGCGAAGGTCGGAGCCTTGAACTCCTGCTTGACGCGCCAGAGCACGTCGAGATAGGGAACGCCCGGCTTAACCATGACCATGTCGGCGCCTTCGGCGAGGTCGAGGCCCACTTCCCAGAGGGCTTCGTTGCCGTTGGCGGGATCCTGCTGGTAGACGGCCTTGTTGGACTTGCCGAGGTTGGAGGAGGAACCCACGGCGTCGCGGAACGGACCGTAGTAGGAGCTGGCGTACTTGGCGGAGTAGGCCATTATGCGCGTGTGGATGAGACCTTCATCCTCGAGGCGCTTGCGGATGATGCCGATGCGGCCGTCCATCATGTCGGAGGGCGCAACGACGTCGGCGCCGGCTCGGGCCTGAGCGAGTACCTGCTGGACGAGCATTTCGATCGTCTCGTCGTTCAGGATGTAGCCTTCTTCGTCGATGAGGCCGTCCTGACCGTGCGTGGTGTACGGGTCAAGCGCAACGTCGGTCATCACGCCGAGCTGCGGATAGGCGGCCTTGAGGGCCTTGACGGCGCGCGGGATCAGGCCGTCGGGGTTCGCGGCTTCACGGCCGTCGGGCGTCTTCAGGGCTTCTTCGATGTGCGGGAAGAGCGCGATCATCGGAATGCCGAGTTCCACGCACTCGCCGGCGACCTTGAGGAGTTCGTCGATGCTCAGGCGGTCGACGCCGGGCATGGACGGAACCGGCTCGCGAAGGCCGGTGCCCTCGATCACGAAGACCGGGAGAATCAGATCGTTGGGGGTCACGACGTTTTCGCGCATCAGGCGGCGGGAGAAGTCGTCATGACGCATGCGGCGCATGCGAACGCTGGGATACGCGCCAAGAGTCTGCATTTGGTGTTCCTACGAATAAAAAGACGGCTTCGGAGGTGCCGAAGCCTTTCTGAAGCATTGCCCTTACTTTATTCCTTCGGGCTTTCCTGAGCATTAAGGCCAAGCCAGCCCTCAAGCACGGCGCCGAGTTCCTCGGTGCCTTCCTTCTTCATGCCCGAGAAGAGCTGGACCGTGACGTGGGGGCCGATCTCGGCGGCGCGCTTCTGCGCGTTGCGAAGCGTCGTGCGCCTCTCCTGATTCTTGAGCTGGTCGGCCTTGTTGAGCAGCCAGTGCATGCGCACGTTGGGGCGGCCCGCCATGAATTCGATGAGCCACTCGTCGGTGGGCATGAAGGGACGGCGGGCGTCCATCACGATGACGAGACCGACCATGTTCGGGCGCTGCGCGATGTAGCCGCCCACGAGTTGCGACCAAGTCTTGCGGGTGTCTTCGCTCGCCTTGGCAAAGCCGTAGCCCGGAAGGTCGACGAGGCAGCCGACGTCCTCGCGCACGCCCGCCTCGTTCTTCTTCGACAGGGCGAAGAAGTTGATGAGTTGGGTGCGGCCCGGCGTCTTGCTCGCGAAGGCGAGGCGGGTCTTGCGCGTCAGCACGTTGATGGTGGTCGACTTACCGGCGTTGGAGCGGCCGGCAAAGGCGATTTCAGGCACGGCTTCGGGCGGCAGGCCCGAGAGCTTGGCGGCGGAGATGACAAAACGAGCGGTGTCGAAGATGCTCAAGGTAACCTCGTCGGTGAAAAGTCTTGGAGTGCCGTCATTGTACTGCGCAGGGCACGAAAAGACCCCCGAATCTGGCAAGAATCGGGGGACTGCGTCAGGAGGGACGGCGCGGATTACGGCGCCTTGCCGAAGACCTCGTTGAGCTGCATGGACACCCGGACGAAGGTCGTGCGCATGGTGAGCTCCTTGAGGCGGCGCGCGCCCACGTAGGTGCAGGCGCTCCTCACACCGCCGAGGATGTCCTGGATGGTGCTTTCGACGGGACCGCGGGCGGGAATGAGGACGGCCTTGCCCTCGGCCGCGCGGTACTTGGCCACGCCGCCCGCGTACTTGTCCATGGCGTTGCGAGAGCTCATGCCGTAGAAGCGCTTGAAGACCCCGTCTTCAGTCGTGACGACGTCGCCTGCGGCCTCGTCATGGCCCGCAAGCATGCCGCCGAGCATCACGAAGTCGGCACCGCCGCCGAAGGCCTTGGCGATGTCGCCCGGCACCGTACAGCCGCCGTCGGCGCAGATGCGGCCGCCGAGACCGTGAGCCGCATCGGCGCACTCGATGATCGCGGAGAGCTGAGGATAGCCCACGCCGGTCATTTTGCGGGTCGTGCAGACGGAGCCCGGGCCGATGCCCACCTTGACGATGTCGGCACCAGCAAGAAGAAGCTCTTCAGTCATGTCGCCCGTGACGACGTTGCCTGCCATCAGCACGATGTCGGGATAGGTTTCGCGAACCTTCTTCACGAAGGCGACGAACGCCTCCGTGTAGCCGTTGGCGACGTCGATGCAGACATAGCGGATCGCGCCGGGAGCGGCAGCCATCACCTCGCGGAACTTCTGCCAGTCGTGCTCGCCGATGCCGAGCGAATAGAAGGCGTCGGACTTGTTCTCAAGCTTCTGGAAAAAGTCGACATATTCCTTGGCCGTGTAGTGCTTGTGAAGAGCGGTGGACATTTTGTGCCTGGCGAGGGCGGACGCCATCTCGAAGGTGCCGGTCGTGTCCATGTTGGCGGCGATGATGGGGATGCCGTGGTAGGGCTCGGAAGAGTGCAGGAACTTGAATTCACGGGTGATGTCCACTTCGCTGCGGCTCGTGAGCGTCGAGCGCTTCGGGCGGATGAGGACGTCCTTGAAGTCGAGTTTGACGGAATTCTCAAGATGCATGGCTGACTCCTTCTGTCTGGGCGTTCGGGCATGGCCCTGTCTGCAGACACAAAAAAACGCCGCATCTCGGGAGTGTCTCCGAGATCCGGCGTTTACCCATTTTACGGGGTTGCTTTGAAAAACCGCAAGTCAGTCGAAAGTAGTAGCCCCGTCAGGCGTCTCAAAGTTCGAGCAGAACTTCGCCGCTCACCATTTCGTCGAACGTGTCGGGAGTGCGCAGCGGGAGGACACGCTCTCCGTCGATCATGACCTCCATGGGAAGCATGCGGCTGTTGTAGCGGCTGGCCATGCTTGCGCCGTAGGCGCCCGCATCGCACACGGCGATCCAGTCACCCTCCCTGACGGCGAGCTCGCGGGCGCGGCCGAGGAAGTCGGACGATTCGCACACGGGGCCGACGACGTCCATGACAAGCGGCGCGGCGTCATGTCGTTCGACGACGGGGACGATGTCCATCCAGGCGGAGTAGAGGGCCGGACGGATGAGGTCGGTCATGGCACCGTCGACGATGCAGAAGTTTCGCGTCTCGCTCTGCTTGATGTATTCGACCTGAGTGAGCATGAGACCTGCATCGCCCACGATCGAGCGGCCGGGCTCGACTATGAGGACCGCGTCGCCGAAGCCGCGCTCCTCCATCATGCGGCGCACGGGGCGCAGCAGGGTCTGCGGCGTGGGAGGCTGGTCCTCGGGACGGTACTGGATGCCGAGGCCGCCGCCCATGTCGAGGTGATGGAGCGCGAGACCCTTGTCGCGGAGTGCGGACATCGTGTCAAGCAGTCGGTGCACGGAGTCGAGGTAGGGCTGGATTTCGGTGATCTGGCTGCCGATGTGCGCATCGATGCCCTTGACTTCAATGCCGGGCATGTTGGCGGCGCGCAGGTAGATGTCCTCCACGTCCGCGATGGCGATGCCGAACTTGTTGTTCTTGAGGCCCGTGGAAATGTAGGGGTGCGTCTTCGGATCAACGTCGGGATTGCAGCGGATCGAGATGGGTGCGCGCACGCCGAGCTCGGTCGCAATGCGGTTGATCCGCTCGAGTTCGGGCTCGCTCTCGACGTTGAAGCAGCCGATGCCCGCCTTGAGCGCGAAGGTGATCTCGCGGGCGGTCTTGCCGACGCCGGAGTAGACGATCTTCTCGGGGCGGAAGCCGGCGCGAAGCGCGCGGGCGATTTCGCCGCCGCTCACGGTGTCGACGCCGGCGCCGAGGCGCGCGAGCACCTGAAGAACGCCGGCCGTCGAGTTGGCCTTCATGGCATAGCAGATGGCATGCGGGACGTCGGCGAGCGCCTCTTCGTAGGCGAGGTAGTTGCGCTCGATGCGAGCGCGGGAATAGACGTAGGTGGTCTGCTCGAGTCGGCAGGAGAGTTCGAGCAGGGAGACGCCTTCGCAGAAGAGGACGCCGTCCTCCCTGTGAAAGCAGGGCCTGTGGTTGTTTTCAGACATCTTGAGGGAAAAGTGCAGGGGCGGTTCGTATGCTAAAGTCCGGAAATCAACGGCCGGACTGCTGGCTCGTCGTCTGTTCGGCGTGCGGGCGGTCGGGCATGTAGAGGTCACCCTTCAGGCCGCAGCCCGAGAGGCCTGCGCACAGGGTGGCGATGATGCTCATGAGCATGGCGGTTCTCAACATAGGAAGTCCTTGCAATGGATAAAGATACTGAATTTTTGACAATGGCCGAAGCCGAAATGGCGTCCCTTGAAAACTGGCTTGAAGAGGCCGGGGATGATTTCGACTGCAGCCGCAGCGGCAACGTGCTGACGATTGAGCTCGACAGCGGCGAGCAGGTCGTCGTCAACATTCAGACGCCGATGCATGAAATCTGGTGCGCCTCGCGCTTCGGAGGCCACCACTTCTCATGGCGTGAAGGCGCATGGCGCGACAGCCGCACGGACCGCACGCTCGAGGACATGATCGCCGAGGCGCTCCGCAAGCTGGGCGGCCGCATCTGATCTGAAGAGTGTAGCGGACATTTCCGTACTCCATATAAGGAAAAGAGACCAGAAGACATGAGTTCTTCGGTCTCTTTTCGTTTTTTCAGGGCTGTCGTCAGAAGATCTGGTCGCGCACGAGCTCGCTCGCCTCGTCCCTGCCTGACATCAGGAGGTCCGAGAAGGCGCCTGCGGCACCCTTGACGGGATCCCTGTAGAAGACCTCGCCGTCGCGCTCGACGACGCTCGAGGGCATGACGCGCGTGTATTCGGGCACGCCCTTGAGCTCGGCCTTCATGAAGTCGATCCAAACGGGCAGCGCCAGACCGCCGCCCGTTTCGCGGGCGCCGAGCGGCTTGGGATTGTCGTAGCCCATCCAGGAGACGGCGACGAGGCCCCCCGCATAGCCGCAGAACCAGGCGTCATGACTGTTGTTCGTCGTGCCGGTCTTGCCGCCGATGTCGCCGCGCTTGAGCATGCGGCTCGCGCGTGCGGCGGTGCCTCGGGTGGCGACGCCGTGCAGCAGGCTCTGCATGATGTAGGCGTTCCTGTCGTCGATGGCGCGGATGGATTCGTCGCCGGCGGTGCGGTTCGTCGTGCGCATGAGCGTGCGGCCGTCAACGTCGGTGACGCGTTCGATCAAATAGGGCTGAACTCGGTAGCCGCCGTTGGCGAAGACCGTGTAGCCGCCGAGCATTTGCCAGGGCGTGACGCTGCCCGCGCCGAGTGCCATCGGCAGATTGGCGGGGTGCTTGTCGGGCTGGAAGCCGAACTTGCGGACGAACTCCTGCGCGTACTCGGGGCCGATGGCCTGCATCACGCGGATCGAGACGAGGTTCTTCGACTTCTCAAGACCTATGCGGAGCGGCATCGGACCGTCGAAGCGGCCTTCATAGTTCTTCGGCTCCCAGAGCTTGTTGCCCGTGAGCCTCGGATCGATGCTGATCGGGGCGTCGTTGATTATCGTGGTCGTCGAGAAGCCCTTGTCGAGTGCGGCCGAGTAGATGAAGGGCTTGAAGGACGAACCCGGCTGACGCCAGGCCTGCGTCACGTGGTTGAACATGTTGAGGTTGAAGTCGAAGCCGCCCACGAGCGCGCGCACGGCACCCGTGTTGAAGTCGCCGGCAACGAACGCGGCCTCGACGCGCGGCACCTGGGCGAGCGTCCAGTGCTTGCCGTCGGCGGAGCGCATCACGCGGATGACGGCGCCGGGCTTGAGCGCGCTGTCCTGATACTGCTTGGAGACCTTTCCGAGATGACGGCGGCCGAACTTCAGGCTTTCGGCGTCGAGCGTCACGATCTCGTTGGCCGACAGGGCGGCCTTGATGACCTTGGGATCGGCTTCGGTGACGACGGCGGCGACCATGAAGGGAGAGGCGGTCGTCTTGGCGATCGCGGCGCGGATGTTCTCGGCGTGCTTGTCGGCGGGGCCGAGGTCGATGTAGGACTCGGGACCGCGGTAGCCGTACTTGCGGTCATACGAGATGAGCTGGCGTCGGACGGCGTCGACGGCCGTCTTCTGGGCGCCCATGTCGATCGTCGTGTAGACGTTGAGGCCGCGCGAGTAGGTCTCCTCCTTGAACACGTCGTAGACGAGCATGCGGGCAAGCTCGGCCGCGTACTTGGCGGTGACGAACTCCTCGCTCATGTTGGAGGTCACGATTTCCTGCTGCGTGGCGACGCGGCGGGGCTGCATCGGCTGGGCCTTCTCGGTCTCATAGGTGAGTTCGTCGATGTAGCCGAGATCGCGCATGCGTCCGAGCACGTAGTTCTTGCGCATGGTGGCGCGCGTCGGATTGACGATCGGGTTGTAGGCCGAAGGCGCGACGGGAAGACCCGCGAGCGTGGCGGCCTCGCCGATCGAGATCTGGTCGAGCGAGCGGCCGAAGTAGGTTCGTGCGGCGCTCTGGAAGCCGTAGGCGCGCTGACCCAGATAGATCTGGTTCATGTAGATCTCGAGGATCTGGTCCTTCGTAAGCGTTTTTTCGATCTTGAAGGACATCGCGATCTCGTAGAGCTTGCGGGTGTAGGTGCGCTCGGACGAGAGGAAGAAGTTGCGGGCAACCTGCTGCGTGATGGTCGAGCCGCCCTGGCCGCGGCGGCCGGTCAGCACGTTGGAGAGTGCGGCGCGGATGATGCCGGTGATCTCGATGCCGGGGTGTTCGTAGAAGCCGTCGTCCTCGGCGGCGAGAATGGCGTGCTTGACGTGGTCGGGCACTTCGGAGAGGCGCACGAAGTCGCGGCGCTCCTCCCCGAACTCGCCGATGAGCTTGCCGTCGGCGCTCCAGACGCGAAGCGGCACGCGCGGACGATAGTCGGCAAGCGTGTCGATCGGGGGGAGCTGCCTGTAGATGAAGGCGAAGACGAAGACGGCGAGCAGAACGCCGGAGGCGATGCCTGCAGCCGCAATGCCGAAGAGCCAAGCCAGAACCGAACCCGCGCGCGGGGATTTGCGCGCAGGCTTCTTTCTGGCGGCGGTAGTTCGTTTGGTCTGGGTCACGTGGATGTGTTGTCGTGAATGTGTGGGGCCGAAAGAGAAACACGGCCGTCATGCGCGGCCGTGTCGGCTGAATGTGACGATTCTAATCGAGAAGGCGGCGGGGCGGCGGTCACGGAGGGCATTGAACCGTTCAGGGAGCAGGGTCTTTTGTATGGAAATGCAAGGTGCGGGGAGGCAGGAGTCGCTGCGGTTTTTGAACGCAGGCAGTCTTCCCGTCCGCATTTGTTGTGTAGTTTCTTCGCGACATGGTCCCTCCGTCAGACCGTAGTCGGGCCGGTTTTCGGGCGATAATGTACAAATTTGGGGAAACGCCTCTGGGAATAATAAAATGCAGGAATCCGTTTTCAGCATGCCCGTCGTTGTCGGAGAGTCGTCCATCGATCTGCTCGGACACGTCAACAATCGCGAGTACATGCGCTGGATGGAGGCGGCGGCCACCGCGCACGCAGCCTCCCTCGGTTGGAGCTTCGATGCCCTTCGGTCGGCCGGCCGTGTGTGGGTCGTCAGGCAGCACTGGATCGAATACCTGCGCTCCGCGCGTCTGGGCGACGAACTTGTCGTTGCGACCTGGGTGGAGAGCGTCAGGCGCCTGTCGTCCCTGAGGCGCTATGCAGTGCTTCGCAACGGCGAGCTTCTGACCGTCGGCGCCACTGAATGGGTGCTCGTGGACTACGAAAGGCGCACGCCCGTGCAGATCCCCGAGGAGATGCGCGCGTCGTTCAGGCTCGTTGCGCCCGACGCGGAGGTTCTCAGGGACATGGGCATCCGGCGGATGGTCCGCTTTGCGCCGAGTCCCGGACTCGCCGCGGCGTCCAAATGAGGAATTATGGAATATACCGTCAAAATTGAAGATGTCACATTCGGCTATGGCGATCGCCTGATCCTGCAGAACGTGTCCATGAAGTTCGGCGCCGGCAAGGTCGTCGCGATCATGGGGGGGTCGGGCATGGGCAAGACGACGCTGCTCAAGCTGATCGGCGGCCTGCTGACGCCTCAGGGCGGCAGGGTCGAGGTGACGGGCGAAACGCTCGATCCCTCGAACCAGAAGCGCCTCTACCGCATCCGCCGCCGCATGGGCATGCTCTTCCAGTTCGGTGCGCTCTTCACCGACCTTTCGGTCTTCGACAACGTTGCCTTCCCGATGCGCGAGCAGACGGATCTCGACGAGGAGACCATTCGGGATCTGGTGCTCATGAAGCTCAATGCCGTGGGCCTGAGGGGCGCCGCGCACCTGATGCCCTCCGAGATCTCGGGCGGCATGGCGCGCCGCGTTGCGCTCGCACGTGCGATTGCGCTCGACCCCGCGCTCATCATGTACGACGAGCCGTTCGCGGGCCTTGATCCGATTTCGCTCGGCGTCACCGCCAACCTGATCCGCAAGCTCAACGATGCGCTGCACTCCACGTCTGTCATCGTGACCCACGACGTCGTCGAAACGTTCGAGATCGCCGACTACGTCTACATGATCAATGCGGGCCGCGTGGCGGCCGAGGGCTCTCCCGAGGAGCTGTGCCGTTCCGAGGAGCCGTTCGTCAAGCAGTTCATCAATGCGCTTCCCGACGGTCCCGTCCGCTTCCACTACCCGGCCAACAGCATCGAGGCCTGCTTCGGAGGAGAGGAAAGATGAGAAAGCTCCTCACGGCAATCGGCCGCTTCGTGGTCGGACTCTTCTGCAGGGTCGGCCGATTCGGGATCTTCTCTTGGACGCTTCTGATGCGGCTGGGCGGCGCAAGGCTCAGCCACGTCGTTCAGCAGATCCACTTCATCGGCAACTACTCGCTTCTCATCATTGCGGTTTCGGGCCTCTTCGTGGGCTTCGTGCTCGGCCTTCAGGGCTACTACGTGCTCGTCACCTACGGCAGCGAGCAGGCGCTCGGCACCATGGTCGCGCTCTCCCTTGTGCGAGAGCTCGGCCCCGCCGTGACGGCGCTGCTCTTCGCGGGCCGGGCGGGCACTGCGCTCACCGCTGAAATCGGCCTCATGCGCGCGGGCGAGCAGCTCGCGGCCATGGAGATGATGGGCGTCGACCCGGTCCGCCGCGTCCTCGCCCCCCGATTCATCGGCGCCTTCGTGGCGATGCCCGTGCTGGCAACGATCTTCTCGGCCGTGGGCATCATGGGCGCCTGGTTTGTGGGCGTGGAGATGATCGGCACCGACGGCGGCGCGTTCTGGAGCCAGATGCAGAGCGCAGTCGACGTCTGGCACGACATCGGCAACGGCTTCATCAAGAGCGTGGTCTTCGGCGTTGCCGTCGCGCTCGTCGCACTTTTCAACGGGTATGCCGCCCGTCCGACACCGGAAGGCGTCTCCAGAGCCACGACGAGCACCGTGGTGGTGGCTTCGCTTCTCGTGCTCGGCCTTGACTTCATCATGACGGCGTGGATGTTTACGACCGTGTAAGCGAATGGGGAATTTTTAAAATGGACAAGAATCGCACACTCGAGTTTTACGTCGGGATCTTCGTGTTCCTCGGCTTTGCTGCCATGCTGTTCATGGCACTGCAGGCGGCCAACCTCGGCAGCTTCACGGGCAGCGGCAAGACGATCAGCGTCACGGCCGCCTTCGACAACATCGGCGGCCTCAAGGCCCGCGCCGCAGTGAAGTCTGCGGGCGTCGTGGTGGGCCGCGTGCAGTCCGTCGTTTTCGATCCCGAGTCCTTCCAGGCGAAGGTCACGATGGATCTCGACGCCGCCTATCCCTTCCCGGCCGACTCCTCGGCCAAGATCCTGACTTCGGGTCTTCTCGGCGAACAGTACGTCGGCCTTGAGGCCGGCGCCGACGAGGAGAACCTGAAGAACGGCGATGAAATCCGCCGCACCCAGAGTGCGGTCGTACTCGAAACCCTGATCAGCCAGTTCCTCTACAACACGGCGGAAAAGACCGGAAAGGAATGAAGCACGGGGTCACAAAAATGAAAAACACGAAAATCCTCATTCTTACTCTCAGTGCCTTATCGTTGGGACTGTCGGGCTGCGCGAACGTGCCCCCCGATGCCGGACAGAATCCCGAGGACCCGTACGAGGCATTCAACCGCAACATGCACGCGTTCAACGTGATGGTCGACGATGCGGCGCTCAAGCCCGTCACGAAGGGCTATCGCTGGGTGACGCCGCAGTTCGTCCAGGACGGCGTCTCCAACGCGATCGACAACCTCGGCGAAGTGAACAACACGCTCAACAACGTGCTGCAGGGCAAGGTGGATCAGGGCATCACGTCCGCGTTCCGCTTCATGCTCAATTCCACGATCGGCGTGTTCGGTCTCTTCGACGTGGCGACCTGGGTCGGCATGGAAAGGGCTCCCGAAGACTTCGGCCAGACGCTCGGCGTCTGGGGCGTGCCTGAGGGCCCGTATTTCGAGCTGCCGCTTCTCGGTCCCTCGGGCGGACGCGACATCTTCAAGTGGCCCGTGCAGACCGCCACCAATCCCATCACCTATCTGACGTGGGACGAGTGGGAGTGGAGCACGGCGTATGCGGTCGTCGACGCGGTCGACACCCGCTCCCGCATGATGGACGCAGGTCTTGACGACATGCGCGCCAACGTGGTCGACGAGTACGTTGCGATCCGCGACGCCTACCGTCAGTCGCGCCGCATGGCCGTTGCCGACGGTCAGATCGACGAGGATGCCCAGCTCAACAGTCTGACGCCCTTGAGTTTTGACGACGAGGAGGCCGAGGACGACGCCGGCAAGCCGGCTGAAACGGACAAGGAAAAGTAATCATGCAGAGACGTACTTTGGTTCTCGGCGGCGCCTGCGGCCTCGCGCTTGCGGCCATGCCCGCCCTTGCGGCCGAGGCCGTCGATCCCTTTGAGTGGATCGTCGCCCTCAACAACAGCATTCTTGACGAGATCCGCGCGGATCCCAAGCTGCACTCGGGTGATCAGACGGCGCTTCAGGCGCTCGTCGACCGTCGCGTCATGGCGGCCGCGGACTTTGCGATGATGACGCGCATGACGATCGGCCCGAAGTGGCGAAAGGCCACGAAGGAAGAACGCCAACGCCTGATGGACGGCTTCGAGAAGCTGCTCATCCGCGTCTACTCCGGCGCCCTCAAGACCGTGACGGACCACAAGTGCGAACTCCGTCCGACCCGCAACAGGACGATCAAGGACGAGATGGTCATCCGCACCATCCTCAAGTCGACGGGCAATCCTGACATCGGCATCGACTTCCGCATCTACCGCGACAAGGCGGGCGAGTGGAAGATCGTCGACGTCAACGTCGAGGGCATCTGGATGGTTGAGAACTACCGCTCGCAGTTCGCCTCCACCCTCAACACCGAAGGAATTCCCGGTCTGATCAAGCTCCTCGAGGAGAAGGCCGACGGTCTGGTCGATGCCAATGCCCACAAGGTGCAGTAAGCCATGAAGTTCGGAACTGAGAGCATTACCTTCCGCGAGGCTAAGAAGGCCAAGGACGACATTGCCATCGCCGTGCGAAACGGCGACTTCGTGCTCGACTTCGAGGGCGTGCATCGCATCGACAGTACGGTTCTCGCGCTCTCGCTACACATGTTGCGCGAGGCGAAGAAGGCGGGGAGCACGCTCCGCATTCTGTCGGCGCCGAGGGGCTTTGCGGATCTGGTGAAGCTCTACGGGCTTGAGACGCTTCTCATGCCGGCCCTTGAAGAGGTGTGACGGCGGTGCAGGCGGACTGAATGGACGGCGCGGGTTTGAACCCGCGCCTTTTCTTGGGCGCGGAGTCCCTCCCGTCGCCTCCGATACAATTGAAGCCGCAAGCGGATTCTCCGCCGACGCCTGCCCGATTGTGGTAGCGTTCAAAGATCGGGTCCGCGCAGCGAATGAAGACAAACACCCCTACAGACCAAAGAAATTCCAAAATCATGCAACAGCTCAGAATCAACGGAGGCAACCGCCTCGTGGGCGAAGTCCGCGCGTCCGGCGCCAAGAACGCCGCACTTCCCATCCTTGCGGCGGCGCTGCTCACGGCGGATGATCTGGTGCTTCACAACGTGCCGGACCTGGCCGACGTGCGCACGATGCTCAAGCTCCTCGAGGGCATGGGCGTCAAGGTGACGCGGTCGGGCACGGACGTGACGCTCAATGCAGGCAACGTGACGAGCACGAAGGCTCCGTACGAGCTCGTGAAGACGATGCGCGCCTCCGTGCTGACGCTCTGCCCGCTTGCCGCGCGCTTCGGAAGCGCCGAGGTGAGCCTGCCTGGCGGCTGCGCCATCGGCGCCCGCCCCGTGGACCAGCACATCCGCGGCCTGCGCCAGCTTGGCGCGACTGTGGACATCGACCACGGATATGTTCGTGCGACGGCGCAGCGCCTCAAGGGCGCGCACATCGTGACCGACATGGTCACGGTGACCGGCACGGAGAATCTGGTGATGGCCGCCGTGCTCGCCGAGGGCGAGACGGTGATCGAAAATGCCGCCCGCGAGCCCGAGGTGGTCGATCTGTGCGACTGCCTCAACGCCATGGGAGCGCACATCACCGGCGCGGGCACGCCTGTGATTAGCATCGAGGGCGTCGAGCGCCTGCACGGCGCCGAGCACACGGTCATCGCCGACCGCATTGAAGCCGGATCCTTCCTCGTCGCAGGCGTGGTGACGCAGGGCGACGTGCTGGTGACCCACTGCCAGCCCTCCCAAATGGAGGTGGTGCTCGACAAGCTCCGCGCCACGGGCGCCGTGCTCGACATCGGCGCCGACTGGGTGCGCGTGCGCATGACGGGCCGTCCGAAGCCCGTTTCCATCCGCACGGTGCCGCATCCCGGCTTTCCCACCGACATGCAGGCGCAGTTCATGACGCTCAACTGCTTTGCCGAAGGGACCGCCAACATCACTGAGACTATCTTCGAGAACCGCTTCATGCACGTGCCGGAGCTCTGCCGCATGGGCGCCCACATCACGATCGAAGGCCATACGGCCATCGTTGAGGGCGTTGCGCAGCTCACGGGCACGACGATCATGGCGACCGATCTGCGCGCCTCCGCCTCGCTCGTCATTGCGGCGCTCGCGGCTCAGGGCTCGAGTACAGTGGACAGGATCTACCATCTGGACCGCGGCTATGAACGCATGGAGGAGAAGCTCCGCGCGCTCGGCGCCGACATTGTCCGCATTGATGTCTGAACTTGAAATAAAGACCTGACTCATAAGGAGTTTGAGATGAACTGGATTGATGAAGTTAACTTCAACGAAGAGGGCCTCGTGCCCGTCATCGTTCAGGACGTGAAGACCAGCCGCGTTCTGATGCTCGGCTGGGCCAACAGGGAGGCGCTCGAGTCGACCGTCGCCACCGGTCGCGGCGTCTACTTCTCGCGCTCCAGAGGACAGGTCTGGTGCAAGGGCGAGTCGTCCGGCAACCATCAGGTCGTGGTGGGCATGCAGCTCGCCACGGATGGCCAGTCCGTCATCTACCGCGTGGACCCGCAGGGCGGCGTCGCGTCCCATACGGGACATGCGAGCTGCTACTGGCGCGAACTCGTGCCGGGCGGCTGGCGCGAGTGCGAGCCTGTCGTGCGCGCGCCCGAGGACATGTACGAAAAATGACATCCTCCCGGGTGGAAATACTTGAATTTGTAAAGATGCGGGGAAATCCCCCGTTTGCGTCGAAACCTATACCGAAGTAGGTGGCGTGGATGGGTAATTCCCTCCATAATTCAAGCGCTTTGTCTGGCAATGGTAAGCTACGTGTAACCCAGGCCAGTAAAATGCTATGACAGGGTGCGAAATGAGCGCGATCCCGTCTTTTGCCCGGGAACGGCTCTCTTCTTCCAGAGGTTTACATGCAGCTTGACGATTGCTTGTTCTGCCGCATCGCCCGTGGCGAAATTCCGGCAGCCAAAGTTTATGAAGATGATGAAGTACTGGCCTTCAAGGACATCCATCCGAAGGCTCCCGTGCACTTCCTGATCATTCCCAAGAAGCACATTCAGTCTCTGGCTCACGCCGAGCCGGAGGACAACGCTCTTTTGGGTAAAATGCTTGGGTTGACTCGAAAGTTGGCCATGCAGGAAGGTGCCGTCAACGGTTTCCGCGTCATCATCAACACTGGCCGTGACGGCGGTCAGGAAGTCGATCACTTACACATTCATGTTCTGGGCGGTCCTCAGCCTTGGACGAAATAAGGAGTAAAAAATGGGTTCCCTTTCTGTTTGGCACTGGCTGATCGTTCTCGTCATCGTCGTGCTGGTTTTCGGTACCGGTAAGCTCAAGAACATGGGCAAGGACCTTGGCGGCGCCATCAAGGGCTTCAAGGAAGGCATGAAGGAAGGCGACGACGACAAGTCCGACGCGAAGAAGGAAATCGCCCAGGACAAGAACACGGTCGACGTCGAAGCCAAGGATAAGACCAACGCTTCTTGATCCGCACGGCCCTGACGGGCCATGTGGCTTGCCGCACTGACGGCGTGTCTGTCAGTGCTGGCGCTTAAGCTAACGGCCGCGGCAGTCTCAGGGGCTGACCGCGGCTCTTTAGTGAAAGACAGGAATAATCATGTTTGACTTTGGTTTCAGTGAGATGCTGGTGATCGGTGTGATCGCCCTCGTGGTCCTCGGACCAGAGCGTCTCCCCGTGGTCGCACGCACAGCCGGCGAATGGGTCGGAAAGGCCCAGCGCTTTGTCGCCCAGGTGAAGTCGGACATCGACCGCGAAACGGAGCTCTCCGAACTTAAACGCATTCAGGACGAGGCCAAGGCTCTTGCCGACGACGTCAAGTCGACGGTCGAGAAGTCGGCCGCCCAGATTGAAAGCGACGTCAAGTCTGCCGCCGGCGAAGCCAAGGCCGTCGCCGAAAAGACCCAGGACAACCTCAAGGAAATTGAGGAGACTGCGTCCGGCCAGACTACCGTGATGTCCAACGACGAGATCTCGGACTTCTACGGCTGGGGCGACAATTCGGACGGTCCGGCCGCCGAACCCATGTACAAGTGGGAGGAGCCCAAGACCTTCACGAAGCGCTATCATGCGGGTCCGTCGGTTGACGAGCTTGCGCAGGAAATCGCCAAGCTTCGCCGCGAACTCGGTCTTCGCGAAGCCCAGATGGGCGGCAGCAACCGTCGTCTGGCTTCCCGTGCGCGCACGAACCGTCCGCGCATCTACCGATAAAGAACAATCATGGCTGAAAACAACAAACTACTTGAGGCGCCGGACGATCCCGCGAACGAGCAGCCGCTCGTCAGCCACCTGATCGAATTGCGCAACCGCACGGTCAAGGCGTCGATTGCTGTTCTGGTCATCTTCGCCTGCCTCTCGCCCTTCATGAAGCAGATCTTCGACTTCCTGAGCCAGCCGCTCATGGTCGCCCTGCCTCAGGGCGTGAAGCTTCTGGCCACGGGCGTGGTGGCGCCGTTCATGGTGCCGCTCAAGGTGACGCTCTTCGTGGCGTTCCTCATCGCGCTGCCGTACGTGCTCTATCAGCTGTGGGCGTATGTGGCGCCGGCGCTCTACAGGCGCGAGAAGCGCCTCGCGCTTCCGATTCTGGTCTCCTCGATCGTGATGTTCGCCGTGGGCATGGCCTACTGCTACTTCATCGTGTTCCGCATGGTGTTCCAGTTCATCGCAGGCTTCTCGCCCGACAGCGTGAACTTCGCGCCTGACATCGACTCCTACTTCAGCTTTGTGCTGACGATGTTCGTCGCCTTCGGTCTCACGTTTGAAGTGCCGATCGTCGTGATGGTGCTCAATCACGTCGGGCTCGCCAGCTACGAAAAGCTCGTGAAGGCCCGTCCCTTCGTGATCGTCGGCGCCTTCGTGATCGCCGCCATCTTCACGCCGCCCGACGTGCTCTCGCAGCTGCTTCTCGCTCTTCCGCTCGTGATCCTCTTCCAGGCCGGCATCTGGCTCGTGAAGTTCTTCGGAAAGTCGCAGGACGAGATCGACGGCATGCCCAAGGATGATGAGGACGAGGAGTAAGCTTCCGGCTCATGCATGAAAAAAAGCGCATTCCCAGAGGGATGCGCTTTTTTCTTTGGGCCTTGGATTCGTCAGATCGTGTTGATCGCGGCGGGGCCTGCCTTTTCGCGTTCGCGCGCGTTCTTCGGACGGGCGGTTGGCGTCACGGTCAGCGTGAGGGTCTGCGCGCCTCGCACCACCGTCAGCTCGGCGGGTTCGCCCGGCTTGAGGCGGGCGATGAGCTGCTGGAGGCGGTTGACGCCGAGGATCTCCTCGCCGTTGAGGCTCTTTACGATGTCGAATGCACGAAGGCCCGCCCTGCCTGCGGGGCTCTTGCCGAGCACGTGACTCACCATCACGCCTCGGGTGACGGTGAGACCGAGGTCCATGGCGAATTCACGCGAGAGCTGGCGGGGCACGAAGCCAAGATAGCCGCGTTCAACGGTTTTGCCCTCCATGAGGCTCGGAAGCACGCGGCTGATGATCGAGCTCGGAATCGCAAAACCGATGCCGATGAAGCCGTCCGACTGCTCGGGCGAAAAGATGGCCGTGTTGATGCCGATGAGCTCGCCCTCGGTGTTGACGAGCGCGCCGCCCGAATTGCCCTGGTTGATGGCGGCGTCCGTCTGGATGAAGTCCTCATAGCTGTTGAGGCCGAGCCCGTGGCGCCCAAGGGCCGAAATGATGCCCGAGGTGACCGTCTGGCCGACGTCGAAGGGGTTCCCGATGGCAAGCACGGACTGGCCGACCTTGAGCTTCGAGGTGTCGCCGAGACCGATGAAGGGCAGGCCGCTCTCGCCGGAAATCTTGATGAGGGCAAGGTCGGTTTCGGGGTCGCTGCCTACCAGCACGGCTTCAGCCTGTCCGCTGTCGGGCAGGCCGACATAGAGTCCCTGGATCGAAGCGACGACGTGGTAGTTCGTGAGCACGAAGCCGTCGGACGAGACGAGGACGCCGCTGCCGAGCGTGTTGAAGTCCTCTTCAGGAAGGCTGTTCCAGTTGGTGCCGATCTGCTCGGCACGCTTTCCCGGGGTGGCATGCCGTGCAAAAATAGTGACGACGGCGGGAGCCGCACGTTCGACGGCGCTGCTGAAGTCGGGAATGTGCACGGCCTCCTGTGCAGGCGCGAACGGACGCCAGTCCGTGACGGTGATCAGACCGACCGCAATGCCCGCCGACACGGTGACGGCTTGTGCAAAAATGAGCCACAGCTTGCGGATCATCGAACGGAACCTCCGAGCGGAAGGCTCAGGAACAGCAAATGGGAGTAGATCATTATGCAGACTCAAGCCCTGATTGAACATTTGAACGCTTATCTTAACGCGGCGTCATTCAAAGACTACGCTCCGAACGGCCTTCAGGTCGAGGGAAAGCCCGAAATTCATCGCATCGTGCTTGGCGTCAGCGCAAGCCAGGCGCTCATCGACCATGCCTGCAGCATGGGGGCGGACTGCATTCTCGTGCACCATGGTTGGTTCTGGAAGGGCGAGCGCTCCGAAGTGGTCGGCATGAAGCAGCGCCGCCTCAAGGCGCTCCTGAAGAACGACATCAATCTCATCGCCTATCACCTGCCTCTTGATGCGCATGAGGAGGTCGGCAACAACGCCGAGATCGCGAGGGTGCTCGGACTCGAGATCGAGCAGAGGGCGGGGAGCCTCGAACTTCTTTGCGTGGGCCGCCCGAAGGACGGTTCCGTGCCCGTCGAGGCTTTCGTCGAGCGCGTCGCCGCAGCGTTCGGGGGCATTCGCGTGCGCGTGGGCGAGGCCGGCGCCGAGGTCCGCCGCGTGGGCTGGTGTTCGGGAGCAGCGCAGGACGAGCTCGTCGAGGCCGCCTCTCTCGGCTGCGACGTCTACATCTCGGGCGAGATCTCCGAGCGCACGACCTACGAGGCAAGGGAGAACGGCATCCTCTACCTCGCCTGCGGCCATCACGCGACCGAAACGCTCGGCATCCGCGCCCTCGGCAGGCATATCAAGAACCTGTGGCCCGAACTCGAGATTTTCTGGTTTGATGACGAAAATCCGGTCTGACCTTCCTGCTTGAAATCCGGTTACATTTCTCCTAATGACTAGGGTGACAGTCGAATATAAAGATGCAAAATCAATACAAGTAGAAAAGAGTGGGCGCTTCCGCTAAAATGAAAAATCCAGTGCTCTTCGATTCTCGAAGAGCGCATCGACAGTGTGTTCAAAGGATAAGATCTTATGATGGTGCTTTACTCGGGCATGACCTGCCCGTTCTCTCACAGCTGCCGCTTCGTGCTTTTCGAAAAGGGCTGCGAGTTCGAGATTCAGGATATTGACATGTTCCAGCCGATCGATGTCAGTTCCCTCAATCCTTACGGTGAAGTGCCGATCCTTCGCGAACGTGAGCTGACGCTTTACCAGGCCGAAGTGATCAACATGTACATCGACGACCGCTTCCCGCATCCGCAGCTGATGCCGCCTGATCCGATGCACCGCGCCCGCGCCCGTCTCTTCCTCTACATTCTCAACCGCGAGATATTCTCCCAGGTCCGCATTCTTGAGAACCGTACTCTGAGCGAAGAGATGCACGACAATGCCCGCCACAAGCTGCACGACCAGCTTTCCGTCATCGGCAGCCGTCTGACGAACGGCATGTACCTGCTTGGCGAAGAGTTCTCGTTGCTCGACATCATGCTCGCTCCGGTGCTCTGGCGCCTGTCCCACTACGGCATCGAGCTGCCGCGCAGCGCCGCGCCGCTGATGACCTACGGCGAACGCCTCTTCTCGCGCCCTGCCTTCATCGACTCGATGACGCCGTCCGAGCGCGTGATGCGCCGCTGATCGGCTGAGGCAGTGCCGGGAGGCAAAGGCTCCCGGCGCGCCCCGATTCTCAGGGGAACGGCCGCCGGCCCCTAGTGCCGCCGGCCGTTTTGCTTTGATCTCGCACTTCTTTTTGGAGGCATCCTTCAAATGACCACTCAGACGACGGAACCGAGGCCGATGAAGCCGTATCTGATCAATGCGGTTCTCGACTACTGCCGCGATACGGGTACGACGCCCTACGTCATGGTGGCGGTGGATCATGCCTGCCGCGTACCGCAGGAATACGTGCGCGACGGCCGCATCATCTTCGACCTCACGGACGAGGCCGTGAACAGGCTTGCCATTTCGGACACCGAGCTCACCTTTCAGGCCCGCTTCGGTGAGAACAACGAGATCTTCGACGTGCTTGTGCCGCTCAACCGCATCATCGCCGTGACGCCTCTCGAGTGCCAGCAGTTCGCCCTTCATTTCGAAGTGACGGAGACGCCCGTCGAGGAGCCCGAGGAGGCGCCTGCACAGCCCGCCCCCGGCGTTCGCCGCCCGATGCGCGTAAAGTGATGCTCGGAAAGCAGGAAATGCTATAATCAAATGCTTTTCAAGCCTCTTTAGCTCAGTTGGTAGAGCAACCGCCTTGTAAGCGGTAGGTCATCTGTTCGAGTCAGATAAGGGGCACCAAATTCGGATCCCGTACCGTCTCAGGCGGTGCGGGATTTCTTTTGCCCAAGGGCCGACACAAGAAAGGCCCCGCTTGTTTGTGCGGAGCCTTGAATCGCGGTCGACCTGACTCAGTCGTCGGCCTTTCGTCCCATCGTCACCCTGTCGTTTCCGCCGTAGTCGCGGACGGTTCGGACCGCTGCTAGACCGACGGAGCGGAAGAGTGCGGCGACGTCGGGGGCCTGGTCCCAGCCGTGCTCGACGAGAAGCCAGCCGCCGTGGCGGAGGTGGCTCATCGCATGGGCTGCGATTTCCTCGAGGCAGGAGAGGCCGTTTCCACTGTCGGTCAGGGCTCCCTGAGGTTCATGACGAAGGGCGGGCAGATGCTCGTCGTCGCTGCGGATGTAGGGGGGATTGCTCACGATGAGATCGTAGCGTGCGCCTTCGGGGACGGCCTCCCACCAGGAGCCTTTGCGGAATTCGACTTCGGCGCCCAGCGCCTCGGCGTTGCCGCGGGCAATGGCGAGAGCCTCTTCGGAGACGTCCGTGGCGGTCACGCGCGCCCCGGGGCACTCCTTGGCGAGCGTCACGGCAATGCAGCCGCTGCCCGTGCCCATGTCGAGGATCTCGGGCTTTTCGGGGGCGACGATCAGGGCCTGCTCAATGAGGACCTCCGTGTCGGGACGCGGAATGAGAACGTTGTGGTCGACCGTGAAGTAACGGCCGAAGAACTCCTGACGGCCGGTAAGGTAGGCGACGGGCACGCCGTCAAGGCGCATGGAAACGTAGACGTCGAACGTCATGAGCGTGGTGTCGGGAAGCTCTTCGTCATCGTGGGCGATCAGATATTCCTTGGGCTTGCCCAGAATGTGGGCGAGAAGGATCATCGCCTCGAAGCGCCCGATCTTGGGGGTCGCTTCGCCGATCAGGGCGCGGATGGTGTTGAGCTTGACTTCGTTCATGACGCGATACGTACTTTGTTAGGCCAGCGCGGCGAGCTGCTCCGCCTGGTGCTGTGTGGTCAGAGCCGTGATGATCTCCTCGAGATCACCGTTCATGATAGCCTCAAGGCGATAGAGCGTGAGGTTGATGCGGTGGTCGGTCACGCGGCCCTGAGGGTAATTGTACGTGCGGATTCTTTCGGAGCGGTCCCCCGAGCCGATCAGGCTCTTGCGCTCGCTCGCCTCCTTGGCCTGCTGCTCGGCCACCTGGGCGGCATGGAGGCGGGAGGCAAGGACGGCCATGGCGCGCGCCTTGTTCTGGGTCTGGCTTCGCTCGTCCTGACACTCGACGACCATGCCCGTGGGCAGGTGGGTGATTCGGACGGCTGAGTCCGTCTTCTGAACGTGCTGGCCGCCGGCGCCCGAGGCACGGAAGACGTCGATGCGAAGGTCGGCTGGGTTGAGGTTCACTTCGCCGATTTCATCAAGCTCGGGCAGAACGGCGACGGTGCATGCGGACGTGTGGACGCGCCCCTGACTTTCGGTTGCAGGCACGCGCTGCACGCGGTGACCGCCGGACTCGAACTTGAGCTTGGAATAGGCGCCCTCGCCGATGATGCGGACAATGACCTCCTTGTAGCCGCCGAGCTCGCTGTCGTTCTTGGAGACGATCTCCGTCTGCCAGCGGTGGTCTTCGGCATAGCGCAGGTACATGCGCAGAAGGTCGCCCGCAAAGAGGGCGGACTCGTCGCCGCCTGTGCCCGCACGGATTTCAAGGAAGATGTTGCGGCTGTCGTTGGGGTCCTTGGGTAGAAGCAGGATCTGAAGCTCGTGCTCGATGACTTCGAGTTTCTTCTGGGCCTCCAGAATCTCCTCCTGAGCGAACGCCTTCATTTCGGGGTCCTCAAGCATTCCCTGAGCAGTGCTGATGTCCATGTCGACGGACTCGAGCTCGAGATGCTTCTTCACGACGGGCTCAATGTCGGCACGCTCCTTCGTGAGTGCGCGAAACTTCGACATGTCGCTGGCGCAGGCAGGGTCGGCGAGCATGCCGTCGATTTCCTCGAGACGGCGGGCAAGCTGGCGGAGTTTGGAACGCATGTTGTCGTTGATCATGATGGCGTTGTCTGTCGATGAAGGCGTGTGGGCCGCAGTCGTGCAGCCGGAGAATTCAGGCCTAAAGAATATCAAAAAAATAAGAGGAACCCGCAGGTTCCTCTTGGTGTGTCAGGGTTGTCCGCCTCAGCGGTCGTGACGGCGGTAGAAGCGGTTGAGCAGGCGCTCCATGAGATCGCGGTCCTCGTCGTCGAGGCCCTCGCCGTTGCGCAGCAGGATCGTCGGATCGTGCGTGAGCTTGTTGGTGAGGCCGTAGGCGAGCATCTGCAGGACCTCCTCGGGGCTGTCGCCGTGATGGAGGTGGCGCAGGGCGCGCGCGAGCTCGGCTTCGGCAAGAAGGTGCGCTCGGTCGCGAAGCGACTGAATGAAGGGGACGGTCTCGCGCTGGCGGAGCCATTCGGCGAAGTCGCTCATGCGCAGGCTGATGATGGTTTCGGCCTGGGTGATGGCGGCCTGTCGGCTTGCCATGCCCTGGTTGACCACCTTGCCGAGGTCGTCGACGGTGTAGACGTACACGTCGTCGAGACGATCGATCTCGGGCTCGACGTCACGGGGAACGGCAAGGTCGACGATGAACATCGGACGGTGCTTGCGTTCATTGATGGCGCGCTCGATCATGCCCAGACCGATGATCGGCAGGGCGGAGGCCGTGCAGGAGACGATGATGTCGTAGCCGGCAATCTTCTCGGGCAGGTCGGCAAGACGGATGGCGTCGGCGTGCACGGTGCGTGCGAGAACCTGACCGCGCTCGAGCGTGCGGTTCGCGATCGTGATGGACTTGGGCTGCTGCGCGGCAAAGTGGGCTGCGCAGAGCTCGATCATTTCGCCCGCACCCACGAAGAGGACGCGCTCGTCCTTGAGGCTGCCGAAGAGACGAAGCGCCAGGCGCACAGCGGCGGCCGCGAGACTCACGGAGTTGGCGCCGATGGCGGTGGCGGTGCGGACTTCCTTGGCAACCGTGAAGGTGGACTGGAAAAGATGGTTGAGCATCGTGCCCAGGCCGTGTGCGTCACGGGCCATCTTCTCGGCCTTCTTCATCTGACCGACGATCTGTGTTTCGCCGAGCACCATGGAGTCGAGGCCGGAGGCCACTCGGAAGGTGTGCTTGGCGGCCTCTTCCTGCGTGAACGTATAGATGTGAGGCTCGAGTTCGGAGCGGCTGACGTTCTTGCGTTCGCAGATGAAGCCGAGCACGGAGTCTCTGGCGGCGTCCGTGTCTTCGGCGGCGCAGTAGATTTCGGTTCGGTTGCAGGTGGACAGAATGGCGGCTTCGTGAATGCCGCCCATCTGCGTGCTGGAGAACCGCTCGCGCATGTGGCCGATGGTTTCGGCGATTTCTTCGGGACCAAAGGCTACGCGCTCGCGGACGGAAACCGGAGCGGTAGTATGGTTGAGACCTATAGCAAGAAGATGCATCGCGTCGGGGATGGGAAAGAGGAGCGCAACGAAAAAGTTGCAACAATGTTTAATAATGCGCGAATTATATAGGGCTCAACGTTGTGTATAGCTTAAGAAGGAAGCACTTGCAGGAGGAGCGTCATGCGTGATGAGTGGGCGGATCCCGCGGCGGGTGAACTGGCGCTGGCGGCCAGGCGGGCCCGCGAGGAAGTGAAGCGGCGCGCGCTTTTGAGCGCAGGCGCCGTGCTTGTGCCGCTGCCGGGGCTCGATGTGGCGGTGGATGTCGGCGTGCTGGTGAGCATGATGAACGCCGTCAACCGTGCCTTCTGCCTGAGTCCCGATCAGATCGAGAGGCTCGGCATGGAGGAGCGCGTGGCGGTTTACGAGGCTCTTTCGGGCGTCGGCGCCGTGATGGCGGGCAAATCCGTGACGGGCGTCGCAGCGCTTACAATTGCGAAGCAGCTCGGCAGCCGATGGTGCGCGGGAAAGACCGCCCGCTGGGTGCCGATTGTCGGACAGGGTGCTGCGGCGGCTCTCTCCTACGGCCTCGTCAAGTGGCTCGGAGAGCAGCACGTCCGTGAATGCCTTGCGGTGCGAAGCCGCGTGGCCGCACTCCTGCCTTATGAAAAGGACAGCTTGAAGAAAAACGCACAACAATCATGAGTGAAACGAATGCAATGCAGCCCGCCCGCAGGGGCGCGGCCATGGTTCTCTTTTCCGGTGGCCAGGACTCCACGACGTGCCTTGCATGGGCTCTCTCGCGCTTCGAGAGGGTGGAGACTCTGGGGTTTGACTACGGTCAGCGCCATGCGGTCGAGCTCGAGTGCAGGAAGACCGTGCTCGAGAAGCTCCGCGCCTTCAGGCCCGAATGGGTGCAGAGGCTCGGCGAGGACCACATGCTGGACATGGGGCTTCTCGGCCAGATCAGCGACTGCGCGCTGACGCGCGAACAGGAGCTTCGCTTCATGGAGAACAACATCCCCAACACCTTTGTGCCCGCAAGGAACCTTCTGTTCTTCACGTTTGCGGCCGCGCTCGCTTACAGAAGAGGCATTGAAACGCTCGTGGGCGGCATGTGCGAAACCGACTATTCCGGATATGCCGACTGCCGCGACAACACATTGAAGAGCCTGCAGGTCTCGCTTTCGCTTGGCCTCGATGCGCCGATGGTCATTGAGACACCCCTCATGTGGCTCGACAAGGCTCAGACCTGGATGCTAGCGGAAGCGCTTGGTGGCAGGGAACTGGTCGACTTGATCCGTCTTGACACGCACACCTGCTATCTGGGCGATCATGAGCACGTTCATGAGTGGGGCTACGGCTGCGGAACGTGTCCTGCCTGTCAGCTTCGCGCAAAGGGCTGGGAGCGATATTGCGACCGATGACGGGCTGACAATCGGGGAGGAATCCTTGAGAGAACGGACGTGGCCGGGAGGCGCGTCCGTTTTTGCCGTCCGAGCGGAGGGAAGGGGAAACTGTGGATACAAAAAAAGCAGGCCGTCTTCACAGTCTGCTTCTTGCAGTATGGTGGCTGGGGACGGAATCGAACCGCCGACACGCGGATTTTCAATCCGCTGCTCTACCAACTGAGCTACCCAGCCGCGCAAATTAGACGACCATTATATGCCCGCCTTTCGAAAAAGGCAATAGTACGGTCGTAAAAGAGGTGGATTGTACCGTAAATTTGGTATGTACGGCGTACTTGCTCGATGCGGGAGGGCAGGCGAAGCGCGTGTGGTGCAGTGGACTGCGCGGATAATCCGGTCCTGAGCGGTTTCCAGAAAGGAAGGTTATGAATCTGAAGAACATGACCAAGTCTGCTGAAGGTACTGTTAAGGATCCGGGCAGGAACCTAAAGCAGAAGAGCGGCTTGAACCGTTCTTTGGCACGCGTTGCGCCCTATGGTATGAGGATGGCCATCCAATGGGCCTTGTTCAAGGCCGACGGACGGCTCATCCTCGTCGATCCGAAGTACACGAGCCAGACTCGTCCCAGGTGCGGATACACGAGTTCAACAAATCGACCTGCGCAGGCGCATTTCGGTTGCCAACTTTGCGGCTGCACTGAAAACGCGGACGTCGCAGGTGCACTCAACGTGCTGAAGAAGAGCCGGACAGGCTCAGTTCGCCCGTCAAGTGAACTTGGCAACAAGTCAGCGGCAGGAACCGTCCTTTTCTTCGCGTCTTGATGCGAATACGAGGAAACCCGGGTATTCACACCCGGAAGGATGTCAAAAAGAAAGTGTTGAGGCGCGTGCCGTTCGGGTAGACTCCGAGAAGGCGGTTCAGCCCGCTCCGACAATTGATCAACGAAGAGATCTTGAAGAACATCATGCTTAAGAAGAGTTTGTTTGTAGCCCTATGTGCGGGCCTTGCCGTCACCGTCTTTGCAGCAACGCCCCAGAGTGTCGAGGATGCGCTCATGCAGACGACCGGCCTCAAGGCGGACGCTGTCCAGAAGTCGCCCGTGCCCGGCATGTGGGAGGTCGTGGTTCAGGACAGGGTGTTCTATGTCGATGATCAGGCGCGCTACGTGCTCTACGGCAGCCTGATCGATACGGTCAAGCAGACGAACCTTACGAATGAACGTCTTCGCGAGCGGTCTCGCGAGCGCTGGAAGGAATGGCCGTTTCAGGATGCTGTCAAACAGGTCTTCGGCAAGGGTGAGCGCGAGGTTGTCGTCTTCTCCGACGCCAACTGCACCTACTGCCGCGCCATGGAGTCGGTCTATGCTCAGGTGGGCAACGTGACGGTCTACACCTTCATCACGCCGATGCTGCGCGGAGAGACGAATGCCCGCGAGATCGTTTGCGCCAAGGATCGCGCCAAGGCCTGGCATGAATGGATGGGCAACAATGTGCGTCCGAACTCCGTTCTGGCGGGTTGCGACACGAGCATGCTGCAGCGCAACCTCGTGCTGGCCAATCGCCTCAACGTGACAGGCGCGCCGACCTTCTTCTTCAAGAGCGGCGACAGGGTGACGGGCGCCATGGCGGCCTCTCAGTTCGAGAAGCTCGTCTCGACGGTGGAATAAGCCTCGAAGTTTTTGACGACAAAAAGGGAGACGTTTCGAACGCCTCCCTTTTTGTCTTTGCGGCCTGCCCTTCGGCGTCAGCGGCGGACCATGATGTCCTCGGGCTTCATGCCGTTGGGTACGAGCACCCAGGAGAATGTGTTGCTCTTCTGGCGGCCAGCAGCCTCGCCGGCCTTGTCGCCGAATCCCCAGAAGTAGTCGAAGCGGATGATGCCGCGAATGGCGCCGCCCGTATCCTGTGCGATGACGGGGCGCACGATCTTCAGAGCGGGGGAGGCCTGAGAGGCGTCGACGATGAAGGGAGTGCCGAGGCGCCAGTAGCGAAGATCGACGGCAACGCTCGCTTCAGGCGTAAGGGGCACGCCCTGAGCACCGAGCGGGCCGAGATCGGGGGAGCCTTTGCGTTCTTCAAAGAAGACGTAGCTGGGATTCTGGGCGAGGGCCTCGTCAACACGAGAAGGATTTTCACGGGCCCAGCGACGGATGCGCTGCATGGAAAGCTCGTGGCTTTTCAGATGGCCTTCGCGGATGAGCCAGGTGCCGATCGAGTGGTACTTGCGGCCGTTCTGGTCGGCAAAGCCCACGCGCATGAAGGTGCCGTCGGGGAGTCTGATGCGGCCCGAGCCCTGAATGTGGAGAAAGAAGGCGTCGACGGGATCGTTCACCCAGGCGATGGCGCGGGGCGCAAGATCCGTGCGTTTCTGAATGGTTGCGCGGTCGTCATAGGGCACGACGCGTCGGCCCTCAAGCTTTCCGCGAAGGCGAAGCTCCTTCAGCTGCGGGTAGAGTTCGGCAAGATCGATGACGAGCAGATCGTCCGGCACGCCGTAGATCGGATGGGTGAAGGGAGCGCTTCGCGTGCGGCTGCCGAGCAGCTCGGGCTCGTAGTAGCCTGTCATCAGGCCCGTATCCTGAACGAGCGTCGCGTCATCATTGGCGACGAAGACCTTCCAGGGCGTGAAGTTCGCAAGGAAGAAGCGCTGGGCGCCGATGGGGTCGGTCGCGAGCGCACTTCGACAGACGTCCTCCCAGACGGGGCCTGCCTGCATGACCTCGCAGGAACGCTGGAAGGCTGCGAGTGCAGGCTCCCAGGTGTGGTCCTGAATCTGAGGCAGGCGGTCAAACGAACTCTCCTCAAAGGCGACCTCGGGATGAGCGGGCGGTGCGGGCTTGACCGGCGGCTCGGGCGTCGTGCAGGCGGCAAGGAGCAGTGCAGCGGCAGGCGCCGCAAGGCGGATGAGTCTGGAGAGCATGTTGAGTCGTCTGGAAAGAGAAGGTGGATCGAGTCGCGTGCGTTGATTCTAGGCGAAAAGATAGGGACGGTTGAAAAAAATGAAAGGTGCGGGACGGGCCCTGAGTCCGACGACGGCTCTCGCTATACAATGAACCCTGTCAACATTCGTCACCCGCATTCCATGCGGAGAAGGAACTTTCAATCATGCGACTTTGCCGAATTGCCCCTTCCATTCTTTCCGCCGACTTCGCCCGTCTCGGGCAGGAGGTGAGCGACGTTGTCGAAGGCGGCGCCGACTGGATCCACTTCGACGTGATGGACAACCACTACGTTCCGAATCTGACCGTTGGCCCGCTCGTGCTCAAGGCAATTCGTCCGTACTCCAAGGTGCCCGTGGACGTGCATCTGATGGTCGAGCCCGTTGACGAGCTCGTGCCCGCCTTCGCGAAGGCAGGCGCCGACATCATCACGTTCCATTGCGAGGCGTCGAGGCATGTCGACCGCACCCTGCAGCTCATCCGTGACCACGGCATGAAGTCCGGTCTCGTCTTTAATCCTGCAACTCCGCTCACTTATCTCGACTATGAGCTCGATCGCATTGACGTGGTGTTGCTCATGAGCGTGAATCCCGGCTTTGGCGGGCAGAGCTTCATCGGCGCGACGCTCGACAAGATCCGTGCCGTGCGTGAAAAGCTCGATCGCTACGAGGCTGAAACGGGCCGTCGCATCGCGCTTGAAGTAGATGGCGGCATCAAGCCTGCCAATATTGCCGAAGTGGCCCTCGCGGGTGCTGACACCTTTGTTGCCGGCTCCGCTGTTTTCGGGGCGGGCAATGCGGCGGGTTATGCCGACGTGATCTCCAGAATGAAGGCTGCCGTTGCGGCGCTGGAGTAAAGAATGCGACTGGTCAAGGCTGTTCTGTTCGATCTGGACGGCACTCTGGTGGACTCTCTTCCTGAGTTGTACCACGGCGTTCACACCGTATTGTCGGACATGGGGCTCAAGGCGCCGTCCCAGGAGGCGGTGGGCGCCATGATCGGCAGGGGGATCCTCGTGCTTGTTCAGCGTCTCTGTGCCGCTCTGGGCATTGCCGTCGAATCCGAGCAGGGACGCGATTTGTTCGATCGTCTTCTCAAGGCATGGAGTGAGTCGGGCGGCAGGCACATGGCTTTCTATCCCGGGGTGATCGAGGGTGTCGAGCAGCTCAAGGACAAGGGCATCAGGGTGGCGCTTGTGACGAACAAGCAGAGAAGCCTCACGGTCGAATTCCTCCAGTCCCGTGGACTGGAGAGTCTCTTTGACACGGTGGTGGCGGGTGATGACTGCCCGAACAACAAGCCTGCTCCCGACATGCTGATTCGAGCCATGACAGAGATGAACGTCTGTGCGTCGGAAACCGTCATGGTGGGCGACAGCCGGAACGATGCGCTGGCGGGCCGTGCGGCGGGGGTTTCGGTGGCTCTGGTTGAGACCGGATACAACGAGGGCGTAAGCATTGCCGACTGGGCCCGAGAGGCGGGATTCACCCGCGTCTATCCGAGCGCAAGAAAGGTGTGCGAGCGGATCGTGGCCTCAGGCAGACTGTAATTTGTTAAAGGCGCGGATCCTGATCGATCCGCGCGGATGAATCCGGAAGGATCGACGTCAGAGAAATGGATCTGAAGAGAATTTTGCTTTGCGGCCTCGTGCTGGCCGCTGCATCCTTTGCGGCGCACGCTGCCTCTCCCATGGTGGAGATCAACATGTGCTACCAGAAGGCGGGTGATGACGCCGTGAAGATCGGCGCCTGCTTGGAGCAGGAGAGCAAGCTTGTGCAGGCGGAGTACAAGGATGCGGTCGAACGCGTGACGGTTGTCGCGAAAGCCTGGGACAAGCCCAATCGAAACAGGACGCGTTGGGACAAGCTCATGAGGGCCAATCAGGCCTTCGACAACTTCATCAAGCGCGAATGCGACTTCGTGAAGAATACGACCAAGGGAAGCAGTACGCAGGAGAACAATGCGGCGCTTGCCTGCAGGATCAATCTCTACCGCATGCGCACCGACATGCTTGAAAACCGCTACCTGAGTTCGGCAAAGCAATGACGGCGAGCCTGTTTTCTGAAGGCGTCATGCCGGACATGACGTTGCCTGCGGATTCTCTGTGGCATGAACTTGTTGAGGCCTTCATGGCGACGGACAAGGGAAGGCGAGCCGTGGAGCGCGTGGCCGAGGATGTGGCGGCAGGACATCAGGTTTATCCGCCCCGTGTATTCCGTGCCATGGACGAGACGCCGTCGAACGGGGTCAGGGTCGTGATTTTGGGGCAGGACCCCTATCACGGTCCGGGACAGGCCGAAGGGCTTTCCTTTTCCGTGCCCGCAGGCATCAAGGTTCCACCGTCGCTTCGCAACATCAAGAAGGAGTTGCAGAGGGATCTGGGCGTGCCCGTGACTCAGCAGGGATCGCTTCTGTCCTGGGCGCATCAGGGGGTGCTCCTTCTGAATGCCATTCTGACGGTGAGGGGAGGAGAGGCTGCAAGTCACCGCTCCCTGGGCTGGGAGATGCTGACCGACTCGATCATTCAGGCCGTGTCGGAGACGGCACCGCATGCCGTTTTCATGCTTTGGGGCAATTTCGCTCAAGGCAAGCGCGCTCTCATCGATGAGGAGAAGCATCTGGTCCTCTGTGCCAATCATCCGTCTCCGCTTTCAGCGTTGCGGCCGCCCGTGCCTTTCATCGGGTGTGGTCACTTCGGCGCCGCCAATACGTGGCTGGCGGCGCATGGCCTCAAGCCTGTCGATTGGACGATCTGATCCATGCCCGGCCGAATTCGGTCGGGCTTTTGATTTTCAGGGTGCCGGGTTGGGGAAGAGGATTGACGGGAACCTCGATTTCGGCGCTTCGCAGCAGGTGCTCGCGGAAGTAGTGTATGTGCAAGGTTGAGCCCTTGGCCTGAGTAATCATGCGCTCGATGGTGGCGGCGTCGGCTCGAAGGCCGTTCACGGCAATGATTTCATCGCCTGCGAAGAGACCGGCCGCATAGGCGGAACCGCGACTTTCGGCGTAGCGGACGCGAAGCCCGTCAAGCTGAAGGCCGAGGTGCATTCTGGACGCAGGCGTGTTCTTGTCCGCTTCCTCCGACATCCCGAGGGTGGACAGGGCGCAGCGCCATTCGTTCTCCCAAAGGGTGCGGTCCGAGGACGTGACGAGTTTTTTGAAGCGTTCGGCGATGGATGCGACGGGGATGCGTTCAAAGAAGCCGCCGTCAGGAAGGGATCTTGCCTGCGGGTCGGCAAGTGCCTCGTGAAACCAGGTCTTCAGCACTTCATCAAGGGAGAATCCCGCCTTGCGGAGGGCTGCGTCAAGCATGAAGGCGAGGACGGCTCCCTTTCCGTAATAGGAGGCCTGACAGTAGGCACTGTCGGGCGTCTGCTTGTAGAGGTGCGTCCATGCGTTGAAGCTGGCGTCTGACAGGGACTCGACGTGGAAGCCCTCGCGTTCGCGAACACGGTTGAAGCGTGCGGAGGTCAGGGAGAGGAGCTTGTCTTCGTCCAGTACGCCCGCTCTGAAAGGAAGAACGTTCTCGTAATAGGTGGTGAAGCCTTCGAAGACCCAGAGGTCGTGGGTGTGGCATTCGCGCTCGAGCTTGTAGGGCAGGAAGGATGCGGGACGAAGATGCTTCACCAGCCAGGCATGGAAGTATTCGTGAGCGAAGACAGTGAGGAAGTCCTCATAGTCTTTCGGACGGGAGGATTCGCTGGCGCCGGGAAGGGCCAGTGTGTCTGTCTGAAGCACGCAGGAGGCTTCGTGTTCCAGACCGCCATAGAGACGGGGACCGATTTGGATGTGAAACAGATACTGACGGAAGGGGGCGGCGCCCCAGAAGTCGAGGACAGTTTTCAGAATGGCTTGTGCATCCTGCAGGATGAGGTCCTTGTTGAGAGTGGAGGAGCCGGGGCCGGTGAAGACAAGCGTGTGGGGAATGCCGCAGACGGAGAGGTTGAGAATGCAGTGTTCGCCCTTTGCAGACGTGAAGGTGACGGGGGCGTCGAGAAGCTCCTGGGTGCAGGAGGCTGCAAAACTGTGCGTGCCGATGGGTTCAAGACTGCAGTGAGGAACAAAGCGGCAGTCGGAAAAGTCGAGAAGGCAGGGAGCGTCGATGCCTTCGGGGATGAGAAGCACGGCTGCCGGATTGTAGAAGCCGCGGATGTCGTCGAGCCAAGCGTCGTGAATGCCTACAGAATAAGTGAAGGCTTCCCATTCGATGCGAAGGGTGGCGCCGGGTGTCAGACCCGAGACGGTCCAGTGGCACTTGTCCGTCTGGACGAGCGTGCCTGTGTTGGAGCGGGGGCCGCGGATGCGGCCTGCGTAGTCGCGAATGAGATAGCTGCCGCTTGTCCAGGAAGGCATGTGAAGTGTAACGGCGTCTTGCGGCGGCGTCAGCTCGAGCGAGACGCGCAGCAGGTGGGCGTGAGGATCCGGTGTGACTGTATAGCGGAACATGAAGGTCCTTCAAAAACTTTTTTCGACGAGTCTTGACAACTCAAAAACTCTTGTGCATAATACGCCACCTGACTTCTTCGGAGGTCGGATGAAAAGTCGGTCAAGAAAATGACTTGACAAACGGAAATTGGTTCTGTAGAATCAAACTCCTACGCTGTTTAAACGGCGAGTTCTTTAAAAATTTGATCAACGAACCGATAAGTGTGAACATCGGCAGTTTCAAGGGTGACTTTCAGAGGCACTCAAAAAACTTACGAAGTTCGCGCTTTGAAGGAAAGCCGAAAGACGAAGGTTAATTCCTTCTCTTTCAATTCCGGCGAAGAGCGACA